>Ga0209347_1000113_pt1 | contig 232145 bp, 202 predicted proteins | sample AutmiccommuBRH23_FD_187382 | JGI IMG/M metagenome (GOLD analysis project Ga0209347, IMG submission 187382) | Deep subsurface microbial communities from Mt. Terri, Switzerland - Autotrophic microbial communities BRH/23 (SPAdes) (version 2) | ecosystem: Environmental > Aquatic > Deep subsurface... | reverse complement strand
CTTGCGTAAGAAAGTTCTACTGCTTTTTGCTTGAACTCCTTGTCAAACTTTTTTCTCATTTGATTCATAATTGTAAGTTAATGCTTTTATGGCTTAACTCACCGTACAGTCAAATGTAGCATTTCCAAAAACACGACGTTCCACTTCGTACATATGCTGCAAAGGGTTATCGGATTCTCAAACCATCTCTTTGCACCACCCTTGCTCCACTCGCAGGCGGCTCGCGATGCTTGGTCAGTGTCCGCAAACCATTCCGCTACGCTCCATTCATTGCAGCCACTGCCCAGCCGTCTGGCTCAAGGCTGTTTCTCCTGTGTGGAATTTTCCCGGACGCGCATTCCAAAATAAAATTGCAGTTTACAGTGAATAATCCCTCCCCGCAATCCATGTGCTTGCAGCCTATTCATTCCACTCATTTAGTCATTCCTCGTTCCTCGTCATTCCTGCATTCGTTGCATTCATAAGCTTCAGCACCGCACGCAAAAGTGGTTCATTCACTCATTCCGTCCCGGTTATCACCGGTACTCCATTCCTTCAATCACCACCTTTGCCTTTCCCGGCGCTCCCCATCCTGTCAGACAGTAAAACAAACACCGCATAAACCAACCGCATTAATTGAACGCATCGGCAAATGTAAGCTCCGGGTCTGAAATCCGCCAAAAGACTACGGCATAAACCCACAAGCCACCGCACATGGCCATTTATTCCGTTTCCTTTTATCTGTTTCATCCCCTACTCTTTTTGGGTGCCTAAGCATTCAATTAAGCTTTTCTGTGTCCATTTCTGAACCACTGAATTTATGACATAGCAAAGTGATGCAAGAAGATGTATAGAAACCTTCATAATCCTAATTGACCAATAATTGCAATACATTTAAAAGAACGAGGGCAAAGCGGGACCAAGTCCGTATCAAGTCCGAGTATTTTAAACATGTTGAACAATTAAAAATGTTAGAAAATGGGAAAGATTAGTCAAGGTATCTTAGGAGGCGTTTCCGGCAAGGTCGGAAATGTAGTTGGTGGAAGCTGGAAAGGCATCGATTATTTGAGGGTGATGCCTGCAAGTGTTGCCAACCCTCAAACTCCGGCACAAATGGACCAGAGGTCAAAGTTTATCACTGTGATTAACTTTTTGCAGCCTATCAAGGATTTTATCCGTGTTGGGTTCAAAAACTATGCAGTGAAAATGACCCAGTTCAACAGTGCCATGTCGTATAACGTGAAAAATGCTATCGCCGGAACATATCCCGATTATACGATTGATTACCCCAATGCGCTGGTTAGCCGCGGAGGACTGGCTCCTGCCTTAAATGGGACAGCAAGCTCAACTTTAGCCGGTTTGGTTTCGTTGGAGTGGGATGATAACTCCGGTGACGGTAACGCTCAGGCTACTGACAAAGCTTTACTGGTTGTGTATAACCCAACCAAAAATGAAGCTGTAACCATCCTGGATGGAGCAAACCGGGTAACAGGTGTTCAGGAAGTAACCGTCCCGAATAACTATTCAGGTGACACCGTTCATGCCTATATTGGTTTTATCAGTGCAGATGGAACTTCTGTTGCAAACAGTAAGTATGTTGGTTCGGTTACTGTTGCGTAAACAGATTGATTTCGGATTTCTTAAAACCGCTTCATTCGAGGCGGTTTTTTTATGCCTTCAAACAAGATGATGCAATCGTTCCAAACTCAATTAATATTGCCTCAGAATCAAAATTTCGTACCTTTACAACCGGGAGAAATTACTGGCGAGATTTCACCTTTTCACTTTCTGTCCTATATTTTCCTAAAGCGAAAAAATAGTTGTTGCTAATTTGTTGCTAAATACACTTAAACAACTGATATTCATACACTGAAAAGATATTGTATCGGAAAATAAATGAAGCTAAAAAAACTACATCCAAAATTAGTGTCGGGCATGATTGATCAAGGATTTGATAAAGAACCCCGGGAGATTCAAACGATTTGCATTCCAAAAATCAAATCGGGGGCTGACCTGCTTGTGTTTGCACCGGAAGGGTCTGGAAAATCAACAACCATTGTTATTGGGGTAATCCAGCAACTGAAAGAGGCCTTTGAGGAAGCACCCAGGGCGATTATTATCGTTGACAATAAAGAAAAAGCCTTCGAACTGGAAGCACAATTCCAATTGTTGGGACAGCACACCAACCTGCGTACTTTTACCGTATTTGATCAGGGAAGCATCCAATTTCAGAAAGACACGATATACGAAGGACTCGACATTCTGATCGGAACTCCCAGGCGAATTAACGAACTGCTGAGTACCACCGGAATACCATGTGCCAACCTTAAGCTGCTGGTGGTTGACGATGCCGAAACAATTTTCCCAAACCGCCATCATCCGCTCGTGTATCGGATTTCAGACGGATCGATAAAAATTCAGTGCTTGCTGTTTGCGAATACGCGGCATAAGAAATTTGATGATCTACTGGAGCGTATTACAAAAAGATGGGAGGTCATCAATATTGAACCTTCATGATTGGGTAAGAAAGATAAATTGGAAACCCTAGGTATAAATCATGGCAAAAGTCTTTGTTCTTTTTTCCAAAAGTCACGGACTTTTCTTTTTGGAGATACTCATTTACCGCTCCAGCTCCTGCATCCGTTGCTCCAACGAATTAAGTTTCAGGCTGAGTTCTGCTATTTTATCAAGTAGTAAGCGGTTTAGCAGAACCAGACTTAGCTCATCCCCAGCCGATTTTATCATTTCGCTTAGTTCTTTCAATTCGTCCGGCCATTCGCCGTTCAACATCAGGGAGGAATCCAGGATCACGTCGGCAGCGTGAATATTTCCAACCGCCCGTAACTTTTCATGCGAGCGATCGGCACCAATAAAAACATCACCTGTTTCACCCGAAACCAAGATTGAAACGGATTCACTTTCGACGGAATTCGTATCCATATTCCCAAGCAGCACATCTCCATTTTCCGAGTCAAAACCCAGGAAACTTGTCACCGAACTTTTTCCGTGACTGTCCTTTGCCGCTTCAAATAAAATCCGGCTATCACGGCCAGTGAGCAGCAGGTTTGCATCGTCAAGCTGCACGTTTCCATTAAAATACGACGTTCCGGTCACCTGCAAGCGGGCATTCTCCAGATCATCGATCGAGCCAACCAAGGTATTTCCCTTCTCCGAAATCATCAACGGAAATTTCCAGGCATCGCCATCATAATAGGAAAAGGCCAAGGCGTGAGGAACATCTTGTTTATGCGAAATCTGCCAAAGCTTTGGGATGTCCTCATCACTTTTCAGCTCCAGTGCTGAGAAAGAATAACCACTTCCTTTTCCCTGAACGGAGAGAAAATTACCAGCCACTTCCAACTTTCCGTAAAAGGTACTGAGCTGGTCGCCGGTAGTCTGAAAAACTTTCGTCTTTTTTGTTCCGTCCGAAAAATCGATCACAAACGGCTTGAAAGTGCCTTTCCCCCTTTTCTGCAACCGGATGCCAAACTGACGCTCTGACGAGTAGTTTTGGTTGTACAGATCAAGAAACTCCACACCCATCGAATCCGATTCGTTCATCAGGGCTAAAGTTGATTCGAAAGGTATTTTTTCGGGCGAATTGATTTGCAGAATCGAATAGTAACCGCTGTCTCGCTGAACATCCAATACCTGAACTTTATCTGCTCCTTCAATTTGGTATTGCGAAAGCGAATAACTACCTGATTTGAAAATCGATATACTGTCGGGCAAAACGATTTCCGGCCGGTCAGCAACTTCATCCGAAGTAGAAAATGTGGCCCCAACTGACTGAGCTTCTGCGATTGTAACAAACAACAAAGCGAAAAATAAGCAGTGATACTTCATACGTTTAATTTATTGACATTGATAGTCATTCTTGGTCAATTATTGTCATTCGCGTGCACGACAAAATTCCCATTTCCCATATTTAGACAACGAAATGCTCGAAACTCACAAAAATAGAGACAATGATGAAGTCATTAATCCTAATCCCGAAAAACACGAAAAGAAAAATTGCGAGGCAATTTTTAATCCGTCAAAAAGCTCCCGTTTTCGCCGGGATAAGCCGGACAAGTTATGTCGAAGACGTATTTCTTTTTTGTGTTTTTTGCGTTTTTCGTTGTCAACAGATATAATCTTTACAGTCATCTCCTGCCGGATCTGGCAGATTGCACAACCCTAGTTTGATTTCAGAAGAACTCCATTCGTTGAATAGCCATCCTTACTTCGGATTCGGTAAAGATACGTTCCCGGGGGCAAGTCACCAATAGTCAGGATGTTTTCCCCTGCCAGCAGTTCTTTCCGGAGCATCGCCTGCCCCATCGTGTTGATGAGCTCCAAATGCGCCGACTTTTCCAGTTTCACTTTCAAATGGTGCTTGAACGGATTGGGATAAACCAGCGCCGTGGGTTTGTTGCCCAAATCATTCACCGCAACTGTGAGGAGGCGATGAATCGTCCAGCTCGTGGAAGAGCCATCAGCCGCCATTACCTGAAAAGTTTGTTCGCCATCGCTGAAGTCGAATACGCCGCTTTCGGGGATGCTTGTCGTTGCGCCGTAGCTGAGCTTTAATTGATAAGAGACTGCTGAAGATGCGCTTCCGCCGGCTTGTTTTATAAAGATTGTCTGTTGTTCCCAGTCCACAAGTTCGCTTTTCAGGTCAGCTATTCCGCTTGAAAACACTTTCTTGTTATTCGTTGGTATTCCATGGGCTTTTACTCCACCCAAGGCCGAAATTTCAGATGGCGAGAGGACATAATTCCGCAACTGAAGGGCACTGGCATAAATTTGGGCCGTTTCAAAATCATCATCGGAAAAAAACAACAAGCCATGTTTTCCGTGATAAGCCATATTGTTGAATACGGTCCACCGCGATCCTGTAACTTCGACATCGCCAAGGTGATTGCCATCCAGGTATTTTCGCACCAAATTGCCATCGTGCACAAATACGACCCGGTGCCATTCATCAAAGCTAAACTCACCATGATATTCGCCATAGGTTCCCATGCTGGCATCGGGGGCAATAAAAAAATCGGCATCATTTAAATTGTCAGGACTGGTCTGAATCAGGCTAATATAGCTGCCGCTGTCCTTTGCTTCAATCAAAATATCCATGATCACCGTGTAGCTGAAATCCACAGCGCCGGAATCTTCCATCATAAAATTATCGTAAGCAAACAAGCCGTTGTTTGGATCGTAAGCCGGAATTTTAGCCACGACTGTATCTTTCCCCGCAATTTTCGAAATACCAAAATCACTTGTTAATCCAAACTCAACGGGTTGAACTTGTCCTCCTTCTCCCACAAAACTCTTTAACCGAGAGCCAATACCTGTATTTTCAAAGTTACGTTGTTTAAAATCCCAGTTTCCGGTGGTTTCCGCTTTGGGATAAGTTGACACGGGATCATGACCACAAACATAGAGCTGGGCCACATAAGGCCGGTCGGTTTCCACGCCATCGACACCAAGGTCCGCCAGTTGTTTAATCAGGTGTTCGTTGTTCACGGTGTAAGCCCAAACAGCAGCCCCAAGGTCATGAGCCTGATTGATAAACGCTGAAGTCCATTCTAAATTGGCTAACAAATCATCATCGGATAGTTCGAAAACCCGGCATCCCAAAGCTACCCGTTGCTCAAACCAACTTTGGTCATTGGGGTCGGTAGGATCAGCGCCAAACCACACCCAAGGCGAGTCAGGGCAATGCTGCCGGAATTCAGCTGCTCGTTCCAAGCTTGTAATCGCCGGCATCATCCGGCTCGGATCCACCTGGGCATCAGCCAGTGTGTGGGCCAAAGCTGCCGCATCAAAATCCTTCACATCGAGGTAAAGAAACGCATCGTATTTCTGTGCAATTTTCAGAGCTTCTACTAAAGATGGCACGGTTACCCCTTTAAAAAAGCCGGCTTTCCAATCGCCTGCATCCATTGCTGCAAGTTGTGCAAACGAGTTCTCAACGACAGTACCTTCGCCTTTGGTGGTTCGCGTAACAGTGTAGGGATCATGATGCAGCACGTAAACCCCGTCGCTGGAAACAGCCACATCAACTTCGCAATAGTTGATTCCCCGCTTAAAGGCCTCTTCGATTGCAAGTAAGGTGTTTTCAGGATAAAATTCAGAATAGCCCCGGTGTGCCACCGCCGTGAAATTACAGCCAGGAAACTCAACCGGACTTTGCACCTTTTGAGCTAAGCTGATCAATGAAATTGGAAAGAGAATCAGAAAGTAGAATAATCTCATATTAAGGTTTAAAACGATCATGGTCTTGTAGAATATGACGCATCAAGGGAAAGTAGAAACGATAAAAGAATTCGTCTTCGCCAAACGTCCCTTTCCTCCCTTTCAAGATCGAACTGAAATGGTGGATTCCCTTGAAACGGCTCGTTGCCATGGAAATCGGTTCGCTACTATAGTCGCCACACAAATAATAGAACGAATAATCCTGGGCCCGATGCATCAACACGGCCGGGAAGCGATCCGAGATTCCGAGCTGGTTTAATTTCGTTTTTCCCTGCTCTGTCAGGTCGATTTGGTAAGCTGAAATAGCATGGTTGATCGAATCATTGTACTCAATCACATCAAACCAATACCGAAATTCCTGCAAGCGGGGTAGCTCCAGTTGGTTCACACCATAACCAAAGGTTTTTATCTGAGGCATTGCGGTGTTCAGGTCGTGCTGTTCAGATAAAACCACCATGCGTCCATCTTCGTTGACCAAGACAATCCCCTCCCCGCTATAATCCCATGGCTCACTGTAATTTTCATTATAAGAATGAATCACCCAGGCCGGCAACTTTTCGCTATCGCCACTCAAAGACTCAAAATATTTTCCTGACCATCCGGTCCAATGCAGGCCGGCTTCTTCCTCAAACTGCCGGCGAACTGCCCTCGAAGTGGGCGCTTGGAGGATATTAAACTCAGCAATAACGGTTTTGCCTTCTTTTTTCATCTTTCGAAAAAGCGACAGGTCGTCGGAACTCAGCCCCCCGTAAATCAATTTTGGCCCTTCGCTTTCCTTTTCAGAAGCATAAACACCGTAAGTATCGGCAAACATCAGCACATCGGTTTGCCGGCTTAATGAATCCAGTTGTTGCGGCGACAATTGACTGAGATCGTTGAATTGGTAGCCTCCGGTTTTGTCGGAAAGTACACCCCAATAGTCTCTTGTTTTGTCATAAGCTGTTCCATCCTGTTTTCTAATTTGTTGGTTTTGAAGCACCCAAAAGAAAGCGTTGTGGGCCAGGCGTTTGTCGGAAGCATCTGTTTTATCGACATAAGCCACCTTGACGATTTTTGCAGGCGTTACTTTCCAGTTCACTTTCATGACCAGGAGAATAACCAAAGGGAACAGAATAATTATGCCTGCTAGAACCCCAAAAAAGACTCTTTTTCGAACCTGTTTGACAAACGATAACATCATATTCCTAGAATTTACGGATGTAGGTAACAGAAGTATTGATCTGATTGCCTTTCTGGTCCTTCTGAAACTCCTGGTTGATAAAAGATGCGGAAAGCCCAATCACGTTAAACCTGTTTATGCTTTTCCGAAGCCCAAAGCCAACATGGGCGGATTTGAGCCGGTAATCGCTTACGTAGCTCTGGACCGAAATAGCGTCATCGGGCGACAAGCCATAGCCAAAACTAAATTTCCAATAGTCGTCAGCCCCGCCAAAATAGTAGCGGGTGGTCATGGTGTAAGAGTGCGATATGTCCTGATTTCCCGGAACCAGGTAAGTTTTTAGGTTAAACCAGTAGTTTTTGTAGTACTTGGCAACACTGGCCACATAAATCCAGGTATCACCGCTAAAACGCAGAAAGCGAGTTCCGGCCTCGGCTTCAAAGCTTTTAGGCAAGCTAAAATACAGCGACAAGCCAGCTCTAAACCGGGGGAAAACAGCCGATTGATCGGAGAAGCCGACATTCATATATGCGTAGATATTTTTAGCCAAACCTGGATACGCATCAATTTCGTATTGAAAAGCTGAATTGCCAAAACGTTCTCCCCAATTGACGCGGCCAATAACAGAACCAATCTTGGTGTAATGTCCGTAGTCAATTCCAACAATATGCCAGGGACTGTCGTGCAAATGATCGGGATATTTCTGATTAAACCAACTGAAATCATGTGAAATGCCGATCTTGTTTTTTGCCGAATCATAACGGATGTTGCCCAAGAGTGAGCGGGCATCCTGGTTTTTGGGATAACGCTCGACCAAGTTTTCAGCGACCTGGTAGGCCTCATCAAACCGTTTCATGTTATTCAAAATTCTGGCCTTTTTCAAAAACAGTCCTTCTGACCCGGGATGCTCCGACAAACCTTTGTTGCAATATTCCAAAGCCGTTTGATCATTGTCATTCCAATACTCCAAATCGGTGATCGCCATGGAGGCGTCCTCGTGTCCCGGATAACGTTCCAAAACGTAGCGAAACGCTTCACGGGCCTCCTCCACCCGATCAGTCCAGGTATAAATCCGCCCCAAAAAGATTCGAATGTCACTATAATCGGGGCTTATTTCAAGCGCCTGTTTCGAGAGCGTTATTGCCTTTGGGTAATCATCTTCGTCAAACGCGGCCTGCCGGGCGAGCACGAATAGCTCGTCCGAAGTATAATCCTGTGCAGTAACTTGTAGCGTTGCTCCCAGTGAAGCAAACCAAAAGAGCACAAATGTTATGGAGATTATTCTGTTCATTTCTTTCCTGTTTTTGCGGGTTAATCCAATTGAACCGTTGGCGGTGTGTAGCCCGGAAGCAGTGAATCCGGATACAGTCTTCGCTCTTGTACAAACCGCGTATTTTTATTTTTGAAACTCTGCAAATCCATCCTCAAACGGTCAGCCAGTTCCGCGTCATCTTCTTCAATCAAAGTCATATGTGGCCCCATGCGATAGATTTTCTCTTCATTAAGAAAGTATTCACCGGAAACCAAGTCGCTGATGGCTGTTTTGGTTTGCATGAGCGGAAACGTGCTTTTGTTGGAAAATGCCAGTGTTGAATCCAGCCCTACGCCCATCCAACAGGCAAGTTCGGGTAGATCAAAATCAAATTCACTTTCAAAAAAAGCGGTCAAACTTGGGGTAACATCAAAGTGCGAAACCACGGAAGAAAATTTTGTCGGCCGTTCAATCAAGGGCGAATACACGATTAATGGTACGTGGTACCGGTCAATTTTCGTAGCCATTGGAATATCCGGCATCCGGTGATCACCTGTTATAATGAAAATCGTATTCTCAAAAGATTCCCGTTTCCGATAGCCCTCAAAAAAACTTCTCAATGCATCATCCATGTACAAAACAGTTTCGAGCTGCTGCTGGTATGCCCGGCACAAGGCCTCCATTCGCTCATCAAGTCCGAGGCTCGGTAAAATCTGTTGGAATTGTTCCTGATACTGTTCCTGATTATTGACCTGGAATGGACTGTGCGTCGCAACGGTTAATAAAACATTCACACTGGGGCGGTGGTCATCAGCAAGCTCCAATGTATTGAAAAAGCGACGATAGAGCTCAAAGTCGCCATATCCCCAGGAAAATCCGGAGGCATTGGCCGGCAACAACTCATAACCGTCCCCAAAGTTTGTTTTGTCTATAATCTCATCGCATCCCTGTTGTTGCATAAACAGGTTCATTTTGTCGAACTCAGAATCACCGGCATACATAAACCTGGAGTGATATCCATTGCGTTGCAACAAATTAATCAAACTTTGATGCGGAGGCATCGTCTCTCCCATTTCAGCAAAACCATGCTCGCCAAACGGCAGCGAAGCCAGCAAGGAAGGTAATACAGCAAAGGTACGGCCGCTGGTACTCAGGCAATTTTCCCAATACAGACTATGGTTGGACAGGGAATCCAAAAAAGGCGTAAAACTTCCCATGTAGGCATCTTCGTTGCTAAATGCGCGTCCAAGCCCTTCAACAATAATCATGACCAGATCTGGTGGCGTATCATTTTTTTTCAGGAATGATGAAAACACATCAACACTGTTTTTTTCATGAAGGAAAGGAAATTGATTAGGATCAGGATAGGCAAACTTGTTCGGCCATTGCTGTCTCGATTGACCATCATATCCTAAAAAAGCATCAGCAAATAAGGGAAGATTCTCTTCCCGCTCCCAATCAGCAAGATGGTAAAAAGCATCGCCGTAGAAAAAGGCAGACTTGTTTATCACTGAATTATCGATAAACTCGGATCCAAACCCCGCACTGGGTTTGGCAGGAGCTATCCCAGCAAAAAAGAAGCTTGCTATACTGACAGCCAAAAGGCTATACGTCAGCTTCACAGGTAATTTCAGGTGCCGTGGGAGAAAAACAAAGACAAGAACGATCAGCACAATTCCAATGATCAGCCCGATGGCTACCGGACCACTGATTGCCGCTCCGGCAGTCTGGCGGATGTCCTGAAGTGAATAATGAAAAAGATCGGCTCCAAGTGGATTTAAAGCAGTGGAGAAATAATGTCCGAGCATGCCGTGTACCAGCACCACCAAACTAAATAGGGTGACAGCAACAAACCTGGCCATCCGAACCGACAAACTAAAACAGGCCAGAAAAATGACAAAAAGTATAGGCATGATAAAAAGCCAGAAAATCAAATCAGTATAAAATGCGCTGGCATAATACCTCCATGCTCCTTCAGCCGGAAGCAGCTGCGAGACTTGACCGCTGAAAATCTCGAAGATTCGCAGCAACAGCAGCAAGCTTAGTAAAACAACGGCGTATCCACCAAACCAGTGAGTCGCATTTTTAAATAGCTTGTTATTTAGTCCTTCTGATTTCATCAGTAAATAATTTGTTTTTTGATGGGCTGATGGAACTCACATGTTGCTGAAGTTATTTTCATTCGTGTTTGTGTGCGGAGCAACATGTTCGTTTCATTCGTATAAATTTTCAATCTTGATCTTTATTATCGTGTATGTTTCAATATACCGTGCGTTACAACAGCGAGCGGTAAATGCTATGGCTTTTTGATCGTTACAAACCCCGTTCGAGCCATATTTCCCCAACCATTTCGGTTCTTCTTAATGAAATACTCAAAGTTTCCTTTTAACGAAAAGAAGCTGTTCACCAGATTAAACGTAAAAGCTTCAATCCATGCGATGAACAATAGCTTTACAATATGACTAGTTTTGGTGTATTTGTGATAAGCGAAATGATCGCATATAATTGCCCAGGTTGAAAAGGCTATTCCAAAGAGGTAAACAAAAAGCAGAAGAATCAGGAAGAATGGCCAGTTGACATGATCAATCATCACCAGGTAGGTGAAATAAAAGATCCCTAGTGTTTGGATCACGGGTGCAAACCACTCATAGAGCACGGTGGTTGGCATACTCATCATTCCAACAGTCTTGTAACGGGGATTAAACCACATTTTACGGTGGTTAATCATACAATCAATTAGCCCACGGGTCCAGCGGGTACGTTGCCTGCCAAACACCCTCCAGTCTTCGGGCACCTCGGTCCAACTCATCGGATGTGGCACCAAAATGACGTGGTGCTTTTCGTCGCGATCGTACATGTATTTGCGCATTCGGATGATCAGGTCCATATCTTCGCCAACCGTTTTGGTGCTGTAACCGCCGCATTTCAAAACCAGTTCGCGGTCGAACATGCCCAACGCACCAGAGATGAGAATCATTCCATTCAGCTTTTTCCAGGCCAGGCGCGAAAGCAGAAAGGCTCTGTTGTATTCCAGTACCTGGAAACGGGCCAGAAAGTTTCTAGGTATATTGACATTGATCAAATGTCCCTTCCGGAATTCGCAGGAATTGGCCACACGAATGGTACCGCCGGTGGCGATCACTTTCGAATCGGAATATTCCAGAAACGGTTTTATCAGGTATTGAATGACGTAAGGATCGATGATGGTATCCACATCAATGGTCATAAAATACTCCCCTTTGGCAATGCTGATGCCGGCATTTAAAGCATCCGACTTGCCGCCGTTTTCTTTATCAACAATGATTAAGTTGGAATAGGTTTCCAGGTTTGATCGGTAGATACCTCGAATTTGTTTACAATCAATCACAGAATCCAGAGCAAAATCAACTTTTACCAAGTCAAATGCATCAATAGCTGTTTGCAGGGTTTCATCCTTGCTGCCGTCATTGACAACAATGATTTCGTATTTTGAATAGCGCAAGTGCAATAAACCGTTAATATTCTCAACAATGGTCTTTTCTTCGTTGAATGCCGGGGCCACGATCGAAACACTGGGAACCCGGTCGTATACCATCAATGATTTATATTGAGCCAGCTTATTTTCCCGGACTACTTTTCGCAGTTCGAAAAGCGCAACAATAGCCAAAATCAAATAATGAACGACAATCAGAATCGCATACAGGAGAAAGATATACTCAAGGACAATCAGGAATAGTTTAATCATGCTACATGTTTATTTCTTGGTTCAGCCACGTGTTTGATAAATACGGCAATTCTTCCTTCCAACTCTTCGTCCAGCAACCAAAGCCTTTGTTCGCCGTAACCCGAGAATTTATAGAGCAGCTTGACCGCTTCAAAAACTTCGTCGAATGATCCCTTGCGCACACGTTCTTCAATAAAGGAGATATCGTCATCTTCAATAAAATGCTTCATTGAACGAAGAATCTCCAACCGGACCGGCTGACATTCATTGATATAGCGGTTTTTCATTAGCACTTTGATCCGGTAATACTCCAAGGCCCTGAGCGTAATCACCGCTTCCTGCCTCACTTCCGCATGCTCGTCCAACAAGCATTTTGCAACTTCGCGGACAGCATCCAATTGGTTGTGAATAGAGATCATTCGCAACAGAAACAAGCGCACCTGCAAATCCGAGTGGTTTAACATGTGAGCCATTGGGGGCGGTTCAATTCCATTGAAATACATCGTATAGTAGATGCTCAGCGAATCCCATCGGACAAACGAGTATTTTAAGTCCATCAGAAAGCCAAACGGATTAACGTCATCCAGCAACATGTAAGAAAGAATAGCTTCTGTCCGCACGTACTGATGGTTATCGTTGATGTATTTTTCAATTTCTGTTTTATAGGCTCTTCTTCCAAGAAAAGCCAATTCGCGTAAGCCAACAGAGCGACGGTACCAACTACCATACTTAATTTTGTGCAACGACACCTTATGCAGTTGCAGCACTTGATACAAAGCCTTGATCTTGATTGAACCCTCACCGGTAAAATTTCGCTTCCCTTCGATCAAAACATCAATAATAATCTGCTTGTCCTTTAATGATTTGTACTGGGTTAGCGTTTCAACAATCCCGGCTGCTTCATGATCTTCTAAATCATCGTAGAAATAGGGTGAAACGATCTCAATGATTTCCTTCCGTTTGTACTTGTGGTAAATCGCTCTTCGATTGAAAATCCAGTTTGAAATAATGACAACAATGACAACGGATGTAATATTCAAAAGGAAAAAAATGGCAAATAGAGCCAGGTAAAAAAGCAAGCTGTACCCGAGCGAAATTTTATCTACAAAAGAAAAGAAATCACCCGCTAAGCTTCTGAAAAACTCCGATAAATTTTTAATTAAATCCTGCGACCCGACACCGAGAAGCGTTAGCCGTGCTTCAATTTCCGCAGCTTCAGTTAATGCTAGCTCACGATCGAAAGATAGCCCAGGCGGAACATCCTCAAGAAATGGATACTCCGGTTCCGTAAAATTAATTGCAGCCTGAATCTCTTGAATTTGTCCCCATCCGAAGAATAAAGAAAAAATAACAACGAAGATTCCTCCCCTCAAAAACACCCATTTAAACTTCTTCATCTTAAATTTTTATCTGCCTACTTCACATTCACTTCCCGTCCCACAAAAATCTAAAATCGCAATTATCGGATCAATCGTTTAATGCGGACACTTAATTCACCCGCCCGAAAAGGTTTAACAATGAAATCATTAGCCCCAATATTGAAAATATTGCCAATCACATCTTCTTCATGTGTTGACGAAATGGCCATGATTGGAACGGTTGCCGATATATTATTCCTGACATACTTAATGAGTTCGCTTCCATTCATAAACGGCATGTACAAGTCTGTTATTAACAGATCAAAAGAATTGGAGCTTAAAAATTCAATGGCTTCCTCGCCGTTATTAAAAACTTCCACCTGAAAGCCATCCTTCTCCATGCGATACTCCAGCACCTTACTGAGCAAATCATTATCTTCGACAATAACAACCGTTTTTTTTGAACTAAGGTCTAGATTAACTTTATTCATCCCCGACGTCTCCTGAAGTTAAATTCTCTTTAATATAAAGTTTGACGCGACAATAATACAAATTTAAATTCATATCACAATGACATATGATATTACTGCTGAAAAATTCATCGCCGCCATTTTTGTCGTTACAGCTAAAAGATACGAACACTACTCTTCCACAAAATACCGTAATTGGTCGAGCATGATGGGCACGTCGTCCCGGTCAATTCCCTGCCGAAGCAAATGGGGCAAATCTTCCTCAAAAACATCCATGAATTCGGACTCCGAAAAGCCTGTTGCTGAAATAGATTGCTGATAGTATTGCAGTGCTGCTTTTCGCTGGCCCATGCTCCACTGCACGTGTCCCATGTTCATTAAATCGTGCCTGTTGGGTTCTTCTTCAATCAACTTCAGAAAATACTTTTCGGCCTGCTCTTTTTTGCCGGTCAAAAACGAGCACCAACCTAGAGGACGCCAGACTTTCTTGTTTCCGGGCGACAGGTATTCCACCTTAAAATAGCATTTCAGGGCTTCGTCAAACTGGTTCAGCTCGAGCAGGCAATGCCCCACGTTGAGTTGGTTGTTTAAGTCGTCCGCGTTCAAGCGTTCGGCTTCTTTGTAATACGCCAGCGCCTTATCGGGCTGCTTAAGATTCCGGTAGCACAGCGCAATTTTTTTGAGGTTCCACAAGCGATTGGGTTCATACAATTCAGCTTCGAGATAAGCCTCGAGCGCCTTTTGAAAGTTGCCATGTTTTTGATGGCAGAAAGCAATTTTCTGAAGCAGTTCACCGTCTTTTTTAAGGGAGAGCAGGTAGCTGAAAATATTGGATGCTTCTTCAAAGTAATTTTTCGAAAAATAATATTCTGCAATATTTCGAAGCATGTTTTCGTCTTCTTTCAGAATACTGCCCAAAGTATTTTTGTTATGAAAATCGAACGGCCAGTTAAAAACATCCTCAAAATCATTTTTCCGGGGATGTAGTTTGTAAAAACGATACAAATCCTGAATATACTGATTCGAGATGTCTCCTGACTTTCGCCCGGGATCAGTCAGTTCGTCTTCATTTTCCAACTCATCCAGTTGCTCCATTTCTGCTTTCAGGCCCTGAATCATAAACTCACGATTCTCTTTTGGTAGGTTGTGAATACTCAGGCTAAACGAGTATTTATCAGAATTGCATAAAACGGGTGCATTGGCAATGGTACGAACAAACATACGATTCATTTCGTTGGACACGTCGAGCACATCGGCAAGTTGCGGGTTTTCAGGAAAGAAAGGAACAAACCAGTTGCCCAGTTCATTGAAAAAGGGAAACGATTTTAACATGGCAAATGAGCCCAAAAACACATCGGCTCCTTCCATTTGCAAGTCCGATAGCTCTTGCATTTTGTCCATCAAGCCGGGAGAATCGTTAAAAATATCCTGCCACTCCGGGTTTTTATCTTCCGAAAGGCCCTCTTCCATCAAACTATCAAGATTGATTTTATCTTTCAATGTTGGACTAATTTTGATCATTTCGGGAAGCAGTTCATCGCGAATCCGCTGTTGAATTTTTTCAGTGTCCTTGCTGCGGATCAACTGGACAATAATGCGTTCCAGGTTTTTCTTGAAAGCCGGATTCTCGTTTAAGATTTTCAGCCGCCCGGTAATTTCCGGATAATAGGCTATTCGCGCGTCATATTGATACAAGGACAGTAACAGCCCAACCAATGCCCGCTGATTGATGGCCGGTTCGTCCTGTTCAAAAACATCGAATAACATGCTAAATTTTTCGGCATCGAAACAGCGTCTCAAACTGAGTGTTAAGGCAGTCACAATAAATGATTTGTACACCGAAAGGATCGTTTGACTGGCAAAAAATTGCTTCAAAAAACTGATTTCTTCAGCGCTCAGCTGATCGCGAAACCACAAGTGGTAAAACAGGCGAAACATTTGCTGCCGGTGTTTGCCAGCCGCTTCGGATGTTACGGATGTGCCAAGGTCGCGGTTTTCAGCCAATGCCTGTAATTCATCGAAATGATAAAACGCCTTCAACTCAGTGAAAAAAGATTCAAAATTGTCAATCCACTGGCTTTTAAAACTTCGCTTTTGTTCGTACTCAAGCGATGATGAGTATTTGAGGCGAATGGTTTCATTGACCTTATCCAGCAACTCGAAAGCCGATACAATCAGCTTCCGGTAGATTTTTTGCCGCTCGGGATCCCGAATGCCTTCCACGGTATATTGAAGCATGTAATGATAGGTTTGATCCAGTTCGCGCCATTCATCACTAAAAATTCCCAAACTGTTTTCGTGGATGAGCTTTTTTAATTGATCGAATGCCGGCTTGAGTTTTCGTTCAGCCAGCCGGTTATAAATCTCGGTATATTGTCTGCGGACTTCTTTATCTGTCATAGCTTTTTTCTCAGGTTCAAAAGATACAAAAATCCAGTGGCATCAAAAAGTACTCCACGCCAAAGCGCCTGCCAGATGGTCAGACAGGACTGTGCATTTTTCAGGCGACCGGCAGAACTTCAAGCAATCCGGCTGTACGCAAAACGACGAAAGCCGCCCCCAAATCAAGGAGCGACTTTCGTCGTTTGTATTTATAGTCGCCAGGAAATTAATCCTGATCTATTTCGTATGGATTGAGGAAAATCAGGAAAAATACCATCGCAAATGACAATTCATGCAGTTCACTTTCCTTCTTCAGACTGATCAGAAGTACCATGACTGTCGAAACGCCCATCAAAATCAGGTGCTGCTTTTTGGGAAGCGGAACCCGGAACCGGTTAATCAGCCTGCGAATAGCCGGAACCTTCAAAACCAGTAAGCGGGAAAATACAAAGTAGATGATCAATACGACAAACATGAGGCGTGAGAAAATCAGGATGTTGATATTTTGCCCCCCAACAATCAGGTTGTGCAAATTCGTCTCGGCCTGTTTGTTATTTTCCAGAAAAAATTCGCTGCTTTCGATTCCGAAAATACGTTGTCCCCAGCTAATTTCTTCGCCAGCTGCAAAAAAGAACAAAAAGGCCATCGCTCCCCAGGTCAGCATCCACAGTGGCTTCTTCAGTTTCCGGAATTTGTAGGCCCGGTAAACGCCAATAAAACTACAAGCAAATAGGAATAAGGTGGTCAGCCATTCTGCCGGGCCATCTTCCCTGACATAATGCCAAAATTCGTTCTCACCAACCAGGTGCCCGAGGTAAAGTCCGTAGGCAATTAAAAGAAGCAGTGCGGAGCCTACCAACATTTCGGTCCTTGCAATCATGTTTTTTGTTTCCATATCTCGTCGTTCTAAATTTTTCTTTCTGTTTTTCAAGTTCAAAATTGTGCGCGTAAAAATATGACAATTATTCAAAGTAGGAAAGAATGATCGTCACTTTAGCCAGCTTAGCTCCTGAACCAACATTCGGCCCGTTTATTTTTCTTTTGCGTAACTGATTTCTATTTTTGATAGTCTGATTAAAAACGAACCATGAAATACGAAAATGAACAGCCTATCGAGGAGCTTCCAATCTACCAAAAAGGGAAAGAGATCTTTGACCTGGTGAAACGGATCGGGGATTTAATTCCGGAGGAAAATGAGCATCTGCAGTATGTAAAGGCCGAAATGCTGGCGGATGCGGCGCTATTGTCGGTAAAAGTTGCCGGTGCGCATCACGCAGGTTTATACGACCTGAAAATGGAAGCTGCCGCCATTATCCGGAAAGCAGCGCGCGACCTGATGGTTAAGAATCACTCATTGGAGATGTTTGGCTTTGAAGAAGTGGAGTATTACCAACTCGTTCGTGATTTAATAGAAGAATACCGCTTGCTTTTTATTGACTGGGTGGCCGGATTTGATCAATGGGACTACATCATCGATCGTTGGGGCTTGTTCAACCCACCGGGTGTCGGGCCATTCGACAAAGATCCGGATGACGATCTCCCTTGGGATGACTTTGATTTGGAATAGAAGACAGCCTAGCGTCGAAAATCCGGCAAACGAGTCCAAAGCGGATCTCTCAGCAAACCGTTTCAAAACAAAAAACTGCGACCAAAAGGTCACAGTTTTTTGTTTTTTACTTCGCTATAGAAACAGCTAAAAGTAAGCTATTTGAATGATTGAATAAGCGCGATCAATTCGTTTTTCGTTTTGCCTATTTTATTGGCAATATCCTTATAGAGATCGTCCTTGGTTTCGTGTCTCCACATTAAGTCGGCATTACTTAACTGGGGGTATTTGTTTTTGAGGTTCGTCATGATGCCGCCCCAATTCTTGAAATCAAATTCAGTTTCCATATTTTACAATTTTATTGTTAATCCAAATTTTCCACCTGAGAAAGCGTTTCCACCGCCAAATTCAAGGTTGATTCCCACATGGTCGCTAAAATAGTAGCGTCCGCCAATTTGCGCTCCCAGGCCAAGACCCGAATTGTGTGAGCCATCGTAATCGTTTGGTGAACTCCAGTTATAGAAGCCCAGGTTTAAGCCGGCATAAAAATCCCAGTCCGAAGGAATATTTAATACAGTATTGAAATGGTAATTGGCATTTCCCAAAATTCCAATCACATTGTGATCGTATTTGTTACCGTTCCAATGGTCGTTATACGAACGAAAAGATAACTCTCCACCCAAAGTAATATCCGGGTGCACGCCATGATCAAATCCAACGTAAACCGGAACTCCCCAGGACGAAAGCCCTACCCCAACATTCAACTGTGTTTCACCTTTTGAAATTGGACCTTGTGCGAAAGCTGAGCTGGTCGCAACCAAAAGCATCATCAATAAAAATTGTTTTCTCATGTTCTCATTTTTAATTTTGTCTATTGTTAGACAGTTGATGGTTTTCTATTCCTAAATCTTAACTGAAAAGAAAAGGAGATTGATTGGCAGTGGTTCCACAAACCAATACTTTTTTTTTACAAAAAGATATTTCACAAATAAAGGCAGAAATCAGGATGTCCCTTGTGAACGAAATCTACATCCTCATAATAGAATTTTTCCGTTGCAAAGATACATTTAATATTTATAAATTACACTATGTTTTATAAATATCTTTTTATCACTGCAAGTTCGTGTGATTTGACTTGCAAACTGTGGCATCATGTTCTGAGTCACATCAGCTGCCCCAAAGCTACATCGTATAAACAACTCATTAATAATTTTTTATTTACACGGTATTTTAGTTTCAAAATAAATGCTACTTTTGTTCGTAGTTTTACGAACACCGAATCATGAGAGAAACAATTGTATTTACAGAAGAACAAATCCAGGCGGCGCGCTTTGCCAAGGCCATGGGCCATCCGGTGCGGCTTTATGTACTGGAGTTACTGAACAAGCAGGCCTGTTGCTACAGCGGCGATTTGTCGGATGTGTTGCCCATTGCCAAGTCAACTCTGTCGCAGCATTTGAAAGAACTGAAAGATGCCGGTTTAATTCAAGGTGAAATTGAAGCGCCCAAAATTAAATATTGCATCAACCGCGAGAACTGGGCGAAAGCGCAGGATTTGTTTCAGAAATTTCTGAATCGATAAAAAGATTAGCTCATGTCATTAAAAGTCATTCAATGGTCATTTGGTGGTCATTCAATTGCCTTGAAACGATCAATGACAAAAAATGGCTAAGAATGACAATAATTGATAGGTGTAAACGGACAATTATTAAAAAAGCTGAATTGGATTGTTCGCTATTTTACGAATTACGAATAAAAAGCAAAAATCAATGGACTATCAGAATTTAAAACCAATTCAAATGGACATTAAAGTCCTGGGGACAGGCTGTCCCAAGTGTAAAGCGCTTGAAAAGGCGACCCGCGAAGCCGTGGATGCAGCCGGAATTAGTGCTTCCGTAAGCAAAGTCGAAGATATTGTGGAAATCATGAATTACGGAGTCATGACCACTCCTGCTCTGGTTGTTGACGGGAAAGTACTTGTCAAAGGGAAAGTCCCCACTGTGGCCGAAATCAAAACATTAATCACCAAATAATCAACCAAAATGAAAAAACTAACCCTCATTTTAATCATCGCCCTGTGGGCCGGAGTGATCTCAGCCTACGCGCAATGTTGCAACTCGAAAGTTGCCGAACTAACCAGCACCGACACTGCTTTGGCGGAAGAGGCTAATGAAGCCGGTGTAAAAGCCTATTATTTTCATGCCACCCGCCGTTGCGCCACTTGTCAGGCCGTTGAGAAAGTGACCAAAGAAGCGCTGAAAGAACATTACGGCGAGCGGGTGACTTTCGTATCGATTGACCGCGAAAAAGACAGCGAAAATCCGTTGCTCGAAAAATACAAAGTGAACGGCCAAACGCTGTTAATCGTGAACGGTGACCAGGTGAAAAACCTGACCAACGACGCTTTCCTGAATGCCCGGACCAATCCGGACAAGTTCAAGGCCAAGTTGAAATCGACCATCGACGCAATGAAATAAGCATATGGAGCTTTTGCAAAATTTTCTGGAAAACTCGCAATTTCCATTGTTTACCGCTTTTATTCTGGGACTGATGACTGCCGTCAGTCCCTGCCCCTTGGCCACCAACATTACGGCCATTGGCTACATCAGCAAAGACCTGGAAAGCCGGAAGAAAGTGTTTTACAACGGACTGGTGTACACGCTCGGCCGGGCCGTTTCGTACACGGCCATTGGCTTACTTTTTTTCTTTGGCGCCGGACAATTTCAACTGGAAGGTTTTTTTCAAAGTTGGGGCGAAAAACTGCTCGGGCCACTGCTGATTCTGATTGGTTTATTTATGCTTGGTGTGCTGAACTTCATCCAAATTCCGGGGCTCAGCACTTTGACCAGCAAAATGGAAAGTCGTGCCAACAAAGGCTTTTGGGGCGCACTCTTGCTAGGTATCGTGTTTGCGCTGGCTTTTTGTCCCTACAGCGGGGTGCTGTATTTCGGCATGCTAATTCCGATGACCATCAGCAGTGCGTCGGGACTTTATCTGCCCGTCGTGTTTGCGCTGGCCACTGGAATTCCGGTCATTCTGTTTGCCTGGCTGATTGCCTTTTCCGTTGGATCAATCGGAGGCGTTTACAACAAAATGAAGACCGTTGAACAATGGTTTCGTCGTGTGGTTGCCGTATTGTTTATCGGCGTGGGCATTTACTACGTCTGGATCATGTTTCTATAAAAAATTTTGAAAATAGTGTTCGTTGTTTTGCGAACAAGCAAGCTTGCGATTTCATGCAAAAAAGTAAAAAAATAAAGTTGATCGTTTCCATCGCAGTTGTCCTGCCGCTGTTGGGAATCCTTTACTACTTTCTTCAACCCCTGGTCAATTATTTGACTTACGACCTTTTCGGTCTCAAAGTGGAAAGCCACCTGGGCGAAGCCATCAATTTCTTTATTTACGACACGGTCAAAATTCTGATTCTCCTATTCCTGATCAGTGCCTTGATGGGAGCAGTCAATGCGTATTTCCCGGTCGACCGGCTTCGCATTTATCTGACCACAAAAAAGATGTACGGGCTTCAGTATTTGTTCGCCTCACTTTTCGGTGCCATCACGCCTTTTTGTTCCTGCTCGTCCATTCCGCTTTTTATCGGTTTTGTCAAAGGCGGCATACCGCTGGGAGTCACGCTGGCATTTTTAATCACGTCGCCCCTGGTGAACGAGGTTGCGGTAGCCATGTTCCTCGGGCTATTCGGGATTAAGGCAACCTTGATCTACGCCATCAGTGGAATTCTTCTGGGAACGATTGGCGGTTTTATTTTAGGCAAATTAAAACTCGATCGTTACCTCAGCGATTGGGTCAAGGAAATACAAGCCAACTCGGAACAAGAATCGGAACAATGGGAAGCAGACCAAACGCCGTTCATTGACCGGCTGCCAAGTATCATCCGCGAAGGATGGGACATTGTGCGCAAGGTGCTGGTGTACGTGCTGATTGGAATTGCCATTGGTGCAGCCATGCACGGCTATGTACCGGAGAATTTCTTTACGGAATTTCTTTCGGCTGACAAATGGTATGCCGTGCCACTTGCCGTCATTTTTGCGGTTCCGATGTATGCCAATGCTGCCGGAATTGTGCCGGTCATTCAGGTATTTGTGGCCAAAGGTGTTCCGCTGGGGACCGGCATCGCGTTTATGATGGCAGTCGTAGGTCTTTCATTACCCGAAGCTACGCTGCTAAAAAAGGTGATGAAGTGGAAGTTGATTGGTATTTTCTTCGGCACAATCAGCATGTTCATTATTCTATTGGGATACTTATTCAACTGGATACTTTAACTTCATTGATAACCAATAAATCATACCATGATGAAAACAAAATCAATCGGTTTTATAGGTGGAGGACGAATCACCCGGATTTTCCTCCAAGGGCTTTCAAACAAAAAATCGTTGCCCGAAACAGTCCATGTATTTGAGCCCAAGGCCGAAACGCTGGCGGCCCTGCAAGCGGAATTTCCCTTGGTTACCGCAGTCGATACCGCTTCAGAGGCGGCGGCACAGGAAATGGTGTTTCTGGCTGTGCACCCGCCTGTTTTGATGGAGACTTTGCAAACCATAAAGGATGCGATTACAGCAGAAACAATTGTGATTTCGCTCGCACCCAAAATTACCCTCGAAAAAATGGCATCCGTCCTGCCAACAAAAAAACTGGTCAGGATGATTCCCAACGCCACTTCGTTTATGAATGAAGGCTACAACCCGCTTGCTTTTGCTTCTGATTTCAACAAAACCGAAAAAAAGCAGCTGCTCAAATTGCTGAAAAAGCTGGGCAAAACCTTTGAGACGGAAGAAGCCAAGCTGGAGAGTTACGCGATTGTGTCGGCTATGTTGCCCACTTATTTCTGGTTCCAGTGGCAAGCCATGCACAATGTGGCGCTGCAAACCGGACTTCCGGAAAAGGAAGCCAGCAAGGCGGTCAAGTCTTCGCTGGAAAAAGCCATCAAGCTTTATTACAAATCGGGCCTCTCCCCTGCTCAGGTGATGGACTTGATACCGGTGAAACCCATAGGCGAGCATGAAACCGAAATCACCGAAATTTTCCAAAGCAAGCTGATGGGTTTGTTTGAAAAAATCAAACCATAAAGACCTTCGCAAAGGAGGCTGTCCCAAAATTCTTGAGTTTGCGGTTGGCGTCACCCTGTCAGTAATCGCCGGATCAGGGGCTGATTATTAGAAACATGAGATCCCGAAACAAGTTCGGGATGACTCAACTCAAGACTTTCCATGCAGCTCGCTTTTTTTCCTGAAGAAAAATGTCGTAAAAAAGCGACATCGTCAATTTGTGTCGTATATTTGCGACATAAATTCTTCAACAATGACCAAGGTTAATTTATTTGAAAAAGATTTACAGGAAACAGCCGCAATTTTCAAAGCGCTGTCGCATCCGGCCCGCCTGGCGATTTTAAAATACCTAGCCGAAACCAAAGTTTGTATCTCAGGCGATATTTCGGATGAACTTCCACTGAGCCGGACAACGGTTCACCAGCATTTAAAGGAGCTAAAGAAGCTCAAGCTCATCCAGGGAGACATTCAGGGCGTCAAGACCAATTACTGTTTAAACGCAGACACAATTGGAAAGCTGAAAGAAAGTCTGAATGGTTTTCTCTCCGAAATAGATTGTTGTACCAATTCTAAATGTTAAATATGAAAGTCTTAATTCTTTGCACCGGAAACAGTTGCCGCAGCCAAATGGCACACGGCTTTTTACAGTCGTTCGACCCCAGCATCACAGTCTGCTCTGCAGGTACCGAAGCCTCCGGAAAACTCAACCAGAAAGCCGTTGCGGCCATGAAGGAAATTGGCATCGACATCAGTCACCACACCTCCGACTCGGTTGAAAAATACCTGGCCGACGAATGGGACTATGTCATTACCGTATGTGGTGGCGCCAACGAAGCCTGCCCGGCCTTTATGGGCAAAGTCAAGCGCCGCCTGCATATCGGCTTCGATGACCCCTCGCATGCCCTTGGGACCGATGAATTCATCTGGAGCGAATTTATCCGCGTTCGTGACGAAATCAAAGCCGGATTCTGGAAATTCTACGAAGAGAATTTGAAAATGAAATGATTTGAAAATTGATATGATGAAAGCCGAAGATTTAAAACAAGTGGTCAAAGAAAAATATGGCAGCATTGCCAGCCAAAGTCTGCTAGCGGCGCCACAAAGCTGTTGTGGTACGGGCGGTTGCTGTGGCGAGCTCGAGTTCAGTATGATTGGCGATGAATACCAACAGGTAGCAGGTTACAACAAGGATGCTGACCTGGGGCTGGGCTGTGGTTTGCCCACCGAATTTGCCGGAATTGAGCCTGGAAATAAGGTACTGGATCTGGGTTCGGGAGCAGGTAACGACTGCTTTGTAGCCCGCAGCCTGGTGGGTTCCGAAGGGAAAGTGACGGGCATTGATTTCACCGACGAGATGGTGCAGAAAGCCCGGCAAAATCTGGCGAAAACCGAGTTTCAAAACATGGAGTTTATTCAGGGAGACATTGAAAACATGCCGCTTCCCGATGCGACTTACGATGTGGTCATCAGCAATTGTGTGCTGAACCTGGTTCCGGACAAACAGCAGGCCTTCCGAGAAATTTACCGGGTACTGAAGCCCGGCGGACATTTTTGCATTTCGGATGTGGTAATCACCGGTACCTTGCCCAGACCACTGCAGGAAGCCGCCGAACTCTATGCCGGCTGTGTGGCTGGAGCCGTGCCCGTGGACGAGTACCTGAACACGATTCGCGAGCAAGGTTTTTCGCAGCCCGAAATCAAAAAGCAGCGAAAAATTGAAGTGCCCGAACCTGTGCTGCGACAATACCTGAACGATCAGGAACTGGCGGCTTATGAAGCCAGCGGGGCCGGAATTTACAGCATCACCGTTAACGCTTCAAAATAGAATAAAACACCCCAAACGACAAGAATCATCATGACACAAACGAAAAAGCAAATCGGATGTTTTGAGAAATACCTCACGCTCTGGGTCGCCCTGTGCATTAGCGCCGGAATTTTGATCGGCAATTTTGCAGGCGAAAGCGTAAGCATTTTAAGCAACTGGGAAGTCTTTAAAGTCAATATTCCGGTAGCGATTTTGGTTTGGCTCATGATTTACCCCATGATGCTGCAAGTGGATTTTTCAAGCATTAAAAGTGTTGGCAAACGTCCCAAAGGGCTGATCCTAACCTTGGTGATTAACTGGCTGATCAAGCCTTTTACCATGGCTTTTTTCGCCTGGATTTTCTTTTCGAAAATCTATGCAGCGTGGATTAGTCCCGAAATGGCTGGCGAATACATTGCCGGAGCTATTCTGTTGGGGGCCGCGCCCTGCACCGCCATGGTGTTTGTGTGGAGCTACCTCACCGATGGCGACCCCAACTACACGCTGGTGCAGGTGTCGGTCAACGACCTGATCATCCTGGTAGCTTTTGTGCCCATTGTGGGTTTGCTGCTGGGCATCACCAATGTGCAGGTGCCGTACGATACGCTGGTGGCCAGCGTGTTGATTTTCGTCGTGGTGCCGCTGTTGGCCGGTTACCTCACGCATAAAATCCTGATTGGCCGCAAAGGCGAAAGCTGGTTTAAGGAAAGCTTTTTGCCTCGCTTCAAACCTGTGTCAATTCTGGCTTTGTTGCTGACCCTGATCTTGCTGTTTGCTTTCCAGGGAAATACCATCACCGACAATCCGCTGATTATTTTGCTGATTGCTGTTCCGCTCATCATTCAAACCTATTTCATCTTTTTTGTGGCCTGGCTGGGTGGACGAAAACTGAAATTGCCACACGCCATTTGTTCCCCGGCAGCCATGATTGGTGCCAGCAACTTTTTCGAATTGGCCGTAGCGGTGGCCATTGCGTTGTTTGGCTTGCAGTCGCCGGCTGCGCTGGTCACGGTGGTGGGTGTTTTGGTTGAAGTCCCCGTCATGCTTTCGCTGGTGGCGCTGGCCAATAAATGGAAGTATTAAACTTTGCAGCCAGCCTCTTGTTTCAATACCCAAAACTGCGATGATGAGTGAATTTTGGAATGAACGATTTGCGGCCGATGAATATGTCTATGGCACGGAGCCCAATGCGTTTTTCAGGCAGGAGCTGAAAAAACTAACGCCCGGCAAAATTTTATTACCCGGTGAGGGAGAAGGACGAAATGCCGTATTTGCAGCCCAAAGTCACTGGCAGGTTACGGCTTTCGATTCGAGTGTTGAAGGCAGGAAGAAAGCGGAACAACTCGCTGCCCGGCAACAAGTCCAGCTGAACTACCAGATTGATTCCTATGACAGCATTGATCTGGAAGCCGAAACTTTCGACTGCCTGGCGCTGATTTATACGCACATGCCTCCGGGTAGCCGACAAGCCTACCACCGCAAGTTAAGCGCTTTCCTGAAAGTCGGTGGCACCGTGATTTTGGAAGGTTTTTCCAAAGCACAAATCCACAACAACACCGGGGGACCAGGAAATGTGGACATGCTCTTTTCAACAGAAGAGCTGCAAGCCGATTTTGCGGGTTTCGCCAGCATCGACATCACCGAAACTGATGTCGAACTCAGCGAAGGGCCCTTCCATCAAGGAACAGCCCAGGTCATCCGGCTCGTGGCAGTGAAATAGTTGCTCCAACGCCAAACTACTTTTTTGGATTGATTCGCCAAAAGCAAAACTCGCGTCATTCCGAACTTGATTCGGAATCTTCCGGCAAATGGCTTGATACCCGAGGAAACTGACCAATTCCTCCCCCGTTGCTGCGCGATTACATCGCGTAGCACAACGATTTACAAGCGATCACATTTCCCAACTGAACGACTCTCCTCAGATTCAATAAAAAGCAGCGATAAGCGATTGCTTGCGCTTGTTTTTTACCTTTTATCCCACCACGCGAAAGGATTCGCGCGGGAGCGGGGCTGTCCACAAACGCTGTTATACTCCTCATCCTCTCTGTCAAACGGCGTGGTAAAATATAAAAACAGAACCACAGCGTTGCACAAAATTTTACACAGAGAGCACAGCGACAAATAAGATTCATGAACTAACTTTTCGAACAGCCTCCACCCGGAACAATCTCTTTGGATTTTAACCGCCGACTGCACCGGGACTCCCTTCGGTCGCTTGGAACTTGGTCCGGCAGCTGCCGGATGGAATTTGGATTTTGTTTTTTGGAATTTGAAACTGAGTTTGGCAATTTATTCAGGTAGCTGTTTAAACTGATCTATTTGCTCAAGAGCATGGTCCCATGCCGCTTTGCTGGCCATAAAGAGATGGGCATCGGGCCTTTTCTCCAAGGCTGTATCGATACATCCGGCCGGAACGACTAAAAGCTGACCACCCATTTGCAAATTAGGCAGTGCCGACCCACAATTGGTGCAGAACGCCTTGGCATGATTGCTTTCGGGGAGTTGAAAAGTTCTGATTTCTGTTTCTCTTTTTAGCCATTCAAGTTTAGCTGTTGTTGAAAATAAATTGGCAGCGTGTGCTGATCCTGTATCTTTCCTGCAATAGCTGCAATGACAAAGATAAAAGCGCTCAAAATCGCCTGTCACAATAAATTTAACCCCTTGACATAAACAAGATCCCGTGTATTCCATCTGATTAATTTCTATTTTTTACAACAATAAAGTTAGCTGATTTCCCGCTAGCTGGCGCCGATTTATAACTGGTGTCTTGCCCGTCAGGCCAATGTTTTACTTTTTCAAAGCAAGGCACGAGTAGCAGACGCGCACCACCAGGAACTCAGTCATTTTCAATTGGACAATGGGGCCTTGCTCCAAAGCCAAACTACTTTTTTGTATGGATTCGCCAAAAGCAAAGCCCGCGTCATTCCGAACTTGATTCGGAATCTCCCGGCGAATGGCTCGATACCCGGAGAAACTGACCAATTCCTCCCCCGTTGCTGCGCGATTGCATTGCGTAGCACAACGATTTCCAAGCGATCACATTTCCCAACTGAACGACGCTCCTCAAATTCAATAAAAAGCAGCGATAAGATCTTGCTTGTGCTTGCTTTTGTTTTTTATCCCACCACGCGAAAGGATTCGCGCGGGAGCGGAGCAGCAGGAGTAATGTCGTTACAAACAGCCTGCCCCGACCCAATCGGGGACTTCAAGCGCACCCCTCGTCACCGCTAACGCTAAGACGAGGGGAGTTCGGGCAGTCTAATCGATTAACATCTGGCTCTTATTTTTGTATCATGATTTCAATCACAGAGATAAAGTCATTAACTGGCTCAAAATAAGGCTCTACGTTTTCTTTTTGAAAATCGAATAAATCGTCGTAATCTCCTTTTTGTCTCCAAGTGAACAATTGAGAATACATTTTACCGTATTTTGAATCAATCTTACCCGTCTTGATAAAATACTCTGAAAAGTTTGATTTTGCCCCGTTATGGGTTGTTGGTTTTAAGTCAGAGTCGAGTAGAAGGGCCATGACTGCGTAATATGCGGCATAGTACAACCTGTTAATTGCCGAATTCCATTTTTCCCTTTCTGCAAGAATTGAGGCATCATCATAGGTGTCCTTTGCTCTGGCAATTCTATAATTAATCAAATCATGTCTTGATCCGGTCATTTTAGTCTAATTCCTTCTCTTTGAATATTTTCGTATAGTGAGGTAATCGAGTAGTTTGAATTCCAATCATCTTTTGAATAAATCAATGGCGAAAAAATTTCTCCTGTTTTTAATTCCAATTCATAGAATTCGTCCATAAATTTTGTCTCAAAGTCAAACGACACATTTGCGGAATTGAGCAGAATCAACAAATCCCAATCAGAAAGTTTTCTTGCATTTCCTCGTGCCTGGGATCCATACAAATACACTTCTGAATCAGGTGCATTTTTGTCAACGACCTTTTTTATCATCTGTAGTATTTGCTCTTTTTTACTCATAAAGCAAAGATAATGATTTTTGATATAGCCTCGGTGTCCGATAGGACATGACGGTCAAGAATGAAGCGGACCCCTCCAAAGCTGGCACCGATTGGTAATCGGTGTCTTGCCCGTCAGGGCAAAGTTTTCTTTTTCAAAGCAAGGCACGAGTAACAGACGCGCACCACCAGGAGCTCAGTCATTTTCAATTGGCCAATGGGGCCTTACTCCAAAGCTAAACTACTTTTTTGAATGGATTCGCCAAAAGCAAAACTCGCGTCATTCCGAACTTGATTCGGAATCTCCCGGCGAATGGCTCGATACCCGGAGGAAACTGACCAATTCCTCCCCTGCTGCTGCGCGATTGCATCGCGTAGCACAACGATTTACAAGCGATCACATTTCCCAACTGAACGACGCTCCTCAAATTCAATAAAAAGCAGCGATAAGCGATTGCTTGCGCTTGCTTTTTGTTTTTTATCCCACCACGCGAAAGGATTCGCGCGGGAGCGGAGCAGCAGGGGCAGTTGGCGTACCACCAAACCCCGCCCTGCAATATGTTACTGTGTTATGCAACGAATTTTTTATTTCTGTTCTTTCCTTTAGTTTATTATTTCCTCTTTCTTGTCTGGAAATATCAAAATAGTAAGAGATTGCAAAAACTGCAAAAACTGAAATTATTAAGAATGCATAAATTAAAAAGGTTTGTATTTTACTGTAATTTAAATCGTACTGAGCACCATATTCTTTCTTTATTGTTTTAAACTTTCTATCACTAAGTTCATTGAGTTTAAGTCTCTTTTTTAACGTTTTGTCCTCATAGATTGCATAGATAATAATGCAAAAAACTAAGATTGACCACCAACTAGCAATTATATATGGAAATGAAATTATTAATTGTAAGAAAATTGCTAATCCAAAAGAACCAATAACAATCAAAAATGCTGATTTTGACTGACTTTTAAAGTAGTCCGACATTTTTGTTTCGATTTCTTTAACTTTTTTATCATTGCCAATTATTCTAAATACTTTCGCTGTTACCTTGTCTGTGAAATCTCCAATGTCCCTTCCGCTAAAATGCTCAACTGATTGCTTTAATAATTCCTTGTCAAACTTTAAGTCTCGCATATCTACAGCTATTTCTCCGTCTGTGGTTTCAATATGAAAATAGTCAACAACTTTAGCACTTCGTCCAACGCCTTGAGTTTTTTGTTTTAAATAGGCAAATTTTATTTTAGACCAATTAATTTGTTCGTTTTGCTCACAAAGTTTAATTCCGTATTTGTCTATTATTATTTTATCTGACCTATCATTTACTCGCTTTATTATTCTGAAAGTCGTAAAAACAAGAAGACCGATAAAAAGTAATATAAGAAAACCTGTACTGTTTCCAGTCAGGATGAAGTATAAGAAAACTAAAGCACTAATTAAAAATGCATAATCATCAAGTCTAAGTGTTGCATTTTTTAATACAAGCTTGTCTTTAAATTCGAATTGTCTATTCATTTTTTACAAATGTCCTTGTCTTTTTGAATTTGGTGCATATCGGTCACTTATATGTGGTCGGGCGGGATTTCGAAGAGAAATCCTGTCAGACCCGCAGGAAAGTGGGCGAGTGGTCTGACTTGTCAGACCGCTAAAACCCCCGCCTGCCATATACAATTTATTACCGTGCGTTATTTTTCTTATTTATCAGGTTTACAATAATTTTCGTAATTGTATCTTTTTCTTCTGTTTTGCTAACAGCAATCATCAAAGTCAATGCGACCAAAGCGTTATCTGCAATTCTCTTTTCTCCATTTTCGTGATAAAGAATTCCATTTCTTTCGAGGAAGTACAGAAATAAGAAAGCAGCAATTCTTTTATTTCCATCTGAAAATGAATGGTTTTTTGTCACCAAATAAAGAAGGTTTGCAGCTTTTTCTTCAATACTTGGATATAAATCTTTTCCGTCGAAAGTTTGGTAAATTGTTGAAACTGAACTTTTAAATGAATTGTCTTTTTCGCGACCAAACAATTCACTGTTCCCATATTTTTGTTTTACCAGTCGAATTTGTTTAATTGCTTCGTCGTAAGTGAGTTGGTATTTTTCTTTTCCTGAGGTTCCCTCAATTTTTAAAGTTTGGTAGTCATATTGGTCTAGAATGTCGAGCGCAAAAGCATAATCCGAAATTATTTTTAGTAATCCAATACTTTCTCCACTTGATAATTCCTTTTGGTTTACAATATTCCCTAAAATTTTTACGGATTCCTTTAATTCTCGTAATTGCTCATTTTGTTTGGACAACCGTTTTTCATTTATTGAAAATCCTTTTATTAAAAAGTCTTTTAAAATTTTGTTTGCCCAGATTCTAAACTCGGTTCCTCTTTTTGAATTTACTCGATATCCGACTGCAATTATTATGTCAAGATTGTAGTATTTGATTTTTCGTTTAATTTCTCTGTCACCTTCTTTTTGAACTTGTGCAATTTTTGCACAAGTTGACTTTTCCTCAAGTTCTTGGGTTTTATAAATATTCGAAATGTGTCGGTTAATAGAAGTCCTGTCGGTTTCAAACAATGATTCAAGTTGATATTGATTTAACCAAACTGTCTCATTTTCAAGCTGAACTTCAATTTCAGTCTTTCCGTCTTTGGTCGTAAATATTTGAATTTCGGAATTATTCATATTTGATTTTTCTCAAATATAGCCAATCTTTAAGTGACTTTTTTGTCTTTTTCCATAATGCACGTTAACGGTCACTTGTAAGTTGTCGGGCGGGATTTCTGGAAGAAATCGTGTCAGACCCGCAGGAAAGTGGGCACGAGGTCTGACTTGTCAGACCGCTAAAACCCCCGCCTGCCATATATAATTTGTTAGCGGTTGGCTTTTAGTTTATTAATCTTTCATACTTCTCAGGATATTTTCTTTTAAGAACAAATCCAACGCTACTAAATCCAATTATAATTAGAAATATAAAAATCCAGCTATATTCCGTTTTTACGTCATTAAGTGTCAAAACTGTTTTATCATCTGCTTGTATCTTGAATATTTTAGGTTTATGGAAATTTTGCTCTTTTGTCTTAATCCAAACCGTAACATTGTTTGCTCTTTTTAATTTCCTTTTAATTTCCAGATACTTTTCATTGTTATATTTTTGACCAATGTTTTCCTTCAATTCATACCTTCTCTCATCGTCAAAGAGTCCGAAATAAAGCGTTGCTCTCCGACTTTTAGCTTCGTATCCATATCTATTCCAACTTGAGACATTTTCAATTAAAATGTCAATGTACTTTATTTTACCCTCCACTGCAGAAAGTGATTTTGATGTAGTAAAAATGGTCGGAGAAATTAAATAAATTGCAGATATAATACAGGCTATTCCAAAGCACAAAAGACTATTCTCGTGAAATTTTTTCCAATACTCATTTCCATCTCCATCGGTAAAATCGGAATCTGAACTTAATAATCCATTATTTGAGAATTTCTTTTTTGTCATTCTTTTATTGTAATCTCAGTGCTTTTGACTTTTTCAAGCTTACCGCTAACGGTTGGTACATGTTGTCGGGGCGGATTTCGGAGAGCGTTCCTGTCCGAAGGACACGGAACTGCGAAACGAGAATCCGCAGTTGGCGCACCACCAAACCCCGCCCTGCAATATGTACTTTGTTAACGTGCGTTTTTTTATTTCAGTTTATTTTATTTGCATAATTTTCTTATTTTATCTGGGAGCAGAAAACTGTCTATTTAATTAATATTTTCAAAGACTGTCATTGACCTGTTGGCTTAAAACCAGTCAATAATTTTTAGTTTTTCAATTTATGTTGAATTTATCAAAATTTATTTGACCATTGGAAAACGTTTTTCCTTATTTCTTATCATTTATTGTCATAAAGTTGGATGCAATCAATATATCCGAGAAAATTATCCAATGATGAATAATTTTAATCAACAAATTTATACTCCATAAAGCAATGAAAATTAGCAACCCAATTTTATAGGTATCAGAAAATAAACCTGAAATAATTCCTATTATAAATGCAGGTACAAAAGTTCTTGTCAGGTCTACTTTATATTTTGCTTTTCTGATATTTCCCTTTTTAATGATTGTAAACTTTACATTCCTGATTCCCCCCCAACGGTTATATCTTCCACCTCTTTTGTGTCTAAATACGAACAATTTATTTTTTGCAATTACATTATTTTCAATCATGCTAACTATGTCAGCATCTGATTCTTTAAACTCATTGACCACAAAAGTCATAATATCGACAGTAGGAATTTTCTCAATCTCGCCTATTAACTTTTTAGTAAATGTCAGTGTAAATGGAAATATCATTTTATTACGTCAATTTTTCATAGAATTCAAAATGCACGTTAACGTCTCTGTACAATAACCAACTAAATATATTCCGCTATTATACTCGACGATAATTTTTAATTTTCTGGTTTTAATGTCGGGGTTTAAAATTGATTAAGGTCTATCATCTGGTAAATTTTTGAATTAAAAATTCGTTTGCTAAAAGTAAGAATTTATTGTTTCAAAGACCACATTTGATCGAAGGGATTTCGGTAATAGGCCTTTGGTTCCTGGAATTTGAAACTTGGAATTTGAAATGAACCCCCGGCCATCACCCAAATAGACCGGGGGTTTTTTAATTAAGATGGTTCTATGATTCCCAGAATTTCGAGCAACTGCGGACGTTCTTGCAGCGCAAGGCGGGCAATGGCCTTAAAATCGGAGTACCACTCATGCAATACGTCCACCGCTTCGTCGCGGGCCTTGGTTGCATCCTGCGATTCGCCGGTTTCCTTCGTATAAATGGCCAGTTGATTTTCCACTTCCTCTACCAGTGCCAATCCGGCCTGTAGTTTCTCCGTGGTCACACCAAACTCGCTCACTTTAGTCATTGCTGCTTCGTCGGCCATCAGGTTAACGTAAAACATCCGCGCCTGGCTAATCCTGCCAGAGTAGCTTTGTTTACGCCTGCCGCCGATCTGCAGCTTGGTCCACATGCCCTGTTTGTTTTTAAAGGTAATTCGGGCAATTGTTACGTAGGTCATGTAAATATGATGAGCTTCCGACCATTTTCGTTGGAGCTCATTGCTGGCACCATCCTGTTCGCCTGCCTCTTTCACCTGCAGCGCCTGCAGATTTTGAGCGTGGGTCAAGATGGCTTTGCCGGCGGTCAACTTCTCGGACGTATAGCCGAACGGACTCATCAGTCCGGACACATCCGGGTGGCTCAACGCATTGTTGATGCCAGTGTTCGCTTTCAATAATAATTCATCAATCTCTTTGTTCATGATGTTTTTATTTAAGTTAGAGGGTGATCAGAAAACAAGAATTTTCTCCCACCACTCCTTAAGCAAAGCCTCATTTTTCAGCGCTCCCAAAATCCGGCAAGGCCCCCCGGTTTTGATTTTGCCCATACCGGCTGGAATTGGAAGCTACCACCCGGAACTGCTCTATACCATCCGGAACTGCTCCATACCATCTGGAACTGCAAGCTACCGCCTGGAACTGCCCCATACCATCCGGAACTGCCCCATACCATCCAGAACTGCTCCATACCGCCTGGAACTGCCCCATACCGGCTGGAATTACTCCATACCGGCTGGATTTGCAAGCTACCGCCTGGAAAAGCGACAATACCGGCCAGAATTGGAAAATTCCGCCTGGTTTTGCGACACGACCGCTCAGAATTACGAGCTACCATCCAGAATTGCGACAATACCGCCTGGAATTGGAAAATTCCGTCTGGAATTGTGACACGACCGCCTGGAATTGCAACAATACCGTACTTCTTCCATTTCCGGCAGGTATGCACCGATTCGGGCGACGGCTTGCAGCGCTGCTCCGTGGTTTGCGCTGTTCTTCTGGGGCCTTCACCGTGTTCCCGGTCATCCGCCCGTTCTGGCTTCCTTATTTTATGCCAACTGTTCCGTTGCATCCAGATGTTTGATTTAATTTTTTGGTTTGACCACAGCAGCTACAATAGGTTGAGCATCTGCACACGGTAGCCATCAATCCGTCTGCACCGCTCGATGCCACCTCCCCGCCCCATCCCTTGTTCTTTCGATCTGCGCTGCTCACTTGGCAATACCTGCCCAAGGGTATCAATTCGTTCCGCTTGGTCTGTCAAAACAGGCATTTTATCAAGTCCTCCTATTGAATGGTTTCTTTCCCCGGCCGGGAATCGATTGTTCTGAATTGCAATGGTTAAACAAAACTATCATTTTAATGGTATTGACCTATGAAATAGCTTAAAAAAGTGGGTAGTCATATTTTATTTGGAATGAGTTTAAATAATAACGCAGATGGTCGTAAACAGCAACTACGCGGTTTTTCTTACCTTTGAAAGCATTTTTAAAATTGCACAACATGACAACCCTATTCTGGATTATTCTCGGCATTCTGATATTGGATTTTGTGGTTGAGCGGGTACTCGACTACCTGAACACCACACGCTGGAGCACCCAGCTGCCCGACGAAGTAAAAGGCATTTACGACGAAGATAAATACCGCCGCCAGCAAGCCTATTCAAAAACCAACCACCGCTTTGGCATGCTCACCAGCTCCTTCAGCTTTGTGCTGATTGTGCTGATGCTTTTCTTCGAAGGCTTTGCCCTGGTTAACCAGTGGGCGCTTTCCGTGTCGGCCAGTCCGGTGTGGTCGGCTTTAATTTTCTTTGGTATTTTGCTGCTGGCCTCCGACCTGCTCAGCACGCCATTCGACTTGTACAGCACTTTTGTGATTGAAGAAAGATACGGATTCAACAAAACCACCCCCAAAACCTATGTGCTCGACAAGCTGAAAGGCTGGTTGCTGAGCGCGCTGATTGGCGGCGGTTTGCTGGCGTTGATCATTTTCATTTACCTGAAAACGGGCGAATGGTTCTGGCTGTACGTGTGGCTGGTGGTCAGCGGTTTTTCCATTTTTATGGCCATGTTTTACTCCTCGCTCATCGTACCGCTGTTCAACAAGCAAACGCCGCTGGAAGACGGTGAGCTGAAGCAGGCCATTCAGAATTTTGCCTCCAAGGTGGGCTTCAAGCTCGACAACATTTATGTGATTGACGGCAGCAAACGCTCCACCAAAGCCAATGCCTATTTCTCGGGATTGGGCCCGAAAAAACGCATTGTCCTTTACGACACGCTGATCAAGGACATGGAAATCCCGGAACTGGTGGCGGTGCTGGCACACGAAATCGGGCATTACAAGAAAAAACATGTCTTGTGGAGTTTGCTCATCGGCATCATCCAAACCGGGCTGATGTTGTACATTTTCTCCCTGCTGATTGACAGTCCGGCCCTTTCGGCAGCCCTGGGCGTCAGCGAACCCAGCTTCCACATCGGACTGATTGCCTTTGGCATCTTGTACTCACCGCTGTCCTCCGTGATCGGCATCGGCATGAATCTTTTTTCGCGTAAGAATGAGTACGAAGCCGACGCTTTTGCCGCGCAACATTACGATGGCGACCCCCTGGCCTCGGCCCTGAAAAAACTCTCGGTGAAAAACCTCAGCAACCTGCGCCCCCACCCGGCCTATGTGTTTGTGCACTATTCGCACCCGCCGCTGCTGGAGCGCCTGGCGGCGATGAGAGGGTGAGATGGTGAGAGGGAGAGAGCGTGGGAAGATGGGGAGAGGGTGAGATTTAAAAAAGACAATAACCACTCAATAATAAAACTATGGAACGAATCAAAACGCATCGGGAACTAAAGGTTTATAAGAAATCCTTCGAAGTAGCCATGAAGATTTTTGTTTTATCAAGATCTTTCCCTAAAGATGAAACTTACTCGCTGACAGATCAGATCCGAAGATCATCGCGTTCAGTTTCCAGCAATATTTCAGAAGCTTTTCGCCGAAGAAAATACCCAAAATCATTTGTCAACAAATTAAATGAAAGCGAAGCGGAAGCGGCCGAGACTCAAAATTGGCTCGATTTTGCAGTAGCATGTCAATATATCTCACAGGATCAGTATAAAGAATTCGATGAGGAATACGAAAACATTATTGGAATGTTGGTGAACATGCAACGATCTCCTGAAAAATGGAGCATCTGAATGAGAGAGGGAGAGAGAGAGATGGGGAGATGTTGAAAAGCCAATGATCTCGTGTTCTCACACTCCCACACTCCCACTCTCACCCTCTCACCCTCTCATATTCTCACATTCTCACACTCTCACACTCTCACACTCTCAAATCATGAAGGCAGAAATTATCACCATAGGCGACGAAATATTAATCGGTCAAATCGTTGACACGAACTCAGCATGGATGGGCGAACAGCTCAACCTGCACGGCATTGAAGTTTTTCAAATCACCTCGGTACACGACCAGCATGAGCACATTATGGAAGCGCTGGCCAATGCCGAAAAACACGCCGACCTGGTGCTCATCACCGGCGGGCTCGGGCCAACCAAGGACGACATCACCAAAAAAGTACTGTGCGATTACTTTGATTGCGAATTGGTATTGAATGAGCAGGTGCTGGCGAATGTGACCGAGCGGTTGACCAAACGCAAGGTCAGCATGAACCAGCTCAACAAGGACCAGGCGCTGGTTCCATCGAAATGCACCGTTTTAAACAATTCCACCGGAACAGCCCCCGGCATGTGGTTCGAAAAGAACGACACGCTCTTTGTTTCCATGCCCGGCGTGCCTTTCGAAATGAAAAGTATCATGAGCGAGGAAGTGCTGCCCCGCCTGGCGAAAAGCGGGAAAGCCAAATCCATCTACCACCAAACGGTGTTGGTTTACGGCATTCCGGAATCCATGCTGGCCGAAAAGATTGAAGCCTGGGAGACCGCCCTGCCCGACTTTATCAAGCTGGCGTATTTGCCCAGCCAACTCATGATTCGCCTGCGCTTAAGCGCGTACGGCGAGCAAATGGAAAGCTTGCAAGAGGAAGTCAGCCGGCAAATTGATCAACTCAAGCTGCTCATTCCCGAGCATATTTTTGGCTACAACGGCGATTCGCTGGCGGGTGTCACCGGCCGTTTGCTGGCTGAAGCCGGCGCCACGCTGGGCATTGCCGAAAGTTGCACCGGCGGCATGATTGCCCACATGTTTACCGCCAACCCCGGAAGCTCAGTCTATCTGAAGGGCGGAGTTGTGGCTTATTCCAACGAAGTAAAAATGGCGATCCTGGGCGTGAAATCCGAAACGCTGGAAGCCCATGGTGCCGTGAGCAAGGAAGTGGCCCTGGAAATGGCACAGGGCGTTCAACAAGCGCTGCATACCGACTACGCCGTGGCTACCACCGGCATTGCGGGGCCTGATGGTGGCACTGACGAAAAACCGGTCGGCACGGTTTGGATTGCGGTAATCAGTAAACAGAACATCAAACTGGAACGTTATACCTTCGCACACAACCGCGAACGTAATATTATGCGGTCCTCACAAGCAACCATTAACCTGCTTCGCCAATTATTGTTGATGGAACATCCCGATTTGGCATGATTCTTTCATAACTTAGAGGAACAAAAAAAATACACGGAAAAAGGGCCCGGTGATAAGTAAATCGGGCCATTTGACTGTAATAAGAAGAGGACACGAGTTGAATTAAAAAAAAAGTCTGATCCAATGAAAAAAGTACTGATTACCATAGGGACCATCCTGGTCCTGTTAATGGCAGCGATGATTGTTTTACCGGTTGTTTTCAAAGGCCCGCTGCTAAACAAGGTGAAAACAACGATCAATGACAATGTGAACGCGAAAGTTGAATTTGCCGATTTCAAGCTCAACCTGTGGAGAAGTTTTCCCAATGTGATGATGGAACTGAAAGGTTTAACCGTAGTTGGCCTGGGTGAGTTTGAAAACGACACGCTGGTGTCCATGCAATCGCTGGCGACTGATATTTCCCTCAGCGATTTGTTCAAGGGAGAAGATTTTACCATTCAAAGTCTGCGATTGAGCCAGGCACAGGTCAACTTGCTTTCGAACAGCTCGGGACAAGTGAACTGGGACATTGCCAAAGAAAGTACAGCAACACAGGAGGATGAGTCGGGCGAAAGCATGGCCATTTCGCTTCAGGATATCGAAGTGCGCGATTTAAGCCTGATTTACAAAGACGCGGCAACCGCAACGGTTGTGGCCTTGCTGAATTCGAACCTGGATGCCAGCGGACGGATGGAGGGCACCATTACCCACTTTGATCTCGATGCCGAAATTGGCGAATTCAAACTCGAATACGATTCCACCCAATACATTGCGAATACGGTGCTGAAGGTGAACAGCCAGCTGATGGCCGACTACAACAAAATGGTTTTTGAGTTTGGCGAATCGACCCTGCACCTGAATGAGCTGCCGCTGGATTTGAGCGGACGTTTTGAAATGCCATCCGACAGCATGTATTTCGACTTGCAGTTTAAGCAGCCGCAAAGCGATTTTGCAACCTTGCTGGCCCTGGTACCGCAAAGCTATCAATCGTATTTGGAAGACATTGAAACTACCGGCGAAGCTGGTTTCGAAGGGAATGTGAAAGGCTGGTTCTACGAAGAAACCTATCCGGAAATCAACACGCGAATCTATGTGAACAATGCGACCCTGCAATATGCCGGATCGCCCGAAAAGATCGAACAAATTTCGCTGGATGGGCAAATTACCAAACCCGAGGGCGATTTCGACCTGCTAACCGTGAATGTCTCGAACGCCCACATTCAGATTCGTGAAAATCCGGTGGATGCGCGTCTGACCCTCACCCACCCGATGAGTGACCCGCAGTTTGACGCCTATTTCAACGGCAAAATCGACTTCACGCGCCTGGCCGATGTTATTCCGATGGACAGTATCGAACTGCAAGGATTTATGGATGGAAACCTGTCCGTTAAAGGCAGAATGTCAGCTATAGAAAACGAAGATTACGAAAAGATTGCCTCGTCGGGTGCCTTCAACTTCCGCAATTTCAAAGTGAAGACCCCGCAAATCACCCAAGCTGTTGAGATTAATTCCGGCGCTGTAAAAGTGGACAATACCGCCATTACGCTGACTTCGTTTGACGGAAAGACCGGACAAAGTGATTTTCAGCTGAAAGGAAAACTGTCGAACTACCTCCCCTACTTTTTGATGGATAAAACGTTGAAAGGTGATTTTACGCTCAACTCAAACTACCTGAACTTTAACGAGCTGGCCAACCTGATGGCTGAAGACACCGTGGCCACAACAGCCACTGACAGCGTGATTGCTTTCCAGGTTCCGGCCAACCTGAACCTGGCTTTCAACTCGAAAATCAACCGGGCCAGCTTCGACAAAATGGACATCAAAAACATCGTTGGGTCTATTGTGGTGAAAGACCGCATGCTTGAACTGAAGCAACTGAACATGGATATTTTGCAAGGAAAACTGGCCATAGACGGCTCGTATAAAAGTAACGATGCCAACCAGCCACTTTTCGATTTTGATATTGACCTGAGCACCGTTCAAATTCCGGCTTTCTATCGTTCTTTTGGATTGGTGCAGCAGTACCTCCCCATTGCAGCGCGCAGCCAGGGCGAGATTTCGACCAAGCTGAAATTTAACGGGCAACTGAGCGAAACACTCGACATCATTCCGTCGAGCCTAGACGGCAGTGGCTTGTTCAACACCCAAAATCTGCAGATTGTTGATTCGCCAACTTTCGATCAAATCAAAAACTTCATCAAAAAAGAGAAACTGAAAAACGTTCGGGTTGATGATTTTACGGCTCATTTTAGCCTGAATGACGGCAATGTGGAGATGAAGCCTTTCCAGACGAAAATAGCCGATCAGGAAGTGTCCATTTACGGAAACCTTTCGGTAGCCCAAATGCTGGATCTGAAGATGGATTTCAAAGTCAATCGCGAAGACATCAGCGATGATATTAACAGTGCGCTCGGATTTTTACCCGGATCGCAAAACATCACGGTCCTACCAATTACCGTGGGCATATCAGGCAATTTAAAAGAGCCCAAAGTGTCGATGGACATGAGCGAAGCCAAAAAGCAAATTCAGGACGAAGTGAAGAAGTCCACCAAGGAAGAACTGGATAAGTCGATCAAAAATGTGGGAGACAAGTTGAAGAAACTGTTTAATTAAACAAAAAAGCTTTATACAAATACCTAAATCACAATTACGAATGAAGAACTCAATTTTACTGCTGACCATGGCAGCGCTGATGGCCTGTGGCCAAACGAAAGAGAAACAAAATGAGCAAACCGCGGAAGCCGAAACCTCGGGCAACCCCATTTCCGAAGAATGGTACGCTGATCCGGAAGTGGCCATTCTGGATGGAAAATATTGGATTTTCCCGACTTACTCGGCCCGATACGAAGACCAGGTGTTCCTGGATGCCTTTTCGTCGGATGATTTGGTGAACTGGACCAAACACAAACGCGTGATTGATACCACCACCGTCAAGTGGGTGAACAAAGCCATGTGGGCGCCCTCAATCATTGAAAAGGATGGCAATTACTACCTGTTTTTTGCCGGCAACGACATTCAAAATGAAAGTGGCCCAATGTACGATGCCAGCCTGGGTGACAAAAACAAGCAGGGAGGTATTGGCGTATGTGTGGCCAAAAATCCCGAAGGACCGTACGTCGATCTGCTCGGCCGCCCGCTGATTCAGGAGTTTTACAACGGAGCCCAACCCATCGATCAGTACGTGTTTAAAGCCTTGGATGGCAAGTATTACATCGTTTACGGCGGCTGGGGCCATTGCAACATCGGACAAATCAGCGATGATTTTACCCACCTGATTCCATTTGAAGATGGCGATATGGTGAAGGAGATTACCCCTGAAGGTTATGTGGAAGGTCCTACTTTTTTTATCCGCGACGGAAAGTATTATTTCATGTGGTCGGAAGGCGGCTGGGGCAATTCGACCTACAAAGTGGCCTATGCCATTGCTGACAGTCCGTTTGGGCCGTTTGAGCGCCTCGCAACCGTTCTGGAACAAGATCCGGACATTGCTACCGGCGCGGGTCACCACTCGGTGATGAATATTCCAGGAACCGACGACTGGTACATCATTTACCATCGCCGTCCCATTCCGAATCAGGATCGCGATCATCGCGTGGTCTGTATCGACCGCATGTATTTTAACGAAGATGGAACGATTAAACCCATAAAAATGACTTTCGAAGGCGTTGAAAAGCGCCACCTGCCCAATTAGAAATGAACTTCAAACAAAGGATTTTAACCCGTATCCACCATTTTCGCGCGGTTAAAATCCTTTTTTTCTGCTTTTTTCTTTCCATATGCATGCGCGCTTATTCTTGTTTTAACTAGCTTTGCGCCGCAATAAAATAACAAATACATGGACGAAGGCCCGAGTCATATAAAAATGAATTATTAACCTCGCTGTAGGGGCCCGTCGCCTCCTGCAGTTAATGAAAGGAGGCAAAATCATGCTAAAAATTTTTAAGAGCTTTGGTGGTTATGTTGAAACACCAAAAGCAGCGGAAGGCTGCTGGATCAACGTGGTTCAACCCACACCGGAGGAAACCGATCGTTTACAAACCGAATTTGACGTTCCGGCAGACATCATTCAGGACATTTTGGACGTTGACGAACGCCCGCGTTATGAAGTGGACGATGACTGGTCACTCATTATTTTACGTATCCCGGTGGAAAGCCCAAACAATGGCGTACCCTATTATACCGTGCCGCTTGGCATTTTTCGAGTCAGTAACATCACAATCACCATCTGCTCGACCATCAACGAGGTTTTGCCATTTGAAAAGCCGGCGCTTTTCCGCGGTCAAAACCATTTGATTCATGATGAGCTGAGTTTCACCATTAAATTATTCCTCAAATCGGGCAGCATCTACCTGAGCTACCTGAAACAAATTAACCAGCAAACCGCTCGCATTGAGGAAGAGCTTGAAAAATCGATTCGAAATAAAGAGCTCAACAAACTTTTGAAGATGGAAAAATGCCTGGTGTTTTTCATTACGTCACTGAAGGCCAATGAAATTGTATTGGCCAAAATTCGGAATGCCCTCAAGAAAACCATGACAGAATTGAATGAGGATTTGTTGGAGGATGCCATCATTGAGAACAAGCAGGCCCTGGAAATGTCACAGATTTACTCCGACATTCAAAGTGGCATGATGGATGCCTTTGCCTCGGTCATTTCCAATAACCTGAACGTGGTGATGAAGCAGCTGGCTTCCATTTCCATTATCCTGATGATCCCGACTTTGATTGCGAGTTTGTACGGCATGAACGTTCCGAATAATTTGGAAGATAAGAGCTGGGCGTTTTTCGCCATTGTTGTTTTCTCGGGCCTAATGTCGGTTACCGGAATTATTATCTTCCGCAAGAAAGACTTGTTCTAGCCAAAGCAACCGGAAGCGAACTGCCGAGGCTGGAGCTTATTCCAGTCTGGGCAGTTCGTTCGGTTTACAGCGAACCCCGCATAATCAACCTGCTCGGGAGCGTTTCAAAGATTTTTTGCTTGCTTTCAACGAAGTGGGCAGCTTGTTGTCCCATCGCTTCAAAATCAACTGAAATCACGGTAATGCCGTTGCCCACAATCTCTTTCATCGGCGAATCGTTGTAGGAAATAATTCCAACATCTTCGCCTGGCAACAAGCCTTTCTTTTTGCACTGTTTGATGATATGGACCAAATCGTCGTCTTTAATCACCAGGTAAGCCTGACCTTTTTTGATGCTTTTGTTTTTGATTGTTGAAACAAGCCCGTGCCTGAATTGCTGCTGTTCACAAAACTGCTTAAATACCTCCATGGTAATTTTCGGATGCGGGGTGGATTCCGGGAACACCAGGTTAAATTCATCGTAGTTTGCAATCCGGTGGCTCCCCTCCTTCAGGCAATCAAGAAAAGCCTGCTCAAAATCCTGAACAATGTAGGCTATATCGGGGCTGCCGGGTTTACCCATATCCAAAACAAGCAGTTTGTTGGGGTCGATTTTCTTCAACACAGGCTCCATGCCTTCGTTACGAATATTCATGACCACATACATGCTGTAACGCCCGAGGCTATTCAATACCAGCTGCTCAAAAACAGCCGGGTTGTAATGATGGAAAAGCAAATCAACCGAATAATTTTCGGGCAAGCTGTTTCGAAAACTTCCGTAAAGCTGCTCTTTAAATGCGCTGAAGTCGTCGAGCAGCACCATCACTTTAAATGATTCATTGCTCACAAAATATCCCTTTGTTGGGGTTGAAGCAATGACGCTGCGTTGTTTGAGCGTGGTGTAGGCTTTGAAAATGGTATCGCGCGACAAGCCACTGCTTTTGCTCAACTTATTGACGGAGGGCAGAAAGTCTCCTTCCTTCAGAGTCCCATTGCTGATGGCCTCATTGATGGCATGAATGAGTTGCTGCAACTTGGTTTGAGAAGACGAATTGTCCAGTTCAAAAGTAAATTCCATAGTCCTTATTTTTTATTGCTCCCCGCTTTTCTTTCCAACCATAAACCACATCAGCCAAGGTCTATTCCCTGTGTACTTTCAAAGTGCGGTAGCCGTAAATGGCAATGGCCACAAAACAAATAAAGGGCAAAATAAAGGAGAAATTAACTGCCGGTAACCAGCCAATGGTTCCCTGATCGATGATTAAACCTTGCAATGGCGGCATGAGTGCGCCTCCAACAATGGCCATCACCAGGCCGGCAGCACCAATGGTTGAGTCTTCACCCAGCCCTTCAAGCGCGATTCCGTAAATGGTTGGAAACATCAGCGACATAAAAGCGGAAGTTGCGATCAGTAAATACAGTCCGGGCATTCCTTCAATCAAAATAACACCTGTTGTGGTCAGCACGCCACCCAAGGCAAACATCGTGAGCATCAGTCGGGCATTGAGGTACTTCATCAAAAAAGTACTTACAAATCGACTTCCAATAAAAATGGCCATGGCCACAATATTGTAGCGCTGGGCTTCGGCTTTGGCAATACCCAGATTATCGGCATACTGAATGATGAACGTCCAGCACATAATTTGTGCCCCAACATAGAACACCTGAGCAATGACTCCTTCGCGGTATTTTTCATTTTTAAATAGTCGCCGGAAGGTATCCTTTGTTTTGATGGAATGATCTGCCTTTCCTCGTTTGGGCATTTTTGAAAGGGCGATAATCACCAGCATCAGGATGACAAAAAAGCCAAGGATGACGTATGGATTGCGAATCACGCCCAAGTCATGGGTTCGGACGGCAGCTTTTTCTGCAGCGCTTAGCGTATCAAATATCAGATTTCCTGCAGCATCGCGTTTGTCTGATTCCAGCGCTGTTAAGATCACGTTGGAAGCGATAAACATGCCGAAAATTGAACCCATGGGATTGAATGACTGCGCCAGATTCAACCGGCGTGTAGCGGTTTCGGCAGGTCCCATCGACAAAATATAGGGGTTGGCCGTGGTTTCGAGAAACGCCAAACCGAAGGTGAGAATGTACAAAGACACCAGGAAGAACCCGAAAAGTTCAAATTGTGCTGCCGGAAAAAACAACAACGCCCCCGTGGCATATAAGGCTAAACCGATGATAATTCCCAATTTATAGCTGTATCGTTTGATAATCAGCGCTGCCGGAATGGCCATGGTGGCATAACCGCCATAAAATGCAAACTGAACCAGAGCAGCTTTGGCATTTGAAATCTCCATCACGGTTTTGAAAGCCGCAACCATGGGGTTTGTAATATCATTGGCGAACCCCCACAAGGCGAAAAGGCTGGTGATTAAAATAAATGGGAACAGGTATTCCCTTGGTACAATTTTTTCTTTCGTTTTCACGTCGTTAAGTTTAGGTACGTTTAGTGTATTTGTTTTACAAATTTGATTTTATTTGATTGATCGACACGCCCAAAAGCTTTTCCGCAATCGCATTCAAGCTGGTTTCGTCTCCTTCAAAATGAAAAGTTTGCTGAAAATGCATCTTCACTTCGCCAGCCTTTAGTACGGCAGCCGACGAAGAGGACTCCAGCTCGTAAAATGGTCCCAGCTGACCGCCATCAGCCAAAGGTCCATCGTTGTAGGCATTGATGGCATCGCCTTTAAATGGCTCCTTCTGAAATTCATTCCACGAGGAATTGACAAAATCAGTCGATGCTGAATCCAGCGAACAGATTAGAATGGTCAGGCATTTATTTTGGGCATCGTAACTTCCCAGGGTTGGCAATGCCCGCTGTGGAGACACCCCAATCTTGCTTCGAAACTTGCCATCAGCCTTAAAAAAGATCACACCGTCGTCCACCTTGAGTCGATCCGAAGGAACTTTACCAAAGTAATCGTCAGTAAGTACGGGCCCTTCGCCCTCTTTTCTGAAAGGGATAACAATGGTCACTTCCGGCGAGGGTTGGTACATGGAAAGCATCCAGATGGAGGGCGCCCCGGTTTCTTTGGTCCAATCGCTGGCGCCGGTATTTTTAAGCTGATTTAGCGATTCGTAAGCGACTACCCGAACGGATTCATCCATTTTGATGGGAAGATATTCTTCGATCTCGATTGGATCGATGATGCTGACCCGCCGGGTGGCTTCCATGTGAAAGTTAGTACCTGAGTAATTTTTCAGTCGAAAAGCTTTTTGAAAAGTGGCGGTTTCCTGGTTGGCTTCAATCACCTCCCACGGCATGGTGTCAATCGCTTCTGGAACACGCCAGTTATGCATCTCCATGGCTTTTCCCATTTCAAAATAAAATGAAAACTGCCCGCCTTCGGGACCAATCCAAAACCGCTCCTCCCCACCAAACGGATTAAATTGTTCGGATAGTTGCGTGGTTCCCAACAGTTCATGGTTGATCCATCCAAATGAAAAACCTTCTGCGCCCAAGGTCGAGCTCGTCATCACCCTCCCTTGAAGTTCAGGAACCAGCACCACACGCGACGATCCCGCCACCAGTTCAATGGTTGAATAATATTTCTGAAGCTGCTCTAAATCATGGCCATACTGGCCTTTTTTTGAGTTCATCGATTCTTTTTTATTCTTATCGGTAGTGGCACAGGCCGCTACCGATAAGATAATTAGGAGACTGAATATTATTTTAAACTGAAATTGATTCAGGATGATTCGGCCTGCCAAAATAGTTGAAAATTTGCGATTAACCATATAACGGACCGTAGTTTTCACAGGCCCGGTAATCGGCACCTTCTTTATTGGTTCCGTATGAAGCCCAGGCGCTGGGCCGGAAAATCTGCTGCTCATCAACATTGTGCATGGACACCGGAATGCGGAGGATGGAAGCCAGCGTGATCAAATCAGCTCCAATGTGGCCATAGGATATGGCGCCGTGATTGGCTCCCCAATTGGCCATCACACTGTACACATCCTTGAAGGCTCCACAGTCATTCAAACGCGGAACAAACCAAGTGGTTGGCCAGGTTGGATTGGTTCGTGCATCAAGCTTTTGGTGGATATCATCCGGAAGTTCAACAGTCCAGCCTTCAGCAATTTGCAACACAGGCCCCTGTCCTTTCACCAGGTTGATGCGCGACATGGTCACGGGCATTTTGCCAGCCGTTTTAAATTGTGAAGAATAGCCACCGCCACGGAAGTAACCTAAATCAGCGGGACACCAGCGTGTGTTGTCCAAGCAGGCCTGGGCTTCCGATTCAGAAATATCCCAGTACGGTTTCATTACCGCATTTCCTGCCGAATCTTTTTGTTGCGCGGTGGCATCGAGCGTGGTTGAGCCCGAATTAATCAGGTGAATAACGCCATCTCGCGCCAGTCCGATCAGCTCTTTACCCGTCACACGTTTCACAGCTTCCGGGCTCCAGAAGGTTCGAACATCTGAAAAAATCTGTGCCGTATTGGTTAACAGGTGGCCGAACAGCATCGGAACTGCATTCAGGCTGTCATTTTCAGTCGCAAAAACGAAGGCTTCGCGCAGGCCGTTCCAATCGAATGAGGAATTCAAAATGGCTTCCGTAAAATCGGCATTCGGATAATAGTCAGTCCATTGGCGTTGCCCCTGGAAACCTCCGGCAATGGCATTGTGACCCCGGGCTTCTTCTCCAAAACCCATTTCGGCCAACTTCGGGTTACCAATCATCAGGTCGCGGCAAATCAAGGTCATTTTCACCACGGTTTCCCACTCCCAGTCTTTACGTTTCCGATCGTGCTGCTTCTGCTGGTCATTCGGGTCCTCCCCTTCCTGGCAATTCGCTTTAGCCCAAGCCAATGCTTTTTCATACTCTTCATGGTCGTAAATGCCTTCTTCCATCCGGCGAATCAGTTCAATCGATTCAACGAACTCGGTTCTCATACCCAGGTAGTCCTGAAAAAAGTTGGCATCGACCATGGAGCCAGCGATTCCCATGGACGTGTAGCCGATGGACAGATAAGATTTGCCTTTGATTTGAGCCGAAGCCAATGCCGCTTTTGTAAAGCGTAGAATCTTTTCGCGCACATCATCCGGGATGGATGTATCGCCGGCATCCTGCACATCGCGACCATAAATACCAAAAGCTGGTAAGCCTTTCTGCGTGTATCCGGCCAGGGCCGCCGCCAGGTAGACCGCACCGGGACGCTCGGTTCCATTGAATCCCCAAACGGCTTTAGGCATCAACGGGTCGCTGTCCATGACTTCGGTTCCGTAACACCAGCAAGGGGTAACGGTCAGTGAAACACCGACACCTTCGCGTTGAAACTTGTCGGCACAAAGCGCTGCATCAGCCACGCCGCCAATTGTTGTATCCGCAATCACACATTCCACTTGTTCCCCCGACGGGAATCGCAGGTTTTCCTCAATGAGTCTGGCCGCAGCTTTGGCCAAATTCATGGTTTGAACTTCCAATGATTCGCGGACTCCCCGCTCCCGGCCATCAATTACTGGCCGAATCCCAACTTTAGGCAAACGCCCGATTAATCTGCTATTCATAGTTTTATCATTTATTTTGAGAGTTTTTGTATTGTCCTGTACTGTGCTGCTAAAATAGCAAGTTTTAGATATAAAAAGGATGTTGCAGAGCATGGTATAAAAAGTTAGTTTTGTAGAAATCTCAATAATTACCCATGCGTTTATTCAAACTGGAGCTCCACTGGCAAATTTTGATCGCACTCGTTCTGTCGGTTATCTACGGTATTCTTTTTCCTACAAACTACACGTTCGATCAGGGAACGCTGAACGAGCTGGCCAAGAAAAAACTTCCGGCTCAGGTGATTGAAAAGCTTGAAGTGTATGACGGAAGGCAGTTTTCGACCATGAAGGATTTTCAAACTAACTTACGCCAGGCGCTCACGCAGGAAGAATATGATACCTACCAGGCAGGTATTCGAAAATCGAGCTACAACAATCCTGAAGTAAACGCCATCAGCTGGATGGGCGATCTATTTCTTCGTTCGTTGAAAATGCTCATTATACCGTTGATATTAAGCTCTTTGATTTCAGGAATTACCAACATTGGCACAGGCAAAAATTTAGGGAGACTGGGTTTGAAAACGATGGGGTATTATTTGTTGACCTCGATGTTGGCTATTGTCACCGGCTTGTTTTTTGTCAATTTGTTTAAGCCGGGGCTCGGAGCCGATTTGAACTTTCAGGAAGAAGTGGAGGGCTTGGTGGAAAAGCAGCGTTCCTTTCGTGAAATCTTAATTGAGATTGTTCCGGAGAATATCTTTCAGGCTTTTACCAATAGTGATATGCTCTCCATCATCTTTTTTGCCGTGCTGTTTGGCTTCTTCATCACCAAGATCGATGTTGTAAACCGGGAAGTCCTGAAAAAAGCGTTCAACGCCATATTCGATGTCATGATGAAAATCACGCTGTTCATCATTCGCTTCACCCCACTGGGGATTTTTGGAATTGTAGCCAAAGTGATTGCCGATCAGGATGATTTGACCGGGCTGATGTCGCGCATGGGAATCTATATGGGAACCGTGATTCTGGCGTTGGGCGTGCATTTCTTCGTCACACTCCCACTTTTGTTAAAATTTACAGGAAAAATTAATCCACGAAAGCATTTCAAAAATATGACCACTCCCCTGCTCACGGCTTTTTCCACTTCATCGTCGGGCGCTACCTTGCCTTTGACCATCGATGCAGTAGAATCTAAGTCCGGGGTGTCTAATAAAATCAGCAGTTTTACGCTGCCGCTTGGCGCGACAATCAACATGGATGGTACGGCGCTTTACGAATGTGTTGCGGCTATTTTTATCGCGCAAGCTTATGGGCACGATTTAAGTATTGTTCAGCAAGCCATCATTGTGGCTACTGCGTTGTTGGCATCTATTGGTGCAGCGGCAATTCCAATGGCCGGTCTGGTGATGATCACCGTCATATTAACAGCCGTGGGACTTCCGCTGGAAGGCATTGGATTGATCCTGGCGGTTGACCGGATTTTAGACATGTTCCGCACGGCAACCAACGTTTGGAGCGACAGTTGCGGTGCGGTCATCATTGCAAAAAGTGAAGGAGAATCGCTGCAAGTTTAATTTTCCTGGTAATATGCGTTCAATGAAATAATTTTCTTTGAATGGCATACCGGACAATTTTCATCGGCTTTGGCCATATTAAACTTGGCACTACAATCGTTGCAACGATACCAGTTCTCGTCGAATTGGAAATTACCACCACGAATGAGCAAGTCCTTGCCTTCAACCATGGCTTTGGCTACTTTATTACGGGCAGCTTCATAAATCCTGGTTAATGTTGGGCGAGAAACCTCCATACACACCGCAGCTTCCTCTTGGGTTAGATTATCGAAATCCAGCAACTTAATGGCCTCATACTCTTCGAAGAATAGAACGACTTGCTCAGCTCTGTTTTTCGGTCCAAATACGGAAAAACCTTTTACGGAAGGTGGCGCCAAAAGGCGTCTTTGTCTTTTTTTGCGAGGCATTTAACTTTGATTTATTTTATTCAGTAAATAATGATCAGCAATAACCAGAGCTGCCATGGCTTCAACAATAGGGACAGCACGTGGTAACACACAGGGATCGTGACGTCCTTTGGGATTAATCGTCACTTCATTTTCTTCTTTATCGACGGTTTGCTGCTCCTTCAGCAAGGTCGCAATGGGCTTGAATGCCACATTGAAATAAATATCTTCACCATTGGATATTCCGCCTTGAATACCTCCGGAGTGGTTGGTTTTTGTACGAATACCGCTATCCGATTTGATAAACACATCGTTGTGTTCCGAACCACTTAGCCGGGTTCCTTCAAATCCTGATCCGTATTCAAATCCTTTTACTGCGTTAATTCCCAACATGGCATGTCCCAAATCGGCATGTAATTTATTAAACACAGGTTCTCCCAATCCAACCGGCACACCTTGAATGACTCCTTGAACAATGCCGCCAACCGTATCGTGGTTTTTTCCGGCCACTTCGATCCGGGCAATCATCTTTTCAGCCGTCTCAGGATCTGGACAACGCACAATGTTGCTGTCGGTCTGGTTCAAATCCAGCTCTTTGTAGCTCTTGGCAAGCTCCACGTCGCCCACTCGCTGAACAAATGCATGAACGCTGACATCAAACTGCTTCAACATCAGTTTGGCGATTGACCCGGCCACAACACGGGCAATGGTTTCGCGGGCCGAAGAACGACCACCTCCGCGATGATCGCGGCTTCCGTACTTCTTCAGGTAAGTATAGTCGGCATGCGACGGACGAAACACATCTTTCAGGTTATTGTAATCGTTCGAATGTTGATCTTTATTTCTGATCAGAAAACCAATGGGTGTTCCCTGGGTTTTCCCTTCAAAAATACCTGATAAAAATTCAACCTGGTCGGATTCTTGTCGTTGGGTTGTGATTTTTGATTGGCCGGGTTTCCGCCGATCCAATTCATTTTGAATGAAATCAAGATCGATTTCGACACCTGCCGGGCAGCCATCGATGATTCCTCCAATTCCAACACCGTGCGATTCACCAAAAGAGGTTAACCTGAAAATTTGTCCGAAGCTATTCATGCCTGTCGATTAAAAAAGTATTGCTTCCGATTGCTCAGAAGCAATAATGAGCATTCGTATCCTGATTCTTAACAACCGCAGCCACAACCACCAGCGTTAGCGCCTTCAGTTGCACACGATTCATCTTCGCAACCGCAGCCGCCATCGTTACAACTGCCACCGCTTCCGCAGCCGCATCCACCTTGAACAGTTGCTGCAATTTCTTCGTCCGTTGCATCACGAACTTCCAGCACTTTACCTTTGAAGAACAAATCTTCGCCAGCCAGCGGATGATTAAAATCCATTTTTACAATGTCGTCGGTAATTTCAAGTACCAAGCCATTCATACGCTGTCCGCTGGCACTCATCATTGGAACCGTGTTGCCTACTTTTATGATTTCATCATCAAATTTTCCTTCCACCAAAAACAGGTGTTTGGGAAGATCTACGATGGCGTTTTCATCGATTTGGCCATATGCTTCGTCGCATGAAAGATTTATATTGAAGTCGTTGCCTTGTTCCAGCCCTTCCAAAAGCGCTTCAAATTTTGGCATCATCAAGCCAGCACCATAAACAAAGTTTAGTGGTTTCTCGGCCGTTGCCTGTTCAATCATTTCTCCATTCGCTCCTTCGATTCTCAAATCGTAAGTCAAAGAAACCATCTTGTTTTTAGTAATTGCCATTTTAAACTATTTAGATTGATTTTGAATAATAATTTGCAAAGAAATAAAAAACATCGATATAATGAAAAACACACCTATGCTTCAAATCTCACATTTAATGATAACATCATAAAATTCTGTTGGTTTAATATAAAACAACCAAAATCCATCTTTTAACATTTTTATGCAAACTGTTATGCTTGGATTAAATTTGTCAAATCGACTTTATTTTCAAAAACATTTGCAGCAAATTCTGGTTTGAGTGGATTAATCCAACAGTTAAATATCATGAAACGTATTGTATTGTTATTTTCTATAACCTTCCTTTTAAATCCATTCAACCTGGCCGCACAAAAAACCGATGCCAATGTTTTTGGCGATGTGCAGTCGGACGGTGAACATATTCCTTTTGTCAACATTTACCTGGATGGCACCAATTATGGCACGGTAACCGACGAAACCGGTCACTACTTGCTGGTGAACCTTCCGATAGGACAACACACGCTGGTGGCCAAAATGATTGGTTACAAGCCTGTAAAGAAATCCGTCAACCTTGTCAAGGGGCAAAGTATTGAGCTGAACTTTGAGCTCGAGAAACAAAGCCTGGCTGTTGACGAAGTGGTGGTTACCGGAACAAAAACCTTCAAGCGCCAAACCGAATCGGCGGTCATTGTCAACGTCATCGACTCAAAAATATTTGATTACGTGCAGGCCAATACGATTTCGGAAGGACTCAGTTTTCAACCGGGACTTCGGATGGAAACCGACTGTCAAACCTGCAACTATACCCAGTTGCGTATGAATGGACTGGGCGGAGCCTATTCGCAGATTTTAATTAACAGCCGGCCCATTTTCAGCCCATTGACCGGTTTGTACGGGCTGGAGCAAATCCCCACGGAAATGGTTGAGCGGATTGAGGTCGTCCGAGGTGGCGCATCGGCTTTGTATGGCTCAAGTGCCATTGGAGGAACTGTCAATGTGATCACCAAGTTTCCGTCGCGTAATGCCTACGATTTATCCATGAGCAACGCCACCATCAATGGGCAGGCCAACGACAACAACATCAATGGAAACATCACCCTGCTGAGCACGCAGCGCAATGCGGGGGCAACCATTTTCGTATCGCGAAGAGACCGTCAATCCTACGATCACAACGACGATGGCTATTCAGAGATGCCGGCATTGCAGAACAATTCGTTTGGGTTTAACTCTTATTTCAGGCTCAACCAAAACCAAAAACTGGAAGTCAACATGGCCAGTTTGCATGAATACCGGCGGGGCGGAAACCGGAATGATGACCCCGCCTACCTGGCCGATCAGTCGGAAGAACGCACCCACGACATTTTGATGGGTGGTGCGGACTATACGCTCGATTTTGAGAATAACAGAACCAGCCTGGCAGCTTTTTTTGCGGGGCAGTACACCAAGCGCAAGCACTACACCGGCATTTTGCCCGACGACCCGACAGAGCTGGCTGCCCATTACGCCTTGCCGCCTTATGGGAATACCAAAAACAATACGTTCATGGGAGGAATTCAGTTGAACCACACCCTCTATGATTTTTGGGGCGGGCTCAACGTCATCACAGCCGGTTTGGAATACAACTACGATGATGTCATGGATGAAATTGAAACCTACGATTATTTGCTGGATCAAACCTCGAAAAACACCGGGTTCTACCTTCAAAGTGATTGGTCGATCAATTCAAAATTAACCTTGCTTAGCGGTGTGCGGGGCGATCAGCACAACTATGTGGACCGGATTATTTTGAATCCGCGCTTGTCGGCCTTGTATAAGTTCAACCAGGAAAGCCAGTTCCGCCTGTCCTGGTCAACCGGCTTTCGGGCGCCCCAGGCTTTCGACACCGACATGCACATTGCCTTTTCCGGAGGCGGCATTCAGCAGGTGCAACTGGCCGACAATTTAAAAGAGGAACGTTCGCAAAGCTTGAGCAGCTCGCTGAATTGGGACCGCGCTACAGAAACGCACATTTATGGCTTTACCATCGAAGGGTTTTATACCATTCTTAACGATGCTTTTATTTTGGAGGCGCTGGACAACACCCCTGACGGAAATTCAATTCTTGAAAAACGAAATGGCGGAAATTCGGAAGTGCTTGGAGGAACATTTGAGGCTCGCGCCAACTTCAATCAGCAACTCCAACTGGAAGCGGGACTGACCATTCAAAAAAGCCAATACGAACAAACCGTGGCCTGGTCAACGGAAATTGACGGAACCAGAGATTTTCTGCGCAGTCCAATGCCTATGGGTATTATACCGTCGCGTTTACGCCCGAAAGCCCGCTTACTGCAACCTTATCGGGCTTGTACACGGGCACGATGCTCATTCCGCATTACGGACTGCCCGGTGACGCCGGCACTCCGGAACAAGATCTGCTGTTTGAATCGGATCCGTTTTGGGAAACCAATTTGAAATTGTCCTACGATTTCAATTTGCCTCACCTCGATTCGAAACTGCAATTTTTTGGCGGAGTCAGCAACCTCTTCAACCAATATCAGGATGATTTTGACCAGGGAAAATATCGCGACAGCAACTATGTTTACGGACCTTCGAAACCACGAACCATCTATTTTGGACTGAAGCTGTTTAACTAGCCAGTGTCAACCATTTCGATTTGACATCGAGAGGTGTCGATGCCATACTTAGACATATCGATGAGTCGTCGAGAGGTGTAGATATGACATCCAGATGCATCGATGAGGCATCGATAGGTGTCGATGTCACATCGAGATGTATCGATGAGACATCGAGAGATGTCGATATCACAACTAGATGTATCGATGAGACATCGAGAGATGTCGATATCACAACTAGATGTATCGATGAGGCATCGAGAGATGTCGATGTCACACTTAGACGTATCGGAACTGGCATTAAAGTTTTTCTGAACTGTTGATCAACGGTTATCAAACCAGCTGCGTTGCTTGTCAATCTTGAGGTCTTTCAGCATGGCCGATGAGGCATTGATTGTGAAGCTGTAGCTTTTCCGCTGTCCGAACGGCACGAAGTTAAAACTCATGTTCCAGCAGTGCAGCCGCCGGTTTACATTGAAAGTGGTGAAGGAGAATTCGCGGGCCTGCACATCAAAGTTGGTGGTCAGCGACATGTTCCATTCGCGGGTCAGGTTCAGACGTCCGCTAAAGTTTAAACTCTGGTTAATCTGCGCATCGTGGTAGGGGCTTCGCTTGGAATAGCTTAAACTGTAGTCGAAGCGGAAATCCCAGGGAATATCAAAATCGTAGTACTCAATGTAGCCATCCGGATGAACGATTTGCTCCACATTCTCGCCTTCGCCTTCCGTTTGTTCGTCTTCCTTCTTTTTTGATTTGAAAGACATTCCAAACGACAGGTTGGCATTGGTTAAGCGCCCGAGCTTCGATAATCCGGAAGCTTCATTCCACATGTACTTATTGATTTTGTTACCGTTTAAATCCGTCGCATAAGGATCCAGCGTTCCACCAAAATTCAGGTTGACTCCTTTAATGGTCGTCCGCCCGTTAATCCGGATATTACTCAGGTTCAACGAATCCGCAATGAGGTTATAGGAACCGCTAAAACCGAGGTTGTCGATGATTTTTACTTTCTGAAATTTATCTTCGTCCGAGGCAATCGTGTCACTTTTAGCCGCGACTTTGGCTTCCAGGTTATTGGTCAACCCAAAATTGATCGAACCACTTTCTCGTCCGGTGGCCGAACCAAAAATACCGTCGCGAAACCGGTTGTAGGCAACTTCTCTTCCATTCTCATCAATATAAGTATCCCAAAAGCCGTATTTAGGATCGGTAAAATCGGGATTGTAGCTCAGGCTCACCGAGGGCGACATTTTATGCCGGATGGCTTTCACCCGCGAGTTGGGGTTCTTAACCAGATACATCCCATAAATATTGGTTTGCGAACTCAGCGAGAACGAATAATTGTAGTTCCGCTTAAACGCGTAAATGGTATCCTCCCACAAAGTTCCCTTTTGAGCGATATGATCGTAGGCATAATTTTGCTCAATATAATTGGTGTACCAGCGCTCCGAGTAACTGATGCTTGGACTGATGTTGATGTGTTTCAGCAAATTGAAATTGGGCAGCGAGATGGGAATGGAGTGTTTCCAGCCGTTGCGCCAGTCTGTGATCAACGACTTTTTCAGAATTTCTTCTTCATGCGCCGTAATCGAGTTTTTAATGTTTCCCGTGTAGCTAAAACCGATTTTTTCGTACCACTTGGCAGCGCCGATCCTGCCCTTTTGCTTAAACGGATAAATCTTCGACATGGAGAACGTCAGTTCCGGAAAACTCAATGAAATGGTCGAATCACGCGAGTTTTGTGAGTGCCTGAAACTTGATGACATATTGAAAGGCGAATTTTCCCACTTTTTAGAATAGGAAATACTCGACGACTTGGTCGTTTGCAGGTAGCTTTGCACATCATTCGAGTTCTGCTTGTCGTAACTTGTTGTTGACAGGTTGACGTTGGCCGAAAACGTTTGAAACGGGTTGGCCTTGGCATCCTGCGAATGTGACCACTGCAGTGAAAATCCCGGAGTCCGGCTATAGTCGGGCAATCCCGGATCGCTGCGCCGGTTTACATTGTAACGAAAATCAAAACTTCCTGAGAATTTGTACCGCTTCTTATAGTTGGTGTGCAGGTTACTTCCCCACGAGCCTTTCGAATAAATATCTCCTTTTACAGTCAGATCGAAATATTGACTGGCCGCCCAATAATAACCACCTTCTCGCAAAAAGAAGCCCCGGTTTTGTTCTTCACCATAGGTCGGAATAATGATTCCTGACGAATAACTGGGCGAGTTTGGGAAAAAACCAAATGGAATCATGGGAAAGTAGATCGGAAAGTCTTCCAACACCAGATAGGCCGGACCAGTGATGATTTTTTTATTTGAAATGACCTTGGCCTTGGTCATCCGCAAGTAAAAGTGCGGATGGTCTGCATCGCAGGTCGTGTATTTTCCTCTTTTCAGAATAAACGATTCGGCGTCAATCTTTTTTGTCCGGTCGCTGTGCACATAACCGTCACCCTGCTGGGTTTTCACATCGGTAATAATTCCCTTTTGCGTTTCGAAATTATAGCGCAGGGTTTTACTTTCAAACTCTTCGCTCCCATCTTTAAACACGGGGGTTCCCTGAACCACCTCTGCAGAATCCGGAACGCCTTCGGCGTACACCTCCTTGGTTTGCAAATCTAGCTCAATGTAGTCGGCTTTCAACTCAATGGTTTGATACGTGACGACTGCCTTATTGTATAGGAAAACCTTTTTCCCGTCCAGCGAAACCAAAATTGAATCTTCGGCACTATACGAAATGGGAGCCTCAAGAACAGTTTTCTGCCTCGGGGCAGCTGCTGTCAGGCTGTCCCGATTCGCTTCCATTTGTTCCAGCAGTATCGAATCAGGCTGCAATTCCACCTCAGGAGCAATCACAGGAATGGTGTCCGGTAATTCCTGCGCGTAGGAGCAGATACTGAAAAAAAGCAGCAGATATGTAATTCGAAATCTTATCAAATCGGGTATAATGTTAGCCATTGCGGTTACATTGGTTTGCAAAAATATAAATTCAACGCAGACAAACGGGCGAACAAATGCAAAATAATTTTAATATTTCTATTTTTGTTTCGTTCTACAATTATGAATATGAATATTAGCCAAAAGTTGATTTTTGTTTTTGCCGGTTTTGTTTTTCTCTTTTCCCAGGTTGCGCAAGGAACAAACACGCCGGACAAGCCATTCACCGTGATTATTGATCCTGGTCATGGCGGAAAAGATCCGGGTGCAGTATTTAAACAGATCAGGGAAAAAGATATTGTTTTGGGAATTGGATTAAAACTTGGAAACTACATCCGCGAAAATCTGCCCGATGTGAAAATCATTTACACCCGCGATCGCGATGTATTCGTGCCATTGCACGAACGGGCCGAAATAGCCAATAAAAACAAAGCCGACCTGTTTATTTCGCTTCACGCCAACTATTGCGGCACACCTTCAATTACCGGAACCGAGACCTTTGTATTAGGGTTACATAGAACAGAAGAAAACCTGGACGTGGCGAAAAAGGAAAATGCCGTTATCCTGATGGAGGATGATTACTCCACCACTTACCAGGGATTTGATCCGAATTCTTCGGAATCGTACATCATGTTTGAAATGGTGCAGGACGAACACCTGTACCAAAGCATCGACTTGGCGGCAGAAATTCAAAGTCAATTTAAGAACAGGGCTGGTCGAAAAGACCGCGGGGTAAAGCAAGCCGGTTTTTTGGTTTTGCGGCGTACCAGCATGCCCAGCGTACTGGTTGAAGCCGGATTTTTAAGCAACAACTACGAAGCCAACTACATGAACAGCGACGACGGACAAGCTTACCTGGCCTCCGCCATCTTCAGGGCTGTGCGAGATTATAAAAAAGCCATCGACAGCAAAAGCGACTATAAACTTCTGGCTTCAAACACGACAACAGCAGCCATCCCTGCCGCTCCGAAACAAGAAATGATCACAAGCGAAAGTCAGGTTGATGGCGTGTACTTCCGCATTCAACTGGCCGCCACCAGTAAAAAAATTGAGCCGGTAGCCGCGAACTTCAAAGGACTGAAGGACGTGGAACGAAAGCAAATGAATCCGGTGTACAAATATTTTTATGGCAAAACATCATCGTTTGAAGAGATACAAGCCATTAAGAATGAAATCGTCCCACTGTATCCGGATGCTTTCATTGTCGCCTTTGAACAGGATGAAACCATTCCGCTGAAAAAGGCACTCAGAAAATTAAAACCATAGTTCGCAGACCGATGTTTGTATACTATCGGAATGCTTACTAATATTGTATTAAACAAGCTGAAAACAACTATGAAACTTTCCAGGTACACCAAGTTAGGTCTGTTAATCGTCTTTAGTTTTGCCATTTTCATTTGGGGGATGAACTACCTCAAAGGCATCGATTTTTTCAAAAAGAACACCACCTACAGTGTGGTTTATGAGCGTATTGATGGATTGATCGAGTCCAGCGCCGTGATGATCAACGGATACCAGGTTGGACAAGTGAAAACAATTGATTTTTCAGATCAAAACGATGGCAGTTTGGTCGTCAGTTTTTCGCTCGAAGGTGATTTCCAAATTCCCAAAGGTTCTGCCGCGCGGATTGTTTCTTCCGATATTATGGGGACCAAATCGATCAAACTTCAAATTGTCCCATCCAACGCATACTACCAACCCGGCGACACCATTCCCGGAAGTATTGAAGAGGATTTGAAAGAACAAGTCAGCATGCAGGTGCTTCCGCTGAAAAATAAAGCAGAGCAGCTTCTGGCTTCCCTCGATTCGGCCATCACCGTCATTACCTACGTGTTTAATGCCGAAGCCCGGAAAAACCTGTCAGAAAGCTTTACCCGAATCAACCAAACCATACTCAACCTCGAAACTGTTTCGAATGAGTTGAGCGACATCATGGTTTCAGAAAAAACAAACCTCAAAGGAATCATACAGAACACCAATGAACTGACTGCAAATCTGAATGAAAATGCAGATGATTTTTCAAATATTGTCAGCAATTTTTCTTCCATCAGCGATAGTCTTGCCGCTGCAGATTTGGCCAATCTGATCATTGAACTGCGCGGATCGGCCGAAGGCATTAACAGTATTATTGAAAAAGTGAATGCAGGAGAAGGCTCGGCCGGCAAACTGCTGAGCGATGAAGAATTGTACGCCAACCTGACCGAAATGAGCCAAAGCTTGGACTTCCTGCTAAAAGACATCCGGAATAATCCAAAACGCTATGTGCATTTTTCAGCTTTCGATTTGGGAAAAAATGTGTACGTCTCGCCACAAGCCGGCAAACCGAGCAACGACAGCGACTACGTGCTGAAAGTGCATCTGATTTCAAGCCCCACCAGGCTTTCTCCTGAAAGTTCTATTTTCAACGACTTTGACCAAGTTGAAGAGATTGAAGTATCGGGCGTCTACAGTTATCTTACTGGCAGTACATCGGATATCGCAAAAATTATGAAAACTCACACCAAGGCAAAAGTGATTTTTCCCGATGCGAGTATTGTAGCCTTTAAAAACGGACGAAACGTAAGGCTGGAGAAGGCTTTAAAGAAATTAGGAAATTAGCATCTGAAATCTTTTTAAAGAAATTCAAAAAACGCAACCTCCTCTAAATTCAATGGTTTCAAATATCTGACGCTGTAATTGTCTAATATTCTGAATGTTATAAAGCATAAAAAAATTAAAATCTTTAACTACCTGACAACGAAGCAAGTTATATTGGTTTGGTAAAAGTCAAGTGAAATTCCATTTTTTTAATACTTTTTTTTTCACAAAATTTGCTTTCGGGAATTCAAATAGGGAAAATTTTTGTCGAATATATATTAATCCTGCTGTTCAAAATGAGTAACAATCATCTTGCTGTATGGAATCGCTGTCTTACTGTAATTAAAGATAATGTTCCTACAATTAGTTTTAAAACATGGTTTGAGCCAATCGTACCGGTAAAAATTAACGATCAAGTACTAACCATTCAAGTGCCAAGTCCATTCTTCTATGAATATTTGGAAGAGCAATACATAGACTTGCTGCGCAAAACCCTTCGAAAAGAAGTGGGAAACGACGCCAAACTTGAATACGTTGTGGTGATGGGAAACAACCAAAGCAATTCGCAGCCATACACGGTTAAGTACCCGACAACCAACAACAGCAAAATTCAAAATAAACCACTTAATATTCCGCTGAAAACAGAGGGGAAGGCTTCCATCAGGAATCCCTTTATCATTCCCGGGATTCAAAAACTTCAGGTTGATCCGCAGTTGAAAGCTGACAACACCTTCGAAAATTTTGTGGAAGGCGAATGCAACCGTCTGGCACGAAGTGCCGGCTATGCCGTGGCTCAAAATCCGGGGGGAACCGCTTTTAACCCACTGATGATTTACGGAAACTCAGGACTGGGAAAGACACACCTGGCACACGCCATTGGTATTGAGGTAAAAGAACGGTTTGCCGACAAGATCGTTCTGTACGTCAACGCCAACAAGTTTCAAACCCAGTACACCGAAGCTATTCGCAACAATAACCGAAATGATTTTCTTCACTTTTACCAGATGATTGATGTGCTGATCCTTGACGATGTGCACGAATTTGCAGGAAAGGAAAAAACGCAGGAAACTTTCTTTCACATTTTCAATCATCTGCACCAAAGCGGAAAGCAACTAATATTAACCTCGGACAAGCCGCCAATCGAACTGAAAGGAATGGAACAGCGCTTACTTTCGCGCTTTAAATGGGGCTTGACAGCAGATTTGCAAATGCCGGATTTTGAAACGCGTATGGAAATTCTGAAGCGCAAAACATACAAAGACGGTATTGAAATTAATGACGAAGTTTTGGAATACATTGCTTCCCATATTGGAAACAATGTGCGCGAACTGGAAGGAGCACTGGTGTCGTTGCTGGCCCAATCAACCTTAAACCGGAAAGAGGTCACCATTGAACTGGCCAGCGACATGGTTAACAAACTGGTTAAAAGTTCCAAACGCGAGTTATCCATCGATTATATCTCGAAAGTGGTGTGCGACTACTTCAACATGCCGGTTGATTCGCTGCAGGCCCGAACCCGCAAACGTGAGATTGTTCAGGCCCGGCAGTTGGCCATGTACTTCTCCAAAAGCCTGACCAAAACCTCGCTGGCTTCGATTGGAGCACAAATTGGCAATAAAGACCACGCCACAGTATTGCACGCCTGCAAAACGGTGAACAATTTGAAAGACACAGACAAAAATTTCAAGTTCTTTGTCGAAGAGATCGAAAAGAAACTGAAAATGTAAATTAACAAAAGCTGGCAGATCAAATAGATCTGCCTTTTTTCATTACAAAAAAATGACCGATTCGTTTCTGACCATAACAAACGCCGCCGAAGGTTTATTTAAGGACAAAGGCAGCAAGTTTATTGCCTTTGCTTTTCCGGTTCAGTCAGAAGATGAAATCAAAGATCACATTCAGAACCTGAAAAAAGCACACCATTCCGCACGCCATCATTGTTACGCCTGGCGACTTGGAGCCGAAAAAACACACTTTCGGGCCAACGATGATGGCGAACCTTCATCAACCGCGGGCAAACCCATTTTAGGACAAATCATTCGATTGGACCTGACCAATATTTTAGTTGTGGTTGTGCGCTATTTTGGAGGAACCCTGCTTGGCGTAAGTGGCCTGATTAACGCCTATAAGGAAGCGGCAGCCGATGTTCTGGCTCATGCAACCATTGTCGAGAAGCTTGTTGAGACCAGTTTTACTATTGAATTTGATTATCCAAACATGAACCCGGTCATGCAAATTTTCAAGGAAGAGAAGCTCGATCAGCAAGAAAATCAGTTCGAAATGCGCTGTCGGATCAAGACATCCGTTCGAAAAAGCGAAGCCGAGCGGATCATTGAAAAGTTTCAAAAGATTGACAGCGTCGATGTCGTTCGTGTTGATTAACCCGGTTTTTGTTAATAAATCGGTAATAAAACCTGTATTCAATCATAAACAACACGCCACAAATACTTTAATTTTGGGTTTTGATGAAGCGTTTAAGAGTGCTATATAGTTTCCCAACTGGTGATCAGGATCACCTGACAAATTTTTTCCCTTTTATTAAACGCTCCGTCCCCAGTTATAAGAAAACACATCAGGCTCAGCAAATTAGTTTATTACCGGCATATGACCCGGATAATGAAAACCAACAGTGAATTTTGTTCCTGTTGGTTTTTTTTTGAAACCACTTTAATGAAACAAAGCGCATGAATAAAAAAGATTTAATTTCCATCATGGATTATTCGAAGGAAGACTACCTGAGAATAATGGATATGGCTGCTGATTTTGAAGAAAATCCGAACCAGACATTGCTGGAGGGCAAAGTTGTAGCTTCGCTGTTTTTCGAGCCATCAACCCGTACCCGATTGAGTTTTGAAACCGCGATCAGCCGCATGGGCGGACGTATTGTTGGCTTTTCAGATTCCGGCTCCTCCAGTGTTTCCAAGGGAGAAACCCTGCACGATACCATTCGCATGGTTTCGCAATATGCTGATCTGATTGTGATGCGCCATCCACTGGAAGGAAGTGCCCGCTATGCAGCCGAGGTCTCGTCAGTTCCTGTAATCAACGCAGGCGACGGAGCCAACCAGCATCCAACCCAAACCTTGTTGGACATGTATTCTATTTTGAAAACCCAGAAAACCTTCGACAACCTGAACATTTTTATGGTTGGTGATTTGCGCTACGGGCGTACCGTGCATTCTCTGCTCATGGCGCTGTCGCAATTTGAAAATCCAATCTTCAATTTCATTGCTCCCGAAGAACTTCAAATGCCCGAAGAGTACAAAATCTACCTGCGCGAAAAAGGAATTCGCTTTTTTGAACACCGCGAATTTACAGACATCATTTCTGAAGCCGACATTGTTTACATGACCAGGGTTCAAAAAGAACGGTTCTCCGACCCCATGGAATACGAAAAAGTTAAAAATGTCTATATTTTGAAAAACAGCATGTTGAAGCATACTAAACCCAATATGCGCATTCTGCATCCGCTGCCACGGGTTAATGAAATTGCTACTGACGTAGATCAAAACGAAAAAGCCTACTACTTCCAACAAGCACGAAACGGGGTATTCGCACGCGAAGCAATTATTTCACATGCTTTAAATTTAAAATAACCAATATGAAAGAGCATAAAAAGAAATTAAAACTAAAGGTAAGTGCCATTAGCGAAGGCACGGTGATTGACCACATTCCATCTGAAAGTTTATTCGATGTTATTTCAATTCTGGAACTGGACAAAACCCGAAACATGATCACGTTTGGAGCCAACCTCGACAGCGGAAAACTCACAAATAAAGCAATTATTAAAGTATCGAACCAGTTTTTTGAAAACGACGACATTAACCGAATTGCACTGATTGCACCTCATGCAAAGCTAAACATCATTCGCGACTATGAAGTGGTGGAAAAAAAGGTCGTTGAAGTGCCTGACCGGGTGATTGGTATTGTCAAATGTTTCAACCCCAAGTGTATCACCAATTCGGAGCCAATAACGACTTCCTTCTCAGTCATTTCAAAACAACCAATTACCTTAAAATGCAAATACTGCGAGAAAATAACGCACGAAAAGCAGATGGTAATCAGATAGTTATACAAAAATTCAAAAGATGAAAACAGATTTCTCAGAAACCTTAGAACACATCAAAGACCTGGTAAAAAGCAATCCCAACAACTTGCACTTACAAGTTTGCCAGGTCCTAAAAGAACAGGTTTACCATTACGATTGGGTTGGATTTTATCGGTTGAAAGATGGTATTCTCGAACTTGGCGAATATGTTGGCAAACCAACTGACCACACCCGCATCGAGGTGGGCCAAGGCGTTTGCGGCCAGGTAGCCGAAAAAAAGCAGACTATCGTTGTGCAAGATGTCAGCCAGGAGGACAACTATATTGCGTGCAGCCTGGATGTGCAAAGCGAAATTGTCGTTCCCATTTTACGCGAGGGCGAGTTCATCGCCGAACTGGATATCGACAGCCACTCGCCTGCCCCATTTTCAGCGGATGATCAAATCTTTCTGGAGGAGGTTTGCGCTTTACTGGCCCCTAGCTTTTAAAATAAAAAAAGGTTCGTCCGGCAGCACTGGACGAACCAAAATTTTCTCAACATACAAAAGTCAAAAATCAATAGCGATCTCTTCTTGGAGGTCTTTCCGGACGAGGACGGGCTTTGTTAACTTTTATATTCCGTCCGTTTACTTCAGCTCCATCCAATTCTTCAACAGCCTTATCACCTTCAGCTTCAACGGCCATTTCAACAAAGCCAAAACCTTTGGCTCTTCCAGTTTCACGATCCTTAACAATTTTCACGGAAATAACTTCTCCGTACTCAGCAAAAATTTCACCCAGTTCGTCTTCTTTCAGATTGTAGTCCAGGTTACCTACGTAAATGTTCATAATTTAAGAATAAAAATTAGAAATGAATAAAAACATAACTGGTGGAGCAAAATGCGGGAACCGGAAACCTTTACACTGAAATAGGAAAATCAGTACCGAAATCTGGCATGTTCATCCCCACCCAAAATACATAAAATAACGTCGCCAGTTGGGGATGAATTCTGATTCATTTTCCGGGAAGAGGTCGATTTTCAACATTAAAACGTCCAATTCTCAACCATACTATTACAAAAATAAGTATTGTTTTGAATCTGCAACTTTTTTAAATGTTTTTTTTACGATAAGCTTCTGTGGAAAAGACAAGCCGATCTTACAGCTAATCAACGTATAAAACCAGACCCTTCAAATACTCGCCTTCCGGATGATAGATATTCACCGGGTGGTCGGCTGGCTGATGAAGCTGGTGCAAAATACGAACTTTGCGGCCCGTAATGGCGGCTCCGGAAAACACGGCTTCACGGAACTGATCTTTGCTGACGACCTGAGAACAACTGAAGGTAAACAGAATTCCGCCAGGCCTAATCTGCTCGAAAGCTTTGGCATTGATGCGTTTATAGGCCTGAAGCGCTTGACGCAGAGCCCCACGGTGCTTGGCAAAAGCCGGTGGATCCAAGACAATCAGGTCGTAGCGGTTTTTCATGTCGCGCATAAAATCGAAGGCATCAGCCACAAACGCTTCGTGCCGCGGATCGTCTTTAAAATTCAGCGCGACATTCTGCCGGGTCAACTCAATGGCCTTTGCCGAAGCGTCAACCGAGTGCACCAAATTGGCGCCCCCTTGCATGGCAAAAAAAGAAAAGCCGCCACTGTAACAAAACATGTTCAGCACATCGCGTCCTTTTGAAAATTGCTCCACCAGTTTCCTGTTTTCCCGCTGGTCAATAAAAAAGCCGGTTTTCTGCCCTTCAACCCAATCAACCTGGTATGCAAGGCCATATTCCTTCACAATGCACGGCTCCGATGCGCCAAGCAAATAACCGTTTTCGGACTGAATATCAGCTTTAAACGGAAGTGTTTTATCACTTTTGTCGTAAACAGCAACCAGCAAATCACCCATCAACTTTTTCAGAAGAGTGGCCAGCTCGTGCCGAATATGATACATGCCCACCGAATGTGCCTGGTAAACAGCGGTGCCATTGTAAAAATCGACAATTAAACCGGGCATACCATCGCCTTCGCCATGAATCAGCCGAAAAACATTGGTAGTTTCACTTCCCAACAGCCCCAAAGCACGCCGAAGATTGAGTGCTTCAGAAAGTTTTTTCTCCCAGAAAGCCGCATTAATTTCAACATCTTCAAAAGAAACCACACGCACCGCGATGGATCCGATTTGATAGTGGCCTATGGCCAGAAAGTCCTGCCTGGCAGAAACGACCCGAACCAATTCTCCTTCTTCAAGTTCCTGACTGATAAACTTGATGGCGCCCGAAAAAATCCAGGGATGAAAGCGATTGAGCGATTGTTCTTTCCCTGGCTTCAGGGTAACGATGGGCAAAGTCATGATTGGGCGGCAATTAGCGAATTAAAAATTTCGCAAGAAACCCAGGCATCGGTAGCGGCGTAACTTAGTTGGGCATCAGTTAGTTGATCGGCTTCCCAGTTAGACAGGCGTTGCGATTTTGAAATACGGAATCCTAAAACGATACCAGTGATTTTTTTTAGGCTAAAATCCTGAATGCCATATTCTTTCACTTCATCTTGCAATTCGATAAAACCACCGGGAGTAAAACGATTAATCTTTTGCAAAGCTTTGATATCATCGCGAATGGCCACACCAACTTTGGTGATATTTTCATCGGCCAGTATATCTTTCAGTATCTCGGGTAAACCAATTTTACTGATCCGTATAATAAATGCTTTGTCACAGGTTGAGAGCTGCAACAGTGCCACCTGATGGACCTGTCCGCGTTTAAAAGCAGGCTTTGTTTCCGTGTCAAAACCAAGTACATCCTGCTTTTTCAAATAATTAACAGCCCATTGAAGCTGTTCTTCATTCTCCACCAAAACAATCTCCCCGTCGAAGGCATGTAAAGGTAAGTCGGCCAGTTCTTCTTTTGTAATACTTTCTATAAACATATTTAATCTCCCTGATTCTTAAATAAATCATTCAGCCAATCTGGCTTATTGCTTGTTCCGTCATCGTCTTCATCGGCAGCTGGTGTGTGTTTCAGCCGGTCGTCCAAATCGAAATCTCCGTAAATCAGCGAATGAACCGCACGCAGCGCATTGACCAAACGCTGTCCCCAAAAGGTTTTAAAGTTATCCATACACAGCCACAAGGCCTCTTGCATAACCAACTCGTCGCTGGTCCGGTACGACATCAAAAAATCCTTCAAATCCTGGTAAATGTCGGCCAAACATTCTGAAATACTGGCGGTCAACGGTGCATCGCTAAACTGCATTTCAACATCAAATACTTCCTGAAAATTATCGTACTCGCCCAACAGATTCATCACTTTTTGCTGCAAGAAATTATAGTCCACTTCGCTAACAAACTTCTCCAATCCCATTTCCTCGTAGCTTTCCACTTCGGGCAAAACTGATATTTTCAGATAAAGCAGCGGTAAGATTTTTTGAACTTTATCGAGAAAAACCCGCGTAGTTTGGCTGCCCGCTGTTTCTAAAAAGCTACAGTACTCATTCGCTACGGTAACAAACTCAATTACATTTTTGGAATATACTGTTGGATTCAAACTTTCGCCGGTCATAGTATTCAATTAATCCTGCAAAAATAATAAGATTTTCCGTTTCACTCGGGTTTTGCGCCATTTGCCTGCTGATTTCGCTTCCATTCCAGCTTATTATCAATGCGCTTAACAATTTTGCCGTTGTCCATCAACCAACGGATGACCCTGATTTTCCGCTCCTCGTTACCCTTCAGTTTCATAATCAATTCATCAAACGAGCAGGGGTCCGCCAGGTTTTCCCTGATCTCGTCCGCCAGGCGGTCAAACTCCAGCTTACTCAAGCCCAGCTCATTTCGCTCCAGGCACACATCGCAATTTCCGCATCGAACCGATTCTTTCTCTCCGAAATACTGAAGCAATACCTGGCTCCGGCATTTGAGCTTCTGGGTTGAATAATGAATCATGGCATCCACCCGTTTTTGATAGTCGTGCTTGCGGTCAGCGTAATGTTCCTTCGAAATTTTCAAGCGGTTAATCTCAATCCGCTCCTTTGGAAAAAAAATATAGGGCGTATTCTTTCGGGGGATGTAATGAATGATCTTATAAGAATTTAAATGATTCAAAAACCGATAAACCACCTCAATCGTAAGGCCTGCACGCTTGGCCAGCAACTCTTCATTAATCGGCACATAATCGGCAAACAAGCCGGAGTAAGAACGGAGGATCAACTTGATAAATCCATCGAAACTTGCGTTGGCCACCTGAAATTTGTACAAATCGTCGCGCCCAACAATAAAAATCAGCCGGGACGGATTGTCAGATTCATTCGTCAACTCCAAGTACCCCTCACGCTGCAAAATCTTGATACTGTTGTAAATGGTTTGAATCTGCATGGAATATTTCGATGCAAATTCACCCAAATTGAAATCCCTGGTTTGATTCTTTCCATAGCCAACAGCCAGCTGAAAAGTATTGCATAGCGCCTGGTACACATTTTTGATCACTTCGATGTCGGGAAACGATTTCTCCACATTCTTCTTCATGGCGAGTACATCCGATTTCCCGTAAATTAACACAGCATAGGCTTTCTTTCCGTCGCGCCCTGCCCTGCCCGCTTCCTGGAAATAAGCCTCAGGCGAATCGGCGGGCCCATAGTGAATCACAAAGCGAACATTCGCCTTATCAATGCCCATTCCAAATGCGTTGGTCGCCACAATCACGCGGGTTTTTCCCGATTTCCAGTCGTCCTGCTTCTTCTCTCGGTTTAGGCTGCTCAAACCGGCGTGGTAGTAATCAGCCGAAATTTTGTTCTTCCGCAAATATTGGCTAATTTCTTTGGTCAACTTGCGGCTGCGGACATAAACGATGCCGGTTCCTTTTGCGCGCTGAACCGACTGGAGCAGGTACTGCATTTTGTCTTCACGCTCGCGAACAATATAAATCAGATTGTCGCGGAAAAAGCTTTTCCGAAGGACATGCTCCTTTTTAAAATCCAACTGTTTTTGAATATCCTTTTCAACTTCGCGGGTTGCGGTTGCTGTGAGTGCCAAAACCGGAACATCGGGCAAAAGCTGGCGAAGTTCCGTAATTTTCCGGTAGCTCGGCCTGAAATCGTAACCCCACTGCGAAATACAGTGAGCCTCATCCACCGTAATCAAGTTCACATCCATGTTACCCAAATGGTCTTTAAAGCGCTCGGTGTTCACACGCTCCGGCGATAAATACAGAAACTTGTAGTCGCCCCAACTGGCCTTGTCAAAAGCTATTTTTATTTCCCGCTGGCTCAAGCCCGAATGAATAGCCAGTGCCTTAATTCCCTTCTTATTCAGATTCTCAACCTGGTCCTTCATCAACGAAATCAGTGGCGTAATCACCAGACAAATTCCTGGCTTGGCAAGCGAGTAAACCTGGAACGTAATGGATTTGCCACCACCGGTGGGCATCAGGCCAAGCGTATCATTCCCATCGGCAATCGACTGGATGATCTCTTCCTGCAACGGGCGAAAATTGGAATAGCCCCAGTAACGGGTTAATATGGACTTAAAATCACTCAAACAAACTAATTTTTTGCAATGATTATAAAAACAGATTCAACTTAACAAATTTTAATGAAATTTAATTTTTTTAATGGAGACTTGCAACGCCAAAACCCAAGCTTAATCCGGTTATTTTTTGTAGTTTTGGGCTATTAATTTCAACTAAAAATCCACTTCATGTCGTTTTACGCAGATAAAGTTATTTCCGAGGGACTGACATTTGACGATGTATTGCTAATACCCTCATATTCTGATATATTGCCCCGCGACGTGGATTTGAGTTCTTCATTCTCCCGTTCCATCAAATTAAATACGCCCATTGTTACCGCAGCGATGGATACCGTAACCGAATGGACCATGGCAATTGCGATTGCGCGCGAAGGCGGAATTGGAGTGATTCATAAAAATATGAGTATTGAAGAACAGGCCCGGCAGGTAATTTCGGTGAAACGGGCCGAGAATGGGATGATCTACAATCCCATTACCATTGAGCGGGAAAAGCTGGTCCACCATGCGCTCGAAATCATGAGAACCTACAAAATCGGTGGTATTCCGGTTGTCGATTCCGATAACATCCTGGTTGGCATTGTAACCAATCGTGACCTTCGGTTTGAACAAGATATGAATCGGCCTATTGCTGAAGTTATGACATCCGAAAATTTGGTTTACACGGCCGAATCCACAGATTTGAATAAGGCTGCCGAAATCCTTCAGAAATATAAAATTGAAAAACTGCCGGTTGTTGATCAGCATAAAAAACTGATTGGGCTGGTGACTTATAAAGACATTACCAAGGCCAAAGACAAACCCCTGGCCTGCAAAGACGAGAAAGGCCGGCTACGCGTGGCTGCCGGTGTAGGCGTGACCCTTGATTCGATGGATCGGATTGACGAGCTGGTCAAGGCTCAGGTCGATGCCATTGTGATTGACACAGCCCACGGCCATTCAAAAGGGGTGCTGGAAACCTTGCGTCAGGCCAAAGCAAAATATCCGGAGATTGATTTTATTGCCGGAAACATTGCCACCGCCGAAGCCGCTACGGACCTGGTGCTGGCTGGTGCCGACGCGGTGAAAGTCGGAATTGGCCCGGGATCAATTTGTACCACGCGTGTGGTGGCTGGTGTGGGAATTCCACAATTGTCGGCGATTTACGATGTGGCAAAAAGTTTGAAAGACAGCGATGTTCCGGTGATTGCTGATGGTGGCATCCGCTACTCGGGCGACATTGTGAAAGCCATTGCCGCTGGAGCCAACTCCATTATGGCCGGATCACTGTTTGCCGGCGTGGAGGAATCGCCTGGCGAAACCATCATCTTTCAGGGACGCAAATTCAAATCCTACCGTGGCATGGGCTCCGTAGAAGCGATGCAAGCCGGATCGAAAGACCGCTATTTTCAGGATGTAGAGGCAGATATCAAAAAACTGGTTCCCGAAGGAATTACCGCCCGTGTACCCTATAAAGGAACCTTGTATGAGGTGCTTTACCAATTAATTGGCGGCTTGAAAGCCGGCATGGGATACTGTGGAGCAAAAGACATTGAGGAATTGATGCACGCCAAATTTACCAGAATTACGGCCTCAGGTGTTCAGGAAAGTCACCCGCACGATGTCTCCGTTACCCGCGAAGCCCCCAATTACAGTACCCGCTGAGTTTTAAGGGGGCCAAATCGTGATGGAAAAATTTAACTGATAATCATTCTATGCATCGTTTCATTCTCTTGTTTTTTGCCATTTTAATTGCCGCAAACGGATTCGGACAGACGGATTCGGGCAGGCTTATTGAAATTGATGACCAGGTCATAACCAAAGAGGAATTTATTTGGCTCTACGAGAAGAACAACAGCTATTTATTGGATGAATCACAAAAAAAGTCGCCCGCTGACTACCTCGATTTGTTTATCAATTTCAAGCTAAAAGTTTTGGAGGCGGAGCGTCTGGGATACGATACCGTTCCGGGATTTATGAGCGAACTAAAAAACTACCGCAGCGAACTGGCCAAACCCTACCTGACATCAGTTCATTACACCGAGCAAATGGTAAACACTGCTTACGAACGTATGAAAATGGAAGTTGATGCCAGTCATATTTTAATTCTTCTGGATAAAAAAGCCACGCCTGATGATACGCTGCACGCTTGGAACAAAGTGATGGAGCTCCGAAACCAACTGCTTCGAGGGGCTGACTTTGGGAATCTGGCCGTTGAGCATTCAGAAGATCCATCAGCAAAGCAAAACCGGGGACGACTAGGCTATTTCAGCGCTTTTCAAATGGTTTATCCATTTGAGGACGCAGCATACAAAACCGCTGTTGGTGAAATGTCCCAACCGGTTCGAACCTCCTTTGGCTACCACCTTATCCGGGTGAATAACCGACGGCCAGCCAAAGGCCAAATCAAGGTCGCCCACATCATGAAGAGATTGGACGAACATGCCAGCGAAGAGGCCATCAATCAACTAAAACAGCAACTCGACAGTCTTCACGCGGAGTTGAAAAAGGGAGCCGATTTCGGCACACTGGCCGGGCAACATTCGGACGATCGGCGCACAGCCCAAAATGGCGGCGAACTCTCTTGGTTTTCCTCATCAGGTATGATGCCCGAATTTTCTGATCCCGCTTTTGAGTTGGAAAATGACGGCGACCTCTCGCCCGTTATCCGCACGCCTTATGGCCTGCATATCATCAAGCGTATTGAATATCGTCCGGTTCCGGACTTCGATGAGCTGGAGGATTTTCTGAATGAAAAAATTCGCAACAACCCGGAAATCAGTCAGCACAGTTTCGAAATTTTCATTCAAAATCTGAAAAAGGAATACAAATTTGAACAGAATCGTCAGGCCTTGGATGAATTAAGCGTGGCAATCGAATCAAACACCCTCAAATCATTTCGCGCGGCCAATCCGAATCAAGTTTTGTTTCAATTTGCCGATCAAAAAGCGCTGATCGTAGATTTTGTTGATTACCTGAAAGACAAAGCAAATGACAATCGATCAGCGCAAACCGTTTATGATAATTTCGTCAACACAACGCTCATCCAATACGAAGATTCAAAGCTGGAAGAAAAGCATCCCGAATTTCGGTTTCTGATGCAGGAATACCACGATGGCATTTTGCTGTTCAATCTGTCGGAAGATAAAATATGGAATGCCGCCGCAAAGGATTCAGCAGGATTGGAAGCCTTCTATCAAAAAAACAAGTCCAAATATCATTGGAACGAGCGATTCCATGGATGGAGCATCCGATGCGAAAACCAGGAGGCGAAAGACTTTATCGAGGCTGTTTTTGAAGAAGATCCGGACATTTTGGAAGACGAGCTGAACGACCTTCTACATCATCATGTCGAAGAAAACACCACCGAAATTCGATTCGGATATTTTGAGAAAGGCGCTGACAATTTGGTGGACTACCTGGTGTGGAATGCGCCAAAACCTGAAGATTTCAAAGATGGTCTGCATTTTGTAAGGGGGAACAAAGTTTCGCCACAGGCTAAAACGCTGGAGGAAGCCAGGGGATTATACATTTCCGACTACCAGAATTACTTGGAGGAGCAATGGGTTAAAGAACTACGAAATCGATACCGGGTAAAAGTGAATCGGAAACTGTTAAAACAAATTGAACACGAATGATGAGGCAAAAGTTGCTTTATATGATCTTGGGACTTTTTGTTCTGTCGGCCTGCACCGACGAGCCAGAGAAAGTGCCAGTGGCCCAGGTTGGCTCAAAAATTCTGTACCTTGAAGAGGTAGAAGAAGTTCTACCCGAATTACCTGAACCCGAACGGACCTTGTGGATGGAGGATTTCATTCAGAAATGGGTGCAAAGCGAATTGATGGTGTTAAATGCCGAAGAAAACCTGACAGCAGCCCAAAAAGATGTGACCCGCGAATTGCAGGAATACCGCAACTCGCTCATTACGTTCAGGTATAAGAAAGCACTCATGGAGCAAAAAATGGATACGGTCATTTCCGAATCGGCAATTGAAAGTTATTACGAAGCCCATAAAAATGAATTTATTCTGAAAAATGACATCGTCAAAGCCGTTTACCTAAAAGCCCCATTGGAGGTGGCAAATCCTGAATTGATAAAAAGTTTGTGCATGGATAATGATCCACAAAAGCTTCAGGAGTTGGACGAATATGGCATTCGCTACGCCAAAACCTACGACCGCTTCGACGATAAATGGATTGATGCCAGCCAGATTTTGATTCAAATTCCGTTGGAAATTGATAACCTTGAACGTTTTTTACGCAGAAACAAGTTTATCGAAAGCGATGATACAGATTATTATTATTTTATTTGTATCCGCGATTTCAGATATGAAGGGGAACATGCACCAATTGAGTTTGTCAAATCATCCATCAAAAATGTCCTTTTGAATCAGCGTAAAATCAATTTTCTTAAAGAAATTGAAAAAGACGTTTACCAGGAAGGACTGAAATCGAAAAAATTTAAACTTTATAATATTCAAAATTAAAACAATATGTTCAAAAAACTATTCGCTGGTATTTTGTTTTTCAGTTGCCTTACAACCGTAACGCTGGCTCAAGATAAAACGATCGATCAGATTGTCGCCGTTGTAGGCAGTAATGTTATCCTAAAATCGGATATCGAAAGCATGTATATCCAGCAGCAGGCTCAGGGCATGGTCTCGGACGGCGATATGAAATGCGAGATTCTCGAAGATTTTTTGGTTGAAAAACTCTTGCTGGCCGAAGCCGAGCTTGACACCAATATCATTGTAAGCGACAGCCAAATTAACCAAAGCCTCGACCAACGGATGCAATATTTCGTTCAGCACCTGGGCTCGGAGCAAGCGGTTGAAGCTTATTTCAAAAAGCCCATTTCGCAAATTAAAGCCGATCTGGAAGAAGTGATCCGGAATCAATCCATGACCAGCCAGATGCAGGGTAAAATTATTGATAAAGTGCAGGTTACACCTTCCGAAGTGCGCTACCACTTCCGTAACATGAAAAAAGAGGACATTCCATTGGTTGACCCCATGGTGGAATATGCCCAAATCACGGTAATCCCCCCAATTGAGCTGGAAGAGGAAAACCGGATCAAGGCGCGCTTGCGCGAGTTCAAAGAGCGAGTTGAGAACGGAGAAAACTTTGCGACCCTGGCGGTCTTGTATTCCGAAGGCCCGTCGGCCGTGAATGGCGGCGAACTTGGTTTCATGGGACGCGCTCAACTTGATGCCAACTATGCCACAGCCGCGTTTAACCTGAAAGGCGACCGGGTTTCAAACGTGGTGAAAAGTGAATTTGGCTACCACATCATTCAAGTTGTTGACCGTCGTGGCGATCAGATCAACACGCGGCACATTCTGTTGAAACCCAAAGCGAATATTGAAGCGATGGAAGAAGCCAAAAGCAGGCTCGACAGCCTGGCCAATTTTATTCGGAAGGAAGAAGTGACCTTTGCGGATGCGGCCATGCGCTATTCGTTTGACAAAAATTCAAGAAACAGCGGTGGCAAGGTCATCAACCCACAAACCATGTCGACCAAGTGGAGACAACAAGAATTGGATCCGGATGTGAGTAAAATTTTGGATGGATTGAAAGTCAATGAAATTTCAGAGCCTTTTAAGACAATTGATGACAAACAACGAACGGTATATAAAATCGTAAAATTGATTGACCGCACTGAACAACACCGGGCAAATCTTCAGGAAGACTATCAATTGCTAACCGAAATTTACTTACAGGAGAAGCAGGAAGAGGCAATGAATCAATGGATCTCAGAGCAGCAAGCCAAAACCTACATCAGTATTGACCGGACTTATGCGAATTGCAACTTCAAGTTTAAAGGCTGGCAAAAATAAAGACCACATGCAACCGATGAATTTCAAAAATGATGCGGAAGCTGTTGACGCTTTAAAAAACAAAGTCGATCAGCTTCAGGCTGAAATCCAAAAGCGAATTTACGGGCAGGATGAAATCATTAAGCAGGTGCTCATATCGCTCTTTAGCCGCGGCCACTGCTTACTGATTGGCGTTCCCGGACTGGCCAAAACACTTTTGGTAAACACCATTGCTGAAGTGTTGGGATTGAAGTACAGCCGGATCCAGTTTACGCCCGACTTAATGCCGTCCGATATCATAGGCACAGAAATTCTGGACAAAGACCGGGAATTTAAATTCATCCGTGGGCCGCTGTTCGCCAACATTATTTTGGCCGACGAAATTAACCGGACACCTCCAAAAACACAGGCGGCCTTGCTCGAAGCCATGCAGGAGCGTGCCGTTACCGCTGCCGGCGAACGCTTTTTACTCGACCGGCCATTCTTCGTGCTGGCCACCCAAAATCCCATTGAGCAGGAAGGAACCTATCCCCTGCCCGAAGCCCAGCTCGACCGGTTTATGTTTTCGGTTTGGTTGGATTACCCGGATTTTGAAGATGAACTGACCATTGTCCGCAACACCACTTCCGATTACTCAACCGAGTTGAAAGAAATTTTATCGGACGAAGAAATTAAGTTCTATCAGAAATTGGTGTTGAAAATCCCGGTCAACGATCATGTCCTGAACTATGCCGTGTCGCTCTCAGCCAAAACACGGCCCGGAACGAAAATGGCTGCTCCCATTTCGGACAAGTACCTCAAGTGGGGAGCTGGACCAAGAGCGTCCCAATACCTGGTTCTGGGGGCTAAAACACATGCCGTGCTGTCGGGGAAATATTCTCCCGATATTGAAGATGTGAAAGCGGTTGCCAAGTCGATTCTGCGCCACCGAATCATCAAAAATTATAAGGCTGAAGCAGAGAATATCTCTGTCGATCAAATCATACAGGAATTGCTGTAATTTCAATTGAATGAATCCAAAAATTCGCTATCATAAAATCATACTCTTGCTTTTGTTGCTTCCTGTTTTGTCGCTGGCACAAACAAAAAAACGGGTTGACATTGAACAGGCTGACTTTCTGGAATACAACGAAAGAATTATAGCCAACGCACAGCGCCTGATCGGCAATGTGATCATTACGCACGAAAACATCCGAATGTGGTGCGACAGCGCTTATTCCTACACCGACACGAATATGGTTGATGCATTTGGACATGTGCATATTTTGAAAGACGACACCCTGCACTTGTATTCCGACTTTTTGAATTATAATGGCGATGCCAAATGGGCTGTGGCCATTGGCAACGTCCGACTGGTAAACAAAACCACCACCCTGACCACCGACTCACTGGAGTTTGATATGGCTCGCAATGTTGGTTACTACGACGACTACGGCACGGTTGTCGATAGCGCAAGTACCCTTTACAGCAAGATTGGTGAATACTACGCCAATGAAAATAAGGCTTATTTCAAAACCGAAGTCGAAGTTTTGTCCGAAGATTACACACTCACTTCGGACACCCTGATTTACAACACGAAAACGCGTGTCATTTCCATTGTTGGGCCAACCAACATTCGGGATGAAGAAAACACCATTTACGCTGAAAGGGGATTCTACAGCAGCGATTCGGGAGACGTGGAATTATACCGGAATCCGGAAGTTCTGGGCAAAGAACAGAAAATCAATGCCGACTCCATTTTTTATAACAAGACAACAGGCGACGGACGGGCCATCGGAAATGCGCGAATCGAAGATTTTAAAAATCGGATGATTGTCAAAGGAAACCGGGTGGTTTACAACGACCAGAGTGAAATAGCGATGGCGACAGACTCTGCGCACTTCTTACTTTATTCTGAAAAAGATACGCTCTTCCTTCACGCCGATACGCTAAGATCAGTTCCCGACACCATTCCCGACGAGAAATTGGTCATGGCTTATTATCAAGTCAAATTTTTCAGGGAAGACATGCAGGGAAAATGCGATTCGATGGTTTATTGGTCAATGGATTCCACCATCCAGTTTTTTCATGATCCGGTCATTTGGTCGGACAATAACCAAATGACTGCCGATTACATTGAAATGATTACCCAGACCGATGCACCGGATTTGGTTCGAATGGAACAAAATGCCTTTATCGTGGCCATGGAAGACTCGGGCATGTACAACCAAATCAAAGGGCGGAATATGCTTGGTTATATCCTCGACAATGAACTTTATAAAATTGATGTGGACGGGAACGGACAATCGTTGTATTATGCCCGCGATGATGAAGGAATTATTGGCCTGAATAAAGCCCAAAGCAGCTCCATTGTTATTCACCTTGACAGCAGCCAAGTGAGCCGGATCGTTTTTGTAAAATCGCCTGACGGACAATTGCTGCCGCTAATTAATATCCCCGATGAAGATAAAGAGCTTCCTGGTTTTCAATGGTACGATGCCATTCGGCCCAAACGAATGGAGGATATTTTCAGAAAACAAAAATAGCAAGGACATCGCCTTGCTATCTGTATTTTTTTTGATCGCCTTAACAATTATTAATACTCATCTTCATTGAAGAAAAAGTCATCCTTGCTCGGATAATCTGGCCAAATATCTTCAATACTCTCGTAGATTTCCCCTTCGTCCTCAATTTCCTGTAAATTTTCAATCACTTCGAGCGGCGCTCCTGATCTAATTGCATAGTCAATCAACTCATCCTTGCTTGCAGGCCAAGGGGCATCTTCTAATTTTGAAGCTAATTCAAGTGTCCAGTACATATTATGAAGTAATTTTAGTTTTGATTCTGTTTTTTGATTTTGCGAATATATAAAAAATAACATCAAAACCTAGAAAAAAAATATCTTTGCTCAAACACCCGAATTCCATGGGGTTTCAGGCACCTGAGCGTCTAACGACAACTTTCTCCCAAGGACAAAAAGGTAGTCTGAAAGGCGATTGATGAATTTCATCAGGTTTTTATTGATTTCTGTTTTTTCAGAAAGTTCAATGATTCGACGTTCGGCCCGACGACAAACCGTACGTGCAACCTGCGCATGCGCTGCGGCCTGGCTTCCTCCGGGCAAAATAAACTGATTGAGCTTGGGCAGCACCTTAAACATCTCATCCATTTCCTGTTCCAGCATCTCAATCATTTCATCCTTACACGGAATTTGATTTTTGAAATCAGCTGCCGCGTCATCCGTGGCCAACTGGGCACCAATCGTAAACAAGACCGATTGAATTTTTTGCAAAATGGTTTGGGCGTGTTCATCAATATTCATTGAAATAATCAGGCCCAGGTAACTATTGAGCTCATCGACCGTGCCGTACGCTTCGAGCCGAATATCATATTTCTTAACCCGCGCGCCACCGATCAGGCCGGTTGTGCCATCATCGCCGGTTTTTGTGTATATCTGCACTTCCTTCGTCATCAAATCACAGGATTAGGATTAATCTCATCCGATTCAACCTGTCCGTCTTTCAACCGGATCACCCGGTGGGCGTGCAACGCAATATCCTCTTCGTGGGTAACCACAATCAAGGTATTGCCCTTTCGGTGAATTTCAGCAAAAAGGTGCATGATTTCTTCCGAAATCTTCGAGTCCAGGTTTCCGGTTGGCTCATCGGCCAGCAAAATGGCAGGCTTGTTAATCAACGCTCGTGCGACTGCCACACGCTGCCGTTGCCCCCCCGACAGCTCGTTGGGCTTGTGGTCCATTCGCTCGGCCAGTCCCACATCCGTTAAAATTTTGGTTCCACGCTCCAGGCGCTCTTGCTTTTTCACACCCGAGTAAATCAGGGGCAACATCACATTGTCGAGCGCAGTGCTTCGCGGAAGCAAATTAAACGTTTGAAAAATAAAGCCGATCTCACGATTGCGGATGACCGCCAATTCATCATCGGTTAAATCACTTACATTGTGACCATTTAAAATGTACGTGCCACTTGTCGGCGTATCTAAACAGCCAATCACATTCATCAGGGTTGATTTACCCGAACCCGACGCGCCCATAATGGCCACATACTCGCCTTCGTTAATATGAAGGCTAACCGAGCGAAGAGCCCGTACGACCTGGGTTCCAACCTTGTAGTTTTTTACGATATCAGTCAGGTCGATTACTTTTTTCTTTGTTTCAGACATATCCAGTACTTGATTGTATAATGGGGCTTCCATTGTTATTTTTTTGGTTCGTAAATATAGGGATATCGGTTCAATTTACCAGTCAATAAAAGTATTTCTCGCTTTCAAAACCGAGTTTGTCAGCCTACAAAAACCATGCAATTGCCTGCATTTACAAACAAAAAAATCTTAATAACTCATTTTCCATCGGGGTCGACCGCTCCCCATTGTTTTTTATCTTTGCTTTATGCCGGAGTATTTAGATCAAGACATTAAGTTTTTGGTGGGAGTTGGTCCCAAACGAGCCGAGCTGCTCAACAAGGAGTTGGGTATCTACACGTTTCGCGATCTGCTTTACTACTTTCCTTATAAATATATTGACCGGACCCGGTTTCATAACATTTCCGAAGTCCGGCCCGACCAGGCATACATCCAGGTTAAAGGCAAAATCCGCTCTTTCGAATTACTGGGCGAAGGACGTAAGCAACGGTTGAGCGCTGTTTTTTTTGATGAAACGGGGAGCATGGACCTGGTGTGGTTTCAGGGCATTAAATACATCCGCGAAAACCTGCTTCCCGGAAAAACCTACGTTGTGTTCGGCAAACCGTCAGTTTTTAGCGGACGCGTCAATATTATTCATCCGGAAGTGGAAGACAAAACCAGCGAACAGTTTAAAACTGGAGTTCTACAGGCCTTTTACAATACCACTGAAAAGTTGAAAAAGCGCTTTCTGAATACCAGCGCGCTAAACAAGATTCAATATAACCTTGCCCTGCAGATCCAGGGAAAGATTTACGAAACGCTACCTCCAAAAGTCAAAGATCCGCTCAAATTAATGGATCTCAAAAATGCCCTGCGCCAAATTCATTTTCCTGAAAGTACCCATTTACTGCAAAAGGCAACCTTCAGGTTGAAGTTTGAAGAGCTGTTTTACATTCAACTGAAGATTTTAAGCCTAAAGCACAAGCGCTACGAAGCGTTTAAAGGATTTGTCTTTTCCAGCGTGGGCTACAATTTCAATCATTTCTACGCCAACAATCTGCCATTTGAACTCACCGGCGCTCAGAAAAAGGTGATCAAAGAAATCCGCAAAGACTTAGGTTCGGGCAAGCAAATGAACCGGCTTTTACAGGGTGATGTGGGAAGTGGAAAAACCCTGGTGGCTTTAATGATCGCGTTGCTGGCTTTCGACAACGGCTTTCAGGCCAGCCTGATGGCACCGACCGAAATCCTGGCCATTCAGCATTACAACACCATTCGAAAAATGCTGCAAGGTTTGGGGGTGAACATGGCCCTACTCACCGGATCAACAAAAAAAAGCCAGCGTAAAATCATTCATGAACAGCTCGAATCAGGTGAGTTGCAGCTGTTAATTGGCACGCACGCGTTGATTGAAGATGTGGTCAGTTTCGACAAGCTGGGTTTGGTGATCATTGATGAACAACACCGGTTTGGTGTTGCCCAGCGAGCTAAACTGTGGAAAAAAAACAGCGGCATTCCTCCCCATATTTTGGTGATGACTGCCACTCCCATTCCACGAACCCTGGCCATGACCTTGTATGGCGATTTGGAAGTGTCGGTGATTGATGAACTTCCACCAGGACGGAAACCGATTTCAACCCGACACTATTATGAGAATCGCAGAAAGGAGGTTTACCAGTTCATCCGATCGCAAATTGAGGGCGGACGACAGGCCTATATTGTTTATCCGCTGATCAGCGAATCGGAAAAAATGGACTATAAAAATCTGGAGGACGGCTATGAGCTGATGAAACAGGTTTTTCCACGTTTCAAAATCAGCATGGTGCATGGCCGCATGAAACCAGCCGAAAAAGATGCCGAAATGCAGCTTTTCAAGGACGGCAAAACACAAATCATGGTGGCAACCACCGTCATCGAGGTGGGCGTTGATGTGCCCAATGCGTCGGTCATGGTCATTGAAAGTGCTGAACGTTTCGGGCTTTCTCAGCTGCATCAGCTGCGCGGACGTGTGGGCCGCGGCGCCGAGCAATCGTATTGTCTGCTGATGTCTTCCTACAAAATCAGTAACGAAAGCCGCAAACGCCTGGAAACCATGGTACGGACCAACGATGGCTTCGAAATAGCAGAAGTTGATCTGCAACTGCGTGGGCCGGGTGATATTGAGGGGACACAGCAAAGCGGACTGGGCCTGAATCTGAACATTGCCAACCTGGGAAAAGATGGCGAAATCCTGCGTATTGCCCGAAACTTGGCCAGCGATATTCTGGACGATGATCCTCATCTGGAAAAAGAAGAGCATAAATTACTCCGCTATCATTACCTGAAAATGAAAAATACGGAATTCAATTGGAGTGTCATTAGCTAACGTCAGTTGACAACTTTTCCTGAATTTTGCTTATTCAAGCGAATAAAATTGCTTCAATATTGCAAAACAGACATTAATCAATCCTTAAATTACTGCAATCCACAGATAGCAAAATCGACACAAAATCAATGATTTTTATCATACTCAATCGTAATTCGCTTATTTTAAAAGAATTACAACAAGTGTTAAAAAATCGATTATTTAAAACAAATATAAATAACTGAAGATGTTTTAAAAATGGCCTTAAGTAGGATTCCAGTTATCCAAACATCTTTAGTTTTGCAGTCATAAATTTGTAAGGAAGTGGAAATGATGTCGGGAGAGATTTCACACAAAGGAATTATTAAATCGCTTACGGATCACCAGATCGTCGTCAGCATTGTTAACGAGTCAGCCTGCTCTTCTTGTCATGCAAAAGGAGCTTGCACAGCTGCCGACATGCAAGACAAGGAAGTCGACATCCGAAGTTTCTCCGGCGACTTCAGGGTTGGACAAGCGGTGCAGGTCATTGGCAAAACTTCCCAGGGATTTAAAGCCTTGTTTTACGGCTATGTTCTTCCATTCCTATTAATCATGCTGGTTTTAATTACGCTAACCAGTTTGCAGTTCAGTGAAGGAATCAGTGGTTTGATTTCGTTATCCATCCTGGTTCCCTACTATCTAATATTATACCTCACCAGAAATAAAATTCGCAAAAGCTTTGAATTTGAAATTAAGCCTTTACTATGAGTGAAACGATTATTTATACGATGATTGCTTTGAGCGCCATTGGCATTTTGGCTGCTGTCATTTTGTACTTTGTAGCTCAAAAGTTTAAAGTATATGAAGATCCACGGATCGATGAAGTAGAAACGGCGCTTCCGGGTGCCAATTGTGGTGGTTGTGGTTTTGCTGGTTGCCGGGCATTTGCCGAAGCCTGTGTGAAGGAAAACGACCTGGCCGATCTTTTTTGCCCCGTCGGTGGAAACGATTGCATGGCTGATGTTGCTGCCGTATTGGGGCTCGAAGCCGTAAAGCAGGATCCCCGGGTGGCGGTTTTACGCTGCAACGGATCGTGCGATCACCGCCCAAAAACTAACCAGTACGACGGAGCACTGTCCTGCGCGGCTGCAGCAGCACTGTACAGTGGCGATACGGGTTGCCAGTATGGTTGCTTAAGCCATGGCGATTGTGCGGTGTCTTGCGACTTTGACGCGCTTCACATGAACCCTGAAACCGGTTTACCCGAAGTAGTAGACGATAAATGCGTGGCCTGCGGCGCTTGTGTTGAAGCCTGCCCAAAATCACTGTTCGAGTTGCGCAAGCGAGGACCTAAAGACCGGAAAATTTACGTAGCATGCCGAAATGAAGATAAAGGCGGGGTAGCTAAGAAATCATGCGAAGTGGCTTGTATTGGCTGTTCCAAATGCTTCAAGGTTTGTCCGTTCGATGCCATTGTCATGAATAACAACCTGGCATTTATCGATTCGGACAAATGTAAGTTGTGCCGGAAATGTGTGGTCGAATGTCCGACCAATGCCATCATTGAACTTGGTTTTCCACCACGGAAAATTAAAACCGACCTGCCCCCCAAGCCGGCAGTAAAAAAGGAAGCTCCTGCGAAGCCAGAAGTTCAAGCTTCCGAAGAAACTAAAACCGATAATTCAGACCAAAAATAGGAGGCCATCGTGTTAAAAACATTCAAACTAGGAGGGGTACATCCGGCTGAAAACAAACTTTCGGCCAGCAAAGCCATCGAAAAACTGGCTTTGCCCAAAAGTGTTTTTATCCCCGTAGCCCAGCATATTGGAGCACCAGCACAAGCCCTTGTAAAAAAAGGCGATCAGGTAAAAGTAGGTCAACTCATTGCCAAATCAGGCGGCTTTGTTTCGGCCAACATCCACTCATCCGTTTCAGGAACCGTAAAAAAGGTTGATTTGGCGATGGACAGTTCGGGCTATCCCAAACAAGGCATTTTTATTGATGTTGAAGGCGATGAATGGGAAGAAGGAATTGATACCTCTTTAACTCTCATTGAAAAATTTGAAGCCGACAGCAAAAAAATCATCGACAAAATTAATGCAGCCGGCATTGTTGGTCTGGGCGGAGCAACTTTCCCCACCCACGTCAAGCTGATGCCGCCGCAAGGCATGAAAGCCGAAATGCTGCTGATCAATGGTGTGGAGTGTGAACCTTATCTCACTTCGGATCACCGGGTGATGCTTGAAAAAGCGCCCGAGCTGCTGGTTGGCATTCGAATACTGATGTGTGCCCTGGAAGTTGAAAAAGCCTACATCGGCATTGAAAATAATAAGCCGGATGCAATCGCTCATCTGAATGAGCTGACCAAAGCGGATCAATCCATCCAGGTTGTGCCACTGAAAGTGAAATATCCACAGGGAGGTGAAAAACAGCTCATTAAAGCGGTTACTGGCCGCGAGGTTCCTTCGGGTGCACTGCCCATTGCCGTTGGCGCGGTCGTCAACAATGTAGGGACAGCGTTGGCTGTTTACGAAGCTGTTCAGAAAAATAAGCCCCTGATTGAGCGCGTCGTGACCATCACCGGAAAGTCTGTTGCCAATCCTTCGAACTTCCTTGTACGGGTGGGAACACCAATTCAGGAACTAATCAATGCCGCGGGCGGACTACCCGAAGATGCCGGAAAAATTATTAGTGGCGGCCCCATGATGGGAAAAGCCGTGGCCAATACCGACATTCCGGTTACCAAAGGAACATCCGGAATTCTGATTATGCAGGACAAGGAAGCTAAACGTGAAAAGGTGAAAACCTGCATTCGCTGTACGCGCTGTGTTACGGTTTGTCCCATGGGATTGGAACCATACTATCTGATGACCGTTTCGGAGAAGCAAATTTGGGAAAAGGCCGAAGAACATCACATCATGGATTGCATTGAGTGTGGTTCATGCAGCTACACCTGTCCGGCCGACCGTCCGTTGCTCGACTACATTCGCTTAGGAAAAGCGAAGGTGGGAAACATCATCCGGTCACGAAAACAATAAAGATATCAAGCATCGAGTATCAAGCATCAAGTATAATCCTATGAGTAAACTGCTAACCATATCCCCTTCGCCGCATGTACACACCAGCGATTCGGTGAATAAAATCATGTACCGGGTAATTCTGGCTTTAGTACCGGCATTGGCCTGGTCGGTTTTCATGTTTGGCTTCGAGGCCATCCGTGTAACCCTGCTGGCTGTAGCCGCATGCATGGCTTTCGAATTCCTGATTCAGAAGTATATCATGAAAGAAGTGCCGCAAATCACCGACGGTTCTGCTGCGCTGACAGGCATCCTGCTCGCCTTTAACGTACCGGCAAGTCTTCCAGGCTGGATGATCGTTGTGGGTGCGCTCGTAGCCATTGGCGTTGGAAAACTTTCTTTCGGAGGTTTGGGCAACAATCCGTTCAACCCCGCTTTGGTTGGGCGTGTGTTCCTGCTCATTTCCTTTCCGGTGCACATGACAAGCTGGCCCGTTACCCAGCATGCAACGGTTGACGCGCTGACCACGGCTACCCCACTGGCCCTTTTAAAAGAAGGCGTCAACGCCGGCAAACCCGTAAGCGAAGTCCTGCTCAACCTACCTTCAAACCTGGAGATGCTCTACGGAAATATGTCCGGCTCTCTCGGCGAAGTTTCAGCACTGCTGCTTTTGTTGGGATTTGCCTACATGCTGTGGAAAAAAGTCATTACCTGGCACATTCCTACTTTTGTGCTCGGAACCATCTTTGTCTTCCAGGGCGCCCTTTGGATGCTAAACCCGGAAAATTTTGTTGAACCTGTTTTCCACTTGCTTTCCGGAGGAGCCATGCTTGGCGCCATTTACATGGCCACTGATATGGTGACTTCACCCATGACCGTAAAGGGACAACTTATTTTTGGCGTTGGAATCGGCGTACTGACCGTGCTGATCCGGAACTTTGGGGCCTATCCCGAAGGAATTTCATTCGCCATCCTGATTATGAATGGCTTTGTTCCACTCATCAACGCATACATTAAACCAAAACGATTTGGAGGGCAGAAGTAATGGCAAAAAGAGAATCGACATTTCTAAACATGACCTTGACCCTTTTTGTGGTGACCTTTGTTGCTGCAACCGTGCTGGGTTTTGTGCATGATTTAACCAAGGCAGATATCGCGCTGGCCAAACAACAGGCCCAGCAAAAAGCAATAGAAAGTGTTTTACCAGCCTTCGACACGCTGGGCGATTCATACAAAATGTTACCTGAAGACAGCTCCGACAGCCTGGAGTTTTTCCCGGCCTACGACGCCAGTCAGCAACTGGTTGGTGTGGCTGTGAAAACCTACACCAAAAACGGATTCAGCGGATTGATCAGCATTATGGCCGGTTTTTCACCCGAAGGTACAATCACCGGGTTTGAAGTACTGGAACACAAGGAAACACCGGGATTGGGCTCAAAAATGAATGCCTGGTTTAAGGACGAAAGCAAGCCCAGCCAAAACATCATCGGTAAGAGTCCGGCCACTTCAAAGTTTGAAGTGAAAAAAGATGGAGGCGATGTCGATGCCATCACCGCTTCAACCATTACCAGCCGTGCCTTTTTGGAAGCGGTTGTGCGTGCATACAAAACCTACCAAAATGCACAGGAACAACCCGCAATCAGTAACCATGCGACAAACGAAGGAGGACAGTCATGAATCAACTACAAAACTTCACCAAAGGATTTATCAAGGAAAACCCGGTTTTTGTACTGCTGCTGGGTATGTGTCCCACGCTGGGTGTAACGTCCTCAGCCATCAACGGACTGGGAATGGGCTTGGCCACGACTTTTGTTTTGGTCATGGCCAACCTGGTTGTTTCAACAATCAAAAATGTGATTCCCGCAAAAGTCCGCATTCCCAGTTTTATTGTCATTATCGCGGCTTTCGTAACGGTGGTGGAACTCACCATGCAAGCCTATCTCCCATCGCTTTTTGAGAGTCTGGGGCTGTTTATCCCCTTGATTGTGGTGAACTGCGTGGTGCTGGGTCGCGCCGAAGCATTCGCATCAAAAAATACCATAGTTTCTTCCGTCATTGATGGATTAGGGATGGGACTGGGGTTCTCGTTTGCCTTGACTTTATTGGGTGCGGCCCGCGAATTTTTGGGCAGCGGAAAGGTCTTCGACATGATCATTTTCCCTGAAGATTACGGCATGTTGCTATTTGTGCTGGCTCCCGGAGCCTTTATCGTGCTGGGTTACCTCATCGCGCTAATCAACCGTTTGAATAAAGCATAGGAGACATTATTATGGAATATATTATTATCATTGTCGCGGCCATTTTTGTCAACAATATTGTACTGAACCAGTTTCTTGGAGTCTGTCCTTTTCTTGGCGTATCGAAAAAAATCAGTACAGCCGTTGGAATGACCGGAGCAGTCACCTTTGTGATGGTGATTGCCACCATTGTCACCTACCTGATTCAGCAATATATTTTGAATCCGTTTGGGCTTCAGTTTCTGCAAACCATTTTTTTCATTTTGGTGATCGCCTCGCTGGTGCAACTGGTTGAAATTATTCTGAAGAAAGTCAGTCCGTCGCTTTACCAGGCGCTGGGTGTTTTCTTGCCACTCATTACCACCAACTGTGCCATTTTGGGTGTGGCTATTCTTACCTATCAAAAAGAATTCAACCTGATGCAGGGTGTTGTGTTTGCCATTGCCAACGCCATCGGTTTTGGTTTGGCGCTGGTGCTTTTTGCCGGGCTGCGGGAGCACCTCGACTTGATGAATGTCCCGAAAGGATTGAAAGGAACCCCGATTGCACTGATCGTTGCCGGGATTCTGGCTATGGCTTTCATGGGATTCAGTGGTTTGGTTTAATTGATCGAAAACTTAAATGAATATTTTTCAGACTTATCAACAATTAAAATCCAACAAGTAGATTGAGAATAAGTCAAAAGCAGCATCATTTCGATGTTGCTTTTTTTTATCTGCTTCAACCATTCACTAAAAAACTTGTTTACTAAGTGTACTCAAAAAAGGAACTATGTTTAAGCGTTTGAAGGAAAAGTGGGAGGTTGAATCGAATCTTCAGCTGGCCATCATTTTCCTCGTATTCTCTCTGGCAGGAAGCGGAGCCTTGGTCATCAGAAAGCTTGTTTTTCATTGGATCAATTATTCACCCGACTGGCCATTTTTGTTATCGGCTCTGACCTATGTTTTAACGATTGTTCCAGCTTACCAACTCATGCTGATTGTGTTCGGCGCCCTGTTGGGACAATTTTCATTTTTCTGGAAATTTGAAAAAAAGCTGCTTCGTCGGTTTGGCATCAAATTGAACGGTTAATATCGAGCCCAATGACTTTAAAATTTTTGATAGTCAATTTGCTTTTATTCAGTGCATTCACGAATCAAAACAAAAACAAAATGGAAATAGCAACATTTGGCGGCGGTTGTTTCTGGTGTACCGAAGCCGTTTTTAAAGAACTGAAAGGCGTTGAATCCGTGACCTCTGGGTATTCAGGCGGGCATGTAATTAATCCGGCTTACCGCGAAGTAACGTCAGGTAAAACTGGTCATGCCGAAGTCATTGAAATTGAGTTTGATCCGGCAGTGATCAGTTTTCAGGAATTGCTCGAAGTGTTTTGGGCAACACACGATCCCACAACTTTAAACCGGCAGGGAGCCGATGTGGGTCCGCAATACCGCTCAGTGATTTTCTACCACAATGAAGCACAAAAGGAAATTGCGGAGAAAATCAAGCAAAAGCTCAATGATGAAAAGGTATTCGACAAGCCTGTTGTTACAGAGATCACCCCTTGGGAAAACTTCTACCGGGCAGAGAATTATCATCAGGATTACTACGAAAACAACCCGAATCAAGGCTACTGCCAGTTTGTAATTGTTCCGAAGCTGGATAAATTCAGAAAAATTTTTCAGGACAAACTAAAATAAGGTAGATCATGAAAACAACTTTATTGCTGCTTTTTGTGCTTATAGCAACGAGCTTATCTGCCCAGCGCGAGTTTGAAATGACCGAAGGCGACACCACCTACGTCATGAAGCGTTATGTTTTTATGCACCTGATGGCCGGCCCCGAACGCAGCCAGGATTCGATTGAAGCAGCACAACTACAGGAGAAACATTTGGCTCATCTCAATCATTTGGCCGAATCGGGTAAGCTGGCCATGGCCGGCCCTTTCCAGGATGGAGGTAATTATCGCGGACTGCTCATTTTTGATGTTGAAACCATTGAAGAGGCCGAGGCCTTGGAGAGCGAAGACCCCGCCATTAAAGGAGGACGACTCAAAATGCAAAGTTTCTATTGGTGGGGCGCCAAGGGAACTGCCCTACCCTAATCTGCTTTTTTGTAGCTTATGGCCATGCCTGCGCCTCGGCCGTCGAGTGTTGTTTTATAGTTGGGCAATTGGCTGACGTACTCGTAAAAGTTGTAGTTGTTGTGCCGGCTGACATTGTGGGTAACAAAGCAGGCTCCTGGCTCCAGCTTCGGATCCAAATTCTTGAAATAGTTAATGTACCAGCTTTTATCCGCATCGCTGAATACGAAATCGAATGGCCCCTCAAGTTTCGGAACAAGTTCATGCGCATCAGCCAGCTGCACATCAATGTACGCCAATACACCAGCTTTTTTGAAGTTAGCCAGCGCTTCGAGGTAGCGTCTTTTATTGATTTCAATGGTAATGAGCTTACCACCGGTTTTGCTGAGCGCCCAGGCAATCCAAATCCCCGAATGGCCTGTTGATGTGCCGATTTCAACCGCCCGCGTGTAGTTATTTTCAACAATGATATCGTACAGGAGCTGGCCATCGGCTTCGGGCACATTCATGTCGCGCCAGTTATTTCTACTGTTCTCCAGAAAATTCTTTACCTGCCTGTCCAAATCGGTCTCGTCCCCGCTTTCTTGCGAAAAGGCTGATACGCTTCCACAAGCAAACAGCCAAAAAAAGCTGATGCGAATCAAATATAAACGATAGCTGAAGCTTTTCATAGCATTAGCAATTTCAAACATCAATATTACAAAATACCGTGATACTTAACAAGTAGTTATTCTGTTGCAAAGTGAATTTTTCAACAAAAGGGAAAGTAGGAAAAGACCATTTGACACGACGGAAGAACAATGATATTGGAATGACTTCAATGCTTTTTGCACCGTATTTTGAATCAAGAAAACGAAGCGAATACAGGCGCATGAAGCGGGAAACAAGCTCCAATCAACTGAATGGAAATAGAAAAGCCGGAATCATTACAATGAACAATTCCGGCTTCTCAAATGACTTCTTATGACATTCTTAGAATCCGAATTTACCAGGAAGCCACAAGCTTAATTGTGGCAAGTAAGTCACCAGCAACAGCACCACCACCATGGCTAAAAACATGGGAATAAGCGGCTTGATCACCTTGTCGATACTCAAGCCGGCCACGCTGCAACCAATAAAGAGCACGGAGCCCACCGGCGGAGTACAAAGTCCGACGCTTAAGTTGAGCACCATAATAATTCCAAAATGAATGGGATCAACGCCCATCGCCGTTACAATCGGCAGGAAAATCGGCGTAAAGATCAATACCGCCGGAGTCATGTCCATAAACACACCCACAAACAGCAGAATCAGGTTAATGAGCAATAAAATGATAAACGGGTTGCTCGATACAGACAACAGCCCCTCGCTCACATTCTGCGGAATATTTTCATAAGCCATAATCCACGACAGCCCCAAACATGTGGCCACCAGCAGCAGGACGATTCCGGTTGTTTTTACAGATCGCAAAATGATCAAGGGAAGGTCGCTAAAAGAAACCTGCCGGTAGATGAAGGCTAAGATCACTGAATATAAAACCGCAATGGCCGAAGCCTCAGTTGCCGTAAAATAGCCAGCCACAATACCGCCAATCACAATAATCAACATCAGCAAGCTGGGGATGGCATCCAACAGTTTCTTCGACCCTTCCAATGCCTTTGCTTTATTATTTTTGGTCTTGATAAAACCAAAAATGCCAAAGGCGACGATGAATAAAATCAGCAAAATTCGATTTACCGTTGGATTAAACGTTGCACGGGCCATTGATATTCCCTGGAACGCCAAAACCAGTGCGGCACCAATCAGCAAGGCAATACCCAAAGCTTTTACTGCAGCCGCAGTTCCTTTGCGTTTGTAGATCAGCATGGTCACCGCGGTAATAATAATTCCAAGCCCGGTGAGGATGCCGGGAACATAACCAGCCAGGAACAGCGCGGTAATGGAAACCCCACCACTGGCCAGCGAGTAAACGATGAGAATATTACTGGGCGGAATGGATAAACCGGTCGTGGCCGAGGTGATGTTGACCGCCGCACTGAAATTGTCGGCATAACCCTCTTTCTTCATTTCAGGCCCCATAATACTACCAATAGCCGAAGCAGATGCTGCGGCAGAACCGGAAATGGCTCCAAAAAGCATGTTGGCCAGTACATTCACAATGGCCACTCCTCCGGGAATTCCACCAACCAATACGCGGGCAAAGTCAATCAGCCGGATAGCAATTCCCCCGCTATTCATGATGTTTCCTGCCAAGATAAAGAACGGAATGGCCAACAGGGCAAAACTATCAAGGCCGGTGGCCATACGCTGCGAAAAGGTTGTCAGGGCCGGAATCATATCAATACTGACGAGCATGGTCAAAATTCCGGAAATCCCGATGCTGAACGCAATGGGCACACCAATGACCAGCAAAACAATAAAACTGAAAATGAGCACAAATATTTCAAGAAATTCCATAAGCTTAGTTTTTCCGGTTTTCTTTAACCATGTTGTACATATTATCTACATCGAAATAAGCGATCAAAATGCCGCTTAAGGGCAACACCAGGTAAACAATTCCCAGGGGCATGCCTAAAGCAGCCGACTTAACCGACAAATAAAACCGGGTATAAACCAACCACGAACCACCAATAATCATCACGGTTATGGCGAAAACAATAATGATGGCGCTAATGATCATTTCGAGCTTGAATTTTCGTTGGGACGAACTTTTTTGAATGAGCAGATCGATGGCCAGGTGTTCGCGCTTGCCGGCCACATAAGCTGCGCCAAGTAAGCCCACCCAGATCAGTAAAAAGCCTGCCAACTCATCCGTAAAACTGCTGGGTGAATTCATGATGTACCGGCTGATAACCTGCCAAAGCACGTCAATAACCAGGATACTCATCAAAAAGACCAAGATCCACTCCAGTGATTTGTCTATAAAATTTCGTACAGTCATGTTATATTGATTTTATTCAACAGCTTGTATTCGTTTGATGTAGGAATAGATGACTGGCTTGTCCTTGTAACTTTCCAGCAAGGGCTGCACCTTTTCAATGAATGGGGCTTTATCAGGATAATTAATTTGCACACCTGCTTTCTGCACCTCCTCCAGTGATTCGATTTCGGATTCGGCCCAAAGCTTACGTTGCAAAACAGCCGACTCGTCTGCTGCCTGCTGAATCCACTCCTTTTCCTGCTCGCTCAGTTTGTCCCAAATTATTTGGCTGAACACCAGCACATCGGGAATGGTGGTGTGCTCATCGAGTGAGTAAAACTTACAAACCTCATAATGTCGCGACGTGTACAGGCTGGGCGGGTTATTTTCTGCGCCGTCAACCACCCCACTTTGCAAGGCGGTGTATAATTCGCCCCATGAAATTGGTGTTGGTGAACCACCCAGTGCTTTCGTCATTTCTACAGCAGTTATGCTTCGCATCACCCTGATTTTCAACCCAGCTAAATCATCCGGGTGCGTAATGGGTTTCGATTTGGTGTAAAAGCTGCGCGAACCGGCATCGTAGTACGTCAAACCACGAATCCATTTATCTTCGGTACTCAGCAGGAGATCTTGCCCAATTTCACCATCCATTATCTTAAAGGCGTGTTCTTTGGATTTGAAGATGTACGGAAGACCAAAAACCTTATAGTCATCGGTAAAACTTTCCATCACAGCGGCCGAGACTTTGGTAATGGCCAAGCTGCCAATTTGAAGCAATTCAACACATTGCTGCTCTGATCCCAACTGTTCGGCCGGGTAAATATCGATGATCAGTTTTCCTTCGGAAAGCTCCGCGGTACGTTTGGCCATAAACTCCATCGCATGGTGCACCGGATGGTCAACGGGTAATCCATGTGCCAGCTTCAGTTCTCTTTTGTCCTTTAACGGACCAACGCAAGAGAATGTGGCCAGCAGAAGAATCCCACCTAAAAATTTCACAAGTTTGCTGTTGTAAGCCATTGGATTGTTCTTGGTTATTTTTTGTATTTCTCAATGATGTTCAGGGCTTCCTGACATTTTTTCGTAATATAATCAAAATTGCCTTGTTGCAAAATTTCCTTCGGGAACAATTGCGATCCCATGCCTACACAGTGAACGCCGGCCTTAAACCACTGGCTTAAGTTTTCTTCGTCGGGCGAAACGCCGCCTGTTGGCATAATACTGGCGTAGGGCATTGGGCCCATCACACCTTTCACAAAGTCGGGTCCGCCCACCGATGAGCCTGGAAAAATTTTGACCACTTCACAGCCCAACTCATGTGCCCGGCCAATTTCGGTTACCGAACCACAGCCAGGGCTCCAGGCAATCTTCCGCTTGTTGCAAACCCGGGCCATTCCTTCATCAATTAAAGGAGAAACAATGAAGTTGGCGCCAATGGAAATGTACAAAGCCGTGGTCGCCTCGTCAACGATGGAGCCCACACCCATGATCATTTCCGGACATTCCTTAGCCGTCCATTTGGTCAGTTCACCAAACACTTCGGCGGCAAAATCGCCGCGGTTGGTAAATTCGAAAACACGCACACCACCTGCATAACAAGCTTTCACAACCTGCTTGCACAATTCAATATCGGCATGATAAAAAACCGGAACCAGTCCGGTTGCTTTCATCGCTTGTGCCACTTCTATTCTTGTAAATCGAGCCATAATTTATATCAAATTCCAAGTTTCAAATTCCAAATTCAAAGTTTCCAAATTCCATCCGTCAGCTGGCAGACAAATTCCAGATACCAATTTATCGGGCTACGCGGCCGGATGCATCTCCGCCCATGAGTTTTTCCACTTCATCAACCGTTACCTGGTTGTAATCGCCGTAAATGGTGTGTTTCAAACATGAGGCAGCCACCGCAAATTCCAGTGCGTTCTGATCATTGTCAGGATAGGTCAGCAAGCCATAAATCAATCCCCCCATAAAGGAGTCGCCACCGCCCACACGATCAACAATGTGCGTAATTTGGTACTGGCGCGATTCGTACAGCTTTTTACCATCCCAAAGGACACCCGCCCAACTGTTGTGGTTGGCATTGACCGATCCGCGCAGGGTGGTAATGACCTTTTTGCAGCGAGGGAATCTGGCCATAATTTGTTTTGAAACCGATTCGTAAGCAGCACCTTCAACATGTCCGCCGGTGACATCCACGCCTTCAGGATGAATGCCCAAAACCATGGCGGCATCTTCTTCGTTTCCTAAAACCACATCCGTTCCGGCAACCAGCTCCGGCATCACTTCGCCAGCTGTTTTACCATACTTCCACAAATTTTTGCGGTAGTTCAAATCGCAGGAAACGGTAATTCCTTTTTCATTGGCTTTTTTGATGGCTTCCAGACAAACATCGGCTGCGCCCTGCGAAATGGCCGGCGTAATTCCAGTCCAGTGAAACCATCCGGCCCCTTCAAACACCTCGTCCCAATCAATCATGCCAGGTTCAATTTCGGCAATGGCAGAATGGGCCCGGTCGTAAACAACTTTACTGCCGCGGCTTACAGCTCCGGTCTCCAGGAAGTAAATCCCCACGCGGTCGCCGCCAGAGACAATCTTGTCAACGCCTACGCCATAGCTTTTCAAGTCCATTTTACAAGCGCGGGCAATGTCATTCTCCGGCAAGCGGGTCACAAAATCAACCGGAATTCCGTAATTGGCCAAAGAGACGGCCACGTTGGCCTCTCCCCCGCCAAAAGTCGCTGTTAAGCTATCGGATTGATTAAATCTCAAGTGTCCCGGTGTTGCCAGACGCAACATGATTTCTCCAAAAGTCACCACTTTTTTATTCATATTCTTCTTTGTTTTTCAACTTAGTGCAATCGATTGCAAAAATAGAAATCTTTTCAATTAGAACCAATTCAAATAGCATCGATTTGCGATTATAAATTGATCTTTTCACTAAAATTTGAAATAGTTTTTCGCATTGTTGTAGCAAATGTTTTCCACCATCTCTCCCAGCAATTTCATATCATTCGGTATTTCTCCATTTTCAACATCATTCCCCAGTAAATTGCACAAGGTGCGACGGAAATATTCATGCCGGGTGTACGACAGAAAACTGCGCGAATCGGTCAACATACCAACAAAGCGGCTCAACAGCCCCAGATTCGATAAAGCGTTCATTTGCTTCTCCATGCCATCTTTTTGATCGAGGAACCACCAGCCCGATCCATATTGCATTTTGCCGGGCACTGAGCCATCCTGGAAATTACCAATCATGGTGGCATACAACTCATTATCGCGCGGATTCAGGTTATACAAAATGGTTTTCGACAGTTTGTTTTCCTGATCCAAGCGGTCGAGCAACTTCGCCAATGGCGCGGCCACCGGCACATCGCCAATAGAATCGAAACCGGTATCGGGCCCCAGCTTGTTAAAAAGCCGGGTGTTATTATTACGTTGTGCGCCAATATGGAACTGTTGTGTCCACCCGCGCGAATGGTCCATGATTCCAAATTCGTACAACATGCACGATTTGAATTTCAGAATTTCGCCGGCATTCAGCTTTTTCAGTGTTCGAATTTTATCAAAAATGGCATTGATCTCCTCTTCCGTATAATCTTCGGCAAAAGCCGTATCCAAACCGTGGTCAGACAGACGGCAACCGTTGTCGTGAAAAAACTGGTGACGCTTGTCCAAGGCTACCATAAAGGCATCGAAACTGTCAATTTCCACATTGGCCACTTCACCTAATTGATCCACATAGTCGTTAAAAAACTCTGGGTTTTCAACCATCATGGCTTTGTCGGGGCGCCAGGCTGGCAACACGGCTACTTCAAAGCCATCGTTTTTTATGGCCTGATGATATTCGAGTGAATCAACCGGGTCGTCTGTGGTGCAAATCGTATCTACATTGGCCATGCGAATAATGTCGCGACATTTAAAGTTCCCCGAAGTCAGTTTTTCATTGCATTCATCCCAAATTTCTCTGGCCGTGGCCGGGCTCAACAACTTGTCAATTCCGAAGAACTTTTTCAACTCCAGGTGCGTCCAGTGATAAAGCGGATTGCGCATGGTGTGCGGCACCGTTTCGGCCCATTTTTCAAATTTCTCCCAATCGCTGGCATCGCCCGTACAATAGCGCTCATCTACCCCATTGGTTCGCATGGCACGCCATTTATAATGATCGCCGTACAACCAAATCTGCGTGATATTTTCAAACGATTTGTTTTCCGCAATTTCTTTCGGTGAAATATGGCAGTGATAATCAAAAATCGGCATCTTGGCCGCATGTTCGTGGTATAGTTTCTGAGCGGTTTCTGTTTGCAACAGAAAATTCTCATCCATAAATTTTTTCATATTCTTCTGATTTACGATTGATCAATTTACGATCTACGATTTGTACCCGATGCAAAAAGAACCTGGTCAATCGCAAATGTTTAAATAGTCAATTTCGCTTTAACAATTACAAATTAAACAGCCTCTTCAGATGTCTTTCGTAAATATTCTCTTCGACACAGGCGCCAACCACATCGGCATTTTTTTCGAGCAATGAATAATAGCGTTCACCCATTTCGGCAGCAACTTTATATCCCACATGAACCAACTGCCGGAAACTCGGGTTGTAATCTGCATGTCCGGGAATGTGGCGCAAGGTGTTGGCAAATTGCTCGCCCGACCAGCCATTCACTTCCTCGGCCGATGGCAAAAGGGCATCGTCAATATCGATCACATCAGCATAAGGTCCGCACAATTCATCTTTTCGGCTCAGGGCGCTGGCATAAACTTCCTTGGCGGCTTCAAGCGCTTCGCCGCCGGCCATAGCCAGACCAATCACTTCTTCAAGCCAGGTTGTTCCGGCAGTTTTCACATGCAGGCCTTTGTCGTGTTTTTTAATGATGTCGGCCATAATCGGATAAATCGAAAACTTGTCGCTTCCTGAGTGAACACTCAATTTCAAATCGGCCGGCAGGCCAAATTCTTTTACCGCATAATCAATCACCAGTACATCTTCTTCAAACTCTTTGGCAAATTGTTTCAAATCACCAACGTAGTCGACCCCTTTATTGAAACGGCCGGTAAATTTTGGCGCAATGGTTTGTGCAGGCACCCCTTTATCGGCCAACATTTTCAGAATAAAAAACAAGTCAACCGGCGTTTGCGGGCTTTCCACTTCATCCATCGACACTTCGGTTATAAAATTGCCTTTCCCCTTTTTCTCAACCAGGTATTGATAGATACTGGCTGCTTGCTCAGTTGCAGCCAAAAACTTAACGGCAATCGCAATCAGCAATTCGTCATTTACTTGGATCGGCTCCGCAATACCCGGAATTTGGAGCCCACCTTTGTACTTTTCGCACGAAGTCAAAAATCTTTCAATGGCTTCTTTTGAACTTTCGTTACCGATAAAAGCAGCCACATCCAAGGTGAAAAAATCGGACGCCTCCACGAAAGGCGCTACGGTTGTCAGGTTGATGTGGTCGGCATCAACAAAGTAAGGTTTATCCCAACCCAAGGCTTTTACGGCAGCATCGGCCTCTGCGCGAACATCTGCCGGTTTTGTTTTTACAATACCATGCTCGCGGTTCGATTTATTCCACACCGGACTCACGTCAACACCTGCCTGATTGGCTTTCAAAATGGCACGTAGCTGGGCTTCTCCCTGATGAGAAAAACGATCACCAACTCCAAAACTATATTTACTTAATTCCATGATAGATATTTATTTGTTTTATTAATACATCTCAAACGAGTAAGCAGCACGATCGTTTCCGTGTTCGCACACGAAAGTAGAACATTTCTTCAGCAATTCCATAGAAAAAATCAAAAATCGATCGAAAAATGTTATAAAATAGTTTTTGCCGTGTTCGCACACGAGTCTAGAAAAAATTCCATAGATTTGTTGACCTGAGATTTGTCAAACTTAAATGTAAGCGCTATCAAACCAATAAAAAGAATACGAATTAAGGACATTGCCGAGAGAGCAAATGTCTCCATTGGAACAGTTGACCGGGTGATTCATAAACGCGGCGAGGTTTCACCCGCCACACGCGAAAAGATCATGCAAATTATCGAAGAGCTCGATTACCAGCCCAATATTCTGGCCAGCACCCTGGCATCAAAGAAAGTTTATTCCTTGGGTGTTTTGATTCCTGAGCCACAATCGGACGAAGCCTACTGGAGCAAGCCGCTGATTGGAATCAGGCAGGCTTTTAATGAGATTCACCAATACGGCGTAGAAATAAAAATATACCAGTTCAAGCAATCGGATGCTTCATTCTTTAAAGAAAAAACCGCTGAACTTTTGAAAGAGCAGCACGATGGTGTTGTTTTAGCGCCCTTCTTTTCGCGCGAGTCCAAGGCCTTCATCCAAAAACTGGAAGAACGTGAAATTCCGTTTGTTTTTATCGATTCAAACATTCAGGATAGTAACAAAATTAGTTACATCGGGCAAAACTCGTTTCAGAGCGGCAGGCTGGCTGCCAAGCTGCTTGACTTTTCGGTGCCCGCTGATGCTTCCGTTTTGGTCATTCATTTTGCCAAGGAGATGGACAACCAGAACCACTTGGTGCAGCGTGAGATGGGCTTTTACGAATATTTTAAACAAAAGGCAAACCCTTCAAAAAGAAACATTACGACCATCGAAATCAATGACCCCACCAGCGATGATTACTTTGCTCCGATTGAAGCCGGGATCAAGAAAGCCGGAAATGTCAAAGGAATTTTTGTAACCAATTCGCAAGTCTACAAAGTGGCCGAATATCTGGAAAAGCATAATATTCAAAACATTCGGCTCATTGGGCACGACCTGATTCCAACCAACCGGAATTATCTGCGTAAAGATATTGTTGACTTTCTGATTTGTCAGCGTCCCGAAGAACAAGGGCACCAGTCCATTATTACCCTGTTTCAACATCTCATTCTGAAGAAAACAGTAGCTTTAGAAAACTACACATCAATTGATATTGTAACCAAAGAAAACCTGGATTTCTACCAGGAATTTAATACGAATAATTATGGAACCAATTAGTTTTAAAGATTTAAGCGGTAAAGTTTGTGTCATTACAGGCGGTGCCGGTGTTATCGGGCTGGAAATGGTGAAAGCCATGGCATCAGTCGGGGTTAAAATTGCGATTGCCGACATTCAGAAAGATCGGGCAGAACAAGTTGCAGCCGAAATCGCAGCCGAGTTTAACGCACAGGTGATCGGGGTTGAAGGGAATGTTCTGGACCGGGAATCGCTGGAAAAAGCCAATGAAGAAATTAAGGAAAAACTTGGTCCCGTTGAAATCCTAATCAATGGAGCCGGAGGCAACCATCCATCTGCTACAACCAAAGTAGAACAAATACTGGAAGAAAATCTCGACAATTTGGAAGATACCTTCTATGGACTTGAAATGGACGGATTCGACAAAGTTTTCGCCTTGAATTTCACCGGAACCCTACTTCCATCAATGGTGTTCACCAAAGACATGTTGAAAGCAAAAAAAGGCGTGGTCTTGAATATTTCGTCCATGAATTCGTACAAGCCCCTCACCAAGATTCCGGCCTATTCGGCTGCCAAAGCATCGGTTAATAATTTTACTGAGTGGCTTTCGGTGCATCTTGCAAAAACCGGAATTCGTGTTAACGCCATTGCTCCGGGCTTTTTCATTACCAACCAAAACCGCTTTTTGGTAACCGACGAAAAAACGGGAAACTTCTCCCCTCGCGGGCAAAAAATTGTGGATAACACACCCATGGGAAAATTTGGTGAACCCGAAGACTTGCAAGGAGCAACCTTGTTCCTGATCTCTGACATCTCCAGTTTCATCACGGGAATCGTACTTCCTGTTGATGGAGGATACAGCGCATTTGGAGGGGTGTAATTTAGTAATTGGTCACTAGTCATTGGTTATTTGTCGGCTCTAATCTTCCAATGACCAATCATCTAATGACTAATCATCTAACATCTAGTAATCTAATTATCAAAAATATGAGCTTCGAATTAAAGAAAAATTGCAAGTATTCCTTGTTGGTACCAACAAGCATGGGGGTACGTATTACCCCAATTAACGGACAACCAGTACACAGCAGCGACACATTTAAAATGCAGGCAACCAGTGCAGAAACCAATGTAGCCAGTATTTCGTCGTACCTTGGCCTTCCCGTAAAAGTGCTGACCACTTTTGTTAAAGGAAGCCCCATTGCACAATTCATAAAAAGCAACCTGAAAAGCCGCCACATGGATTACGAAGGTCCTGAAGTGGCTCAAGGCGATCCGTGGGGATACCGCCACCAGTTTAACATTGCCGACAGTGGCTACGGATCGCGTGGTCCCCGGGTACAAAACGACCGGGCTGGCGAAGTGGGCCGCACCTTGAATGTCAAGGATTTTGATCTGGAGCGTATTTTCGGAGAAGAAGGCGTACAGATCGTGCACCTCTCAGGACTGATTGCGGCTCTTTCGCCCGAAACCAGTACCTTCTGTCTCGAAATTGCCCGGGCAGCGAAAAAGCACGGCACACGGATTTCCTTCGATTTAAATTACCGGGCTTCCTTCTGGAAAGGCCGGGAGCAGGAGCTGCGTGACAACTTTACCGAGATTGCGTCCGTATCAGATATATTGATTGGTAACGAAGAAGATTTCCAACTTTGTCTGGGAATTAAAGGGCCCGAAGCCGGAGGCAAAGGCATTGAAGCCGAGATTGATGGCTTTAAAGGTATGATTGGCCGTGTGAAGGAAACCTTCCCCAACGCCTCTGTGTTTGCCACCACCTTGCGTGAGGTTGTCAGCGTGAATGAGCACCTGTGGGGCGCCATCATGCTGGAAGGCGAAAACAACTGGCAAGTGATTGAACCACGAACGATCAACGTGCTTGACCGCATCGGTGGCGGCGATGGTTTTGTTGGCGGGTTATTATATGGAATATTGATAGGATGGCCGCCTGAAAAGTGGCCAAAGTTTGGCTGGGCAACCGGCGCTATGGCAACCACCTTCCTGACCGACTATGCCCAACCAGCCGATGAAGACATGGTTTGGAGCATTTGGGAAGGCAATGCAAGAGTGAAAAGGTAAATTCATTGACAATTTTTTATTTACCATTTACAATATGTTTCAGTTACTATTTTTATTACTGACGATGTGCCATTTGAAAAAAAGAAGCATGAAGATGATAAGATTGATAGTTTAATATTTTGGAATACACTATATTTTGAAAGATGCAACCATTCGCAACAAGCTTATTTTTAGCCGATTAAGCAGTACATCAAAAATTGATAAATCGTAAATTAGATGAATGCTGATGATCTAAAAAAACGTCTAAAGGTTTTTGCTTTGCGAATCATTAAGCTGGCCGAGAGCCTGCCAAACGGACTGACAGGTAAAACCCTAGCCAATCAAATTATCCGTTCAGGCACATCTCCGGGGGCAAACTACCGGGCGGCCTGCTTGGGTAAATCGGACAAAGATTTTCTGAACAAACTCAAAATGGTTGAAGAAGAACTAGATGAAACGCTTTATTGGTTGGAACTTATTGTAGAATCAGGCTTGGTTAAAGAAGAGTTACTAAATGACTTGATGACTGAAAACCAAGAGCTCTTTAGAATTATTGTGAGTTCAATTAATACGATGAAAAAGAAACTGAATTCAAAAAAGAATGGTTCTGGTAACAAATAGTAAATAGTCAATTATAAAATTGTAGATATATGTTATATTACGAAATAGGATCACCAGATCACGAGTTAACAGCTGAAGACCTGAAAAAAGGTTTATATGCTGCGTTTGATCAGCTAAAAGGTATCAACAAGGTGCTGGCCATTCCGCCCGATTACACACGACTGCCAAGTCGTTCGGGCGAGCTGACCGAATTCACCTGGCAGTACTACGGCGATAAACTGACGGATGTACTGCCGGCCCTGGGAACGCACAGCCCCATGACCGATGAGCAGATTGCCCACATGTTTGGAACTCTGCCCAAATCACTAATCCGTGAGCACGACTGGCGGAACGATGTGGTCAATGTAGGCGAAGTTCCGGCTGAGTTTGTCAAGGAAGTATCTGAAGGAGCAGTTGACTTTCCTTGGCCTGCACAGGTTAACAAGTTGCTGCTGTCTGGCAATTTCGACCTGATTTTATCCATCGGACAGGTCGTTCCACACGAAGTGGTGGGCATGGCCAACTACAACAAAAACGTATTCGTCGGAACAGGCGGCGTCGAAGGAATCAATAAAAGTCATTTTGTCGGTGCTGCTTATGGCATGGAACGAATGATGGGTCATGCCGACACTCCCGTACGTAAGATTTTCAATTACGCATCGGATAATTTCACCAATCACATGCCCATTTTGTATGTGCAAACCGTTGTTGGGCTCGACAAAACCGACGGCAAAGTAAAAACCCGTGGGCTGTTTATCGGTGATGATTATGAAGTCTTCGACAAAGCCGCCAAACTTTCGCTCCAGGTTAATTTTGAAATGCTGGACAAACCACTGAAAAAGGTCGTGGTTTGGCTCGATCCGACAGAGTTTAAGTCTACTTGGTTGGGAAATAAATCGGTTTACCGCACCCGCATGGCCATTGACGATGGCGGCGAACTCATCGTATTGGCGCCGGCCTTAAAAGAATTTGGTGAAGACAAAGAAATCGATCGTCTCATTCGGAAATACGGTTACTTCGGGACACCAGCCACGCTGAAAGCCTGCGATGAAAATGAAGAACTACGGAATAATTTGAGCGCAGCAGCTCACCTGATTCATGGTTCTTCCGAAGGCCGGTTCAGCATTACCTACTGTCCCGGTAAAAAGCCTGGTAATCTGACCAAGGAAGAAATTGAAAGTGTTGGTTTTAACTATGCCGACATCGATGAAATCACAGCACGCTATGATCCTAATAAGCTAAAAGACGGCTACAATACCCTGCCCAACGGCGAAGAGATTTTTTACATCTCGAATCCAGCCATTGGCTTGTGGGCGTTTAAGGACCGGTTTAAGTATTGAAGCCCTGGACGGCTTCGAGTCCCACTAAGGAGGGAAAAATTAGGGTGTAGCAATGCGTATGCTATTACACTAAGCAGTCCTTACCCCCTCTCTTTTGGAGAACTTGCCCTGGTTTATCGGGAGGCAGGTGGTGAGAACGTTTGGAATTTGGAACTTGAAATTTGGAATTTTCGATGAAACTTACAGAAGTTAATTGGGGCATCATTGGTTGTGGAGATGTAACCGAAGTGAAGAGCGGACCAGCTTTTCAAAAAACGAAACACTCCAGGCTTGTGGCCGTTATGCGCCGCAACAAGGAAAAAGCGGCCGACTATGCCAGACGACATGGCGTCCCCAGGTGTTATCACGTTGCCGACGACCTGATCAACGACCCGGAAATCAATGCGATTTATGTGGCTACACCTCCCGACACGCACGCCAAATACGCCATTCAGGCCATGCGTGCCGGAAAGCCAGTCTATGTGGAAAAACCCATGGCGCTGAATTATGCTGAATGCCTGGAAATGATTAAAGTGTCGAAAGAGACCGGCATGCCACTTTTTGTAGCTTACTACCGGCGCACATTGCCAGCCTTTTTAAAGATGAAGGAGCTCATTGACTCCGGCATTATTGGCCAGCCGCTAAGTGTGGCGGTTACACTCATAAAAAGTGCAACCGAGCAAAAACAAGAATCGGAAACAAATAGCTGGCGGGTTGATCCGAAAGTTGCCGGAGGTGGTCACTTTTTCGATCTGGCCTCCCACCAGTTTGATTTCCTCGACTTCCTTTTTGGCCCGGTTACCGAAGTTCACGGCATTGCGGTCAACCAAGCTGGTTTGTACGAAGCTGAAGATACTGTAACCGGGACCTTCGCATTCGAAAACGGAGTGACTGGAACAGGCCATTGGTGTTTTGTTGCCGACGAATCGGCGACCAAAGACGATCTGGAAATCATTGGGACTAAGGGAAAACTGAATCTTCCGAGTTTTAGACATGAAGACTTGCTTTTAACGACCGATAAAGGAACCATCAGTTTTAGCTTTCAGAATCCTGAAAACATTTCGCATAACCTTGTCGAACAGGTTGTTCAAACCTTACGCGGAGAAGGAGAATGTGTTAGCACCGGCGAATCAGCCGCACGAACAAATGCAGTGCTCGATGAAATGGTGAAGAACTATTACAAAGGCAGAAGTTCTGAAAACAAAAGGGAAAAAGGCAGCTGTCGATTCTAATAAATTTTGTATTCACAAGTCCAGCAAAGACTATTTTGTTTTAACAAGTTAAAATTCATGAAAACCACAATAGGCACATAGTACACATAGGAAAAAGAAGGATGAGAAATAAGTTTCTTTAATAAGTAGAAATGGATGGAAAAACACGGTAGAAAAGTAGAACTGACACGACACAAAAATCTATGTGTACTATGTGACTATGTGGTTAAAAAAAAAGATTTGTGAAACAAACTCTTTTAACGTGTTAAAATTCAATGAAAACCGCAGTAGGCACATAGAACACAGAGGAAAAAGATGAATGAGGAATAAGTTCCTTTAATAAGTAGAAATGGATGGAAAAACACGGTAGAAAAGTAGAACTGACACGACACAAAAATCTATGTGTACTATGTGACTATGTGGTTGCTAAAAAGATTTGTGAAACAAACTCTTTTAACAAGTTAAAATTCAATGAAAACCACAGTAGGCACATAGAACACATAGGAAAAAGATGAATGAGGAATAAGTTCCTTTAATAAGTAGAAATGGATGGAAAAACACGGTAGAAAAGTAGAACTGACACGACACAAAAATCTATGTGTACTATGTGACTATGTGGTTTCAAAAAAAGATTTGTGAAACAAACTCTTTTAACGAGTTAAAATTATGACAAAACAAAAACAATGAAGTTTATAATTGACGATAAAATACCATACATCAAGGGAGCGCTCGAACCGTTTGGTGAAGTAGTCTATTTGCCGGGAGCAAAAACGACTCCGGAAGTCGTGAAAGATGCCGATGTCATTGTAACCCGCACCCGGACCATTTGCAACGAACAATTGTTGGCGGGTTCAACAGTAAAATTCATCGCCACAGCGACCATTGGCTACGACCACATCGACACTGACTTTTGTGAGCAGGCCGGCATTGAATGGACCAACGCCCCGGGCTGCAACAGCAAGTCGGTAGAGCAATATGTGCTTTCAGCGCTATTTATTCTGGCTGAAAAAAAAGGATTTGAGTTAAAAGGAAAAACGATCGGCATTGTTGGCGTTGGGCAGGTAGGTTCAAAAGTGGCCAAGGTTTGCGAATTGCTAGGCATGCAGGTTTTGCTCAATGACCCGCCACGTGAACGGGCGGAAGGACCGGAACAGTTTGTCAGTTTTCAGCAAATTATTTCCAAGTCCGATATCATCACCTTTCATGTGCCCCTAACCATGCACGGCGAAGACGCTACTTTCCACATGGCCGACACTTTGTTTTTCAACGGGTTGGGGCGGCAGCCAATCATTCTAAACAGTTGCCGCGGAGAAGTGGTCGACACCTTTGCTGCTGAAACTGCGGTGCAACGCGGTCAAATCTCAGGTTTGGTGCTGGATTGCTGGGAACGCGAACCAACTATTGACCGTAACCTGCTTCAGCTGGCCGATTTGGCGACGCCCCATATTGCAGGCTACTCGAAAGATGGGAAAGCCAACGGAACCACCATGAGCGTACAAGCCATCAGCCGGTTTTTCAAACTTGGAATTGACGATTGGCAACCGCAAGGAATTGACCTGCCGAAGCAAACTATTCTGCATTTAAACGGTTTAAACCGCACAGAAGAAGAGATCATCCGTGAAGCCATTTTGTTCACTTACGACATTCGCCAAGATGATAAACGATTGCGGCAAAGTCCGGATCAATTCGAAAAATTGAGGGGTGATTATCCGGTAAGAAGAGAGTTTCCGGTTTTCACGATTCAACATGAAAATATTGCAAAAGAAACCTTAGAAAAACTAAAAAAGTTAGGATTTAGAATAAAATAGTCAATCATGGTCATTGATGGCCATTCATTGTTGGTGACCCCTACGACGAAATGACTATTGAATGACAACAAATGGCAATAAGCTAAAACAAATAACAACTATTTAAAAGAATAAAAAATGAAAAAATTAGCAGACATCGGTTTAATTGGGTTGGCCGTGATGGGCGAAAACCTGGTTTTAAACATGGAGAGCAAAGGCTACACAGTAGCCGTATTCAACCGTACCGTTGATAAAGTAGACAAGTTTGTAAACGGACGTGGAGCTGGCAAAAATTTCATCGGCGCACATTCAATTGAGGAACTTTGTGCTTCGCTCGAAAAACCACGTAAAGTCATGATGCTGGTCAAAGCCGGCAAGCCAGTCGATGATTTTATCGAATTGATCATTCCTCATTTGGAAAAAGGCGATATCATTATTGATGGCGGAAACTCACATTTTCCTGACACCATTCGCCGTACGAAATACGTGGAAAGCAAAGGATTGCTTTACATTGGAACCGGTGTTTCGGGTGGTGAAGAAGGTGCGCTGAAAGGCCCTTCGATGATGCCAGGTGGATCGCCTGCTGCATGGCCGGCCGTGAAAGAGATTTTCCAAGCCGTTGCAGCCAAGGTGGAAGACGGCGAACCTTGTTGCGACTGGGTTGGCGAAGATGGCGCCGGGCATTTTGTAAAAATGGTTCACAATGGAATTGAGTACGGCGACATGCAAATTATTTGCGAAGCCTACCAACTGATGAAAGAAATGCTGGGCATGAGTGCAGACGAGATGCACGAAGTTTTCAAAGCATGGAACAACGATGTACTGGACTCCTACCTGATTGAGATTACCCGCGATATCCTCGGATTTAAGGATGAAGATGGCGAACCGCTGGTTGAAAAAATTCTGGACACTGCCGGACAAAAAGGCACCGGAAAATGGACGGGTGTTTCAGCCCTTGACCTTGGAATTCCATTGACCCTGATTGGCGAATCTGTTTTTGCCCGTTGCCTTTCGGCACAAAAAGACCTGCGCGTGGAAGCTTCAAAAGTCATCAACGGGCCGGCTGCCCAATTTGAAGGCGACAAGGCCCAAATGATCGACGACCTGAAGAACGCTTTATTCGGAGCAAAAATTATTTCGTATGCTCAAGGCTACAATCTGATGATGGAAGCCGCCAAAGAATATGGATGGAACCTGAATTATGGCGGTATTGCCCTGATGTGGCGCGGCGGCTGTATTATCCGCTCGGTTTTCCTGGCCGATATTAAAGCTGCATTCGACAAGAATCCAAACTTGGCCAACCTCTTGCTTGATCCATATTTCAAAGAAAAAGTTGAGGCAGCTCAAGTAGGCTGGCGTCGTGTTTGTGCCACGGCTCTTTCAAACGGGATTCCGGTACCGGCACTCACATCGGCGCTTTGCTATTTCGATGGTTTCCGCAGCGAACGCCTGCCAGCCAACCTGCTGCAAGCCCAGCGCGACTATTTTGGCGCACACACCTACGAACGTGTCGACAAACCGCGGGGCGAGTTTTTCCACACCAATTGGACCGGACGCGGAGGAGATACCGCTTCGTCAACTTACGAAGTATAGGAAAGCCTCCCCCAGCCTTTCAAACATAAAAGTAAAACCACAAATAGCCAGCTCCTGAATTCGGGGGCTGGCTATATTTTTTGTCCACAGTTCATTTTGAAATGAATTCAAAATGTATTTACTTTGAATTTCAAAGTACTTTACACAAAATGAAAACCACAGATACTTATTTAGCAGAGATCAAAGAAATCAGGCAAATGATGGAACAATCGAGCCGATTTCTTTCCTTAAGCGGACTCTCCGGAATTTTGGTTGGCCTTTACGCATTGATCGGTGCATTTATCGCCTACCAGATGATCTATTTTCCGCTGCCATCGCCCTATCGAAAAATCTTTCCATCGGAGATTAGTTCAAGCCTGATCGTACTTGGGGCAGTAATTTTGATTCTTTCGTTGGTCACGGTGCTGTGGCTAACCTACCGGAAGACAAAAAATTCCGGCAAAAAATTCTGGAATCCCGGTTCAAGGCTAATGAGCATTCACCTGGCCATTCCCTTGGTGAGTGGCGGCATCCTGATTCTTGTATTCGTCTCAAGAGGGATTTTCAGTATTGTTTCTCCCTCCTGTCTTGTTTTTTATGGACTTGCCTTGGTTAACGCGGCCAAATTCACCCGCCAGGAAATTTTCTACATGGGACTGATCCAAATCACGCTTGGAATTTTGGCTGCTATTTTTCCGGGATTAGGACTGCTCTTTTGGGCCATTGGCTTTGGCCTTATCCATGTAATTTATGGTACGGTCATGTATTTCAGGTACGAACAAAAACCAAAGTCAGCGTGAAGAACCTATTTCAACAACTGGATAAAGCTTTCGAAAATAAGATCAGACTCGGTACCATGTCGGTTCTGTTGGTGAACAGTCAGGCTTCTTTCAACGATTTAAAAGACTTGCTTGAAGTGACCGATGGCAACCTGGCCAGCCACTTAAAGCACCTCGAAAAGGAAGAATATATCTCCGTGAGAAAAAGTTTTATCAACCGAAAACCAAATACGGTTTACACAATTACCGAAAAGGGAAAATTGGCTTTTGAAAAGCATCTTAACGCATTAGAAGAACTATTGAAACAACGCTAATTTTTTTAACCAGTTACTTTGAATTTCAAAGTACTCTATAAATCATTCAAAAAATGGAAACAAATCGAAATTTCGAACAAAAATTCAGGTCGGTAAATGTTCAACTGACCTTGAAAGTGATTATCATCGGAATTATTGCATTGGTTTTACTGATTCCAAAAATGATGATTACCGGCCTGATTCAGGAGCGCGAAACAACAGCCGAATCGGCAAAACATGAAGTCATGGAAAAGTGGTCACTTAGTCAAACCATTCGCGGGCCCTTGTTGACAATTCCGTACATCGAACGCATGGTTGATGGCAATGAAGTGGTTCGCGAACAAGTCCGAGAATGTCATTTTCTCCCGGAAACATTGGCCATCGCAGGAGAAATCATGCCGCAGGAATTGTATCGGAGCATCTATCAGACCGTGGTTTATGAATCGTCGCTTGAAATTAATGGTAATTTCAAAAGCCCCGATTTTGAGAGCCTGAAAATCAGTCCGGAGGATGTTCTCTGGGAAAAAGCCAAACTATCCTTAGCCATCAGCGACCTCCGGGGAATCAATGCCATGGCCAATTTGTCGTGGAACGAAACCTCCTACCCTTTTTCGCCAGGCATGGATAATAAAGTTTTGGGGAATAATGGAATTTCACTTTCGCTGCCGACTCAAGATGGAAATAATCTTTCTGCAAATTTCCAGATCAAACTAAACCTAAAAGGGTCCGACGCCATGCAGTTTGCACCTTTAGGCGAAACCACCGAAGTTTCCCTTCATTCCACCTGGAAGGATCCTGGCTTTCAGGGGAATTTTTTACCTGCAGACCGAACAGTCGACGCCAATGGCTTTACAGCCAACTGGAAGGTCCTAAACTACAACCGGAACTTTCCACAGCAATGGACAGGCAACGAATTTGATGTGACCAAAGCCGATTTTGGCGTAAAACTGGTGACAGTCGCCGATCACTATCAAAAAAACTACCGCAGTGCCCAATATGGCATTCTCATCATCCTGTTTATGTTTCTTTCATTTTTTCTGAATGAAATCATTACCTGGCAGCGGATTCATCCATTTCAATATATTTTAGTTGGGGTCGCCATCCTGATCTTTTATTTGTTGCTGCTCTCAATTTCGGAGCAAACCGGGTTCAATTCGGCGTATCTCATTTCAGCGCTATCCGTGACAGGGCTGGTATTCGCCTATTCCCGAACCTTCCTTAAAACCTGGCTTAACTCCATCATGCTGACTTCCATCCTCATTTTCTCATTTGGCTTTATTTTCATCTTAATGCAAATGGAATCATACGCCTTGCTGACCGGAAGTATCGGATTGTTCTTTGTCCTGGGATTAACCATGTTCTTCACCCGAAAAATTAATTGGTACAACGACTAAATACAGTCTTCCATGGAGGGTTTCGCGCCAGGTTAAGCCCTCCATGGAAAATACAAGGCTGATTCGTTCTTTCTACTAATCGGATGACTCGGAGTCATCTGATTAGTAACTTAACCATTTATTACTTGTTTTTAAAACAAAAGCGCCGGTTCTTTGTAAAAATATCGTAGTTTTGCGCAATTTTTTAATCCAAAAGCTGATAGATTATGGCCAAGTACTCAAACGAAGTTTCCAGAACCTTTAGTGAATATCTGCTGATCCCCGGACTAACCGACAAAACATGTTTACCTGACAACGTCTCATTAAGAGCGCCTTTGGTAAGTTTTAAGAAGGGTGAAAAACCAAGTATGGAGCTGAATGTTCCGTTTGTTTCGGCCATCATGCAGTCTGTATCCGACGATAGCATGGCTATTGCCCTGGCTCGCAACGGCGGACTTTCCTTTATTTTTGGTTCGCAACCCATCGACACACAGGCCGAAATGGTGCGCAAGGTGAAGAAATTCAAGGCTGGATTTGTTGTCAGCGACTCGAACCTGACACCGGAACATACGCTGGCCGATGTGATTGAACTGATTGAAAAAACAGGACACTCCACCTTGGGAGTTACCGAAGATGGCTCGCCCAACGGAAAACTACTGGGCATTGTTACCGGACGCGATTTCCGTGTAAGCAGAGATCCATTGGATAAGAAGGTGAAAAATTTCATGACTCCCTTTGATAAGATGATTACCGGTCAGCTTGGAATGACACTCAACGAAGCCAACGATGTGATTTGGGACCATAAACTGAACAGCCTGCCGATCATTGATCAACATCAAAACCTGCAATATTTCGTCTTCCGCAAAGACTACGAAAGCCACAAAGAATACCCGAACGAATTGTCGGATGCCAACAAAAAGCTGATGGTTGGCGCCGGAATCAACAGTCGCGACTATAAAGAACGTGTGCCTGCTTTGGTGGCCGCTGGCGCCGATGTGCTTTGCGTAGATTCGTCTGACGGCTTTTCGGCCTGGCAACGCGAAACCATTGAGTATGTCAAAAAGGAATTCAATGGCGAGGTAAAAATTGGCGGCGGAAACGTCGTTGACAAAGACGGCTTTTTATACCTGGCCGAAGCCGGGGCTGATTTTATTAAAGTTGGAATCGGCGGCGGATCGATTTGCATTACCCGCGAGCAAAAAGGCATTGGCCGCGGACAGGCTACCTCCATCATCGAAGTGGCCCAAGCACGCGACGAGTACTTTGAGAAAACAGGAACGTACATCCCAATCTGCTCCGATGGTGGCATTGTGCAGGACTACCACATGGTGCTGGCCCTGGCCATGGGCGCCGACTTTTTGATGATGGGCCGCTATTTTGCCCGCTTTGACGAAAGCCCAACGCGCAAGCTGATGGTCAACAACCGCTACGTGAAAGAGTACTGGGGCGAAGGGTCGAACCGGGCACGCAACTGGCAACGTTACGACATGGGCGGAAGCACCGGGCTGAAGTTTGAAGAAGGCGTAGACAGCTATGTTCCGTACGCCGGAAAGCTGAAAGACAACCTCGACATTACCATCGGCAAAATGAAATCGACCATGTGCAGTTGTGGTTCCACTTCGATTCAGCAATTGAAAGAGGAAGCCAAAATCACATTGGTGTCAGCAACCAGCATTGTCGAAGGCGGTGCACACGACGTGATTTTGAAAGATGCCAACATGTAGGTCATACTAAAAAACGACATTAAAAATCCCGGCTCTCGAAGAGCTGGGATTTTTTTGTACTTTGAAACCCTAAAACGCGCAAACAGTTTGAGTTATACTTTCTTAAAGTATTCTTTTGCCGCGTTACAAATCGGACATTTATAATCGTCAGGCAAATCTTCGAACGGGGTTCCCGGAGGAATCCCCATACTTGGATCACCCACTTCGGGATCATAAGTATAGCCACAAATCAGGCAAACATGCGGTTCAGCCTCGGATTTGCTCTCTGCTTCGGCTGTATGCACTGATTCTGCTTTTTTTATTTCGGCTTCTTCCTTGTCTAAAGTGTCGCGTTCAATATAAGTTGGCGAATTTTTGGGTGAAAACATTTTATACTTCTCCCGATAAACCTTGTAAGTCAACGGCTCTTCGTCCAAAACCACATCGCTGTCCACCACCTCACCAATAATCAGCCAATGCGAGCCGACATCAACCATTTGACGAACTTCGCAATCCAGCCAGGCCACACATTCATCCAATACGATGGGCATGCCGGTTTTGGCTGTCTGCGTTTTTACATCCTGAAACTTATCCAGATCGGTGCCCGACATAAAGCCAAAGTTTCCGATCAATTTCACGTCTAAGTCCTGCTTCAGAATGGAAACCGAAAAAGCACCGGCCTCACGAATCACATTGGTCGTCTGGTTATCTTTATGGCACGAAATGGCCACCTGTTCGGGAGAATTGGTCACCTGAAAAGCGGTATTGGCAATGTAACCCGATTTTTCCCCATTCAACTCGGTGGCTACAAGATACATACCGTATGACATCTTATGAAAAGCTTTGTACTTCATCCTGCTAAAATTTTATTCTCATACATTTATTATCAACAAAAACCGTTGCGATCGAAAGCGCAATTTCTGTTTAATTCATTTTGAGTGTCTAAATTTGGGGAATTTTGAAAGACTTTCACAAAAAATAACCCGTTAAATGAAACAGAAAGAGGTGAGAATGACCGAAACTCGGGCTGATATTCGAATATGCAGTCTTCCAACGCGCATGAAAAATTCACAAATCGGTTCGTTTCTGAGTTTGTTCATTTTTAATTCAGCCTTTTTTTCGCTTTTTTAGGAGCCTTGATTTTAAATCCCAAAAAGACAATTTTAAAACAACATGATAATGAGAAAAAGACTAAGTGCCATTGCCTTTTTTATTTTAATTGGCTCAGTTTACAGCTGGGCTTGTACCAATTTTCTGGTTACCAAAGGAGCTTCAGTTGACGGATCGACGATGATTACCTACGCTGCCGACTCACACAACCTATACGGCGAACTGTATTTTCAACCCGCTGCCGACCACCCCGACGGAGCGACCCGGGAAATTCATGAGTGGGACACCGGTAAGTTTCTGGGCGTGATCCCCGAAGTGGCACACACCTACAGTGTTGTTGGAAACATGAATGAATTTCAGTTGGCCATAGGCGAAACAACCTTTGGCGGACGCGAGGAACTTGGTAGCCAATCGGGTGCCATCATGGACTACGGAAGCTTAATGTACGTGGCACTTCAGCGTGCAAAAACGGCCCGCGAAGCCATCGAAGTCATGACCGATCTGGTTGAAAAATACGGCTACTACAGCTCTGGCGAATCGTTTTCAATTGCAGATCCAAATGAAGTTTGGATTCTGGAAATGATTGGCAAAGGCGAAGGAGAGAAAGGCGCGGTGTGGGTTGCTGTCCGCGTTCCCGACGGTTACATCAGCGGTCACGCCAACCAGGCCCGGATTACCACCTTCCCACTCAACGACTCACAAAATTGCATGTACTCGAAAGATGTCATTTCTTTTGCCCGCGAAAAAGGTTGGTATGAAGGAATCAACAAGGACTTTAGTTTTTCCGATGTCTATGCACCGGTTGATTTTGGAGGTGCCCGTTTTTGCGAAGCGCGCGTGTGGGCCGGATTTAACAAAGTTGCCGATGGCATGGATCAATATACCAACTATGCCAAAGGCCTGGTTGAATACGACACAACAAACAATTTTGCCACCAACCGTATGCCGCTGTGGATTAAGCCCGACAAAAAGCTTTCGGTTAAAGATGTGATGGAAATGATGCGCGACCACTTTGAAGGTACCGAACTGGATATGACCCAAGATCTTGGAGCAGGTCCACACAGATTGCCTTACCGTTGGAGAGGATTGACTTGGGAAGTTGATTCGGTTGAATACTGTAACGAACGGGCTATTTCAACTCAGCAAACCGGCTTTTCATTCGTTTCGCAAAGCCGCTCGTGGCTACCCGATGTCATTGGCGGGATTCTTTGGTTTGGTGTTGATGATACTTACAGCACCTGCTATGCACCCATGTATTGCGGGATTACCGAAATTCCTGAATGCTTTGCCGTTGGCAATGGCGACCTGCTGAATTATTCCGAAACCTCAGCTTTTTGGATTTTCAATACCGTGACCAATTTTGCCTACCTGCGTTACGATGCCATGATTGAACACATCCGCGAGCGTCAGGCCGAAATTGAAGGCAAGTTTATTGCTTTTACACCGGCCATTGATCAGGCAGCCAAACTACTGCACGAAAAGCAAGGCCCGGCCAAAGCCCGCGAGTTTCTAACCCAATACTCCGTGAATGAAGCCAATAATATGATGGATGACTGGAAAGAATTGTCGCACTACCTCATTGTCAAATACATGGACGGCAATGTGAAAAAAGAAGAAAACGGCCAATTTCTGAGAAACGAATATGGGCTGCCAGCGTCACCGGATTTTCCGGGCTACCCTGAATGGTGGTACGAGGCCATCATCAAAAGCACCGGCGATCACTTCAAAGTAATTGAAGGTGCTACACACTAAAAATAAAACATAAATGTTTTGTAAGACCGCAAATATTGCTAATTTTGCGCCAAATTATGCAATCTCTTACACTGAAGCTGTGTAACATTGCCCTAAAAATTTATAACGATGGATTTAATTAAAGTAGCCGAAAAAGCTTTTGAGGTTGAAAACAACCTACCAAAATTTAGCGCAGGTGATACCATCACGGTACACTACAAAATTAAGGAAGGAAACAAAGAACGGATTCAGGACTTCCGCGGTGTAGTGATCCAGGTGAAAGGTGCCGGAACAAACAAGACTTTTACTGTTCGCAAAATGTCTGGAAATATTGGAGTAGAGCGTATTTTCCCAATGACTTCGCCTTTTATTGACGGAATTGACATTAACAAAACAGGTAGTGTGCGTCGTGCACGTATTTTTTACCAACGTCAGCGTACTGGTAAAAAAGCAAGAATCAAAGAAAAAAGATTCTAAGATTAGAACTCACGATATTAAAAGGCCTTCAAACGAGGGCCTTTTTTCATTTCCCCTCCAGATATCTCTCCTATACAAACCGCTTTAAAATTGTTTTTTACATAAGGTATTTCCTGGGAAAGCCCATCTACAGTTGTTGCCATTACTCCACGCCGATCCATCATGAAGGTTGGCTGTCGAGCCAGCTGAAAGCTTTCTCGCGGCTCATGAAATATTGCACAACCGAGTGCGGATTCTCCATCGACATACGAGCAGCTTCAATCGTAGCATGCACAAAAAGATTGTGTGGAACCACCAATCCGATTTTTTTCACAGGCAAGTTTTTGAACCGCTGAAATAGCGTATTTTCATACCACCGGATGTGATCACCCGAGGTGTAGTAGGTACAAGCCGACAAATCGGCCAGCAGATAAGAAGGCTTGTGCTCCGCTACTGCCCGTTCAATTTGCTTCCGTTCTTCCTTCAAATCTACCTCCATCAAATTACCACATGATTCGGAAAACCAAACGGCCAGCACTGAATTCTCCGGGTAAAAAACGACCAATAAGTTTGGGGTGCTGAATTGTTTTTCCATTGCTGTCATTGTTTGTCAATTTTAAGTGTTATCATCTTTACAAATACTATAAAGCACCAAACATCGGGCCGATTCACCCAAAAAACCGCATCAATTCATCCGCGATAGAAATGATGCTTTTACTGATAAAAATCACAGCATATCAGCCCGCACTCCGCTTAATTTGTGAAAAAAAAGAAAGCGATGGCATTCCTTCAAAAAGAAAAATTGTTTACCCTTCGGTGGTTCAAAGAGTATAGCTTCATCACCATTGGCGCGTTCATTTTGGCCATGGGTTTCGTTTATTTTATTTCGCCTCACAAAATTGTTCCTGGCGGTGTTTATGGAATTGCCATTGTCGTGCACTACCTGACGGAAGGAGTTTTCGAGTTTTGGCCCGATGGAATCCCAATTGGCTTGTTTGGTTTGGTGCTAAACATTCCGCTAACCATTGCCGGCATAAAAATTCTGGGACCGCGCTTTGGTGTAAAAACGGTTGTCGGCTTCGTCCTTTCCTCGGTTTTTATGGATTTGGTAACCTATCTGCGGGTAGATGGAAGTGCACCTTTGGTTGAAGACGTGTTGCTTTCATGCGTATTTGGAGGCGTGCTGATTGGCTTCGGACTCGGACTAATTTTCAAATCGCGCGCGACCTCTGGCGGCTCCGATATTATCGCCATGATTATTGCCAAATACACTGGCTTGCAGTTGGGGCAACTGCTGATCTATGTTGATTCGGTCATCGTATTACTCGGGCTGGCGGCCTTTGGCGATTGGCAAATCCCCCTTTATTCCTGGCTGGTTATCTACATTACCGGTCGTGCCATCGACATCACCATTGAAGGATCAAACTACAACAAAGCGCTGCTGATCATTTCAAACAAACACGAAGAAATCAAACATAAAATCTTGGTTGATCTGGAGCGCGGAGGCACTTATTTTAAAGGAACCGGCATGTACAGTGGTGAGGAAAAAGAAATCATTTACACCGTTGTAAGCCGGCGCGAAGTGGCCATCTTGGAGCAATACATCAGTCAAATCGACCCCGATGCTTTCATTACCGTCATGGATACCAGTGAAATACTCGGCGAAGGATTTCAAAACCTGAAAATGAAAATCGACTCCTAACGATCATTTATTTCTTCAGGACTCAGGAATTTAGCGGCAATTTCGTAATTTAGAGGGCCAAAAATCATTCGAATTATTACTGCCATGAAAGCTTTTTTCCTGATCTTTTCGATGTCGCTTTTTGCAACTTTTTCCAACGCGCAATCGGTGGGACTCGTTTTGAGCGGCGGCGGAGCTAAAGGATTGGCACACATTGGCATCATCCGTGCCCTCGAAGAGCATAACATCCCAATCGACTACATTTCCGGCACCTCAATGGGAGCCATTGTCGGGGGTCTTTACGCTGCCGGCTACACGCCCGACCAAATGGAAGAACTATTCTTGTCAGACCAATTTAAGTTTTGGGCTACCGGCAAGATACAGGAAGAATATCGCTACTATTTCAGAAAGCTGGAGCAAACGCCAGCATGGCTAAACCTTGACCTGCGAAAAACTGAAGATCGGTTGCGGATCATGTTGCCAACCAACATCATTCCCGAAGAACAAATCGACTTCGCCTTTATGGAATTGTTTTCATCAACCAATGCCGTATGTGGTAATAATTTCGACAATTTGATGGTTCCTTTTCTATGTATTGCCACCGATGTTTACGAAAACAAGGAAGTGGAACTTCGAAGTGGCGATTTAGGCGAAGCCATTCGTGCGTCCATGACTTTCCCCTTGTATTTTAAGCCAATTTCAATTGATGGTGCCTTGGTCTTTGATGGTGGCATCGTCAATAATTTTCCGGTGAAAAATACGATTGAAGCCTTCAAACCCGACATCGTGATCGGACACAAGGTTGCCAACAACTCCAAGCGTGCAGACGAAGATGACGTGATGGCCCAATTGGAAAACATGATCATGCAAAAAACCGATTATGAGGTTCCATCGGATAAAGGAATTTTGTTGGAAACCTCGTTTTTCAATGTCAGCTTGCTCGATTTCAACAAAGTACTGTCGCTCGAGGATGCAGGCTATCAAACAGGTCTGGAACAAATGGACAGCATTAAAATGCTGATTAGCCGGCGGGTAAGCCAGCAGGAAATGGATGCAAAAAGGCATGGGTTTAATATCCGGAAACCAGAACTCTTGTTTCAAAATATTCAGGTTGAAGGTGTTACCGATGCCATGCAGCGCAAGTACATTATTCAAAGTGTAAAGCACAAAACGGATGTCATTGACTTGAGTCAACTACGCAAAGAATACTTCAAGCTGGTGGCCGATCCGCAACTCCGATCCGTACGTCCGGTATCTTACTACAACAGGGAAACCGGCTATTTCGACCTTCACTTGAAGGTACGAAAAGATAAAGCCATGGAAATAAAGTTTGGTGGCAATGTTTCAACCAAGCCCATCAACCAGGGTTTTTTAAGCCTCGACTACCTGTTTTTTGACAACCGGGCCTACACGCTCAGCACCAACATCTATTTCGGGCGTTTTTACAGCTCAATCAATGCAGGCGGGCGAATTGATTTTCCAACCAATCTGCCGTTTTATGTTTCGGGCTATCTCACCCTGAATCGTTGGGACTTTTTCACCTCCAGCAACGAGTTTTTCTTCGAAGATGTTAGCTCGCCTTTTATCATTCAAGATGAGTCGAATGTCCGTTTTGAGCTAGGCTTCCCCGTAAAAACCCACGGAAAAATTACCCTTGGAACAAGCTTTTCGTCGGCCATGGATTCTTACTACTTCAACGAATCAATCAAACGCGATGATAATGCGGAAGAAACCCGCTTTGATGCCTTTTCAAGCAAAATAAGCATTGAACGCAATTCGCAAAATTTTAAGCAGTATGCAACTGAGGGTGTTTCATCTGAACTCAGTTTCATTTATACTTATGGGGATGAAAAACACCAGCCCGGATCAAACTCACCGCTTAACAGGCCTTTTTCCGGCTCTCATGAGTTTTTCACTTTGAAAGGAAAATACGATAACCACTTCCCCATCACCCGGCACTCGACCCTTGGGTTGACGCTGGAAGGCGTTTACAGCAATAAAAAACTACTGAACAACTATACGGCCACCTTGCTGCGCGCCAACACCTTTGCGCCAACACCTTTCAGTCAAACCATGTTTCTTGAAAATTACCGGGCCAATAAGTACCTTGCTTCAGGCTTAAAATCCATTGTCGAGCTCAGCGATCAGTTTCATTTAAGAATGGAGGGCTACGCTTTTGTCCCGGTTACAAGTATTACCCGAGGCGATAACTACCAGGCAGTGAACCATCCGGACAACTATTCCGACTTAAAATTGATGGGACTGGGCGGATTGGTTTACCATACCGGACTCGGGCCGTTGAGTTTTACGGTCAATTATTTTGAAAAGGAAAACACCAAATTTTACGTGGTACTAAGCTTTGGCTATGTTTTGTTTAACAAACGTGGTTATTAACTTCGAACATCAACTAAGACACGCGTTTCTGATAAAACCGAATCCAATCAACTTCAAAATGATGGGGTAAGGCGTTGCTTTCGTGAATGACCAGTGACGCCAGGTTGATAAACATGGGATAATCGGGCACCTTGTTGTTCGTCGAAAAAAGCTCCTTATCGTTTACTTTCCAGCTAATTTTGCCTTTGTCCCATTCCATGCTGAAAATATAAAGCTTACCAGCCGACAAACCAGCTAAAGAAAAAGCGTCTTGATGTACTTTTCCGTTTTCGGTTTTACTGAGTCCAAACTGCGTTTTTGCACCGCCTTCAAACAAGTTAACACGCAAGGAGTTATCTTCTCCTGCCAGGTAAAACACATCCTGAAAACTCTTATCCGGGTTGTATTTTATTTTTGCTTCCAAAATGCCGTACTGCGATTCGAACAGCCCGCCCGTTGTCAGCGTATCGGAAGAATACTGCATTTCATTCTCAACAAATCCAAAAACCGGATTCCAAACCAGCGTGGTTTGCTTTTCCTTTTTCACTTCAATCTGCAATCGCGATCCTTTCAAATGTGTGTTTTTTCCTTCGGTAAAAGCCTGCAAATCACCCGCCGGCGAAAAATTCTTTCCAACAGTTTTATCTGCCCAGTAGTTTATTGGTCTCCATTTCGAACTGTCCAACATGCCCGCTTCAAACCGATCTTCAAATACGATTTTCCATTGCTTTTGAAAATCCAGCGCATTGGAGTTCTGATATTTCAGATAAAGCGAAATTTCAGCAGTATTTTTTAGTTCAAGGTATCTTTTTTCGGCTTCAAACTCGGGCGTTTTCTCCCACTTCTTCGGATCTTCCAGATAAGACTTTTTTTCTTTAAATTCATCTGATTCAACGACTTCCTTCAATTCTTCAAAACTTCGCTTTTCTTCGGAGTTTTGCATTTTCAGGTAATTCTTAAAAGCCGCCGATTTGGGATACTGGTGATAAAAACGAACGGATTCAGATGCCTTTAGCCGCTTGAATTCGGCTTGCGTCTCCTTGGCCTTTTCATCGGATTTATTCAATCCCTCCTGAATCAATTTTTCCAACTCAAAATATCGATCCAGCTCATTTCCTTCCTTGAGGGTTTCGTAACGTTTCAAATCTGCCGAGCTGGCCGTTTGATAATATTTTTGCAGCTTTTTATTTCGTTTGAGCTTGTCAAACTGCTTCAGTTGGCGTTCTTCTGCGCTTCCTTTAAACTTCAAAGCGGCCAGTTCGGCCTTGCGCTTTTTAAACGATTCGGAAGTCACCTGCTGTTCCAAATTCAAAAATTCCTTCAGTTCAGCCGACTGCTCAACTTTTGAAAATACTTGATAATCATTCCAAAGGGATTCTTTCTCAGATTCGATTTTTGAGGTGGCTTTAATACCACCAAAGGCATTTAGCAGAAACAGTTTTAGAGACATGTTAAGCGTTTTTCTTCGGGTTTATGCGATTTAAAAATAACAATAAAAAAGTTAGTTGATAACATTTTTTAGCTTCTGTCAGAAAAATATTAATTTCATCACGTCAAACCTACAATTCTGTCCTTATGAAAAGGAATACATTCGTTACGTTTCTCCTGTTACTTTTATGTTTATTGAGTCATTTGCCAGCAGCGGCTCAAGACTATTTCAAGAATGGTGGTGAACCCGGAAAAACCTACATACTCATAACCCATCCTACCGTTGAAAACATCAAAACCATGAAATACCTCATCGACAACAATATTTTTTTTGTTGGTGAGACCGAAATTGTTGGCATTTATTACAGTTTTGAGAGTTACAACTACAATCAATCCATCGACTATATTCGTGACAATGAGCTCAGCCGCTTTCACCTGCAACACCTGACAGGCATGCTGCGGCCCGACAATATTTTCACTGAAAATGATTTTTCGGCCAATTTCGAAATTCTTTTCCAGCAAACCCTGGGGATCTTCTTTTTTGGAGGGCCTGATATTCAGCCGGAACTATATGGCGAGGAAAATCAATACGCCGTGGTGACCGATCCATACCGGCACTTGTTCGAAATTTCGCTGCTATTTCATCTGCTGGGCGGCCCGCAAAAACCTGATTTTGTCCCTTTGCTCGAAAGCAACCCCAAATATTTTATTGCCGGATTTTGCCTGGGCATGCAAAGTATGAATGTAGCCACCGGAGGAAGCCTGGTACAGGACATCCCCTCGGAAATTTATGGTATCGATGATCCGGCGGAAATTGTGCAACTCGACAAAGACCAAATTCACCGCAATTACTGGCAGGAAATTTTTGAAAGCGATCAATTGATGACCTCAAACTTTCATCAGTTAGAGCTGGTTGAAAACGGCTTTTTCAGAAATGATGTAAAATGGCGTCCAGCGATTTCGCCGCCAGTGCTAAGCTCACATCACCAGGCTATCGAGAATTTGAACGATTGCTGGGAGATCACAGCCTGGTCAATGGACAAGAAAGTCATTGAAGGTATTCGCCATAAAAAGTATCCCAATGTTTTTGCGGTTCAGTTTCATCCGGAAGCCCCGGCATTGTACGAAGCTGGCGACTTGTTGATCTTCTCGCCTTCGGATCAGCCAAAAACCTATTTCGACCGGATTGGCGAAGATGGCCAGAAATTTCACAGGCGATTGTGGCGCTACATATCGCGATCCATTCAATAAGTGCGAATCCGGTTTATTCTCTAAAAAATTCTATTTTTGCAGCTCAAATAAACTGTATGGGCTTTTTAGACGAGATTAAACGAAGAAGAACTTTTGGTATTGTAAGTCACCCCGACGCGGGAAAAACCACTTTAACGGAAAAACTCCTGCTTTTTGGTGGCGCCATCCGGGTTGCAGGCGCCGTAAAAAGCAATAAAATTAAGAAGGGAGCCACATCCGACTTCATGGAGATTGAGCGTCAACGGGGAATCTCGGTCGCCACCTCAGTCATGGGATTTGAATACCGCGACTACAAAGTCAACATTTTGGATACGCCCGGACACCAGGATTTTCAGGAAGACACGTTTCGTACATTAACGGCAGTAGACAGCGTAATCATCGTCATTGATGCCGCCAAAGGTGTGGAGGCCCAAACCGAAAAATTGATGAATGTTTGCCGGATGCGAAAAACACCGGTCATTGTTTTTATCAATAAAATGGACCGCCCAACGCAAGATTCGTTTGAACTGCTGGACGAAATTGAAAACCAACTACAAATTAAAACCCGCCCGCTAAGCTGGCCAATCAACAATGGGCCCGATTTTAAGGGCGTTTACAACATCTACAACAAAAGCTTACGCTTGTTTGAGGCGAACGTTCAAGAGATCAATCCAGGCATTGACTTTGAAGATGTGAACAGTCCGGAACTGGAAAAGTACATTGGCGACGATGCCGATGTTTTGCGTGAAGAATTGGAGTTGGTCGAAGGCGTTTATCCTGAATTTGACCACCAGGAATACCTGAAAGGGAATTTGGCTCCTGTGTTTTTTGGCAGTGCCTTATACAACTTTGGCGTGCAGGAATTGTTGGACGCTTTTGTGAAGATCGCTCCTTCGCCCAGACCCAGCATGACAGAAGAACGCGAGATTAAGCCCGAAGAAAATGAGTTTAGCGGTTTCATTTTTAAGATTCATGCCAACATCGACCCCAACCACCGCAGCCGGATTGCCTTTGTAAAAATTTGCTCCGGGAAATTTGAACGCAACAAACCATACAAGCACATTCGCAGTGGTAAAGTAATTCGGATTTCGAGTCCAACGGCATTCATGGCCTCGCAGCGCGAAATTGTTGACGAAGCCTATCCCGGCGACATTATTGGTGTGCCCGACTCAGGAAACCTGGTCATCGGCGATTCCATCACGTCGGGCGAAGATATTCATTTCAAGGGCCTGCCAAGTTTCTCGCCCGAAATGTTCCGCTACATTGAAAATGCCGATCCCATGAAATCGAAACAGCTGGCTAAAGGAGTGGACCAACTGATGGACGAAGGCGTAGCGCAGCTGTTTACCAACCAGTTTAATGGTCGCAAAATTATCGGAACGGTTGGCCAGCTTCAATTTGAAGTCATTGAATATCGCTTGTTGCACGAATATGGCGCCAAATGTCGATTCGAGAACCTACCAATGCACAAAGCCTGCTGGATTGAGTGCAATAATCCAAAGACCCTGAGCGAATTTAAGAAACGAAAACACCAGAAGATGGCCGTGGACAAGCGTGGCCGCGATGTTTTCATGGCTGACTCCAGCTTTATTTTGCAAATGGCTCAAGATGAGTTTAAAGATATTAAGTTTCACTTCACCAGTGAGTTTTAATCGGTCACATCAGTTAGTGGCCGCTTTTTGCTTTGAATTGAACTTTTTCTGATTTTGGAAAAACCTGATACGCTGACTATGGAAATTCTAAGCACTGATTTTTTTGAAGGCAATTTGTTTTCGTATCTCATTTTGCCGCTTTTAATTTTCTTTGCCCGAATAAGCGATGTAACCATCGGCACTTTGCGCATTGTGATGGTTTCAAAAGGGCAGAAACTGATTGCTCCCCTACTCGGCTTTTTTGAAGTCATCATCTGGCTGATTACCATGAGCAAAATCATCCAAAACATTGACAACTGGGTGGCATACGTGGCTTATGGAGCCGGATTTGCTACGGGCAATTACATCGGTCTAATTATTGAAGAAAAGCTGGCGGTTGGCATTGTTCAGCTCCAGATCATCACCCGCCAAAACGCCCAAAACCTGATTGCCAAACTCAAAGCCGGTGGTTATGGCATTACCCATCACGAAGCGCAGGGTGCCAACGAAAAAGTGGCCGTCATTTACACCATCATCAAACGCAACGAAGTGAACCGGGTGCTCGAAATCATGCGCACCTACAATCCCAACGCTTTCTACTCCATCGAAGAAGTGAAATCCATCAGCCGGGCAGCATCCGGATATTTCAAGCCAAACCTGCGTTGGCGAAAAGGTAAGTGAATTGTTTTCAGCCCACAAATGGCTATCACAAACTAATTCACACAAATAATGGTTCCGCAATTCGAAATCATAAAAAAAGCAAACCTAAAAATATCAATTCTTAAATAAAATTCTGATCTTTGTCAGACTTTTTTATCTTCTCATTAAAGGCGAAAATCAATTCACCAAAAATAAATACATATGTTTAAGATTCAGACCTTAAATAAGATTGATCCCGAGGGTTTAAAAAACTTTCCCTTGGATCGATACGAAATTGCCAGTGAGTTTTCAAATCCCGATGGAATTATTGTTCGAAGCATGAAAATGCACGACATGAAGTTGCCCTCGAACCTGAAAGCTATTGCCCGTGCGGGAGCTGGTGTTAATAATATTCCAATTGACAAGTGTACCAACCAAGGCGTTGTGGTTTTCAATACGCCCGGAGCCAATGCTCACGCAGTGAAAGAACTAACGATTGCCGGTTTGTTGCTGGCCTCGCGCGATGTGGCCGGAGGAATTGAGTGGGCCAAAACCTTAATCGGCCAGGGAGACCAGGTTCCGGCATTAATTGAAGCTGGAAAAAACAATTTTGCCGGTCAGGAAATTCGTGGTAAAACACTGGCTGTGATTGGGCTGGGCGCTATCGGCGTTTTGGTAGCCAACGCAGCCCAGGCACTCGGAATGAAAGTGTTGGGTTACGACCCCTTTATTTCGGTAAAACACGCCTGGAAACTGAGCCGAAATGTTGGCCGCGCCGAAGGAATGGAGTCATTGCTGGCCAATGCCGACTATGTGACCTTGCAAATTCCACTGAGCGACGAAACTAAAAATTTCATCAACAAAGATAAGTTCAAGATGATGAAAGATGGCGTTCGTCTGCTGAACTTTGCCCGCGGAGGGCTGGTGAACAATACCGATCTGGCCGCAGCCATTGAGTCAGGCAAGGTAGCCCGCTACGTCACGGACTTTCCGGATGAAGGAACCTTAAAGATGGACAAAGTCATTTCCATTCCCCACCTCGGAGCATCAACTGCTGAATCTGAAACCAATTGCGCCATTATGGCCGTTGACCAAATGAGGGAGTTTCTGGAGAACGGAAACATCATCAACTCGGTCAATTTCCCGGCGGCTGAAATGGAACACACCGGAGGTGCACGGATTATTGTAGCCAACAAAAATATTCCGAACATGGTAAGTCAGATTTCGACCTTACTGGCAACCGAAGGCTACAACATTGCCAACATGCTTAACCGCAACAAAGCTGAAATTGCCTACAACATTATTGATGTTGACCGCAAACAAGCCGACCCCGCGCTTGCCGATAAAATTGCGGCAATTAGCGGCGTTATTATGGTGCGAATCATTCAATAAAACATCATCTCATTGCTAAGGTACCGGTCCGTGTTAAGCTTTTTGCTTTCCCCGTCCGGTATCTTTGTTTTTGTTCTTGCAGCGTCGCAAATAGTTTTATTTTTGCAGACGTTTGAAAAAACACAATAAAACTTGATAATTAAATTCTGGCAAAAAACTAAATCATGAGTAACAAGTTAATTGAAAAAGCTGCGGATAATGTCCGCATTCTTTCTGCCGCAATGGTTGAAAAAGCAAAATCCGGCCATCCTGGTGGTGCCATGGGCGGTGCCGATTTTGTAAGTGTCCTTTATTCTGAATTTCTAAATTACGACCCTACCGACATGAGCTGGCCCAACCGCGACCGCTTCTTTTTGGATCCGGGACACATGTCGCCTATGTTGTATTCGATTTTATCGCTGACCGGAAAATACAACATGGAAGATTTGAAAAACTTCCGTCAGTGGGAAAGCGTGACCCCCGGACATCCGGAACTGGATGTAGAACGGGGCGTCGAAAACACTTCGGGCCCACTGGGACAAGGACATACCATGGCTGTTGGTGCCGCCATCGTAGAGCGTTTCCTGGTCGCTCGCTTTGGCGAATGGATGGCTCATAAAACGTACGCCTTCATTTCGGATGGAGGTATTCAGGAAGAAATTTCGCAGGGAGCAGGCCGTATTGCCGGCTTCCTTGGATTGAATAACCTGATCATGTTCTATGATTCGAACGACATCCAGCTTTCGACTGAGACAGATAAAGTTTCGACTGAAGACACAGCGAAAAAATACGAAGCCTGGGGATGGAAAGTCATTACCATTGAAGGAAACAACCAAGATGCCATCCGCGAAGCCTTAAAAGCCGCCAATCTGGAAACAGAAAAGCCAACCCTGATCATTGGTAAAACAATCATGGGTAAAGGTGCATTGAACGATGCTGGTGAAAGTTTTGAGCGTAAAGTTTCAACCCACGGCATGCCGCTGGGAGAAGCTGGTGGTAATTTGGCCAAAACCGTGGCCAACCTGGGCGGTGATCCGGAAAATCCATTTCAAATTTTTCCTGAAGTAGAAGATTTCTTCACCAAAAGAAATAAAGAACTCGCAGCTGCTGCTGCCGTAAAAAAAGCGGAACAAGCCGAATGGGAAAAAGCCAATCCTGAATTGGCCAAGAAACTAAAGCAGTTCTTCTCGAAAGACGTTCCTGATTTCGACTTTGGAAAAATTGAGCAAAAAGCTGGTGTAGCTTCTCGTGCAGCATCATCAACCGTATTGGCAGCTTTTGCCGATGAGGTTGAAAATATGGTTGTGGCCTCGGCCGACCTTTCCAACTCAGACAAAACGGACGGATTCCTGAAGAAAACAACCGCTTTTTCAAAAGGCGATTTTTCTGGCGCTTTCCTTCAAGCCGGCGTTTGCGAGCTGACCATGGCAGCCATCATGAATGGCATGGCCCTGCACGGCGGTGTAATTCCGGTTTGCGGAACATTCTTCGTATTTAGCGATTACCAAAAACCAGCCGTTCGCTTGGCTGCCCTGATGGAGTTGCCGGTGAAATTTGTATGGACTCACGATGCCTTCCGTGTTGGCGAAGATGGACCCACGCATCAGCCTGTTGAGCAGGAAGCACAAATCCGCTTGCTCGAGAAGTTGAAAAACCACAAAGGCGAAAATTCAACCCTGGTTTTACGTCCGGCTGATTCGGAAGAAACAACCGTAGCATGGAAACTGGCTTTGGAAAACATCAAAACACCAACCGCTTTGATCTTATCGCGCCAAAACATTCCGAACCTTCCCGGAGAAGACCGGTACGCTGAAGCCCTGAAATCAGAAAAAGGAGCCTACATTGTTACCGATACCAAAGGAACACCCGATGTGATTCTGCTGGCCAGTGGCTCGGAAGTGGCTACGCTGGTTGCGGGAGGGGAATTGCTGGCTAAAGACAACATCAAATGCCGCATCGTTTCGGTGCCTTCCGAAGGATTATTCCGCTCACAAAGTGCCGAATACCAAGCGGAAGTTTTACCCGCAGGTGTGAAAAAATTCGGTTTAACTGCTGGTTTGCCCGTGACCCTCGAAGGGTTGGTTGGAGCCGATGGAACGGTTTTCGGAATGGAATCGTTTGGATTTTCGGCACCTTACACCGTGCTGGATGACAAACTGGGTTTCAACGGACAAAATGTTTACAACCAGGTGAAAAAGCTATTGGCTTAATCACACTTCATAATTTCATAAAAAAAGGCCGGTCGATCCGGCCTTTTTTATGCGACTAAGTCTTCAAAATCCTTATCACTTTGCAACCAGACATATGCAGCAAGCCGCTGTATTCTTTGGAATTTCGATCAAGCAAAGGCTCAATTTTTGATTGATCAACAATCAGATTTCCAGGATACCTCTGCCGATTTTGGAATTTGAAACTTGGAATTTAGAATTTTAAACTCCGTTTACTTCACCACCTTCAGCCAGGCATTGGCCATCAATTGCGCTCCGGCCATGGATGGATGTACCCCATCGGGACACCAATAGGCTGCAGGAGCGTGTTTCAAGGCTTCTTCGAAAATTTGCTGATAAGGCACGTAAAACGTGTCAAACTGGTCTGCAATATTTTTGGCCGCCTTCTGATAAGGAGCAAACTCATCCATCCAGCCGTCGCCAATGGCTGTTCCGCCAGGCACCGAAAAAGGCTCACAAATCACCAGTTTCACGTTTGGCAAAACTTCCCTGGTGTGTTGAATCAGCGCCCTAAAATCCGACTCATACACTTCTGGAGTTCCATCGTAGTTCCCATTTCGTTTATGCCAATAATCGTTGACACCAATCAAAATACTCAGCACATCCGGTTGTAAATCCAGGCAATCTGCATGCCAGCGATCGCGCAATTGGTACACCTTATTTCCGCTGATTCCTCGATTGTAGATCGTCAATGTCTTGTCGGCCAGCTTCTCCAGCAAGCTAGCCCCGGCCATTAAGGCGTAACCATTTCCAAACGAACGGGCATCATTGGGCAACTGCTTTTCCATCTCCCGCCCGGCATCAGTAATCGAATCACCTTGAAAAAGTACTGTTCCACCATTCGGAAAAATTGAGGACTGGTCTTTTTTCTTCTCTTTTTTTCGGGGTAAAGTAGCCGATAAAATCATCGGAATACTGGCGATGCCGGCAGCATGAACAGCAGAACGCCTAAAAAATTTTCTTCTTGATAAACTCATCATTTAGCTTTGTTAGATATTATTGAATAAATTCGACACGCTCTGAAACAGTCGCCAGCGGCAATTCAACCAACTGATTTTCCAGCTCGTGGTATGTATGAATGATCATATTGTGTATTTGGCACGCTTCGTCAAAGGGCTCCGTTCTGATTTGATCCTGCTGGTAAATTTCTTTCCAGGCTGGCGCGACAAATACCACCCGAAAGTAACGATAATTTTTAGCAATCTCGAGCAATTCTACGGCAACTCATAAAAACCAGTGGAAATAATTCATTGTTGATCAATTCTCAAATTACCTATTTCATGAACTTGCCCCAATTGGTTTGACACAGAAAAGTCATCCGATGAATCATCCCATAAAACACGATGTCGTTTCTAACGAACCAATCGTCTGATTGAGGATTCATCGGATGACCACAGCCTGCTATTCTGACCTACCGACGCTAGCGTAAAAACACAGATCAGGCATTTAAATTAAACTAAGAGGTCATTCGCAAATTGAATTGGCAGCTCCAGGCGTCCCAAGGTCTCCCGTTGAGTATTCCACCGTTGCCCGGCACCAGTTCGATCCAATCTGGGCATCCGAAACATTGTTTACCGCAGGATCAAGCTGGATGGATTTTCCAGCCGGGATGGATGGAAACCCATCAGCTCCAAAGTCAACCGAACAAATAACAGTGCCGTCCGTGCCATCTGTCCCATAGGTGCTAATGAGCAGTTCAAAATCCCCCGTATTTGTAAATTCAAGAGTACCGTATACATAGTCAACCTGTTCGGTTGCTAATGCCGTTTTGCCCAGAACAGCGTAGGCGCCAGGAGCGAGCATCACATCAGTTGCTATTTGATGAAAAGTACTGCTTGAACCTCGCCGGAGTGTGAGACCTTTTAGATTAATCAAGAAGCCAGAATTATTAAACACTTCAACCCACTCCCCTTGCGAATCAAGTAAGTTATCTGGATCACACATGATCTCTGTAAGCAACAGATCACCAACACCTAATTCATGAACATCATCATCCAGGCCATCAGTAATCGTAATAACCTCTTTTTCGATAGTCTCATTCAAGGAAATATCAAAAACGCCACGACCTTCAATTACCGAAGCGTCCACATGAATTTCGTAATGCTTTCCTACTTGTGGACTGGCAATTGTACCGTTTATCGTCTTCATTTGCGGGGTTTCTCCATCGCCGTATGTAAGCACTGACTCAATGTTTAAAGGTCCCGCATTGAAATAACCGGCCCGTTCCTCCCCTTTGCCAAACACAAGGTTTGCTTCAGCATTACCCACTGTGGTGTTGTAATCGGTAAAAAAGCTGATTACCTCCTCGGAGTACACCACAGTTACCATGATATTGGCCATCGAACAAACCATGCCAACCTGGGTTGTCTCTCCTTCCGTTATGGTGAAGGGCTCTGATTCGCCATAATAATATGGGCTTTCGAATGCAGCAGGCGGATTATTCTCCGAAAACGCAGTGGCATAATAAACGCCCGCTGACAATTCAAGCGCATCTGGAATTTCGGAGACACTGCCGAAAGAAACAACAGCCTCAGTACTTCCGACACTAAAGATTTCAACTTTGAGATCTTCTACCGTAGCAGATTTCAGTGCATTGCCAACATCGTTTACAACGATTGACAAGCCCACCTTGAGTTTTAACTTCCCAGTAGACTTCTCGGGGATCGGCTCATGGGTATTACAAGCACTTGATAAAAAGAACACGGCGATAATAGTTATCGCGAATACAAACTTTTGATTATTATTCATGGGATTAAAATTTATTTTACAAAACAAATTATCACTCTTATTAAAGCAAGTCAAGAGGGAACTAAAATTTAGATTCATTCTAAACAAGTGTTTGCTTAATAGTTATTTAACGTTGAAAATGAAGTTTCATTAGGCCGATTTCAAAATTAATTATACTTTCGCCGATCGAAATCGTGTACGAACACGGTTTTTTAAAACAGGAATACCGTGTACGACAACGGAAACGTCAAACTGGAAAAGATTAGATATGAAACTGAACAGATCAAACGTAAAAAATGCAGCGCAGTATCCTACGCGGATCCTGCAATTTGGTGAAGGAAATTTCTTAAGAGCCTTTGCCGACTGGATGGTTCAAAAGATGAACAATGAAATTGGTTTTAACACTGGAATTGATGTCGTTCAACCGCTTCCGGGAGGAATGATCGACCTGATCAACCAACAAGATGGCCTATACCATGTTTACCTGAAAGGGATTAAAAACGGTGCCCCTATCAAAGAATACGAATTCATTCAATGTCTGAATAAAGGAATCAACCCTTACACGGAATTCGATTCTTACAAGAAATCGATTCTCAACCCGGATTTACGGTTTGTGATTTCGAATACGACCGAAGCCGGCATCACCTTCGATCCGGCCGATACGCTGGATATGCAACCACAAAACTCCTTCCCGGGCAAAGTAACGGCGCTGCTTTATGAGCGCTTCAAGGCTTTTGAAGGCGCTGACGACAAAGGCTTGATCTTTTTCACCTGCGAGCTAATTGATCGCAATGGCGATATGCTGAAAAAATACGTGTTGCAGCACGCCAAAAACTGGAATCTTGGCGACGAATTCGTGCAATGGACCGAAACAGCCTGCGCTTTCTGCAATACCCTGGTCGACCGGATTGTACCAGGATTTCCAAAAGACGACATTCAAGAAATTCAAGCCGAACTGGGCTACGAAGATCATTTGGTGGTTGTAGGCGAATATTTTCACCTGTGGGTAATTGAGGCGCCCGAGTGGGTGGCCGATGAATTTCCCGCCACCAAAGCCGGACTGGACGTAAAATTTGTGAAAGACATGACCCGTTTCCGCGAGCAAAAAGTGCAGGTGCTCAACGGATGCCACACCGGCAGCTACGCCGTTTCGTATCTGAGCGGCATTGAAACCGTTCGCGAAGCCTATGAAAACCTGGAAACCGGTAACTTCATGAAAGAATTGGTATACGACGAAGTGTTGTCCGTACTGGATGGCTCGGAGAAAGAATTGAAAAATTTTGCCGGAAAAATCCTCGAGCGTTTTTCAAATCCTTACATTCGTCACCAATGGCAAAGCATCGCCCTCAATGCGATGTCGAAATGGGAAACACGCAACCTCCCCTCGCTGCTCAACTTTGTAAAAACACACAACATGCTTCCGCAAAAGCTCGTTTTCTCGCTGGCCGCCATGATTGCGTATTTCAAAGGCGAAACGCAAGGCAAAAGCTACAACATTGAGGATGACGAATGGATCCTTGAATTTTATAAGGAAGCTTGGGCAGCCTGTGATGGGCGCCCGATTTCAATTTACCAATTGGTTGAAAAAGTGTTGAGCCTGGACAAAGTGTGGAAGCAAAATCTGAATGACATTCCAAACCTGACCATTACCGTTAGCCACTACCTGTTCCTGATTCAGCAGGTTGGCATGAAAAAAGCGGTGAAAGCCGTGCTGAGCGACACGAACCCACTGATGGAAATGACGATTGAGGGAAAAGCCAAACAAGCGATGGCCGCAACAGAATAACAGCAAACAAAAAAAGTATGACCAATTATATTCAAATTCATGTATTGGACAATGTGGTGATTGCCCTCAAAGATTTTTTGGGTGGAGAAATTCTGGAAGTGGGCGATCAACAACTGACGATTTTAGCTGAGGTTCCGCGCGGGCATAAAATAGCCATTCGACCAATTGCCCAAGGCGAAGATGTAATTAAGTACGGTGTCCCAATCGGACATGCCACACAAGACATTCAGCCGGGCGAACAGGTACATGTGCACAACGCAAAGACCAACCTCTCGGGAACCATGAAATACTCCTTCAACCAAAAGTTGAATGCCCTTCAACATGAAAAGCAGGCGCTGACATTCCAGGGATTCCGAAGAGAAAACGGAAAAGTTGGCGTTCGGAATGAATTGTGGATTGTGCCAACCGTTGGCTGTGTGAACGGACAGGCTGATTTGATTATTAGCCAGTTTAAGGCAGCCAACCCCGCTACCGACATTGACAATGTGCAGGTTTTCAGGCACAGCTACGGTTGTTCACAGTTGGGCGATGACCATGAGAACACGCAAAAAGCCCTGGCCAACCTGATCAATCATCCGAACGCGGGTGGCGTATTGGTGATGGGACTGGGCTGCGAAAATAACCAGATCAGCCAGTTGAAAAAATTCATTGGCGACTACGATGACAAGCGGATCAAGTTTCTGGTGGCGCAAGAAGTAGAAGATGAAGTGGAAGCCGGACTGAAACTGCTGGAGGAGCTTTACGAAACCATGCGCTACGACCAACGCTCAGCCTGCCCGGTTTCGGAACTGAAAATTGGGCTAAAGTGTGGCGGCTCCGATGGGCTGTCAGGCATTACAGCCAACCCGCTGGTGGGCTCATTTTCCGACTTTTTAGTAGCGCAGGGCGGAACCACGATATTAACGGAAGTGCCTGAAATGTTTGGTGCTGAACATTTATTGATGGAACGTGCCGAAAACCAGGAGGTGTTTGAGAAAACCGTCAGCCTGATTAACAATTTCAAAGAGTATTACATCAAACACGATTTGCCGGTGTACGAAAATCCTTCGCCAGGCAACAAGCAGGGCGGCATTACCACGCTCGAAGATAAATCGCTGGGCTGCACCCAAAAAGGAGGAACGGCCACCATTGTTGATGTTTTGAATTATGCCGAGCCGCTGAAAAAAAAGGGACTCAACCTGCTCTCATCGCCCGGCAACGACCTGGTAGCCGCATCGGCCCTTGGTTTTAGCGGATGTCAAATCGTGTTGTTCACCACCGGACGTGGAACCCCCTTTGGCAGCTTTGTGCCCACCATGAAAATTGCCACCAATACGGCGCTTTACGAAAAGAAAAGAAACTGGATCGATTTCAATGCCGGCAAACTGCTTGAAGGTTGCACCATGGAACAACTTACAAGCGAATTATTTAACGAAATTATCAACATTGCCGAGGGCAAAAAGTTGAAACATGAGCTTAGCGGGTTCAAAGAAATTGCTATCTTTAAAACCGGAATAACCTTATAATTAAAATATCCCCTCGTGAAGGGGTCGTTAGTAGTAATTGAGTAGTAGTAGTAGTAAAAAACCCTTCGGCATGCCGGAGGGTTTTTGTTTTTAAGGCTCGCGTATTCAGAAAGCTCCAAAAGAGCACAATAGCAGGAATCAGTTCGAGTTCTTGTGCAAAAACAACAGAAATTCTTCGGTTTTTGTCTCGTCGAAACCCTTTTTAGCTTGGTTGTGCCTGAAATATGCTTATCTGAGATGAAAAATGCCACGCACAGATCAAAAATCGATCGATAGAACCCGCTTTTTATCCTTTTTTTGGGGAAATGGCTCTCCAGAACAAAAATTTCAGGTAAATGCGATAACGGAAGCGGTAAATGTGATTACCAGAGCGGTAGATGAGTCTACCAGAGTGGTAAACGCCATTACCAGAGTGGTAAACACCATTACCAGAGAGGTAAATGCCGTAACGGAAGTGGTAGATGAGCCTACCAGAGCGGTAAATGCCGTAACGGAAGCAATAAATGAGATGAACAGCTAAATTTTTGCTATCAAATCGAGCGTGTTGACAGTTCGGTTGGGCGGGAAATATTAAGTTGATAGCTTGTAAGAACAATGCTTTCGTACGAACTAAAAACCATCACCAATCGATCGGGATACAGGAGGCATCGCATGTTTATAGAATAGCTGATGGTTGAAAGAAATTCGACCCCGGATGATAGGGGTCGAACCTTCTGTATGCTACGGCATTTCAATTTCAAATCGTTTATTCACTCCTGCTCCACCCGCTTAGGGATCCCGAAACAAGTTCGGGATGACCACTGAAAACTGATCACTGAGACTGAACACTGGACCTTCACTCCGCCAGCAACTTATCAGCCATGGCATTGGCCAGCTCAATGCATTGTTGGTATTTATCCGTTTTCAGCGCGCCTTTTTCTTCTACCGGATCATACACCAAATCCCACTTGATGCTTTCGGCAAACTTCATCAGGTTTTTCACACCACCCCCGTTCCAGGCAAAGTTTCCGAACACGCCCAGGTAATGATCTTTGATGCCCATGTGCTCAATGGTGGTCAGCAAAGTCTGCACGTTGGGGAACATGGCATTGTTGTAGGCACAACTACCAACGATAAAACCTTTGTATTTGAAAATATCATTGATAATATAGGAAGCGTGCGTTTTTGACGAGTCGTACACGCGAATGTCTTTAATGCCGCGTTCACTTAGCTGACGGGCAATCACCTCGGCCATTTTCTGCGTGTTGCCATACATCGAACCATAGACAATAATCACCCCATTATCCGTATCGTAAGTGCTCCACTTGTTATAGCGGCTCAACACCCAGTCCAAATCAGTTCGCCAGATCGGCCCGTGAGTCGCAGCAATCATCTGGATATCGAGCGGTGCCAGCTTTTTAATGGCACGTTGCGTATGCGGACAATATTTCCCCACAATGTTAGTGAAGTAGCGCATGATTTCCACTTCGTAAAAATCGAGGTTAATCTCGTCGTCAAACACACCGCCGTCCAGCGTTCCGTAGCTTCCAAAAGCATCGCCCGAAAACAGAATTTTGTGCGTTTCATCGTAAGTGACCATGGTTTCGGGCCAGTGCACCATCGGAATCATCTGAAACTGCAACTTCACCTTTCCAAGATCAAGGGTGTCGTTATCGTAAACCTCCAGCGTGTTGTCTGGTTTGAAATAAAAACTCTCCACAAAACCAAAGGTCTTTTTATTTCCAACCAAGGTGATGTTCGGATATTTGGTTTTCACGGCTTTGATTGCTCCCGAATGGTCGGGTTCCATGTGATTGATGATCAAATAATCAACTTGCCGGTCGCCAATAATTTCCTCAATCTGGTCGAGATAATCGTCAATAAACTGGCGTTCCACGGTATCAACCAAAGCAATTTTTTCATCCACAATCAAATAGGAATTATAAGAAACGCCATGTGGTATGGGCCAGATATTCTCAAACAAATTGGTTCTGCGGTCGTTATAACCCAGGTAGTAAATATTTTCAGCAAGTTTAACCTGATGCATAATTTTCGATTTTTTTTTGAATGAATTCCGGTCACGAAAATACGGTTTTTCGTTTAGATCGATGCCGTCCCGATTTCAATTCTTCAAAAATTAAGGTAAAACTCACACAGCTTTAAAACCGCAGAAAAGTTTATTTTTGTAGCTCAAATTGAAAAAACATGAAACGATCGTGATCAAGACTTTGCTCACACAGGCCTATGATTATTGGGAGTTTCATCCGCTACTAAAGTAAATACAATGATATTCAGCAACATACAAGAATTGCAGAAACTTAAATCGAAAAAAATAAACAGATGAATTTAAACGCCAATAACCGCCTGCACCTTTTTCCAAAGCTCAACAAATGGCTGATCATTTTTTTTGCCATTGCCTTCATTATTGCCGGATTACGCGGCTACCAGCTTTTTCAATATATTTTCGACGAAAATATTGACCACCCTGGAAGTATTATCATTGCCAAGGACGCCACTTACCAGGATGTGCTGGATTCGCTGAATGCACGCGACATTATTGAGAATGAAAAGGCGTTTCGCTGGGTGGCGAAAAAGAAAAAGTACCCGGCCAGCATTAAAGCCGGAAAGTATATTTTTGAAAAGGGGATGAACACCAACCAGATTGTGAACCGCTTGCGGGCCGGCGATCAAGAGCCCGTAACAGTCACCTTTAACAACCTGCGTTTTATCGATGAACTGGCCGGATCGGTTGCCCAACGAATTGAGCCCGACTCGCTGGAGCTGCTTCAGTATCTGAATGACAGTACTGTCATCAGCCAACACGGTTTCGACCAACATTCGTTTCACGCCATGTTCATCCCAAACACCTACGAATTTTACTGGACCACCACACCGGAACAATTTGTAGAACGTATGGCATCGGAGTACCGTCGCTTTTGGAATGACGAACGACTGGCCAAAGCCGAATCGCTGGGCTTAACACCAATTGAAGTGTCAACGGTGGCCTCTATCGTTCAGGAAGAAACCATAAAAGCGGACGAAAAAGCCCGCGTAGCCGGTCTTTATCTGAACCGAATCAAACGGGGCATGCTGCTGCAAGCCGACCCGACGGTGAAATTTGCCTTGGGCGATTTCGGAATCAAGCGGGTGCTTAACGTGCATTTGAAGATTGATTCGCCTTACAACACCTACATCTACGCCGGATTGCCTCCGGGGCCAATCAACTTCCCCGAAATTTCGAGTATTGAAGCGGTGTTAAACGCCGAAGAGCATGCCTACCTGTACATGTGCGCCAGCGACGAATTCAATGGTTACCACAATTTTGCCAAAACCCTGCGCGAACACAACATCAATGCCCGGCGCTACCAGGAAGCACTGAATGCAAATAAAATATGGAAATAAATGAAACTATTATTGGTCTCCTGGCTAATGCTGATGAAAAGCGTCGGAAACGAACGAAAGTACCGTGGGTAACGACTCACGCCAGTACGTCCAGGTATGGCCGCCCTGCCGGACGCGAAACTCGTGGGGAATCTCTTTTTTCCGCATCGCAATGTGAAGCAACGAATTGCCTTCATACAGAAAATCATCATCGCCGCAATCGATAAACCAACGCACGGCTTTTTTCTGCTCATCCGGCATATTTTCAATCAAAGCCAGCGCACTATGTTGCGCGTAATGCGCTTCCACTTCGGCGTCTGAAGCGCCGGTGTCGCCCCAACGCTCAAAATACCGTCGGGCGTCCGCTTTCGAGAGCGGGCCGGTTGCGGCGCTCAACGGACAAGCCGACGAAAACAACTCCGGGTGATGCAATGCATACATCAAGGTGCCGCCGCCACCCATCGATAAGCCGGCAATCGCCCGATAGCGCTTCTCGCTTTTTATGCGGTATTTCTTTTCAACATGCGGCATGAGTTCATCAAAAAAGAAATCTTCGTAGCGCCACTCCCCTTTCATGTCATTGAAATATCCCCGCCGACCTGTATTGGCATCGGGCATGACGATGATCATTGCTGTGGCCGAACCATTTCGAATCGCTTCGTCGGTGATGCGCAGCACCTCGCCAAACTGTACCCAGCCGGTTTGGTCGTCGCCCGCACCATGCAGCAGGTACAACACCGGATAACTGCGCTCCGAACTTTCATAATCAGGCGGCAGATAAATGGCAAAATGGCGATCCATATTCAGGATTTCGCTTTTCATCGTAAGCTTGTCGAAGACTTTTCCGGTTTGGGAAAACACAGAAGCGGAGAGAATACTTAGAGTCAGGATGGTGAACAGTTTCTTCATAATAACTTATTTAGTTGGTTCGAGAAACTAAAGATACAACTTCGGCACAGAATAAACCATTTTCAAAACACGAAACAACCGCGAAACCCGAGCTAAAACTTTTTCCGCCTGACTGTTGAAGGTTTCCGCCTAGCTGTTGGAGCTTTCCGCCTAACTTGGAAGTGTAGCGAAGAGAGGGTTCAATCCAACTTCTGAAGGATATTGGCTTCCGGCTCCAGCACAACGCCAAACTTTTGGGCAACAGAAGCTTTAATTTTTTCTGACAGCTGAAACAGTTCTTCTCCAGTTGCCTGCCCATAATTGACCAACACCAAGGCCTGGTGCTTATGCACGCCGGCATCGCCATCGCGAAAGCCTTTCCATCCGCATTGTTCGATCAGCCATCCTGCAGCCAGCTTGATCTTCCCGTCTTCGGCCGGATAGTTTGGCATTGCAGGGAAATCAGTTTTCAAGCGCCCGGCTAATTCATTGTCAACAACCGGATTTTTAAAGAAACTTCCGGCATTGCCCAGCTCGGACGGATCGGGCAACTTTGCCTGGCGAATAGCCACAACGGCTTCGCGCACATGCATGGGATGCAGCTCGCCACGCGCCTCCACTTCGGCTTTCAATGTGCCGTAATCGAGTTTGAATTCAGGAAATTTTTCCAACCGAAAAATAACCGAAGTTACAATGAAGCGGTTTTTCAATTCTTGTTTAAAAATACTGTTCCGGTAGGCAAAGCGGCACTGTTCGGCAGGAATGGAGTACGTGCTCATGGTTTCCAGGTCGAAGCCATTGACGGTATCCACAAAATCTTTCACTTCTACGCCATAGGCGCCAATATTCTGCACAGGCGCGGCACCAACTGTTCCGGGAATCAGCGATAGGTTCTCGAGTCCGTAGTACTCCGACTTCACACAGTAATCCACAAAGCGGTCCCAATCTTCACCAGCACCCACTTCGAGCCAAACCTGGTTCCGTGTTTCGCGAACCACCTGCACTCCCGGCACATTCGGATGAATGATCAAACCATCAAAATTGTTCACAAAAAGCAGGTTGCTTCCCCCTCCCAGCAAAAAGATGCTCTCCTCTTTCCACGAACGATTCCCTTGCAGAAATTCACTTAAATCGTCCATTTCAGTAAACTCAAAAAAATAGCGGGACTTGGCTTCAACGCCAAAGGTATTGTAGGTTTTAAGGGAGAAATCTTCGAAAAAACGGATCATAGAATTTTTTTGGCAAAGATAATAGAAGCTGTTTCAATTTCGTTTATTTTGTACAAAAGTAAAAATCCGCCTTGAAAAAAGTTATTCTATCTGTTACGAATGATCTGGTGACCGACAGCCGGGTGCATAAGGTGGCCCTGAGCTTACAGAAAATGGATTTCAAAGTGTTGCTGGTTGGTCGCAAGCTTCCGAAAAGCAAAAAGCTGGGTCATCGTCCGTACAGAACTCACCGGATGAAGCTTTTTTTCAAGAAAGGCCCCCTGTTTTATGCCGAATATAATTTTCGGCTTTTTTTGTTTCTCAGGATACGGAAAGCCGACATTCTTGTGGCAAATGACCTGGACAGTCTGCTGGCCAATTATCTGGCTTCGAAATTGAAAGGCAAACCCTTGGTTTACGACAGTCATGAGTTTTTTACGGAAGTTCCCGAGCTCATGGACCGGCCTTTTAAACGAGCGATTTGGCAACGCCTTGAGCGGGCTATTTTGCCCAAATTGAAATATGCCTATACGGTTTCCGAATCGATTGCGGCCAGCTACCAGAAAAAGTACGGGATCCCATTCCGGGTGGTGCGCAACCTGCCACACCGCGAAGAACTGATGATTGTGCCACACGAAAAAAGTCTGGCCACCGACGACCGAAAAACCATCTTATACCAAGGTGCTTTGAACATCGGCCGGGGCCTGGAATTCGCCATCAAAGCCATGCAGTATATTGATGACACACGGCTCCTGATTGCCGGCGATGGTGACATTGCCCTGGCTTTAAAACAATTGGTCGCCGATTTGGACTTGGCCGACCGGATCACTTTTCTGGGGAAAATTCCGATGGAAGACATGAAATATATCACCGCCCAGGCTGATTTAGGACTATCGATTGAAGAAGACCTGGGTTTGAACTACCGCTTTGCACTGCCCAATAAATTGTTCGATTACATCCAGCAGCAGGTTCCAGTTTTGGTAAGCAACTTACCCGAAATGAAAAAGATTGTTGACCAATACCAAATTGGGATGATTTTGGAAAGCCATGAACCACAGCAAATGGCCGGGCAACTCCATGAAGCTCTATTCAATCGGGAGCTTCGTGAGAAATGGTACGAAAACCTGCGCCTGGCTGCGCACGAGCTGTGCTGGGAAAACGAAGAACAGGTGCTGTTTGATGTTTTTGAGGCGTTGAAAAGTAATTCGCGATGAGCATTGGGGATTGGACAATCATCCAATGACCAATTATCCACCTCACTCTTCAGCGGTAAACAAGTCCGGGTATTTCCCCTTCACTTCTCGCGTCCGGTAGTAGGCTTTCATCCGATTGATATCTTGCTGCGGATCATCGCTAAGCGGCAGGGTTTCGAGCCAGCCAATTTCCTTTCTTCCAAAATCAAAAAAGCCCAAATAAACGGTGGCGCCGGTTGCTTTGGCAATCGTGTGAAATCCGGCTTTCCAGCGCGGATTCAACTGCCGGGTTCCTTCGGGCGTGATGGCCAGGTGCATCTCCTCTCTGCTATTCATTTCATTAATGACCTGCTTAACCACAGTTGCGCCTTTAGACCGATCAATGGGCAGCGCGCCCATTTTCCGCAGAAAAAAACCCGCCGGCCAAAAGAAAAACTCTTTCTTGATCATCACATGAGCCACGCCGCCCACCGATGTATAATACAAATACGAAATCACAAAATCCCACGCGCTGGTATGGGGCACCCCAATAATGATGGCTTTCTTGTGGGGCATTACGCCATTGATCGTTTTCCAGCCCCAGAGTTTGAGAATAATCCGGCAAATATGTTTCACTTTCTGTTCGTATGATGAATTATGCAATAAAACCACAATTGTTGACAACTATCCAAGCTACAGCTTATTTTCCCACAAAGGTACAAGAAGCACAAAGTTAGTTGACTCATCGTTGGCTCATCTTTATTGTATTATCTTGTTCCCTGGCGCTTAGTTTCGAGAAAAAACTTCCGTTTCAAAGTTTTTTCCTCCGGCAAACTCAGTCAGGTATTGAACAGCCGATTGTGTCACTTTTTCCAACTGGTCATGGCTGCCGTACGATACAATCACCATTAAAAAGCGCCGCGTATTTTCGTTTACGCCGGTCCGCTCCGAATCGGAGGTGGAAGTGCCAAAAGCACCTTGGTCGTCACGAAATACCGGCATACCTTCAATATTCAATTGGCCCCGGCCTAATCCGGAATAAGCCTCATTGGCCCGGCCAATTCCCATTTCAATGTCGCCTGCAATTTTGTCTTCATCATAACCTCCAATCGAAAAACCGGTACTGATGGATATCAGGTTCAGTAAGTCAACGACATTATTGATTTGGTAAAGACTTTTGCCACTCACCACCCGCCGCAATAAAGCTTCGGACGACAATCGGTAACGGGCAGGATCTTTGCCGCATGCTTTGTAAGCTTCGCGGGCCGCTGCGATGTTCGGATTGTGCCGGATTTCTTCAACCGTTATGTTTTCCTTGACTTCCCTGCTCTTCGCATCAATCAACTGCCACAAATCGGATTGAAATTCCTGAACGACAACCGAACAGGAAATGCAGGACAGATGAATATCAGGACAAGCTTTTGTGAGTTGTTCATCAATTGTGATTGTTCTCATGAATCAGATTTTTGCAGATACATGAAAACAAAAATAGGAATTCGACCCACGTGTGCGAAAAAAAAATGAGTAAAGATGAATCTAAGTACTGAAAATCATTCCGGTCGCGTTTCTAATCTTATAAAAATTTAAGATGGAAGCGAAACGGAAGATATTAAATTGGTCCGTGACCTTAAAAGAAGACTTCAGTTCGAATATTTTCGGGTGAAATGCCGTAGCCTTCCAAAATATTGGTCACCTCTTCAATCATATCCGAATTGCCGCACAGGTAACAAATCGAATTCTCATCGACCTTGTGTGCTTTCAGGTAATAACTGACTCGGCCAAAATAATCGCCCTTTTCCTCGCGCGACGTGCAAAGCAAATACCGATCAGGATCAAATGCCGCAATGCCATAAGCTTCGTCGGCAAAATGAACACCGTGGAGCACCTGGTAATTCAAATTGCGATAACTCTGCACAAACGAATGAAACGGGCTGATGCCTGTGCCTGTGGCAATAAACAACAGCGGATGTCCATTCAGCGACTTTTCATCCAAAATAAAAAAACCACGCGGACCTTCAACAGCCAGCTGACTTCCAACTTTCAAATGCCGCAGGTAACGCGAAAATTCGCCATCCTTAATCTCACGAACCAAAAACGAAAGCCGGTTTTCCTGATCTGAGCTGTAGATGGAATACTCCCGTCCTTCGCCGGTTTCCGGGTTGCGAAGAATAGCATATTGCCCGGGTTTGAAACTAAAATTTTGACGATCTAAATGAATAAGAAAGGTTTCCGGAGTGAGCTGTTCCAACTCCAGAACCTGATGTTTTTGTGTTTCCATAAACTAACTTTTCAGGCATTCACATGCCTTTCTGCGTGATAGGAAGAGCGTACCAATGGATTGCTCTCCACATATCGAAAACCTCGTTTATAAGCTTCTTTTCTGTAAATTTCAAATTGTTCGGGGGTAATGTATTCCACCACTTTCATCAGGTTGGGGGCAGGTTGAAGGTATTGCCCCAGGGTAAGCACCTTGCATCCGGCGGCTTTCAAGTCGTCCATGGCTTCGAGCACTTCGTCTGGTTTTTCGCCCAACCCAAGCATAATGCCCGATTTGGGCACAATGCCAGCTTCGGCAATGTACGAAATCACTTGCAGGCTGCGGTCGTATCGGGCGGTGCTCCTGATTTTGGGGGTTAGCCGCTTCACGGTTTCCAGGTTGTGCGAAATCACTTCAGGCTTGGCATCAATCACTTGTTGGACCAAATCCTTTTTAGCGTGAAAATCCGGAATCAGCGTTTCAATGGTCGTTCCCGGGCTTGCGGCCTTGATGGCCAAAATGGTGGTCGCCCAAAATTTGGCGCCACCGTCGGGCAAATCATCACGGTCAACCGAAGTGATGACGCAGTGTTTCAAGCCCAAAGTTTTGATCGTTTCCGCCAGCCTTTGCGGCTCTTCCCAATCCACCGGATCAGGAATCAGATTCTTCACGTAACAGAAGCGACAGTTCCGGGTACACTTATCACCCAAAATCATAAAACTGGCGGTCCCTGCATTCCAGCATTCGCCCTTGTTGGGGCAATTGCCACTGGTGCATATCGTATTTAATTTGTGCTCGGCTATTAATCGCTTAACTTTTGAGTAGTTCTCACCACTGGGCAGCGGCGACTTCATCCAACGGGGTAAACGCTCCCTTTTCTCCTTAATGTCTGCCATCTCAAAATAAGTTTTGACCTATAAACATGAAAAGGCCTGCCTTGTTCAAAAAAGATTAAATCGGGCTAGAACATTCAGGATTGTCGACCCTGTAAGTTTCAGAAATTGGTCTGCGAGCCAGCGAATGGAATTAAATTTGAGTAGCAAGCAAGCTCCGCAAAAAATTACTTATTTTGTGCCCTTTAAAAGATTGAATACCCATGACTGATTTTAATACGATTCCCTCGCCTTGTTTTGTTTTGGAAGAAGCCTTGTTACGCAAAAACCTGCAACTCATCCGTTCTGTAGCCGATGCTGCCGGTGTTGAAATTATTGTCGCCTTCAAAGGTTTTGCCATGTGGAGCGCCTTTCCGGTGGTAAAAGAATACATTGGCGGAGCTACAGCCAGCTCGTTAAGTGAGGCCAAGCTTTGCCGCGACGAAATGAAAAGCCTGGCACACACCTATGCTCCGGTGTACGATCCGGCGGAGTTTGAAGAGCTGATGGCCTGTTCAAGCCACATCACCTTTAACTCACTCAGCCAGTTCGAACGTTTCCAGCCACAACTGGCCCAATCGGGCCGGCTAATCTCAGCAGGCTTGCGGATTAATCCCGAGTTTTCGGAGGTGGAAACCGAGCTGTACAATCCCTGTGCACCGGGATCGCGCCTGGGCGTGATTGCCGAACAGCTGCCCGCCCATTTGCCCGACGGTTTGGAAGGGCTGCACTTTCACACGCTTTGTGAGTCGGGATCGTTCGATTTGGAGAAAACACTGGCTGCCGTGGAAGAAAAATTTGGCGCTTATCTCAATCAGGTGAAGTGGCTCAACATGGGCGGCGGCCATCTGATGACCCGCAAGGATTACGACACCAAACATCTGATCGGCTTGCTTCAAGGTTTTAAGAGCCGTTACCCGCATTTGCATGTAATTATGGAACCGGGAAGCGCTTTTGCCTGGGAAACCGGTTTTCTAAAAGCCACAGTTCTTGACGTGGTGGAAAACAAAGGCATTCAAACCGCCATGCTCAACGTGTCGTTTGCAGCACACATGCCCGACTGTCTCGAAATGCCCTACCAGCCCCGCATCCGCACGGCCGGCTTTGGCCCGGTAAGCGGAAAACCCACTTACCGCATGGGCGGCAACAGCTGTTTGAGTGGCGATTACATGGGCTACTGGTCGTTTGACAAAGCATTGCGAGTTGGCGACACCCTGATTTTTGAAGATATGATTCACTACACGATGGTGAAAACCACTTTTTTCAATGGCGTGCAACATCCGTCCATTGGCATTATCAAAGAGAACGGTGAATTTCAGCTGGTACGAAAGTTTGGCTATGAAGACTATAAAAGCAAGCTAAGTTAAGGGAGCAGGCATTTGACCGGAACTTGCATTTCTGCGAATAGAAACGATTTCCGGATGTCACGACTAGAAAGTGGTCATTGATTGTTATTCAGTCGTCATTTGTTGTTTCAAATCCGGTCAATGACCATCAATGACTATTGAATGGCCATTCTTCAATAACCGACATAAAAAAAGCCCTGCAATGCAAGGCTTTTTTTCATTTTTTAAACATCTATTTCTTATACATCGCTGCTCGTCGTTCCTTTATTTCTTCGCTGCTGATGTAATCGTCGTACTCTGTTTGCTTGTCGATGATGCCATTTGGTGTCAGTTCAATCACCCGGTTACAAACCGTATGAATAAACTCGTGGTCATGCGACGACATCAGGATGTTGCCTTTAAACTGGGTCAGCCGGTTGTTAAATGCCTGAATGGATTCCAGGTCCAGGTGGTTGGTGGGCGTGTCCAGCATCATCAGGTTGGCGTTGGCGAGCATCATGCGGGCAATCATGCAGCGCATCTTCTCTCCTCCCGACAGCACTTTGGTATTTTTGAAAATCTCTTCACCTGAGAATAACATCTTGCCGAGGTAACCACGCAAAAAGTTCTCGCTGGTGTCGGAGCTATATTGGCCCAACCAGTCGACCAGCGACAAGTCCTTTTCAAAAAATTCCGCATTATCCAGTGGTAAATAGGCTTTGGTGATGGTCACACCCCAGTCAAAATCACCTGTGTCCGGCTTGTCGTGGCCATTCAAAATCTCGAATAAGGCTGTCATGGCACGCGGGTCGCGCGACAGGAAGACAATCTTATCATCTTTCTCCACCACAAAGTTCACATCTTTAAAAAGCAGGTCGCCTCCCAAGGTTTTACTCAAATTGCGCACTTCGAGTATGGTATTGCCCGGTTCACGTTCCGGGGTGAAAATAATTCCGGGGTATTTTCGGGTTGAAGGTTTGATTTCGTCCACGTTCAGCTTTTCCAACATCTTTTTTCGGCTGGTCGTTTGTTTCGACTTGGCCACGTTGGCTGAAAAGCGGGCAATAAACTCCTGCAATTCCTTTTTCTTTTCTTCGGCTTTCTTATTTTGAGCAGCCTGTTGACGTAAAGCCAGCTGGCTTGATTCGTACCAAAAACTGTAGTTTCCGGCAAACAATTGCACTTTGCCAAAATCGATATCTACCGTGTGGGTACAAATGGCATCCAAGAAGTGACGGTCGTGCGAAACAACCAACACCGTTTGATCAATGTTTGACAAGTAATTTTCCAGCCACGAAACAGTGTCCAAATCCAGGTCGTTGGTCGGCTCATCAAGCAGTAGGTTGTCGGGCTTGCCAAACAAGGCTTGTGCCAGCAACACTTTCACCTTCTCTTTCCCGCTCAGATCTTTCATCAATTTGTAATGAAGCGATTCGTCAATTCCCAGCCCGCTCAGTAGGCTGGCCGCGTCGCTCTCAGCGTTCCATCCATCCATTTCGGCAAACTGATCTTCCAGCTCCGAGGCTTTCATTCCGTCGGCTTCGGTGAAATCTTCCTTCAAGTAAAGCCGGTCTTTTTCGGTCTTGACGGCCCACAATTTCTCGTGTCCCATCATCACGGTATCCAAAACCGGCACCTCATCAAACTCCTGGTGATCCTGTTTCAAAACCGACAGCCGCTCTCCCGAGGCAATGCTCACATGCCCAAAAGTTGCGTCCTGCTCTCCATAAAGCATTTTCAGAAAGGTTGATTTTCCGGCGCCATTCGCACCAATAATGCCGTAGCAATTTCCCGCTGTAAATTTCAGGTTCACATCCTGAAACAACACCCGCTTGCCAAATTGTATTCCTAAGTTCGATACTGTAATCATTAATTCGATCCTCTTTTTTCTAATTCGAGCGGCAAAAGTACACTTTAAATCAACAGGAAAAAGATAACAGGCAGGAACTTGACAGTAATTTAACCTAGTCTTCTAGTGATTCCAGCTGCCAAATTTGCCATTCTGGTAATCTTCGTAGGCCTGTTCAATTTCCTCACGGGTATTCATCACAAAAGGTCCTTGCGATACCACCGGCTCCTTGAGTGGCGGCGCGTAACCGAGCAGCAATACACTTGGTTTGGTCGCGCGGATGTTGATTTTCTGTCCGTCATTTTCAAACTCAACCAAGCGCTTTTCATCAACCAGCTGCCCATTCACCTCCATTTGCCCCCGGATGAGGTAGAAAAAAACGTTTTCTGTTTCAGGAATAGTTAACCGGAGCTGTCCCTCAGGTTTAAAATCAATGGTTGACAGCTGAACGCCAATGCCCGAATGAAAGGCGCCTTCGACACCTTCCCAATCTCCCGAAACCAGTTGAACGACCACTTTATCATCATCCAGAGGGATGGTTGGAATCATGTCCTTCTGCAGTCCCTTGTAAAATGGCTTGGTCATTTTGGAGCGTGCCGGCAGGTTAATCCACAGCTGCAAAATCTCCAGATGTCCGCCATTTCGCTTAAAATCATCCGATGAAACTTCCGCATGAATTAAACCGCTACCGGCAGTCATCCATTGCACCCCACCCGATTTAATGACACTCTTCTCGCCGCTGCTATCGGAATGAGCAATGTCGCCATCCAATATAAAAGTCACGGTCTCCATGCCCCGGTGTGGATGCGGACCGAAAGGAAGTCCGTTATTGTTTGGCGGATAATCCTGCGGTCCGTGGTGATTCAAAAACAAAAAAGGATCAAGATATCGGATCGATGGTGTTGGAATGGCCCGGTAAGTAATTAAATCTTGGATGGGTTCGTAAACCGGCTGGTGAATCTTTTTTATTGTCTTCATAACGAATTACTTGTAACGATGAGTTTTATGATTGCTTTCGGTATAAAAAACAATGGGAAGCAGCAGTTGTTTAAACAAAAAATGAAAGCTAACCTGCCAGTCAGCAAATTCGCTTTCGTTTTCCATCTTCTCGATCTTTATCGATTTGACTGATTACAATGGCATAACTCCAATTTTAAATAGCAAACTCGATCGGCTAAATCTTATTGACTGCCACCTTGTATTTTGGATCTTCAATAATATTGACCTCGATGATTTGATTGGCGTTGTGCAGGAGCTGACGACAATCTGGACTTAGGTGCTTCAGATGTAACTTTTTGCCCACTTTCAGGTAACGCTCCGTCAACTTGTTCAGCGCTTCAATCCCAGACATATCGGCAACGCGGCTTTCTCTGAAATCGATGACAACTTCATCGGGATCGTTCAACACATCAAATTTTTCATTAAAAACTGTTACTGACCCAAAAAACAGCGGACCGTAAATTTCGTAATGCTTCACGCCGTTCTCATCAATATGCTTGCGGGCACGGATGCGCTTGGCGTTATCCCAGGCAAAAACCAAGGCCGAAATAATCACACCAACAATCACTGCCAGAGCTAGGTTATGCAAGAAAACGGTCACCAGCGTTACCAAAACCATCACCAAAATATCAGCCTTAGGCATCCGGTTAAATGTTCTCAAACTGGCCCATTCGAAAGTTCCAATGGCAACCATAATCATCAGGCCGGTGAGTGCTGCCATTGGCATTTTTTCAATCAGCCCGGCTCCAAACATGATAAACACCAGTAGCATGACAGCCGCTACAATCCCGGACAAGCGAGCTCGTGCACCCGATGAGATGTTGATCAAACTTTGACCAATCATGGCACAACCGCCCATTCCGGAGAACATTCCTGACAGGATATTGGCCGTTCCCTGGGCAACCGCTTCTTTATTTCCCCGTCCTCGGGTTTCGGTAATCTCATCAATAATATTCAGGGTGAGCAAGCTTTCAATGAGTCCAACCCCAGCCATAATGGCCGCATAAGGAAAGATCAGGATGATTGATTCCAAAGTGAATGGTACGGCTGGAAAATGAAATGGAGGAAATCCACCTTTGATGGAGGCGATATCACCCACTGTTTTGGTGTCGATACCAAAATACGCCACAATTCCGAATACCACTAAGATGGCTGTTAATGAGGATGGAACCGCTTTGGTAATTTTGGGCAAGCCCCAAATAATCAGCATGGTCAATAACACCAAGCCCAATATGATGTAGAGCGACTGGCCGGTTAGCCAATTGCCTGCAGGATCTTTAAACTGTGCTAACTGCGACATGAAGATGATAATGGCGAGTCCGTTGACGAAGCCAAAAATGACCGGATGAGGAACTAAACGCATGAGTTTACCCAGCTTTAAAACCCCGGCCAGAACTTGAAGAACTCCGGCAAGTATTACGGTCGCAAAAACATATTCCGGTCCGTGCGAAACAGCCAGCGAAACAATAACAATCGCCACGGCACCCGTTGCTCCCGAAATCATTCCGGGACGACCGCCCAATATCGAAGTTACCAGGCCCATCACAAAAGCGGCATACAAGCCGGTTAGTGGCGATAAGCCTGCAATCAGGGCAAAGGCAATGGCTTCAGGAATTAAAGCTAAAGCAACCGTCAAGCCGGAAAGGACTTCCGTTTTGTAATCTACGTTCTGTCTTAAATCGAATAAACTAAAAATCTTCTTCATACAAATCTGTTTATAATACGATATTGGCTCACCAATCCATTATTGGCAAGTGTCTGCGATCGATTTTGGTTTTTATTTTCCCTGAGTGATGCGGAGCATCAAAAGAGCGTGGAGGTCTTTTCGTTTCATGTTAGGGCCGGCAAAAATAGACCTTTGCTCCGAAATCACACGACGGGCTTGAAGTTCCAGACAGCTTTATCTTTAAAATTGACATTAAATTGACATTGCAAAAACCGTTTTTTAATTGCTATTTTTTGACAGCTAACAAAAGAACCATGACAAACGAAGAGCACTTGCAACTGGTCGAAATCATTCATTCTGAAATAGAAAAGCTACAGGGAAAAGCCAATACGCTAAAAGATTTTACCGGCCCCATTTCGCCCGATGATGCCATTGGCCATGTTTCTAGGATAGATGCCATCAACAATAAAAGTGTATTCGATGCCAGCTTGCGAAACATTGAAACGCGGCTGGAGCAACTATAGCAGATCAAACAGATTGTAAACGACAAAGATTACGGCATTTAAACCAAGTGTCACCAGTCGATTCCGTTCGAACGCCTAAAACTTCGGCCCGAAATCAGGTTGTGTGCCCATTGTCTGAGGCGATAAAATAGAGACTAGAAACCAGACCTATACTTTTTGAAGAATTATTAATCGTTTTCGATCGCCTCCTGCCAGTCTGAAACCAAAATGGCTACAGATATAGTTAAACGTTTTGGCATGGTAGAAGGAAACATGCGTGTAATCGCGGGCATAACTCCAATTTCGAAATGCTTTTTGCGAGTTCCAGAGGCTGGTCATGACCACCAAAAAACCTCCCGGCCGCAATAGCTGGTTCAAGTTCACAAGCTCTTCAGCAGGCGAGAAGAAATGTTCAAAACATTCGGTGGCAAAAACAAAATCAAACGGCCCGGCAGGCTGTTCCGGAAAGAAAATCGGATCGTAATCGGCGCAGTCTACCCCATGCCTTTTGAGGAGCACACTTAAGCTTGGCGAAGGGCCACATCCATAATCCAAGCCTATTGCACCCTTAAAAAGAAAAGGTTCGGCGGCATCAACTGCCCGGGACAAAAATTTAAGATAGCCGCGATGATGCAGGCCATTGTTATGCTGAAGGTAGCGCTTTTCTTCTGCTTCAACCGAAGGCAAGCTATCGGGGGCGGTAAAGATTAGCCTGCAGTTTCCGCATTCATAATAAACTCTTTGATCTGGTCCGGCAATCTCCGATAGATCTTGCATGTTCTCGCACAGGGGACAAACAACGCTTGGTTTTCGCATGATCTTCACTTTAAACAGAAATTATGACTTAAGAATCGCTCAAACTACCTTTTACTAGTTCTATACTACCTTTTACCAGTCCCAGACGACCTTTTACTAGTTCTGAAGGACTTTTTTCTATTTCGGAGATACTTATAAGCTGCTCCGAACGACCTTTTACCCCTTCTTGAAGGGCCTCTAACCCGTTCCGAAGGGTTTATCCGCTCCTCCGACAAAGGTAAAGATTGGTTAAACGACGGCAATGGTCAGTAAGATAATTTGTCCCGCCAGTGTTGATGGAGGTCTTGCTGTTTCTTGAGAAACTGCTCCTGTTTATACAAATAAAAAAAGCTACTCAATCTGAGCAGCTTTTTTATTTTGCGGTGACGATCCCGAGCAATCGGGAAACTCGCGACCTTATGATTTTAATTTTTCAAAGTCATCAATCAAGCGCCGATAGAACTTACGGTTTCGCTGTCGCTTTAAAAACTTTTCTCGTCTGATCGCATCCGATCTTGTGGCTGCGCGCTCAAACCAGACTATTTCCCACGGAGATTTCCTGCTTGTGTAGCGACTTTTACCGGTGTTGTGATAGTGTAAACGCTGCTCAAGATTTGAGGTGTAGCCAATGTAAAAACTACCATCACGAAGACTTTCTATGATATACACATAATACATTTGCAGGAAAACAAAAAAAGCCACTCAAATTGAGCAGCTTCTCGCTTGCGGTGACGACGAGACTCGAACTCGCGACCCTCGGCGTGACAGGCCGATATTCTAACCAACTGAACTACGCCACCTTTATTTATTTCAAATAGGCAAAGAACCTATTCAAAATGATTTTTTTTCAAGACTAAAAAGAACTTTTTGTGCGGTGACGACGAGACTCGAACTCGCGACCCTCGGCGTGACAGGCCGATATTCTAACCAACTGAACTACGCCACCATTTTTCTTTAGAACCCTCGTGAAATGCTATTTTCAAAAGGCTCTGCAAATATAGGCTTTCTTTTTTTCTCTGCAATAGTAAAACTCAAAAAAAATGCTCGCACCAACTGAGCGGAAAACTACGATTTTCAGGTACCACAGCTAGCCCTCTTATTTTCAAAATTATAAATCTGCAACCTAATTATTTCACGATATTTTCCGGATTCAATTTTTTTTCGCCTGACCAGCGATAAGCGGTCAATTTTCCGTTTCGACTGATGCACGAGTCCAAACAGCAGAGGTTTGGAGCCAAGATATTGTCGCCATTTTTCAAACAATAATGACCGAAAAAGACGATGGGGTCGTTGGCCCCATAGGGCTCCCGGTAACCATTTAGTTCGGGTGGAATGGTGTAAGGAGGCAATTCGAACCGACTTTCAAAAGAAAGCTCCCTGAAATTCATCCCCTTTGGGTTCAGCCACCATTTGGAGCGAAAGCTCCGGTGTGGCTGTCCTCTGTCGTCATACACCAACAAATCTTTGGGCAGCTGGAAGTCAATGCCTTTGCAGGTTTGCCAAAAGGCAGCGGAAAGCTCGGTGTTATTTTTGCTGATTTTGCGCAGGAAGCTTTTCTTCAACCGGTCGTCGGTAATGTGCTCTTTCAGCAGGTCTATGTTTTCATCGCGCCAGCACGCATGTACAATCCGGATGCCATCCAATTCAAGAAACATGGGCAAGGAACGCATCCATTTCAGGTGGCTTTTGTATTCTTCGGGATAGGGTGCAAATTCCTCCAGGGTTTGGTTTAAGGGCAAGCGATACTTTGACGAACGCTTATTAAAAAGCTTACCCGACTTATCCTTCAAATCGAAAAGAATGGCGTTTAGCTCGTGATTTCCAAGGATGGCCAGCGCACTCTCCGACTCTACCATGCTACGTACCAAGTTTACCGTATCCCGGATGCGAGGTCCCCGGTTGATAAAATCACCTACGAACACAGCTTTTCGGGTTTCGTGAGAAAAAACGCCATCCTTTTTTTCATATCCCATGGACTTGAGCAAATCTTTTAAAATACCAGCCTGTCCATGAACGTCACCGATTATATCGTACATAAAAAGTAGTCTGTTTCTGGGGGCAAGTTATCACTTTTATCAAAAACACAAGAAAAATGACCATGTAAATTACGGTCATTTTTCTTGACTATGCTCAAGCTTTCTTAATCCGACTCAGGATTTACCTCAAACTGGTAAACTCCCAGGCCACAAAAGAAACGGGACACCTTTCGGCATCCCGTTTTTATCGACGGATTTTAAATCTATCGCGCTATTACTGCAGCCTCAGTGGCCACAAGTTTTGTACTTATGACAAAACCTCTTCGGCTCTTTTCAGTACCTTACTACCAATGGCACCGTAGAAAAACAGGTAAGCCAAGCCAGCAACAATCACCCAGTAGCTTATTTCATAATTGGCAACGTCGGCAATCCATCCTTGTACCAATGGAAGGATTCCACCACCAGCAACTAATACCATGAAAATTCCAGATGCTGCCGCCAGGTATTTCCCTAACCCTTCGACCGCAAGATTGAAAATACTTCCCCACATAATTGAGGTGCACAACCCTACGAGAGCCAGGAAGAAAAACTTAATCGGTACGGCGACCAGCCCAAATTTAACGGCTCCGGCTACCACATTAAATGTTGGCATGGAGATTACCGTTTGAGCAGGCCAGAATATGGCTAAAAGAACCAATACCAAGCCAATAAACGAAGCACTGCTTAGCATTTTCTTGCTGGCAATTTTACCGCCAAATGCAGCACCAAACAAGCGTCCGACCAACATAAGCAGCCAATACAAACCAACAACTCCACCTGCTACACCTGCACCAATTCCCAATCCAGGGGTGTCTCTTCCTTCCACAATTCTCAACGCACTTTCGTAAGCGATGTCGCTAACGACTTGTCCCCTGTAGGTTTTATCATCCACGTTCTGACTATCTTGAGCTTCCAGCTGTTGCAAATAATCCGGATCGGCCTGTTGTTTATCGTACTCCGCTATAATTACTTCGGACTGGGCAATTGTCGGCGTGGTCATGTAAAGGTTGGCCATTCCCGGCGTTCCTACTTCAACACCCACGTAAACAAAAATGGCGATTGCCCCGAAAACAAAATGACGAAACTTCAAGGCTCCTGACATCAATTGCCCCAGCGGTTCTTTCGGTTGAGCCGCGTGTGGCTCTGGAATTCTTGCGATCAACAGAATAAAAAACACCAGAGCAAACACCCCTAATGCAATATATAAAATCGGGAAAACATCGGTTATGTTCGCCTTTGTGGCCTCGCCAATCAGGATTCCTACAAACACAGGAGTAAAAGTGGCCATCACCGAGTTGAATGAACCACCAACCTGAATGAGCTGGTTTCCTTTATTGCCTTCTCCACCCAAGGTGTTCAGCATTGGGTTGACGACAATGTTTAGCAGACACATGGAAAAACCTGCAATAAATGCTCCCAACAGGTAAACGCCAAAACTTTCAGCATGACCCGACAGGTATTGGATTCCGACTCCGACGAATCCAACTGCAACGGCAATTAAAGCTGTTTTTTTGTATCCCACTTTCTGAAGAAGAATTCCTCCGGGGATTCCGATCACGGCATAAGCAATGAAGTTTGCCAGGTTACCCAACATCCCAAGCGAGTTGGAAACATTGAATTGGTTTTTCAACACAATTCCCATCGGCGCCGCCAAATTTGTGATAAACGAGATCATCCCAAAAAGCAGGATCATCATAATAATCGGCAGTAAGTAACTTTTCTTTTGATTCATAATAAATAACTTTAGGCTGATTTAAAATTCTTACTTCTATTGATTTTAGTTGAAACGATATCATCTAATTTAGAGTCCCATGCAAATTTCAGAAAATAATTGTGTTCTGAAACTTTAGCTGGTAACTTTTCAAAGTTCGAGTTTTACCGACCCTTTGTTTCTTATAAACAGTTTATGGCATGATCCTTTTCCATAAACATGCTCCAACGTGTTCACATATTCATCCAGTTTGTTTTGAGGAACAAACGCTTGGATTGTTCCACCAAACCCGCCACCGTGAACGCGCCATGCACCTGAACCTTTCAGTACCATTTCGCTTAAGGCCAAAGCCAGCGACACCACTTGTTCGTCTTTGTGAACCACATCAAAAATATTCTGATTGTACATGTATGAGCTGTACCCCGATTCAACTACCATTTTAAGGAAAGCCTGAAAATCGTTGTCCTCCAGCGCAGCCACCTGATCAACTACGCGTTGGTTGTCGCCCTGAAAGTGGTAGGCACGCAAAATCGCACGGTCGCCTGTTTTTTTGCGAATGGCGGGAATTTTGTCAACAATTTGCTCCAGTGTCACTTCGCGCAACACTTTGGCACCAAGCTCAGCAGCAACTGCCTTCATTTCGGTTGGTAATGAGGCATATTCAGCCTGCGAAGCCGGATCGTCGTGTCCGCCACCCACATCCGTAATTACCAGGGAGAATCCTGTTGAAACAAAATCAAAATCAACTTCTTTCACAATCGGTTTTGACGGATCTTCGAAGTCAATGGTAATCAAGCCACCGACCGAACAAGCGGTTTGATCCATCAAACCACAAGGTTTTCCAAAATAGTTATTTTCAGACCACTGGCCGATGATTGCATTCTCCACTGCGCTCATTTTGCCATCGTTGAACAGGTTATTGACGATGGCGCCAACCAGCACTTCAAACGAAGCTGACGAACTCAATCCGGAACCTTTTGGCACACGGCCTTCAACACAAGCGTCAAAACCGCCAATCTCATAGCCAACTTCTTTCATTCGGGCACAAATACCACGCACCAACGAAGCCGAGGTGTAAAATTGTGATTCGTCAATGCTCAAATCAGAAAGATCAACCTGAAACTCAGGATAACCAGCCGATTTAATACGAATGATGTTGCTGTTGTTTTTCGCAGCAACAGCAATGTTGTCGAGATTAACCGCACCAGCCAACACCCGTCCGTAGTTGTGGTCGGTATGGTTACCGCCAATTTCGGTACGCCCGGGCGAGCTGAACAGGGCTACATCGTCGTTGCCGTATGTTTTTTCAAACTCACTCATCAGGCTCGCATAACGATCGGTCTGCTCTTTTAAAACAACAGCATCAGTCCCATATAACTCCTGGAAAAGTGGATGATTTCCACCATTGATTTTCTGATTTAATGCAGTAATTTTTGTCATAATTCTATTGTGTTTTAGTTATTTATTAATCGTTGATTTATAATGATTGTCCGAGAGGTCGCGCAATCGTTGGGCGGCTTGCTCCGCGGTAATATCACGCTGAGGCGTGGCCAGCATTTCGTAGCCAACCATGAATTTCTTGACGGTTGCTGAGCGCAGCAAAGGCGGATAAAAATGCATATGCAGGTGCCATTCCGGGTAATCCTGTCCATCGGTTGGAGCCTGGTGCAAACCCGCTGAATAGGCGAAGGATGTTTCAAACAAGTTATCATACTTCACGGTCAGCTGCTTGTAAATATCAGCCAAACCGTCTCTTTCGGCATCGGTAAGTTGAAGGATGTTTTGTACTGCCCGACGACTCACAATCATGGTTTCGAAAGGCCACACCGCCCAATAAGGCACCAGCGCAACAAAATGATCATTTTCAACCAAAATGCGTTCTTTCTTATCCAATTCAGCTTGCAGATAGTCGCTCAAAAGCGTTCGCCCATGCTTCTCGAAGTAGGCTTTTTGAGTTTCCGACTCTTTGGCTGGCTCAACGGGGACGGATGAGGACGACCAAATTTGTCCGTGCGGGTGCGGATTGGAGCAACCCATGATTGCGCCTTTGTTTTCAAAAATCTGGACATAGTTAATTTGGTCTTTCCCGCCAAGCTCCTTGAACTGCTCACACCAAACATCTACTACTTTCCTGATGTCCTTGACATCCATTTCGGGAATGGTCAAACTGTGGTTTTCACTAAAGCAAATGACTTTGCAAATCCCGCTTTCGCTTTTGGCCTGAAAAAGACTCCCTTCATTGACTTCTCCTTCAGGAGTTTCCGTCATTAAGGCACTAAAATCGTTCGTAAACACAAAGGTTCCTTTGTAGTCCGGGTTTTTATGCCCGCCGGCTCTTTCGTTTCCGGCACACAGATAACAAGCTGGGTCGTACTGCGGACGTTCGTCAACGATCGCTTTTTCAACTTGTCCCTGCCACGGCCGTTTTGACCGATGCGGCGAGACCAAAACCCAATCATTTGTCAGCGGATTTAATCGCTTGTGCGGATGATCTTTACTGTTAAAACTATTCATTTCTTCTATATTTAAACCAACTGGTAGGTACTGGTGGGCAAAACTACCGATAATTGCTTTTTCAAATTCAATGAATTTTGTGTTGTAAAACACATCAAGGTCACCGGCCTATTTTTTATTCGCTGCATTGTTTTACTCGAAGGTGATTAAAAATCCAGATCATATCAGTCAACCATTCCGGGCTTACAAGGAGCTCCGCCGGATCAAAGTTGCCGGATTGTTTACCTGCTCCTTTGACCGCTCCGAAACCATTTGCGCCAATTTTTTTCCCATGAGTTGAAAGTCAGTCGAAATCGTTGTAATTCCACCGGCAACTACTTCTTTCAGCATGGTGTCGTTAAAGGAAACCAAGCCGAAGTCCTGCCCCAAGGTAAAATTATTTTCAGCAGCCATTTTCACAAGCTTCACCAGGTTCCGGTCAGATGGCACAAAATAAGCCTCCCCTTTTTCAATTGGACGATTAATTAAACTTCGAACAATTTCGTATTGAATCTCCTGTTCCTCGCAATACTTCTGAAAACCAGTCATTCGCCCTTCCGGCTCTTTTCCTCCCGGAAAAACCATGACCAGCTTGTCATATTTTCTTAACAAGTCTTCACCTGTTTGCAAAGCCTGGTACACATCCGCTTCAAAGTCCTGATAAATCACCGGGTAATCTTGTAAATCAGCTTTTTTTCGATCCAAGATATACACATTATCTTTGGGCAGAACCGACAGAATATCAGCCGTATAGTCGAAAGTCGCAGGCATAATCACATAGGACGTGTAATTGCCGGCCGCTTCCGCAACTAAATTCTTAAAAAGCTGAAAATTGAAATGGTGAAAATAAATATCCACATTCGATTTAATGTCGAGGCTATTCAGAAACGAGGTATAAACATCTTCCTTAAAAGCATTCAACTCATCAAAAAGAAGAAAAATGCGTTGATCAACATTCACTTCTGTACTGTTGATATAATACCCCTTGCCCGGGATGGAGCTGATAATTCCCTTCGCTTTCAACTCATTAAACGCGACCATTACCGTATCGCGCGATAGATCAAACTCAGCACAAATTTGGTTTAGCGAGGGAATTTTGTCGCCCAATTTGAGGTTTCCATTAATAATACCCTGATAAATTGAATTAATGATCTGGCGGTATTTTGGAATTCCAAGCGTATCGTCTATTTGTATATTCTTCACGAAGTTCGTTTTTGTTTAGCCAAGGATCCCAAAATTACAAAAAATCTTCAATTTTTATCGACCAGTACCCACCAGTAAGTATCATTTATTAAATTTGTAGACTTATCATTTAAAATTGAATAGAATGAAGATAACCAGTAAAACTTTTGGCGACCTGCCCAATGGAGCTCAGGCCGATTTGTTTACCTTGAGAAATGACAATAATGTTGTGATCAAAGTGACCAATTATGGAGCCATAATCACCTCCATTGAAACACCCGACACAAATGGAAACACCACCAATATTGTCTGTGGTTTTGAACGATTGGAAGACTATCTGAGTGAAGAATATTTGGGCAGCTATCCCTATTTCGGCGCCATTATTGGACGAAATGGAAACCGAATTGCCAATGGCAAATACACCATTGATGGGGTGGAATACAGCGGAGCCATTAATAACGGGCCAAACCACCTGCACGGCGGACTGGAAGGTTTTGACAAGAAGCTATGGAAGGCCAAAACGTTTGAAAACGAGAACGAAGTGGGGGTAAAACTATCTTACACCAGCGTAGATGGCGAAGAAGGCTATGCGGGCACTTTGGTCACCAACTGTATTTATTCGTTGAATAACGAAAACGAGCTGTCCATTAAATACGAAGCAGAAACCGACAAAAAAACTTTGGTCAACCTGACCAACCACAGCTATTTCAACTTGACGGGTGGACAGGGAGACATCAAAAATCACGAGTTGGAGCTGACAGCCAGCAAGATGACAGAAAACGTTGACCTCATACCTACCGGGAAAATTATTCCGGTAGCAGGCACCGCCTTTGACTTTACCACCAGCAAGAAGCTGGGGAAAGACATTGACAGCCTGCCTGATGGTTACGACCTGAACTACGTACTGGACAACGAAGAAGGAAAGTTTGTTTTTGCAGGACGACTAAAAGAAACCACAAGCGGACGGCAGGTTGAAGTGTACACCACCCAGCCTGGCATTCAGGTATACACCGGCTACTGGATTCCCGAACTGACGATCCGGGGCGAGAAAAAGTTCGGCAGTTATGCAGGCGTAGCGCTGGAAACACAGCATTATCCCGACGCGCCCAATCACCCTGAGTTTCCGTCAACGATATTGGCTCCCGGCGAGAAATACGAAGAACAAACCGTATATAAGTTTGGGTTGATTGAATAAATCCTTTTGACAATTAGGAAAGCCCTCAGTGTTCAAACGCTGGGGGTTTTTCGTTTCTGCCGGAGCTAAGAAAAAAATTGTATTTTTGGTTCCTACCGAAAAATAACTAAATCAAACGGAATGAAAACGATCATTGAACTCTTTGAAACCAGTGTCAAAAATTACGGCGAGAACATTTATTTGTGGGAAAAGAAGCAAGACAAATACGAGGGAACGACTTACCGGCAGACACGCGAAGAAGTGCTGCAACTGGCAGCTGGTTTTTTGTCGATCGGCATTGAGAAAGGCGACCGGATTGGACTGGTTTCAGAAGGGCGCAACCAATGGATCATCAGCGAATTGGGTATGTTGTATGCTGGTGCGGTCAATGTTCCCATGTCGGTGAAGCTGGATGAAGCCAGCGAGTTAAAGTTCCGTCTCTCCCACTCCGGCGCCCGAATGGTGATTGTTTCAAAAGGCCAGGCCACAAAAATCGAGGCCATTCGCGACGAAGTTCCCACGCTCGAAAAAATAATCTACCTCGACAAAAAAGATGATTTGGGTGAGAATGATCTTTACTATGACGACATCATCGATCAAGGGAAGGAATTTCTGAAAAAAAATCAAGCTAAGCTCGAAGCCGTTTACCAAAATATTCTACCCAACGATTTGGCCAATATTTCCTATACCTCCGGTACGACAGCCGACCCGAAAGGCATAATGTTGAGCCACCTGAACTATGCCGCCAACACCATCCAATCGAACACGCTGATGGACATTACCTCGGATTGGAAAACGCTGGCCTTTTTGCCTTGGGATCATTCGTTTGCACATACCGCCTGCCTGTACTGTTTCATGTATAACGGCGCCAGCATCGCATCGCTCGAAGTGGGCTCAACCCCAATGGAAACGCTGAAAAACATTCCGAAAAACATCAAGGAAATTCAACCCAATATTTTGATGAGCGTACCGGCGGTTGCTAAAAATTTCAGAAAAGGTATTGAAACTGGCATCCGGCAAAAAGGCAAAACTGCCGAAAAACTATTCAATCATGCCCTGAGTGTGGCTTATAAATACAACGGTTTTGGCCACGACAGAGGTAAGGGGATGCGATTCATCTACAAACCCTTGCTGGCTTTTTACGATAAAATCTTGTTCTCGAAAATCAGGGAAGGATTTGGAGGAAACCTGAAGCTGTTTATTGGAGGCGGTGCCCTGCTCGATATCGAGCTGCAACGTTTTTTCTTCGCTGTTGGCATGCCCATGTGCCAGGGCTACGGACTTTCCGAAGCATCGCCGGTTATTTCATCCAATGCGTTGCATGCCATTAAATTTGGTTCGTCGGGCAAACCGGTGAAATACATGGAACTTAAAATTGTGGACGATACCGGCCAAGAGCTGCCCGTAGGACAAAAAGGTGAGATCATCATTAAAGGCGACAACGTGATGCTGGGGTATTGGAAAAACCCACAAGCGACCGCCGATACTATCAGGGACGGCTGGCTACACACCGGCGACATGGGCTATGTTGATCAAGATGGCTTTCTGTATGTGCTTGGACGCTTTAAAAGCTTGCTGATTGGTAACGATGGCGAAAAATTCAGTCCCGAAGGCATTGAAGAAGCACTCATCGATCAGTCAAAATTCATTGACCAATGTATGCTTTATAACAATCAAAACCCATACACTTCGGGCATGATTGTTCCCAATATCAGCGCAATCAATGCTGAGTTGAAACACAAAGGAATTACGCCCGGCTCGGACGAAGGACACGAGGAAAGCATAAAAATACTGTGGGCCGAGCTGAACAAATACCGGCCTGGCGGAGAATATGAAAACCAGTTTCCACAGCGCTGGCTGCCGGCAACTGTGGTCATTCTGCCCGAAGCATTTACAGAGAAAAATCACCTACTGAACTCTTTGATGAAAATGGTGCGCGGAAAAATAAACGAGCATTTTGCTGAAGAACTGGCGTTCCTTTACACACCTGAAGCCAAAAACATGATCAATGAGCGTAATATCAACGCCATTCGAAAATGGAACAGCTAACTATTTAAACTCTTTTTTCACCCGGAAGAATAAAAAACCATGAGACATAGCTTTATCATCTTGTTAATCAGCCTGCCGTTATTTATTTTCGGACAGGCCAACCGCTGGCACGGCGCCAACCAGGATGCCCGCTATCCGGATACCAACCTGATGGATGAATGGCCCAACGACACCTTGCCCATCAAACAAACCTACAGCGGTATTGGCGAAGGCTACGGATCGCCTTCCATGACCGAAGCAGGCTTATTTATTGCAGGCATGCACGATTCAATTGGCTACGTTTACCATTTTACGCACGACGGTGAACTGGTGTGGAAAACAGCGTATGGACAGGATTTTACCTTCCGGTTTCCGGGGTCGCGCGGTACGCCAACACTAAATGAGGGCAAACTTTACTACTCGGGCGCACATGGCGATGCCGTTTGCCTGGACATGAAAACCGGTGAAAAAATATGGCACGTCAATATCTTTGAAAAATATGGTGGTGAGTTAATTAAATGGGGTTATACCGAATCGCCTTTTGTATATGGTGATTTGGTGATTCTGCAACCTGGCGGTGACAAAGTTTCGCTGGTCGGTCTCAATAAAAACGACGGCTCCGTGGTTTGGGAAACTGAAGTAGAAGGAAATGCCAATGCCTATAGCACGCCCCGGCTCATTGAGCACAACGGAGAAACGCTTTGCATGCTCAATCTCGATTTCAACCTGGTATTGTTTGACCCAAAAACCGGAGAGGTAAAAATAAAGCATGCCCTGACTGAAAAGCGGGGCAACCACTCGAACGAACCGGTTTATCAGGATAGACAAATCTTCTACTCTTCGGGCTACGGAGAAGGTTCGGTGATGTTCAGAATTAACGATGCCAGCCAGCAACTGGATACGATTTGGCAAAACACCGGTTTCGATTCGAAGCTGAGTGGCATACAAGTGGTTGATGGCTTGATTTACGGCACGGCAGACCAAAAGAAACACTGGGCCGTGCTGCGTTGGAGCGATGGCCAAGAAATTTTCACCACACGTGAAATCAAGCCGGGCTCCTTTGTTATGGCCGATGGGAAGTTTTATATTTTTACCGATACCGGCGAAATTGTGCTGGCCAAACCAACATCCGATGGTTTTGAAATTATCAGTCGTTTTGCGAGTCCGGGTTTTCCAACCGTTCATGCGTACGCGCACCCCGTAATTTACCAGAGAGATTTATTTGTACGAATCAATGATTCCGTGTGGCGATACAAGATTGCTAAATAGTGTGAACATTGAAGGGAAATAAAAATTCTGCTGACAGTCAAAACTAAAAATCGGACTATTTGAACATTTAAACTAAATGTTTAAAATAAATATTCAACCACCTTACGAAACTGTTTGATAATAAAGTATAATGATAGATTATTTGAACCTATGAGTTCTTAAATCAAGAAAACCCCTTCCCCAACCCATATTTTAACATTTTTTTAGCTTCTTCAGACAACGAAGACGCACAAGCAAAAAGAATCGCATAAATTACACTACAACAATTACTTACAAGCAATGTCGAGTTGAACTATTTCAATATATCAGACAAAAAGGTATGGAAATCACGTATTGTGTTTAGCTTCTTAATTGGCGTTTATTTGTCGCGTTGTTGAACAACTAATAAAAAGAAAGCCGGGCTTTAACGTAATTGATCCCTGGATTAAAATGTGAACACGAAAAGTTGACATTTTCATCCTTTAGCAGACTCTTTCAATCTTTTCTATTTTTCTCAGTTTATCCATTTTTTCCATTCAAAGACACTTTAGAACACAATTATGAAAACACATGCACTAATTTTAGTCCTCCTTTTTTTTGCCATTGGCACAACTTATTCTCAATCAAATCAAATTCCGCTGATCGGTGCAAAAGCGCCAGTTTTTACCGCACAAACCACCAATGGGGAATTGACATTTCCCAATGATTTTGGCGAGAGCTGGAAGATACTCTTCAGTCATCCAAAAGATTTCACCCCGGTTTGTTCTTCCGAGCTTCTCGAATTGGCCTACTTACAAAAAGATCTGGCTATGCTGAACGTGAAGTTTGCAATTATCTCCACAGATGATCTTTCACAACACAACATGTGGAAAGCTCATCTTGAAGAGCTGGATTACAAAGGCCGCGGAAAGCAATCCATTCAATTTCCAATCATTGATGATTCTTCAAAAAAGGTTTCAATTACCTATGGCATGCTGCATACGCCAACAAGCACGAGCCGCGATATTCGAGGCGTGTACATCATTGACCCAAAAAACACCGTGCGTTCCATTAATTTCTATCCAATCGAAGTTGGCAGGAACATCACTGAAATTGAACGCACCATTCTGGCTCTCCAGGCAGCCGACGAGACCAATTTGCTCACGCCAGCCAACTGGACGACAGGAGACGATTTGATGGTTCCGCACTTTCCGTACACGCAGAAAGACCTGGCCAAAAATCCGGACTTGAAGAATGAATACTACAATGTTGGAGACCGAATGTGGTTTAAAAAAGTTAGTAAATAGTCCAATGTTGTTTGAACAGTTCATGCGATTACTTTCAAACGACTGGGGCAATTAGTTTAACAGCAGCAGAAAGGGGCATTTTCAGCCCCTTTCATTTTTTCATGCCATTGTTTCGTATCGCTAGATCTCCGACAAAATTGCTTTTATTCTCTCCCACGATTTGTCACGGGCTGTCTTATTATCGCCCGAAGCGTCTGGATCGTCACCCTGGCGCATGTAGGCATGGCCCGCGCCGTCGTATATTTCATAGTCATACGTTTTCCCGGCTTCTTTCATCATTTTTTCTGTTGCGGGAATGCCGGAATTGATGCGGGAGTCATTCTCGCCATAAAATCCATAAACCGGCGCCACGATGTTTCCAATGGCCGATTCGGATTCAGGTGCACTGCCGTAAAACACAAGCGCCGCATCGAGTTGCTTGTTGTAAGTTGCGAACCGAAAGCTTTGCGAACCACCCCAGCAGAATCCGATAGCGACGGTGTTCCCGTTGCCGGCCTCCATTTTTGCTGCAAACGCCTGCACGGCGTTCAAATCGTTTTGAACCTGCTCGGCAGCCAATTCATAGAGGGCATTGCGGGCATCATCTGACGAAGGAAAATCGCTGGTCTTTTTATATTCTGAAGAAAAACCAGACAACAAATCAGGCGCCACCGCAATGTACCCTGCCTCAGCCAACTGGTCCGAGAAACTTCGCACCCAGTCTGTCAATCCACGATTCTCATGAATGACAATGGCAACGGTTGCTTCTGTTGAAACTTCGGGAAATACCACAAAACAATGAACCTCCCGATCGCCTGACTTCACTTTCACCCACTCGTGGTGGCGCGGCGAGTCTTCCAACTGTTTGAGGGCAAAATCCTGTGCTTTTACCTCACTCAAAAACAACACAAATACAATAAAACTGACTATTTTTTTCATGATCATTCGCTATTGGTTATCAAAGGATTAACAAGAAATCAAATCGTTTTGTTTGAATAAGGATTTGTTTAAGGCGAAGCCGAATGACTTTTCGGCAAAAAAAAAATCCGCCAAAACTGTTTTTTCAGCCTTGGCGGATTTTACCAAAGAAAGCGAACAGGGTAGCTTTTACAGTCCAAGTACTTCCGGCCCCTGTTCAAACACAATGTCAACAGGAATTCCCGCCTGGCCAATTCGATCCAAATCAGCTTGTAAACCTTCGCGAATGAACCCCATTTCGTCGATCATCGCTTTGGCTTTGTCGTAATCGCCATCGCCTTGAATGGTTAAAATCAGATCAGACAAATCCAGCATGGCTTGTTTCATTTTCTCGTAATTCACACGATAGGTTCCGGTCGCCTCGTCGCGCTCAAAAGCTCCTTTCTCCTGAAAATAATAAAAGCGGATCATATTGGCTTTTCCGTGTGCGCTGGCGGCGCCAAAACGTACCGAACGAAAAATGCCGGCCATGAAGGTCACCATGTTGTCCATCATGTCTTTATCAGTAAACTCACCAAGCTCATTCAACTGATAAACCGCCCAAAGACCAAGAATATCAGCCTTGCTTTCTTCGATAGAACTGTAGGTTTCCTTGAGTGCTTCACGAACAGTCTGGCTACCGTCAATTGTGTTTCCAAGTCCAAGTCCGTGCGCCACTTCATGAAACATGGTGTTTTCGAAAAAAGCGTCGAATTTCACATGGGCGCGCTGGTCTTCTGCAATCAGCAAATCGGTGATTGGCAACAAAATCTGATCGAACTTGGCTTGCATGGAATTCTTCAACTGCAACTTACGGCTGCCTTTGTTGGCGCGAACCTTTTCATCATTCGGCAAATTGATGGCGATGGTTTTACTTCCGGCGTTGCAATCACCGGCATAAAAAATGGCATCGTAAGCGTTCAGGTCAGAATCCGAGCCTGGCGTTTCATTTTTATAGGCTTCGTCTGTTGGCAGCGCCTTCTGCAGATCGGGCAATAAAGCCGCGTATTTGTCCAGACGGGCGCTCCATGCTTTGTCTTTCACCAAAATAAACGCTTCGTGGGCGGCCTTGTAGCCATAAAGTTGATCTTCGTAGTTTTCAATGGGCCCAACCACAAAGTCAATGGTATTGGTTTTCATATCCATCCAGGCCACATCGCTTTCGTAATACTCATCGGTCAGCAAGGCCTCGGCACGCAGCTCAAGGTACCGCTTTAGTCCCGGGTCTTCGGCCAGTTCCGCTGCCTGGCGAATGGCTCCGGCCGCCGCAGCTATTTGATCTTTAAAAGCTTCATGATAAGGAATGGCTTTTAACTTTCCGTTCTCGTCGCGCCGGATCAAAGTGTACAAACTGGTTTTCGAGGGTTCACCCCAAGCTTCAAACTCAGCTTTGGTCATGTCCACCGGATAAAAGTTGGCCCCTGCCGGCTTGTCCCCAAAACCGTCGAGAAAAGGTTTATTCGCATTCAGCCGCTCCCAAGGTCCATAGTTAATTTTGATGAATTTCTCCATCGCCGGTTCCGTGGCTTGAGATAAAACCGATTCTTTGTCGCCAAAGGCTTCCATCCAAAAAATTTCATTCATGATATTTGCCGCCTTAAATAAATGAGGCAACATTTGTTGCTCTTTTTCGGTCAGTACCGAAAGGTCTGTTGTGAGTTTGAACGAAACAAAAGCATCGGCCTTTGCTGCAATTTCACTTTTCATCGTTTCCTCTTGTTTGGGTTTCGTGCTGCAAGCACTCAAAAATGTGCCTGCCGCCACGACCATTAAAAAAATCAGTTTATTCATTCTCGTTCGTATTTAGTGTTGTTGTTGTTGTCAAATGCATAGTCGCGTTCGACCAGGGCAATTCGTGTCGTATAGTATTTATACCATCGCTCCTGTCCCATTCGCTGGGCAAACAGGTGATCAGCATTCATTTTCCAGCTTTTTATTGAGTCCATATCCTTCCAATAAGAAACGGTAATTCCCAGTTCATTGCGGGCCGACTCCATTCCCAGAAATCCATACTGTTGCCGTGCAAGCTTCTCCATTTTTTCGGCCATTTCAGCGTATTCCACATCGTCAACAGCCGTTCTCAGCGAGCTAAATATTACAGCATAATACGGAGGCTGGGGAGTTTGTGCAATCATATTGATCGTAGTTGTTGTGACACAAGCTTCAGTCATAGTTTTTTAATTATCCAAGCTAAAGGAAATAAGGTTCTGCCAGTCCTTTGGCCACCAGCAAATCATTCAGGCAGTAAAAATCTCCAATCGCGCGGATGCTTTCGTGTCCGGCCAATAATTCCTCGGGAACCCGAATGTATATGACGACCAGGTATCGACCGTACTTTCCTTTGCTGTCCTTGATGGTTTCCACCACAGCCAATGTTCCTTTTCGAATGAGTGATTTGACAAAGTCGGAAGCAGCCACTCCAAGCAAGTATTCATCTGAATCTTTTTTCACACCATATACTTCCGGTGTGTCTATGCCATAAAGGCGAACCCGCTCATTGCGAACCCACACACTTAATCCCAGGTCAATGTCAATGTCGTAAGTGTCGCCATCAACTACCCGTTGTATTTCAGCCTGATATTGATACATCGTTTGTTTTTTTAGTTACGAACGATAATTTACAAAAAATGCTGTCAAAACTGACAGCATTTTAAATATTATTTTGGAAGTTGCATTCCCTTTTCTTTGGCCATTTTTTCCAGTCGTTTCTGGAAGTTGGATTTCTTAACCGGCCCTTTCTTTTTATTGGCTTGCAGCTGCGCCCTGATTTTATCTTCATCAATCATATGGCGGAACAAGTACATTTGTCCGATGGTAATGACGTTGGCCAGGAAGTAATAATAACTCAAGCCCGATGAATAATTATTCAAAATAAACAGGAACATCACCGGCATGAGGTACATCATGGTTTGCATGCCCGGCATTTGCTGGCTGGTTGCCGCCTGCGAATTCATTTTCGTTGAAATAACCGTTGTGATCGTCATCAGCAAACAAAACAAGCTGACATGATTGCCATAGAATGGAATAGTAAACGGCAGGCTCAAGATGGAATCGTAGGAGGACAAGTCGGTGGCCCACAAGAAACTTTCCTGGCGCAATTCAATAGACGTTGGAAAGAAAAAGAACATGGCAATCAGAATCGGGAATTGCAACAACATTGGTAAACAGCCCCCCATCGGATTTACCCCGGCTTTTTTATACAGAGCCATGGTTGCCTGTTGTTTTTCCATCGGCTTGTCTTTGCTAAACTTCTCATTCAGCTCGTCAATCTCCGGCTTCAAAGCCCGCATCTTCGCTTGCGAGATATACGATTTATAGGTGAATGGAAAAACGATCAGCTTGATGAAAACGGTCAGCAATAGAATGATGATTCCAAAATTATCGATGTATTTCCGAAGAAAGTTGAAAGTTGGAATAATCAGGTATTTATTAACCGGGCGAACTACGGCATAGCCCAGGTCAATCAGCCGTTCCAGCGACAAATCATACTGATTGAGCGTGGTGTAATGGTTCGGCCCAAAATAAAACTGCATGCTATGATTTTCCTGCGGACTGCCATCGTAAGGGAAAGCAATATCGGCAAAATAGCGCCCCACATACTTGGGATCATCTTCCAGGTATTCGTAACGCACATCAGCCGTTGGAAACGATTCGTCAGCAATAATGGTAGAGTTAAAAAACAACTGTTTCAAACTAATCCATTTCACCTTGGTTTTTAAGGTTTCTTCACTCGATTTAGCCGCGCTTAGTTTTTCAACATCGTCTTCAAAAAACTTATAACTGATGGTCGTGTAGCGGTCTTCGCCATATTGTGACTTTCGCTCCTGCCGTGGTGCTGCAAATGCCCAGTTAAAGTTCAGGTAATTCGTATTTCTTGATAACAACTCATTCAGGCCGACATTCTTGACATTAAAACCAACCAACCAGGAATTGTAATCCAGTGTGTACTCGTACTCGATGTACCGACCGTTTCCGGCATTCAGTCGCATACTCAGCGTTTGGCTTTGACCGCCATGTTCTTCATTGAATTTCAAACGCCCTTCTTTTCCGATCGGAACTTCGGGACCACTTACAACAATTTGTTCCTGGTTCAAGGAAGGCTCAAAATACAAATCGTCAGTCCGTATACTGCGGTTTTCAGAAAAGAAGTTAAAACCAAACAAATTGTCATCGCCTTCAAACAACATCAGCGGAAGCGAATCGTAAGTTTGATAACCTTTCAGTTCGACCGAATAAATCTTACCTCCTTTGTTTGAAATGGTCAGTTTCATCAGGTTATTTTCCAGGGTAATGAATTGCTCTTCGCCTGAAGCCGCTTGGCCAAAAGCGCCAAATTGATCGGTCGCTTTTTTTGAAACCACAGACGAATCTGGTTCGGTGGCGTCCTCAAGCTGAGCTTCTTGCTCCATTTCCCTAATCTGAGCCTGAGCTTCAGCCTCTTTGGCCCGCGATGCCTCGACCTGTGCAATGGAATCCTGTCTTTTTCTCGCTGCTTCAATCTCTTCTTCCGAAGGTTTATTCAAATAGCTAAATCCAATGAGGATGGTAAAAATCAGAACAATCCCGATAATCGTATTCTTATCCATTCTTAATATTTTTTCTTTATTTAGAGCTTAGTGTTGCTTTTACAAAAGCGACAAATAGTGGGTGCGGATTTAAAACTGTGCTGCTGTACTCCGGATGAAACTGAACACCAATAAACCATTTGTGGCTCATAATTTCTACCGCTTCAACCAAATCCGTATCCGGGTTAATTCCAACGGGTTTCATATCCGATTGCTTAAAGGCGTCGAGGTAATGGTTGTTAAACTCGTAACGATGCCGGTGACGTTCGCGGATCTCGGTTTTTCCGTAGGTTTTATAAAAATTTGATTTCTTATTGACAATGTGGCAATCGTAAGCGCCAAGTCGCATGGTGCCGCCTTTTTCCGAAATGCCTTTTTGGTCCTCCATCAGTGCAATAACCGGAGCCGTGGTTTTATCATTCATCTCCGTCGAGTCAGCACCAGTCATTCCCAGCACATTGCGTGCATATTCAATCACGGCGATTTGCATTCCCAAGCAAATTCCCAGGAATGGAATGTTGTTTTCGCGAACATACTGGGTGGCTTTAATTTTCCCTTCAATTCCACGATGTCCAAATCCAGGTGCGATAATCACGCCATCCAGACCTTCCAACTCCTCTTCAACATTCTCCGGTGTAAGTTCTTCCGAATGAATCCACTTCAAATTGACCTTTGCCCGGTTGGTGGCGCCGGCATGTACCAAAGCTTCTGCAATTGACTTGTAAGCGTCCTGCAATTCCACATATTTACCGACCAGACCGATCTCTACTTCCTGTTCCGGATTTTTGTGTTTCCGCAAGAACTCGTTCCACTCTTTCAGGTCCGGTTCGTTTTTTGCGGGTAGCTTCAGCTTCTTCAAAACGGTCAGGTCGAGCTTCTCTTCCAGCATTTTATTAGGAACCTCATAAATGGTCGGAACATCAATGGACTGCACAACGGCATCAATATCAACATTACAGAAAAGGGCGACCTTTTTGCGGATGCTGATTCCCAAATCATGCTCGGTACGCAAAACCAACACGTCGGGCTGAACCCCATTTTCGAGCAGCATCTTAACGGAATGCTGCGTTGGCTTGGTTTTCAACTCGCCCGAAGCAGCCAGATACGGCACCAAAGTGAGGTGAATGACCAGCGCATTGGAGCCGAGCTCCCATTTCAGCTGGCGAACAGCTTCCACGTAGGGCAAAGATTCAATATCGCCCACGGTACCACCAATTTCGGTAACCACAATATCGTAATTACGCTTATTGCCCAGAAACTTAATTTTTCGCTTAATTTCATCGGTGATGTGCGGAATGATTTGCACGGTTTTTCCAAGATAATCTCCCCGACGCTCTTTGTTGATCACCGACTGGTAGATTCGTCCGGTCGTCACATTATTTGCCTGCGAGGTCGGCACATTCAAAAACCGCTCGTAGTGCCCCAAATCCAGATCCGTTTCGGCCCCATCATCGGTCACAAAGCATTCGCCATGTTCATACGGATTTAAAGTTCCCGGATCAACATTAATATAAGGATCCAATTTTTGGATGGTAACAGAATAGCCTCTGGATTGCAATAACTTAGCCAATGAGCTGGCCAAAATTCCTTTTCCTAAGGAGGAGGTCACACCTCCTGTTACAAAGATGTACTTGGTTGCTGACAAAATCGTATAGTTTAATAGTTCCTAAAAACGCACAAAGTTAGTCAATAAAAATTATTGCGCTTTAAATTGGGCTCATTATAATTAGAATTAACCATTAAAAAACCCGCTAAAATCAGCGGGTCAGTTTTCTTGAAGTTAATCTTCGTCGTCCATGGAGTCAATAATATTGATCTTCTCCTTTAGGAACTCGATTTTCTCCTCCGTGTCTTGTATTTTTTTGTTCACATCATCAATCAGCGATTCCGCATTCTTGGTGTTGGCAAAAAATCCGATATTATTGTTCAGTAAGATCAAGTCACTTTCCATCTGCTTTAATTTACTGACATATTTGTCGCGTTCGTGGCGCATTTTATTGTTTCCCCTACTTGTTCCGGAAATATTGGAAATTTTTGTTTTGAACTTCAGCAAGCTTCTTTTCTGATCATCAATCTTCAAATTATCGAAATGGGCGTTTACCGCATCACGAAACTCATTTTGAACCGTGTCCTTATCTTTAAACGGAACATGCCCAATGTCCGTCCAGCGACGTTGAAACTCTTTGATATTTTCCAGATTCACATCTTCGCTTTTTGATGGCTTATAATCCTTAACCTCCTCTATCAAAGCTTTTTTTAGGTTTAGATTTTCGATCTGCTCTTCATCAACATGATGAAAATGCTTCGATTTGTTATCGAAAAAGTAGTCGCAGGCTGCCCGAAACCGTTTCCAAATCGGATCAGAATGTTTGCGGGGCACCGGCCCGATATCTTTCCACTTTTTCTGGATTCGGATAAATTCATCGGTGGTTTTTCGCCAGTCGGTGCTGTCCTTCAAGGCTTCAGCCTGAACGCACAAATCAGTTTTCAACTGCAAATTATTCATCTGCAATTCTTTGTTCTGCGCATAAAACTCGCGCTTGGCATCGAAAAACTGATCGCAGGCAGTCCTGAATCGTTCGTAAATCCGGTTGTTGTCCTTTTTGGGTGCAAACCCAATGGTACGCCATACTTTCTGAAGTTCAACCAGTTCCCGCGATCTTTTATCCCAATCCCGATGGTTTGTAATCGCCGAATTTACGATCTCCTCTGCCTTTTCGCACAAGGCGGCCTTCGCTTCCAGATTTTTCTTCTGCTCCTGTTTCCGGCCCTCAAAATAACCTTGGTGTTTCTTATTTATTTTGGAAGTAGCTGCTTTAAAACGTTCCCATAATTCCTCTTTTTTATCGCGGGGAACCGGGCCAATTTCGCGCCACTGCTCATGGTATTTCTGCAAGATATTAAAAGCCTTGATCACCGATGGCTCGACCAACAGCTCCTCGGCCTTTTCGCAAAGAACAAGTTTCAACTCCAGGTTCTTTTTCAGATCCAAATCCCGCAGTTCGCGGTTAATTTTTATATAATCGTAGAAATTCTCAACATGGTGGTGATAGGTCTCCCATAAATCCTTCAATTTTGATTGTGGCACCAAACCAATTTCACGCCATTCTTGCTGCAGATCCCTAAATTCCTGAAATGTTTTGTTGATTGATTCCTTGCGATTCACGAGGTTCTTGATTTCATCAATAATCTCATACTTTCGCTGCAAATTTTCTTCCTTCTCATCCTCCAATTGCCGGTGTTGCTTATTCCGAAGCTGTCTGAAATCACGCAACAAGTTCCGCAAATCATCCTCGTAAATCGCATTTGAAGGCTCAAAATCTTCTTCGTTGCCTCCATCTTCGAGAAACTGCTTTTTCTCGGCATCGGCCACAGCACGATGTTTTTTATAAAAATTGATTTTAATGCTGTCGAGATCGGCTTTGATATCTTCGTCTGCATGCTTTTCAAGCAACTCACGCAGGGCATTAATCAACTCCACTTCGTTCAGGGCCGTGTAATCAACCGCTGCACGTGCTGTTTTTTCGGGCGCCTGTTCTGCTGTTTTCTCCTGAATTTTGTCTTCCTCGGCTTTATCTGCAACTGCTGCTGCTTCGACCGGAGAATTACCGGCAACTTCCGCTACCGCCTTTTCTGGTTCCGATTCAGCCTCACCTTCCCGATCAAGCTGATCATCCGGCTCTGCCAATTTCTCGCCACTTTCAGTTTCGGCATCCGAACCTCCGGCTGACGACTCAGGTTGATCAGCCTGGTTGACCGCTTCAATCGGTGGTTCTTCACGAACGGAATCTCCGTCTTCAGCATCAACTGGCTTTTGTTCTTCAGCCGATTCGGATGGTACCTCAGCTGCAGCTGGCACGTTTTCCAATTCTGCTGCCGATTTTTCTGGTTGCTCCGGCTGTTCTGCCGAACTGGCTTCCGGGTTCGATTCTGGCGTATGAGCAGCCCCTTTTTCTTCGGATGTTGCTTTTAACTCATCGTTTGAGTTTTTCAGGTCTTCAGGTGTCATGTAATAAATTTTTAAATTACTAAGTAACTCTCAGAGAATTAGGCTCCCTATTTGCATACGAAAATAGAATATAATGTACGAATACTCAAAGAAATCAGCAATAAAGTAAGAAAAACATCCGATCAGAAACAACAAATGCCACTTATTTAAGTAGCATTTGTTTATGATATCAGACTGAAGCTGATTAGGCAATCTCAATTTGGCGCTTTACCGGTATGGCCTCTTTCTTCTTTTGAATGGTGATTTTAAGTATTCCGTTGTTAACTTCAGCATGAATCTCCTCTTGGTTCAGCTTGTCCGACAATCGGAACTTCTTCTCAAAATTCCGCTTTTCAAATTCGATCCGCGAATATTTCAGTGTTTTGGCTTCTTCGGCGTCAGCATCTTTATCCTCATTGAGTTCACTTTTCACGGTCAAAACATTATTCTCAACGGCAAGCTCAATTTGGTCTTTTGAAAACCCCGGAACCAGGAGTTCCAATGCAATTTCCGTTTCACTTTCCAATACATTGGTCGAAGGGCTATATGCTAATTCAGCCTTCTCCAAACGGTCTGATGCCAAGTTGGTCTTAAAAAAATCATTCAATAAAGAATCTACTGGATTTGTGCGATAAACCGGACGACTAACATTTACTAGTTTCATAATTTGTTTCCTCCTTAATTGTTTGTATTGATAATATTTTATTGTTTCTGGCTGTCCTTTTTCAAATTATATTCCAGCTCAAAAAACCGGACAAAACTTTTGCTTCACCTTTGAATAGCCAGTCATAATTTCCGAATTTCAATAAAATTAAGCGTCAATATGGCATCTTATGCACATAAATAGATATTACAAACGAAAAAATCACCGCTTTGAATTTGCTAAATGTTGCTACTTTTGCACAAAATTTACAATCATGCGAATCGATATCTTAACGGTTGTTCCGGATTTATTGGAAAGCCCGTTTAATCACTCCATCATCAAAAGAGGAAAAGAAAAAGGTTTGGTTGAAATACACGTGCACAACATCCGTGATTTTTCTACCGACAAACATAAGCGAACCGATGATTACGCTTTTAGCGGTGGTGCCGGCATGGTAATGACGATTCAACCCATTGAAGCGGCGATCGAACATCTAAAGGCGCAACGCCACTACGATGAAATTATTTACACCAGTCCCGACGGTGAGCAATTCACCCAGGGAATCGCCAATCAACTGTCACTAAAAGGAAACCTCATGATTCTTTGCGGTCATTACAAAGGTGTGGACCAACGCGTTCGCGAACATCTGGTTACCCGTGAAATTTCGATTGGCGATTACGTTCTGACTGGTGGAGAATTGGCCGCAGCGGTGATGGCCGACAGCATTGTCCGGCTGATTCCAGGGGTAATTTCGGACGAAACATCGGCGCTGACCGATTCGTTTCAGGACAACCTGCTGAGTCCGCCTGTTTACACACGGCCTGCCGACTACAAGGGCTGGAAAGTGCCCGATGTTTTGATTAGCGGCAACGATCGAAAAATCAACGAATGGAAAGAAAAACAGGCCTACGAACGCACCAAACAACTTCGCCCCGACCTGCTCAACGATTAAGTGCGACGGCAAATGACATTGTACGGACACATGCGGCATTTTCGGTCATCTTCGGTTTGATTGTAAACCTGCCCTACACTAAACATCTCATTGAGCAGCTCCTCCAAACTCAAGCGAAAATCGCCTTCAACATCGCGATAATTTAACGGATGACCTTGGAAGATGACCTCGGGATGAAATTCATCATGGAAGAAATCATCAATCTTATAAATTGTCGGTAACAAATCGCCGGCTCCGGTTGAACGCCTGAAAATTTCGGAATAAACCAGCGTTTGAAAAATTTCTTTGGGTCGATTGCTGCCATCACGCTCGTAAAACTGGGCGACATCTTTAAAACTCAGGCTCAAGTGGCGTCCGGTTTTGTAGTCGATAATCCGAACACCTTGCGGGGTTTCATCAATCCGATCAATCGTTCCACCCAACAAAATTTGTTGCTTGCCGTTCCCGGCCGCCACATCAAAGGCGGACTCGTATTGGCCTTCCAAAGCAATAACCTTAAAAGGAGCAAATGCCAAATCGTTCATCAACAACTGGTTCAGGTATGTCTCTAAATGATCCTTTACCAGAATATTTTTACCGCTTATCCTCACCTCGTTCAACTCCTTATCCTTGTAATATTCTTTGGCGAAGGCGGCGCGGATGACCTGTTCCAATTTTGCCTTATTGACCAGCAAAGCTTTTAAATGATCTTTCTGCACTTCTTTCCCAACAAAATCGCGGTAAAGCAATTCCATGGCGTAGTGAAAGAGGTTGCCGAACAAGCGCGGATCCACATCTTCCAGCACATCGTCCGACTCTTTAATAAAGGCAATGTGTTTAAAATAGAACTTCAACTTACAATCGAGGTAGGTATTCAGGGCACTTGGGCTCAGCTTACGCGTGGTGTAATTTCGCAGCAATTTTTCCTGGTGGGCCGCGGTGGCCGGAATAGCAATGGGCCTGTTTCCGGACGATTTAAAATTGAAGTCGAAGTAATATTCTTTCGGTTTGGCTTCCGAATCATATTTCAACTGAAAAAGGTACCGGCTCATTTCGCCCGAATTTAAACCATCGGTGGCTGAGTTATACACCAGCACCACTTCTTCGGCGCGATGCAACAAGCGATAAAAGTAGTAGGCATACATGGCGTCGTGCTCTTCGTAAGCCGGCAGTCCAAAGGCTTTTCGCAAATGATAGGGAATAAACGAATGCACGGGTGTCGACTTGGGCATTTTACCTTCGTTGACCGAGAAAAGCACCACCTTTTTAAAATCCAGCAGGCGCGTTTCCAGAAAACCCATGACCTGCAATCCGGTTAGCGGCTCCCCTTCAAAAGGAATAGACACCCGCTGCAAATGCTGAATGAGCAAGCGGAAAAACAAGGGCAACGAAATCTTCGGGCCAGCCAGTTCATCCAGTGTATCCATTAAACGCTGAATGGACAAATAAGCTTGATAAAGATATTCCCCGTCGAGCCGGGCAGGATCTTCTTCGCCACCAGAAAAACGCAAACCCAAATGCCGAATGATCTCCATCAAATAGTCAGCAAAAGTTTTCCAGTTGGCTTGCACAGAAAAGATCAATTCCAATAAAGCATTCCGACTTAGATCGGACTGTGCCACATGGATTTTATTTTTACTTCGAATTTCGGACACCAAGCCTTTGGTTTCGTCGCTGGCAATGAGCTGGTGCTTGAGCAATGCCAGCACCGGACGATGATAAAAAGCAGGCTCACCGTTCAGCTTTCTGCTGTTTTTTTGCAAATCAATCAGCAGCGAAACAAGGCTGTAAACAGGCGTATTCTGAAGCGCGTAGCCCATGGTAATGTTGATTTGCCTGAAGCGTGCGCCTGCCGAGGAAATAACCGGCACCAACAAATTTTCGTCTGATAGCACCAGTGCCGTATCATCGAAACGGCTGGCCTTGATTTCTTTCTGAAATAAGGCTGAATCATGAATAATTTGCGCCTGTGCCACTTGCCCCGGCACCGAAACCACGCTGATTGTTTGCTTCTTTTGCGCACCGTTGTCGAGTACAAAATCTGCCGGCGGCGGAAATTCAACCCGGTTTCGACGGATAAAAAGGCCGGCTTCCTGCGCGGGATTATTCAAAAACTGATCATCGTAATCCCAAAAAAACAGGCTTTTCTCAGCCGCTTGAAAACGTCGAAAAAGCGTATTTTCACATCGATTCAAAGCATTAAAGCCAATAAAGACAAACGGACCGCCGTCCGGTAAATTCTGTTCCCCTTCAGTCAACGCGTCAACCAATTGCCTGTAAACCAAGCCGGTATAACCAAGATTCTGTTGGAACAACTCCGCACGGAAACGCCGATAAATGGCCGGCAGTTTATTCCATACCGCCATAAACTTTTCACGGTTCGCCGAACCATCAGCGCGCCCCATGTTTCCCCAAAAAGCCTCAATAGCCTTTTTTTGTTCGGCCGTCAAATACTCAAAGCGGGTTTCAACTTCTTTGATGTCTTTAATATTTTGGAACAAATCCCCGGCATCCAGCTGGTATTTATCGATATCGTTAAAGTCGTTGAGCAAGATTTCACCCCAAAAGAAAAAATCATCCAGACTTTCGTCGTGCCCCGTTTCGGCAACATAAACCTGGTGCAAATGCAGAATTAAACTAATCTGGTCTGATATTTGCATCCCCGACATGCGCGCTACCAATTCGTCAATGGTAATTGTTTCGGGCCCAATAATGGGCGAGGTCACCAGTTCATTCAAATAAGCGTTGAAGAAAACACTGGCCCGACGACTGGGAAACACCAATGAAATTTGGTGAAGATCAGAACCATAAGTCGAATACAGATAGTGAGCAACTTGCTTTAAAAAAGGGATCATGCCAAATTATTTTTGTTAAAGATAATACTTAAATTTAGCCGGCCAGAAAAGTTTTTTCAACCAAGGCAACAAATCAATCAAAATGAATCCATTAGAAACAATAAAATTATCAATCATGAAAACAAGTCAACTCTTTTTCCTGCTCATCCTGCTATCGGTGAGTAGCTTTGCACAATTCGACCCCAACCCGTTGCATTCAACACCTTATATTGAAGTAACCGGAGAGGGTGAACTGGAAGTCGTTCCGAACGAGATTTTTCTTCAATTTACCCTGAAAGAACGATACGACGGGAAAACCAAAATCAATATTGAAGACCTGGAGAAAAAGATGAAACAGCATCTGAAAGTCAATAAATTTGACCTTTCCAAGCTTTCGCTGGCTGATGCTGACGCCAACTTTGTAACCATCAAACGAAAAAATAAGGATGTGCTGGCTTCAAAAGATTTTATTATAGAGGTTAGCTCGACGCAGGAACTTGCCGATGTTTGGGAAATTCTGGATGAGATTGACGCGGCCAATGCGCACGTTCAACGGGTTGATCACAGCCAGATGGAAGATTTCAAAAAAGAGGTAAAAATAAAAGCGATCAAAAATGCCAAAGAGAAAGCTTCTTATCTGCTCGACGCGGTAGATGAGCAAGTTGGCCGGGCCTTATTTATTCAGGAACGTGAAAACTACAGCCAGCCTTATGCTGAAAAAATGATGATCAGAGGCGTGGCTTCTTTTCAGAATGATGAACTTGAAATGGCGGATGAACCGGCCATCTCCTTCCAAAAAATTAAATTGACCTACAAAGTTTTTGCCCGATTTGCCATCGAAGGACATCCTGTGGAGCTGCTGAACCCGTAGTTTCAGGAACACAATTGCAACTTGACATCGTTTGCAACCCGTAAACCAATTCAACGATGAAAACTTCGATGATTCTTTTTCTGCTACTGTTTTCCGCGTCGGCCTTTTCGCAATCACCAGCCTTTGAAAAGAATGCGATGCTTGGACGGGGAATCAACCTGGGCAATATGTTTGAAGCCCCGGACGAAACAGCCTGGGGCAACCCTTTTCAGGACAATTACCTGAAACAAATTGCCGATTTGGGCTTCGATCATGTGCGCATTCCCATTCGATGGGAAACCGCCGCCCGAAGCATGGCTGAATCACCTTATACGATTGACCCTTTATTTTTGGAGCGAATTCAGCATGTTGTCGATTTGGCACTTGAACACCAGCTTCATGTCATTATCAACATGCACCACCACGAAGCGCTGTTTGAGCAGCCGGATGATCAAAAAGCACGCTTTTTAGCCATGTGGGATCAAATCGCCAGCTACTTCTCGGATTATCCGGACCATCTGATTTTTGAACTTTTGAACGAACCGCATGGCCAACTGACCGCTACGAAGTGGAATCTTTTTTTGGCTGATGCCATTCATACAATCCGAAGCAGCAACCCGACCCGATTTCTGCTGGTTGGCACTGCCGAATGGGGCGGCCTGGGCGGCTTATCAAAATTGCAACTGCCCGCCGACGACCGCCTCATTTTGACCATTCATTATTATAATCCCTTCTCTTTCACACATCAGGGAGCTGACTGGTCGGGCGATGAAGCACAGGAATGGCTCGGAACCAAATGGATGGACACCGAAAGTGAGCGTCAACTGATTCAATCAGATTTTGCCCCAGCCATTCAGTATCGCGAAACCCATCAAATACCGATTCATGTGGGCGAATTTGGCGCCTACTCCAAAGCCGATATAGAATCGCGGGCACGCTGGACAACTTATCTGGCACGCTATTTCGAGTCGCAGGACTTTAGCTGGGCTTACTGGGAATACAGCGCAGGATTTGGAATCTACGATCGGGCAAACCAGTCGTTTTACACCGAACTTGTTGATGCACTGCTCCATAACGAAATGCCCGAACCGACGCCAGTAAATTTCGAAGAACTTTTTAAAACTGATTTTGAAAACGATGGCGATTGGGAAGGGTGGAACCTGAACAACTCGAATGGCGCTTCCTCGGCAGGATTGGTCAGCCAGGGAGATCTGACCATCGACATTGAAAACGGGGGAACACAAGCCTGGCACATCCAGCTGGCCTACCCGGGCTTGCTGCTTGAGGAAGGAAAAACCTACGAAATCCGAATCTTCGCTACAGCCGAAACCAATCGTTCCATCACGGCTTACGCAGGGATGAACCGTGATCCCTGGAGTTCTTACAGCGGATATACAACTTTAAATTTAAGCCCGGCACCACAACTTTTCACCATAAATTTTCAAATGCCAAGCAGCACGGACCACCAGGCACGGCTGGTTCTGGATTTAGGTTATTCGAAAATCCCGGTTAGCTTGCACGAAGTTGCTTTATACGAAGTTAGTTTCGTGACAGAAAGCCCGGACACGATAGTACAAACCTCTTTTTTCTATCCAAACCCTACCAGCGGACTCGTGAACTTTTCTACCGCCGACAGCGCCAGCATCATCTCCGTGTATTCTTATCAAGGCAGGCTGATTTGGCAGCAACAAATGCCTTTAAGCCAGCAAATCAACCTGGAAAAGCTTCCCACCGGACGCTACATTATTCGCTGGCAGTCAAGAGGAAAAATGCAGGTTGGCAAACTCATCAAACAAGCGTCACCCCGTTTTTAACGGGCTGCTGCCACTTCTTCTTGGCTTACTGCTTCCAAATCGTTACCAAAACTCATTCGCACATACGAAATCACATCGGCAATCTGCTCATCAGACAAGAAGTCATGGGCAGGCATCAAACTGTTGTACACTTCACCATTTACCGTAATTTCTCCACTTTGTCCGTTTAACATCAATTCAATCATCTTGTCCTTATCGGCAATCCATTCGTTTGGACTGAGTGGAGGAAACATGCCTGGAACTCCAGAACCATCGGACTGGTGACAAGTCAGGCAATATTTTTGATAGACCGCCTTTCCCGGATGTGGCTCTCCCAGAGCTTGGGTGCCGGTCACGTCAGATAATTCTTTCGGATTTTCAGATTGTTCTTGATTGTTGTTCGCAGATTTTTTTCCGCTGCAAGAACCAAGTACGAAGACGAATAACATGATTGAATAAAAATAGAACTGTCTCACTACGAATGCATTTTCATTTATAAATTGAATTAATTGGCCGGATTATACATGATCCGCCACACGCGCCCTTTCACGTCGTCGGTAACAAACAACGAACCGTCGGGTCCCTGCGCCAAACCACACGGACGATATTGAGCATCGGCGGGGCTGTTCACCGGACTAACACCGGCAAATCCATCGGCAAATATTTCCCAGTCCCCGGACGGAATCTTCCCTTCAAAGGGAACAAAAACGACGTAGTAGCCTTCCTGCACTTCGGGCGCCCGGTTCCACGAACCGTGAAACGCAATGAATGCGCCATTCTGATACTGTTCGGGGAACATGTCGCCCGTATAGAAAAGCAAATCATTGGGTGCCACATGTGCGGGGAAAGCCAAAATCGGATCGTCCTTGGCAGCGCACACGCCCACCTCAGTTCCATCGCCACCATATTCGGGCCCCAACACTTTTTGCTGTGTAATGGGATCGTAATAACAGTACGGCCATCCAAAATCCGATCCTTCTTCAACCAGTAGAAACTCCTCTGCCGGAAGCTCAGCACTTTGCTTTTCATCATAAAGCTCCGGAAAAAACTGGTGCAACTGATCGCGCCCGTGCTGTAAGGCATACAAGGTATTTTCTGCGCCATTCCAGTCAATGGCTACGGCGTGCCGAATACCGGTGGCATACCTCTGGCCGTCTTCCACCTGGTCCTGTTTCAATTGATCAGCCCGGAACTTCCATATTCCTCCATGCCGTTCCAGCAAAGGACAAGGATCCATGCCGGGCGAGCCCTTGGTTCGGGTTTGTTCCATGCAGGCGTTTGAAGGCGCACCAACCGTCACATATAAATTCCCAGCCTGATCAAAAGTCAGGGGTTTGGCAGCATGCTGATTATTGATCGGCAAGCCGGTTACTACAATTTCCTCCCCGTCGTGAGGAAGAAGCTGGCCGTAAACCATTGGGTATCGAACCACCAGGGTGTCCGATCCAAAATAAAGGTGGTTGTTCCAGAAAGCAATTCCCGTTCCGTGATGCCTTCCAAAGTATTGAATTAAATCGGCACGGCCATCGTTTGTGGTATCACGCAGGCAGGCAATTCCGCCGCCCTTGTGCAACCGGTTCAGCGAAATGTAAATATCGCCCTGATCATTCACCTGAATATGCCGGGCCGGGCCCAAGTCGTCGGCCACTACCAAGGCACAAAAACCCTCGGGCAGGGTCAATCCGCCGTTGTCCGAATCGGCCGTAATGGTATTAATTTTATGCGATCCACTGTTGCATGACACAAACACCACCGCCAACAGCAAAAGATTGATGAACTTCATCACACAGTTTTTTTAAAACAATTATAAACCAATATCTTACAGCACAGTCTGCTTTCTGAAAGCTTCAGAGAAAAAGAACGTCAAGCTGCAATTTTTCGTTTAGAAGAAAACAAGGCACAAGTTGATTTGTTTAGGATTTTCGCGCATCGAAAACAGAGGAAAGCCCAATGAACAGCATAGAAACGCTGATTCGGTGCCCGTTGATGATTCTGTCAGCGCAAAAAAACAGGTCGTTTCAGCACAACACTGAAACGACCTGTAAAGACGGACTCATCTCGTTATTTTTCAACAAGCTATAACGCTGTTGATTTTTTGTTCTTGACAACCAGGTACAACACGATAAAAATCACAATTAAAATAAGCGGCAAAACCGACATATTGCGAAGTGTGATTTGAGGGCCCGCAGTTTCGATCGATTTTCCCATAATTGGCAACACCATGGACGTAGCCACAAAGCCGGCACCACCTAAAATTGACATTCCCAAAGCCCCGCTTTTCGGAATATATTCCGAGGCAACACCAATCATGGTTGGCCAAAAATAGCAAACGCCAACGGCAAAAACGGCTGCAGCGCCCAAGGTCATGGCGGCACCACTCGAAATACTTAGCAAAAGCAAACCAATGGTGGCGATGACAGCTGAGCCCAGCAATACGCCAATCGGATTTAAGCGATGAATCAATCCACCGGCAAAGAAACGTCCAACCGCCATGATTCCGGTAACCACCACCAGAATGATCATCGGGTTAATCCCATTGGTCATCAGCAGGGCATTAATCCACTGTGTCGTGCCCAGCTCCGTTGAAGCCGTGAGCAACATGGCCAACAGGACCAAAGGAAAAATCAGGCTGATCTTATTCACCAATCGTCCTTCAACCACAACAAAAACAACAATAGCCGCCACAATTAAATACGGCCACGTGCTGTCAAAATTTAAACTCATCGACGGGATCGACGCGGCCAAAATCATTAACAATACGGTTGCAATAATTGTGTAGGGAGCCCCAATATTGCGCATCATTTCCTTATAGGAAACGCCACTCGTTACACGCTCAGTTTCCGGAATTTTTTGTCCCAGGAAAAGAAAACCATAAATGGCCAGCGGAATAAACAGCAGGCTAACCAGAATTTCCCAGCGCAAGCCGGCCACGTCCATCACCAACCAGGCCAATACGCCGCCAATGACGATTCCGCCCGGAAACCAAACGTGAAAACGGTTCAGCATTTTCGTTTTATTATTCGGAAATAAAGTAGCAACCAAAGGGTTACATGCGGCTTCAACACTACCATTTCCGAACCCGATAAAAACGTTGGCAACAAACAAGGAAGTCATATCGCGGGCCAGCAGCAGCAAAATAATACCAACCACATGCATTCCAAATGCCAGCCAAACAATCGTACGGGTTTTTACCAGGTCGATAATAAATCCACCAAAAAACATGGCCAGCGCAAAGCCCCAAAATGCCGGACCAAAAGCATAACCAACCTGCTCCTTGGTCAGTCCATAATCGGTTGAAAATACCCCTTCAATTTTTGCCCGAATAGCAAAAGTGATGGCTGTCACCAGCAAAGCCAGGCAACTGGCAATAAATAGTCTTTTTTGATTCACGTTCTCCATAAATTAAGATTTTAGTTTATTTGATTAGATCTAATTATTTTGAAAGATACAGCAAGGCATTTTGCAACAACCTGCGGTAATTGGGGTTTTCGTAACTCGATTTGCCGTGCCCGGGTTGCAGGTAAATTACTTTCGACGCGCCGTAAGTATGTTCCCAGCCAATGATCGGACTACTCTCCGGATGATCGGTTCCCAGCAGCGGGGTCACATCGGGCGATACCCAGGTGTTTCCGTAAACTTCATCAAACAGGGTAAAATCCTTTAAGCCCGAAGTGACCGGATGTTCAGGCGCCAGCAGCCGAACCGGAATATTGGTATCGTGCAGATAAGTGGAAAAACCATTCTCCGGCGTGTTTTTATAACGTTCCTGGTCGTAATACCGGCCACCCACAATGTTTTGAAATTCATCCCATTCCTGATACGAGACCAGCGCATGATGCAAAAACAGCATCGGCTTTCCTTGCTCAAGCAATTTTAAAAAAGCTGCCTGCTCGTCGTTCGAAATCTCTTGAAACATGTCATAAAAAGCAAGCACATCATATTTCTCAAAGCCAGTTTCCAGCATCAGCTGGTTAGCTTTGGGCTGAACCAGTTCTTCCCAGACAATTTGCTCCAGCGAGTCGAACAAGCCGGCAAAGGCTTGCCGGTCAAAATCATGTCCTCCAGTAACCACCAAAACTTCAGTTTTTTGACCGATTCCAGCCAAACAGAGCAACAAAAACACACCAGACAATACAATCTTTCTCATCGTATTCTTTATCATAAATCAGCCAACAAAAGAGAACGGAACAGAACACCCCGCGCGCAATTCGAAGCCATTCAATTAATTTTCTGAACCGATTCACGACTGATTTTCGTTCAATCGGCCCTAAAAATAAAAAAAATGTGTGTCGGCGCGTTTTAAATTAATACGTTATAAAACACCTTTCATTTTTATGCCGGTCAAAACGAATCAAAATCCGATTTTCCTTTGAATACGCAACTTTTTTTATAAAATTGATCTCTAATATATCATGCATTAAGTTTGCTAGTTGACAAGGAATGAACTCAGCGGATAAAAACATACGGAAACAACTGACCAAGTGGGTATTAATACTTGCTTCGGGACTGCTACTGCTTGGGCTCGTGCTTCTCGCAATCTTTGCTGAAAGATTGGTCAAAGACGAACTCAACGCGCAGTTGCAGGGAAATACCGCAGGTGTTTACTCGTTAAACGTCGAAGACTTATCGGTCAATCTGTTTACCCGGAGTATCGTTTTGACTAAAATTGAGGTCAAAAAGCAAAACGATTCAACCAGCATCGACTTTTTGAATGCACAGACTCTTGCTTTCCGACGAATCAATCTGCTGCAACTTATGCTCGAAAAGAAGCTGCATATAAAAAAGTTGCAAATCGATTCGCCGGCCTGGAATATGCCCCGGGATACGACAGCAACAGCAAAAGAGCAAAGCCCCTTCAGCTTTGTCAGGCAACTCAAATCGCTTTTCAACCGGCATCTTGAATCCATTTCCATCGATCAGATTGAACTGACGAATGCGGGTATTCTCAGTGAACAGCTGGTGGACGAAAATCAAAGAGACCGCCTGGCCGAGCTCAACTTCAACGTCGAAGTTTCGAATTTTCAGACCGACTCGTCAATGATCAAACGACGTGTTGGCTTTTTTGAAGCCGACGATATTTTTCTGGGCATCGATAACTACCAAAGAGCCTTGGGCGACAGCATCCACCAACTCAACATACAAAAAATTCAGTATTCATTGAAAAACAAAGACATTAAGGGCATAAAAATCAAGCTGGCTCCTACTTCAAATAAGCAGCAAAACAATACCCAGTACTTTGTTGAAATACCTGACATCCGGATCAAATCAGATCAATTCAACAAGCTCTTTCAAACGGACAGCATTCAAATTGACTCTTTGTTTTTGCACAAAGCCGACATAAAAGTGATGCCCCGGAAAGATGCACCCGAAATAAATTTGAAGCAGGTCAAGGCCTTCGATTTGTTTCAGCTGGTTGAAGGCGAATTCGACCAGCTATCGATTTTGCACCTGGCAATGAATGCCCGGAAACTGCAGATTGAAAGAAAAAACGACGACAAGCTCAGCATTCAGGAGTTTTATGACCTGGATGTTCAGCTCGACAGTTTTGTGCTCAACGACCACTCGTTTAATGATCCCAACCGGATTTTATATTCTGAAAACCTCTACCTGCATATTGACAATTACTACCTGTTGATGAATGACGAGGTGCACCGGTTTGATGCGACCAACATTGTTGCCAACACCAGAAACAACTACATCCAGGCCGACCAGCTGCAACTCAAACCAAGTTTGAACCCGGCCACCGAAATCACCACGGTTGACATGATGTGCGACAGTATTCGCTTAATGGACATTGACCTGAAAAAGCTGTTCCACTTGCGCGAGATGCCCTTGCAGTCGGTTTTGGCCTTCCAGCCGGAAGTCATTATTAACCAAGGCGAAAAAAAGCGAAAAGAACAAATTGAAACCAACAGTTTGCTGTACCACTTCATCCGAAATTACATTAAAGGGGTTTATGCCAACGTGGTTGAATTTAACAATGGAAGGCTGGTAATTAACAATGAGGACGGGCCGCAACGTTCCGGCGAAATTTCGTCCGACTTCAACTTTAAGCTCACCGACTTTTCCTTAGACTCCATCAGTGCGGAACGAACCGACAAACTCTTTTTTGCCACCAACATCGATTTGACTTTTTCCAACTACAACATGAAATTGATCGACCAAATCCATCGTTTAAAGGTCGATGAAATTGTCGTGTCGTCGCACACAAACAGGGTTGGCATGAAAAACCTGCACTTGTTTCCCGATGCCCCGGGACGAAATGCCCGCTTGCTGAAACGCTACAATCGATCACAGATTTACGACATCAAAATCCCGGCGCTCGTGTTAAGTAACACAAACATTCATCAGGCTTTTTTCAGAAAAAACCTTCGAATCAATAACTTTTCAATTGTAGAGCCCAGTATTTATCTTGAAGTTTTCTCGAATCCCGAAAACAGGAGAAAAAAAACAAGTCCCCGCGAATTATATGAATTACTGAACAACTATATCGAAAATATATCGATTGGAAAAATAGAGGCGCCCAATGGCAATATCGAACTGGTAACACACAGCCGGCGCGGAAAAACCAGCTCTTTCAATAACAAGTTTAGTGTTGAGCTGGAGAACTTTCTGCTCAATGAAACCGAGATTGAAAAAGATCGCTTGTTCTTTGCCGATGATTTCGAATTGAAAATTGAAAACCAGCTGTTTCAGCTGTCCGATGATGTACACAACCTGCAAGCCAGAGAAATTGGCATTTCATCAAAGAAATCGGAAATCTACATCCGAAACGCCATTTTGTACCCCGACATCAGCAGCCGCATTTACGGCGATCTCCCCTTGCATTTTCACATCAACATTCCGGAAATCAAGCTACAAGGCATTGACTTGGAAGAAGCCTATTTTGAACAGAAACTTGACGTGGACCGCTTTTTAATTCAACAGCCAACCATCAACTTGTATCGTTCGCAGGCACAGCAAAAACAAGTGGTTTTCCATGATATTGAAGTTCCGCTGCCCAAAGAGATGCAGCGGCTGATGATTGGTCAGTTTAAATTAAATGACGGACAGATCACCATTTACCATACCGATGAGCTGAAAGAATCGAAAGTGCTGACTTCAGGCATTGCCATGACTGGCGACAACAACAGCCTGATCAGCCGGGGAATGAACCAGCCTGCCACTTTTAAGTCCGACAACATCTCGACGACATTGACCCAGGTCGTTTTCAAACCCGAAAAAGGAAACGTGGACTACACCGTCGGCCAGCTTCATTTTTCGACTTTGGAGAAAAACCTGACCGTTGATCATTTGATGTTGGTCAATACAAACGATCAATCGCAACAGGGATTTGTTCAACTCAAAGTTCCAAAACTTAAGTTTGAACAAGTGGATGTTGAACAGGTCCTGAACGAAAAACGATTTCAATTTAAATCCATTCAAGCGGAGAAACCGAGTTTAACTGTTCGGGAAAACGGATCCGGCGACTCGAAGATCAACCTGTACCAATTAAAAATCCCGTCGGATATTTCTCCACTTGTTGGTGAAATAGCCGCACAGAATATTCAGCTCAATGAGGCCGAGCTGATCCGAATTGGTCCAAATCAAACAAAAAATTATCCAAATCTCGAAATTGAAATGCACGAATTTGCCTTGGATACCATAGCTGCCGATCGGTTGTTAGGTGCCAAATCCGTGAAGCTGAACCTGAAGAACTATGCTTTTTCGGACCAGGCCAGACACTACAATTTTCATTTAGGCGATATCCGGTTCAACAACCTGAACAACCACCTGTCCATTGCCGATATCAAAATTAATCCACGGTACAGCAAGCAGCAATTTCAGTCGGTCATTCCCTTCGAAGCCGACCATTACCAGGGAACCATCGAGCATCTGGACTTGCTGAACCTTGACGTGAAACGATGGTTTAACCAGGGTGAGCTGACGGCTTCGGAGTTCATTGCCAGCGGAGGATCTTTGAATATTTATCGCGATAAACGAACACCGGACGACGCCAACAAACAATCGAAATTGCCGCAGGAGTTGATCAAAAATCTGGAAATTCCGATTTATTTTGACAGCCTGAAACTTCGCGATTACAGCATCCGGTACGAAGAACAAACCGAGGACAGGCCCTTACCCGGCTTGGTCTATTTTGAGGACCTGAACATCCGGGCATTCCCGGTAACCAACCTGCCCTATTTGCTAAATTCAAAACCCCAATTGTTTGTAAAAGCCAGTGCCATGCTGATGGGCGAAGCCTTGCTCGAAACAAGCATGACCTACGATCTTCTCTCACCCACCAACCAATTTACGGTGAGCGGGCATATTCAACCTTTCGACTTAACGGCGTTGAACCCGGTTACCCGAAACGCAGCAGGAATTGCTGTTCGTTCAGGCCAGCTCAACCGATTCGATTTCGACTTTACCGCCAACCAAACCCAGGCCGACGGAAAACTTCGATTTGCTTACGACGATCTAAAAATCACCATTCTGGAACAGAAGGACGGCGATACGAAAGAAGCAAAATTCCTGAGTTTTTTAACCAATAGTTTGGTCTTGAAATCAAAACATCCGCGCACCCGCATTCTGCTGCCCGATGATATTCATTTCAAAAGAGATCCACAAAAGTCAGTTGTGAACTACTGGTGGAAGTCGATTTTTAGCGGCGCAAAAAACACATTCGGAATTAAAGAAAATGAAGACGAATAACATCTTTAAATTCGACAAAAAAAATTACATTTACACTCCTTTTACTAAACAAATCTTTACAAACAACTATTTTTGTCAAAACCGATCACATACCTGACCCTCAGTATTTTGCTGATGTCTTCATTTTTTTGTTTGGGCCAGCCTGAACAAAAAAGAATATTGGTCATCTATTCCTACAATGCCAGTTTTCATACACACCAGGAGTCAGAAATAGCTCTTTATGAGATCTTTCCTGAAAAAGGCTACCTAGTTGATGTTGAATTTTTGGATTCGAAACGCTACCCCGAAGGACAGCTTAATCCCACCGTTTTTCAGCAAATTAAACTGAAGCAACAAACCATAAAGCATTACGATGTGGTGATTGCCTGCAACGACAATGCGTTCAATTTCTGCATGGAATTTCAGGATGAACTATTTCGCGAAACACCGATCGTATTTTGGGGAGTAAACGACCACGAAAAGGCTTTGGCGCAGGAACACAACCCATGGGTGACAGGCTTTATCGAAAATATTTCGCTTGAAAACACCCTGGATCTGATTCAACGGCTTCATCCTGGAAAGACCCAAATGCACGTGATCACCGACAACACAACCACTGCCATCGCCGACTTCCGGGTTTTTCAAAAGAAAGCGGCCTTGTTTCCCGATTTGAATTTTGAAACGATAAACACCAGCCACTTGACCCTGGCTGAGTACACCAAAAAACTACAGGAAATACCCGCTGACAACGTGGTTTTGCTCATGGCCTCTTATCGGTTAAAAGATGTCTACCTTGGCTTGGATCAGATTGTGGAACAGCTGCGAAACAATACGCAGGCCGCTATTTACCACGCCTACGACGAAGGGGTTGGCCAGGGATTTATTGGCGGCACTATCATCAACTATTACGATCATATGTACGCAGCAGGTATTGTTGCCAAACAGATACTGGCTGGTGCTACTCCGGGACAATTTAAAATAAGCGACACCATGCCCACCACCGCCATTGCCGATTACCAGCAGCTCAAAAAACATCACATTGAATTGGCGCTGGTTCCGCAGCGCGTGCAATTGCTGAACGAGCCAAAGACAAAAGTTGAAATTGGCCGCATTGAATTGGTCAAATTGATTTCGATTGTGCTCATTCTCTTCTTTTTGCTTTTGCTGGTGATCTATTTGGTCAATGTCCGGAGGAAAACCGAGAAATCGCTTCGCAAAATTGCCGAAAACTACCTGAACATTTTCAACGAAAACCACTCGATGATGCTGCTGATGCATGCACAAACGCAGCAAATAAAGGATGCCAACAAGTCGGCTGCCAATTTTTACGGCTACTCACGCGAAGAGCTCAAAGAGCTTTATTTTGTGGATTTATGCCACCTTCCAAAGCTCGATATCAAGGCATTTTTCAATCAATCGCAAAAGCAGAACAGCCATTTCGAACAAAAACACTATCGAAAAGACGGCCAAATGAAATTCGTGGAAATTCACAGCGGAAAAATTTTCTTCGACAACACCACCTTGATCTATGCCATTGTTCATGATATCTCGCACCGGATCCAGGCCGAGCAGGAACTGATTGAAGCCAAAAAACGAGCGGAAGAAAGCGACCGCCTGAAATCCGCTTTCCTGGCCAATATGAGCCACGAAATCAGAACGCCGATGAACAGCATCCTGGGTTTTTCTTCATTGCTTGAGGAGTACCATCAGGATGATGTTGTGCGCGAAGAATTCATCCGCCATATTCAAACCAGCGGAGAACACCTGCTGACCATTATCAATGATATTATCGACCTGAGCAAAATTGAAGCCAACCAGCTTGTCGTCAAAAAGCAGCCACACCAACTGAATCAATTGCTTGATGACACCTACGAACTGATGAAGAATCAGCTGGCCAATCAAAAGAAAGAACACCTGCAGCTGAATTTAATCAAGGGCGTTGATGACCCCGAATTTATGATCGAAACGGATGCCGTCCGACTCAAGCAAATTCTCCTCAATCTGCTTGGCAACGCGCTGAAATTTACTGATCAAGGGGCCATTGAGTTTGGCTATAAATACCGGGAAGATGGCGTGATCCAGTTTTTCGTGAAAGATACCGGCATCGGCATTGCGGGTGGCAAGCAGCAAGAAATTTTCTCGGCTTTCCAGCAAATTGAAGAGCACCTGACACGAAACCAGGGCGGCACCGGACTGGGACTTTCCATCACGCGTTCACTTGTCGAAAAACTCGGCGGCCATATCTGGGTGATGTCTGAAGTGAACGAAGGCGCTCGGTTTTATTTCACCCACCCGAAGGACGATGAAAGCACCAGCTGACGCAATTATTTTTGACCGGTAACCGTGATCCGGCGAACCCGGTACGGCTTTTTATTTTGGCCTTCGTAGTAGGTTCGCATCAGAATTTCAGCCATAATTCCAATGGTCATAAACTGAATTCCTCCCATCACCAGGATCATGCCTAAAATCAAGATGGGTTTTCCCCAAATGTCATTGCCCAAAATTTTCAGGATCAACAAGTAGAAATTGATTAAAAACCCAATTCCCAGGGTAGCAATCCCTATTCCACCAAAAAAATGCATCGGTCGCTGCATGTATTTTTTGAAGAATACCATCAGGATCAAATCGCTAAAAACCCGGGTCGTGCGGCTTAAGTTATATTTTGATTTTCCAAACTCGCGCGCCCGGTGGTTCACATCTACCTGCGTGATTCGGGTTGAGCCTTCGAGTGCCAACAGGGCCGGAATAAACCGGTGCAACTCGCCATAAATATGGATGCTTTTAATGGCTTCGTGGGTGAACACTTTTAAGGTGCAGCCCAAATCTTTCATGCGGATTCCGGTCGCTTCACGAATCAGGTAGTTGGCAATTTTACTCGGAATTTTCCGCAAAAAAGCGCCATCCTTTCGATTGGCCCGCACGCCGGCAACCATATCCCATTGGCCATCAATGGCCATGTTCAACATCATCGGAATATCTTCCGGATCATTCTGCAAATCGCCGTCAATCAGCGCAACATACTCCCCCTGAGCCGCATCAATTCCTGCCTGCAAAGCAGAACTTTGTCCGTAGTTCTTCTTCAACTCAAGCAGCAAAAAATGCTCATCATTAATCGCCCGCACTTCTTCGCGCGTGCGGTCAGTAGAGCCGTCGTCAACAAAAATGGCTTCGTAATCAATGTCTTTCAGGGCGGCTTTTATTTGTTCGCTCAGTGGCCGAATGTTCAACTCTTCGTTGTAAACACAAATTACCACACTTAATTGCTTCATGATTTTCTGTTTATGGCGATTAAAGAATATCTTTGCCAAAATCGCTTGATTTAGCGAAGCGAAATTAACAAAAAGACTGAAAGTTATCTAATAGAATCATCATTTAAAATCTGGTTTAACTCATGCTCAAGCCATTGAACAAGCCCAAATACTATCCCTGGTTTATCTTTGCATTTGCCCTTATAAGCTACCTTTTCCATATTGGTGGCAGCAGCATTTACATTTTGGATGAAGCCAAAAATGCGACTTGTGCCGCCGAAATGTTTAGCCGCGGCGACTTGATTGTGCCTACATTTAACCACGAGCTGCGCACCGACAAACCGCCGCTGCATTATTTTTTCATGATGCTGAGTTACTCCGTTTTTGGTGTGAACGCATTTTCGGCCCGCTTTTTCTCGGCTGTTTTTGGTGCCCTGACAATTTTAATCAGCTTTCTATTTGCCCGCCGTTTTCATTCCGAAAAAACGGGTTTGTGGACAGCCTTTGTGTTATTGGCGTCCATCCACCTGAACATCCAGTTTCACCTGGCCGTGCCGGATCCCTACCTGATTTTTTTCTTCACGGCCAGCATTTTCTCATTCTATGCGGCTATCAAGGAAAAACGTTTCATCTACCTGCTGCTGCTTTATGCTTCCATTGGCTTGGGAACCCTGTCGAAAGGGCCGGTGGCCATTGGCTTGCCCGGACTGATTTTTCTCTTGTTTCTGATTTTTAGCAAGCGGTTTAAATGGTCTGAAATCAAACAGCTTCGCCCATTTTTGGGCGCGGTCATCGTTTTGGCCATTGCCCTGCCCTGGTACATTCTGGTTCATATAAAAACCAACGGCGTATGGACTGACGGGTTCTTTTTCAAACACAACCTGGGCCGCTTTTCCAGCGAAATGGAAGGGCACGGCGGCATTTTCCTGATCACCATTTTGTTTGTTCTGCTGGGGCTTTTCCCTTTTTCAGCCTTCATCGTGCAAGCCTTGAAAAAGGCATTTGCCAATCGAAAAGATGATTTCACCCTGCTGAGCCTGGTGGCCGGACTGACAATCGTGGTTTTCTTTTCCATTTCGCGCACCAAACTGCCCAACTACACGGTACCGGCATATCCGTATTTTGCCCTATTGCTGGGCCTTTGGCTGGCTCAACTTAAATTCAACTTTGCCAGACCCAAAGCTTCCATGCTTGGACTTTTAATCTTTGGCATCATCCTCATCCCAGCTTTGTACATCGGCATCAGTTTCGATCCGGCGCTGGCTCATTTAAAACACTTGTCTCTTTATTTTCTTCCCATTCCGCTGGGCTTTTCCATAGCCTACTTTTGGTTTGCCAAGCGGCGGCTTAAGTTTGCAATCAAAGTCATCGGGATAAGCAGCCTGCTGGGTGCAGCTAGTTTTATTGCCGTGGTTTTTCCCCGTATTGACCAGGAAAACCCGGTCGCTCAGAGCCTTCATTTGTTGGAAGGAAAAGAGGTTCGATATTTTGAAAAATTCAACCCGTCATTCTCATTCTATCTTCAAAAGGAAATAAAACACCTGGAAGCCGATGAGTTTGCCAACTTTTTCGAAACCTATCCTGATGGGGTGATTATTTCAACCAAAAGAAAACTCGAAGGGATCAGCTTGCCCGATGAAGTGGAAGTGTCGTTCTCGGCCCGCGATATCATGGAGCGGCCAACAACAGTGCTGCTAACGCGAAAAAACTGAATTTATCTATTTGAAATAAAGGTGCTTTCGTAACCGAAAAGAGAAAAACAAAGCCGCAAAGGCCAGTCCGCTCAGGAAGCCGATCCAAACACCAATTGCGCCGAACCCAAGCACGATACCAAAAAGATAGCTGATGGGCAAGCCTAAAAGCATGTAGCTAATAAAGGCCATAAACATGGGGTGTTTTACGTCGGATAGCCCGCGGAGCGACGCCAGCAGAATGACCTGAACACCATCGAATATCTGAAAAAGGGCGGCCACAATTAGCAAGTTCGCAGCAATTAGAATCACCTGCGGGTCTTCGGTAAAAAGAAATGGCAGCTGGTGCCGCAATAGCACAAATAAAATCCCCATGATCGACATAAATAACACCACCAGATGGAACGAAGCGTAAATACTTCGCCGCATTTGCAAGGGGTCATCCAGTCCACGGTTATGGCTCACCAAAATGGTGGTTCCGGCTCCCAGTCCAAGGCTGATCATGTACGTAAATGAAGCCAAGCCAATAGCCACCTGGTGAGCTGCCAGCGCCTCTTTACTAATCCATCCCATCATAATGGCACCAAAACTAAAGGTGCTCACTTCAACAATAATTTGCAATCCAATCGGAAAACCAACCGCGAACACTTCTTTAAGCAGTTTTAGCTGAATTCGCGCACGATAGGCCAAGCGGAATTCTCGTTTGTACTGCTTGTTCTTTAGCAGAAAGGGAATCAGCATCAGTGGCATGATGATCCGCGAAATCAAGGTAGCCACCCCTGCCCCGTTTAGTCCCCACTCGGGAAACCCAAACTTTCCATAAATCAGCAAATAGTTCAAAACAATATTGACCAAATTGGAAGTGAGCGTGATGTACATGGCTATTTTGGTGTTGCCCACACCCTCCAGAAACTGTTTAAAGGAATAGAAAAGTAGCATAGGCAACAAGGAAGCCACGAGCAACAAATAATAAGGAGTGGCTTGTTGCACAACTTCTTCCGGCTGCCCCATCCGATTGAGAAAGAGGCTGACGAAAGCCATAATCGCCGCAATCGCCAAGGTTGCCACACCATGCACGAGCAAGCCATTTTTCAGGTATTCGCCTACTTTCTGCTCCTTTTTCTGGCTGTAAACCGTTCCAACCAGCGGGGTCAAGCCCATCGTAATGCCAATGCCCAGTAGCATGCCAATGTGAAAAATATTGACAGAAAAAGCCGCTGCAGCCAGCTCAACAGTACCAACATGACCAACCATCATATTATCGACCAAGCTAACCGTTACCTGGCCAATTTGAGATAAAATAACAGGAAAAGCCAGATGCAGGCTTTTTTTGTACAACGGAATATAATCAGAAAGTCTCACGAATTCAATATCATTTTAGACAGACAAAAACCAGATCAGGCAAAAATGGTTCTTGCACCCAAGCATTAAAATCGCACAAAAATAAGCGAATGTTTCCTCTTTAAGTAAGTCAAATCAATTATTTTGGTGAAATCCACAAATCGGACACCGCGAATCACAGATCATTCAGTTGGAAGACAACGCCAAAGTTTACAACGCAAACCAGTAATTAAATTTGATCATGAACACATTCTCTGACTTTAAGCCAAAAAGGTCGCCATAACTTTGAGAGACTGAATGGTTATTGCTTCGTTCATATAAAAAGCGCGAACTGTTCCAAACCAAATACAAGGTCGATCCCGGTCTGAACTCCCAGCGAGCAACCAGGTTCGAGCGCAACTCCTGGTAATTGAAATCGGGCTTGGCAAACGAATAAGTTTCCGACTGGGCATCGGTCATATTATAGGTGTTATTCTCAAGGCTGATGCTTTGCGGGCTCAAATAGCGCTGGTCAATATTTTTGCTGCTTCCATCATTCACCCGCCTGAAATTGCTGTATTTTCCAACCGAGGCATACGGATTGGCATAATACTGGAGCGAAAACTCAGGCGTAATGAAATACTCGAGCCGAAGGGTTGTCGAAATCGTCTTCCGGTCAAGCTGCCCCACGAGGTAGCCGGTCTGGTCGTCTGAAAGGTTGATCTTACGCACATACTCGTGGTAGTCGCTCAGAATTTCGTAATCGGTTTGACTGTTGATGCTGATTCGGTCGCTGATTTGCCACCGCACAAAAAAGGTATAAACTGCCCGTTTGTACACTCCATCAACCGACCAGCTCCAATTTGGGCCGCCAGCCACCAGTATTTTTTTGGCATTGTTGCTCTGCACAAAAATCCGAGTTTTCCAGCTATTTTCTTTATAAAGTTTCGGGCCACCGCGCAGCTCACGCGTATCAAACTGGCTGTAGTCATATTCCAGGTAGGCGTGCATGCGCCACAAATTGGTGAACCGCAAAAAAGCATGCAGGTCCAATTCCTTCTTGGTGGTCTCGCCGCCGTAGCTCCAGCTGTTGTTCTGGGTCAGGTCGAAATAATAGTCCCGCAAAATTCCCAGTGGCTTGTTCACTTGGTAGCGCAATTCCAACTCCTGCTGCAGGTAATCGGCCTGATACATGTACCCCAAATCATTGAGGTCGATTCCAGGCGAGCGCCAGCTGAAGGCGCCAATGGCACGAAATTTTCCACTGCGTTTTCCGCCTTTTAACTCGCCGCCATGTCCGGCCAGTTCGGTTCGCTCCACATCAAAAGTCAGATGATCAGCATCCGGGCGTTGAAAATAATGCTGCGAGGCCGTTTGCAGTTTGCTGATGGCCTCCACACTTCCGCCCACGCGGCTGAAAAAACTCTTTGCATCGAAAAAATATTTCCGCTTTTTCCAGTTGTGTTGTAAATCAATGCCACCAACCAATGCCGAAGAGGGCACAAAATCAAGGTGATCCTCCTTCACCGAACGAAGAGAAGACGTCAGAATCCCTCCAAGAACGGTGTTCCCTTCATTAAAATCCTGCTTTACACGGCCTACAAAATAGCTCGAAAAAGGCTCAACCGTCAGCTGCTCATGTTCATCGCCCGAATAAATGGTTGCCTCTTCACGTGCCGTCAGGCTTTGCACCACGCCCAGCGAAAGGCCCTTCTTATTCTTTCCGGTTACCTTCAAGGCACTAATGATGGAGGTGTTATCAGGCATCGACATGGTTTGACCGTCTTGCAAGCCCGGCGAAAAAACCGGCGCCCGCCCAATCCGTCGCGAATAAAACAGCAAATCGCGCCCGGTGGAAAAATCCAGCACATTGTTTCCCTCCAGAAAAAACGGGCGCTTTTCATTGTAAAAGACCTCGTACGATGATAAACTTAAAACTGAAGGGTCAGCTTCAACCTGTCCAAAATCGGGATTAATCGTATAATCCAGAGTAAAGTCCGAACTCAGGCCTATCTTTCCGTCCAACCCAAAATCAAGCTTCGTTTTATTCTCTAAGTCAGTATTGGGCGAAAAACGTGTACTGGCATAAGGCAAAAATTCTTTCTTCCGTTTTGAATCGATGCCCTTGATTCCCCGAAGTTCTCCAAACAAATAAACCATCGCGGGTGCATCAACCGGAATCAACTTCCACTGGGTTTCTTCCATATTTCGGTCAATCCAGCGCCAAATATGCATCCCCCAAACCTGCTCTTCCGAATCGGCAAACCGCAACTGGCTGAATGGGATGCGCATTTCAACGGTCCACATCGAATCTTTAACAGCCGATTTGCCTTCCCAAACCGCATCCCAGTTATAATCCCACTCGTAGGCGCCCAAGTGCATCAGGTCAACTTTTTGCCCTGCTGCCGAAACATTAAACTCAAAGGCGGTCTGCTTGTCGGCATACGAGTCGATGGCAATGCCGGCAATGTCACCGTTCATTTCATCACGCCGGCTTAAGATGGAGCGGATCTGCTCCGGATCATTATCATAACAGCGCATGGCGACATACAGGTTGTTCCGGTCGTACGAAATACAAACTTCCGTTTTCTGCGACGGCTCTTGTGCTTGCAGGGGTTGTTGCTGAACAAATCCTCCTCTCCATTGGCCAGTTTCCCAGCAAGCTTCATCCAGCTCGCCATCAACTTTCACTTTTTCAGCCGTAAATGTAGCGTAGTAAACTTTCTTAAGACTGGCTACCTGATTGACAAGCGAATCGGAAGACAAGGAATAACTGAAGGATTGCTGAGCTTGAATAGCGTTGACCGAACATAGGCCAGCCAAGACTGTCAGAAGCAGAAGGCGTGATTTTTGGTGGAACATAATTTTTTTCTAAAGACCATCAAAAATACATAATTTATCATTCAAGTAGGTTTTTTAACATCGATTTTTTTTGAAAATTGAAAGAATAATTACAGATATTGAGAAACTTTTTAAGGCAAATATGGTTTTTAAGTTAGACTTAAAGACAATAGCCCGACTATTTAATAAGACAAATATTTGAAGTATTAAAAGTTAATTATGAGGAAAATCAACAAAATCCTGGTTGCGAACCGGGGTGAAATTGCTGTTCGTATCATGCGCACCTGCCGTGAAATGGGCATTGCAACTGTTGCTGTTTTTTCTGATGCCGACCGGACATCCATGCATGTTCGCTATGCTGACGAAGCCTATCATGTGGGGCCGGCACCATCGAAAGACAGTTATTTAAAAGCGGAAAAAATTATTGAAGTTGCTTTACAATCAAAAGCCGATGCCATTCACCCAGGCTACGGCTTTTTATCTGAAAACGCCAGTTTTGCCAAACTGTGCACCGACAATGGGATCATTTTTATTGGACCAACTCCCGCCGTGATTGATAAGATGGGTGATAAAATTCAAGCCCGGAAAGCCATGATTGCTGCCGGTGTTCCGGTAGTGCCTGGCACCACCGAAGCCATCCAATCCGAAGATGAAGCCATCAAAACCATCCAAACCATTGGCTTGCCGGTCATGATTAAAGCATCGGCTGGTGGTGGCGGTAAAGGCATGCGTCTGGTCGAAAAAGCGGAGAACATCGTTTCTTCAGTCCGCGCTGCTCGTTCCGAAGCATTGGCCTCGTTTAACGACGATGCCGTTTATATTGAAAAGTATGTCCAGTCACCACACCACATCGAGTTTCAGGTGTTGGGCGATGAACAGGGCAATGTCGTTCATTTGTTTGAGCGGGAGTGTTCCATCCAACGCCGGCACCAGAAAATGGTGGAGGAAACACCCTCCGTGCTAATGACACCGGAATTACGGGAACAAATGGGAAAGCACGCTGTTGACGCTGCCAAAGCGGTGAACTACGTCGGTGCCGGAACCATTGAATTTTTGGTGGACAACGACCGGAATTATTACTTCCTGGAAATGAACACCCGTTTGCAGGTGGAGCATCCCATTACCGAGCGCGTGACCGGAATCGATTTGGTCAAAAAGCAAATTCAGGTAGCCGAGGGACAGACGCTCAATCTGGAGCAAAGTCAACTTGAACAAAAAGGGCATGCCATTGAATGTCGGATTTACGCGGAAGACTCGGACAACAATTTCATGCCAAGTCCGGGAAAAATTCACACCATCACACAACCCCTTGGATTGGGCGTTCGCACCGATGGTTATGTGTATGAAGGTTACGAAATCCCGATTCATTATGATCCACTGATTTCGAAATTGATTGTGTGGGCAGAAACCCGCGCCGAAGCTATTGAACGCATGCGAAGAGCCCTGTATGAGTACAAAATCACAGGAATCAGAACTTCGCTGAAATTTCTGGAACGCATCATGGATTCAGCCGATTTTGTCAGCGGGAATTATGACACCAATTTCATCGAGAAAAACAGAAGTACCTTAATGGCCGACGATTCCAGCGAAGACGAAAGCCAGGACATGGTCATCATTGCCGCCTACTTCGATTTTATCAACCGGAAAAATAAAGTCATCCCAACCAAAGAACTCAATCCGGCAAAGAATCGGTGGAAAAAATACACATACCAAAAGAATTTTGATCGCTTATAAAACAGAGTATTATGCCTATTGAAATCAAATTAGGTGACCGCATAGCGTCCGTTAAGATTTTAAACCAAAACGAAAATCTCATCGAAATCATGGTCGATGACAAGGTTTACAATGTTGACCTGATGCATAATGACGAAGGAACCTTTTCCATCATTGAAAATAACCGTTCGCACAACATCTCGCTGGTCCCCTCCCCAAAGCCAAAATCGTACACGGCTCATACCCTGTACAACACCTACGATTTGGAAATCATTGATGCGGAAGCACGATATATCCGCAATCGCGGAGCCGGAGCCATTGCACAAAGTGAGAAACAAATTACGGCGCCCATGCCAGGCAAAATCGTAAAAGTTTTGGTGAAAGAAGGTGAATCAGTCACCCAGGGACAGACCGCGGTGATTATTGCCGCCATGAAAATGGAGAGTGAGTATAAAGTGGCGCTCGATGGCGTTGTCAAAGCAGTTCACGTTGCCGATGGCGACACGGTAGAATCAAACCAAGTATTGATTGAAATTGATTAATTGAAAAAAACTATGGACTTAAAAGGCAAATTTGAAAAATTAGAACAACTCAATAACGAAGCTGAAATTGGCGGAGGCCAGGAGCGAATTGAAAAGCAACATGCCGCCGGCAAGAAAACAGCCCGTGAACGAATTGAAGAACTATTGGATCCGGGCACATTCAACGAAATTGATAGGTTCGTGCTGCACCGGGCAACCGACTTTGGCATTGACAAAAAGAAATTTCGCGGCGATGGAGTTGTTTCCGGCTACGGAAAAATCCATGACCGCCTGGTGTATGTTTTTGCCCAGGACTTCACCGTTTTTGGAGGAACAATGAGTCGGTCGAACGCCGATAAAATTGTTAAAATTCAGAAAATGGCCATCGAGAACGGAGCGCCGCTGATTGGGCTGAATGATTCAGGTGGCGCCCGCATACAGGAAGGCGTACAAAGTTTGGCGGGTTATGCCGACATTTTTTACAACAATGTGCTTTCGTCGGGTGTCATTCCGCAAATCAGTACCATTTTGGGGCCATGCGCCGGTGGAGCGGTTTACTCTCCTGCCCTCACCGATTTTATTTTTATGGTGAACGAAACCAGCCACATGTTTGTCACCGGACCCGATGTCATTAAAACCGTGACCCACGAGAATGTGAGTAAGGAAGATTTGGGTGGTGCCGTCACACACACTTCCAAAAGTGGCGTGGCTCATTTTTCGGGCGACAATGAAGAACAAACCCTGATGATGGTGCGCGAATTGGTGAGCTTCATTCCTTCAAACAACATGGAAGAGCCACCGATTCAAACAACCACCGATCCGATCGACCGCAAAATTGATGCGCTGCACGATGTCGTTCCGGCCGACCCCAACAAGGCGTACGACATGAAAGACATCATCTTGAAAATTGTTGATGATGAACATTTCCTGGAAGTGCAACCCAACTATGCAGCCAATATTGTCATTGGGTTTGCACGCTTTGGAGGAAAATCAGTCGGTATTGTGGCCAACCAGCCCGCGGTTTTGGCGGGCGTGCTCGACATCAACTCATCGGCCAAAGCCGCACGCTTTGTGCGTTTCTGCGACGCGTTCAACATCCCGCTTGTCACCTTGGTTGATGTTCCCGGATTCTTGCCGGGCACCCAGCAGGAATTTGGAGGAATCATTAAGCATGGCGCCAAATTGCTGTATGCGTTTGCCGAAGCGACTGTCCCTAAAATTACGCTCATCACCCGTAAAGCTTACGGTGGTGCTTACGATGTGATGTCGAGCAAGCACATTGGCGGCGATATCAACTACGCGTTCCCAACGGCCGAAATCGCCGTTATGGGCCCCGAAGGCGCCATCAATATTCTGAACCGAGATATTACAGATGAGGCCGAAAAAGCCAAAGCCGTTGAAGAATACCGCGACGCTTTCGCTAACCCATACCGTGCTGCTTCGCTGGGTTATGTCGATGAAATTATTTACCCGGAGGATACTCGAATCAAAATCATCAATGCGCTGGAGATGACGCACAACAAGCGAAAATCGAACCTTCCGCGAAAACACGGAAACATTCCATTATAATCTTGTCGCATGGCTGCCCGGATCATCGTTTTGATCCGGGCAGTTTGCTTTCTGTAGCAAATGATGGAGGTTCATTGTACCCAGCTGATAAAAGCAAGCGATCTACACCCTGCGGAACAGCCTGCTTTCCCTAGAATTCTGAAACTGAGGCCAAAATGTTTCTTGTGAATAAACTGTTCATTTTCGCTGGTGCCTGCAAATAAACAAATCGTACAAACGAACGTTGTTTATGGTAATTCAGACCAAATAGTCTTAATCATATAAATCACAATACATGCTTTTAGAGAAAGCTGGAATGCTGACCACAAGCGATAAAAAAACCGAAGAGATCCTAAACGATTACTACATCGCTTATTTGAGTCGTCAACTAAGCCTCTTGGGAAAACGCGAGGTTCATAATGGCCGGGCCCATTTTGGTATTTTTGGAGATGGAAAGGAAATCGCACAAATTGCCTACGCCAAAACCTTCCGTAAGGGCGACTGGCGTTCGGGATATTACCGCGATCAGACCTTTATGCTGGCCCTTGGGTTGTTGCAACCCGAAGAGTTTTTTGCCATGATTTATGGCGACACCGACGACGAAATGAACCCGTCAACCGGTGGGCGCAATTTCAACAATCACTTTTGCACGGCCAATATCAATGAGGATGGTGAGATAAAAGATCTGTCCACCCGCTTCAACTCCAGCTCCGACATCAGCTCTACAGGCGGACAAATGCCGCGTTTGCTTGGACTGGCGCAGGCTTCAAAAATTGTGAGGAAGGACAAAGCCCTGAAAAAGCACCTGAACAACAATGTGACTGGCAATGAAGTCGCATTTGGAAGTATTGGCGATGCCAGCACCTCGGAAGGTATGTTTTTTGAAACCATCAATGCTGCCGGCGTCATGCAGGTTCCGCTGGCCGTTGCGGTTTATGATGATGGTTACGGAATCAGCGTCCCTATTGAGCTGCAAACAACCAAATCCAGTATTTCAGAAGCTCTGAAAGGATTTCAGAAAGAAAAGGACACCAACGGAATTTTGATCTATACCTGCAAAGGTTGGAACTATCCTGAATTGGTGAAGACCTTTGCCGACGGAGTTTCAAAATGCCGGAAAAATCACACCCCGGTATTGTTTCATGTGCAGGAAGTCACCCAACTGTTGGGGCATTCCACGTCGGGTTCGCACGAACGCTACAAAAGCAAGGAACGCCTGGAATGGGAAAAAGAATACGATGGCATTTATCAGTTTAAACTGTGGCTGATTGAAACAGGCCAGGCAGACATGGACACCATCACCGCCATTGAACGGAAAGCTGAAAGCCGAGCCAAAGAAGCGCGGAAGACAGCCTGGGAAAATTTCACGGGTGGATACACCGAAGAGATTTCAAAATTGGAAGAAATCCTGCGCCAACTAAAAAAACAATCGGATGGCGAAATCGACCACTTGGCAGAGCTGACCGAAATCAAGCAACGCATTTTCCCCACCCGCCGGAAATTTCTGAGCTTTGCCCAGCGAATATTTTATGACATTCACGGCGATGATGTTGTTCGCGCAGAGCAGCAAAATTTACACACGTGGATTGAACAGTTCAAAGACAAAAGCAGCGACCTGTACAATAGCCGGCTTTACCGCCAAGGCAACGACTCGGCGGTCAAGGTAGCAGCGGTGCCAGCCACTTACAGCGACAATGCCCGTGAAGTAAATGGTTCCACTGTTCTGAATGAAAATTTCGATGCGCTGTTTCAAAAATATCCCAACCTGGTTACCTTTGGACAAGATACCGGCAAACTGGGGGGCGTCAACCAAGGCATGAAAGGCATGCAGGAAAAATACGGCATTCAGCGTGTTTCCGATGCCGGCATTCGCGAAACAACCATTATCGGACAAGGTGTTGGGTTGGCCATGCGCGGCTTTCGGCCCATCGCCGAAATTCAATACCTCGATTACCTCATTTATGCGCACTCCACCCTGAGCGACGATGTGGCCAGCATGCAATACCGGACCAAAGGCAAACAGGCTGCGCCTTTGATTGTGCGCACCCGCGGACATCAGCTGCAAGGCATGTGGCATGCCGGTTCACCCATGCAAATGTTGCTTGGCTCGTTGCGCGGCATGTACCTTTGTGTTCCGCGTAACATGACCCAGGCGGCCGGCTTTTACAACACGCTGCTCTCGGCCAACGATCCGGCACTGGTTATTGAACCCCTCAAGGGCTACAACATGAAAGAAGAACTTCCCGAAAATCTGGGCGAATTCAAAGTGCCGCTTGGGATTCCTGAAGTCATGGTTGAAGGCGATGATGTGACCTTGGTGACTTATGCCTGGAATGTGAACCACGCCATTAAAGCAGCTGAACTGCTGAAAACAAAAGATATTTCCGTCGAAGTGATTGATGTACAAACGCTCCTGCCTTTTGATGTGAACCATTGCATTTTGGAGTCGATCAAAAAAACCGGTAAAGTAATTTTTGTAGATGAAGATGTGCCCGGAGGAGCTACCGCCTACATGATGCAAAAAGTGATGGAAGAACAGCAGGCATTCAACTACCTCGACACTGCACCACGCACCCTATCGGCAAAAGAACACCGACCGGCCTACGGCATTGACGGCGAATTCTTCTCCAAACCCAATGTGGAACAAATTTTCGAAAGCATTTACGAAATGATGCGCGAAGTGGATGTCAAACGGTTTCCGAAACTGACCCCATAGCCTTCTTTACCCCTTAAGCAAGGGACGATTGCCCCTTCGGAAGGGACTGTTACCCCTTAAGCAAGGGGCTGTTACCCCTTAGACAAGGGGTTATTACCCCTTAGGCAAGGGGCTGTTACCCCTTAGACAAGGGGCTATTACCCCTTATGCAAGGGGTTATTACCCCCTAGGTAAGGGGCTATCACCCCTTATGGAAGGGGTAGCAAGCTGGTTCCAGCTTCTTTTATTCAACTTTCGATTGATATTCGATCTTGCTGTTGGGATTCATATACACTTCCTGCCAATGAACCTGTCGTCACAAAATACTGATGGCGACTTCCTTTTCAAATCAAATGTCGCGTAAATTGACGAAAGCACTTAAGTTTGGCCATCGAGTTTGAAAATGATGATGTTGTCGGTTTTAGTATGGAGCACAATGATGCCTTGCTGCGTTAATTTAAGCACACAACTTCCAACTTCGTTTTTAAGTCCATTGTTATACGATAGATTCAACACAATTCGGCTGGCTGGCTTTTCATCGTAAATCGTGTGGTTGGTCGTGATGTTGACTTGAGCCTCGGACTCTGGTATTTTATCTGACTCGGGTACCTGAATAGATATAATCCTCAGGCCAGCGTCATTCGTCTCAAATTCCACAGCCACCTTCAACAGAAGGCAATCGAGCAAGCTGACTTGAAGCTTTTTCTCCCGTCGCTTCTTCGGTGGATCAAGTGGAGGATATTGACTATCGACGTTGTGCACTTTAATGTGAATTTCGGGCATACCAACAGTGTATTAAAATCTTATAAAAGTAATTTGTTGCATTTACACGCGATGAAACGTATTTTGAAGGCAAAGCTCCGTGTTATCCAATTTCTGTAAAACCATAAAAATTATCGGCAACCAAGCGCAGATCACCGTCACCTCCTCTTAAAAGTAATTGCACGGATCCTGGCACTTCATTTAATCCCATGAAATTATTGACGCCAACATTTATCGTAAACCGGAATGAGGCAAAACCGCTGGCCAAACTTCTCGACGTAATATTGACATTGACATTGCCTCCCCAGGCTGCCCAGTCATACACTTCAATAAGGCTCAACGAAATATTCCCAATAGCTCCGGCATCATCATACAGAAAAGTAATTCCAAATTTGATCCCCATCTTCCGGGTGTCTTCCCATCCTTTCCAAATGGCAAAATAGTGGGTCGCTTCGTAAATCTGCGCATTGGGATGCGCCGCACGATGAGCTGCAACATCACTACCTCCGGTAGGAAGTAGCACACCATCAACTTCATCAAATGAATAACTCACGTCGCCCGATGTGGTAGACAATACATCATTGGCAATGGTATAACCTAAAGCGCCGGCAGCAATCCACTCGGCGGCTCCCATGGCCGCGACAACTGCCGGTAGCGCAAACTGAGTAACATCGCTTGACACAGGAGTAGGTTTTACTTGCTGCACAAAGGGAGTTTTACTAGCCGGAAATTTAGCTTGTGCCGCTTGCTTCCCCATCGTATCAGCTTCACTTTCCAAGCCTTTGTCCCGGTTCATGGGCATGCCGTTTACCGTCCCGGTTGAACTGACTCTACCTTGCCGCTGCTGGGTGACGTGGGCCATTTCGTGTCCAATTAATTCCTGACCAGATTTCGAATGCGGATTAAACTGGCCTGGTGCAAAGTGAATTTGTTCACCTTGCGTAAAGGCAAGCGCATTCAGTTTGGCCGCCTGTTTTGAATTTTTATGAATTTTGACGTTCGAAAAATCCGAGCCAAAGGATGTTTCCATTTTTGCCTGCAGTTCTTCAGGCAGATCGTTATTTCGCTTGGTTTGAACCGGGCTCACGGTATTGGCAACTGCCCTGCTTCGTGTTTCACCTGATTCCTGTGTGTTCCGTTTCATATCGTCTCTGTTTTTGAATTTCATAATAAAAGACCTTCCTGTCACGCCATCAAACCGTTCTTCCTTCTTTCGTATATTCCTTTTTCACTCCGGCAATCAGATCGGATTTACTGATTTCTTGTGAGTTCCTCTTTAGGGTCATCAGCGAGGCGTAGCCTACGGCATTCATAATTGCTCCACCCGAGAGTTCGTAGCCTTTGGCGATTTCCTTGAGTGAAATATCGCCGGCTAGGGTCGATTTCTCCGCAAAGGCTTGCTCCCATATTTTCAGTCGCTGGTCGGGGCGCGGCAGGCTAAAGTTGATGATGTTGTCGAACCGGCGGGTGAAGGCTTCATCCATGTTATCCTTTTGGTTTGAAGCCAGCAACACCAGCCCGTTGTAATCTTCAATGCGTTGCAGCAGGTACGACACTTCCTGGTTGGCATAGCGATCATGGGCGTCCGAGACACTGGTTCGTTTGCCAAAGAGCGCATCGGCTTCATCAAAAAACAGGATCCAGTTTTTGTTTTCGGCCTGGTTGAAGATGTTGGACAGGTTTTTTTCTGTTTCGCCAATGTATTTCGAAACCACCAGCGACAAATCAATCCGGTAAACATCGCGGTTGGTATCCTTGCCCAGCAAGCAGGCCGTCATGGTTTTCCCCGTTCCCGGCGGACCGTAGAACAAGCAACGATACCCTTTCCGCAGCTTTTTGCTCATTCCCCAATCATACAGCAAGGCATGGCCATAATCGAGCCAGGTTTTGATCTCTTCAATTTGCTGAAAAGTCTTTTCATCCACCACCAAGTCGCTCCATTCGCGCTCCGTGGTAATCCGTTTGGCCGGAAAGCGCGAACTCATCACCGGCCGGTGAACTTCGCCAACCGTCAGATAGTCCAGAATATCGCGCGAAATCTGGATCGTTCCCGACAGGAAAGGCTCGCCATCGGGCGCATGTTCCAACTGTAAAATCTGGTGCTTGGCAAAAACATGTTCAGCACCAAAAACGTCGGTCAGCACAAAACGATCTTTCAGCGAACCACCAGCCATCATAAAAATGAACGTCTCGCCGGTCGGTACAAATCCCCCATGGTTTTTACCCTGAACGCCGCCAAACTCCGTCCATCCGCGGTTCGTTTGTCCGTTCGACGCAAAGAGCGGATCGAGCAATTCGGGTTTGATATGTGGCACCAAAGCCAGTAGGAGCAAAATCCGCTCGGCAAATGATAAATTGTAGTATTGAACAAACTCGGAATAAACAGACTGCTCGTCGCCAAAGTCCGGTGGCGTCAAATCATAAATGGATTCAACGGGAGCGTCCTGCTTCAAGTAAAGCTTCAGCCTCGCCTCCAAAACCGCTGCAAACCAACGCAGTTCGCTTTCAAGCGACAACGCATTTCCTATGAGTTTATCGGTCACCATTCCACCATCAATTTGTTATTCATCCAGGGCAGCCGAATCAGGCGAATCGTATATGGCAGCGACTCCAAAAGCATATCGTAGCTTTTGCGTTCCACCTGCAAGCGCCAGGCTTCATCGTCAAATCTAAGGACGCCTGTACGCCTCAGAAAGGAATACCGATAGCCTTCAGCAGAAGTATTTTTCAGCACCACCCAGTGTTTTATGGCGGAATGAAGCAAGTCATCCGCTTCTTGTTTTTCATTTTCTGAAAGAACAAGCAATGGATTTAATGATGTCTTTGGATCAATTCCGCAGAGAATTTTATTCAGGATCATCTCATTCTCTGAAGGGGCACCTTCATCGCCAAAAACAAGATAATCTGTTAACAGAAGCGCTTTGGACTGTACATCGTTGCTGACGAAACGCTCCTTGTGCAGCCAGTTTAGCCGGCTGAAAATTGTTTTTAGATAAGGATAAAGCAAGACCAAGCCAGCGTTATTGATGTTACAAACCATCTCGTTCTGCATTGCCGGTTTGCGGACATCTGTGGCTTCGGCGGTTTCCGCCCGGCTGTCTTCAGACTTATCTTTCGTTCGCGATCCCCAGATTGAAGCACCGGATTTCTCCAGCTTTTTCAACACTTCGGCGAGATCTTCAAACTGAGAAAGAAATCGCTCCTTGTGAGCAAAACGTGCAAACCGGCTACTGAACTTCAGCCATTGTTCATCGTCTTGTTTTAGAGCGAGAAACAGTTCATAGAAGGCCAGCGCAATTGTTCGTTCGGTGAAAATCACCTCATTGTGAGCCACACGCCGGAAGGCCTGTTTGTAAACCGCAAGTCCAATTTGCCGGCGGCTCCAGTGCAGTTTCTGCAAGTGGCTGTAGCGAACAAGCTCACCCACGAACAGCAAGGCCTGGGTGGCAACATCCGAAAAGGTGAGCTCAGCCAAAAGCAGATCGAGCGTATCGGGCCGTAACGTGCCGATCAGCCGGTTAACCAAATCCTCATGCTTGAGCAGGGGCTTCAATTGCCTCGCCAATTTTTCCTTTTCTGCATGAAGAATCTGCAAAACCACTTCGTCAAGGCTTTGATAGGCTCCCTGATGATGCTGCCAGGGAAACACGCCCTCTTTCAGGTAAAACAACAGTTGATCGAGCAAGGCAGCTGCTTCTCCACGGTGCCGGATCTTCTTCTTCGATCCGGTCTTGTCATGAACAAACAGCTTTTTCAAAGTTTCCTTGATCTGGCGTTCGTAAGCATCGGGCAGGGCATCCACAAATTCATCCAACGGAATGGTGCCCAAATCAATTTCCAGTCGATCCAGATGAATGTTCCGGTTTTCATCGGCCCACTCGTTCAGAGCCCTTTCAGTGATTGGAATGATTTTACCCTTCATCAGCGCGTTGGCCGAATCCAGCACCTGTTTTCCACTTTTCTGATTCTCCATATCTAACTCCATCCTAAAATCCTGAATGATATGTGTATTTGTTTTCTTCATTGTTCTGGGGTGTTATGCTTGATTAAAAATTAAACTTATTCAATTGGTCTAAATAAATCGCTTTGGAAGTCGATCCGGTCTTGACGCTTTCCACAGCGCCCCGAACTTTGCTGACTGCACCTTCCGTTTTCAGGTTTTTGGACACATCCGCCACTATTTCCAACGATTTGGCTTCGTCGCTATCGCGGGCAATATCGGTCGATGTTTTGGACGTTTTAACGATTGTGTCCTCTACAATGCCGGCCATAACAAGCTCCATATCATTGTAAACCGCCTTTTCTGCTTCTGTAGCCACGCCGGTATTGATTTGGTTTTCCAGATGCATTTTATAATCATTCATTTGATTGAGGATGCCCAAATTACCAGCCAGATCCGCATCCTTCACATTGACACCCAAATCTCCGATCTTTCCGTAATCGATCTGGTAGTTTGGTATGGTTTGAATAAGCGTGTTGATACTTCCCTGGTACGAATTGAGGTTGGTTTTCTGCGTATCCAATTCGAATTTGAACTGATCCAGCTGTAAGTTCAGTTTCGAAATGCTTTCTTTCAGCTTGTTGTTTTGGTTGGTGTACACAAAAATATCGTTGTTGAACTTCCAGTCCAGCACCAGGTTGTTGTCCGAAACATCCGACTCTTCGGGCACTTCCGAAACCGGCTCATCGACATACCAGTATGGCAGGCTCATGTCGGCCACGACCCTGCTGGTGGACGAACTGTACAGCAACACAAATGTTCCGCCGCGAGGTACACCACCCGTGTGTTCCAGTCCGGGGTGGCTTTCAATAAAGCTTTGCAGCATCGATTTCTCCTTGTCTTTTTCCTCCCGCTTTTTGACTAAGTCAGCCAGGCCTTTCAGTTTGCTGAAGTTGATGTTGTTCACCGTTTTTTCAAGCGGTGTGTAAGCCGAAGCGAAAGTCACCCCTTTGATGCCTTTGTTGAGCATGGCTCCCTGCGATACCACTTCCTTGTAATTATTTTCGAAAGATACATGGTCGAAGTCGACAATGGATTTGGCCAGAAAATTTTTCGTTTCCGTTATTTTCTGGTTCACCAAATTGGTTTGCTGGGCCGTGAATGCCTTCAAGGACATGGCATTGGATTCGATATTTAACGGGGGCAACTCCTCATCGTTGGCCGCCTGTACCTTGTTGTTCAACTCCACATTAAACACTTTCAGCTCATTCAGGTTATTCACCAGCTCATCGCGGTAGAGCTTGTGCAAAATCTCCATGCCGTTGTATCGCAGGCCCGGCCAAACCCACGCGCGGTTAAAATCGGTTTCAATCATGATGGGCAGCACTTTGATAGGCAGGTTATGCGCCTTGATCATGCTTTGCAGCGTTTCAAAAGCCGTACGGAAAGGTTGCCCCAAGTGTCCTTCAATGCGGAAATGATCGTAAGCTGTCAAATCATAACTCAGCGGGCTCCGAACCTCGGGCAATTGGGAATACGCCGGCGCGTGATAGGAATAAATGCCAGGTTCCTCATCTTTTTGAGTCCGTTCAAAACTCCATTTCTGCAGCAGCTGCGCTTCTCCCACCACCTGATAGTATGCCGGAATGGCCTGGTTGCCCAAATCGGCATGCAATGTTGACGGCGTGATTTTCAGATCTTCCCGATTGGTGAAATCAGCCGATTCAATCAAGGCCCCGATCCGGCTAAAAAGGAACAGACACTTGCGCAGTTTCTCTTTTCCATCCGATTGATACGGCGTTTCGACAAAATGCTGTCGGAACGGATCTTTTTTGTCTTCAATTTGGGCAGCAGCATCGCCAATAAACACATGCTTGGGCGACAAATTAATATCCGGCAAACAGGCCACATTCAACTGGTAACATGAATCCACAAATTCATTGTATGCTTTTACCAAATCTTTCAAAAAAGCGTAACGATATTGTTTTCCGGCCGTGCTGGTAGCTCCGGCCAGTTGGCCCAGTCTCTGGTTCCATGCCGGTGTCGGATCCTGGTTGTTAAACGAATCGGCCAGCAAGAAACTCAATTGCGAATAGCTTGATTTCAGGGCATCCTGTAGCGATTGGCTGGTTGATGAGATGATGGATTGATAAGCATTGGCCAGCTTGGTGTAGCTGTCAATCGATCCGGGCGTAAGCACCAAACGCTGAATCGAAAGCTTGCTGAGCTGGAAAAAGGATTTGCCGGCTGAAAGCAAACTGGGCTGTTTTGAGGCCAATGACTTTGGAACCAACAGCACCCGCAACTGATTGAGCTGTGTTTGTCCTTTGTTGTCGCAGTCGCCGCCGGTGCAGATGTCCGGATCGAACAAATAACTTTCCAGGTAGAGCATGACTGCAAAATCACTCAGCTTTTTCTGGCTTTGCTGGCCGAACTGCCCAAAACTAAGCTGGCCTTCCTTTTTTACGCCCGCCGGCAGCAATTCGTACACAGGTGCATCCTGAAGTATGGGATATTTGACCTGCTCATCCTTAAACAACCGGAAGTTTGGAAAAACCGTATCGGCTGGCCATTCCAGCAAATCACCATCACTGGTCAAGCCACAACCTTTGGAGAGCTGAACCAGCCGGTTGACCAAGCTGACATGCAAGCCACAAACCGTGCCGTAGCCATGTAAGTTCCGACGGCTCAAACGTGTTTGCTGATCAAGATAAGTGACCACTTGGTTGAGCTGTTCTTCGGTTAAGACCTGATTTTCCTCAAACACCGGGAAATGATCCAGTCTGCTTTTCAATTTTAATAAATTACTTTCCATGATGCTGTTTCTTAAAAGTTGCTGCTAGTTGCTTATCATTCATCCTGTTTATTGTCGAGAGAGTCATTTTTCTGATCCTTGTTTTTCATGGTTCCCAGGCTTGTCATATTCAAAATCATGGGGTTTTCATCGCCACCATCCACACAATCGTGCAAAGTTCCCTGCGGATAAACCGAGTTTAAACGAACCAGGATATCGAGCAAATTGCCCAGGGCATTTTTATATTGGGTTGCCTTTTTCGGAAAAATGGCATGGGCAAACAACCAGTCCTGATAGCAGGCCTCAAACTCGGACATGTGAATTTCGTTCACCCAGCATATTTTGGGAAAAATGTGGGCCGGTGTTTCCAACCGAATGGTTTTCTCCACAAATTTTCGAAAATCCATGTTTTGAAATCGCTTTTCCCAGGCCGGCAAAATCACCGAAATCTGGTACGAATACGGATCTTTAAACACACACCCGGAATCGTCGCCCGGGCAGATTCTAAATACCGGATGTCCTTTTACCCGCGGACGAAGCAAAGCATGCTCTACTACGAAGAGCCCTTCGCTGTTGTAGTTTGCGCGTAAAAACCGCCGCAAATACTTCATGGCCTCTTCCCTTTCTTCGGGTGTTTCAAAATATTCAATCCGCCGGCCAATCACTTCCCCTGTCGGATCTACAATGTTGAAGTAGTAACGCCCATCGCTTGTTTCCTTCAACTCATAGTTCTCCTGATCGCCCCCATAGCTTACGCAAGCTTTCATCTCAGCAATACAGTCGTCCTTATCCAGGTAGCGGGTGCTGCTGCTGATTAAAATTTTATCCGTCTCACTATCGATCACCCGGAAACGGTATTCGGTCAGGTCATCATCATCTTTTTCATCATAAATATCGTAATGAATGCGTGCCAGATCGCGTCGTTTGTAGTTTCGAATACCGAGCAGGTGGGCTACGCGGTGCTGCAATCCCGACACATTCAGGGTATCCCACAATTCATCTTTCAGAGTGAAGTTGAACCCGGCCCCGCGGTGGCGCGAAATCCATTCGTAGTTTTTCAGGAAGTTGGCTTTGTCCTCCAGCATGTCATCGCGCTCGGCCAACTCACCCGACATGGAGTACATCAGCAAAACATAGTCGCTGAACTGCTCCTGAAAACGGCCCAGCAGATGATCCAGAAACTGGTGGCGACGCGAGTAAAACAGCGACTCATCCTCGCTAATCTGTTTCAGATCATCCAACAAGTTGCCCCAGTCGGCAAACAGGCTTTCCCGATCTTCCATGCCTTCCACCAGCTGGCTGAAGTAGGTTTGCTTCATCGCGCTGTCGGTTGAAAATAATTCCTTGACCCGAGACAATTGCGCGAAATAGTTGGCCAGCAACTGATCGAAAAACAACAGAAAGGCCTTGAGTTGGCGTGCCTGGGCCTTGCGCTCATTTGACGCGTTGCCGGGTAAGCCAATTTCGCCAACCCCATAGTTCACCGGAAATTCGTTGACCACCGAAACGTAGGCCGCCGGATCGACAAACTCTCCGCTGACCATGGGTAAGTCACTCACCCGGACTGCTTCCTGAGCGGCTTTCTCGTCTGCATTCAATTGCGCCAGTTCGGCTTCCACCAGCTCCTGTTTGGAGCGAAAGGACAGCAAATCCTTATAAAACACGAACCGCGACAAACTGGTATCCAGTTGGGCTTGATGATCTTTTTCAATGGGAACGACCCATTTGTCCCAGTCTTCGGGCAATTTGGCCACATTGGGTTTAATGATTAAATCGCGCACCGATTCAACGCCTTCAATATCCATAATCAGATGAATCAAATCGGACAGGTAAATGGTGGTTTTTAAGCTGGAAGCTTCCAATTCATCATCATCAATGAAACCGCCAGTCAACAACTGATCGGCATCCTGATAAAGCGGCCCTTCAAAGATTTCTTCTGCTTTCTTGCCTTTATCCAGCATTTGCTGCAAGGTATAGGAACGAACAGTTGGCGACAGGTAATTCTGAACTTCAAATAGAATCCGGGCTTCCACCTTTTCAATAGCTGCATTGGACGCCAAACCGATTTCGCCACAAATGATGAAGTCCTGGGGAACAATTGGTTCCACGCCGGTAAAAGCTTCGCAGAGGTTTCGGTTCGCGTTTAAGCGACGGTAAACTTCATTCAAAACCTGCTTTTCGTTCTCCAGGTCTTCATCATATTCAACAATCACCTGATACAAGCCCTTAATCTCAACCGGATCAAGCGTTGCCGAACCGCCGGTCAAGGTTGTCAGTTCCTCTTTTTCCCGATCGAAATAGAGGGGAACTTCGCTTTCGCCCTCGTGCAGCCAGGCATTTTTGACGCCGGGAATGTCGATCAGCAGCTTGCGGTAATCAGCGATGCTTACCGGCCGGGAGGGCAAGGCTTTGATGGCCGACAGAAACTGCTGGTGCATGGCTTGTTCATTGTCTTTGGGCTCGGCCAGCAAATTAGTAATCGGGAAATTGGTCCGATAATCCAGATCGGTCAGCGCGAAGCACAAAATTTCGAGTATGGTCACTCCCGGATCGTGCGTATTGTAATCCGTCCACACACGGCCCGACAATTCCTGAATATGCTTCAGTCCTTCGGAACGCAACCAATAATAATTTCCAGGATGCTCATCCTGCTTGTTTATTTTTGCTATGACCGGACTTTCCTTCATCTAATTAGCTGTTATAATTATGAATGACATGCTTGCTGTGCGACACCAAAATGGCCCGCGAATTTGTTGCCACGGCCGACTCAACATCAAGCGGCTGTTTGCCCGAAGCCAGGTGAAACATTTTGAAGTGCGACACAAAGTCAACGTAGCTTCGGGTTTCAACAAACTTGAGTAAAACCGACTTTTCAATTCGTCCGCCAAAATGAATTTCAGCCTGGCTGCCTGTTGACCAGGGCGACAGAAATTCGATCAACTCGCGGTTCAATTCCTTTTGATAATATCCAAATTCATAGTTCGTTCTGAACTTTACTTCAAACTCCAGTTGAACTTCTTCGTACAGGGGATTATTGACATGAATTTTGATCAGCGATGGCGCCAGCGGCTCCATATACGAGCGTACATCTTCGAGCACGGCTTTGCTCACGCGCGGCTGCAGCACATCGACCGCGTTCTTGTTTTGCAGATCGGGAACGACGATCAGGTTGACGTGGCCCGGGGCCCGCTCCAGGGTTTCGCAGGTATGGTTCAGGCATTTTACCTTGCTGATATCCGGAAACTCCTGCAAGACCAGCCGTTCATAATCCCACAGCGTAATGGCCCGGTTTTTATGCCGCAAGCGCTCACTGACACGGGTGTAATACGCCCGGGCCTTTTCCTCCGCCCGTCCGCCAAAACTGGCATATGGCTGCATCACTTGTTTGATGGCTCCGTTTGGCTTCAGCAATTTACTGATCGTTTCCGCCTTCAAGGGCATCAGCAAATGCGCCGGGTGTTTTTTGGCCTCAAGCAGTTCTGCCCGCGCAGCCTGGGCGTGGATCCCAATCAGCTGGCAAACTGCATCGGGATTGGCCTTGACCGAGGCCCGCAACCAAACCAAACCGTCAGGCATCCAGCTGTGGCTGGTTCCGGTGTCTGCCGGCAGGTTGATTTTCACAATTCCGCTTTTCAGCAATCCGTTGGTGGCATCGGCCAGCAACTCGTCCGACCGAAGCGCCCGCCAATGGTCGTGTGCCAAAATCGACCAGCGCACGGGTTCCTTTTCCTTTTGCGGGTTGGCGCTCCCTTCAGCCACTTGAATCAGCAAGTTCAGGATCTGTCCTTTCGCGATATTTTTCACGCCAATCAACAGTTCACCTTGCTGCGAATAGTCCGCCAGCAGTGTGATTTCGTTTGCCGACAGCCAATCAGCCTTCGACAACAAATGACCATGAACCTCACGCTGGCCAAAAGCGCCCAACTGGAAAAACTCCACATCTTTTTCTGCGTACGCCGCTTCGCTCGTCTGTGCAAAATTGATTGTTGACGAGGAAGCACGATAGTCAAGCGAAATGCTTTTTATTTTGGGTTGATAAGGTTCCTTTGGCAAAACCAGGTCGCCTTCGACATATTCAACAGTCGCTTTCACATATTTTTGCCGGTAATCGCGATGCAAAAAATCATCGAGCAATTCAAGTTTCACAAAACCGTTTTTGGGCACTCCCGTTTTGACGTTCAGCTTGGGAAGCTTAAACTTCGCCAGGTTATTTCCCGGCAAAAAGTTGTATTTCTTCTGAATGAGATTGAAACTCTTCGATCCTGCCGATAAATTCAGCTGCGCGTTGATCAAAACCTGCGGAATGATGGAGACCAGGATTGGATTTTCAGAAACCGTGTAGCTGGCCCGGTTTTGGTTATTCGATGGATTGAACAAATCAATGGTTTTGGTACTGATCTGGTCGTTTTTGTTGCGATAGCTCAGGCTGGCCTTAAATTGGTTGCCAGACAAGGAATAGCCGCTATAATAGGTCCGAAGATTGGATGAAGGCACATCCATCCAATCCACATGAATCTTAAACTCATTCAACTTTTTGGTGAAAGCTTCCTCGTAGCCCAGATCGAAGGACGAACCCCGCACCGGCTCGGAGCCAAAAGGAAGAAAAGCTTTGGCCGGGTCGAGACTTCCCTGGTCATTTTGAAGGGTCAGGGATTCAATACCCGAGACCTCCACATCAATTCGGGCGGTTTCGAGCGAAACATGTTCTAAAAAGCCGTTCAGGTAAGCGGAAGATGAAGTATCCGGAATCACTTTCAAGACAGGGAAGATTGAGTGAAAACGACTGTCCAGAACCTCGCCGTTATAATAGGCTACCGGCTTCTCCGAGGCTGGAAGGTTCAGGATCAATTGCATTTGAAAGCGTCCGGATACTTTTCTCAGGGAAGGTGTTGAATGATATGGTCCTAACCATTCTTCCTCTCCACTTAAGTATATTTTAAAAGCCTGCCTTCGGGCCGATGCCGGAATATCGAAGTCATCATCCGCACGCAGTGTCAGCGTGACGGTGATCTTTCTTGTTCCTTCCTGCAACCACAACACCGGGCTCGCCAACGCAAAACCAATATCAGCTTTGACAAAGCTGGTCTTCCCGAATGGCGGCCACTTCGCATCATCTTCGGGCAATTCCTCTTCCAGTCCATCCAGCGTATTGGCAGCCTGCCCGGCATGTACCATCTGGTTGTTTTCCACATCCACCACCACCGATTTGATGGCTTCGACGGTGGCGTGATTCACGATCAGGTCCTCAGTCAACGCGTAAACCAACTCCTGCCCTGCTTCATCTTTTCCGGCTTTCAGAGCTGTTCCGGCCTGAAGCAAGGCTGGCTCCACATTTTTGGCCAGCTCAAAAAGCACATGCACCTGGTCGGCAACAGGGCCTTTGGGCTGAATTCGAAGCACATCGCGAAAAAACGTATCCAGGTGCTTTTTCGTCAGGCCGTTCAGCTGATCTTGTTGTTTTTTGAACAGGCGAAGAAACGACAGGAACAGGCTGGCCTGCGGCGACAAGTCACCGGTCAGCACTGCTTTCGGATTTTCTTTCAATTGCTGAAGAAAAGCTTGCCAATCGCCTTCCACCTGGTTCTCCAGGTTGTAAAAGTTGAGCAATCCGGCAAAGTTGTAGGCAAAGTCAATCAGGTCGCTTTCCGAACGACCGTCAATTTGTACCGAAGCCGGATCCAAATCTTTCGGATAACGCGCCGCCTGGCTGGTTCCATCGCGGACAAGAACAGGAATATGATCGTTACAGTCTTTCATTTCTTAATGTTTGTGCCTTCCTTGATATAAAAGGGATAGACATAATTCTTCCTTGAATTCGTGGTGCTGATCGTATATTCAAGGAGGATTTTTACCAAACCCTGATTCTCGCCGTCGTCAATCAAATCAATTTTATGCAGCAAAATTCGTGGTTCGTGGTATAAAATGGCGGTTTCAACCAAGTTGAAAATATAGGTCTTTACCGAAATGCTCAGCGGCTCAAAAATCATATCGGTCAAATCACAGCCGAAGTCGGGATGCATGATCCGCTCACCCAGCCGGGTTGATAATAGAATCTCCAGGCTCTCTTCAATATCTTTTTCATCGGACGACATGCTGACCTGTCCGGCTGCCTTTGAAAAGGTGGGCGGAAAGCTCCAGCCGGTTCCCAAAAATGAAGTGTATCGTTCGTTGTTTTCCATGATGCGAGATGCTTGATGCTTGATACTTGATACTTGATGGTTGATGGTTGATAGTTAACCTCCTATTATCACGGTTGGGGCGCCAATAATGATTGTTCCGCCGTGTGCCGTTGAGTCGCCCATGCGGGCAGCAGGCATGCCCCCGATCATGACGGTGCCTGAGCCTGCCACAATGGTGTCGGGCGGACCGGTGCAGGTGAGCATGTCGCCTAAGCGTGCGGCCGGCATGCCAGCAATCAGTACGGTTGGACATCCGGGTGGCAGGACCGGCCCCCCAACATGCGGAACCGTTCCGTTGACCATCGGACAAACATGCATATCTCCTACTCTTGCTGCTGGTGGCATTGTTTTCGTTTTTAATTGATTTGTACCAATGAACCTTCAACTTTCAAGACACCGGAGGACTTAAGCGTAGTCATACCCGATCCTTCCACCGTCATATTAGCATTTGCCTTCATCTCCACGTTGGTTCCCTCGAAAGTGAGGTTACCTCCGGCTTTCAGAATCAGGTCTTTCGCCGCCTCCAGTGTGATGCCTGAACTGTTCATCGTGATGCTGTTTCCATTTTCATCTTCAAGCAAAAAATCGCCTGAGTCTTCGCTCAGCTGCAATTGTTTGCCACCCGGCGTGCTGATGGTAATGCTTTTCTCCTCATCGTTGAAAACCAGTTTCAGCCCGTCGCGGCTGGCGTAGCCTTTCTCGTGATTATCGTCTTTGGCCTCAAAAGCTGCGGGTTTGCTGCTACTATTCAACATGCCCAGCACCACGGCATCACGTGGATCATCGTTTAGAAAGCCAACGATGACTTCGTCGCCAATTTCGGGCCGGAAGAATGTGCCCCGGTTCTCGCCGGCATCGAGCGTGGCCACGCGGGTCCAAATTCCTTCGTCCTGCGCGGAGACCAGCGGCAGCTTCACCTGGATGCGAAATTCGCCTTCCGGGTCGCCCTCCAGGGCCGAAACGATGCCGATTTGCAAGCCGTTGACGCCCGGTAAAACCCCTGAAGCCGGCTGATCCATAACATCTTTCAAATGGTTGCCCAGCCAGTTTTCATCCAAGCCAAACTGAACATGTGAGATCCAGCCACCCCGCGAAATTTCGTGGTTCACCGATGACACAAACACATTCCCATTGAAGCGGTCACCCAGACCATTCAGTTCAAGCAAATGGCCGGGCTTCACATCAGGAAAGCCCTGAAAGCTCAAACGTCCTTTGATTTTTGAAAGCTTGCTTTTCAACTTCCGGCCGTTAATCCAGGATTGCAATTCATCCGACTTTAACTGTCCACCATGTTTGAGATGGAATTTCGCCACGCCTGTTGTTTCTGCTAAATCTGAACTGCTCAGGTTGCCCGGTTCCTCGCTGCCATCATCGGCTGAATCCAGTTCAAGCACTTCCAGCGTGGTGTTGTCCCACGACTGGCCATTCACTTGGCCATACTGGCTGCGGGCATCCATTTCGGCTTCAAACTCCAGAATATTGGCTCCATAGGTTAAACTCAAAACCGGTTCGCCACTCAAGTCAGGCGCTTTAAAACTGAGCTTGCCATCGTCTGTAAAAACCAACTTGTTACAGGCATCGGCCCGGCTCAGCAAGAAGTCCCAGTCGGTAGCATGCATTTGCACCAATCGCGTGTTGCTAAAATCAGAGGCTTCAATTTCATCTGCCTGCAGCCCATATTCTCCGGCCAACTGCTCACAGACATCGCTGTCAGCCAGATCGTGAAAATACCGGCTGTTCCGGTTTAATGTCATTTTGTAAGCCTTGTCGCGACATTCAATCATCAAAACCGACGAATTATTTTTGCGGGTCTTTAAAGCATGTTTGGTAATCACGCCTTTAAACACCGTTTTTTCTTCGGAATTGTAGCCCACCTGGATCTCCAGCTCATGGCCTGGTAAAAACAACTCACCGCTGCTGATCGCAAAATCCTCGTCAGAAGCCGACCCATCGCGAATGTTTACCTTGGCAAAAGCAATCCGGTTGACTTCCTTGACAACTTGGATTCCCATGATTCCTACCGTATCGGGAATCGGTTCACCGTTGATCAAAAGCGTGCTGGTCACGACTTCCGAAGGGGAAGAAATGGGTATGTTGCGTTGGTTGGTCATCGTTTGGTTTTATCAATTGGCGGAAAATGAATTCGCGTGCCGACGGCTATTTGCCGTAAGCTGCGCAGTTTGTTGGCTTTAGCCACTTCGCGATAGTAGCCCGGGTCCTTGTAAATCCGATGCGCCATCAATGGCAAATTCTCCTGGTCCTTCAAAATCCGCACATGCGTCAAGTCGGGTGATTCGGAGCGTTCGCGCGCGGCCCGCAGTGTATCGGCCATGGATTCAACAAACACACATTTGGCTTTCGCCCGCAGCGGTGAGCCATCGGGTTTGAACAAGGAATAGGTGATGGTCAAATCCTTTAACTTCCCCCGAAACAAAAAGCTGCCCCACTGAATTTGCAACAAGTTGGGCGCATGGGTATCGCCATTGTACTTAAATACAATGTTTTTGAAGCGAGTCAACTGGTCATCTACCGTTTCTGATGTTTTTAGCCCCAAAATATTGGCGCCCGGAAGCGGACTGTTGGCCAAAACACCGGTGCCGTCAAACAGCAAGTCGGTTTCGAAATTCTGTGGCTTCTGCACCCGGAAGCGCACATCGGCACCGGTCGTTCCATCGGCTTGCGACTCGTCGAACACCGTGCTAAACTTCTGCTGAATCTGCTCAGGATTAACCAGCACTTCGTACTCGAAATCATCGCCCGAACGGGGATTAAACGGCTCGGTGCTTTCGCAGACGTTGATTTTCATCTTGGTCAGTTTTCCTTCCAGTCCGGTAAATAGTTCCATGTTACCGCTCCATTTTTTGTTTCAGAATTTCCATGACCTGATCCACACACTCCTTAATCAGTTCCTCCCGCGCGTTTTGATCCATCGAAACGGGTCCGCCAGCTTCATCGCGCCGGTTTTCCGACACGTTTGCCCTCACCACAAGTTCTCGTACAATCACTGGCATGCATGCTAGATTTTAAGGATTTTGAAATAGTTATACTGCAACTTGATGGACTCGACCACCACTTTACTTTCTTCGGCATTGAAGCTGGATACCGACCAGGACACCGGGTAAGCGTTGACCACATACCAAGCAGCCACCGGAACATGATCCGCATTGAGCAAAGCAATGGTCAGGTTGGTGGGCTGAAAGTTGAAACTCTCGATGGCATTACGGCACCACAGTAAAATTCCGGATCCGGTAAACATGCCCCGCTTCAACACGATGTTTTGATACTTCGTGCGGGTAGGAAGCTGGTGTGTAAACCGGTTTTCACCGCCCTCCTTGAATTCTTCCGTTTCCACGTCCACCGATAAGCCATCCACTTCCTGGAAGCGAAAGTCGCTGGGAAACTGTGGCAACAGTTCGAAAACAACAGAGAAATGAAATCCAACAGGTGGATAGGTCAAGTCCATAGTCGTTTGGATTTAGCTCATTTCCATGGATAGGCCTTCGTGCGCCAGTTCCAGCGTTTCGATGGCCACTTCATTGCCGTCTGACTTCAGATCGGTGCTTTGCACTTTCACCGGCCAGGCATTTTTGATTTTCCAGGTCAGTACCGGCGCGTGTTCCTCGTTCAACAAGCTGATGATGATGTCGCGACGCTCAATGGTATTCAGCTTCACGGTGTTCCACCATTCAAAAAACTCATTGTCTTTTTGAAAAACGCCCCGCTTGAGGGTGATGTTGGAAAACTTCTGCATGCCCGGCATTTTCAGCTTGCTGTATTCGGGCATCGAGCCATCGCGGTACTCGATCACTTCCGTTTCGACATCGAGGCCCGACACTTCGGAAAAACCAAGTTTGGTACCAGCCCACTCAACCTGAAAATGAAATTTTGGAATTGGATATTCAGCCATAATTTTTCGTTTTTAAAATCAGTTAATAAAGGTTTTGATGTTAGGACTCCTGCAGTTTGTGAGAGAACCGGAGGATGATAAATTCTGCAGGACGAACAACGGCCATCCCGATTTCAATATTCATGCGCCCTTCCAGGATATCGAGCGAGGTCATGGTTTCGCCCAGACCCACCTTCACAAAGTAGGCATCTTCGGCTTTGGCTCCTGCTAAAGCTCCGGCACGCCACTGCTTGGTCAAAAAGTTTTCGATCATCGCTTTCACACGCACCCAGGTATTGGCGTCGTTGGGTTCGAAAACCACCCATTGCGTGCCTTTTTTGATCGACTCTTCAGCGAAGTTGTAAAAGCGGCGAACGGGCACATAACGCCATTCGTTATCGTTTCCGGCCAAGGTACGCGCACCCCAAACCAAGGTTCCTTTTCCAAAGAAGGAGCGAATGACGTTGATTGACTTTCCGGTAGAATGGACATTCAGCCCATCCTGCTCTTCGTTAGTTACTTTCTTGTCGGGACCAATCACTTCGCGAACCCCCACATTGGCAGGCGCTTTCCACACCCCGCGGTTGCTGTCCACCCGGGCATAAATGCCGGCCACGGCAGCCGACGGAGGCAGGGTAACACTCAATTTGCCCAGCTGCACTTTAATCTGGTTATACAGTTCCAGGTCAGCGGTAATGTCGCTGAGCTTATCGCCGTCGTAGCTGGTTGTTCCTCCCGGTGCATCGGTTTCGGTGTGGGCAATGCTCACATCGCTTTCCTTGTACACATAGGGCAAAATGGTTTTCAGCCAGGGATAATACACGGCGCCATATTTCAGGTAGTCGGTTCCCATGCTGATGTTGGTGCGTAAGGTATCGGCAAAGCCCGAAGCCTGGTTGTAAGTATCCAAAATGGTAAAGCGATCCTGCAACTTCTGGCATTGGGTCAGCGCGTCCTGATACAGGCCATAGAAGTTGGCCACGGTTGAAACACCCGTCGCATCGGGAAAGACAATCAGGGTCGGCTCATCTTCCTTGGCCAGTTCGGCCAGTCCGCCATTGGCACCCAAGTCGGTTTTGCTGATGGTAGCCGTGTAGTCGCCAACCGAAATGATGTAGCACGGCCCGCCGCCGTTGGCAAAATACATTTGCAGCGAGTAGTACATCAAAAAGTTCGACTTGGTGGCAGGTTCCGGCACTTCGATGGTGCGGGTCAAATTGCCCGATGTGTCATACACATCGTCAATATTGACGATGATACCCGTTTCGGGCTGGGCGCCACCAAAATACTCCTTGTATTCGAGCAAGGAAGTGATGCGCGTGGGCACGTTGGTTAGGGATTGGTTGTTCTTTTTCGCTTTCTCGGTGTAGCCGATAAAAGCCGGGATCGCAGTTTCAACCTCTGCAATGGACGGAGGCAACAGGGAAATTTCCTCGATGTATACTCCCGGAGTTTTGTACGTTTTGGCCATAATCAGTTAAATTTTTGAAGGTCAGAGATAAACATAAATATCAGAATAAATGGTAGCTGGATTGCCCGGATCCGGTTTAATCAATTCGGGACCGGGATTTGGCAAATCGTTAATCAGAACAGAAGCCGCATCGACTTGATTGCTTCGCAAAGCAATGCCGGTGATTGGGGCTTCTTTTAGGGGCATGGGAATGTTGGAAACAAAAACATGGTCTCCACTATGTGTAAATTCCCAGGGTGTGTCGGTTTCCCGAACTCCCGGGTTGGGCATTTCCAGTTCGTTGCGGTTAATCACTTTGTAGCGCCACAAAGTTTCGCGTCGCTTAAAGGCCAGGCAGTAGGTTTTGCTTGAAACCAGTCCGGCATTGGTGAACCATTTGTAGCCGACGTCAACATGGCTAAATAATTCAACTACGCCGAAGTAGCTGGCCAGTGCCAGTTCACCAGCATAATAAAAACGGTCCAGTTCGCCGCCATCCAGCATCAGCTTGTAGCGTCCGGCCGACAAACCTTCGAGTATAAACTGAAAGTTGTAATGCTCATCAACCGGTGCCAGTTCCTGCGAGGCGACCGTCTCATCGGTATCCACCGAAACCAGTTCAGCGGTTTTTATCCCGGCATCTCCTGGGTGGGTATAGCTATAAACCTTGCCCGAAGTCTTGATTTGATCAGCAGCCGTGGTCACTTCATTCTGATTCAGCAACAGCGAATCGGAACCGGTGCCAAACACTTCGCGCTTGTTGTTGGCCTGGTTCGAAAAATAATAAACCTTGGAAGCCCCCAAATTCAATGGCAAGCTGGAGAAGTTGACAAACAGCGGATTAGTCAACCGCATAAAAAACACCAACTTAAAAGGGGCCGCAACCGGATCTTTTTGCAGTTTGCCGGTTTCGTCAACAGCGGCAAACAGCCGGGAACCACCAGCTACCTCTTTCAGTTTCAAGCCCATGTTGCGCAAGGTTCGCTGGGTGGCTTTCTCAGGAATGAACTGAAAATCGCTCGATTGTAAGGCTTGGTAATAATCATTCCAAACGTTCAGCTCAACTATTTTCTGGTAATTAAATAACTGCATGGCTTAGGGGTTTAGATTAGCTTCGGTAATGGGTGGCGCATCCATCTTGATGTTGTCGTCGAAAATAGCCAGCAACTTCACCTTGTACATCACCGAGCACATTTGCTTGGCTCCCAGTGCGCCCCACAGGTTGTTTTGCTGCTCCAATGAGAGGGTGAAAAGTTCGGCGCTCAGCTTGGTCAGCTGGTCATTCAGATCGGGGTAGCTGCCCGGTGTGAAAAGGCTGTGCGACTGGAAAAAGCTAATGACGTAGGAAATGAATTTCAGCGATTCGCGGTAGCCAAACTCATCTTCACCAAAATTGGCCGAAAACAAAACATAGAGGTTCACCATTACTTTCGGGTCGGTTTTGGCAATGGTCCCCTGGGGGGTTTCGCGATACAGGTTTTGATTTTTCATCACCCGCTCCTCTTCAATGTTCACCAAGGTCATGGCCACGTTCGAAACCTGCATCTTTCCGTTTTTATCGAAAAGCGGAATCAGTTCGACCTTATCCTCTGAACCGGTTCGTAATTTCAGATAATTGTTGAGCTGAGTTTTTAAGAAGAACAGTGCCAATTCAATCATATCAAAATCATTTCATGCATTTCGAAACTGAACATCTGATGAACTTAATGTGTTTGCGACAAACACGGCCTTAATTCAACCCGGGAAAGGAATAAAAGGAGGAGTTTTTTTGATTATTGGATGTTGGTGCTCCTCTTTTTAAGTCCGGGCAACGGATCGTTTCATAGATAAAACAAGATGCTCCAACACCACAATAATCACACTTTACGATCTTTTTCTAATTTTATCTTGCACTAATTAATCCCCTTTCCAACTAAAAGGTAACCAGCATTTTTCATGTTTTTTAACTACTTTTTTTTAAGGCTTATCAAAATGTATCAGAGCAAACTGATGCCATAAAATGTAAATAAATGAGAATAGGTTCATCAAGATTCGGTTGAAAACAAGCCGGATAAAAATGCTTTCAATAATGCCCACAACTATTTAAGACCAATTTGTCTGTTTATAGTATAGGCAGCTAAAAACCACAATCAAAAAATGCCCTTTCATCCGCTTTGATTAACGATATGTTGTTGATATTTTTTTTCATTTGGGAAATCATCCAATGATTAAATCGACATGATGCCATTGGAACACGCGCCACCAATGCACGAATGTTTTGATTAAACACGAAGACGGGAAGACGTGAAGTGGAGATCCAACCATCTCCCTCCCGGTAATCCGGGAGTACTCCTTCCGTCGGGGCCGGACAGGCTCTTTTGAAAGAGGAGAATTTGCAGCAGTGAAATCCCGCTTGCTGTTACCGAAAACCTCCGCAAGTTGCGCCCTTTCTCCTCCTTTTTTCAAGAGCTTGTCCCGAACTCGCTTCGGGAAGGAGTATCCGAGCAAAGGGGGAGGTGGTTTGTCCGGAAAGTCATCCGATGAATAATTGCTGGGTCAGGATCTGCCCACTCAACGAGTCATCCTGAACTTGATTCAGGATCTGTCAGCAAGATACTTGATACTGAATACTTTCAGCTTGTAGCTTGAGGCTTGCAGCCCATTTCTTATTTTGAATGAAACTAAATTATGCTCGATTAACAATTTATTATAGAGAAAACCATAACTTGTGGCTTGTAAAAAAAAACGAACAAATGGCAATATTTTACCGGCTGGAGAATATTAAGAATCCGCTGGATGATCGAACTCCCCCCTTCTTAGTGAAGCGGTGAGAAAGGAGTAAGCTGTTTGGAGTTTGTCAACAATTGTCTGAACAGGATACTAAAAGATTAAATGATTGAACAAGATCAACCTAAATTATAAGCACGATACTGTCTTTCCTGAAAATCAAATAAACCTTGTTGCAAACAACTATCATGTCCATCAATAAATCATACAAATCATGTTAAGGAATGAAGATGAAATCAATAAACTTACCCATTCAATTATTGGTTGTGCCATGACCGTTCATAATACCTTGGGCAATGGTTTTCAAGAGGTCATTTATCAACGGGCACTTTCCATTGAATTAAACGCGAATGGAATTGAACATCAACGCGAAATGGAAATGCCAATCTTCTACAGGGTGAGCAAATTGGAACACGTCGGGTAGATTTTTTTGTTGCCGGATTAGTTATGGTTGAAATAAAAGCAATTGAAAAATTGGAGAATGTACATAAGGCCCAAGCTATAAATTATTGTGAAGCCTATCATATTGCTGATGGCTTACTCATTAACTTTGGAGCAACCAGCCTCGATTTTAAAAGAGTTTACAACAAAAGCCTAATTCGAAATAATCCTGTCAATCCCAAAATCAAATAAATCCTGTTCAAGACAATGATGCATAAGCCCTGCCCTTCCGGATCTACAAAAGCTTAACGAAGCGGCTGGAACGATTTTGCGATCGAACCTTATTAACCTTGGATTGACAATCCTGATAAATAAAAACACAATTAAAACAAACAACTAACTTTTAAAAATGAACTAAAAATGGATCAACAACAATCATTTAACCTCAATGCTGATTTTCTGGGTGGCTATAGTGCCGTGTTTATGAAATTGGTTTTTGTACTGATCGCCGTTTACCTGTTGGTGATGGTGGTGAATTTCCTGCGCGATAAATTTATTCATGCCGAACCGGGTCAGAAGAAGGAAGATATGGCCGACCTGCTGGTCATCTTGAATAAGTTATTCTATGTCGCGGGTTTTGGTTTTGTCATCGCCAATATTTTGCAGTTCCTGCTTTCCCAAATTGAAAGCAACCACCGTAGGGTGGGCGCTATGAGTTTCCAAGGCGATTGGGATTACCTAACCTTTGGCATCATCATCATCTTTGTGGGCATTGGGTTTAAGGCTGCTTACAAGGCATTGCAAAAGAAAAGGCTTGAATAAATTGCGCCTGCCCGGGGCGTCCTTGGCAAGAAATAAGTCGTTCATACTTGGTATGTCGGTATTCTTTGGGGGAACTCCATTGCCAAATGTCGTGCGGAGGCGTATGATTCATGAAAGCGAATCCTGAACATTCTGATGAAATTGGGCATGATGTTTTAATTATCAATCATTTGAAACGTTAAGACTGTAACCATGATATTAAAAGTTCTTTTTTATATTCTCTTTGGACTGCCCTTGGTTTTTCAAATGATTTTTGGAATAAAAGCCATCAGAGGAAATGGGCCCATCAAATTGTGGTTGGTCAGTCTGCTCAGTTGCGTGGGACAACTTTCAGTAACCATCATCAATTCTTATTTAATGGCTATGTTTATCAGGCAGGCAGAAAGTCACGATGGATTGCCGATGATAGGCGTACTTGCTGTAAACATGATATTTGGAGTTTTGCTCTTGTTAGTGATTCTAATACAATCGGTTATCCAATACAGGTTGACAAGGGCAAAAAAACACAACAAGCAAACAACACCACTTGATTCAAAATAATTTAAACCATAAACTTAAAACTTACAACAATGAGTAGTACCATGTTTTTTCTTCCGTTTCTGATCGGCTTGGTTTACCTGGCAATTTTTGCCGGCGTGCTTTATTTGATTCACACCTGGGTGACCAAATTTGTCCGGCTCAAACAAGAGTACAATGACTTGTTGCGCGAGATCATCCGGAAAATGGATCGCCCAACAGATGGAACATTCAATCGAAATGAATAGTAGGACCGAATGGATGATTTAGTCGTTCTCTTCATCGTACTGGCGGCCATACTTTGGGTTTGGGCGGTGTATGACATCTTAAAAACTGGTGTCCGAAACCGTTTGTCCCTGAGTTGGCTTGTGATTGTCATCTTCTGCCCCATCATTGGCTCGATTGCTTATTTCCAATTGAAGCCAAGATCGAGAAGATCATGATCAAGCGTTTAACGATCGCTGTACAAGTCCGTGAATTCCTCGGTGTAAGCCTGGGATTAAGACGGAATGCTGGATGCCAGATACTTGATACTGGATGCTAGATACTTGTAGCTTGTAGCTTGCAGCTGGAAACTGCGACTGCGACTGAAAACTGGATTCACAATAAATACAGATCATTGCAACCTACAAAAAATTGAAATAAAAAAATGACTGACCCGACACCCAAACATTATCCCTCCATTGCTCAGAGCTTTGGAGCCAGTGGAATTGTCATCTTAGGCATGCTCATGCTTAGTCCGGTGATGATTACGCTAAACAATTTGATTGGCAAGGAGGCCTCCATGCTCATCTATTACGTGCTGGCCATTGGAATCCCTTGCTGGATTGTGTTTCAAATCAGGAAATCGGAAACAGGCCAAGCTTCCTTCAAGCTAAAAATTGAAAACAAGCGGATTATCCCTTTCATTATATTGGGAACAATCGCGCTGCTTTGGGGTGTCATTTCGCCACTGGCAAGTACCATACCCATGTCGGACGAAATTAAGAAAGCCTTTATGGACTTTGGCGGTAAAACCGGGCTTTATTCTTTTGTGCTCATGGTAATCGCGGCTCCCGTTCTCGAAGAGATTCTGTTTCGGGGCATTCTGCTCGATGGCCTGCTCAAAAGGTACAGCCCCCTGAAATCGATACTGGTGTCCAGTTTTCTTTTCGGAATCGTTCACTTAAATCCATGGCAATTTGTGACCGGTTTCGTGATTGGGATCTTCGCTGGCTGGGTTTACTATCGCACAAGTAGTTTACTGGCAGCCATCATTATTCATGCTTCGGCCAACTTAAACGGATTTTTGGCAAGATTCTTCATGGATGCCGATGCGGCTATGAACGACTCGCTGGTTGAAACCTGGGGTGGAACCGGCCAGTTAATCCTGGCCATCGTCGGCTCGCTGGTTGTCATTGCGGTTTGCATTTACTACCTGGACAAGGAATTCAAAAAAAGAAAAATAAAAGTAGTTTTTGATCAAACCTAAAGAAAAACATCCGGGGTTTTATCTGGCTAAAGCTCATTAAACGCGTGCTTCCTGTCTGGCAATCACCGGGTCAAAATCTAGCGGAAAAATAAAGCTGACAGTTAGCGGCCTGCCTGCTATTTTAAAAGAAATTCAACTACCACTGGCTAAACAATTAACGCTTTAAGATTACTTAACCAGTGCAACAAAGACCCAAAAATCAAAACAACATGAAAAAATTAACCTTTATTATTTCAATCCTTGCAGTTCTAAATCTTAACGGACAGACAATAGATGATTATCAACAAAAGTTATCTGAATGCTTTAGTCAAGGAGACTACAGATGTGCTGAAAAATATGCTTTGGCTTCAATCTCATTGGTTGATGAGCGTGATAATCGTTTACATCTGATGTACTCCAATTTAGGAACAATTCAACGGAGATTAGGAAAAATGGATGAAGCGATGAACTCCTATAATAAAGCATGCGAGCTAAACTGCTCTCATACCGTGTTGGCAAATAGAGCATCACTAAAAAGACAAATGGATGATTTAGAAGGTTCTTTAGATGATTACAACCTGGCGTTAGATTTAAAACCAACAGATGAAGAATTACTAATCAATAGGTCTTTTACAAAAAAGCTACTTGGAGACACGATCGGCGCTGAAAATGATCTGGTACTCGTTTTACAATTCAATCAAGACAATTTCAAAGCATTTACAAATCTTTTGAATATTAAAGTTTCGAGGGGTGAATACGAATACGCATTAGAAAAATATGATGAAATGATTTCAAACCACCCCAATGAATCCTTACTCTACAATAATAGGGCTGATGTCTATCTTAGAATGAAGAATTATGAGGACGCTTTTAATGACATCAACACTGCCATTAAAAAAGCCAAAGAATATGACAATGCCTACATTACGAGAGCTGAAATTTATATAGCAACGGGCAATAAAAAGAAAGCATTGAAAGATTTACAGAAAGCTGTAGAACTGGGAAATAAAACAACCCATGTTTTCGAATTAATCGATGAATGCAACAGAAACTAGTACTTGGTAACTGGCGGTGACCAGGTCGAACTTCAAATCAGAATCGGCACGTCAATCACCCCTAACTCATTCTTTTACAGTCGAAGCCATGACAAGGGGAAAGCTGTTCAGCAACGATGCAATTTGTAGTGACCAAAACAAGCGGGTTGTCATGGACTATTTTTTTAAAGACATTCGGCTGGAATCAGAACAACATTAACATTCAAAACGAACTACATCAATTGAAAAGCCCATGTTAAAACACAATCAAAAGCAGGAAATCCGGATTCAAATTGCGTTGATCGTGATCTTTCTGATCTTCTTAATTCCACTTACGAATAACGAAACGCTGATCCATCTTATTTTTCCGAACTTAAACACGCAATCAACGCTTATGACCATTGCATTTTTCGTATTGCTGGTCTCTGCAGTTTACGCTTTTCTTGGCCTGCAAAAAAACTTAAAGCAAAGGCATTCGAGCTGGCGATACCTGGTGTTCCTTATCATCCTGATTTGGTTTACCTCGAACATCCGCGTGGAAATAGGAGAAAAACTGATGACTTTAAGGCCAGGTATCCGGGCCATTGAATTTCAGATAGAACGCAGCAAGCTAAGCTACCAAAAAGATACGCTGGGCGTCGTAAACGTTGAAGGCTTTCTTACCTTCAGAAATTTCAGTGATGACACCATCAAGTTCAGGGGGATTTTATATGCCGACAATTTTGTTTTTTTCGGGGAAGATCGGCTACCAGATCTGACCATCCCAAATGATAACCCGGATCAGTACATCATCGTGCCGCCAAAAGCAAGTTCTGTCTATCCGTTGAAAATCAAATCGGCACTTGAACAAAACAGCGGGATCTATCCAAACTACCATGGAACAATCGACAGGATCAAAAACTTGATGATATCCAACCGCCAAGAACAACGAACTTTTAAAGACCAATAATGACTGAAGATTAGTTGACTGGTCATCGGTCATGAATGCTCATTGATCGCAAGTGGTTGGACGAAACGGAACGGAACACTTAATGCTAGCTACAGGATACTTTTGGCTGGTAGCTGAAAACTGCGACTAAAAACTGGATCCTGGATGCAGAATGATGACAGAAGTATTCTCGGAAATGGGTTCGAAACAAACAAAAATAAGCGGGGCGGAACAATAAAAAGGAAAGTCGGTGACCTGTTTTCCGCATTTTTTTGCAACACCCTCGTAACAATCTGAAAATCAAATATAGTTTATTAAATTTGGGTGTTGCAAAATTGCAGAGATGTTTATCCGAAAGCTTAAAAACCGATCTGGAAGTGT
>Ga0209347_1000112_pt1 | contig 232393 bp, 227 predicted proteins | sample AutmiccommuBRH23_FD_187382 | JGI IMG/M metagenome (GOLD analysis project Ga0209347, IMG submission 187382) | Deep subsurface microbial communities from Mt. Terri, Switzerland - Autotrophic microbial communities BRH/23 (SPAdes) (version 2) | ecosystem: Environmental > Aquatic > Deep subsurface... | reverse complement strand
AACGCGATGCTAAAAGTTAGCAACATTTCAACAGTTCAGAAAAATTATCAGAATCACTAGTTTTAATTGTAAAAAGTATCTCTTAAGTTTATAGAAAAATTTGTCCAATAAGTTCTGACGTTAAACACTTGCCGGAGTTTTGGTAATGCTTACGCAATCGAAATACCCTGACCATCAGGTCAGGGTATTTCGATTGCGTAAGCATTACCAAAACTCCGGCAAGGATAACACCTGTATTAATAATCACATCGTTAGAAGTGAAAATCATGCTGGCTTTCATGTGTGCTTCTTTGCTTTTTGATTTTTGAAGCAGGTACAGGCAGACTGCATTGGCAATTAAGGCAAGGATAGAAACACCAATCATAATTCGATAATCCGGCATTGCCTCTGAACCCATATAACGCCTTACGACCTCGACTATTCCCAATAGAGCTAACGAAAGTTGAAAGAACCCACTTAAACGAGCTACTTTCTTTTTTCTTAATACAGAAGAGCCAACCGCCCAAAAGCTTAATCCATATACAAAAGAATCAGCTAACATATCCAGAGAATCAGCTACCAAGCCCATTGATTTGGATATAACACCAGTTGTTATTTCAATTACGAAGAATCCGAAATTGATTAGTAAAACAGACCAAAGTAATCTTGACTGGACTTCGGAATTTTCAAATATAACTTCCTTTTCGTTAATAGGATTTGATTGCGTAAGTTTTGCACCAAAGTGTAATGATTCTAGGCGAGAAAATATTTCTTTATCTTCCTCTGAATGGTAAACCGTAAGATTACGATTTTCGATATCGAAATCCAATTTCTTGATGGTTTGTAATCCTTCCAATTTCATCCGAATCATGTTTTCTTCGGATGGGCAATCCATTTTTGATATATGATATTCTGTTTTAATCATAACAACCAACGTTTTACTTTCGCCATATATTCTTTATACTCATTGTCTAAAGAGGCTATTAAAAACTCTTCCTCCAACCTTACCTGAACCTGAATAACGATTATACCTGAAACCAAAACAACGGCAGTAACTACATTTGGAATTATTAAGAATAAACCAATAAAAACGATAATTACACCAAGGAAAATCGGATTGCGTGAGATACCAAATAAACCGTTTGTAATAAGGTTAACTTTATTCTCGTTGTCGATGCCAATGCGCCATTCATTCGCCATATTGCGTTGCGCAATAAAGATGGTTATAAATGAAAGATGTAATAACCCATAACCTATCCAAACCAAATATTCAGATTTAAGGCTTTCGATTGATGTCAAAAACGGCATTAATGATGGCATAAAAGCATTTATTGCAATGGTAATAAATGCGATGGCTGAAATAACCTTATATGCCTTGCCTACATAATTTATAGCCGTTTCTTCCTCGCTAAACTTAAATGGGTTAATTCCAGTTCGTTTGTAAGTTAAGTAGCTGGGTATTACAAATAAAGCGACCAAGAATATGCAGTAGAAAACAAATAAGTACATGTTTTTATAGATTTTTAAGTGCTTTTAAATGCGATAAGCCAAATGCCATATTAATGAATAAAAAATTCCATATTGTAAACATTTACAATATCAACACCAAAACTATAAATAAATTAGTGCAATTAAGTTGCAAAGTTTATTCATATTGCGGGCACACCCCTTGTATTATGAATTGAGCCTTATCGTAAGAGTAGCCGGCGGGAAGTTTCATTTCAGGAATGGGAAGTTTTTTTATACAACTTGTCCTTCCGCAACGTGTACAATAAAAATTATCAAGGTTTTTATACTCCGAATTTACCTAAAAACTAAACATTTACACCAAATAGATAGCCTACTAACGCAGAAAGCACCATAGCAATGGTTCCCCAAACTGTAATTCTTACAATCGCTTTTATAATATTCGAGCCACCGGTTTTTGCAGAAGTTGCCCCCAACGCGATAAGAAAAACAATTGCAAATCCATAAAGCCAGTATTCGATACCATCAACCGGGGCAATAAGAACGGCTAATAGTGGTAAAGCACCACCCACAGTAAATGCCAGACCCGAAGCGAATGCAGCTTGTAATGGGTTGGCTTGGCTGATTTCATTTATCCCAAGTTCATCTCTGATGTGAGCCCCCAATGCATCTTCTTCGCTTAGTTCTTTTGCCACCTGCATAGCTGTTTCACTTTTTAAGCCTCTTTTCTCATAGATTTGAGCCAGTACTTTTAACTCTTCATCCGGCATTTCTTTGTGCTCCTGTTTCTCTCTTTCGATATCTGCTTTTTCAATATCAGTTTGCGAACTTACCGAAACATATTCACCTGCAGCCATAGACAGTGCTCCTGCTACAAGCCCTGCAATGGTTGCTAATACTATTGGCTCCCTTGTCAAACTCGCTGTCGCTACTCCAATTGCAAGGCTGGATATTGAAATAATCCCGTCGTTTGCACCCAGGACGGTAGCTCTTAACCAATTGCTGCGGTGGATATAATGGTTGTTCAAATAGTTGTCAATTGTAACTTTTTCTTTCATCCGTTTAAAATCTAAGTTTAATAAACTCGCCAACTAATATCGCGGCAGGGTATGAAACTTCTTCTTCTGTTTGTGCATGAAGCATAAGTTTTTTTGCAAATTCTGCAACCTCAGGATGATGTTCCGCAGTTGCATGTTGCACTAATACCTCCAAAGCCGCAACAATTTGCTTATGTTCTGACAGCATTTCCGGCAGTTCTGATTTCAGTTTGTCTGTCATTTGTATAACCTCTTTCATTTCTTCAGAAAGGCTTCCTGATGAAAGAGATGACAACAGACCCAAGGGGGGAAGCGCGTACTCTTCTTCTTTGACAAAATGCGGATGCATCAATTCAGCAACTGTTTTTGCAGCTTCGCCTGTTTTGCCTGAAAGCTGCGTGGCTTGTCCGAGCATGGCATGTAGTTCTTCATGCTCCTTTTTTAATGATTCTGGTGTTTTAAATTCCATGATATTTTTATTTTTAGTGATTATTTTTAAAAAGCCCTGTAAGTAAACAGGGCTTTTATGAGATGTTTATTACTTTCTATTCTCCCACTCCGTGAGGCGGGCCGGCTTCTATGTTTTGATAAAGTTTGTGAAGATAAATGATGTATTTCACATACTTGTCGGCCCATTCTCGTCCGGCTTCTACACTTTCATCCTTATTCTTTTTTGCTTCCAGCGCTTTTTGACACCATTTTTGGGCTTCTTCCTCCAGTTTGCTTGAAAACATATCCATTACAGGGTCAAGATTACCTGTTTCCAGTGCTTTTTCAGCAACCTGAATGTCATTTGCTGCCGGTTGTGCCGGTTTCAGTCCGGTGAAAGGCATGCCTTCGGCTGCACGGTGCAGCCTGACCGTGTTACTCATAAAATATTCCGTTGCCAGTTCTTTTGATTCACCACCTTTGTTGTAAACACTCAAGCTTTGCTTAAATTTATTTCTCAGCTCTTCTTCCTGATTTTCACTAATCCATATAGCAACTTTACTAAAATCACCGGTTTCAAGAGCTTCTTTTGCATCAACAGCCACGGGCCCGTTTTCGCGGTCGCAATGAGCTGAGGCGGGAGACGCAAAGAGTAACAAAAATAGCGAAACAAAAACAACCGGGAGGACTTTTTGCAAATTGCTTTTACGGATTTGAAGTCTTTTGCGACTTTCCGTTCCTAAATTAAAATCTTTTGTTTTCATGATAAATTGTTTTTAAACGTTTTTACATTGCTGTCCCATTAAAATCTAATAATGTTCTTTGAAATATTTGAAATATAGTTCGTTGCAGATATTTTTCGATTAAACGGATTTCAATTTACACTTTTGCTATTCTTAAAGAGAGTAGCAGATGCATAAGGACAAATACGTTTTCGCTCAGTTAGTATCTTTCCTTGACAGGAATAAGTTTAACTACATCGTTCGCAAGTACAAGGGTGACAAATATGTGAAGCATTTCACTTGTTGGAACCAATTGCTGGCTCTGATGTTTGGACAATTGTCAAATCGTGAAAGCCTGAGAGATTTGATTGTCGCTCTTGATGCTCATCATTCCAAATCATATCATTTGGGTTTGGGCAAGAATGTTTCAAAATCATCTCTGGCCAGAGCCAATCAAGACAGAGCCTATCACATCTTTGAAGAGTATGCTTACTATCTGGTAAACGAAGCCAGGCAGAAACGAGTTTCAGACATCTTCAGATTAGATGGTAATGTCTACGCATTTGATTCAACAACGATTGACTTATGTCTTTCGGTATTCTGGTGGGCGAAGTTTCGTAAGAAAAAAGGCGGAATCAAAGTGCATACATTATATGATGTAGAAACACAAATCCCAGCATTCTTTCATATTACTGAAGCTTCTGTACATGACTCTACGGCAATGAAAGAAATTCCCTATGAATCAGGATCTTATTACATATTTGATCGTGCATATAATCACTTCAAGATGTTGTATAAGATACATCAAATAGGTGCTTTCTTTGTTGTCAGAGCAAAGAAGAATCTTCAATTTCAGATAATCAAATGGAAACGAAGAATGCCCAAGAATGTACTTTCAGATGCAACAATTAAATTGACTGGTTTTTATCCCAAGCAATACTATCCAGAACATTTTCGGATGGTCAAATATTGGGATGAAGAACAAAAGCGTGAGCTTGTATTCTTAACCAATGCGAAGCACATTTCTGCACTTCAAGTTGCTGAACTTTACAAGAACCGCTGGCAAGTCGAGCTGTTCTTCAAATGGTTGAAGCAACATCTTAAAATTAAGAAATTCTGGGGCACTACTGAAAATGCTGTTCGGATTCAAATCTATGTAGCCATGTGCACATACTGCTTAGTAGCTATCGTCCAAAAAGACATGCAACTTGACAGAAGCACTTATGAGGTTTTGCAGATCTTAAGTATATCTTTAACAGATAAAACCCACCTTAGAGCCCTATTCGACAGAACTAAATTTCAAAATGACAAAGAACGTTTTAGGCTTAATGAGCCAAATTTGTTTAATATTTAATAACGTCCCAATTTTAATGGGACACTAGTGACGTTTTTAATTGAATTATCTGGAACAAAAGTAAATCAGGAAACCGTGTTGTGCGACCTACTTTGTAAAGTAGTACCTAATTATACTGCGCACGTTATAAATTGTGCCAATTTGCATTTGGTTGGCAAAAAGGCAGTGAAAGTGCACTTGCCTTTTACACCGTGGCTTTAGCCCGGTGAATATCACAACTTGCCAGCCGGGAAGGCTTTAGCCTTTAAAAATTGTAAAACCGTATTTCTCAATAAATTCATTGTACTCATCTTCCCATGTCTTTTTCTTGTGGTGTTCTTCCTGGTTTAAAATATATCTTTTTACTGCACCAATCTGGGACTCGCTGACACTGACAGCAAAATATTCTTTTTGCCAGTTAAGTTTATTGTTACCAAAATCATTTTGATTGAACCAAAAAGAAGACTCCCCTTTTATTAGCTGCATCACTTTTTCAATGGTTTGATTATTTTTCAAGCGAAAAAGACAGTGGACATGATTGTTATGCCCGCCCACAACATCCATTAATATCTCCTTTCGCAAGGCATTCTGATGAATGTGTTCAAATAAGGTCTGTCTAACATCCTGTATTAGCAGAGGTTTTCGGTTTTTTACAGTCCAAACTGCATGAATCCAAATTTTCACATAAGACATAGTTCTATCGTATTAACGGCTAAAGCCTGGTTTCGACCGGGTTGCAACAATCACCGGGCTAAAGCCGCGGTGTAAAAAAGTCAACTAAAGCCCTGTACAAAACGGTTCGGGTTCCGATGAAAATCAGGAACAACTTACACAAATTTATAAATTTATCCCATTTTCGGTATAGTAACTATTTGAAGTCAATAATACAGGACTTCATATAAAAAATAACCATAGCGCGGGATTATAACCTTTTTAAACTTGCTTCTTATATTCACTTGGGGTAACCCCCGCAAATTTCTTAAATACCCTGTTAAATGCCGATTTCGTATTAAAACCACAATCGAATGCAATTCCTAAGATGGTCAGGTTATCAAACTCAGGATTTCTCATCATAGATTTAACTTCATCCACCCTGTATTGGTTAACAAAATCGAAAAAGTTGACATTAAACTGTTCATTTATAACACGTGAAAGATGATGTGAAGGTATGTTGAGTTTTTCGGCTAGCCCGGGAAGTGAAAGATTAGCATCCAAATAGGGTTTTTCTGTGTTCATAAAATGTCGTATTTGGCTTACATATTTTGCGGCATCGGTCTCTTTCAGAACAAAATCGGCATATTTCGGTTTCGATTCCGTAACGTATTCGATGCCGCTGTCAGGATATTGAATAAAAATTTCCTTTTGCTTTAGGCCGAAATACCCGATTAAAATGATGAAAACTGACAAAGAAAGAGTGAGGCCATGCGTACAAAAAACCCATGAGAACAACCCGAAAACATGATGGACAGTGGCAACAAACATTAAAGCCGTCCAAACAGCCCCAAAAGTATAAACAAGCTTTCGTAACCAATCGAGGTTAATATTCTCATACGAAGAAAAATTATTGAAAATATTGATATCCAATCTTTTAAAAAGCCGGATGGATAAAATAAAATAGAATGGCCCGGATAAAACGATGAGAATCAGGAACAAATTAAAAAGAAAAGGAGCTCCATGTTCACTTTCTACATGGTCTAATCTTATTCGTTCCGATATTTCCGGGAAAAGGGAAGCAATAATGATATAAAGGTTGAATAGGATAAAAGGAATAAAATGGAACAGTTTTTTCCTGTTAAATCGAAACTTCTGGCCAATCAAAGCAGAAATGTATAAAAACAGGAATGGTCCGTGAAGCAAGAGCAATGAAATAAAGCTCGCTGAAAGGAGATGAAAATCTAAAAATAGTTTATTTGAAAACAAACCATAAATGCCCGTGTATAACCCCAAATAAATCAGCCAAAAAATCAGTACTTTATCATGTAAAGCTTTTTTTTTCTGCAAAATCAGAACCACGAAAAACAAGGCATTGAAGGCAGCTATCAGGAAAATATATTTCACTAGAATAAAAATATGTTAGGCATTTGTTTAACAAATATTTATAATTGTCAAAATTGACTTTTGCACTTTTAAACCCGTGGAACCCTCATAGTTTTATACATGCCCTTTTTTGAACGCAGGTACATGAGGGTTTCATTGTTTACTTTTTATAAGCCAACAATCTCAACGCATTAAAAACCACAACCAGGGTTGAACCTTCGTGAATAAGCACGGCCAGGCCAATACCGGCCACCCCAAGAATGGTTGAAGGAATAAGCAGGGCTACAATACCGAGGCTTATCCAAAGGTTTTGTTTAATGATGCCTTTTGTTTTCCGGCTCAGGCCAATGGCAAAGGGCAGGATTTCCAGCTTGTCGCCCATCAGGGCAATATCAGCGGTTTCCAGGGCCACGTCCGAACCGGCCGCGCCCATCGCAATCCCCACGGTGCTGTTGGCCATTGCTGGGGCATCATTCACACCATCGCCCACCATTGCCACTTTGGATTCTTTCTCTCTGAGTTTTTTTATGGCATCTACTTTTTCATCGGGCAAAAGGCTGCCCCAGGCATCGGTAAGTCCTATTTCTTTTGCCACGGCATCGGCCACTTTCTGGTTGTCGCCCGTGAGCATAATCATTCGTTTAATACCGATTTTCTTTAATTGCTCCAGCGTGCGTTTTGCCTCTTCCCGAGGGGTGTCCATTAAAGCAATGATGCCCGCATAATCGTCGTTCCGGCGGATAAGCATGGTAGTGTTCCCTTCAGATTCAAGCGCTTTAACTTTTTCTGTAATTTCCTCCGAAGGTTTTTTGTCATCGAGGGCTTCATACAGTTCCAGGTTTCCTATATACACTTTGTCTTCACCCAGTGTTGCTTTTATTCCTTTTCCCAAAACGGCTTCAAGGTCTTTGGCTTCGGGAATATTATCTCCTTTCAAGCGTGTTTTGCCGTCCCTAACCACCGCCTTTGCCAACGGGTGGTCACTCAGGTTTTCTACGGCTATGGCCATTTTTAGCAATTCATTCTCATCGATATTGTTCAGCGGGATTACTTTAGTGAGTTTTGGCTTGCCTTCGGTAAGGGTTCCTGTTTTATCGAAAGCAAGGGCGGTTAAAACTCCCAAGTCTTCCAGCGGCCGTCCTCCTTTAATAAGTACGCCGCTTTTTGCAGCCCTGGCAACCCCGCTCAGCACTGCGCTGGGTGTGGAAATGGCCAGGGCACAAGGGCTGGCGGCTACCAGAACGGCCATTGCCCTGTAAAAGCTGTCGCTAAAATTTTCATCAATAACCAAAAAAGCCCCAAGCAACAACACGACCAAACCCAAAACAGAGGGCACAAAATATTTCTCGAATTTATCGGTAAACCGTTGTGTTGGCGATTTCTGCGTTTGGGCTTCATTTACAAGTTTTACCAAACGGGAGAGGGTGGAATCGCTGGCTTCCTTTATAACTTTAACTTCCAACGTATTGTTACCATTGATAGTACCTGAGAAAACCCTGTTTTTATCACTGATATCTTTTTCATTGGAGTAGTCCATATCCGGGTCATCCACAGGCATTTTATCTACCGGTACACTTTCGCCCGTGATGGGGGCCTGGTTCACGCTGCTTTCGCCGTTGACCACAACACCATCGGCCGAAATTTTACTATTGGGTTTCACGACGATGACATCGCCAATTTCAAGGGTTTCAATTCCAACTTCTTCTGTTTTTCCGTTCTTTTTCCGCAGGGCTGTCTTGGGCGCCAGGTCGGACAGGGCCGCGATTGATTTGCGGGCTTTGTTCATGGCATAATGCTCCAGGGCGTGGCCCATGCTAAAGAGGAACAGCAGCAAAGCGCCTTCGGCCCATTCACCCAGGATCGCTGCCCCGATGGCTGCAACCAGCATGAGGAAGTCAATTTCGAACCCACCTTTCAATACGGTTTCGATTGCTTCTTTTGCTGTATAGAAACCACCAAAGAAATACGCTGCTATGTATAGCGACAGGCTAACCCACGAGGGGATTGCATCCACAAAGGAGAGACCGAACCCGGTGGCCAGCAATATTCCACAAATAATGGAGAAAATCAACTCGGTATTTTTACCCAAAAGGCCTCCATGCGCATGTTCATGTTCTTCCCCTTTTTCTTCGTGCCCGGGCTCTTTATCGTGCGTGTGCTTTTTCGCTGGCTTCTCCGTTTCTTTGATGCCGCGCAGATATGTTCCGGCTTCCAGGGCAGTATCGGTGATGGTTAGTCCTTCTTTTTTTAACCTATTAACAATTGGCGCTTCATCAATCTGCCTTGCATCAAATTCAACCCGAACCATTCCAGAGCCAGAAACCGATGCTTCAATAATACCCTTTACACTGCGAAGTTTGCGCTCGATAAGGCGCGCATGACGCGGGTGGCGGATGCCTTCTACCCCGATAAGCTTATGCCCGGTTTTTTCAGTAATGGATGCACCGGTTTGCCGGGCAATTGTACGTAAGCGGGCAATTGAAATCAACTCCGGGTCATAGTGGAAACAGAGCTGAGGTACACCATCGTCAGAAGCTTCTGAAACGTGGACTTCTTCCAGTCCTTTTTGCTCCTGAAGCAATGAGATAAGCTCCTGGACACATTGGTCTTTTTCGTCAGGTACTTCGGGCAGAATGAGTGGTATTTCTAACTTTAGTTTTTTCATATTAGAAAGATATTAATGTTTTACACAATTTTAAAATCAGTTGTCAATCTGGTGACACTTTTACATTCACTGTCGTAAAAACTTTGAATCACATGAAGTAGTGATTGATTCCATCATACTCGCCAATTTCAATTTTATAGCATAGGTCAGAATAACCAGAAATTCATTATTAGAATCTTTTATTGAAGAAAAAGAGTCTATTACTAATATTTTTACTTCATTCTCATTTATTTGTTGTAAAACAAAATTAAGGGGTAACGAAGCTGTAATTTCCCCTCTCATATCAAGAACATTGTATAAAAAATCCATATTACAGGCTCCCAATACTACAAATCCAGGGCATATACTGCCAAGTTTTAGGCGAACTTTTTCCTGCATATCTATTTCATAGAATAATTCAAAGTCTTCTTTCTTTAAAGATGTTTTTACTGCCTGTAAAACATCGTTAAAATTTCCTTTTACTATTTTGTCGAAGTAGTATTCCATGATAAAATGATTTAAGTCTAAACTTCCGCCAGTTAATAATTAAGAAAGCTTGATATGCAATTTTCATCTCCTTTTTTTCTTTTTCTTTTGTTTTGTCAGGTTGTTGTTTGTATTCTCTTTCTGAATAATAATCAGTAACGAGTCAATTTTAGCTTCCATTCTCTTTTGGTCAGCATACATAATATCCATCATCATCTGCAAATTATCAATAATCTGCCCCTGTATTTTTAAAACTTCAAGCATCAATACTTCATTAGGGATTTTTTTTAATAGTTGCAGTTGTACTGAATCCGTCGGAGAGAGTTTTAGCGAATCTGGTACTTGTCCTTTTAATGCCAGGTTTAGTGCAAGCATTACAAAAAGGGAATATAAAATTTTATGCTTCATTATCTGAATTTTAAAGTAAAAAGGGGAATCCGAATGGCTTCAAAACCAACTTTCATTTCAGTTCCAATGATGAAAAAACATACCATTCTGTCTTCCCCTTTTTTTTTATTTCTCGTTCAGCAATACCGGTGATTTCCCATCGGTGATTATGATTTTAGCATTGGGCGACCTTACTAAATCCCTGGTAATTTCGAGCGCTTTATATTCAATCACCTTATCGGTAAGCGAAGCGTTTAAAATATCGTTTGACTTTTTGACAGCTTCTGCTTCAATTAAAAGCCGTTCGGCCTCCCGCTCTTGTTTTTCAACAACAAAGTCAAGCGCTATCCGCTTTTTGGCCACATCGAGTTCAGCTTCTTTTTTTTCTTTTTCAATTGTGAAAGCAAGATTTTTTCGTTGAATCCCTATATCAACCTCCGTTTTTTCAGAAACCATCTCAGCATTGAGTTTTTCCCGGATAGTCCTTATAATTTCTGCCGGCAGTTCTACATCCTTGAGCAATACTAAATCTATTTCAAACCCATAATCCCCTACAACTCCGGCAAGTTTTTCTTTTATCGCCTGTTCAATTTCACTGCGTTGGGTAATCAATTCCACAGCCGTATGATTAAGGCCTTCCTGCCTGAGAACAGTAATGAGGTTATTAACGATAAGTGATTGCTGATAATAACCATCAAACTTCCTGTAAATACTTATTACTGAGTCGGGAACCAGCTTATAGAGCAAGGTAATTTCTGAGGATACTTCAATTCCCTCGCTGCTGTGAAAGTTAACTCTGTCGGAGTACTCGGTTACGCGTGTATCAAAGCGTTCTACCTTTGTAAAGAAAAGCCCGCGTCCATAAGTTCCGGGCTCCAGGATTTTGGGCTGAACTTTTCCGTAGCGTACTTTCAATGCCACTTCGCCCGGGCGAATGATTGCACAACTGCTTAAAAGAGCAGCAACAACTGTAATTAATATTAATTTTTTCATGATAAATAATGTTTAAAAAAAACCGTCAATAGTAAAATCATCTATTCTGGAATTTGAAATTCCGTTTTCGTTTTGATTCCAGATACTCAACCGTTTCACTGGTTGAAAGCGGATTGGTAACGTTTCCGGTTCGCAGGAAAAATACCGTATGGTTATTCTCTTTAAAATAAACCGGACGTTTAGAGCGCTCAATGAATAAGGAACATATTTCCTTATCGCTAATAGTATGAAATGATACATGTACTTTACTACAGATATCTTTCCCAAAGGTATTTGAAATAATGAGCATTAACCTTTGCTCAAACCCATCTTTGGTTTTCTTTTTTAATGACCAATAATCGTTGGCAAGGCCTAAAATTTCGCCAAAATCATTTACACCAATTAATAAAGTACCTCCTTTCCCATTTAAAAACCCGGCTATTGATTTTAAAATCACATGTTCCAGGTTTTTATCAGTTTTAACCTGCCGGTAGTCATGCCTGAGTGATGATTTGAATTCTACTTTCTCATTTTCGCCTTTTTCTATTAACTTTAAAATATCTGAAGCGCCTGGCATCTTAACCCATTTTCTTTTTTTGTAACGATAAAAAAGCGTGGCAAAAACAATTCCGATGATGAGTACGGCCAAATCAGTAAAAAAAATTCCAATATCCTCGGGTGGGAAATAAACCTGGTAAATATGTGATACAATATCCCGGAACGAAGATTCATGGCCGGACAATTCATATTGGTATGTGGCAATTAAAAGTGGAGCTAGAACAAACATGAAGAAACCTCCACCGATTAGCTGCCATAAAAACAAACTTTTAAATTTTTTTTTCATGTCAATGATGTTTTAATCAAAAAGACCGGGAAAGATATTTTCCGCAGTGTAATAATTAAACCGTCAAACCCCGTCAGCACTACAATGCGGACACCACCGGCCCTGTTTAATATTGTCGGGGGTTGATTGAAACTTGTGCCCGTGCTCACATTGCCACAACATCTTGGTTTTACAGTTCTTATACTCTTTTGAGAGGCATTTTCCACCCCTTTCACGGGCCAGAACATGCATGGCACCCATCCCCAAAAGTTGGTTGCCCGCACAATGCGGACACCAACTTTTCCTGGTTTTTATACTGAAAGGGCTCGCATACCATTGATGCCCTTTCTCACAAAGCCAAAGTAGCTTTACTTTGCTGTTTACATACCTTTTTGACAAACAATCCCCACCTCTTTCCCTTGCAATCCGGTGCATTTCTATCAGTGGTTTCATCGTGATGATTTTAATTGCCGTTTGGCAATCCTGTCTTTACCCGGTAGATTTTTTCGACATCTGAAACATAAATAATCCCATCGCCTGGATTTCCTGTACGTCCCTGTTCCGAAATGATGGCGACGATTTGGTCCACATCGTTTTTAGTACACACAATTTCAATCTTGGCTACCTTGCTGTCGGTGATTGAGAACTGTGTTGAAACAGAGGGGTCAGCGTTTTCAAGGTTGCCCGTTCCTTCTGCTGTTGAAACTGAGAGATTGGGAAACCCTGCTTCGATTAAATGATGACATATATCATTTACTTTAAATGGCTTTACAAATGCTTTTATTTCTTTCATCTTTAACCTTTTTGCGTTTTAACAATACTAATTATTCTTAATGGCTGTGTGACGTCTGGCTTTTTTTCATTTCAGAAATCAGGTAATATGCATTGTTTAAGGCAAGCATTGCATTTTTCGGTAGTGGTTCAAGCAATTTCACTTCTACCCATCCTTCTTCTTCTATCCCGGTTATTATCTCCACAGGTTGAAATGCCCACTCAGTTTCACCTTCTTCTTCGTGTTTTTCTGCCATAAAAATGTACGATTTACCTTCTTCTTCCACTATGGCACCTTCGGGCAAAGCGGGCAAAAGGTTACTTTCGGTGTGTATCTTGCCATTGATGTACATTCCTGCAATTAGGTAACCTTCTTTTTTCTCTATCTCGGCATGCACATGCACAGCCTTCGGGTTTTGTTCAAACTGCCTACCCACCGCAAATATTTTGGCGGAAAGGGTTTTACCGGGCGCCGATTGTACCGTGAAGTACACTTTTTGCCCTTCCTTTACCTTATACACATCTTTCTCGAATACCATGAAGTCGGCATGGACATGCTCGTTGTTTACAACCATAAACATTTGGTTTTGCGGATCTACGTACTGACCAAGTTGTACCAGCACTTTTTCGATGTAACCATCAATAGGGCTTACCACCGGAATGGTTTCATAAATGTCCCCTTCCCGGATATTTTCCACATTGATACCGAGAAGTTTTAACTGCGCCTCGTAACCTTTTACTTCTCCTTTCATGGCCTGATAATCGGCCTGAGCCTGCTGAAAGGTTTGCCCTGAGCCAACCTTCTCTTCAAAGAGCCGTTTCTGCCGCTCAAATTCCTTTTCAAGGAATTGTACCTGGTTATAGACTTTCAGGTAATCCGTTTGCAATTTTACCAGGTTGGGGTGGGCAAGATAAGCCAACACCTGTCCTTTTTTTACTTTGTCGCCTTCTATCACTTTAATGGAAGTGACATTGGCTCCCAGTATTGCTGTAATTGTTGCTTCATGCTGCGGGGGTACTTCCAACTGCCCGTTGGCTTCAACAACACCTGAAAGGGCGCGTACAGGCAAAGAATCTATCTCCATCCCAAGACTCTTGAACTTCAAATCCGACAAATGCACTTCACGCATTCCACCTTCTTCTTCATGCCCTTCTTCTTCATGGCCTTCTTCTTCATGGCCCTCATGTGATTCATGGGCTTCACCTTCATGTGCACCCGAATTAGCTTCCTTATTGTTGCCACAACCAACCAAACCCACTGTAAGAAAAACAATTGCGAGAATTTGTATGATGTACTTTTTCATTTTTTTATATTTTTTGAATTACTGTTTTCTGTTTATTTTTCAATTTGATGTTTTTAAATAATATTCCAGTTGAAAGCGGCTTTCCAGGTAATTTCCAAAAGCATTCCATGAATCCACCTCGATTTGCACCGCATCTCTGATGTTTTGCAAAAAAGCAACATAGTTTATGGCGCCTTCGTTATATGCTGTGATTGCTCCCTGGCGTTGTTCCCTGGCGAGGGGAAGCGCTTCATCGCTGTAATAGTTCCAGGAATTGAGCCACTTGAGGTATTTTTCTCGTGTACTGCTGTACATGGCGTTAAATTCGAGTTGCGTCTGCATTAAGTTTTGTTCAGCAATTTCGCGTTCAATTTTGGCAGATTGCACCCGGCCCAACTCCGGTCCGAAAACAAGAGGAATTTGGATTCCCACATCATAGGAATAAAATCCACTTTCTCCGCCCACTTTCTGCTTACTGTATCCTCCGCTGAGTTTTGGTAAAAATTGGGATTTTCGCTCCCTGATAGTCGCATCTGCTACATCTACACGTTGCCGGGCAAAATTTAGTACAGGGTGAGAGCCTGTAGTACCTGAAATTAATTCGGCAGAATTTTCCAAATCGCTTACTGGTGTTTTTGAAACAGTATAAAGCGTATCGCCGGCAAACCAGGCGTTAAGTTTTTGCAGGGCTGCGAGGTAATCGCGCCAGGCCTGTTCTTTTTGTATTTGCACCTGATTGGCTTCGTTTATTGTGGCAAGATATTCCAGTCTGGAGCTTGCCTGCGTTTCCAGCCTAATTTCGGCTGCCCTTTTTATGTCTGTAAAAATAGAGTCGAGGCTATTGTACACGCGATAATTATTCCAGGTAGCATACACATTTCCCCAGGCACGTTTGACTTCCCGTTCCACCTCAATTTCTGTAAGGTTAAGAGCTGATTCTGCCAGTGTAATATATTCTTCCTGAAGCTTTAATTTGGGCGAAATTCCGAATACATCGATTCCTCCCTGTTTTATCCCAATTTGAGTATAAATACCATCTGAACCGTTTCCAACTTCCTCTTTTCCGGTGAAGATTTCCGTGCTTCCCAAATCCCACGCAGTTTTTTTCAGTACTTCCTGATTTTCAATCTCCAGGCGTGCCGATTGTATTTTCGGGTAACTTTCAACCGCAAGTTTACTGGCTTCTTCCAGTGTAATGGCAGGCAGGTTTTCGACAATTGAGTTGATGGAGTTTGAATTCTCCTGAGCCTGTGTTGTTGAAGGCAAACCTATTAATCCGGCAACAAATAACACCAGTAATATTTTGGCTGATGCCGTTGGCTTTATTTTCATTTTACCTCTTGATTCTACGAAAGTATAGAGTATCGGCAGCACAATAAGCGTTAATAATGTAGCTGTAAGCATGCCTCCGATAACCACAGTAGCTAACGGGCGTTGTACTTCAGCTCCTGCAGATGTTGAAAATGCCATAGGTAAAAACCCGAGGATATCAGTTGATGCTGTAAGCATAATTGGACGTATTCTTTCCTTTGTACCGGTTAAAATACGCTCTCTGATGTCTGAAACACCTTCCATCTTAAGCGAATTAAACCGGTTGATTAAAACCAGGCCATTGAGTACTGCAACTCCAAAAAGTACAATAAACCCAACACCGGCCGAAATACTAAAAGGCATATCCCGCATCCACAAGGCAAACACACCTCCAATGGCTGCCAGTGGAATTGCCATGTATATCATAATGGATTGAGAAAATGACTTTAGCGCAAAATACAACAATACGAAGATCAGGAAAAGTGCAATGGGTACTACAATCATCAATCTGCTTTTTGCCCTTTGCAGGTTTTCAAATTCTCCACCATACGTAATATAATAACCTGGTGGCAAGTCCAATTCTGCATCCAGTTTTTCCTGAATATCGGTAACTACCGATTCAACATCGCGTCCCCTGGTGTTAATTCCTACATAGGTTCTGCGGTAGGTATTTTCACGTGAAATCTGCATTGGGCCAGGGACATAGTCGATATCGGCTATTTCTTTAATCGGCACCTGTGTACCATTGGGTAAATCAATAAAAAGCTGCCGGAGGTCGTCGATACTCTTCCGGTGGGATTCATCGAAACGGATTACCATGTCAAAACGTTTTTCGCCTTCGAAGATCGCTCCTGCTACTCCTCCGGCAAAAGCAGTGCTAACATATTCATTCGCTTTTCGAATATCCAATCCGTATTGAGCAATTTTTTCGCGGTTATAGCGGACAGTCATTTGCGGCAACCCCGATGTGCGTTCAGGGCTCACATCACCTACTCCCGGAATGGTTTGAATGATTTCGGCCATTTGCTCCGATTTCTCGGCAAGTATATCAAGGTCTTCGCCAAACAATTTTACGGCGACATCCTCACGGACTCCTGTAAGTAATTCGTTGAAACGAAGTTCGACCGGCTGGCTAAAAACAAGGTTTACACCGGTTAACCGCTCTTCCAAAAGTTCTTTAATTTTGCCAATTAGTTCCTGTGTAGATTCTGCACTTGTCCATTTATCCATGTCCTTTTCCAGAACAATGAAGATATCAGCAATATCCATGGGCATGGGGTCTGTTGGAATATCGGCCACCCCAATACGGGCCAGGGCTGTTTTTACTTCAGGAAAATTTTCCTTTAAAAGATTCTCAATCGTGATGGAAACATCTATCGCTTCATCAAGTCCGCTACCAGGACGAATCAACGCCTGCATGGCAATATCTCCCTCATCCAACTGGGGAACAAATTCACCTCCCATCCGGGAAAAAGTATATACAGCAACGCTCAATATCACAATGGATGTTATAATAACAAGAGCTTTAAAGCGTAAAGCAAATCTTAAAAACGGAAGGTACACCCGATGAATTGCACCAATAATTTTCTCACTGAACGCTTCCAGTTTCCGTTCAAAATTTCCAAACCAGTTCTTTTTGTTTTGGATCGGCTTCATAAACAAGGCCGACATCATAGGCACGTAAGTGAGACAAAGAAGAATGGCGCCAATCATTGCAAACCCGAAGGTGTATGCCATTGGCTGAAACATTTTTCCTTCCACGCCGGTTAGAAAAAGTATGGGCGCAAAAACAATAAGAATAATGATTTGTCCGAAAAAAGCAGAACTCATCATGGTGCTTCCTGAATCATAAGCCACCTCGTCCATTGCTTTCTGGTTAAAGAGGTGCTTACCCGCTTTTATACGTTTCTGTATTTCATACACCGTTCCTTCAATAATAATTACCGCGCCATCTATGATGATTCCAAAATCAATGGCTCCCAGGCTCATCAGGTTGGCCCAAACATTGAAATGTTTCATCAAAATAAAAGCAAAAAGAAGCGACAGGGGAATCGTAGTGGCAGTAACAATACCGCCCCGCAGGCTACCCAGCAATATCACCAGCGCAAATATTACAATCAAAGCCCCTTCCAGCAGGTTTTTCTTAACAGTATCAGTGGTTCTGGCAATAAGTTCGCTTCTATCCAGAAAGGGTTTAATTTCCAGCCCCTCGGGCAATGATTTCTGGACTTCTTTCATCCTTTCCTTTACATTCTTGATCACAGCATTCGGGTTTTCTCCACGGAGCATAAGCACCATTCCCCCAACTGCTTCTTGCCCATCCTGTGTGAAAGCCCCGTACCTTACCTGGCTCCCAAAGTGAACCTTTTCTGCTACGTCCCTAATCAGGATTGGAATACCATCTTCATTTCGGATGACGATGTTACGGATATCATCCAGCGAACGCACCAGGCCTTCGCCCCGGATAAAGTTGGCCATGTTATTTTTTTCGATATAGGCGCCCCCAGTATTCACATTATTGCGTTCTAATGCTTCAAATACTTCTGAAATAGAAACATCTATGGCATTGAGTTTTTCAGGGTTGATGGCTATTTCATACTGTTTAACTTTCCCACCAAAGGCATTCACTTCTATCACACCGTCGACCATTGCCATTTGCCGTTTTACAATCCAGTCCTGAATGGTTCGGAGTTCAGTTGCAGAATAAACGGTGTCGTAACCGGACATAGGTTTGATGGTATATTGATAAATCTCTCCCAGGCCTGTGGTAATTGGTCCCATTGAAGGGGAACCAAATTTTTCAGGAATTTGCTCTTTTACTTCACTGAGTTTTTCCGAAACCAGTTGCCGGGGCAGGTAAGTTTCCATTTTGTCCTCAAATACAATAGTTACCACCGAAAGGCCAAACCTCGATATAGATCTTATTTCTGTTACCCCCGGCAAATTTGCCATGGCCAGCTCCACAGGGTAAGTCACAAATTGCTCTATGTCTTCTGTGGAAAGGTTCTCGGATACGGTAATCACCTGCACCTGGTTATTGGTGATATCAGGCACCGAACCGAGATTTACCGTGGACATGGAGTATATTCCCACTCCAATGAGAGCCAGCGTGAGCAGCCCTACAATAAATTTGTTTTTTATTGAAAATGCTATGATTCTGTTTATCATTTCCTATTGATTTTATTTGTTAAAACTCTATTTATTTCTTTGGTCATAGTATTTGTTCATCGTTTCTTGATTTTTAAAATAAACCAATTCCGGTTTTCCTTTTTCTTTTAACCCGATTAAGGCATCAGCTTTGTTAATTGAATCGCCCGAAAAAGCATCGGGCACCATCGCAACTTCCATAAAGTACTCTGTAAGGTGGTTAAAACATTTCTCGCTGCAGAAATAATACACCTTGTTTTTATATATGACTTTTGAAGATTTATGTAACTGTAAGTTGTCGCCGTTCATGCAAGCCCATTCGCCGGGAACTTCATTGTCATACCACGCCCATTTGTGATACAGAAACCGGGTATCGCACTTGTAGGTATAAAAAATTAGGACAGAAATTGTTGCGATCATCAGTAAACTGAAACTGACAATAAGTGTTCGATTAAACTTTTTATTCTCGATTTTTTGTTTTTCCCGTAATTGTTGCTTGCTTAACTTCTTCTTTTTCATATCAAAAAGATTAAGTAAACATATAGGCCGGCTGTTTTACCGGTCTGTTAATTCAAACAAAAGTTAAGCAATTGCAGGAGGCGCCCGGAGTGAGTGAGCGGTATAGAAGAATTGTTTTATGAAAATGGCATGATTGCCAAAGATAGTTGTGGTAATGTCTTTTACAGGTGGAATTTCACTTTGAACAATAATTCCAGCCGGGAAGAAATTGAAATGGTCAGATAAAGACTGATTTAATGATGTAGTGCTTGTCTTTTCAGACACCAGAATATTAAATGCATGACAATGCGTGTCTGGTTTTTCCGAATTTTGCCCCTGAACAGGAGTTTCACAGGCTGCTTCCTCTTCTGATGAGTGTGTAATCTCTAAATGGTGATGGTGCGGCACAACAGTATGGGCCAAAATAATCAGCCCTGCCAAAAAGGTAAAAAATCTTTCTATATGTTGTCCTTTAAAAATCAACCGACTATGATATTAAAAATCAATTAATAAAATAATGACAAAGATAGAAAAAATATTTCTGCAACCAAGTTGCAGAGTTTATTTGTCGCAATTGGAACAAACTCCTTTCACAACCATATTCACAACAAAAGACATTTTCCTCGACTACTTTAGAGCCACATTGTATACAGCCTGGGAAATCCAGGCTGAAAAATAGTGGCAGTCCAGAGTTCAGTAATCCGGCAATTTCGGGTCGGTGTTGACTTTACCAAACAAAGAAAAAGCAAACAAGGTCATTAGGCTGGTTGCTAACCGGTTGACGCTTGAAAAATGGCTATCGGGTGCATTAAAATCCAAGTTCTGCCGTGATAAACTCTTTCACTCCGTCTGCACCTGTCAGTTCCAGCCAAGCTTCGGTGTTGTCGCCACTAATAGAAATAGTAAAGGTAAAAAAATCGCAACATGCTCTTTCGGTTTTAATAAACTCTATGAGCTCGTCCAAGATTTTGTCTGTACCCGAAAACTTAAATGCATAACCGTTTTTGAGTTCCTTTTTGTCAATGATTTGTCGTTTTAAACTTGCAATAACCGTTTCCTTTCTTTCCCGGAGTTCGGGTGTTGTCAATTTGCAAGACATTTGTACTGGTTTGCTTTTTACAGTGCAGCCATTACTGCAAATTGTTTCTTTCTGCTTATCCATTATTTTCTTTTTTGATGATGTTGAATATTGATTTTGTGCATAACTACAAGCTGTTAACATTGAGAATACCAATGTTACTGTTGAAATTCTTAATAGATTACATATAATTGCCTATTGTATTTTGTGTTTTATATTTGCAAAGATAAACCGTGGAGTATAGTCCACGGTCAAGTAAAAAATCAAAAAAAAATCATAACGATGTTAATAGGCAAACTATCAGAGGCTTGTGGGCTATCAAGAGATACTATACGCTTTTACGAAAAGCAGGGGCTGATAACTATTGGCAAAAAGGAAAGTAAGTTTAACAACTACAAAGAATATTCAAAAGAAACTTTGAAACGATTGTTATCCATAAAACAATTAAAAAGTTTTGGGTTCACACTGAATGAAGTGTCCGAACTGCTTGATATGATTGATGTCAACGAAGCAACTTGTAAAAACGTTTCGCATAAGATTGATGAGAAAGTTTTACTGATTGATCAAAAAATTCAGGAACTTAAAGCCGTTCAAAAACAGTTGTTAAACGGAAAGAAAAACTGCAAGGACGAAACAGGAGCGTTAAAAACTCCAAATGAAGCTTGTCCTGTGCTTTTCAAGTGATATTCCTGGTAGTCCGACTCAAAAATGAACCAGCAATTACGATTCTTTTTGCAGAAGTTTTAACAACTCATTTTCACCATCATTTACCGTTCAATTTGTTGTACCCATGTTGTACCCGGGCTAAAAAAAGAAGGAGCTAGGTGTTGATCTAACTCCTTGATTTTCAATCTGTCGGGATACCAGGATTCGAACCTGGGACCCCCTGCTCCCAAAGCAGGTGCGCTAACCGGACTGCGCTACATCCCGAAAATATTTTGATGCGGAGAGAGGGGGATTCGAACCCCCGGTACGGTTTGACCCGTACGCCGGTTTAGCAAACCGGTGGTTTCAGCCACTCACCCATCTCTCCTTAATGGACAAATCCTAAAATTATTTTTTTTTACAAAAGAAAGAGTACGTCGTTTAAACATCCAGCGGTTGCAGAATCAGCCACCCACCCATCTCTACTTTAATATCGTGACTTTTTTTCAACGCAATACTCACAGAACTCATGTATTCAACGGAACGAGCCCGTTTTTAATGTGCGTGCAAATATAGAACTACTTTTGGCTTTCGCAAAATTATTTCAACAAAAATACCAATGATTTTATACCAGAGAAATCAAAAAGTCTGACGGCCAGACAAAACTGCATCCATCGGGGTTTCACGGGCATTTGTACGCAGAAAAAACAGGAAAGTTAATGGCACAAAAAACTTCTGATTCAATCTCATTATGAATCAATGAGATATTTCGATAATGTTATTAAATCAATGATTTTGCTTGGAAAGTCTGCAATCCCAACCTATATTTGGAGCAAGAAAACGTTCTTTAACAAAGATATTGTCCGCATTAATTCAAATTTGGTAAATTCAACAGTTTACATTGAACCGAGCAAGCTTTTGGACGTAAAGACAGGCCTTGTAGTCCGGCAACTGCCGGATGAGTAGTTTACTACCGGTGGAAGTCTGATCGGACAGGCACTCAAATCCTTTTAATCAGGGATTTTACGCAAACGAATTAATGCGGATTTTTTTTGTCTTTTTAGTTAGATGTGTTTCGTTTTCGTTCGTACCAAAAGCGACAGCAACAGCAGAACTGAAACAAATGCGCAGATACGCCCGATGAAATCACCATACTGGACATAAAACGTAATTTCCTGGTTTGCTTTCAGCTCTCCTTTCAATGCCGATTCAGCCCACCATTCCGTTGATTTTTCGACATCTCCCCGCTGATTAATCAGTGCTGAAACGCCGGTATTAGCAGAACGCGCCACGCTCCGGCGAGTTTCAACTGCCCGCAAACGAGCGTAAGCCAACAGCTGACGATATCCAGGCGAATCTTTCCACCAACCATCATTGGTCAGAATAAAAATAAGGCTCGCATCCTGTGCCACAAACTCCCCGATGTATTGCCCAAAAACCGACTCGAAACAAATAATCGGAGCCACCTTCAAGCCAGATACGCTGCTGAAATTTGATGGTTTGTCCTGCTTCCCCAGGCTTCCGGTTGTTCCACCCAAGTCAACAATATACTTTTCAATAAACGAAAAATAACGACTGAAGGGCATCTTCTCTGTTCCGCTCACCAACTTGCTTTTGTGGTAAATTTGAATCTGAGATTGACCGTTGAGCAGTAAAACAGAATTGTATAGATCGTAATAATGGTTTTGCTCCGAATCCTTTCGGGCTGTCTCCGAGATCCGCTCTCCCTTCTCAAAGTTGCGTCGGGTATTGGCTCCCAACACAACATTCAGTGCAAGGTAACTCTCGACACGCTCATAGAAAGGCAGAAGCTGCGGATTACGACGTAGGTCCTCATTTTCAACCATCGGCTGCAGCGCTGTTTCGGGGCCAACAACAAAATCCGTAGCAGAAGTGATCAGCGAGTCGGTTAAACGCAACAAGGTATTGAGCTGACGATCCTCCGTTCCAGCTGCAAATTTCTCGTGATACGGGTCAATATTGGGCTGCAAAACAACGACTTCGTAAGCATCTCCAGTTTCGATGTAATTAGCGTAACGTTTTATGGACAGCACCATCGGCAAAAGAACCACCAGAAGGAATAAACTGGTATAGATTGCAGCAGCTCTCCAATGATGTTCGTGCACGAGAATTTTTAATCCCTGAAACAAGATTAGGTTGCCAGCCAAAATCCAAAGTGAGCCACCCAAAACCCCCGAATATTCGTACCATTGAACGAACTCGACCTGGTTGGCAAACCCATTGCCCAAAGTAAGCCAGGGCCATTCCATATCCCAATTAAAATGCAAATACTCAAAAGCCAGCCAAAAGGCCAACAATGAGATTTGCCCAAGGCTGCTGCGAAAACTACGTTTCATTTTATGAAACAGCCACCAAACGACCGCCATGAAAAGGGCATTCAGTACAACAATGACCACCATGCCAAAAGGAGCAGCATAGGCAATCCACCAACAGGTCAAAACATTCCAAAGAAAAAAACCAAGGAAAGCATACGGCAGGAAACTGACATCCGGGAATGTTGCCCGCTGCCGGAAAAAATGGTCTTCGACGAACAACAAAGGCACCAGAGCGCCGAATAAAAGCCAGGCGGGAACGAGTTCAAGCCAAGGTAAGCTCAACAACACACCACTTAATACAGTCAGTAAAACAAGCTGATATTTTTTCATTCGCTGACGGGTATATTCTGAGATAAAATCTGCTTGTCTTCTTTCTTATGGCGGTCAAAAATAAAGTCGATGCGCCCCAAAACCATACCGCCCCAGCCAGCCTGATTCACCAAAATTCGGTTTCCATCCGCGTTTTTCAGTTTCAGGGGAGAATCGAGAAAACTGTGGGTGTGCCCGCCAATAATTAAATCGGTATAATGCGTTTCGGCTGCAAGCAAACGATCAGATATTTTCTGCTCTTTGTATTGCAAACCCAAGTGCGACAGGCAAATGACCAGGTCGCAACCTTTCTCTTTTTTCAGAAATAGTTCTTTTTCAAGCGCCACTTTCACCGGATCAAGGTATTCGGTCTCGAGGTAGTTTTGGGCGCCAACCAAACCGTCAAGCTCCACGCCAAGCCCGTAAACACCAACTTTGATTCCGTTTTTGCGATAAATGTTATAGGTCGGAAAAGTATCATACAGGCGGGTTTTTGAAAAATCGTAATTGCTGCACACGAGCGGGAACTTGGCGAAACCGATTGACTCTTCAATTCCATCCATCCCATTGTCAAACTCGTGATTCCCAATCATCCCGGCATCGTATCCCATTTCCGACATCACCTTCAGAATCAATTCGCCCTTATAATAATTAAAATAAGGTGTTCCCTGAAACATGTCGCCAGCATCAAACAGCAGTACATTTTTCTCGGTTTTCCTAATTTGGTTGATCAATCCGGACAAACGTGCAAGCCCGCCGCGTCCCTGGTACACGGAATGATCTTTCGGAAACGGATCGATATGACAATGAATGTCGTTCGTATGCAAAATACTCAAGCTAACCAAATCCTGTTTTGCCAACAAATCGGCGGGCAAGTGCACCAAGCCAAGGCCTGCTGATGCGCCAACCAAATCGCGAATAAATTTCCTCCGGCTATTCATAGTAAATCCTTCCATCTAATATTCCCTGAATTTGTCGCCCACGCTGATGTTCCAGCTCCAGTCTTTCAATCATTATATCTCTGATTTTCATACCTGTTTCAATAAACTCTTTTCGATTAGCCAACATGCTCATGTCGTCTCCGCCTGCGGCTATATAATCATTCGTCACCACCCAATAATCCTTTTTAACGTCAAATGCTTTGCCGTCCACTTCCAAATGGCCAATTCGACCGTCAACAATCCCCAGGCGCATGCCAGCGACTCCGTCACCCCCGCGTAATGCAATTTGCTGAACAAACTGCTCCATCGTTTCACCGGACACTTTCAAAAGCACCATTTCGTTCTCAAATGGCATCAGCTGAAAAATATGGCCAACTGTTATCTCGCCTTTCGGAAGTGCCACACGTAATCCACCATAATTCATATAGGCCACATCGGGCATAAAATCGTGGTTGGCGAACTGGCAAAAGGCCACACCAGTCTCAAGTAAAATGTCGGCAACCAGGTTGGTCAATTCACTTTCGGGTTTCGCTCGCACCAAATCATCATTCGATATTGAAATGACACGCGACATATCACCTTCCAGGTTTTCACGGTAGGGAGCAACTAGCTCCGCAACATCAGCGTCACTCAGCATAACCAGCGAATCATTGGAAATATTATTCGCCTCCACACGACTGACAACCAGCTGATTATTGCACGAACACAAGATTATTAACAGGGCTATGAGGATAAATGGATAGCGCATTCGTTTTATATTTCAGAAATAAAAAATAGATTTATTCAAAATTACACTTTCATCATTTACTACAAAACATTAAACCGAGCATTTCGTTTTAACCAAAACAGTTTTAACTCCATGAGGAACAATCATTCATTCACTCTTTTGCGACTTTCATACAAGTTTTCGGCCTTTGTTTTTTTCTTGCTTGTTGTGGTATCCGCCGTGCAAGCACAGGATTATCAAACGACAGTCGCAAAAAATGGTGAAGGAATCTACAGCCTGTTGAAACGGCATGGTTTGTCGCCATCGGAGCATTTAAATACTTTTATTGAACTCAACAAAGGCAAGCTGGGCAGCAACAACTCTTTGTTTGCCGGGCAAACCTATACCCTGCCCCAACAAGAGTCAGCAAGCCAATCACCGGCAAGTGGTGGCGCAATCTATCCAATCTTCGGTAAAGCATACGAACAGGTGAACCCGATTGACAACTCACTGCAGGGCGCGGTTTACTATTTGCTGAGCGGACATGGCGGGCCCGACCCGGGAGCGGTTGGCCGATACGGTAACCACACGCTTTGTGAAGATGAATACGCCTACGATGTTACGCTGCGTCTTGCTCGCCGGTTGATTGAGCATGGTGCCTTGGTATACATGATTACACGCGATGAAAACGACGGGATACGGGATGGCAGTTTTCTGGAACCCGACAAAGATGAAACCTGCTATCCGGAATTGAGTATTCCGCGAAACCATCTGAAACGCCTGCAACAACGCAAAGACGCCGTCAATAAACTCTCGATCAAGCACAAGGGAAGCTTTCAACGATTGGTCATCATTCATGTTGATTCGCGAAGTAAAGGCGAAAATATCGACGTATTTTTTTATCATGACCAACGCTCCAAAACCGGCAAAAAGTTAGCCAACAATCTGCAACAAACATTTAAAAAGAAATACGACATGCATCAACCCAACCGGGGTTACCACGGAACCGTGTCGGACAGGAATTTGTACGTTTTGAAATACAGTTATCCTCCGGCAGTTTTCATTGAGCTGGGGAATATTAACCATTTCCGGGATCAACAACGGTTTATCCAAAGCAACAACCGGCAAGCGCTGGCCAACTGGCTGGCCGAAGGTTTGCAAACCGATTTCAAAAACAACAAATGATGCAGCCAATACCTCCTGATAAAGCCCTGGTTTTATTTGATGGATATTGCCACTTGTGCAGCTGGTCGGTTCAAATGATCTTGAAGTTTGATCATCAAAAGCAGTTTTTGTTTGCCCCCTTGTCGGGTGAAATTGGCAAGGAAGTTAAAGACCGATTGGCCATTTCGGGGGCGATCGATTCAATTATTTTGGTTGAAAACAGTCATTTTTACATTGAATCGGAGGCGGTACTGAAAATCGCAAACCGGCTGGGTGGATTTTTCAAATTGCTGCTCGTTGCCCGGATCCTGCCACGAAGCTGGCGCGATCGCTTGTACCGGAAAATTGCGACGAATCGCTTCGGTTGGTTCGGTCGACGAGCCAGCTGCCTGTTGCCAAAACCAACCGATGCGAACCGGTTTCTTTAAAATTCGAAAGTTCCTTTTTCGTGCTGCAAATAGCGAGCCGACAAGTGCCCCATCATTCTGCTGATGTGATCGATGGCCGTTTGCGTTGAAGGTAAGATTTCCTTTTTTTGTAGTCTCAACAAAATAATGCTGTAAAGTGCCTGAAAAGCCAATCGAATATCGTGCTCGTCCTTGTCTGTACTTTTCTGTTTGAACTCGTTGATGACTGGTTTTGCCAACTGAAACAAAGCCGGATACTGCGGATCTTTTCCCGACTGAAGCAATTGTATGTGAAACCGGTTCAGATCGTCAATTAAGTTCAGAATAAATTGCAAATGGCCGCTTTTCGTCACCTGTTCCTTTTCCATCATGCTGGACAGGTTTTTATACCAATCGTAGATTTTCAGGCGGGTATCATCGTCCACATCAAACCGGGCAACCAGTGTTTTCCCAATTTGATCCGGATTGAAGTTTAGGGCCCTGAGTAAATCCTCAACCTGCCATAAGTAAAGAATGTACTCGGCAATATTTGTTCTTCGCTTTTCTTTCGCTATCAGCATATTTACTCCTTTTCAAAAAAATCATCCAAATCCCGACGGTCTTTCTTGGTCGGTCTTCCGGCACCTCGCTCGCGCTGAAACCAGCCCATGTGTTTCTGAATCTCCAACACTTCAAGTGCTTCCTTCGGAGTCACGTCTTCTATGTATTCACCAACCAACTTTGCTCCCATTCTTTTACCCGCCAATTGCAAAACCTTGTAGCTATAGGTTACCTGACCTTTTCGCACCCTGACAACATCGCCGATCTTAACAACACGTGACGGTTTAACAGCCATGTCATCAATAAAAACGCGTCCTTTTTTTACCGCGTCGGTGGCCATGCTCCGGGTTTTAAATACCCGAACCGCCCACAGCCATTTGTCCACGCGAATTGGATCGCTCATACTATTTACGTTTATTGAATTGATTCATCGTCCGGGCTACGCCAATGGTTCCAAAGCCTTGAATAATCTCAATGCAGGTATCAATTTTTCCGGGCAGTTCTTTCTCTTCCTCTTCCGACCATTCAGACAACACGTAGTCAACCTGCTGACCCGGATGAAATTCGTCGCCAATACCGAAACGCAGGCGTGCATAATCGCTCCTTCCGGTAACTTGCTGGATATTCTTCAGACCATTGTGTCCGGCATCGCCTCCTTTGGCCCGCAACCGAAGGGTTCCAAACGGAAGCGCCAGGTCGTCGGTGATAATCAAGAGATTTTCAAATGCAATTTTTTCCTTTTGCAACCAGTAATTCACCGCCCGCCCACTCAAATTCATGTAAGTCGTTGGTTTTAAAAGAATAAACGTTCGCGACTTAAATTTGTACTCGGCGACGTAACCGTAACGCTTATCACTAAAACAAATATTGGACGCATCAGCAAGAGCGTCCAATATTTTAAATCCTATGTTGTGCCGGGTATGCGCATATTCGCTTCCCGGATTTCCAAGTCCTACTATTAAATACTTCATCCGTAAAATACCTTAATAAAATGAATTGCTGAAGATACGGATGAAACGACCTGTGCCGGCACACCAGCCCAGGTTGTTCCGAAAGTTTATTCTTCAGATGTTGCTTCAGTTTCTGCGGCAGCTTCTTCTTCCTCTTCATCTTCAGGAAGCGGAGCCATTCCAAGAGCAGCACGGGCAGCACGGGTAATTATAATTGAAACAACCGGGACCGACTTGCTATTCAGAAACTCAATGTTGTCCAATTTCAATTGTCCCACTTTGAAACTATCGCCCAATCCCAGGTTTGTAATATCAATGGAGATGGTATCGGGAAGATCTTTAGCCAACGCTTTAACGCGCAAACGACGCAGGTTTGTTTTCAGTTTACCACCTGAACGCATCCCTTTGGCGTAACCGGTAACTTTAATTGGTACTTCGATTTTAACTGGCTTATCTTCAGTCGTTTTCAAGAAGTCAACGTGCAGAATTTGCTCATCAACCGGGTGAAACTGGACATCTTGCATAATCGCTTTGTACGTTGTTCCATCAATTTCCAGATCAATCAAATACACGTTTGGCGTGTAGATTAACGGACGGAAATCGCCGGCATCGGCCACAAAGTGTACAGGCGCTTCGTTACCATACAATACGCATGGAACTTTACCTTCAACTCTTAACTTTTTTGATTCTTTTTTACCTAGGCCTTCTCTGATTTGGCCTTTAATTGCAATTGATTTCATCTTTTAAAATTTTAGTTCATTATGATACTCAGTCCTCCCTTTTTTATTCGGGCAAACAGCATACATAACCCTTATGCCGTTGGAAAAAGCGGTGCAAATGTATTAAATTATTTGAAGAATAGCGAACTAATCGACTCATTTTTATACACTCGCTGGATGGTCTCAGCAAATGCCCCGGCAGCCGAAATGTACTTAATCTTCGTTGATTCTTTTTTAGGTGGAATGGAGTTGGTAAAATAAACTTCCTGCAAAGCCGACTCCTCAATACGCTCGTAAGCAGGCCCCGACAATAAACCGTGCGCTGCAAATGCGCGAACCGAGTTGGCTCCTTCTTTCACCATCAGGCCGGCAGCCTTGGCAATGGTTCCGGCGGTATCAATCATGTCGTCAACAATGATCACGTCCTTGTCGCGCACATCACCAATCAGGGTCATGTTCCCAACCACATTGGCTTTCGCACGCGATTTGTGGCAAATCACCATATCGGTGCCCAGCATCCGTGCGTAAGTATTGGCCCGTTTGGTTCCACCCACATCAGGCGATGCAATCACGATATCGCGCAATCCCATGTTTTGAATAAAGGGAATGAACAGAGCTGATGCAAACAAATGATCAACCGGCACATCAAAAAAGCCTTGAATTTGGTCAGCATGTAAATCCATGGTTATAATACGGTCCACTCCTGAGGCCGACAGCAAATCAGCAATAAGCTTAGCGCCAATCGATACGCGTGGTTTGTCCTTCCGGTCTTGCCTTGCATACCCAAAATACGGAATACAGGCAATAATTTTGTAGGCCGATGCGCGCTTGGCGGCGTCAATCATTAGCAACAACTCGAGCAAATTGTCGGCTGTTGGAAAGGTTGACTGGACTATAAAAACGTGTGCCCCGCGAATGGTTTCTTCGAAACAGGGTTCAAACTCGCCATCGGCAAAAACCGGGCAGGAAGATTTCCCCAGGTCAACATTAACACTCTTGCAAATTTCGGTGGTTAAATACTTTGTTGCTGTACCTGTAAAAATCTTTAAAGGAGCCTTTCTTGACATGTTCTCTCTTTTAATTTTGTAGCTTGGGAATGCGCGCAAAGGTAGAAAAATCTTTAAAATAACCTTTGCACAGCGGTTGTAAGTTATTTAAAATTGATAAAAATCACAACAACTAAATCGGTTAAAAAACTGATGCACAGCCGGCATCAACAGACTAGCTACTTGTTTCAATAAATTCAAGGATGTCTTCCTTGCCGGTACCATCTTCGGCTGAACTGACAAATATCGGGGGCAACTCGGCCCAGTATTCGAGCAACTGGTCTTTATAGTCGGAAATGTTTTTGCCAAGTTTATTGGCTCCCAATTTATCAGCTTTAGTAAAAATCAGAGCAAAAGGCACTTCTTTTTCGCCCAGCCAATTGATAAATTCAAGGTCAATCTTTTGCAATTCAAGGCGTGAATCGACCAACACAAACAGGCAATACAGGTTTTCGCGTTTCAGCACGTAGTCAACAATGTAGGCCTGAAATTTTTCTTTGCTTTTTTTCGACACTTTCGCATAACCATAACCCGGCAAATCAACCAGATACCACGCTTCATTAATCAAAAAATGGTTAATCAGCTGCGTCTTCCCCGGTCGTGATGAGGTTTTGGCCAGCTTTTTCTGTCCGGTCAACATGTTGATCAACGAAGATTTGCCCACATTGGATCGGCCTATAAAAGCAAATTCGGGCTTGGTAGGTTCCGGACATTTTTGCACATCCGAATTACTCATTAAAAAGCGGGCATTTTTAATTTCCATAAGGTTGATAAATTCCAAGTTTCAAATTCCAGGTTTCAAATCCCAAGCGACCGAAGGGAGTCGCGGCGAAGTCTGGATTCCAAGTTCTAAGTTCCGCGAATTGCGGACCAACTGCCTGTTGGCAAACAGGCTTACACTTCGTGTTGTTTTGGTATCAAACAATTACCGAAGGCTAAATTTGTTACACGTGAACTTCTAAAAGCTTTAGCTCACCGTTTTTCGGATTCAGGAAAAATTGTTCCAGAACGGCTGGCACCAGAATCGTTTCTCCTTTTCCGAAACTGACGCTTCCTTCAGCATACTCCAGCTCACAGTTTCCTTCCAGACAAATATAAATCACGAAAGAGTCGAGCTTGTGAATGTCGCACTCCAGCTTTTTGTTCAGCTCCAGCACATTGGTTGTAAAATAATCACATTTCACCACCTCAACCGGTTCATTCTTCTTTGTTTCGTATGCTGTTTTGTAGGAATCCGGAACGGCGAAATCGATGGCATCCAATGCCAGCTCGGTATGCAGCTCACGGGTGTTGCCATCCGAGTCTCTTCGGTCGAAATCATAGATACGGTAGGTGACATCGGAGGTTTGCTGAATTTCGGCTACCAAAACTCCACGCCCAATGGCATGCACCCGTCCGGCAGGCATAAACAGGATGTCTCCGGCTTTTACTTCCTCAAAATTCAGGATGTCCATCAACTGTCCCGCCTCGAATTTCTCTAAATACTGTTCTTTGGTCAATTCTTCCTTGAAACCCAAATTCAGCTTTGCGCCGGGGTCAGCCTGAAGCACGTACCACATTTCGGTTTTTCCAAAAGCCTGGTGGCGCTTTTTCGAAAGCTTATCGTCCGGATGAACCTGGATCGACAAGTCGTCGTTGGCATCGATAAACTTGATTAGCAGCGGAAATTCAACGCCAAACTTTTCGTACACCCGGTCGCCAACCAGTTCGCCCATGTAAATTTCAATCAGCTCCTCCAGATTGTTTCCGGCCAAAAAACCATTTTCAACGACCGAAACCCGATCCTGAACACCACTGATTTCCCAGCTTTCGCCACAATTCGGAAGCTTGCCAAAATCTTTTCCCAAGTGCGTTTTTATTTTGTGTCCGCCCCATATTTTATCCAAATACTGAGCTTTAAACTTCAACGGATATAAACTTTTCATGTGTTATTTCTTTCAATGCGTAATTAGAATTCAAAATCAACAGCAGCCCGTTCAACGGTTGTTTCCTGAATAAGCTCCACCACTTTCAGGTGTTCCGGGTGCACTCGGTAAATATCCAGATCGGCAATGGACTCAAAATGCGAGATCAGGCAAACATCGTACGATTTTGCGTTCAGCTCATAATTTAATCCAACCTCCAAATACTTAAGCTGCTCAATCTTATCTTTTAAGGATTCGAGCGCATCTTTTATTTTACGCAACACCGCCACTTTTTCAGCTTCAGGATATCCTTTCAATTTAAAAAGAACCACGTGATTAATCATAGTCTGCAAATTTTTAGTCTGGGATTTATCTTTCGCCTGCGAAGTTAGCATTTTCCCTCCGCTGAACCACAAAACAGTCGAGGAATAATGGAAATCAGGCTGGCTTGTTTATCTTTACTTAAAATTTCATTCGAATGATCATTATTGGAATTGCCGGAGGAACCGGCTCGGGAAAAACCACAGTGGTGCGCAAAATCATAGAGCAACTGCCACCAAATGAAGTGGCGGTTATTTCGCAGGATTCGTACTACCGCGACAGCAGCCACATCCCGATGGAGCAGCGCAAAGAGATCAACTTCGATCATCCCGATTCGATTGAATTCAGCCTGCTGACCAAGCATCTTGTCGAATTGCAAGCCGGCAAATCAATTGAAGAACCAAGCTACTCGTACCTGACCTGCACCCGCCAGCCCGAAACCAAACCAGTCAGCCCAAAATCAGTATTGATTGTTGAAGGAATTCTGGTACTGTCAAATGCCTCGCTCCGCAAACTTCTGGACATCAAAGCGTTTGTTGATTGCGACTCCGACCTGCGGCTTTCACGGGTAATCCGGCGCGACATTATTGAACGCGGGCGCGATGTGCAGCAGGTTTTGACCCGATACGAAGAAACCGTGCGCCCCAGCCACCTGCAATTTATAGAACCAACCAAACGCTTTGCCGACATCATCATCCCGCAAGGTGGAAATAATACGGTCGCCATCAACATTCTGACGAATTTCATCAAACAACACCTATAAACATGCTGAGCAATTTAAACGTTGAAGACATTCTTTTTATTGACATTGAAACAGCCCCGCAACAACAAGATTTCAGTGAGTTGAACGACGATTTCAAAAAGTTGTGGGACAAGAAATCAACCTTTTTCCGCACCGAGGACCAAGGTCCGGAGGAGGTGTATGAACGGGCCGGCATTTATGCTGAATTTGGAAAAATCATTTGTATCTCAGCTGGAGTCATCACCCAAAAACAAGGCGAACGATTTTACCGGGTCAAGTCGTTCTATGATGATCATGAGAAGAAATTGCTGAGCCAGTTCAACGATATGCTGAACAAATTTATGTCGCATCCCGGAAAACGGATCTGCGCACACAACGGGCAGGAGTTCGACTACCCGTACATTGCCCGCCGCACATTAATTAATGGCTTGCCGCTGCCCAAATCGCTGGATATTGCCGGCATGAAACCCTGGGATTTGAAAGACAAACTGATAGACACGCTGCAACTGTGGAAATTTGGCGACTATAAAAACTACACCTCACTCAGCTTACTTTGTGCGGTTTTCAATATTCCAACGCCAAAAGACGACATTGATGGCAGCCAGGTAGCCAAGGTTTACTATGACGACGGCGACCTGAACCGAATTATCCGCTATTGCGAAAAAGACACGCTGGCCGTGGCCAACTTGCTTCTCCGGTACAAAGGAGAAGCGATTATCCCGATGGAAAATATGATCATTGCTTAGCCTTGAATGGCAGACAAAAAAATGAATGCCAGAATTCGCCCTTTTTTTGGACTGACTCCGGCATTCCATACCCGACTTAATTAGTATCCTATTCCTCTCCCATCGCTGGAATCTTCATCGACCCAAGGTTGGTAATTTGGTAAGCTGACATGCTGAATTGTTTGTTGGCCTTGTTGTCAATGTCAGTAACACGCATCACCGAGCGTTCGCCAGTTCGTGTGTTTTCCGACTCCGACTCCATCACAAACCCCCAAGGCATGCCGTGTGAGTAGGTGGCTGATTTGAGCATGGTGCTCATAAAATCGCGCGTCATAATATTCACATCCTTACTAATCCAAAAGCTGGCTTTGGTATGGTCTTCCGGATTGTCGTAGCGGTATTCTTCGCAGCGGTAACCTTCAACGGTCTTTGTCCGTCCGGTCTTTTCAACATAGGGACTCATGGCCATATTGCTCATATCGGCATCCTCCAGGCCTTCGTACGTTTCGGCGTCGAAACCAGCATCCATCATCCCCTCCATGTCAAAGCCGTACACAATACCCTGTCGCTCCCCTTTTTCCTCGGTTAGCATGATCATGGCTTTATTTTCAAAATCCATAATAAATGTACCCTGGCCTTTTTGCTTCATGTCGCCCCCGATAAACTCGTAGGCAAAGTTTTTTCCGTTGGGATTGATGTAGGTAATAAATTCACCGTCGCTGTCTTTCTCTCCATTTTTTTTGTACGACTCAATGTGCATTTGGAGCTTGGAGTCAAACACATAGTCGTTTTCAATGGGTACGGGCTCGCCCGACATGCCCATGCCTTTCATCATTTTTGAAAGGCGCTCATTCTGTTTTTCGGAAGTACTGCGAGTATCGGCGCTGTCCTCACCTTCTTCAAAAACTTTATCCAGACTTTCGTCTACTTTTTCGTCTACTTTCTGATCAACTTTATCTTCTACTTTGCTCTCGATTTTGTCCTGCACTTTCTTACTCAATTTATTGAGAAACCCTTGTGCAGAAGCAGTTTCGGAAACGGCGAAAAAGAAAAAAAGGATCATGACTGGGGGTAAAAACTTGTTCATAGCATTCTTTTTTTAGCGTGAAAAACTAAGAAGCTACAAGTTACGACAATCACTGGCACAGATGCAAGTGAAAAGAAGAGTTTTTAGTCTGATTATTTGCGGGCTAAAATTTCATGGCGCGATCCATGTCGCGTTTGGCATCTTTTTCTTTTAAGGTGTCGCGTTTATCGTGTGTTTTTTTACCCTTCGCCAAGCCTATTTCGAGCTTAGCCAGGCCGCGATCGTTTAAAAACATGCGAAGTGGAATAATGGTCAACCCACTTTCCTTGGTTTTCTTTTGAAGTTTTTCCAGCTCTTTTCTATTCAGCAACATTTTCCGGTCACGTCGGGCTTCGTGGTTATTGATGTTCCCAAAATCATATTCCGAAATATTCATATTCACCACATACAACTCGTTGCGGGTAAACCGGCAATAGGCTTCACCCAACGATGCCTTGCCGTTTCGTATGGATTTAATCTCGGTCCCAACCAACTGAACGCCAGCGACAAACTTTTCCAAAATTTCATAATCGAAATAGGCCCGCTTATTCTTGATATTGATATTTTGCTTCTTATGCACCATAACCGTAGAAAGCTTGTAATAATTTCCAACTAAAAACATTCAAGAGGATGAAGATAAGAAAAATCAACAGCAAGGCGAGCAGTGTATATCGATTCTGATTTTCCGGCGCGATACGCAGACTTTCCTTTACCCCTTGCACAAACAGAAAAATGCCGTAAAGACCGAGCACATTCAGAATATACAAACCAGGAAACAAGCCGGTTAAAAATGAAACCACCAGAAAAGGTAAAAAAGAATAGGCAACCAGTCGGGTGACAAGGACCTTATTTTTCGCTACGCCAACACTGGTCAGCAATTCGTTGAGCAAGTAAACGGACAAATAAAACTGGAGAATATAACTGATCACTTCGCGAACCGACTTGGCCACCGCGTAACTAACCAGCGCCTCACCACCCTTGATCAGCTCGCCTGTGAAAACTGCCAATCCCACCAACAAGACCAGCGGAAAAAAGTAGTTTGCAAACACATCTTCCGGCTTGACTTCTTCCTTCTCCCCCCTCCAAAACTTATTCGGCTCCGTCAACACGTTGGCACAGGTTTCAAAAAGCAACCGATATCGTCCTTTAAAATCCATAATTTCTGGTTTTGCGTCACAAAAATACATTATTTTGTAAACCTTAAGGAGAAATATCAATGAAACAACGAAAATACCACATGCTGACCATACTCGGACCAACGGCTTCGGGGAAGACAACAGTGGCTGCTCATGCCGCAAAACGACTTGGCGGAGAAATTATTTCAGCCGATTCGCGTCAGATCTACCGGGGCATGGATTTGGGTACCGGAAAGGATTACGAAGATTACGAAATTGAGGGACAAGCAATTCCTTATCACTTAATTGACATTGCCGATGCCGGGTTCGAATACAATGTATACCTGTTTCACAACGATTTCTTAAAGGCATACAACGACATTACTGCGCGGGGTAAATTTCCGGTTTTATGCGGCGGAAGCGGCTTGTATATCGAAGCGGTTTTAAATAATTATCAATTAATCCAGGTTCCCAAAAATCATGAGCTCCGGAAAATACTGGACGAAAAAGGTCTGGATGAGTTGGTTCGCCTACTGCTCGACATGAAACCGGAACAACACAACACCACCGACACCGAAAATCGCCGACGGGTTGTCCGGGCCATCGAAATTGAAACTTATCTGCGACAAAATCCGGAGCTGAGCAACAACATGCCCGAAATTAACAGTCTGGTGGTGGGCGTCAAATACGACCGGGAACACCGGCGAAAACGAATCACCGAACGACTGAAACAACGGCTCGAAGATGGCATGTTGGATGAAGTGCAACGCCTGCTTGACAAGGGGCTGACTCCCGAACAACTCACTTATTATGGGCTGGAATACAAATACCTGACCCTGCATTTGATTGGCGAACTAAGCTACGAGGAGATGTTTGCCAAACTCGAAATCGCCATTCATCAGTTTGCCAAACGCCAAATGACCTGGTTCAGGCGAATGGAAAAGCACGGCACAAAAATTCATTGGCTCGACGGTTTTTTACCCCTCGAAGAAAAAATGGCCAACATTGAAGCGTGGCTCGAAAGCTAAACAGACCTGCGTAAGCGCCGTTTGCAACCGGAAAGTCTCAGGCCGTGGGCACGAACTTCACGCACGCCGATCCCGCCAATGCAGAATCATGGTGCAAAGGTCTGCTCCATCTGATTCGCGAACAATGGTCGACTGGTGGCGGGTATCATCAATGCGGCTGGTATCAACAGCCAGGGCGTCGCCCGCCATTCCTTCCTTCAGGTAGTTCACTTCCAGATCAGCCAATTCAAACCGATTCAGGAACTCAATACCAAAATCATCAAGCACCCGCTCCAGATACTTCACACTGTTAAAATGCTTATTCACATCCAACTCGCTAAACCGAACCGGTTGAAATTGCAGATTTTCCGACCGGTTTTGGGGTTTAATCCGTCTCGGATTGCGGCAAACATCTTGTCCGTCGAGCCGGGGAAAGGTGTCCCGAAAATCGCGCAACCTAAAAATGCGTTTGGTTTCCATGTTTAAAATCAGCCAGGCTGTGCTTCCCCGGAGCAAAACCTCGTGTTGCTCATTTTCCAGAATAAACTCGCGGTAGGCATACATGCCATCGGTGCCCGCCGACCAGGTATTCAAAGTAATTTTCTCTTGCCACAACGGATATTTCTCCAACTCAAAATACACCCGCGACAGCACCCAAAACATGTTGTTTCCTTTCAGGTCATCGTAGCCCCACTCCATCACCCGGGCATGCGCCCAGGCGGCTTCGAGCATGATATTGAACAACGAAGTGACTGAGGCCTGTGCGTATTGATTGGTATGATACGCTCCGATGTTAATTTCCTGGATATATTTATTCATCTATTTGGCTTTTTTTAAACTTTTGGACAAAATTATTGTTCAGTTTTGAAAATAAAGAACCTTTTGCGACTTTTGCGAAAATTTTTTCTACAAAAAACAGAATGAGCGATATCATAATTAAAACACCCGAGCAAATTGAAGGGATCAGAAAGAGCAGTCAGCTGGCAGGACAATCGCTGGTGATGATCGAAGAATTTGTGAAACCAGGTGTCAGCACGGGATTCCTGAATGATAAGATTGAAGAATTTGTGCGTAGCCACGGGGCAATACCCGCCACCATTGGATACAACGGTTATCCCAAAGCAACCTGCATTTCAATCAACGAAGTGGTCTGCCACGGAATTCCGGGAAAAGATCAAATTCTGAAAGACGGCGACATCCTGAACATTGACGTAACCACCATTTTGAATGGCTATTATGGCGACACCAGCCGAATGTATGCTGCCGGCGAAATTTCGGACAAAGCCCGCCGGCTTATCGACACGGCGAAACATTGCCTCAACCTGGGCATTCAGCAGGTGCGGCCGGGAAACTACATTGGAAACATCGGCTTTGTAATTGGCCGGTATGCCAAAGCGCAAAAATACAGCGTGGTGTACGAATTTTGCGGCCACGGCGTCGGGCTCGAATTTCACGAAGCCCCACAAGTTGACCACATTGCGCGCAAAAACACCGGCGACATCATGCAAGCGGGCATGACTTTTACCATCGAACCCATGATCAACGAAGGCCGCGCTTCGACCCGGGTGGACAAAGCCGACGGCTGGACAGCCCGCACCAGCGACGGAAAATTATCAGCTCAATTTGAACACACCATTTTAGTGACAACCGACGGCTATGAGGTACTTTCAGACGTGCTGGGGGAATATAAATAAGCCCCCGCTTAAAAACGTCTTTCTTTCGTAGTGTAATAGTTTGTCGAATTGGCTACTTTAGTGTAAAAATTGAAACCCCGTGAGCGAATTCTTAAACTACTACTTAAAATTGTTCATTTTCAATGCTGACGACACCTCTTACGAAAGATTGGAAGAGAAGAAAAAAAGCATCCTGCTGAACTTGTTTTTTTACATGTTCTTTATAGCCTTGAGCCTTTTCGTGATCAGCAATATTTATAGAGCAGACTACCAAACGGCCATTTTCAATATCGTGTCGCTGACAGCCGGCGGGCTGACTTTTTGGCTACTCAAAAAGAAAAAAGACCTCTTGCTCCCGTCGCTTATTTTTGTGCTCATCATTTCCACCATCAGCACCTACTTTTTTTTAACAGGCGGAAGCAATAAATCGGGCATCGCCTTTGCGCTGATGCTGCCGTTACCGGTTATTTTGATTTTGGGGAAAGGCCGTGGCATCGTTGCCCTGGCCGTGTTCTTTATCAGCAATGCCCTGGCTTATTACTTTTTGCGCGATCAACCGTGGTGCCCCAACTACAATTACAGTCTGGTTTGCCGGCTCTCCATCGTGTTTTTGTTTATTTCGATTATGGCTTTCGCCAACGAGTTTGTGTTCGAAATTCTTTACAACCGGCTGGAAAAACTGTCCATTTCGCTCAAGTCGAGTCAGCAGAAATACAAAGACCTAGCCGTGAACAAGGAAAAATTTCTGTCCATTATTTCACACGACTTAAGCGACCACGTCGGAAGTTTCATGGCCATCTCGTCGCTGCTGAATGAGCAGTACGACGAATTGCCCAAGGAGGAACGGCTCAAGCTGATTAAAAACATGGCCAACGTGTCGAAAAACAACTACAAACTACTGCACGATTTACTAACCTGGTCAACGGTTCAGATGGATCATATTCCTTATTCTCCCAAAGCCTTCAAACTTGAGAAAGTCTACCGCGAGGTCATCGAGCTTTTCAATCCGTTGATTGAAGAAAAGAAGCTGCTGGTTTTTCTGAAAATGAAAAGCAATTCGGAAATTTTTGCCGACCACCACATGACCAGTGCCATTCTGCGAAACCTGGTTTCCAACGCCATTAAATTTTCTCATCCCGGCGGCGAAATCCGTATTTCGGCTCAAGAGAAAGACGATAAAATGCTCATCACCGTCAGCGATACCGGCGTGGGCATGACCCCCGAAGCCCTGTTGCGCTTCAACGCCTCGCTGTCGTTCTCAAACCCGGGAACGATGCTGGAACCAGGAACCGGAATCGGCCTGATTCTGACCAAAGAGTTTGTGCAAAAAAACGACGGCCAAATTTATATCGAAAGTGTGCCCGACGAAGGCACTACCGTGAGTTTTACACTACCACTGGTCGAGTGATATGTTGACAGAGTAAGGAAAATCCTTCGGCACAACGGCAACAAAACTTTATCTTTGCTCCTAAAAAAATAGGAAAAACATGTCATTGATTATTGAAGAAAAAGATTTGCAGAAGTTTATCATGGTGGGCGACCGCGTGCTGGTGAAACCAAAAAGCCCGCAAAACAAAACCAAATCCGGGCTATACCTGCCCCCCACCGTTCAGGAAAACGAAAAAGTGCAAAGCGGCTACATCGTCAAGGTGGGCCCGGGCTACCCCATTCCTGCCATGACCGATGAAAATGAGCCTTGGAAAAACCAGCAGGACGACGTTAAATACATTCCACTTCAGGCCAATGTCGGCGACCTGGCTATCTATTTATCAAAAAGCGGTTTCGAAATCGAATTCAACAAAGAAAAATACATCATTCTTCCGCACTCAGCGATTTTGATGATCATTCGCGACGAAGACTTGTTGAAGTAATTATAAATCGAAGCCAAATTGGGCTGGAATCGATCTGGAAATTTCAAATTGAAATAATATCCTAATCTTGAATTTCAAATTGAAAGAAGAAGCCCACTGAATCAAGTTTTTTTAATAAATTGCAGCGTTTTTGTCCTGAACAAGAAAATGAAACCATTTAAAAACAGTTAAATCACTAAATATGAATCCACAAGCTGAGGAACTCAACAAAATTATTAAAGCAAAAAGCCCAGTTATTTACGATCTTTTATCGGAAAAAGGAAAGAACATCTTTTTTCCAAAAAAAGGAATATTAGGACAAACTGCCGATGCAAAAGGCACCCGAATCAATGCCACAATTGGAGCTGCTGTTGAAGATAACGGAACCCCGATGCGTTTGGGAAGTATCGAATCGAATGTTAAACTCGACCCTTCGCTGGTTTTTCCGTACGCGCCAAGCTATGGCCGCCCCGACATCCGGGCCAAATGGCAAAGTATGATTTACGCGAAAAACCCATCATTAAAAGGCAAAACGATTAGTCTGCCCGTCGTTACCAATGCCTTAACGCATGGTGTGAGCATGGCCGGTTACCTATTCGTTGACGAAGGCGAAAAAGTAATTGTTCCCGACTTATTTTGGGGCAACTACAACCTGATTTTAAACCACGCCTACGGTTCTGAAATCAATAAATTCAACCTTTTTAAAGATGGTGGATTCGATCTCGAGTCGTTTAAAGCCAAGCTCGACGAAGGTGGAATCGGAAAAAAAGTATTGATTCTGAACTTTCCCAATAACCCAACGGGCTACACGCCAACTGTTGAAGAACAGCAAGCAATTGTGACCATTATCAAGGAGTCGGCCGAAAAAGGAAACAGAATTGTGGTATTTTCCGACGATGCCTATTTTGGGTTGGTGTACGAAGAAGGCATTGAAAAGGAAAGCATTTTCGCTCAACTTTGCGATCTGCATGAAAATGTACTGGCCCTAAAAGTGGACGGCCCAACCAAAGAAGACTACGTGTGGGGCTTCCGTGTTGGTTTTATGACCTACGGAATTAAAGGTGGCGATACCGAGTTGTACACCGCGCTTGAAGCGAAAACTGCCGGGGCGGTTCGCGGAAACATTTCCAACGCGGCCAACATTTCGCAGTCGCTACTGCTCAGCGCTTTCGAAAATGAAAACTACCAGGAGCAAAAAGCCGCGAAGTTCGAGATTATGAACAAGCGATATCACGCCGTAAAGGAAGCCTTGAAAGACGAAAGGTACAGCGAATACTTCACTGCGCTGCCGTACAATTCGGGCTATTTTATGTGTGTGCAACTGACCGAAGGACTGGACGGCGAAAAAATTCGGAAAATCCTGATTGACAAATACAGCATTGGAATTATTAACCTAAACAATGTGATCCGTGTGGCGTTCTCGGCCATGGCCGCGTCGGATGCCAAAGAGCTGTTTGAAGGCATTTATAATGCCTGCAAAGACTCGAAACAATAAACGATCTCCTTATTTTACCAGATAACAAAAGGCTGTTCCGAAAGGGGCAGCCTTTTTTCAGTCGCCTTAGAGTTGCAAGCTTCAATAATTCTGTTTCCATCCGTCGGCGTTGAATGACAATCAAATGACTACCGAATGACAACTTAATGACAATCAATGACCGGATGACGAAGAAGTCGCAGTTTCCTATAAATCAACAGTCAAGCATCGAGAATCAAGCCTCCGGCCTCCATCTTACACCCGTTGCAACTGGTAAACCATAAAAAACAAAACCAAGCCGATGGCCACCAGGGCCATATTGAAAAAGCGGGCCCAACGCGGTTTCCCCTGACCCAGAAAAAAGGCGACCACTGCAACGACACCGTTGATTGCCAGTCCTGAAAAATAACTTAATGCGCGTGCTTCAACCGGGACGACCTGATCGGGTAAAACTGCCGGCACCACAATCTGATCAGTAAGCAAGATCCACAATGCAAACAAAGCCAGCAAAACAAAAGTGCCTTGCCCTAGCTGTTGGTACAGCCGCTTTTTTTCTACCCACGAAAAAATAATCAGCCCAATAGCTACAAATAAAATCCACTGCGAGCTGCTAGTCAGCGTTAAAAAGGCTTGTCGTTCCATTGCATTTGTTTTGCTCAAAAATGTTCATTTTTCAGCAAACAAAAAAATGCGGACATCTTCAAGATCAGCCACACCATTTGGGCTGTGTTAATTTCCTTTTAAATGATGAACAAAAACCAAAAAACATGTTGTGCAGCATGAAAAATATCTACCTTTGCCGCCAGAAAACAACAAGGCAAAAATGGCATATCTAAACAACGTAATGATCATCCGGCACGAGCTAATGGCTCGGTTGGTTAAGCTGTTTCAAGAAGGTGAGCTCAGCTCAAAAATCGATCAAATGCCCGTGGACTTGTACCCAAAAAACAGGGAAGCACGCGGTCGCTGTTGTATTTATAAGGAAAGAGCCATTACGCGCTACAAGATGCTGCCGCTATTGGGCTTTGAAGTTCCCGAAGCAGATATTGATTTGGTTCCTCTGAAAAATTATGCCGAAAAATCGTTGCAACGCAAAGGTTTGTCGGACAATATACTGACCGTGGTGGATGAAGCATGCACCAGCTGTGTGCAAGCCAACTACGTGGTGACCAATCTCTGCCGGGGTTGCGTGGCCAGTCCCTGCGTAATGAACTGCCCGAAAAACGCCATTCGGTTTACCCCATCGGGCCAAACAGAAATTAAAGCCGACGAATGTGTCAATTGCGGACTGTGCCAAAAAGCCTGTCCCTACCACGCCATTGTTTACATTCCCATTCCATGCGAAGAAGCCTGCCCGGTAGGCGCCATCAGTAAAAATGCCAGTGGGGTCGAAGAAATCAACGAAGACAAATGTATCTACTGTGGCAAATGCATTACGGCTTGTCCGTTTGGGGCCATTTTCGAATTGTCGGCCATTGTTGACGTCCTGAAAGCGATTGAACAAAAAAAACAGGTGGTTGCCATGGTCGCGCCGGCCATTTTGGCCCAATATGCCGAAGCACCCGGGAAAGTGTTGGCCGCCATTAAAAAAATTGGTTTTTCTGAGGTCGTGGAAGTGGCGCGTGGCGCAGAAAAAACAGCCCGGCACGAAGCTGAAGAATTGAAAGAGAAACTTGAGCAAAACGAAGCCTTTATGACAACCTCGTGTTGTCCTTCGTATGTTGAAACGGTACGAAAACACGCGCCCGGATTGCTCGCCAATGTATCGCATACCCCTTCGCCCATGGCTTACACGGCCGAAGAACTGCGCGAACGGCATCCCGAAGCCAAGCTGGTGTTTGTCGGCCCCTGTGTAGCCAAACGAAAAGAAGCCCGCGACCTGGGTTCGGTGGACTTTGTGCTGAGTTTCGAAGAGCTGGACGCCATGATGGAAGGCATGGACATTCAACCTGACAAAATGGAGCCCCTGCCGCTGGAAAACTACACGATGGAGTCGCGCGGATTTGCGCAAAGCGGTGGTGTTTTAAAAGCGGTTTTGGCGGAGAAAAAGGCCGAAAATTTCACCTTTGAACAAATTGATGGCATCGATAAAGCTGCAATCAGGCAAATTAAACTTCTGGAGAAAGGAAAAAATACCGCTCAGTTTTATGAAGTGATGGCTTGCGAAGGTGGCTGCATTGGCGGTCCGGGTGCCAACGTCAGATCGGCTAAAGCCAAGAAGAATTTTATCCAGGGCATGCGATCGTTTGGAGTCTAATCCTTCTAAATTCAATGACCCACCTAAAGAGTTTCGGGTTTCGAGTTTCTGGTTATCCAAAGGAATCGCCTGAATTTAACTTGTCGAAGTGAACTGAGTTTTTCAAGTTATTGAGCTACCGACTCAATCATCAAGCATCAAGTATCAAGTATCAAGTATCAAGCATCAAGTATCAGTATCACGCTGTTCAGCATCCAGTTACGCTATTTCTTCCGGATGATCATCAATCCATCGCGCAAGGGCAAAATGGTTTGACTCACGCGCGGGTCATCTTTCACCTTTTGGTTAAAAGCCAGAATTCCCTGGGTCTGTTCATCATTCGGATCCGGAATCTCCACCACTTTGCCGCTCCACAAAATATTGTCAGCAATGATAATTCCACCCGAAGGGACTTTATCAATCACCAGATCGAAGTAAGCCACGTAATCGCGCTTATCGCCATCAATAAAAACCAAGTCAAAATATTCCTGCAAAGTGGGAATAATCGCTTTGGCATCGCCAATATGTTGCAGGACTTGATGCTCAAAACCTGCTTTTTCGAAGTATTTGCGGGCCATATTTTCCAACTCATCGTTGATCTCAATGGTGTGCAAATACCCCTGCTCCTGAAGCCCTTTGGCCAGGCAAATAGCCGAATAGCCCGTGTAGGTGCCAATTTCCAGAATTCGTTTGGGGTGAACCATCTGGCTCAGCATGGTGAGCACACTGCCCTGGATATGGCCCGAAAGCATGCGCGGTCGAAGCACATTCAGAAAGGTATCGCGTGCCAGATCCTGCAACAGCGGGTCTTCATCTTCAAGAAGCGCTAAGATATAATTTTCAAGTTCAACCGATTGTTCCATTATTCGTAGGTTAAAATGCTCAACTGCCGTTCATCAAAAATTTCATTGGCAATCTCCAGGAGTTGCTGTCCGGTAATGGCTTCAATTTTCTGGTAGATTCGCGGCAGACTATCCACTTTGTTGTAAAGCAAAAAACTTTTGCCAAGGGTCAGCATCAGGTCGTCGCGGTTTTCGCTCGACAGGGCAATTTGTCCAATCAACTGCTTTTTGGCTTTGCTGAGTTGCAAAATCCCCAATTCCTTATTTTTCAGCAACCTGAATTCCTTATTCACCAAGCTGAGTGCCCGGTCCAGGTTTTCATGTTCGGTTCCGAAGTACACACTAAACTGGCCCGTGTCTGAATACGCCGTGTAACCCGATTCCACGTTGTATGCCATCCCGTTTCGTTCGCGCAAAGCCAGGTTTAGCCGCGAGTTCATCGACTGTCCGCCCAAAATATTGTTGAGTAAAACCATACCCATGCGTTTTTTGTCTTGCGCATTGTAGGCAATGTTACCAATTACACAGTGCGTTTGAAACGTGTCGCGTTTCACCTGCCGGATGCCCGGTGTATAATGATTAAACACCAGGCGTTTTTCTGTCCGAAGGCGCGGCGGTATCAGGGCAAAGTACTTTTCGGCCAGCAGCAAAAATTTCTCAAACGAAATATTTCCCACCGAGCTCAACACCATTTCATCGGTGTGATAATTATCCTGGAGGAACTGAAAAATATCGTCACGACTGAACGACTTAACATGATCCGGAGTTCCCAGAATATTTCGGGCAATCGGGTGACCATCAAAAAGCAATTCATCAAAATCATCAAAAATCAACTCAGAAGGACTATCCTTGTAGGAGTTAATTTCTTCGAGCACCACCTCCTTTTCGCGTTCCACCTCCCTGACAGGAAAGGTGCTGTTCGTCAAAATATCGCTGATCAGCTCCATACTCCGGCCATAGTGTTCATTCAAAAACGATGCATAAACAGCCGTTTCTTCTTTCGACGTAAAAGCGTTGATCTCGCCGCCTACATCTTCAATCCGGCTTAGGATGTGATAGGCCTTGCGCTTTTTGGTCCCCTTAAAAATAACATGCTCGATAAAATGAGCCATGCCCTGTTGATGGGGCGCTTCGTCTCGGGAGCCGGTGTTTAAAATGATGCCAAAATGAGCAGCCGGCGACTCCACTTGCTGGTGAATTAGCCGGATCCCATTGTTTAATGTATGGGTATTTATTTTCACGTTCTCTTGAATTGGAGTGCAAAAGTAGAAAAGGTAGCGGAAAATTCAATTGATAAATCCATGAAAAAGAAAAGGTTCTGTAGAAGCCTTGATTTTTTTACTGTTTCAGGACAAAAATTTGTTTTGTAGTTAAATATTTTGACTTATATTTGCCAGCGCAAAACACCAATGGTGCCATAGCTCAGTTGGTAGAGCAACGGACTGAAAATCCGTGTGTCCCTGGTTCAATTCCAGGTGGCACCACTCAAAAGGGAAGAAGCTTCGGTTTTTTCCCTTTTTTGTTTTCCTGCCTCAAACTTGCCCTAACGAACCCTTATTATTACTTTTATTTTTGTGCTATTATTTTCCACATCCATTCAAAATATTTTAATATATGAAGAATATTGAGAGTCCATTTCAGAAAATAACCGATGACAGACATTTCATTATTGACTGCTATACCGAGATGTTACGCAGGATTAATGAATCTGAAATCATCCCTTTAATCGATCGCGATCCACAAGATTTTTCGGTAACCGACCATGGTAATATTTCTATTGAAAAAGTGATACAATCACTCAGTATCTACTTCCAGCTGATGACTTTGGTAGAAGAAAATGCCGCCACGCAGTACCGAAGGAAAATGAGAAACCAGGAGAGTATCACCTCCATCAGAGGTTCTTGGGCCGAGGCGTTTAGAATTTGGAAAGATCAAGGTATCGATGAAGATGAAATGCTCAAGGCAATATCACAGGTCAACGTTATTCCTGTCCTGACAGCGCATCCTACAGAAGCCAAAAGGGTTACGGTGATTGAAATTCACCGCGAATTGTATTTGCTATTGGTTAAAAAAGAAAATGTATCTCTCAGCAAGCTTGAGCAAATTGAAATAAAAGAAAAGATTATCAATCTGCTGGAAAGATGGTGGCGAACTGGCGAAATTTACCTGGAAAAACCCGACATCAGGGATGAAAGAGCCAATACGATTTACTATTTAAGCAAAGTTTTTCCGGTGGCATTGGAGAAAAGTGACCAGCAACTAAAAAGCTCCTGGATTGAAATGGGACTAAACCCGCATAAGATTAAGAATCCCGATTTCTTTCCGAAAATCAGTTTCGGAAGTTGGGTGGGCGGCGACCGGGACGGACACCCGTTTGTCACCCCGGGCATCACTCAGGAGACCTTGTTGCTGCACCGAAAAAAAGCACTTTCGCTGATTAAGTTACAATTGAAAACTTTGGCCAGCAAACTTTCTGTTTCCGCTATTAGCAATCCGGTTCCTTTTTTCTTATCCGAAATGATTGAGAAAAAATCGACCGCATTGGGCAAGTTAGGCGAAAAAGCTGTTCGCAGAAATCCTTATGAGCCTTGGCGACAATACGTGAGCCTGATTTTACTGCAATTGGAAAATACAATTTCTGAAAAAAACACCGATGCCAACGCCCACTACCGATCCAGCAAAGCACTGGCCGAAGATCTGAAGTTTCTGAGAACAGTTCTTGCAGAAAATGGGCTGAGAGGTCTGTCCGAAGATTTATTATTCCCGGTAGAAAGAGCAGTCCAATGTTTTGGCTTTCACCTGGCAAAACTCGATATCCGGCAAAATAGTGCCTTTCATGATAAAGCCATCTCGCAGATTTTAAAGTCGAATGGTGAAAAAGACCACGATTTCGAAAATTGGGACGAAGAAAAGCGCGTCAGTTATTTGAATAGCGTACTCGAAAGTCACGCCTTGATCACGGACATTACGATTTCGTACGGAACGGAAGCAGACAATGTATTGGACTGCTACCGGGCAGTTCGGCATCACATCAACCAATATGGATCCGAAGGCATTGGCTCTTTTATTGTTAGCATGACCCGGAATCTGAGCGATTTGCTGGTGGTTTATCTTTTAATGCGCGAAACCCAGCTGCTGAATACCAACATCAGCGTCGTTCCGCTTTTGGAAACCATTGAAGACCTGCTGAATGGACCAAAAATATTGGACAACTTCCTGCAACATCCGATAACCAAACAGCGGCAATCAACTATTTCGCATAAACAAGAAGTGATGTTGGGCTATAGCGACAGCAATAAAGATGGCGGAACGATTGCCAGTAAATGGAATTTATTTAAAGCCGAAAACGAACTCTCCGCTGTGGGCCGAAAAAATAAAGTTGACGTTTTCTTTTTCCACGGAACTGGTGGAACCATCAGCAGGGGCGGCGGTAAATATCACCGATTTTTGGAAAGTATGCCCACCAATACGGTAAACGGCACCATTAAGATTACGGTGCAGGGCGAGTCTGTTGCTCAGCAATTTGGCAATCCGCTAACGGCAACCTACAATTTAAATGCATTGACCTCGGGAGTAGCCAAACAAACCATCAGAAGCCAGATGAGCGCAAGCGATGAGACTTATCCGCATGAAACCATGGAGTTTTTAGCTCAAAAATCATTTGAGCATTACCGGAATTTAATTGAAACACCGGGCTTCATCAATTTTTACAGCCAGGTAACTTGCATCGACGTGCTGGAAAAAAGTAAAATTGGCTCCAGGCCCGCCAGAAGAACCGGCACCAGAACACTTAACGACCTGCGTGCCATTCCGTGGGTATTCAGCTGGAACCTTTCGCGAATTACAATTACCGGGTGGTACGGACTTGGTGAAGCGTTGAAAATATTGAAAGCAGAAAAACCAGAAGCCCACAGTCAACTTAAAAAGGCGATTAAGGATTGGACTTTCTTTAAGTTTCTAATGATTCAAACCGAAACCAACCTCATTCTTTCGAACACAGAAATCATGGAGCTTTACGCTCAACTTGACGATAATTCCGAAGAAAGGGCGTTGTTCATGAAAAAAATACTGACCGATTACAACAATGGCCTGACCATGATTGAAGAGCTTTTTGGCGAATCGTCGGCCAGCAGACGGAAAGGGCAATACGACAACCTGGAATGGAGAGACCGGAAATTGAAAATCCTCCACAAACTCCACCGGGAATACCTCAAAGAATGGAGAAATATCGATGATGAAAACAGCATTGAGAAAGACAAAATGCTAACCAAACTGCTCAGTTTGATCAATTCATTATCGAGCGGTTTAAAAAACACAGGTTGATCATCAAACCGTAATCGATTTTTAGGAATGTGCAACAGGCCCGGGGGATACACCTCCGGGCTTGTGGGTTCATCACCATTTGCAATTAACTCACTTCGGCCGGCTGCTCCTTTTCGCAACTGTTGCAAACCAGGCGTGCCGAGGCGGCAAATACGATGAAGCTTATTCCCAATAGCAGGCGGTAGTCAACCAGCGGATTATCCGGAACAAAATTGGTTAAGGCCACCACCAGCGCCAAAAAGTTGATTACCGTGAGCGCCATCAGCAGATTTCGGATCAGTTTGCGGAGCTTTCTTTTTTGCATGTTCACTTCGTTTTAAGCTGGCTGTGAAACTAAGCATAAAACCCAAGCAAAAAAAGCCCCACCCGCAAAGGATGAGGCCTTTTAGAAAAGTTTATGCGGCGCTTATCCCAAGAACGAAATCAGTACCCCGGCAGCAACGGCCGAACCAATTACTCCAGAAATATTACTAGCCATGCAATACTGCAGGACATGATTTTTTGAATCGTATTTAAGGGCTATCTCATTGGCCACACGCGAGGCCATGGGCACCGCACTGAGGCCAGTCGCTCCAATCAGCGGGTTGATCTTTTTCCTGGCCAGCAAATTATAGACTTTAACCGCTGCAATACCTCCGGCAATGGAAATGGCAAACGCTATAAAACCACCCACGATAATCATGATCGTCCGCGAATTCAGAAAAACTTCCGACGTCATGGTCGCACCAACAGTCAAACCCAAAAAGATGGTCGCCGTGTTCATGATCGAACCGGTAGCCGCGTCGGACAAACGGGCCACAGTAACACCCACTTCTTTAATAAGGTTGCCGAAGAACAGCATCCCCAGCAGCGGAACCGACGAAGGCACAAAAATGGAAACCACAATTCCCAACACGATGGGAAAAGCAATTTTAACGGCTTTCAGGTTTTTGATCTTATTTTTTGACGGATACAATTTATCCATCTCCTTCATGTTGATTTTCAATTCCTTTTCGGAACACAACAGGCGGGTCACTAAAGGAACAATTACCGGAACTAAGGCCATGTACGAATAGGCAGCGATGGCAATGGGTCCCAGCAAGTGTGGCGCCAACATAATGGTGGTGTAAATGGCCGTTGGACCATCAGCTCCACCAATAATCCCCAACGAAGCTGCCTCAGCAGGGGTAAATCCCAGGGCAATGGAAGAAAGCAGCACGGCAAAAATTCCGATTTGCGCCGCTGCACCAAAAAAAGCCAGCCGAAGGTTGCGCAACATGGGACCAAAATCGGTTAAGGCCCCCACCCCCATAAAAATAATGGGCGGCAAGAATCCGGTTTTTATCAGCGAGTAATACAGGAAATTCATGATTCCATGATCGTTCGCAATTTCAAACAGGTTTTTATACCGATGCCCGTCCAACTCAATAAATTCGGAAGGAACAACACTCATGCCTCCCCCAGGAAGGTTCGCTAAAATAAGCCCGAAAGCGATTGGAATCAGCAAGAGCGGCTCATACTTTTTCTTGATTCCCAAGTATAAAAGTACTCCCCCAATCACCAACATCAACAGCGTTCCCGGTCCATTAACAATATCCTGGATGGCAGTCATGTGATAGAGTTTCTCTATAATAGACATATGCAGGATTTTCTGTTATTGAATTTTTACTAAAACGTCGTCTTCTTCTACTTCTGAACCGTTTGCTACGGGCAGCTCAACCACTTTTCCCGACACATCTGATTTAATGGCATTGAAGGTTTTCATGGCTTCAACATAGCCAATTAAGTCGCCTTCATGAACGACATCACCAACTTTGATTGGTTTTTCAGAACTTTCTTTGGTCAGGTAAAACTTGCCTTCGAGCGGGGCCACAACCTCTTTGGTTGGCCCGCTGGCAGCCGGCTTCGGAGCTGCCTGAACTTTGGCTGGCTGTGCAGTTGCTTCTGCTGGTTGGCTGTCGCCATAGTCTACCGAAACGCGGAACTGCTCCCCATCCACATCGATAATCATGGTCGATGGGTTGAAACTGGCAGGCGCTGTGGTAGCTGGTGCTTCTGGCTTTTTGGTTCCTTCAAGCAGGCCGGCACCTTCTTCACGCTTCTTGGCCAAATCAGCTTCAAAGGCTTTCTTCGCCTCGCCCGATTTGTAGGCACGGTATTGTTCAGGATGCATGGCCAGCTCAAACAATTCTTCATCATCCTGTCCGTATTCCCATCCATTTTTATCCATCTCCTTGCGGAAAGTATCCAAAGCGTCAGGATAAAGGGTTTGCGGATTGGCTGTAAACTCTTCCTTACCGTTTTCCTTCGCTAGTTTCTGGAGTTCGGGAGCCAGTTTCCCAGGTAGTTTACCGCCTTTGCCCATCAGCATATCCCAAATATTATCGGCAATCATACTCCAGCGCTCTTTGCCTTTTTCGAGTTGCATCACATTCATCAGGGCCAGGTTCTTCACGTACTGGCTGTATGGCGTCACCAGTGGCGGATAACCAACCATTGGCCAAATATGCTCCACTTCGTTGAACAGTTTTACCAGCAGGTCGTCCTGTGTCAATTCGGGCTGATTGTGTTTGAGTTTCCATTTGTTGATGCTGGCGAGGTTGCTGTCCAGGTCGGCCATCAGCGAGCCCATCATACCGCCGGGCAAACCGGGGCCAATGAGCAGCGAGTTCATAAAGCGGTTTTTAGGGTTGATGTAATAACCCAAAAAATCATCGATAAAGCTTTGTGTCAGGCTGCGCACTTTCATGTAGGCGTCCATATTGATCTCAGGCACCTCAAAACCGGCATCTTGCAACATGGCATGAACGGCCAACAGGTCAACATGACCGGTTCCCCATGAGAGTGGTTCCATGGCGACATCAACATACTCGACCCCGGCACGACAAACCTCTAAAATAGAAGCCATGGCAAAACCAGGACCGGAGTGTGAGTGATATTGCAGCGGTGTATCAGGGTGCAACTTCTTAATTCCTTTCACGATTTCGCCCAACCAAACCGGACGGCCAATACCAGCCATATCTTTCAAACAGATTTCATCGGCACCGCCTTTAATCAGTTCATCAGCCAGGTCCACATAGTATTTTACGGTGTGCACTTCAGAATAGGTTAAACTTAAAGCAGCCTGCGCAATCATTCCGGCATCCTTCGCATAACGGATCGAATCCAGAATATTACGGGCATCGTTCAAGCCACAGAACGGACGGGTGATATCGGTTCCCTGGGCTTTCTTTACTTTGTACATCAGTTTCCGCACATCGGCAGGCACCGGACTCATGCGCAAGCCATTCAACGACCGATCTAGCATGTGCGTCTGAATGCCGGCATCGTTAAAAGGCTGGGTCCATTGGCGAACCGCATTATTTGGGTTTTCTCCAAAAAGCAGGTTGATTTGCTCAAAGCCGCCACCATTGGTTTCAACCCGCGCGAAACATCCCATCTCTACAATGTGTGGTGCAACTTTAACTAACTGATCAACACGTGGCAGGTATTTTCCCGACGACTGCCACATGTCACGATAAAGCAATGAAAATTTGATTTTTCTCTTTTCCATAAGGCTATGTTAATTTTTTATATTGGTTTTTAGAAATGTTCATAAGACAGTTAAAACCCAGGGATTACAGCTTCTCAATTTTGGTCACATGCCCTTTCCCACCGGTTACGGTTTTAACAGCTGAGACAATGGCGGCGACCTTTTTCCGATTGAAGTCGCTTGTTTGATTGGCTACTTGCTCTACCTTTCGACTAACTTCTTCAGGTAAATATTGATTCACGAAACGAATAATCAAATTGCCGAGCAATACGACCAGAGAAAGGATAATAAACACGGTAATCATACCAATTCCCATCAACTGTAATGCAAATCCTAAGTCACTCATCTTTTCAATTTTTTTTAAAAAAACTTTTCCCATTTTATAGAACGGAGGCAATAGTACCAAATTTTTGTTCGTTCAAAAATGTTAAAAAATAGTTACCAAAAACAATTATCAATTAATTAACATTGAATTCTATCAAATCGAAATCGATCAATATGTTTTTGCTTGCAGTTCATCAGGGATATCGGCCAGAACACTGATGAACAAACAAACACAGCGGATTTCGAGCACTTTTTCATTTGCGAGTTAAAGATCGCTTATTGTGAAAAAATGATCACCTCATCTATCATCGTTTTAGGTGACAAAAAGGGCTTCTTTCATCTACCCAAAATTCAACCCTATTCGTTCGCAAACTAACAATTCGTGATAGATCACCCAGGCTTATCAAGTCAAAAGGTTTTATTTTTTTCAAGTTAATCCTTACTTTTAGCCTATTAATCAAATCCGTCTCATCAGTCAAGTCTATTCAATAACAAACTATTTTTAAGTCAACTAAAATGAAAAAACACACTAAAATGGAATTGTCGCGAAGACGGTTTCTGGGTACTGCTGCCATTGGAATGGCCGGTATTACATTTTTACCTTCGTTAAGTTCGTGCTCATCGCCGGCAACAAGCACGGAAGATAAAATCAGGCTTGGATTTATTGGCATGGGACGACAAGCCATGTTTTTGCTGAACGGCTTCATTCAGATTCCCGGCGTGCGTGTTGTTGCCGGTTGCGATGTCTATGGCCGCAAACGCCAGCGTTTCGAAAACCGGGTGAACGAATTCTATACCAAGAACAAGGTCGAAGTTGAAGTAGCAACTTACGAAAAGTATGAGGACTTAATTCAACGCGATGATATTGATGCCGTTGTGATTGCGGTTCCGGATCACGTGCACGCCATGATTGCCATTGCCGCGTGTAAAGCCGGCAAAGATGTTTACCTGGAAAAACCGATGACCTTCACCATTAAAGAGGGCCAGGAATTGAAGCGCGTGGTGCGCGAAACGAACCGGATTTTGGGAATCGGAAGCCAGCAACGGTCGGACCCGAATTTTCAGCATGCCGTTAAAATGGTACAAACAGGCCGTTTAGGCAAAATTGAAAAGGTGAATGCTTACGTTGGCGCTCCACCGATTCCCTACAATTTGCCGGAAGAAGAAATTCCTGCCGACTTGAACTGGGATCTTTGGTTGGGACCGCTCCCTGAAAACATTCATTTCAACAATGAACTGAATCCCCCCATCTCGCTTGACCCGGTAAAACACGAAGAAATTTGGGGTGCCTGGCGTTGGTATAAAGAAATGGGCGGCGGTTTCACGACCGACTGGGGTGCGCACATGTTCGACATTGCCCAATGGGCATTGGGCATGGACCGCAGTGGGCCGGTTGAAATCTCTCCGATTGGCGATGGCACCGAGTTTATGAAGTTTGTTTATGCCGACGGTGTGGTGATGACCTCAGAACCCTTTGACGAGAAGATGACCAAAGGCGTGAAGTTCTCCGGAGAGAATGGATGGATCGAAGTTTCGCGTGGACATTTTAAGGCTTCGGATGATGCCCTGCTCCCACCAAAATCGGACAGTGCCGACGATGACACTCCCTACGAAACCAAGATTCCTCACCAGATCAATTTTATTGAGTCGGTGAGAAACCGGGTTGATCCGGTTGTTCCGGTTGAAATTGGGCATAGCTCGTGCACCGTTTGTACCTTGGGGAACATTGCCTGCGACCTGCAAAGAACCATTAAGTGGGATCCGATTTCGGAAACTTTTGTGGACGACGAAGATGGGGCAGCTGCCGCTAAACTCCACTACCAGTACCGCGACGGCTGGAAATTGCTCTAGCAAAAAAAAAGATACAACCTGAAAAAGCTGTCTCCCCGGAGATGGCTTTTTTCTTGAAATCGTGCCAACCTAACAATTCATCTGTACACTTCTTATAAAATCGGTTCTAATTGAATTACCACCCACCAAACATGATAAAATACAAATTCGATATGAATAACTATCGGATTGACGTGAAGAACAATCTGTTCAACATGAAGAAATACCTATTCTAGATGCGATATTATCAATTTGACGTGAACAACTACCTTATAGACGTGAATAAATACCTTATAGACGTAAACAAATACATAACCGACGTGAATAAATACCTTATAGACGTAAACAAATACCTAACCGACGTGAATAACTACCTTATATACGTGAACAAATACCTAATCGACCTGAAGCAACACCTAATCGACGTGAACAAATACCTACGCTACACAGCATAACATCCACACATTATGAATATATACAACACACTCCTGAATTATAATCAACAACAAACGAATATATACAAAGATTCACTGAGCAAGCTTCAATTTAAATAAGCCAACCATCAATCAAAACAAAACAATATTCAAGCTTTGGCTCTAATCTTCATTCAATTGCTGAGAAAAATTCATTTTTTTCTTGCATATCAATAAAACATTCAGGAAATTGAGTACAAAAAAATACACATGGAAAATCTACCTGACTTTCATCGCGAGGCCATCCGGATGATCAAACAAAAAATGGATGAAAAACACTGGAGTCAAACCCATTTGGCAAGTTTGCTACACGTTCACCCGACCACCATTTTTCAAATGCTGAAAGGCAAAACCATCAGCCTAAACAGGTTGAAGGCGTTATCTGCTGTATTTGGATATAACTTTTTTACCGACTTAGCCGGGATGCTCGAATTGCCCGAGCCGGCGAAGGAGCCTGTTCCACCGGTCGATCATACGGCATGTGAAGAGCGCATCCGGGAGCTGGAGATTGAGAACCGCACCTTGCTGAAGGTATTGGGCAACAACAGCGCCTTGTAAATCATGATTCGAAGCTCGGTAGTCCATATTCATAAACCGAAACACCTATTGTCTAGCAGCTCATTTTTCGAAACCGAATTCCTTTTTTCGAGTACCATGAATAAAACACTTAAAAAAAGGAGGTCATTATGCCAAACAGCGTTTATAAAGTGATTGAATTAGTCGGTACCAGTCCTGAGTCGTGGGAAAAAGCCGCTGCCAACGCCATTTCGAAAGCATCCGAATCCTTACGGGATTTGCGTATTGCTGAAGTGTCGGCCATGGACATGCAAATTACCGATGGGAAAATTGAAAGCTATCGGACCAAGTTAAAAGTTTCCTTCAAGTTTGAAGGCCACCACTAATTCCAAAGAGTCAAGAACGAAAAAAGCCGCTTCATCGGTTGATGAAACGGCTTTTCTATTTTATACTGTCTTGTAAGAATTAAGCTTCAGCAGTTGGTCCTCCAAAATTCATTGGTGGGATCATGGGGTTTTGAGGTCCACTCACCTTAATCGGGCCATGTTGTTTCTCAAACTTCTTCACGTTGTCTTCCAGAGCCATCAAAAGACGTTTGGCATGTTCGGGGGTCAGAATGACCCGCGATTTGACATTGGCCTTCGGAATCCCCGGCATAATGCGAACAAAGTCGAGAACGAATTCAGAACTGGAGTGGGTAATAATCGCCAGGTTCGAGTAAGTCCCCTGGGCTACTTCTTCACTCAATTCAATATTCAGCTGATTTTGATTCTTATTTTCCGACATAATTAATCCTCGTAGTTTTGGCTTTCGGTTTCCTTCACATCCACCATGCGGTCGTACTCTTCGCGCGAACCAACCACCAGGTTTTTGTATTCTTTCAAGCCCGTACCGGCAGGAATCAGGTGACCACAGATGACGTTTTCTTTCAATCCGTCCAAATAGTCCACTTTACCCTGAATGGCTGCTTCGTTCAACACCTTGGTTGTTTCCTGGAACGATGCCGCTGACAACCAACTTCTGGTTTGCAGGGCTGCACGTGTGATTCCCTGAAGAATCTGGCTTGATGTTGCAGGAATGGCATCACGCGACTCAACCAGCTTTTTGTCCTTCCGGCGCAAAACCGAGTTTTCATCGCGCAAACGGCGAGCGGTTACAATTTGCCCGGCACGCAATTCTGAATCACCCGGATCAACAACAACTTTCTTATTGTAAATCCAGTCGTTCTCATGCGTGAACTCGTTCTTGTCAACAATTTGCTTTTCGAGGAAACGGGTGTCCCCGGAATCAACAATCTCCACTTTACGCATCATCTGGCGGATGATTACCTCGTAGTGTTTATCATTAATTCGCACACCCTGCATCCGGTAAACGTCCTGCACTTCATTCAAAATGTAATCCTGAACAGCAGTCGGTCCTTTAATACCCAGGATATCTGAAGGTGTAATGGCTCCATCAGAAAGCGAAATGCCCGCGCGAATGTAGTCGTTCTCCTGCACCAAAATCTGCTTAGACAGTGGCACCAGGTATTTTTTCACATCACCACCCCGTGAGGTCACAATGATTTCGCGGTTACCACGTTTAATTTTACCAAACGAAACCTCACCATCAATTTCCGACACAACAGCCGGGTTCGATGGGTTACGGGCCTCGAACAGCTCGGTTACCCGTGGCAAACCACCCGTGATATCGCCTGCTTTACCTGAAGCACGCGGGATTTTCACCAATACCTGCCCCGCAACAATGGTGTCGCCTTCGCTAACCGAAACGTGACCACCTACCGGCAAGTTGTAAGTACGAATCACTTCGCCTTTTTCATCAAGCACACGCAGCGATGGGTTTTTGGTTTTATCACGGGTTTCAATAATTACCTTCTCTTTATAACCGGTTTGTTCATCTGATTCCTCACGGAAGGTCACCCCATCAATCAGGTTATCAAATTCAACTTTACCTTTAAATTCTGAGATAATTACACCGTTATAAGGGTCCCACTCACAGATCTTTTGCCCTTTGGTCACTTCTTGTCCATTCTCGATGTACAATTTTGAACCGTAAGGAATACTGTGTGTAGATAATGGAATTCTCGTTTTCTTATCGATGATTTTCAGTTCAGCCAGTCGGCCAATAACAACGCCAACTTTCTCACCGACTTCATCTTTCGTTTCAACAAAGCGAAGTTCTTCAATTTCGGCAATACCATCGTAGCGCGATTCAACCATCGACTGAGAAGAAATGTTACCGGCAATACCACCCACGTGGAATGTACGCAGGGTCAACTGTGTTCCGGGCTCTCCAATCGACTGTGCAGCGATTACACCAACGGCTTCACCTCGTTGCGACATGTTTCCTGTTGCCAGGTTTCGTCCGTAACATTTGCTACACACGCCGTTTTTGGCCTCGCAGGTCAATACCGAACGAATTTCAACGCTCTCAATGGGTGAGTCTTCAATCTTCTTACCAATTTCATCGGTAATCATTTCGCCGGTACCAACGATCAGCTCGCCGGTTAACGGATGGAACACATCGTGAACCGTTGTCCGTCCGATGATTCGCTCATAAAGGGAAGCAACAACTTCTTCGTCGTTTTTAATTGCCGAAGCAACCAAACCACGCAAGGTACCGCAGTCTTCGTCCGAGATAATCACATCCTGCGAAACGTCAACCAAACGACGGGTCAGGTAACCTGCATCGGCTGTTTTCAGAGCCGTATCGGCCAAACCTTTACGGGCACCGTGGGTCGAGATAAAGTATTCCTGAACTGACAACCCTTCTTTAAAGTTTGCCAAAATCGGGTTCTCAATAATCTGAGCTCCTGTTGAGCCAGACTTCTGTGGCTTCGCCATCAATCCACGCATTCCGCACAACTGACGAATCTGCTCTTTCGAACCCCGGGCTCCGGAGTCAAGCATCATGTAAACAGAGTTAAACCCTTGTTTATCGGTACTAATCGTCTTCATCACCGAGCTGGTCAGCTTCGCGTTGGCGTGAGTCCAGATATCGATGACCTGGTTGTATCGTTCGTTGTTGGTAATGAAACCCATGTTGTAGTTGGCCATTACTTCTTCAACTTCCTGGTAACCGGATTCAACAATGGTTGCTTTGTCCTCAGGGATGATTACGTCACTTAAGTTAAACGACAAACCTCCCTGGTATGCAGCCTTGTAGCCCATGTCTTTCATATCGTCGAGGAATGCAACGGTAGCAGCATTTCCGGCTTTCTTGAAGATATCGGAGATAATGGTTCGAAGTGATTTTTTTGTCAACAGCTCATTGATGTAACCCGCTTTTTTGGGAACAACCTGATTGAACAGTACACGGCCAACAGTCGTGTCCACGATATGCTTGAACGATTCACCGTTTTCATCCATATCTTCGACCTTCACCTTGACCATGGTGTGCTTTTCAAGAACACCTTCATTATAAGCAATAATCACCTCTTCGGGCGAATAGAAAGTCATTCCTTCTCCCCGGGCTCCTTCGCGGTGTTTGGTCATGTAGTAAAGTCCCAAAACCATATCCTGAGAAGGAACCGTGATTGGAGCACCATTGGCCGGGTTCAGCAAGTTGTGCGATGCCAGCATCAACAACTGCGCCTCCAAAATTGCAGCATTACCCAATGGCAAGTGAACAGCCATCTGGTCACCATCAAAGTCGGCGTTAAATCCGGTACAGGCCAGCGGGTGCAACTGAATCGCTTTACCTTCAATCAATACGGGCTGAAAAGCCTGAATTGACAGACGGTGAAGGGTGGGTGCCCGGTTCAGCAGAACCGGATGCCCTTTCAGCACGTTTTCCAAAATATCCCATACGACAGGGTCTTTACGATCTACAATCTTCTTAGCTGATTTTACGGTTTTTACAATACCACGCTCAATCAGTTTACGAATGACAAATGGCTTGTAAAGTTCGGCAGCCATATCTTTTGGCAAACCACACTCGTGCAATTTAAGAGTAGGTCCTACTACAATGACTGAACGCGCAGAGTAGTCAACACGTTTACCCAACAAGTTTTGACGGAATCGGCCTTGCTTTCCTTTCAACGAATCAGAAAGTGATTTCAGGGCACGGTTATTCTCCGTTTTAACAGCATTGGATTTCCGCGAATTATCAAATAATGAATCAACAGCTTCCTGAAGCATCCGCTTCTCGTTCCGAAGAATCACTTCGGGCGCTTTGATTTCGATTAATCGTTTTAACCGGTTATTCCGGATGATGACACGACGATACAAGTCATTCAGGTCGGAAGTAGCAAAACGTCCACCATCCAATGGCACCAACGGACGCAAATCCGGTGGAATAACGGGAACAACCTTAACAATCATCCATTCCGGACGGTTAATGTTTTTGCTGGCACGGAAAGCTTCAACAACCTGCAAACGCTTCAGTGCTTCGTTTTTCCGTTGTTGCGATGTTTCAGTCCCTGCTTTGTGTCTCAAGTCGTACGAAAGTTCATCCAGCTCAATGCGTTCGAGCAATCCATAAAGTGCCTCAGCACCCATTTTGGCGATGAACTTGTTTGGATCATCATCGTCGAGGTATTGATTTTCTTTGGGTAGCGTATCCAAAATATCGAGGTATTCTTCTTCAGTCAGGAAGTCGAGTTTTTTGATTCCATCCTGGCCTTTAATACCCGGCTGAATAACCACATATCTTTCGTAATAGATAATCGTATCCAATTTTTTTGTTGGCAATCCAAGCAAGTAACCAATTTTATTGGGTAATGATTTGAAGTACCAGATGTGTGCTACCGGAACCACCAACGAAATGTGCCCCATACGCTCACGGCGCACTTTCTTTTCGGTCACTTCCACTCCACATCGGTCACATACGATTCCTTTGTAACGAATACGCTTGTATTTACCACAATGACACTCATAGTCTTTTACCGGCCCAAAAATCCGCTCGCAGAACAAGCCGTCTCTTTCAGGCTTATAGGTTCTGTAGTTGATGGTTTCGGGTTTCAGGACTTCTCCGTGTGAACGTTCCAAAATCTCTTCAGGAGAAGAAAGACTAATCGCTATTTTGGCAAAATTACTTTTAACTTTATTATCTTTTCTGAATGCCATATATCGATGTATATTTAAATCAAGTTAATAATAGGACTGGTTGCTGATTCGAAATTAATCCAACGTCACACTTAAACCAAGTCCGCGTAATTCGTGGAGCAATACATTCAATGATTCGGGGATTCCGGCTTGTGGCATCGGTTCTCCTTTTACAATTGATTCGTATGCTTTTGCACGACCAAGTACGTCGTCCGACTTCACTGTCAGAATTTCCTGAAGGATATGTGATGCACCAAATGCTTCGAGTGCCCAAACCTCCATCTCACCAAAACGCTGACCACCAAATTGGGCTTTACCACCCAATGGCTGTTGCGTAATCAATGAGTATGGTCCGATTGAACGGGCATGCATCTTGTCTTCGATCATGTGACCCAGTTTCAACATGTAGATCACACCCACCGTTGCAGGTTGATCAAATGGTTGTCCTGTTTCACCGTCACGAAGGTATGTCTTACCATAAGCCGGCACACCAGCTTTATCGGTATACTCCGTCACTTCTTCCAAGCTGGCACCATCAAAAATTGGTGTTGCAAACTTCAATCCCAGTTCCTGACCGGCCCATCCCAAAACAGTTTCGTAAATCTGGCCCAGGTTCATACGCGATGGTACGCCCAATGGGTTCAGCACGATATCGACTGGTGTTCCGTCTTCCAGGAATGGCATATCTTCGTCGCGCACAATACGCGAAACAATACCTTTGTTTCCGTGACGACCGGCCATTTTATCACCGATTTGAAGCTTACGCTTTTTGGCCACATAAACTTTGGCCAATTGAATAATTCCGGCAGGAAGTTCGTCTCCGATGGTCACATTGTAGCGTTTCCGACGGGCGACGGCTTCGTGTTCTTTATGTTTCTGAATGTAATTCACAATCAACCGGAAAATCATGTCATTTTTATCCTTGTCTGTTGTCCATTTACTTGGATTAACAGTCAGGTAATCGATTTCCTGAAGTTGTTTCAAGGTAAATTTCACTCCCTTCGGAATAATATCACCTCCATAATAGTCTTTCACACCCTGGCTTGTTTTACCGTTCACCAAAACAAAGAGTTTGTCTTCCAGTTTGGCACGAACGGCAGCAGCAGCGCGGTCAAATTCTTCATCAATCTGATCCAGCAATGGCTTGGTCGCCATTTTGCCTTTTTTATCTTTGACAACCCTTGAAAAGAGTTTTTTGTCGATCACAACACCTTTGAGTGATGGCGAAGCTTTTAAGGATGCGTCTTTCACATCGCCTGCCTTGTCTCCAAAGATAGCGCGCAGCAGTTTCTCTTCCGGAGAAGGATCTGATTCACCTTTTGGTGTGATCTTTCCAATCATGATGTCACCAGGTTTCACATTGGCTCCGACGCGGATCAAACCAGCTTCATCCAAGTTGCGTGTTGCTTCTTCGCTTACGTTTGGAATATCTGAAGTAAACTCCTCTACTCCACGTTTTGTGTCGCGAACTTCCAGTGAATACTCGTCAATATGAATTGAGGTCAACACGTCGTCGCGGACAACACGTTCCGAGATCACGATGGCATCCTCGTAGTTATAACCTTTCCAAGGCATGAAAGCTACTTTCAGGTTACGACCTAAAGCCAGTTCACCACCTTGTGTAGCGTATCCTTCAGTTAAAACTTCGCCTTTAGAAACGCGTTGCCCTTTCACCACAATTGGCTTAAGGTCCATCACCGTGCCTTGGTTGGTTTTTTGGTATTTTGGCAGTTTGTACGAAACAACTTCTGGCTCAAAGCTCACAAATTTTTCGTCCTCAGTCATATCGTAACGCACAATAATTTCTTCTGCATCAACATATTCAATCACACCATCACCAGTAGCCGAAATCAATACCCGTGAATCACGTGCCGCACTTCCTTCAAGGCCGGTTCCAACAATGGGAGCTTCGGGTCTGAGCAGTGGCACTGCCTGACGCATCATGTTTGATCCCATCAAAGCACGGTTGGCATCATCGTGCTCCAGGAAGGTAATTAGCGAAGCTGCAACAGAAGCAATCTGGTTTGGCCCAACATCCATCAACTGAACTTCCTCGCGTTCAACAACCGGATAGTCACCTTCCAAACGGGACTTAACCCGCTGGTTAACGAAACTGCCTTGTTCATCAATCGGGGCATTAGCCTGAGCGATTACTTTTCCTTCTTCTTCTTCAGCAGTGAGGTACACCACACCGTCTTCCGACAAATCAACTTTTCCGTTTTCAACTTTCCGGTAAGGTGTGGAAATAAAACCAAGGTCGTTTACTTTGGCAAATACACACAAGGAAGAAATCAAACCAATGTTTGGACCTTCCGGTGTTTCAATCGGACAAAGACGTCCGTAGTGAGTAAAGTGAACGTCACGAACCTCGAAACCAGCGCGTTCTCTAGAAAGCCCGCCAGGCCCAAGAGCTGACATCCGTCGTTTGTGGGTCATCTCAGCCAGCGGATTGGTTTGATCCATAAACTGAGAAAGTGCATTGGTGCCGAAGAATGAATTGATAACTGACGATAAGGTTTTTGAATTGATCAGGTCAATCGGTGTAAAAACCTCGTTGTCTCTCACGTTCATCCGTTCGCGAATGGTGCGTGCCATACGCGCCAAACCAACGCCAAATTGGTTAAACATCTGTTCGCCTACCGTACGAACACGACGGTTGCTCAAGTGGTCAATATCATCAACGTCGGTTTTTGCGTTGACCAGCTTGATCAAATATTTGATAATTTCAATGATATCTTCTTTGGTTAGTACTTGAGTATCCATATCGATATTCAGTCCTAACTTTTTATTGATCCGGTAACGTCCAACTTGTCCTAAGTCGTAACGTTTTTCGGAAAAGAACAATTTGTCTATCACATCGCGTGCCGTGGCTTCATCGGGCGGTTCGGCATTACGCAATTGACGATAAATGTGCAATACGGCTTCTTTTTCCGAGTTACACGGGTCTTTTTGAAGCGTATTGTATATGATAGCAAAATCTTGTAAGTTCTGATCTTCCTTGTGCAGCAAAATCGTTTTGGTGCCCGAGTCCAGAATTTCATCAATGTGGTCGTTTTCAATCACTGTTTCGCGATCAATAACCACTTCGTTACGTTCAATTGAAACGACTTCACCGGTATCCTCATCCACAAAGTCCTCCACCCAGGTTTTCAATACACGGGCGGCCAGCTTTCGTCCAACAACTTTCTTAATACCGGATTTGGATACTTTAATCTCATCAGCCAATCCAAATATTTCAAGAATATCTTTATCGCTTTCGTATCCGATGGCCCGCAACAAGGTTGTTACAGGTAATTTCTTTTTACGGTCGATGTATGCAAACATGACAGAATTAATGTCTGTAGCAAACTCGATCCATGACCCTTTGAATGGAATAATACGTGCCGAATAAAGTTTTGTCCCGTTTGCGTGCAAGCTCTGTCCGAAGAATACCCCTGGTGAACGGTGCAATTGCGAAACGACAACACGCTCGGCTCCGTTAATAACGAACGTACCGCGTTCAGTCATATAAGGAACAGTGCCCAGGTAAACATCCTGAATAACAGTATCAAAATCTTCGTGCTCAGGATCCGTACAATACAGCTTTAATTTTGCCTTAAGCGGAACGCTAAAGGTCAAACCTCGCTCGATACATTCTTCGATGGAATACCTGGGTGGGTCAACCTGGTAATCCAGAAATTCTAAAACGAAGTTATTTCGAGTATCCGTAATGGGGAAGTTTTCTTCGAAGACTTTGTACAAGCCTTCGCTCTTTCTATTTTCAGGAGTTGTTACTAACTGAAAAAAATCGATGAACGATTTAACTTGAACTTCCAGGAAATCAGGATAATCAAATTTAGTTTTTGTGGAAGAGAAATTAATTCTCTGGTTTTCAGTATTTAACGACATGTATCAACAAAATTAAGTGAACTTAATACATAAATATACAAAAAGGCCTAGAACCCCATCCCGAAAATTCGGGACGAGGTTCTAAACCAATACTGACCTAATAATAAGGTCTTAAGTCTCTTATTTAAGTTCAACTTCAGCTCCAGCTTCTTCTAACTGACTTTTTAATGCTTCTGCTTCGTCTTTCGAAACTTTTTCTTTGATCGCTTTAGGTGCTCCGTCAACAACTTCTTTTGCTTCTTTAAGACCTAAACCTGTCAATTCTTTTACTAACTTAACAACTGCCAATTTTGAACCACCAGCTGCTTTCAAGATCACATCGAATTCTGTTTGAACAGCAGCGGCTTCTTCTTCGCCAGCTCCAGCTGCAGGGCCAGCAACAGCAACAGCTGCAGCAGCAGGTTCAATACCGTATTCTGTTTTTAAAATGTCAGCTAATTCATTGACGTCTTTCACAGTCAAGTTTACCAACTCTTCTGCAAGTGCTTTTAAATCTGCCATTTCCTCTAATTTTTATGCTATAAAATTGTAACTAAATTTATTCTTTTTCTGAAAGTGTCTGAAGGATACCGTGGATTTTGCTTCCACCTGATTGCAATTGACCAATAACTGTTTTCATTGGTGATTGTAACAGGCCGATCAAATCGCCCAGCAGTTCGTCCTTCGACTTGAGTGTTGATAATACGTCTAATTGGTTTTCGCCAACATAAACTGACTCTTCAACGTAGGCTGCTTTTAACAACGGTTTTTTACGTTTTTTAGAAAATTCTTTGATCAGTTTAGCGGGTACATTTCCGACTTCGCAGAACATAACCGAGGTATTACCTTTGAGAGAGTCATAAAGCTCTTCGGTATTCTTTTCAGAATTCTCCAAAGCTTTACGTAATAGTGTATTCTTAACTACAACCAGTTTTACGTCTTTGGTAAAACATAGGCGCCTTAAACTACTAGAGTCTTCTGCATTAAGGTCAGCGATATCTGCCAGGTAAAAATGATTGTAAGAGTTGATCTGTTCAGTCAGATTATCAATAATCTCTAATTTTTCTGATCTTTTCATCTTTACAGTTTTTACTTGTCAGTAACTGACTTTGGTTCAACTTGAATTCCAGGACTCATCGTGCTTGACAGGTAAATGCTTTTCACATAGGTACCTTTAGCGGCGGTAGGTTTCAATTTGATAATGGTATTGATGAACTCGTGTGCGTTATCAACGATCTTCTCAGCAGAAAAGGAAACTTTTCCAATCGAAGCGTGAATAATTCCGAATTTATCAACTTTAAAATCAATTTTACCTTGTTTTACTTCACCAACCGCTTTGCCCACATCCATAGTCACGGTACCGCTTTTTGGATTTGGCATCAAGCCCCGGGGTCCTAAAACCCGACCTAGCGGGCCAACCTTTCCCATTACCGGAGGCATGGTAATTACCACGTCGAAGTCTGTCCATCCGCCTTTGATTTTTTCAATGTAATCATCAAGACCGACGAAATCTGCACCAGCTTCTTTGGCTTCCGCTTCTTTATCGGGAGTTACCAAAGCCAGTACGCGAACTTCTTTTCCAGTTCCGTGGGGTAAGGATACAACGCCTCTAACCATCTGATTGGCTTTGCGAGGATCTACTCCAAGACGGACATCCATGTCAACCGAGGCATCGAACTTGGTAAATGAAATTTCTTTTACCAAAGCAGCAGCTTCGCTTAACGAGTAGGATTTGTCCTTTTCGAGTTTCTCCTGAGCAAGCTTTTTATTTTTTGTAATTCTGCCCATCTTTAAAATTTTAATTAGTTATTTGATGGAAACTTACCTGTTACGTTAATTCCCATGCTTCTGGCAGTACCAGCAACCATTTTCATAGCAGATTCCACTGTGAAACAGTTCAAATCAGACATCTTAGATTCTGCAATCTGTTTTACCTGATCCCAGCTTACTTTACCCACTTTTTTTACGTGTGGTTCAGCTGATCCTGATTTCAACTTAGCGGCTTCGAGCAATTGGATGGCTACTGGGGGTTGTTTAATTACAAAATCAAACGATTTATCTGCGTAAACAGTAATGATAACAGGGAGCACTTTTCCGGCAAGGTCTTGTGTCCGCCCGTTGAACTGTTTGCAGAACTGCATAATATTAACCCCTTTGGCACCTAATGCTGGTCCTACCGGAGGTGAAGGGTTAGCTGCACCCCCCTTAATTTGTAATTTAATTAATCCAGCAACTTCTTTAGCCATAATAAAATCAATAAAAATTTAACTACTCCTTTTCAACTTGCATAAAGCTAAGTTCCAAGGGTGTTTTACGTCCAAAAATTTTGACCATCACTTTCAACTTTTTCTTTTCCTCATTGATTTCTTCAATGATTCCATTGAATCCGTTAAAAGGACCGTCACTTACTTTCACAGTTTCTCCAATCACATAAGGGATATTCATCTCCTCGGCATTTTCGGCCATTTCGTCAACCCGACCTAGAATCCGGTTAACTTCCGACTGCCGTATTGGAACTGGGTCTCCTCCTTTGGTGTCACCTAAGAATCCGATCACGTTGGTAAAATTTTTCAACATGTGGGGAATCTCACCGACCAGAGCAGCCTCAATCAATAAATAACCAGGAAAGAAGCTACGCTCTTTGCTTACTTTTTTCCCGTTACGGATTTGGTATACCTTTTCTGTTGGTATCAATACCTGTGAAACATACTCTTGAAGTCCTGCATTTGCAATTTCGCTTTCGATATATTCTTTAACCTTCTTCTCTTTTCCTCCGACGGTTCTAAGAACATACCATTTTTTTACAATTTCGCTCATGTCGATCTCCAATCGTATTAATAAAATAAACTGTACACAAAGTCCATAATGTTCTCAAACGAGATGTCCATTACGAATACAATAAGTGCTATTATAAAGGAAGCAACCATTACTACAAATGCACTGTTTTGCAACTCTTTCCAAGTTGGCCAGGAAACTTTATGAACAAGCTCATTATAAGCTTCTTCGATATAGATTTTAAGTTTCATTCTCTTTTTTTAGTTTGCGTTGGTCGGATGGCAAGAGTCGAACCTGCTGTTATACTTGTATAAATACTCCCTACTGAGTTACATCCGCAAAGAATCCCGGACCCCAAAAAAGGTCCGGGACATCTCTTGGTTATTTTATCTTGTGTTACTCAAGAATTTCAGTTACCTGACCGGCACCAACGGTACGCCCACCTTCGCGGATTGCGAAACGAAGACCAGTGTTCAATGCTACCGGATAAATCAAGTTAACAGTAATGGTTACGTTGTCACCTGGCATTACCATCTCGCGACCTTCTTCCAGCGTAATCTCACCTGTTACGTCAAGCGTACGCAAGTAGAACTGAGGACGGTACTTGTTGTGGAATGGCGTGTGACGACCACCTTCTTCTTTCTTCAATACATAAACCTCAGCTTTGAATTTTGTGTGAGGAGTGATTGAACCTGGCTTAGCCAAAATTTGCCCACGTTTGATTTCTTTTTTGTCAACACCACGAAGCAACAAACCTACGTTGTCACCAGCCTGGCCGTCGTCCAAAATCTTACGGAACATTTCAACACCAGTACAAACTGTTTTGCGACCTTCTGCACCTAAACCGATCAACTGAAGTTCATCACCTGTGTGAACAACACCAGTTTCGATACGGCCAGTAGCAACAGTACCACGACCTGTGATTGAGAATACATCTTCAACCGGCATCAGGAATGGCTTGTCTACATCACGTGGAGGCAGTGGAATCCAAGTATCGCAAGCTTCCATCAACTCAAGAACTTTTTCTTCCCACTCTGGCTCACCATTCAGTGCACCAAGTGCAGAACCTTGAATTACAGGAGCATTGTCACCGTCGAATTCGTAGAAATCAAGCAATTCGCGGATTTCCATTTCAACAAGTTCCAACAATTCCGGATCTTCAACCATGTCAACTTTGTTCATGAAAACAACCAATCTTGGTACGTTTACCTGACGAGCCAACAAGATGTGTTCGCGTGTTTGAGGCATAGGACCGTCGGTTGCAGCAACTACGATAATGGCACCGTCCATCTGGGCAGCACCAGTTACCATGTTCTTCACGTAGTCGGCGTGTCCAGGACAGTCAACGTGCGCATAGTGACGTGTTGCAGTTTCGTACTCAACGTGAGCTGTATTAATAGTAATACCACGCTCTTTTTCTTCTGGTGCACTGTCAATTGAATCGAATGATTTAATTTCACAGAAACCTTTTTTTGCTAATACAGTTGTAATAGCAGCTGTTAGGGTTGTTTTACCGTGGTCAACGTGGCCGATAGTACCAATGTTCACATGGTCTTTGTCCCTATTAAAATGTGCTTTAGCCATAACTCGTAATTATTAATTATCTTTTATTTATTTATCATTGAGCCGAGGACGAGAATTGAACTCGTGACCTCATCCTTACCAAGGATGCGCTCTACCCCTGAGCTACCCCGGCAACGAATATCTTCGTTGTTAAAATTTGAGCGGGAGACGAGATTCAAACTCGCGACCCTTAGCTTGGAAGGCTAATGCTCTATCAACTGAGCTACTCCCGCAAATTTTGAAATTCCAAATTCCATGTTTCAAATTCCAATTTTTGGCATTTGATTTTTTGTACTTTGGGATTTCACTGTTGTGGGGAGAGCAGGATTCGAACCTACGAAGTCATAAGACAGCAGATTTACAGTCTGCCCCAGTTGGCCGCTTTGGTATCTCCCCAAATATTTCAAATAACAAATTCCGATCATTTAAATTCCAACGATTTGGAATTTGGGTTTGGAATCTCCCTTGTTTGAGCCGAATCTCAGATTCGAACTGAGGACCCCGAGATTACAAATCACGTGCTCTGGCCAACTGAGCTAATTCGGCAACATTAACTCGCCTTTTCTCCAAGTTAAAACCTCGGCAAACGCTTTGTTCGTATGTTTATCGAGGCTTTCCATGCTATAAGCTCTGACTAATCAGAGACTTGTCCAAAAAGGGTTTGCAAATGTATAAATATTTTTAATGAATTCACAAGAATTCACCCTTTTTTTGAAATTATTTTTCCTTCAGTTTTTCCTTGAATTTCGTGAGCTGGCGGCGAATTGCATCAATGGCTAAATCAATTGCTTCTTCAAAGGTATCCGCTTCTTTTTTGGCGAACAAATATCCATTTGCAGGAATCGAAAGTTTGATCTCTGCAATTTTATTATCTGCAGTCTCTGGCTTCAAAACTTTCAATATTAATTCGGCTGATATAATACCTTCAAAAAAGGTATCCAACTTATTTAGTTTTTTATTGGCAAAATCTACCAACTTTTGATCTGGTGTAAAATGAACGGCATTCAAATTAATGTTCATAATTTTTCCTCCTCTAAATTTAGACTCTTGGATGAGCTTGTTTATATACGCTTTGAAGTTTATCCGTTGTTGTATGGGTATAGATTTGCGTTGCAGCCAAATTACTATGTCCCAACAATTCTTTAACGGCATTTAAATCAGCCCCGTGATTCAACAAGTGTGTTGCAAAACTATGTCGAAGCACGTGTGGACTCTTTTTCTCCAGTGTTGTTACTAGTGCAAGATACTTTTTCACCACACGATAAACTAACTTTTCGTAGACCTTTTTCCCCTTTGAAGTCAAAAAAAAGTAAGAAGCAACTTCTCCCCATGTTGCATTTCGAATCAAGATATATTCTTCAATCAAGGTATTCAAACTACGAGGATATGGGACCACCCGCTCTTTGTTGTTCTTACCAAGTACTTTAATCAGATGTTCATGCTGAAAAATTTGCTTTTGTTGAAGATTGATCAATTCTGAAAGGCGAATTCCGGTGCCGTAAAATAAACTCAAAATCAGTTTATCCCGAATTCCTTCAAAGTCGGATTGAAAATAGCCATCATCCAGCAAGTGGTGCAAACTATTTTCGTCAACAAAGATTGGAAGCCGTTTGGGAACCTTTGGCGTAATGACGCCTTCAGCGGGACTCACTTCAATCAACTCCTGCCGTAGCAAAAACTTGAAAAACGACTTGAGAGCCGTTATTTTTCGGTTGACTGATTTCGCTGCGATTCCGCGGCTCATCAAGTCAACAATCCAACTTCGGATCAATTTAGTATCCACCGCCAAAACGTTAAAATCCCCGACCGTTTTGAAAACAAACTCTTCAAACTGATCGAGGTCTTTTCGGTATGCCACAATGGTATTCAGTGAACACCTTTTCTCGAATTGCAAATATTTCAGAAATGATTCCCGGTAGGCCATTAAAAAACGTGTTTATGCTGCAACAGGAATCGGCTAAATAAATTTAGTCTTCTTCGCGTTGCATCTGTTCAATATAGATAGCCTTTTTCACCTCAGCTCGTCTTTCAACTGAAGGTTTCGTGAAGGCTTGTCTTCCACGTAACTCTTTAATCACGCCAGTTTTTTCAAACTTTCTTTTAAATCTCTTAAGGGCTCTTTCGATATTTTCGCCTTCTTTAACCGGAATAACGATCATATAATTATATTTTTAACTGTTTAAATTTCGAGCCGCAAATTTATGAATTCTATGGTATTAATCAAATTAATCTTGAGAAATTTGAAATTTAAAATCACAAACCTTCAAAAACGTACTAAAAAAACAACGACATTCAATTTTTGGTTTTCAAATAAGGGTAAATCTTCTGAAACTCTTCTTCACTCATCAGCTTATTTAATCGTATGGCTTGAAGGTCATTCATAAATCCATTCCCTGAACGGAAATCGACGATTGCCTTGGCCGCATCCCATGACACGTATGGATGTCGCGCCAGTTCATCGGGCTCAGCAAAATTCACATTAATCTGCTTCACCTGGCCGGTATCCAGTTTCAGATACGGAAGAATGTTTTCAATGGTTTCCGGTTTCAGCCCGTAAACTTCATGCAGCTGCTCAAGGGTTGAAAAACCGCCCAGCAGGTCTCGATACTTGATAATCCGCGACGATAACACGTCGCCAATCCCATACAAGGTTTTCAGTTCCGCTGCCGTTGCAGCATTGATTTCTATCGGTTGAATCGCAGGCCGGGCAGGTTCCTTGACTCCGGGTTCAGGAATCGAAGATAATGGCTGCTCAGGCTTCCTTTCAGAAGCGTATATCGTCGGTTTTCTCTTGTCCAACTGAAGGTAAGGCTTGATGGCTTCAAAAACTGAATCATTCATCCCGTAGATTTTGCGAAAGTCGGCATCAGCATAAAATCGGCCTCCCTTGGCACGATACGCCAACAGGTTTTTCTTGACATAGAATGGAAGTTGCAAACTATCCAGGGCAAGACTATCGATGGTGTTGGGGTTGAAGTGAAAAAGCGATCCACGCAACCGGAACCGGGCACGTTCATTTTCTTGCTTCTGCTCCAGCATAGCCAGCAACTGTTTAAATTTTTCCTGATCGGCCTTTCCGGGCTTTTCAAAATAAAACACCAACTGATTTGCGGCAAAAGCAACCAGGATCAGAAAAAGCAAAATCGTCAAGCCGATCCGTTCATTCCTGGTGAACGTAAAATAATCGCGGATAATTTCCCTAAATCTCACAGTTGTTTCCTTTTTAAAATGATTGGCGTGGCGAAAATGAATTCATTAACAAAATCATTTCAAAAATTACAACAAAAAATCCGGTAAAAAAACAGGTCCGGTAAAATCAACCGAAAAAAATAAAATGACCAATGAAATCCGGAGTAAACGCTATAGACTTATGAGGCCAATCTGTTGCAGAAAGACCAAGGCGATGGCAATGGGTGCAATAAATTTGACAACCATAAAGAAGGCCGGGAAGTAAACTGCTTTCAAAAGCCCGTCATTCGACAATTCTGCTTTGGCCTTTTGCTTACCCAGCACCCAGCCAACAAACACAACAATCAGCAATCCGCCCAAAGGCAGGAATACATTGGCCGAAAGATAATCGAGCAAGCCAAATACATTCATTCCAAAAATCCGGATGCCCTCCATGGCCCCCCACGACAGGCTACACATAATTCCGAGAACAGAAACCGAAGCCGTTGCCAGCCAGGTGGCTTTTTTACGGCTGAGCCTCAACTCTTCAACAAAGTAAGCGACAATGACTTCGAGGACCGAAATGGTCGAAGTGAGGGCAGCAACCCCTAAAAGCAGAAAAAACAATAACGAAAAGATACAGCCTCCGGCCATTTGCTGAAAGATATTGGGCAGGGTGATGTACACCAAACCTTCGCCCGATCCAGGCTCGATACCAAAGGCAAACACCGCCGGAAATATCGCAATCCCGGCCATCACTGCAATCAAAGTATCGGCAAAAGCTACCGAGAAGGAAATGGAGCCCAGAGGTTCCCTTTTATTGATATAAGAAGAATAAGTGATTAGCGTCCCCATGCCAATGCTCAGCGAGAAGAACGCCTGTCCAAGAGCCTCCAGCACGGTCCGTGCAGTAATTTTCGAAAAATCGGGTTTAAACAAAAACTCCAGCCCGCCCCTGGCTCCTTCCAAGGTGACCGAGCGAACACACAAAACAATGAGAATCAACAATAAAATCGGCATCAGGATTTTTGTATACTTCTCAATTCCATTTTTCACGCCGGAAATAATAACCAGTGCAGTTAAGCCCATAAAGACGAAAAACCAAAGTAACGGGCGCCAGCTGTCACTCCTGAATTCGGTAAACATGAGCGATAGTTCGTCGGCAGATTTGCCAGAAAAACCATTGGCGAACGATTGATAAATGTACTCCAGGGTCCAGCCTGCCACCGCGGTATAAAAAGACAAAATCATAAAAGCGGCAACCACTCCCATCAAGCCTACGAGGTACCACGGTTTGCCCGGTGCCAGCACTTTAAAGGCACCAAAGGCGTTGCGTTGGGAGCTCCGCCCAATAACAAACTCGGACAGCATAACCGGCAAGCCAATAGCTACAACAAAAGCCAGGTAAATGATTAGAAAAGCTCCACCACCGTTTTCGCCAACCACATAGGGAAAACGCCAAATGTTCCCCAAACCAATAGCAGAACCAGCTGTTGCAGCAATAACGCCAAACTTGCTTCCAAATGAATCACGGGAAGTCGGTATTCCAGACATAGACTTTAGGTTTTAAATCAATAGAATTTGCTGCTTTTAGCTTTCAATCCTGTTTATAAGGCGGCAAAAATGCAAAATATTTTTATTCCTTTCAACAAAACAACAACGAATGGCGCAAAAAACAAGGCATAAAAAAAGCCCTCCAAAATTGAAGGGCTTTAAATTTCATTTGTTTGAATTAGCTTCTTCCGATGCAGTTCAAATCTTCAAATGCAACTTTCAAACGGGCAATTTCTGCTTCTTCCGCAGCACGCAACCAAACCCGTGGATCGTAGTATTTTTTATTCGGTTTGTCTTCGCCATCAGGATTACCAATTTGGCCTTGCAGGTAATCATGGTTTTTAGCTTCGAATGCACGAACACCCTCCCAATAAGCCCATTGCGTATCAGTATCGATATTCATTTTGATGACGCCATAAGAAATGGCTTCGCGAATTTCTTCAACTGTAGAACCTGATCCGCCGTGGAATACGAAATCAACTGGTTTTGAATTTGCAGTTTTGTATTTTTCAGCGATGTATTTTTGTGAAGCATCCAAAATTTTCGGAGTCAACTTAACATTACCTGGTTTGTAAACACCGTGTACATTACCAAATGATGCTGCAATCGTGAAGTTCGGGCTAATTTTGCTCAATTCTTCGTACGCGTAAGCAACTTCTTCGGGCTGGGTATAAAGCAAAGCATTGTCAACATCTGAATTATCAACGCCATCTTCTTCACCGCCGGTAACACCCAGTTCAATTTCGATGGTCATACCTATTTTGCTCATTCGGGCCAGGTATTCTTTGCAAATTGCGATGTTTTCTTCCAATGGTTCTTCTGACAGGTCCAACATGTGAGAAGAGAACAATGGCTTTCCGGTTTCGGCAAAATGTTTTTCGCCTGCGTCCAGCAAACCATCAATCCAAGGCAACAATTTTTTTGCAGCATGGTCCGTATGCAAAATTACGCGAACTCCGTATAGTTCAGCCAAATGATGAATGGTTTTTGCTCCTGCAACTGCACCTGCAATCGCGGCCTGTTGTCCTTCCAATTTCAACCCTTTGCCTGCAAAGTATTGCGCCCCGCCATTCGAGAACTGAATAATTACAGGAGAATCAACCACTTTTGCGGCCTCCATAACGGCATTGATTGTACTTGAGGTAGTGACATTAACCGCTGGCATGGCAAATTGATTCTCTTTGGCCACTTTAAAAATGTATTGTACATCTTCTCCGGTTACTACACCTGGCTTGATGTTATCAAAAAGTTTTTCGCTCATAGCTTTTATATATTAAATAAATTAATCAGGATAATTTCAATTTGAAATTCAAATCTTTGATCGGCTGCAAATTTACGAATAAAAAACAAAAAAAACGGACAGCAAACATTAAATGCAGGTTAAAACGGATAGCCAATCGCAAAACTCAGGTTGAAATGCTCAGCCGAAATTGGATAGTTCCCAACAATGAATCGTTTCCCCGCATCAAGCGACGGATCACGTAGTTTCATCCCCAGGTCGAGCCTGAAAATAAAGTAAGTGAAATCGAAACGCAGCCCCATGCCGGTACCAAGAGCGATTTGCTTATAAAACTGGTCAAACTTAAACTGGGCACCCGAACGGTTATCCTTTTCGTTGATTGCCCAAATATTGCCGGCATCGAGAAAAAATGCGCCTTCAATTCGCCATACAAAACGGTAGCGATACTCCAGGTTGGCTTCCAGTTTGATATCCGACGATTGGTTTGGATAGGCTCCCTCAGGCGCATGGTAGGTTCCAGGCCCCAGCGAACGAACCTGCCAGGCTCTGATTCCGTTGGCTCCTCCTGTAAAATATTTCTTCTCAAATGGTAACACATCGAAATTTCCGTAGGGTAACCCAACGCCAACAAAGGTGCGTGCAACCACGGAATTATACTTGTCGATCATATAGCCGTACCGATATTCAAAATCGGCTTTCAAATATTGAGCAAAACGATTTCCGAGTACTTGATGGTAATCTGCCACCTGCCCGGTTATGGTGTCAACAATGCTCGCTTTTGGTCGGTCAAAAATGCTGGAATAAGCCGACAACATATTCCCCGCCGACTCAAACGACCATTTGAAATACCGGTAGTGGTCCCTGCGTTTCAGGTTCTGCGTATTGTCCACCTGCGTGTAATTCATGGCGAAAATAAGGTGGTCGGTAAAACTACTTTTAATATACAAGTCGCGGATCGAATTCAGAAATTCATCATTAAACTCATAAAGATTGACATAGTTGATATCGACCACATTCAAAAAATGAGAGCGACTGGGAGAGGTTTTCCAGTTATAGCCAAACCTGAAATTGGTAATGGTCCGGGTGTAGTCGGGTCGCCTTTGGTAGTTGAATCCAAGTGTCAGGTCAGTTTGCGGCACCTGGTAGCTGAACAAGGCTCCTCGTTTGAGCGGACTTAAAAATTTTGGAATGGTTAGCGAGCCTTCAATCCCAACTTCCCGGGTGTTGAAGTTCAGGTTGTTGTTTTCAATCAAAGTCTGCTGTCGCTCTACGGCCCCCTTTAAATTAAAGTTAAAAATTTCTGCTCCCCGAAAAACGTTTCGATGTTGATAGTTCAGATTACCGGCGACCCCCAGATTTCCCGACGAGTTGGTCCCATCCAAATCAACCGAAAATCCTTGCCGGGGAAGGGCTGACAATTGAAATTTACTGTCGAGTACGCCAATTGAATCGTTTCCCAAATCAGGCACTTCATCAAAATTCAGGTTGACCACCCGAAACTGGCGCAGCTGAACCAGCGACCGGTAGGTCCGCTCAACGTTCTTCTGCGAATAGTACAGGCTGTCCTCCATGCGATTAACGGCATAAAAAAGCTCGGGCTTATATTTCAACTGATCCTGATAGTAAAACGTGTAAGGGAAATTCTTCAAACTGTCCTGTTCCATCAACGGCCTGTTGCCACTCAGCTGAGGAGGAACAAAATCGGGCGTGATCTGAAACGAACGGACAATAAATTTTCTGTGGGGCTTTATCGGCTCCAGCTCGTCTTCCAAATCGTCATCGGCAATCTGAACGGTTAAGTCAACCTGCCTGTTCATCAAAGCACTGTCAGCCTGGTATGAAATGTGCTCCGCCGAAAAATCAAAATACCCATGATCTTTCAAAAGATTCGCCATACGCTGGCGTTCGGCATTCAGCACATCCACGTCAAATATTTCTCCTGGTCCAGCGAGTTGACTGGCCGTATCCGATAAAATCAAAGATTCAACACCTCGGTCAACAAATCGATAATCATAATTTCGTATCCGGTAAGGTTCTCCAGCTTCTATGGTGTAAACCAAATCTACCTTTTGCTTTTTCTCTTTCACAGTGAGCTGCCCGGAAACGGAAGCATCGTAATATCCCTTGTTTTTCAAATACAGCTTAAGCTGCTCTTTCGAACGCTCAGTCATGTAGTCATCATAAATGACGGGAGCCTCGCCAATTCGCTTAAACCAACCTTCTTCCTTTTTTGCGGAAGACAAGTTGTACAAGCCCAGATGAAATTTGATGAACCCCAGTATTTTCAGGTTTTCCTTTTGCCTGATTTGTGCTTGTAGTTGTTCTTTGCTAATGGTGTTATTGTCAATTCGGATATCGGTATCGTTGAGCAAATACTTTCCTTCCGGCACAAATTTGGTCGGAGAACACGAGAAAAGGTTAACGGCCACCAACAGGCCAATCAGTATTTTAAACAGACGCTCTTTTCTCATTTCTCAACCGGATCTAGGAATTTCAACAAAAATAAACACTATCGAACGCAAACAAATCGAATAGGGTTTTTATTTTTACAAATTGTTTGCCAACCACCATGCTAAGTAAAAACAAAATAAAATTCATTCAATCGCTCAGTCGAAAAAAAACGCGCGAACAGGAAGGCGTATTTTTGGTTGAAGGGAATAAAGTCGTGCTTGAAGCTTTGTCGTCGGGTTTCTTGGTGAAGTTATTGGTGGCCACATCCGACTTTTTATCAAGTCACGCACCCGCAGCGGCTTCGGCAAGCGAAGTAATTGAATGCAACGAAGCCGAACTCAAAAAGGCCAGTCAACTCAAAACACCGCAGGAAGCACTGGCTATTGTTGAAATGCCCGACCGGTCCTGGTCAATCGCCAAGCTTACCGGCGAATTTTCGTTGGCGCTCGATTTCATACAGGATCCCGGAAATCTCGGAACCATTATCCGCATAGCCGACTGGTTTGGAATAAAACAGGTGCTGTGTTCCGAAAACTCAGTTGACTGCTACAACCCAAAAGTGATTCAAGCCAGCATGGGAGCTATTTTCAGGGTTCAGGTCAACTACCTCAACCTGAATGAAATGATTGAACAGGCACTGGCAAACCAGCTGCCGGTTTACGGCACTTTCCTCGAAGGCGAAAACATATACATCTCAGCACTTGCTCCACAAGCCATCTTGGTCATGGGCAACGAAGGCAATGGCATTTCACCAAGCCTCGCGGAAAAAATCAGTCAAAAGATTCACATCCCTTCATTTGCCTCCGGAAACTCGGGTTCCGAATCACTCAATGTGGCCACGGCAACTGCCATTTGCTGTTCCGAATTTAAACGAAGAATCTTTTAACTTATCTTTCGGTACGAAAAAGGCTCGCTGCTTCGTTGGCAGCTTCGGCTGAATCAAACCCAACGGCAGGAAGCTTGTTCTAAAATAAAAACAACGAAAAAAAGTGACTCAGACAACACGAATCAACAAATATTTAAGCGAAGTGGGCTATTGCTCACGCCGGAAAGCAGACAAACTGATTGACGCAGGCCGGATTACGGTTAACGGAGCCGTGCCGGAAATGGGCACCAAAGTCAGCCCCGAAGATGAAATCCGGGTGGACGGAAAACTGATTTCGGATCCCAAAGACAAGCCGGTTTATTTGGCCTTCAACAAGCCGGTGGGTATTGTTTGTACCACCGACACCCGGGTTGAAAAGAATAACATTATTGAATACATCAACTATCCCAAGCGGATTTTCCCAATCGGGCGGCTCGACAAACCAAGCGAAGGGCTGATTTTCTTAACCAACGACGGCGACATCGTCAACAAGATATTGCGCGCCCGAAACAACCACGAAAAAGAGTACCTCGTAACCGTGAACAAGCCCATCACCAACGAATTTATCCGCAAGATGGGCAGTGGAATCCCAATTTTGGATACGGTGACACGCCCATGCGAAGTCGAACAAATTGACTCGCACCAATTTAGAATCATTCTAACCCAAGGCCTCAACCGGCAAATCCGCCGCATGTGCGAGTACTTAAACTACGAGGTCGTCAAGCTAAAACGCGTGCGAATTATGAATGTTTCCTTGGATGTTCCGGTTGGTAAATGGCGCCACCTGACAGCAAAAGAGCTGAAAGGCATTAACCGCCTGGTTGCGGATTCGACGAAAACACACGATGCAGACCACTGACACTAAACCATGACTGGATTGCTTGAACAAAAGCCGATCGCCATCGCAGTGTTAATTTACAGGATCCGAAATACCGCAAATTATTATTCAATCAAATAAAATTGTAACTTAGCCGATATTTCGGACTCAAAAACAGTGCTAACAGAATCAGACCCACCCTTTTAAGTCGTTCACCATTGGTTTCTTTTTTTGATCTTAACCATGAGGATATTTTTTTTCACCTCATTTTATTGTTGCAAATTGCCAGCACTGCTTACAAAACGGGAAACCTTATTTGCAATTCGTGCGTAGGCAGGCAAACAAATAGTACAAGTATTCAATATCAATTAATATAAACAGAATTTATGGGTAGATCTCAAGAGACATTTAATAAAAAAGAAGTACGAAACAAGAAAGAAAAAAAGCGAAAAGACAAAGAAAAGAAGCGATTAGCCAGAAAAGACAACGAAAAATCAGGCAGTTTGGATGACATGATCGCTTACGTTGACGAACATGGTAACATTACCGATACGCCACCCGATCCATCGAAAAAGGAAGAAGTTAACTTGGAAGACATTGAGGTCAGTGTTCCGAAGAGCGATCCCAATGAGGAAGTTGATCCAGTACGGAAAGGAACGGTAACTTTTTTCAATGATTCAAAAGGCTACGGATTTATTCGGGATTCGGAAACGAAAGAAAGTGTGTTTGTGCATATCAACAATGTGCTGGAAGACATTAAAGAAGGTAACCTGGTTAGTTTCGAAGTAGAAATGGGACAAAAAGGACCAACCGCTGTTAAAGTGAAGCAAATGAAATAAAACCGTTCAAGCCCGGATAACTGAAAAAAAATCGGGAGAGATGGTTCATAAAATAGTTTAAAAGAAAAGAGACTACTTGAAAAGGCAGCCTCTTTTTTTTTGTCTCACAATTCCGGTAATTACATCATCCGTATTTTACCTCCATCCGCGAATTCCTCCTCCAATAATTGACAAAAGGAGCAAAACGATAAAGATGAAAAAGATAATTTTGGCAATTCCGGCAGCACCGGCGGCAATTCCTCCAAAACCAAAAATGGCTGCCACCAGGGCAATAATAAAAAACAGGATCACTAAACGTAACATGACATCGAATTTTTAGGGTTAAAATCTCAGGGCGGCATACACCTGAATCACGCTGTTTTTTGCGTCTCCAAGCAAGTCGTAAGAAGGTTCATCGTCCTTAGCCACTTGGTTTAAACCAAGATTGTAGTTAAAACCGATTAAGACGGATTGTAAGTCAAAGCCCAGGCCGAAAGAAAGTCCGTAATCCAGCGTATTAAAGTTTTTCCGATCAACTTCATCTTCCGAGTCAATCTGAAAATAATCCAGCACTTCGGCGTTGGTATCCAGGTTGGCATTGACCAAATAGCTAATATACGGACCAGCCTGGAACTCAAAATCTTCGGATAAATTGAAAACCAGTTTCACAGGCAAATCAATGTAATTCAGGTTGAACTTGGTTTCCCCATCCGCCATGGTGCTATTGTCGTAATCGAGTTTCATTCCTTTTACCGAATACAACAACTCCGGCTGAATGGCAAAGCTTTCGCTTATCGCAATTTTATTATACAAACCTGCATGAAAGCCCAGTTTCAGGTTTTTATCATCGTTGCCATCGGTGGTTAAACTCGATAAGTTCAAACCACCTTTAATTCCGGTGACCGACTCTTGCGCCATTATCGCCGGACTGACCAGCAAACATAATACACTTGATAGTATGATTAATCTTTTCATTCGTTTCATATTTCTACATTTTAAAGGGTTAGAATATTTTATTCACTCTCCAGTTCACCAATATCTCCTCGTTTCGCTGCTCTTTTCAATTTATCGTTGGCAAAAATAGCCACTTCAACACGCCGATTCTGGCTGCGTCCGTAATCAGTTTCGTTGTCAGCAATGGGTTGCATTTCGCCATACCCAACTTGTGTAATCCGGTTTCCGGCCACACCCGTGCTCACCAACAAATCGCCAACCGACCCGGCTCTTCGCTCCGACAAGCTTTGGTTGTATTCTTCACTCCCCTTACTATCGGTATGACCTTCAATCAGGATTTCGGTATCCTCGTACTTCTTCAAGGTTTCCGCCAGTTCATTGATATTTTGCTTCGAGGTCGCAGTCAATGTCGACGAGTCAAAACCGAACAAAATTCCCGAGTCGAAAGTAATTTTAATCCCCTCCCCGATCCGCTCAACAGTAGCGCCTTCCAAATCACGTTCGAGTTCCTCCGCCTGCTTGTCCATATATTTACCAACCAAGGCTCCCGCTGTACCACCAATGACCGCTCCCAGAATAGCTCCTTTAGCCGTATTATCGGATTTTGATCCGATTACTCCACCCAAGACACCACCAGCACCAGCGCCAATCGCGCCACCTTTTAAGGTTCTTGAACTGTTACACGAAGCCAGAATTAAACACAGCGATAAAAACATTGCTGAGAAAGTTGTTAATCTTGAAGTTTTCATTTTTCCTTTATTTTAAAGTTTGGTACCTCTACTGTTCCAAAAACAATTCCAAGATGCAGTGACTTAGCTGAACAGTACACAGCAAGCAAAAACACGCAAGCCAGCTCAGGCCACAATAAACTACTCTGTATAAATGAATAACAAAAGTTCAATTTCTGAATCGGAGGGAATCAAAGCCAGACCGCATCAACCGCAGAGTTTCCTTTTAAAAAGTGAATTTCTTTCTCAATCTGATAATGTTTTTCTCAAAACAAAGGACTCCCGGCACAACGTTCAACGATTTTCAAACCACAACGAACACGCATTTTTTACCCAAGTGAACCATGACCCAGAAAAGCCAGTCATGCTGCCTCCTGCGTTAATACACACTTTTACAGGCAACACCGGAATTCTGAAAGCATCTGAATTCGAGAGCCCATTAATTATCTGGAAACCTTTAAATTAAAAAACAAGCTAAACTTTTACCTCTGGCTGCTTGTGCCCGGTTTTATCCACAAATTGGGGTTTCCATGCCACAACATCAACAACCAGGCATGGGCCAACTAAATCCACCAAGAAGTTACACAGAAGGCTACAAAACAGCCCCGTAACAGATAAGTTCCAAAGTTTAGGTACAATTTTGGCAAGTCTCTCCCCGGAAATTAAAATCATTTGTTATGAAAAAAAGTATTGTTCTATTGACATTGATGTTTTTCTTTTCGGGAATAGCCATGGCTCAGTATGATTACGCCATCGGACTGCGTTCGGGAGGAACATCGGGAATAACCTTGAAAAAAAACTACGGACCTTCTGCCATTGAAGGAATCATTGGTTTTTGGCACGATGGGTTCAGCTTAACCGCACTGTGGGAGAAAAACAAAATGGCTTTCAACGAACCGGGACTGAACTGGATTTACGGAGTTGGTGGTCATGTTGCTGTTTATGGTGACGACTTTGATGGACGGGGTGGCCCGGCTTGGTATGACCACCCGCACGAAATTGGTGACGGAGATTTGGGGCTGGGTATCGATGGTATTTTCGGACTCGAATATAAAATACCCGATGTGCCCATTGCCTTTGGAATTGATTTTAAACCCTACCTGGAAATTATGACGGAAGGCGCCGTGCTCTTCTCAATCGATCCGGGAATTGGAATCAAAGTTGCCTTTTAGCATTCAAAAATTACCATGCAAAAAAAGAGGCGGTCCTAAAAAAGGGCTGCCTCTTTATACTTTCATTTCTTTTCCGGTTTATCTGCCTGTTTCTGAATGCTCTCTTCAAGTCTTTCCATTTGTTTCCCGGTCTTGTCAATCAAAGCTTTCAAGCGTTTTATTTCAACCTCGTCCTTCGTTTCATTTAATTCCTTTTTAAGTGTTTCCTGCTTTTCAACGAGCTCGTCCAGGAAATCCTTTTTCTTTTCAATTTTTTCAGATTCGATCGCCTCGTCAAAAATCAATTCTTCGGGCGAAGGGCCAGTGTCGTTTTCAGGCTTGCTTTTTTCCTTTTTTGGAATGAATTCCGTCTCGTCAACCCGACGCTGATTCATAAATGTTGGCGAAACAATCTCAATTCCTTGTTCATGTAGCAGATCCATTACATTTCCGTTCAACAACGAAATTGTACTGAAGTACTTATTGGTATCTTCCAAAAAACCATGAACTTTGTACACCACCGAATAATCGCCCAACTCCGTAATATACACATAAGGATCGTTGAGTCCGGTGGCACTTGCTGCCTTTTTCAGCGCAGCTTCAATCTTGCCGCGCGGCACATCGTAACCCAACGAAACCGTGGTTGAAATCACGGTATTGGTTTTCCGGGTGAGCTTAACGGGGTGCGTAGCGATGTACAAGTTTGGAATGGTAATAAAATTGCTGTCTTCCAGCTGAATCTCGGTATGAAAAATGCTCTTTTTGGTCACCCTTCCTTGCATTTGGTCCACGCTAATCAAATCGCCATTTCGAAACCGCTTCATCGAATTGTTCATGATCCCTGCAATCAGATTGCCCAGCACGGTGGTGGAACTTAAAGCAATACCCGCGCTAATGATGATCCCCAAAAAACTAAGAATCTGTCCCTTCAGTGATTTCTCAATTGGCAAAACCAGTATAAACGATAGCGTCCCGAGAAGCACCAAGAGAAACGAAACCGTGCGCTTGGCTATACTTGTATCGGATTTAACTGATTGGAGCCGGTTAAAAAGCCAGGAATTAAAAATCAACAATAAAACAACGATCAACAACACTGACCCGGGCTGCAACAGCGACTTAAGAATCTCAACGATCTGTTCCATAAATACCTCTATTTTCGATTCAAATTAATGACTTATACTTTCCTCGTCGCCAAAAGTTTAACTGATCCATTTATTTCATCAGCACCCGACAGCATTCAATGATCTGCTAACACCTACCAATTATTTGGCGTCAGATGCCAATTATTTGTTGTCAGATGCTAATTATCTGTTGTCACATGTCAATTATTTGTTGTCAGATGCCAATTATCTGTTGTCACAAACCAATTTTTTGTTGTCACATGCCGATTATCTGTTGTCAGATGCTAATTTTCTGTTGTCACATGGCAGTTTTCTGTTGTCAATTCCGATTTTTTTGTGATAGCATCGTATTATTTGGCGAACTTAGTCCCCTTATTCCCTTATATCGTCTACTCATTATCTCGAATGATCAAGACAACTCCTTTGCTGACCTATTCCGCATCAAACTTAAAGATCACGTCAAATCCGCTGTCATTCGATGAGTTGTTCAACTGAAAAAACAAGAATCGGAACAGCTCATATTCAAGTTTCACTTCGTATTTGGCCATATCTTTTTGATCAGTTTCGCCAAAACGCTGCTCGTAACTCACAAACAGGTCATTGGTGATGTATTTCCCAACCACGACCGTAGCGTTTTCAAAATTGCCCTCGCTTTTCACTTCAATGTAATCCACATTCAGCTTGTCGCCCAAAAAGTTGGTGAGTTGCGACGACAGAATGGAAGCTGCCGCCTGCCCGGCCATATCACCCGCTCCGGACACATTTTCCTGCTGATCCATGGTGAGTTCGTTCATGCTCTTGCCAAACAAAATGTACGACAGGGCATCGCCCTCACTCACGCTGCTACCATCCAAACTGAAGCTTACTGAAGGTTCTTCGGCGGTTCCGCTAATGGCTACACTCAACTCCTGCTGCACGCGCTCGGAGTTGCGGAAGCTGTAGCTAGCGGTAATATCCATTCGCGGCATCAGCTCTTCGCCTCCCTGAAAACTGATGGTTCCTGATTGGATCATAAAAGTACGTCCGAACAGATCGTACTGGCCGCGCACCACTTCAACCGAACCAAAAAGCTCAAAAAATTCCTTGTGTTTGATCATTTCCAAATCGCCCGAAATTTCAATATGCATATCTTCATTTTTGATCCAGGTATTCTTTGGAATCTTCAGCCGGACTTCTCCGGTCAAGTTATCGAAGTAGTCGAATTTCAGGCTGTCCGTTGCCGTCGAGTCAATCTGTGAAACATTGACCGAGTCGATGGTGTCCGAATCAAGTCCTTCCAGTTCGCGAACCAAAATTGGTTTGGGCATTTCCGTTTCGACCATTTTGCCCATCAGGTTGAAAATGGCCGGCAAATAAATCTCACTTTTCGGGACGTTCAGGTCGCCATCGAATTTGACGTCATCTTTTGAACCGCCCAAGCTGGCATTACCCGAGAGTTGCATGTTAAACTGTTTGTGGTTGACCGGGTTAAATTGATTAAACTGAAGCTTGATCTCCGTATCGCTCACATCGCCCTTGTAAAAGTCAGAGCTAAACCCGATTTTTCCGCCCCCGCTTAATGTACCGTCGGCCGAGCGAATCAGTAAGGTATCCAGCAAAACTTCTTCGCCCTGAAAATCGATTCCAAACTTGATTTCGCGGTAATCTACGCCATACTCGCGAATGCGCAGGGACGCATCGACAAGATGAAAACCACCTTTCGGATCGGGGGATTCGATGGTTCCTTTCACCGTCACATCACCCTCCAGATAACCGGAAATTTCTTCGCCAATATTGACAGCCTGCAAAACAGCCAGGGGAAACTGATCAATTTTCAAGCGGGCATCCACCGAATCTTTCGGGTTGAACTTCACGCCCATGCTATCGAGCATCAATTCGAAGGGAATGGCGCCCGAAAATTCAAATCTGCCGCTATCCTGCGGTACAATCTGCGCCTGAACTTCCAGCTGTTTTTCCGAATAGTTCAAACTTCCGCCGAAGTCGGTAAAACGATAGTCGTTCATCACCGCCTGCTCCAGCCCAAAATCACCTGTCAGCAAAGGATCATCGGCTGTTCCCGATAAATCCACCGCCAAATTAATCAGGCCCGAAGCATTCATCTCTTGTCCCGTCAGTTTCAATAGTTTATTCAAATCGATGTTGGCCACTTGCAGGTTGAAATCTTCTTCACCCACGCGACTGATGATTCCCTGAGCCGACAAATATTGGCTCGTGTCGGCCTTTCCTGAAGCCAGTTTGAAATTTTCCAGCCTGTAACTCACCGAATCAATTTCGACGATTGCCGGAGCACCCTGCAAGCGCCAATTCTCATCCTGAAAATCAATCTGCCACGCGGTTATTCCAATGCGCATGACATCACCCAACCGAAGACCGGCTTGCAGTTCCGTGCGTAGTTCGTCGCTCACCACCCGGCCATCCAAATACAACGAATCCAGGTCAGCATCCACATCAAAAGCCATGGAGTCGACAGTAAAGCCATCGCTGAGTAGTTGATTGGCGCGGATCTTCGCCTGAATGGTCGTGTCATTTTTGGTCAGCAATCCGTCCGCATCCACCAGTAAACTTTCCAAAGTCAAACTTTGGAAACTGGTCCGGTTCAACTCCAGCTTCGACTCCAGTTGAAGGGAGTCGGCCCTTCCCCATATCCGGGCATCCAACTGTCCGCTTGTTGCAAAATCCTCCAGCGGAATGAACGATGCTAATTCCTCCACGCCATCGAACGAAGCCACCAGCGCCAGGTCGGAATTACCGTTCAAACGATAATCTCCGTGGGCTTTTACGCGGAGCCCCTTGGTTTCCAGACGAAGCGAATCAATCTGCACCGCTTCCTTTTCGTAGACCAGCGATGCAAAAAGCGTGTCTACTTCAATATCCTGAAAGCGCGACTGACCCGACCAGATTTCACCTCTGGCTTTCAGTGCTTTGGGATCAAAACCCTGCCCTTTGACTTGGGCCGCCAAGTTAAAATCGGATTGGAGGCTGTCGTTGCCGGTGAGCAACGCCAGGTTCAGCTTTTCGGTGCGCAGCTCAAACGAATAGCGGGGCTCAGCCTGCAAATGCTGTACATCTGGTTTTAGGTGAAACGAACCAAAATCGCCTCGGCCTTGAACCTCTCCCCGCAAATTGCCACGATCCAAATCCATATTCAACAGCAAGTCCGCTACCGGCCGGCCATCAACCAGCAAATCATTAAATTCCCCTTTCAGTTTGGTCACCGCTGTCTCCAAATCTGTTCCGCTGCCATCAACGGCCACATGGCCATTGACGAGGTAATCCAACTCTTCATTTCCAAGCCAATGGGCCAAGTCAATGTTTTCAAAACTTCCATCCAATTTATATTGAAGAAGCGGAGCTTCGGGATCCAACAGAAAAGCCGCCAGATTGGCCGAAACCACTTCCATATGAATCCGCTGATTTCCATCCGCAAGGTCAATCGATGCTGAAATGGCGTCTTCATCCATGCTCGCATCAAGCTTAAATACCGGTGATGCAGGCAATTCAAATCCAGACAGAAAATATTCAAATTCCTGAATCGCCAGGGGTTCACTGTCCAGCCGAGCCGCTCCCTTCCGCGCCGGTGCTTCGGCGAAGTTCCCACCGCCATCCAATTGGTTGCCGGCCGTTTTCAGGTGAAAATTGGCCAACTGAATCACCTCTTGGTTGCGGTTAAGTTGAAAGGCCAACTGCTGCAGCTCAAAATCCGGCTGTTGCGTGAGCAGTGAGAATTCGTCAAGAACGAGCATTTGCCGATCGGCAGAAAATTGCAGGCTCAATTTGGTATTTAGATTTTCAATCCGCCGTGGAATCAAGGTATCAAAAGCGTGGATACGCACGGCGCCCTCTGCCAGATTGAACTGCGCCACATCCAGCTCAAAAGTGGAGGAAGTCTGGCTGGTGTCGGTTTCTTCTCCAGACGGTTTGACGAGCTGTTGCACATTCCAGCTTGAGTCGGCCTGTTGCTCCAGGTAGAAATACGGCCGGCCGATGTGGACCCTGTGCACTTGCAGTTTATTGTCAAGCAAAGGCCACAAGTTGTAATCCAGCCGAAGGTCGCCGATAAAAGCAATCGTGTCGCTGTCGCCCTTCAGCAAAATATCTTGCAAATGCAGATTGGTGAAAAAGTTCCCATCAAGCTTGCCAATCGTCAGCTGCCCATTCATCACAGCCGATGCTTGCTCCCCTGCAAATCCAGCCAGCTTGCGTTTTACCGGTGCCGTTTGAATCAACAAACCAGCCAGCAGCAAAACAATCACAACCGTCAGGAACAAATATCCCAGGATCCGCAGACTATATGTGATTACCTTCTTCATGTCATCCTTCATTCATAATTTGTCCGGCAGCAATTTTGCCACTGGGCCTACTTAATCCATTCTCCCGCAACTTTTCTTTAGAACGCCTGCCCAACGCTGATAAAAAACTGCGGGCTTCGTTTCTCATTCCAAACCGGAACACCCAAGTCAAGCCTGATCGGCCCAATCGGTGTTTCCACGCGCAAACCACCTCCGGCTGCATAGCCCAAATCATTCAAGCGGTAAGTGTATGATTCGCGCCACACATTTCCGCCTTCCAGAAAAACAACGCCACTAAATCGCCAAAACAGCGGATAGCGAAGTTCGATATTTCCCTCCACAATACTTTTACCTCCCAAGGGGGTTCCACTTTCGCGTACCGGCCCCAACTCGGAGCGATTCCAGCCACGCACCGAGTTGCTACCCCCCGCATAAAAGCGGTCTTCAACAGGAATAAACCCACTGCTATCGGGCGAGCTGATGCTGCCCGCCATGAAGCGAAGCGCTAAAACCCAGTCGCCTATTTCCTGATAATGGCGCACATCGCCCCACAAACGCGTGTAATTGAAATCGCTGCCAAACAGGTGTCCGTTTAGCTTAAATCCAAGCGAAACCTTCACCCCTTCTTCGGGGGAGAACTTTGGCTTAGAATTATCGAAAACGGTGCTCAACAACACCCCTGACTTGTTGTAGGCAAACTTATCATCTTCCCGGTCAGGCAACTCCACATCGCCGGCTTCCACCCGCTGCTCCACATTTTCCAGGTAATAGGTTGCCGTACTATTTAGCCGGTCGTTGAACCGGTAGGTGACCGGAACATTCAGTCCATAGGTGCGGGTTTCGTAGCCCGGCTCCGAATTTCGACTGATAAACGGGTTGATAGCAATGGTACTTTTCTTGCTCATAAATTGGGGCTGCGTCCACTTTAAGCTGGCGTAATAAGGTTCGAGTGCCGAGTGTTTCAGGTAAAGGCGAATGCGCCGGGCTGTGCCCAAAAACCCGCGGTAGTTCAAATCCAGAAAGGTGCGAAACTTGTCTTCGGTGCCGTACCCCACTCCAAAACGCGTACTCAGGCGGGGGGCCTCTTCGATAAAAAGTTTGACCGGAATCGGACTCTTTTGGGTGGCGGCATCGGTTTGCGGCAGCACGGAGACAATGCGAAAAAGCTGTAAGAAATATAAGTTTTGCCGGGTTTCCGACAGCAAGGATTTATTGTACAAACCGCCCTCCTCATACATAAGCTGTTTGCGGATGAAATCTTCGGCCACGTGCTTGTTCCCTTCGATCTGCGTTTCGCCAAAATGACTGACGGGCCCGGGATTAACGGTATAATAGATGCCAGTCTTCAATTCATCCGGATCCAGCTCCAGATCGTAGTCAACCGTGACATAAGCATGTCCCAGGTTGCGAAAGGCATTTTCAATGACCTGCAGATCCTGCTGAATCAGCTCGTCACGAAAACGCTTGCCACTGAGCAGTTCCATCTCACGAAAAACCTTTTTCCGAAGCGAATCGAGGTTGATGGCTTGCAAGGCTTCGTTTTCCAAAATGGCAACCGTGTCAACCAAAACCGGCTCGCCTTCTTCCACCTGAATCGAAATTTTCACGGTTTGTTTCTTGTCATCAATCTTCAAAGGATCGAGTGATATCCCGGCATTTAAAAAACCTTCGCTTTGATAAATACGCTTCAGGCGCTCCAAATCCAGGTCTAGCAATCGCTGGCTAAAGAGAAATGGCTGGTTCTTCGTGATGAGTTTTTCGAGGTACGTCACCTCTTTAAAAGCCATCTGATCAAGCAAAAAATCCTCTTCCAGGGTTTTGTTTCCATGGAAGTCGATCTGCCTTACTTCATAGTTTTCCTGGGCACGTAAATGATACCCGCCACCAATAAGCAGAAAAAAGATGAGCCAAAGCCGTATGGTTTTTATCATACTGATTAAATATCTTTCAAAAGGAATCCCCAATTTAAACTAATTCTTTGATCATAAAAACGTTTTTATCGGTTTCTGTTTGATCCTGGCCGAACAAATCCGAAACCTGCGAATTTTGTACCAGCCGCGTAATGGATTCATGCCCAATCGAGGGAAGGCCGCGGTCGGGGATAAATTTCCACACCATTCCCCAAAAGCGAGGTTAAACCTGCCAACAGACTTTGAGAAAACAGCCCTTCCCTGCACCGTTTGCAGGCTTTCTGACTCATGGCACAATTCTTTCAGTCGGACAAAATAAGTGATAAACCACCGACTATGAAAAATCATATCCTCTTACAAACAGCGCTAAGCTTATTTATCCTGTCGCTTTTTGTTTTGTTTCTGATATTGGCAAAAGATATTCTGGTTCCGTTCGCCATCAGTATTTTCTTTGCCTACATGCTTTATCCGATGGTTTGGGCGATCGAACGCCGTGGCGTTCACCGCGGCCTTGCCATCATCCTGGTGATTTTGATCACGCTACTGATTCTGGGGAGTGCGGGTCTTCTCTTATCGGCCAAACTGTCGAACATGACCATTGATTTTGAGCAGCTGAAAGAAGAGGTGGACGGCAAAATTGAGTACGTGCAAACCATCCTCGAAACCAGGATTGGGATTAATGCCAGCACCATGGATCACTACTTCAGCAAGGCGACTGATAGCCTGTTTTCTTCGTGGGAATCGCAGGTCGGAAGCCTGTTTACCGCCACCACAACAACCTTGTTTCAGATTGGCCTGCTCCCGGTCTATACGTTCTTCCTGCTTTTTTACCGCACCAAATCGGCCTACTTTATTTTCCGGCTTGCCGGACGCGAACACAAAGCGAAGACCTTGCACATTTTGCGCGAAGTGTCGACCGTTACCACGAAATACATGAGCGGGCTTTTAATTGTCGTGTTGATTTTGGCCATTTTAAATACCACCGGCCTGTTCATTATCGGCGTACGCCATGCTTTGGTATTCGGCATCCTGGCGGCGCTGCTCAACCTGGTTCCTTACATCGGAACTTTTATTGGCGGCCTGATTCCCATAATCTATGTGCTGCTCACTTCAAGCAGTCCGTTTCAGATGATGCTGCAAATCTTTATTCTCTTCAGTATCATTCAGTTTCTCGAAAATAACCTGATCACCCCAAAAGTTGTCGGCAACAACATTAAAATCAATCCGCTGGCCATCATCCTAAGCCTTTTACTGGCCAACATGGTTTGGGGAATTCCAGGCATGCTCATCGTTGTTCCCTGTCTGGCCATCCTAAAAATTACAATGCGAAACATTGAGGGCCTTCACCCGTTTGCTTATTTGATAAGCGACCGAGGTGTAGCGAAGCATAACGTGTCTTTAAAAAAAATGTGGCGAAAGATGACCCATCGAAAATAATATTTGTTAGCAATTTTGTCTGTAAAATAGTGTACGATGCAAAACAAACGATTCAAATTCATTCAAGAAACCCTTCGGATTTTCAGGAAAACCTTTACCCAATTCGGAACAAACAATCCGGTAAGCATGGCGGCAACCACAGCATACTTTGCCATTTTTTCCATGGCACCCATCCTGGTCATTATCATCTCGGTGTTTGGTTTTTTCACCGGCGATGAGACCATGCGCACCAAGCTTTTCAACGAGCTGGATGTCCTCATCGGACCCGAAAGCAGCCAACTGCTTGAAAACGCCATTCAAAATTACCAGATTACCGAGAATAGCGGAATTGGCGCGATCATCGGCGTGGTCTTTTTTCTGATTTCTGCCACCACCTTGTTTAGCATGATGCAAAATTCCATCAACTTTATTTGGCGGGTAAAAGTCAGGTCGAGCCTGAAACAAGGCGCGCTAAAACTGGCTAAAGATCGTGTTTTCTCCTTTGGGGTGATTTTGAGCCTGGGCTTTGTCGTTCTGGTTTCGCTGATTATTGACGCGTCGATCAGCTTTCTCAAAGATTTTTTGCGCACCTACTTCAGCCCCGACTTTGTCTTTTTGGCACAGCTCGCCAACATGGTTCTTTCGCTGGCCGTTGTTACGGCTGTGTTTGCACTCATCTACCGTTTCCTACCCGATGTGAAGGTGAAGTGGCGTGCCAGTTGGTTTGGCGCTGTATTCACGGCAATCCTGTTTGTAGCCGGCAAGTTCATCATTGGAATCATCATTGGGGAAAGTAATTTGGGTGCGGTTTACGGAGCAGCCAGCTCGTTTGTGGTTATTTTGATGTGGATTTATTTTGTGTCGATCATTTTTTACTTTGGTGTTGAACTCACCCATCAGTATTCGCGCTATTACAAACACGACAACAAACCGGTAAACTACGCCATTCCGTTCGAAATCAATCAACTTGAAAGTTAATCTCTGCATCATCGAAACACAGAATACACCTTCGTTCAGAAAAAGATAGGTATAGCCCTGAAAAACCGGGGAATGACTTCAATCCGCTTGGGGACGGGTTTCATCCCCAAAGATTTTGTTCTCATCCCTTAGGATATCTCTATCATCCCCAAGGATACCATAGATATATCCTAAGGGATCGTCTTCGTCCCCATGGGGATGATGTTGCTATCCCATGTTGAGAGCCCAATTCGATAGGGGACCTCTATCATCCCCAGGGATATCATAGACATATCCTTGGGGATTGTTCTGATCCCCTTGGGGACGGACATAAAAAAACAGGGGACGGCTCTCCTCCCCTGCTTTTTTGTTTCGTATAAATTTGATTGCTCATCCGGTCACCTGCCCCGAATAAGCGAAATCAAGATCGAAATCACAGCCAGTATCAGCAAGATATGAATTAAGTGACCGACCGAGTAAACCAAGAATCCGAAAAGCCAACCAATAATCAAAATAACGGCGATTAAATACAATAAAGATCTCATAACTTATAAATTATTGATTTCATCGATTAACTCTTCTCTGGCTTTACCGGTTTTTTGCTGAAGACGCCCCAGCAGCTCGTCTTCTTTACCTTCAACATAGGTCAGATCATCGTCCGTTAAATCGGCATAACGTTGTTTGAATTTTCCTTTCAATACGTTCCAATTACCTTTTATTTCCAAATTGTCCATTGTTGTGAATTTTTAAAATGAATACTATTCGATGCGAAAACAGCCAGGCTGTAAGTTTCACACCACAAATGTCATCAATCAATCTTACTGTTAAATCCATGCCAGAAAACACAATCAACCCAAAGTAACTAAATACCAAAACCTTACACACAAACAAAGATTTGGCTTGCTGTGGAATACTTGTGGGAAGCTGTGCAAGCTTCTACCCAATTTTCCATCGTTTAAAGAATCGCAATACTCTTAATGCCACTCAATAACGATTTCCACCAATAATTGAACAATGATTTTTTCTTATCGCGCTCGAAGGCAATGGTTCCTTCGCGAAACGCCCGATCTCCACGGACATTTTCTTTTTGGAGCACCAACAAATTGGTGAAAAATGACTGGACCTTTTTGTTGGTCCGATCTTCCTGATCCAGAAGATGAACTTTCAGTTGATCGTATTCAAACAGCAAGTCGCCCGCAGATCGGTTATTGTTGTACAAAAAGTTGAACGCCATTCGATTCAAATTTCCGGTTTCAACACGCACCGCCGCATTTTGAACCAGCATCGGATTAAAGGCTTCAAGATCCATTGCACGCAATGTACCTGACACCTGGCAGTCCACTGGAAATTGATTGTTCGGAAAAACAAAGTCGGCCTTCAGAAGCCCCTGCCCCATGGCTCGTGCTTCAACATGCATCGTGGTTTTCCGATCAATCAAACGGTCAATGGTACTTAAACAAAACAGTTGCGCCTGCACTTGCGTAAATTGAACCTCGCCGGCAGCCGTCGAATTTTCAACCCGCTCGCCATACGAAATGGTTCCGTCGGCCAACAAAACCGAATCGGCATGAACGGCTACCGGCAAGTCGTTGAGCATAGCCCGCAAGAGTTTGGTGTCTGGTTTCTCAGGGAAAGGCAGCCGTTTGTCTCTGAATGTTTGGGCATTGAAACCGGCAATTTCGGCCTTCGAAAAAACAATTGCTGTATCATTGAGCAAAGCATCCAGACGCAGACCAGACACAGCCAGCCGGGGCACGGCCATATCAAACCAATCGGTCTCCACGCCACGTTTCCGGCCAATTTCGTATTTACCGTCCTGCGATAACAAGTGAATTTTTGCCCCGTGAAACGAACGGTTTTCAGAATCGAAATTGAGTTCCTCATATTCAACGGCATACAAACCCTTGGCAAACAAATAGCGCCCTGCATGAAGTGCCAATCGCAGCCGGCTGCACGAAACAGATTCATAGCTGTATTTTTCAGAAGGCGTTGTTGTTCCCAAGTCGCTCAAGTCAAGATTGAGGCGGGTTGAAAAAATCGTGTCGGTTGTTTCGTTCAGTTTCTGAAGAAGATTGAGGCGAGCATCGGCAACTGTCACCTGCTGAATCTGAAAAACCGGAGCGTTTTCATCCACCGTTTTCTGATCATGCGCCGCCGAATCATTGGTCAAAGTCATGTCAATTTCCGGTCGAACCACTTCAACCGACTTCAGCATCACTTCATTCTGAATAAGAAACCGCCAAAGCTGAAATCCTCGGACCCTGAGCTCGGGAATGAAAATCTGCAGCTGCCCGCCGCTATCGGCCACCTCAAGATTGCCCAAAACAAGCTGGCCGCGCCACAAACTGACCTCAGCCGACTGGCTTGTCACACGATAAGTGCCCACCGGCTTGTCTTCCAGCTTCTTCCTGATCATGCCGGACAAAATGGAATCGCCAAGCAGAAAAAAAATAACGATGACAAGGACCAAACTACCTGCCACCGTTAAAATTTTGTTCGAATGTTTCATGCTATTCCATTGTTATGTATCCGGCTTCAGCTCGCTGGTTGACCACCGACCTTTCCAACAGCCTCAGGCCTTTCTCCGGCTCATGGTTAGAAAAAATCCAACGAGCAAAACCACCGCACTCGCTATTACCGGGGTCCAATTGGCTTTGCTAACCGCCACTTCGGCTCCAAGTACACTAAAACTTTCTGAGTCGTTAACGGCTTGTATTCCAAAAACGACCAATCCAATTATTCCCAAAATCAATAAAACTGATCCAACTATTTTCATCTTTTTAAAATTTAAAGTTCATGTTGATTGCATAAGATAAAACTGTGCCAACATGAAAGATCAACTAGCAAAAACGCTCGGCGACTGCGCCTTAACTCAATGGTAACCCAGCTTGGCGTCATTCGTAAAGGAAAACAATTTCACGTCGGTGATCCCGATATTCCACAACCTGAGGCGGGCATTCCTCATAAATGACAAACAGAAACAAACAAAAGCCCGCTTGACAACAGCAATTTTTTTGGCGTTAAAATTGCGGAGATCAAACAACAAAAACGAAGACTCTCAATTATGGCAATCATAGGAGCAATTATCAAAAAGGCGGTTGAGCTGGGCTACGCACTAACCTCGAAAACGGAGGGTTACGAAATTCAGCAACAATTATTACATGATTTGTTGGTGAAAGCCAAGGATACCCACTTTGGAAAGCAATATCGATTTGAAGAAATCTTGTATGCCGAAAACCTGGCAGAAGCCTTCGCCTACCATGTTCCGTTTTTCGACTATCATAAAATGCAAAACGAATGGTGGCACCGACTGCATCAAGGCGAAGAAAACATCAGCTGGCCGGGTAAGCCAGCCTATTTTGCCTTAAGTTCGGGCACCACCGGCAAAGAATCCAAACGAATTCCGGTGAGCGACGAAATGCTCAATGCCATTCGGCTGGCCGGAATAAAGCAGGTAGGCGCCACAGCCAATTTCGATTTGCCTCCTACTTTTTTCGAAAAGGAAATCCTGATGCTGGGTAGCTCAACCACACTGAATGAACGCAACGGCTACCTGGAGGGCGAGATCAGCGGAATTAGCGCCAGCCACATCCCTACTTGGTTTAAAGGCTTTTATCGCCCGGGCGAAGAAATCTCTAAACTCAGAGATTGGGATGAACGCGTATTGGAAATTGCCAAACGCGCGCTCGACTGGGATATTGGTGCCATCAGCGGCATTCCTTCGTGGCTGGAATTGATGATGAAAAAAGTGATCGCTTATCACGGCGTGCAAAACATTCACGACATTTGGCCCAACTTGCAGGTGTACACCACCGGCGGCGTAGCCTTCGAACCTTACGAAAAAAGCTTTAACGAATTACTCGCCCACCCCATCACCGTCATCGACACCTATTTTGCTTCCGAAGGCTTTATCGCCTTCCAGGAACGACCGGAAACCCGCGACATGAAACTGCTGTTGGACAATGGCATCTATTTCGAATTCGTACCTTTTCTTCCCGAAAACATGAACGAAGACGGTAGTCTGGATGAGGATGCGCCGGTTTTAAACCTGACGGAAGTGGAAGAAGGCATGGAGTACGTCCTGCTGCTTAGCACCGTATCGGGATTGTGGCGATACATGATTGGCGATACCATTGCGTTTACCGATGTTGACCGGGCCGAAATAAAAATTACCGGGCGAACCAAGTTTTTTATGAATGTGGTGGGTTCGCAACTATCCGTCGACAAGATGAATGAAGCGATGCTCGCGCTCGAAGCATTGTTCGATCTCAAGATTCCTGAGTTCACCCTATCGGCTGTTAAGATTAATGGCGCTTTTCACCATGTTTGGTATCTGGCCTGCGATGGTAATGCCAAAGCGCTGGCCTTTGCCCTGGATAAACACCTGAAGGAAGCCAACAAGAACTACGCTGTTGCCCGCTCAAAAGCCCTGAAAGGCGTCGTGGTGCGCACCATTCCCGAAGATTGCTTTCACGATTGGAATGCCTACCGCAAGAAGAGAGGCGGCCAGGTGAAAATGGAACGGGTAATGAACCGGGAGCAATTTGCCGAGTGGAAAAGCTTTGTAGAGCGCTGGCTTGCCGGGAAAAAGCTCCCTGAAGCCGTTGGCCGCACAGAGTAACACCTTGAAGATTACCTCAGACTGTCGAATATTTCCACAGCGTGCGCAAAAACATCCCCATAAAAATACCCGCAACTCACACCAACTACAAAAAAAATAAAACAGAAATACGCCATCTAAGTCGCTATTCACAAGCCAAATACCTACTTTCTGGAAATATCCTATCCGTTTGGCATCATTTTTCAATACAGGTTCAGAGCAAACATATATGAAAACCCTTAAAAGCAAAATTGCCATGAACAAGAAAGTAAAATTAAGAATGATGTTTACCCTACTCGTTGTATTTGCCGGTGGAATCCTTTTCTCCTGCCAGCAGCGAGCCAATAAGAGTGCCGACCAGGCAGAAACCTCTGACAACATGGAAATGTACGAGAATTCCCAATCTGCTGACCCCACAGCCTGGACCAGAGTGGAAGCGGAATTGAACCAACTCGAAGAAAAGCTAAGTAACCTGTCGGAAGAAGATCCGGATTTTGAGCAGAAGCTTGAACAAGCATTGGAAAACTTCGACGAAACGATGGAAGAAATTGGCAACGACGTGGAAGAAACAGGCGAAGAAGCCAATGACGAGCTCCTGGCAAAAATCGACGACATCCGCGGACAAAGTCGCAGCCTCCACGAAAAACTCCAACACTGGAGCGAGGAAGCGGGCGATGAGATGGCCGATGCCGGCGATGCCATCAAAGATGAATTTAACGACCTGAAGAATTCTTTAAAAGAAATTGAGTGAGAGAAAAAGTAGATTCAAACGTTCGTTTAGTTTAGTTAGTTGAATCTGATAGCAGGCAGGGCCCATACCTGTCTGCTATTTTTGTATTTCCCATTTGGCTTACAAAGCCGCCAGAATGAAAATATCTATTCCGACTAAACCATCCTGTTCCACAACTCGTTATCTTCTACTCCGGCTTGGCCTTTCTGATTCAATTCTGATATTTTTTTCTGTCAGGCAAAACTAAATGGCCCATTTGGTGGTTGGTTCTACAAGTTTGATTATTTTCGAATTCAAAAAAAAAGAAAACAAGATGGCAAGATTACTCGGACCACGAACAAACGATACGGTTGTCAGCATTTGGCTACTCCTTTTCAGGGTATCGGCTGGCGCATTTATGCTCACGCATGGCATTCCCAAATTTCTTAAACTTATTGAAGGCAACACGCAGTTTGCCGATCCTTTTGGGTTTGGCGAAACACTCAGCCTGGTGCTGGCGGTGTTTGCCGAATTTCTGTGTTCGGTGCTGCTAATTTTGGGCATTGGCACCCGGTTAGCCAGCATCCCGCTCATTGTTACCATGGCCGTGGCGGCTTTTTATGTGCATGGCGCCGATCCGTTCCAGCGCAAGGAAATGGCCCTGTTATACCTGATTGTCTTTATCACCATTCTGGTGTTTGGGGGTGGACGTTTCGAACTTGGCCGCCTTTTTCGCGGACGCTAAAACCGAAAGTAGATAAAAGGCTGCAGGCCTGTCTGGGCAACCAGGGCAATCAGCATCAACACAATCAACACGGCGGGTATCTGCATCCAGGCCGGCAGCGCGATAAAGGCACCACGCAGCTTTTCCTTGTAGCGGTTGGGCACCCAAATGATCAGGAGTCCCATCAGAAAAACCAGGATGACCCATTGGTAGCTTTCCCAGCCTGCCATCAGGTTTTGCGGCAGGAAATGATATCGAATCTGGTAAAACAGTTGCTGAATTGTGCTGTAGTCGCGCGCCCGAAAAAAGATCCAGGCCAGACTGACCACCTGAAAAGTAACGAATACCGAAAGCAGTTTTTTCCAGCCAGTGGGTTTTGCCCCGAGCAAAAAAGCCCTTCGAAAAAGCTTCTCCAAGGCCAGCCCCAGTCCGTGAATGGCCCCCCAAATCAAAAAACGAAGGTTGGCACCGTGCCACAAGCCACCCAAAATCATGGTGACCAACAAGTTGACATACATCCGAACCACGCCTTTACGGTTGCCGCCCAGCGGAATATAAAGGTAGTCGCGTAACCAAAGCGACAGCGAAATGTGCCAGCGATGCCAAAAATCGGTTAGGCTTGAAGCCTGGTAGGGCGCATTGAAATTCACCGGAATTTTGAAGCCCAGAATCAACGCCAGGCCAATGGCAATATCGGTATAGCCCGAAAAGTCGCAATAGATTTGGATGGAATAAGCGTAGACCGACAGCAGGTTTTCCAGACCGGAATAGGCCAACGGTGCTTCGAAAACCCGGTCAACAAAGTTCAGCGCCAAAAAGTCGGCAATCACCATTTTCTTAAACAATCCCTTTGTGATCAGAAAAATGGCATGGCTGAACTCCTTTTTCTTCAGGCTAAATTTCTGATACAACTGCGGAATAAATGACGATGCTCTGACAATGGGGCCCGCCACCAACTGCGGAAAAAAGCTCAGGTAAAAACTAAAGTCGAGCGGGTTTTTCACCACATCGGCGTCGCCCCGAAAAACATCAACCAAATAGCTGATGGCCTGAAAGGTGTAAAAGGAAATGCCAATGGGCAGCATGATGGAGTGCTCATCAACCACATCGCGCGCCACTTGGTTCAGCAACCAACCAATCCAGTTGAACACTTGGTAGTCGGTTTGAAACAGCTGGTTGATTGTATCGACAAAGAAATAAGTGTACTTAAAGTAACCCAATATCAGCAGGTTCAAAGCCACCGCGACAGCAAGCCACATCTTTTTGAATTTGCGTCGGTGAACCAACAAGCCAAAACCATAGTTGGCCAGGCACGAAAAAGCCAGCAAGGCCAAAAAAGCACCACTCATCTGGAAGTAAATAAACCAGCTAACCAACAGCAAATAGCCATTACGCAACGAATTTTTCCGGTACACCAGCGAATATACACCCAGCACAAAAGTAAAAGCAATCCAAAAGGCGAGCCCCGTGTAAAACAGCGGTTCATCAGGATGGTACTGCCAGATGCTTTCAATGATATCCCTCAAGTGCTCAATCATGGGCCAAGGTATCAGCTGGGGTTTGCAACGCCTCCAACAGGATTCGGGACAATTCCTGGCCGACGATTTCGGCCCCTTCATCCGAAAAATGAACGTAGTCGGCACGGCCCAAAGCCGGATCGGCATTCACCCACCGGCTCATGGCGCCCTGGCCGCCCATAGACGCCTGCAAATCCCAAAAAGCGGCATGGTTTTGCATGGCTATTTCGTATTGAATGCGTTTGATGACGGGAATATTGGGATACGAGACAAACTCCCCGTTGTGCATTTGCGCCATGTCCGAAACGCCAATAATCAGGATGGGCGTGTCGGTACTCACGCGTTTTAAAAAATCGATTTGCCGTTGAAAGTTTCTGCGGAAATTTGGGTAATCATCGGCCTGAACAGGTACCAGGTTCACGCCAAAATGAAGCACAAACAAGCCCACATTCACCTGTCGTAACATTTGCACAATGGCCGCCTGGTTTGACGATTCAAAGGTTGGGTACGACAGGCCACGCAGCGCAATATTGTCGACCAACACGCCAGAGCCGGTTTCGAGCGACAAGCCGGCAATGTTCAGGCTGTCTTTCGCAGCAAAATCAAAACGAATATCATCGGGCGTGCGGTTAAACTGAAAATCGAGGGTTGAAATTTGATGTTGCGGAAGCAGGTAACCGGAATAAATCAGGTCGCGCCCTTGCATCACCGTCACCAGGCAACTGTCCTTGGCGGTGTAGTACAACTTCATCAACTGATAATCCGGCGCGGGATTCAAGCGTTTGATTCGCCGGATCCGAAACCAACCTTCAGCATTGGCCGAGGTCAGCAAGGCATTCTTAAACAACAGGCTTTCGTTGATGAAGTCTTTGTGCTGAAAGGTTTTAATTTCCCAATTTTTCGAAGTTTCAATATGCAACTTGTGCCGCACATTGTAATACAGGTCCAAAGGGACAAACCCTGGCCCCTTACCCGTGAAATGCGCCTGTAACTGTGTGCGTAAAGCCGAGGTGATCCGGTCGTTTTCAATTTGCGAATCGCCAAAGTAGATCACCCGAACCGGCAGGTTCGACTGTGCCGCCTGTTGCAACTGGCGCTCCAGCAACTGAAACCGTAAGGAATCATCTTCAGCAAAAATGAGCGGAACCGGATGAAAAAGCCCGGCTGCGGGCTGCTGCGTCGCTGGGATTTCGGCAAGCGCTTGTTCTATTTTCTGCGTGTTCAGCGTATCATCGGGCGAGGAAGTTTTCTGCACCAAGGTGGGTATCGGTTCCTGAACAACAAGAGCCGAAGCCGGTATTTCCTTTTCGGCCTTCCACAAAAAAAGGAGAACGGAAAAAATCGTCAGCAGAATTAAAAAGTATAAGAATTCCCGAACAGGTGTCATGATCCGATTTTAGCTGCCGAATAAAAGTAGAGTTAAAATCGGGTATCTGCAAACAGCAAAAACACTTCCTTATCCCCGCGGTTGAATTTTCAACTTTTGCCCCACCTGGAGTTTATTGGCATTGCTAATGTTGTTCCACTTCAGGATGTCGTTATTCGATACGCCGGGAAACTTGCGGGCAATCGACCAAAGGTTGTCACCCCGCCGCACCGTGTACAAAACAAACTCGCCACTGGCCGTGGTTTGCACCTGAGCACTGGCGCTGGTCACCGGGGTTTTCTTTTTAAAGGCTTGCTTCTCGGCAAAATTCATCTGGTTCACGTCAGCATAAAAGTCGGCCTGTCCCTGCGGTACATAAACGGCCAGTTTCTGCCCTACCCTGATCAGGTTGTTGTGAATGTTGTTCCAATAACGCAGATCCGATGCCCGTACCCTAAACCATTCGGAAATATAGCCCAGGTTATCGCCCGACTTCACCGTATAATACAATTTATCTTTCCCTTGTATATCGGTTGGGTACGCGGTTGTACTGCTTTTTGGGTTGATGATTTCGTTGTTTGGGAAATACTGATCGCGGTTCAAGGCATACACGGCTTCTTCATTGTCAATGAAACTGCCTACGGTTTCGATGGGGATTTTCAATGCGTAGGGTTTATCTTCTTTCGCAGGAATAATGTCCATCCGGTATTGCGGATTTAGCGCCCGTAGTGCTTCAATCGGCGTACCAATCACTTCGGCAACCTGCTCGAAATGCAGGTAACTGTTGATCATGATCGTATCGGTTATAATTGGGAAATCGGGATAGCGGGGACTCAGGTTGTGCTGATGGTAGTTGGTCATTACATAGGCTGCCGCGATGAATGCCGGCACATAGCCACGCGTTTCACGTGGCAAGCGGTAGTAGATTGACCAATAATCGCGCTCGCCACCCGAACGACGAATCGCCTTGTTGACATTCCCCGGGCCACAGTTGTAGGCCGCAATCACCAAATGCCAGTTTTTATAGATCTTATACAAATCTTTTAAATAAAGCACCGCTGCTTCCGTTGCTTTCACCGGATCGCGGCGTTCATCCACGTAGGTGCCAATCTCCAGTTTGTACATTTTGCCTGTTCCATACATAAACTGCCACAAGCCAACGGCATTGGCCCGTGAACGTGCCACCGGATTCAACGCTGATTCGATGATCGCCATGTATTTTAACTCCATGGGCAAATCGTGCTTATCAAGCATCTCCTCAAAAATTGGAAAGTAATAACTCGCCAGTCCCAGCATCATTTCTACCTGGTCGCGGCGGCGCTGCGTGTACAGTTCGATAAAGTTCCGCACCGTTTTGTTGTACGACAAATCCACGAACGACTCGATTTCCTGAAGGCGCTCAATATACACTGAATCGGGAATCGAAACCAAGCTGGCACTGTCAAACAATTCAGTTCCTGCAGGCATTTCAAACACATTCTGCATGTACCAAGAGTTCAGCAAACTGTCAATTTTTGCAGCAAAAATGTCGTTCAGGTTTTCGTCGGGTATCTTATATTTTTTGTGGTATCCATCCACACTATCTAAAGCAGTCACTTCAATGCTGCGAACTCTTTTAATATCTTCTTTGTCAAACCGATCAGCCAATGCGTTTTGACTGATCGCGCTCACAAAAATAACGACGATTAATCCAAATAAATTCTTCATATCCTCCCCTTTAAAATCTTATCCTACAATGAATTCCTATTAATTTTTGATCCATACAATAAACAGGCCCCGGCATCCAGTTCATGGTTAAATCATCGCTGATATCGAAGTTAAACAAGTGTGCATCCACGCTGGCATCAATAATATTTAACGCATAAAACGCTGCGGTTGAAATGATGACCAAATCGCGGTTTCGTCGCGAGTTATCCTTCGCCCGTTGCAGCGCCGTTGTAAACTGCTGCCTTTGTCCATCCCACCTACCTTCGAAGTTCAAATCTTCAAACGAGTTGGTGTTTGGGTCATCATCAACAATATCGGCATAAGCCTGCCTGTACAACACATACTGATCATTGTTCCAATCGATAAAATAACCGAGTGCACCAAAACCTATATAAATCAACGGAACTTTCCAATATTTCTTGTTATAAATTTGCCCCATGCCAGGCAAAACGGCCGAATAAATGGTGGCTTTACGTGGTGAATGTACAGGTTCTTTGGGCGCAACTATCACACTGTCAGCCGCTGAAATTCGCTGGGCAGATGCAACAAATCCTGACAAAATAAACAGGATCACGAACAGGGCTTTTATGGTCAAAGACCGTTTTACTTTTCTTTTACTCACTCGAATACCAAGGTATTTACGACTTGAAATACGACTACGAAGTTGCGGGACTTCGACTATCATTTAATGTTTTTTTCTGAAATAAAATCAGGCATTCAGTTTATCCAGAATCCCAATAATTCGTTCCAGATCTTTTGACGAACCAAACGGAATAACGATTTTGCCCTTCCCTTTATTGTTCAGCGAAAAATCAACCTTCGTCTTAAAGAACCGGCTTAAATGCTCCTGCAGTTCGCCATACTCCTCGGGATGCTTTTGTTTTGGAGCCGATTTGACGGGCTTTTTCCCCAAGGTGTTCAGTTGCCTGACGAGTTCCTCTACCTTCCGCACGGAGTGATCATGCCTCAAAATTTCCTCATAAACGGCTAGCTGATCCTCTGGATTTTGAACGTTAACCAAGGCCCGGGCATGCCCCATCGAAATTGTCTTATCTACAATCCCCTTCTGAATGGCTGCTGGCAATCGCAACAAGCGCAGGTAGTTTGATACCGTTGACCGCTTTTTACCTACCCGGTCACTCAGGCTTTCCTGGGTCAGTTTGCACTCGTCAATCAAACGCTGATAGGAAAGTGCGATTTCAATGGCATCCAGATCTTCGCGTTGAATATTTTCAATCAAGGCCATTTCCAGCATGCCTTCGTCGTCGGCTTTACGCACATAAGCCGTCACGGTAGTCAAACCAGCAATCTTGGATGCCCTGAACCGCCGTTCGCCAGCAATAATCTGGAACTTATGGTTTGCGATCTGTCGAAGTGTAATGGGTTGAATAATCCCGATCTCCTTGATTGAAGCGGCCAACTCATTCAATGCTTCTTCATCAAACTTCGTTCGGGGTTGAAACGGGTTGGCTTCAATCTCATCAATTGCAATTTCACTAATCGAAGAATCCGGGCCTCTATCTTTACCCGCATCGTCAATCAAGGCGCCAAGCCCTCTACCCAATGCATTCCTTTTTGCCATTATTATGCGAATTTATTCAATTACTTTTTCAGAATTTTTAATTTTTGTCAAATCATTCTTTTGCAGAATCTCACGGGCCAAATCCATATAATTTTCTGATCCACGCGAATTGGCATCGTACAAAACAACGGGCTTTCCGTAGCTAGGCGCTTCACTGAGTTTGATGTTTCGTGAAATCGTTGCATCAAAAACCATATCGCCAAAGTGGGTCCGCACTTCTTCAAGCACTTGATTCGACAAGTTCAACCTTGAATCGTACATGGTCAGTAAAAACCCTTCAATTTCCAGCTCCGGATTCAAACGGGTTTGAATGATTTTAATTGTATTCAGCAGCTTACCCAATCCCTCCAATGCAAAATATTCGCATTGAACCGGGATAATGATGGAATCGGCCGCGGTCAGTGAATTGACAGTAATCAACCCCAGGGATGGCGAACAGTCGATCAAGATAAAATCGTAGTCATCACGAAGCTTTTCTATCACAACTTTCATCACCTTTTCGCGGTTTGGCAGGTTAAGCATTTCAATTTCCGCGCCCACCAAATCAATGTGTGATGGAATGAGGTCTAATCCGTCAATTTCCGAGTTCAAAACGATCTTCCGCGGATCAATATCATCCACAATGCATTCGTAAATACTGGTCTTTACATTCCTCACATCGAAACCAATCCCGGAAGTAGCATTTGCCTGAGGATCAGCATCAATAATCAGTACTTTATATTCCAAAACAGCCAGACTGGCTGCCAAATTAATCGCTGATGTTGTTTTTCCAACGCCCCCTTTTTGGTTGGCTAGTGCAATAACTTTTCCCATAGTTCTTTTCCTGATTTTCGCTGCGTTCCAAAGTTAATATTTTATGGATAAAATGACCGAGGAATTCAAAATATATCTCGTCATCGATCTTAATCGTCTCATTCAAAAAGCCTTATTTACAGAGAAGTTTTAATCCTTCGGGCTTCCGTTTTAAGTCGCTCACGGTCAATGGGAACAACTCCAGATTTCTCACACACCAAACCTCCCGCCAGATTTGCCAGTTGCGCCATAAAACGCGTTGACATGTTGGCAGCCAGGCACAGGCCGGCAACTGCGATAACCGTATCACCGGCACCACTCACATCGGCAATATCGCGAATCTCGGCCGGAAAGTGATCCTGGGTGATTCCATTGCTGATGATGACCCCCAACTCTGACAGTGTGATAAAAATCACTCCCAGCTTTTTCTCTTCCTTGAACTTTTCGGCAGCCTGCAAAATCGATTGAAAATCGCTTTTGTCGACTGACAAGCCAAGTCCTTCTTTAAATTCTTTGAAATTGGGTTTAAAAAGATCGACATGGCTGTAATTGTTGAAATTTCGTTTCTTCGGATCAACTGCGATCAAGATTCCATTGGATTGTGCCAACTGGCACACTTTTTCGATGAGTGATTGCGTGATGACGCCTTTATCGTAATCAACAAATAAAACAAGGTCAAAATTCTGCTGCTCCACCAAGGATTCAATACGCTCAAAAACGAGCGCTTCTTCGTGCGCTGAAATCAGTTCGGCCGTCTCCTCATCCACCCGAACAACCTGCTGCCGTCCGCTCATGATACGTGTTTTCACGGTAGTTTGTCTGCGGTCAGAACGCAAAATTCCGGCATCGCTCATGCCGCTTTTCTGAAGGAGCTGCATGAAAATATCACCCTTGGGGTCGTTCCCAACCATGGAAACCAATACCGGAGTTGCTCCCAGAGATTGGAGATTAAGCGACACATTGGCAGCTCCGCCTATCCGGTTTTCCTGACGGCTGACCGTCACAATCGGAATGGGAGCCTCTGACGAGATTCGATCAACAATTCCCCACAGGTACGAATCGACCATGGCATCACCAACAACCAGTGCCCTGATCCTGGAAAATCGATTAAAAACCCCATCAACCTTAACTTTCTCCACGCTGTTACTCATTTTTATGCCTACAAAAGTAGTAAAGGATTCTGGAACTTGAAACCTGAAATTTGGAATTTGGAATTTCAAAAGATTACATCGGATCAACGTCGGCATAAATAACCAGGCCGCCATTGTTTGGGAGTGACTTAACCTGATCTATCGCATCCATCAACATTCTTTTATTCTGATTCAAGACCTTACTTTTCTCAAGTTTTAGCCAAATTTCTTTTTGATACCAATTCTGAATTCGGCCAACAACCGGGTACTCCGGTCCAAGCACCTGATTTCGGAAATGCTTTCGCAATAAACCCGCCAGTTGGTTGGCTCCTAAATCGAGCCGGTCGCGATTTTTGTGTTTCACCACAAGCTTAATCAACCGAAAATAGGGAGGATAACGAAATAGCTTCCGCTCGTGCATTTGGCGGTTAAACAATTGAATAAAGTTGTTGTCAACCACTTCCTGGAGCACCTCGTGGTCGGCCTGTGAGCTTTGAATCACCACTTTTCCACGCTTACCTTTTCGCCCGGCCCGGCCACTTACCTGCGCCATCAACTGAAACGACCGCTCAAAGGACCGAAAGTCGGGGTAATTCAGCAACTGATCAGCATTCAAAATTCCCACCACCCGCACATGATCAAAATCCAATCCCTTGGTGACCATTTGCGTTCCCACCAAAATATCGATCTGGCGATTTTCGAATTTATAAATCATTTGCTCAAACGACCGTTTGGCGCGTGTAGTATCCAAGTCCATACGGGCAATGCTGGCTTCGGGAAAAAGCAGGCCCAGCTCCTCCTCGATTTGTTCGGTTCCGAAGCCTTTGGTTTGAATATCCTCGGAATGACACTCGCCGCAGTTAGCAGGCAGAGAAGAAGTATGTCCGCAATAATGGCACACCAAGCCCGATCTGAATTTATGATACGTCAAGCTCACATCGCAATTTTTGCACTTGGGAATCCAACCACAGGTTTTGCACTGCACATACGGTGCGAAGCCGCGCCGGTTTTGAAACAAAATAACTTGTTCGTTATTTTCAAGCGCCAGCTTCATTTCTTCAAACAGGCTGGGCGTGAGCAGTGATTTCATTTGCCTTTGGCGGGTTGCTTTCCGGATGTCGGCCACAACAATTTCCGGCATCTCAATTCCCTGAAAACGCTCATTCAGTTCAACCAATGCATACTTGTCCAGCTTGACATTATAGTAGCTTTCAAACGATGGTGTGGCCGTTCCGAGCAAAACCGGAGACTTATGAATCTGCCCCAGCACAATCGCCAAATCGCGGGCATTGTAGCGCGGGGCCGGATCAAACTGTTTATAACTGTTTTCATGCTCTTCATCCACAATTATCAATCCCAGCATTTTAAACGGAAGAAACACAGCCGACCTCGCTCCAACCACCACTTGGTAGGAGTCTTTCTTGTCGTGCAAAATATTGAACCAGATTTCGACCCTTTCGGCGTCATTGAACTTGGAATGGTAAATTCCGGCACGATCGCCAAAAGCTCTTTTTAAGCGGGTAATGAGTTGTGAAGTCAAACCAATTTCGGGGACCAAATACAGAACTTGTTTCCCCTCAGCCAACACTTCCTCAATCAGTTTAATGTATATCTCCGTCTTTCCACTGGAAGTGACACCATGCAACAAAACCGGCCGATTGGATCGAAACGCTTGCTTTAATTCCAGCAAGGTTTTCTCTTGAACCTCATTCAGCTCATACAGGTATTGGTCCGCCGAGTGATTCATCTCCAGCCGTCCTATTTCGACCGACTCATTTTCTAGTATCTTTTTATCAATCAAAGCTTTTAAAACGGCCTCCGACACGCCTGCCTGTTCGAGTAACTCCTTTTTCAGAAGGCTGGTTTTCGGCTCCTGATGAAAGATGGTGGCGCTTAAAAAATACGTCAATAATTCGGATTGCTTTCTGGCCTTTTTAAGGCTTTCCAGCGCCAGCTGTATCTCATCTGGAGACGATACTTCCTTGGCCAAACGAATCATCGAAACGGTCTTCGGCTTGTAGCTCTCCTTCAGCTTTTCTTCCATTAAAATGGCGTTCTTCTCCAGTAAAATCTTCAGGGTAGCATACGATGATTTCTTTCCCAAAAACTGGTTAATCTCCCGAATATTCGCCTGTCCTTTTCCCTGAAGCATCATTAGCAAAGCTGTCTCTTCGCCATTCAACTCTCCAGTGGTCTCGAAATTCGGGTTGACGCATATATTTGACTGGCTTTCCAGTTTCAGTGCCGAAGGCAAAGCAGCCTTGTACACTTCGCCCAAAGAGCAACAATAGTAGTTTGCCACCCATTCCCACGCAATGATCTGAGCATGATTTACAATCGGTTCCTGATCCAGAACAGCTTCGATTTCCTTCAATTCAAAATCCCCTTCGGGAGGTTGGTTATGCAAACGGAAAACCAAAGCCGAAAAAAACTTTCGCGCTCCAAACTGCACGACAACGCGGATTCCAACCTTCATATTCGGCTCGAAACCGGGAGCTACAAGGTAGGTGAACTTGTCGTGAAGTGGCAAGGGTAATATGACATCGGCAAACATTTGAACGGACATAATGCAAACATCGGAATTTTTATTCGTTCTGAAGAATGACTCCTTCATTTTACGCTGAATTTCAGTTATTGAATTGGGAGTCAATCCGAATACCAACAAAAAACCCCGGAGTCGAAACTCCGGGGCTTATATGATTATCAATTCTTATGATCGAATTTTTACTTCGAAAAAAGGAGACTTATCGAATACTGAAGGTAACTCTTCTTGCCAATTGACGTGCATTTGGTGAGCCTTCGTCAACACTTGTATCTTCACCACGACCTTCTGTGTTCAGTCTTGATTTTTCGATACCAGCTTTCACCAGTACATCGGCTACCGCTTCTGCTCTTTTGGTTGAAAGGTTTTTGTTGTAGTCTTCTGGACCTTTTTCATCAGCGTAACCAACCAGGTTGACATTTACACCCGGATTTTTCTTCATGTACGTACGAAGAACATTGATCGCGTCAGTCGCTCCTTTATCAATTTTTGAGCTGTTAAAATCGAAGAAGATATTCACATAACCTTCATTGATCAGTTGCTCAATCACATCGATATCTTCTTTATTCATTCCATCGACCTTACTGTCAAGTTCATCAACTCTTGTATTCAGCTTATCATCACCTTCCTGTACTTTCTTGGCATCTTCAGCACGAGATTTCTGGATTTGCTCTTCCAATGCAGCAATCCGAGAATCCAACAGTGCCGCGTATTCATCACCACGAACATACCAGTCAGCATGGGTTTCGTTTTTTCCTAAGTAATAGGAGATTCCGACTGTCGTGTTAAACACCAATGGTTCGGCACCTTTACTGGCACGACCATCAAAAGTTTTGTTTTGTCTGGCATTATACCCAGTTGTACCATCAATATTCAGACTCACACGATCTGACAGTTTAACCATGCCAGTAAAACCCACCAAGGCTGTTCCAACTTTGTCGGCATCTGAAGTGTTGTCATAGTCCAACGTTCCTACTCCAAAACCGGCATGGGCCAACAAGTTAAAGGTCTGCGTCCAGGTTTCAAAATGAAGCAGACGTCCCAGACCAAATACACCTTGAAGGTTAAATTGATACTGCTTGGTAGTAAAATCCATCAGGCCATCTTTTTCCTGAAAATTATTATAACCAAAACCAGCTTTAATACCAACGAACTCATTAAACATGTATCGAGCACCCAGTTCTCCCACTAAAAAATCAGGAGTCGCAGTTCCATAACCTGGGGCCATGTTTCTGTAAGGCTTAGTAAGACCGATACCGGCATCAATAGACCAGTGATTGAATTCGGGTTCATCCGAAGCGGCATTTTGTGAGTAACTAACACCAGAAACGAGAACCGCCAGTGCAATAAAAAGTAATTTTTTTCTCATAACTTAAATATTTATGTTTTGTTTGCTGTAATTAAAAACTTATCAATTATCGGACCATAAACCATGAAAAACCAAAATTAATAAAGAATCGTCCGATCAATTTCCCAAAAAGTTAATAACCATAACAATGGTTTCTTGCAAATATATGGTTTCAAGTGGACGTTGACAACAGTAAAATTACTTATTTTCTATTTTCTCCAAATTTTGAATGATTTCATTTACAGCCACTACCTGAGCTTATTTTACCAGTTTTTTATATTTGATTCGCGTTGGCTCTTCATCTCCCAGCCGATTTCTCTTGTTTTCTTCGTATTCTGAATAACTGCCTTCGAAATAATAAACGCGTGATTCGCCCTCAAAGGCCAGAATATGCGTAGCGATACGATCAAGAAACCAACGGTCGTGTGAAATAACAACCGCACAGCCCGCAAAGTTCTCCAAACCTTCCTCTAAAGCGCGAAGTGTGTTTACGTCAATGTCATTAGTCGGCTCATCGAGCAACAATACATTGCCTTCTTCTTTCAGAGCCATCGCCAAATGTAACCGGTTCCGCTCTCCACCCGATAAAATGCCGCACTTTTTCTCCTGATCGGCACCAGAGAAATTAAATCGTGACACATAGGCGCGTGCATTGACTTGCCGGTTGCCCAGCGGCATCAAATCAGTTCCGCCGGAAATGACCTGGTAAACTGTTTTATTTGGATCGATAGCCGCATGCGATTGATCAACATAGGCTATTTTTACCGTCTCACCAACTTCAAAGGTTCCCCGATCCGGTTCAAGCTGCTTCATAATCAACTTAAACAAAGTCGTTTTGCCTGCTCCATTGGGACCAATTACGCCGACAATACCGTTAGGAGGCAAAACAAACTCAAGGTTTTCAAATAGCAGACGCTCACCGAATCCTTTTGCAACGCCATGTGCTTCAATCACCTTTTCACCCAATCGAGGCCCATTGGGAATGAAGATCTCCAGCTTTTCCTCCTTTTGCTTTGAGTCTTCATTCAACAGCTGGTCGTAAGCATTCAAACGTGCTTTGGCTTTGGCATGACGGGCCTTGGGGGCCATCCGGATCCAATCCAATTCGCGCTGCAAAGTCTTCTGCCTTTTTGATTGTTGCTTTTCCTCTTGAGCCAATCTTTTCGATTTTTGCTCCAACCATGAAGAATAGTTTCCTTTCCACGGTATTCCTTCTCCCCGATCCAGCTCCAGAATCCATCCGGCAACGTTGTCCAAAAAGTAACGGTCGTGGGTAATGCAGATGACGGTTCCTTTGTATTGTTGCAAGTGCATTTCAAGCCACTGAACTGATTCAGCATCCAAATGGTTGGTTGGCTCGTCCAAAAGCAAAACATCAGGCTCTTTCAACAACAGACGGCACAAAGCCACCCGACGCTGCTCTCCACCTGAAAGCTCGCTCACCAGCTGGTCGCCGGGCGGACATCGCAAGGCATCCATTGCCCGTTCGAGTTTTGAATCCAAATTCCAGGCGTCAAAGCGATCGATCTTTTCCTGTAGCTTCGTTTGTTCCGAAATTAAGGCATCCATTTTATCTGGATCGTCCAGCACTTCTGGGTCAGAAAATTTCAGATTGACTGCCTCATAGGCTTTCAGCACATCGACAACTTCTTGCACACCCTCTTCCACAATCTCTTTCACGGTCTTTGATCCATCAAGATGAGGCTCCTGCTCTAAATAGCCAACCGTATAGCCCGGCGAAAAAACAACTTCACCTTGGTACGATTTTTCAAGCCCGGCAATGATCTTCAGCAAAGTAGACTTTCCTGATCCGTTCAGACCAATGATGCCGATCTTCGCTCCAAGGAAAAACGAGAGCGAAATATCTTTCAGAACTTGCTTTTGGGGAGGAAAGGTCTTACTCACCCGATACATTGAAAAAATTATCTTTTTATCGTCTGCCATTTTATTTAAGTTTCATTTAACGAAAGTTGAATCCATTGAATCAGCTACCGTAAGCCGATTTCGAGTTAGCAAAAGTAACGGAAATTCAAGACATATATCGCTAACTTTATCCGTGTATTTAATCGTTAAAAATATAAAGATTTGAAAATTCTAGTTGTAGATGATAATCCGATCAATCTCAAGTTCCTATTCTATTCGTTAAGGAATGATTACGAAATTGAGATGGCCAGCGGGGGTGCCGAAGCTTTGAGATTGACAAAAGGAACGAAATACGATCTTATCCTGATGGATCTGTGGATGCCACTGATTGATGGGGCTGAAACAACAAGACAAATACGGTCGCTGGATAGCAACATTAACAATAGCACGCCCATTATCTTTTGCACCACCAGCAGTGACGACACCGACAGGAAAAGATGTTTGACATTTGGCGCCAACGACTATTTGGTCAAGCCCATACAAGTCAATCTACTAAAAGAGAAATTAGAACATTACCTGGCCTATTAGAAGCCAGGGCTATTTGCATTCGTGAAAAAAAAAAGAGCTGACCGCAAGGCCAGCTCTTTCTTATTTTATATCACCTTGTGATTGCCGATACTACTCAGCTTTCTTTTCTTCTTCGTCAGCCTCCGGCGCGTCTGCAGCAGGCTCTTCAGCTTTCACCTCCGGCGCAGCAGCTTCCTCTTTCTTTGGCTCTTCTGCCACTTCTTCGACTTTGCTTTCTTCCACTACTTTTTCTGCCTTTTCAGAAGCAGGAGCTGCCACAGTATCTTTCGATTTTGAACCACCGCGACGTGAACGACGTTTCTTCGGCTTATCTTCTTTAGCCGACAGCAAGCTTTCGTTGTAGTCAACCAATTCGATAATACACATGTCGGCATTGTCACCTAAGCGATTCCCTGTTTTCAAAATACGGGTATATCCGCCCGGACGCTCGCCCACTTTTTCTGCAACATCTCTGAAAAGTTCGGCCACTGCAGTTTTGCTTTTCAGCATACTGAAAACAATACGGCGTGAATGTGTGGTATCGTTTTTCGCTTTTGTAATAAGCGGTTCAACATACATCTTCAGTGCTTTAGCCTTTGCTACCGTTGTGGTAATCCGCTTATGAAAAATCAGTGAATTTGCCATATTTGACAGCATCGCTTTCCGATGAGCACTCTTCCTTCCAAGATGGTTGAATTTTTTATTATGTCTCATTTCTGCTTATTCCTTGTCAAGTTTATACTTACTTATATCCATTCCGAATGTCAGATTCATGCCATTCAACAGGTCATCCAACTCGGTCAACGACTTCTTACCGAAGTTTCTAAACTTCAGCAAGTCATTGCGATTGTAGGTAACCAGTTCACCTAAAGTTTCTACATCGGCGGCTTTCAAACAGTTCAAGGCACGAACGGACAGGTCCATATCAACCAATTTTGTTTTCAGCAACTGACGCATGTGCAATACTTCTTCATCAAATTCTTCGTTTGCAAATTTCTCATCCGAGTCGATGGTAATTTTCTCATCGGAGAAGAGCATGAAGTGATAAATCAGAATTTTGGCGGCTTCTTTCAAAGCATCTTTTGGGTGAATTGAGCCATCGGTGCTGATATCGAGAACCAACTTTTCATAGTCGGTTTTCTGCTCAACCCGAAAGTTTTCAACGGCATACTTCACATTTTTTATTGGTGTGAAGATTGAGTCAATCGGAATTATACCAAACTCAGCATCTGCAGGCTTATTTTCAGCGCTGGGAACGTAACCGCGCCCTTTGTTGATTGTTAATTCCACCTGCAATTTCACATCAGCTTCCATCCGGCAAATGACTAATTCGGGATTAAGCACCCGGAATCCGGTCATAAACTTGTTGATGTCGCCAGCAGTAAATTTGTTCTGACCACTAATTGAAATAGAAACTTTTTCACTGTCAAAATCTTCAACTTCCTGTTTAAAACGAACTTGCTTCAGATTCAGAATGATTTCGGTAACATCTTCCATCACGCCTTTAATGGTTGCAAATTCATGATCAACGCCGTCGATTTTGAGCGTTGTAATTGCATAACCTTCCAAGGATGATAACAGGATCCGACGAAGAGCATTACCGATTGTGATACCATAACCGGGCTCCAATGGACGAAATTCGAATTTACCGAATTTCTCATCAGACTCGACCATTATTACTTTGTCAGGTTTTTGGAACGCTAATATTGCCATAATAATACTGAGTAATTTATTATTTAGAATACAACTCTACAATCAGTTGTTCTTTGATATTTTCGGGAATTTCTTCCCGTTCAGGGCGATTTAAAAACTTACCGCTCATCTGAGCACCATCCCATTCCAGCCAGGCGTATTTGTTGTAGCGATGTGAATTCAAGGCATCAGCAATTACTTCCAATGATTTTGATTTTTCACGCACGCCAACGATGTCGCCGGGACGCAAATGGTATGAAGGAATATTCACGATTTCACCATTAACGGTGATGTGTTTATGGGTAACCAATTGCCGTGCACCAGCTCTCGAAGCAGCTAATCCAAGACGGAAAACAACGTTATCCAATCTGGCTTCCAGCAACTGAAGCAATACCTCGCCGGTAATACCTTTGGCTGCTGATGCTTTCTTAAACAGGTTTGAGAATTGTTTCTCCAATACACCGTAAGTATATTTCGCCTTTTGTTTTTCCATTAACTGAACACCGTATTCAGATTTTTTACGTCTGCGGCCAGTTTGCCCATGCATACCTGGTGGGTAGTTCTTTTTTTCAAGTACTTTGTCAGGTCCGAAAATTGGTTCACCAAATTTTCGTGCAATCTTTGTTTTGGGTCCTCTATATCTTGCCATTACTTTTCCGTTAAAAAATATTAAACACGTCTTCTTTTTGATGGGCGGCAACCATTGTGTGGCAATGGTGTCACATCAACGATTTCACTCACTTGAATGCCCACACTGTTAATAGCTCGAATAGCAGATTCGCGACCGTTTCCGGGGCCTTTCACAAATACTTTCACTTTTCTGAGTCCTAGATCATATGCAGTTTTTGCACATTCTTCAGAGGCTACCTGAGCAGCATAAGGTGTATTTTTTTTCGATCCTCTAAACCCTTTTTTACCTGCCGATGACCATGAGATCACTTCTCCGTTGTTATTGGTCAGGGAGATAATAATGTTATTGAATGAGGAATGAATATGCGCTTGACCAATAGCTTCAACAATAACAACTCTTTTTTTACTGGAACTTGTCTTTTTTGCCATAATTCTACTAATTATTTAGTGGCTTTTTTCTTATTCGCTACAGTTTTCTTTCTTCCTTTACGTGTACGGGCATTGTTTTTTGTACTTTGTCCGCGAACAGGAAGTCCAATACGGTGGCGGATACCACGATAACAACCGATATCCATCAGTCGCTTAATATTCAACTGGTTTTCAGACCGAAGTTCTCCTTCAACCTTGAAGCTTTCGTTAATGGTATTCCGGATAGCAGTGAATTGATCATCTGTCCAATCCTGTACTTTCAGGTTTGCATCAACGCCAGCCGCAGCAAGGACTTTATTTGCACGACTACGGCCAATTCCATAGACGTAGGTCAGTGCAACTTCTCCTCTTTTATTATTAGGAATATCAACTCCAACAATACGAGCCATAAATAAATTTTTTACAAAGTTAATTAATTATCCCTGACGCTGTTTGAACTTTGGATTCTTTTTATTGATCACGTACAAACGGCCTTTTCTGCGTACAATTTTGCACTCGGCACTGCGCTTTTTTATGGATGTTCTTACTTTCATTATTTCGTACTTTAATTTTTATATCTAAAAGTAATCCTTCCTTTGGTTAAGTCGTAGGGAGACATTTCCACTTTGACTTTATCTCCTGGAAGAATTTTGATATAATGCATACGCATTTTACCAGAGATATGTGCAGTTATCACGTGCCCGTTTTCAAGTTCAACCCTGAACATGGCATTTGATAATGCTTCAATGATTGTTCCGTCTTGTTCTATTGAAGGCTGTTTTGCCATAAAAAATTTGAATTTTAAATTCTTCTTGCTTGCTTTCGTTCTCTCTTTACATCATTGAACCTGCTCCGCCGGTACGCCCTTTTATGCGGCCCGATTTCATCAGTCCATCATAGTGACGCATCAACAAATGACTTTCAATTTGCTGTAAGGTATCTAAAACAACGCCTACCAAAATCAACAACGATGTTCCGCCATAAAAGTAGGCGAACTGGGTGTTAATTCCGGCAATCATTGCAAAAGCAGGCAATATCGTTACAATTCCCAGAAAAATAGATCCGGGTAAAGTAATACGCGACATCACTGTATCCAAGAACTCAACGGTCCGTTTCCCGGGTTTAACGCCAGGAATGAACCCACCATTCTTCTTCATATCTTCGGCCATTTGCACTGGGTTAATTGTAATTGCCGTATAAAAATACGTAAACAATATCACCAGTACAAACTGAGTGAAGTTATACCAAAATCCGGTATGATCGGCAAATGCAGCCGCAAAACCGCTCACACTTTCGGAACTGGTAAACCCGACCAGACTAATTGGAACGAACATGATTGCCTGTGCGAAGATAATTGGCATAACTCCGGCGGCATTCACTTTCAACGGGATGTACTGACGAACTCCTCCGTATTGTTTGTTGCCCACGATTCGTTTGGCGTATTGCACCGGAATCCGGCGGGTACCTTGTACCAGCAGGATGGTCAGCATAAACACAACGAACAGCACAACAAACTCAATGAGGAACATGACCATACCGCCACCTTGTTGTTCGAGCCGCGAAATAAACTCGGCAAAAACAGCGAAGGGTAGGTTGGCAATAATACCGATCATGATAATCAGCGAAATCCCGTTTCCTATTCCTTTATCGGTAATACGTTCTCCCAACCACATCACAAACATGGAGCCGGCAGTCAGAATGATGGTCGATGTTACAGTGAACATCGCACCGCGCACTGCAAATGCCGAATCCGGTAATTGAAACGTTAAGTTGGCGAGATACGCCGGTGCCTGGAAAATCAAAATCACAACAGTCAGATAACGAGTTATCTGGTTGATTTTTCGTCTTCCTGATTCACCTTCTTTTTGTAAGCGTTGGAAATATGGGACGGCTATTCCCATCAACTGAATTACAATCGAAGCTGAGATGTAAGGCATAATCCCTAAAGCGAAAATAGATGCGTTTGAGAATGCTCCCCCTGAAAACATGTCCAGTAACCCCAGCAACCCATCTGAAGTTTGGTTTTTCAATTCGCCCAGCTGTGCCGGGTCAATACCAGGTAATGCAACAAACGATCCTAATCGGTATATTAAAAGAAAGAATAATGTAATTCCCAAACGAGACCTCAAGTCTTCTATCTTATAAATATTCTTTAGGGTTTCGATAAATTTTTTCATCAGGTTAGAGTGTTTCTATGGTTCCTTCTAGTTTTTCGATGGCTGCTTTGGCTGATTTGGAAAAAGCATGTGCTTTCACTTCCAATTTCAACTTCAACTCGCCATTTCCTAAAATCTTTATGCGGTCGTTTTTATCAGCCAGACCGGCATCAATGAATGTTTGCACATCAACAGCAGAAAGGTTTTTTTCTTCTGCCAGTTTTTGCAAGGCATCCAGGTTGATGGCTTTATATTCTACCCTGTTTATATTTTTAAATCCGAATTTGGGTACCGCGCGTTGCAAAGGCAATTGACCACCTTCGAAACCTCTGGTACGGCTATATCCTGATCTTGACTGAGCTCCTTTATGACCTCTGGTAGATGTACCACCACGTCCGGAACCTTGGCCACGACCAATACGCTTGTCTTTTTTTACGGATCCTGCTGCAGGTTTAAGATTACTTAAATCCATAATTTTTAGCTTAAACTATTTTAAATTTCTTCAACTTTCACCAAATGGCTCACTTTGCTAACCATTCCCAAAATTTGAGGAGTAGCTTCTTTTTCAACAAAGTGATTCAACTTTTTAATTCCAAGTGCTTCAATGGTTGCTTTTTGCACTTTGTTGGAACCAATTTTGCTTTTTACTTGTGTGATTCTAATCTTAGCCATAGTTCCTCCTTATCCTTTAAATACTTTTTCTAAAGAAACACCACGGTGTTCGGCAACGGTGTGTGCATCGCGCAGTTCGAGCAGTGCATTAAATGTTGCTTTCACCAAATTGTGGGGGTTCGACGATCCTTTTGATTTTGCAAGGATATCGTGTACACCAACACTTTCAAGCACGGCGCGCATCGCCCCCCCGGCTTTTACTCCGGTACCTGATGTTGCTGGTTTCAGAAAAACGCGGGCTCCACCAAATTTGGAGATTTGTTCGTGTGGGATTGTTCCTTTATGAACTGGAATTTTGACTAAATTTTTCTTCGCAGCATCAATTCCCTTTGCAATTGCGGTAGTGACTTCACTGGCTTTACCCAGTCCCCATCCAACAATTCCGTCTTCGTTTCCGACAACAACGATTGCTGAAAAGCTGAAAGTTCTACCCCCCTTGGTTACCTTGGTCACGCGGTTAATTGCAACCAATCGGTCCTTAAGTTCAATGTCAGTTGTTTTGACTTTCTTAATACTTCCTGCCATAATCATTAAAATTTAAGGCCACCTTCACGGGCAGCTTCAGCTAATTGTTTTACTCTACCGTGATACAAATATCCGTTACGATCGAACACAACATTTTCGATACCGGCTGCTTTTGCTTTTTCAGCTAATGCTTTTCCAACTAATGCGGCCTGCTCTGTTTTGTTGCCTTCTTTTTCGCTGATTTCTTTATTCAATGAAGAGACTGCAAGCAAAGTTGTGCCGTCCATATCGTTTACCAATTGGGCGTAGATTTGCTTGTTACTTCTGTAGACGCTCAAACGAGGTCTTTCTGAAGTACCGGAAACGACTTTCCGGATTCTCTTTTTGATTCTATATCTTCTTTGTTGTTTCGTTAAAGCCATGGTTTCAAATTTTACTATTTAGCAGAGGCTGATTTACCAGCTTTACGTCTTAATTCTTCACCGACAAACTTCACACCTTTTCCTTTGTATGGTTCAGGTGCTCTGAATGAGCGTATTTTTGCAGCTACTTGGCCGACCAACTGTTTGTCGCAACTTTTTAAAGTTACGATCGGGTTGTTTCTTTTGTCGGTTACAGCTTCAACCTTTACTTCATCAGGAAGATTGAGGTACGTGTGGTGAGAGTGTCCCAGCACAAGGTCCAATAATTGTCCCTGGCTTTCGGCACGATAGCCCACACCTACAAGTTCCAACTTAATTTCGTAGCCTTCGTTTACGCCAACTACCATGTTATTGATCAATGAACGGTAAAGTCCATGCAAAGCACGGTGTCTTTTTTGTTCGGTTGGACGTTTAACAACAACTTGGTTGTCTTCAACGGCTATCTCAATTTCCGGGTCTACCTTTTGCGAAAGTTCGCCGAGTTTTCCTTTAACGTTGACCACGTTTTCGCTGGTCACATTAATGGTAACTCCGGCTGGTATTTCGATTGGCAATTTACCTATCCTTGACATTACTCCTCCTCCTTATTAATAAACGTAACATATAACTTCACCACCAACTTTCATATCACGTGCTTCCTTGTCAGAAATCACGCCTTTTGAGGTGGATATAATGGCAACTCCCAGGCCATTCAATACGCGAGGAATATTTTCGCTATCGCAGTACTGACGCAAACCAGGTTTACTGATCCGCTTGATTGATTTGATGGCTGGCTGCTTGGTTTCAGGATGATATTTCAGGGCAACTTTAATATTTCCCTGATAGTTTACTTCATCTTCAAACTTGTAGTTCAAAATGTACCCTTTATCTTTTAAGATTTTGGTAATTTCCTTTTTAATATTTGATGCAGGAATATCGACAACGCGGTGTTTTGCAGCCTGTGCATTGCGCACACGTGTCAAATAGTCTGCTATCGGGTCTGTGATTTTACTCATTACTTTTGTAATTAAATTTTACCAACTTGCTTTTTTCACACCCGGAATTAAGCCTTCTGAGGCCATTTCGCGGAAGTTAATCCTGCTAATTCCGAACTGGCGCATGTAGCCTTTGGGGCGTCCGGTTAATTTACAGCGGTTGTGCATGCGTACCTTCGAAGAGTTCTTGGGTAGTTTTTGCAAACCTTCGTAATCACCTTCTGCCTTGAGCTGGGCCCTTTTCTCGGCGTATTTTTCAACAAGTTTTGCCCTTTTTACTTCGCGGGCTTTCATTGATTCTTTAGCCATAACTTAGTTCTTTTTTACGTTTTTAAAAGGTAAACCTAACTCTTTCAACAAGGCAAAACCTTCTTCATCCGTGTCAGCAGAGGTTACAAAAGTAATGTTCATACCGTTAATACGGTTAACCTTGTCAATGTTGATCTCAGGAAAAATAATTTGTTCAGGAATTCCAAGGGTATAGTTACCTTGTCCGTCCATTTTACTCTCAATTCCTCTAAAGTCACGAATACGTGGCAGTGAGATATTGATTAGCCTTTCAAGAAATTCATACATTCTTTCTTTTCTCAGTGTCACACGTACACCGATCGGCATTTTTTTCCGTAGCTTAAAGTTGGAGATGTCCTTCTTCGATTTGGTTTGGACTGCTTTTTGACCGGCAATCATTGTCATTTCCTCTGTGGCAACTTCAATGATTTTTTTATCGGCGATAGCAGCTCCAACTCCTTGGTTCAGAACAATTTTCTCCAATTTCGGAACCTGCATAACAGATTTATAGTCGAATTCCTTGGTTAACGCAGGAATGACTTCTTCCGAATATTTCTTCTTAAGTGTTGGTGTATAAGCCATTACTTAATCTCCTCTCCAGATTTTTTAGAATAACGTACTAGTTTACCATTGCTTCCGAGCTTACGACCGATGCGTGTTTTTCCTCCGTTTTTCGGATCGACATGCATGAGGTTCGACAGGTGGATTGGTGCTTCCTTTTCAACGATACCTCCTTGCGGGTTTTCCGCATTTGGTTTGGTATGTTTTTTTACCATATTAACACCCTCCACAATTGCTCTGGTTTTTTCCCGAATGACTTCGAGTACTTTTCCTTGCTGGCCTTCATAGTTACCGGCAATAACAACAACGGTGTCACCTTTTTTAATGTGTAATTTTGTCTGCATTTTGTTTAATTTATGCATTAAAGCACTTCAGGTGCAAGCGAAATAATTTTCATGTTTTTATCACGAAGTTCCCTTGCAACAGGGCCAAAAATACGGGTTCCGCGCATTTCTCCAGTATTGTTCAATAAAACGACTGCATTGTCATCGAAACGGATGTAAGATCCATCCTGACGACGTACTTCCTTTTTAGTGCGAACAACAATGGCTTTGGACACAGTTCCTTTTTTCATATCACTACCAGCGACTGAACTTTTCACAGTTACAACCACTTTATCGCCAATTGATGCGTACCGTTTTTTTGTACCGCCTAAAACGCGAATACAAAGAACTTCTCTGGCACCACTATTATCGGCAACTGCACATCTTGATTCCTGTTGTATCATGATTACTTAGCTCTTTCAATAATTTCAACTAATCTCCAGCGCTTGCTTTTACTTAAAGGTCGTGTTTCCATGATCTTTACCGTATCACCAACGCTGCAAGTGTTTGTTTCGTCATGGGCGTAAAGCTTGGTTGTCTTATTCACGAACTTTCCGTAAATAGGGTGTTTTTCTTTTCGCTTCACTGCTACGACAATACTTTTCTCCATACTGTCGCTAACAACAACACCGATACGCTCTTTTCTCAGATTTCTTGCTTCCATTGACTACAAATTAATTCTGATTTTGATTCAATTCCCTCTGACGCTTAATGGTCTGAAGGCGTGCAATGTTCTTGCGGGCTTCCTTGATTTTCATCGGGTTGTCCAGCGGAGAAACTGCATGATTCATATTAAGACGTGCCAAGGTTTCTTTTTCCAGCTGAATTCTTTCCTGGATTTCCTTGTCTGTTAATTCTTTAATTTCAGATGCTTTCATCATTAATCTTCTTTAATCGATTCAACATAGTCACGTCTAACAACAAACTTCGTAGTTACCGGTAGTTTTTGTGCGGCCAAACGTAAGGCTTCTTTTGCCATTTCGAATGGAACGCCATCGGCTTCGATTAAAATACGACCCGGGGTTACCGGAGCTACGAATGCTTCAGGAGCACCTTTACCTTTACCCATCCTTACTTCGGCTGGCTTTTTGGTAATCGGTTTATCTGGGAAAATACGGATCCAAATTTGACCCTGGCGTTGCATGTGACGGGTTACCGCAACCCTGGCCGCCTCAATTTGGCGACCGGTAAGCCATGAACTTTGCAACGATTTTATACCAAAAGATCCGAATGCCAGTTCTGTACCCCGCTGGGCATTTCCTTTCATTCTTCCTTTTTGTACTCTTCTAAATTTTGTCTTTTTCGGCTGTAACATCCTTTTTCAATTAAAAGGTTTTCGAATTATTTTCTTCTCTTTTTGAAACCGCCACTTCTTCCGCCGCCGCGGGGACCGCCAGGAGCACCTTGTGTGTTCTTCTGTCCCAGGTTTGGAGAAAGGTCGCGTTTTCCGTAGACTTCGCCTTTACAAATCCAAACTTTAACACCGATTAAACCGGTTTTTGTTAAAGCTTCGGCTAAAGCGTAATCAATATCAGCTCTCAGCGTGTGCAAAGGAGTACGACCGTCTTTATACATTTCAGAGCGCGCCATTTCAGCACCGTTCAAACGACCGGATACCATAATTTTGATTCCTTGCGCACCCATTCTCATGGTAGAGGCTATGGCCATTTTGGTGGCACGACGGTAAGCAATTTTACCTTCAATCTGGCGTGCAACGTTGTTGGCCACGATACGGGCATCGAGTTCAGGTCTTTTAATCTCGAAGATATTGATCTGAACTTCTTTGTTGGTGATCTTTTTCAACTCCTCTTTCAATTTGTCGACTTCCTGACCACCTTTGCCAATAATAATACCGGGTCTTGAGGTGTGAACGGTAATGGTAATCAGCTTCAGGGTTCTTTCGATAATGATCCTGGAAACACTTGCTTTGGCCAAACGGGCGTTCAAGTATTCACGGATCTTGGTATCTTCAACCAGCTTATCACCATAGTCGTTGCCACCGAACCAGTTGGAATCCCATCCTCGGATGATTCCTAAACGATTACTGATTGGATTAACTTTCTGTCCCATGTATTACTATTTATTCGTTATCAGTTTCTACATTCTTACTATCAACACAAAGTGTAACGTGGTTCGAACGTTTGCGGATCCGGTGTGCGCGTCCTTGCGGAGCGGGCCGCAGACGCTTCAGAATGCGTCCTGAATCAACCGCGATTGTTTTCACGTACAAATTGCTTTCTTCCAAACGAGTTCCCTCGTTTTTTGCCTGCCAGTTTGCAATGGCCGACATCAACAGTTTCTCAACTTTGCGTGAAGCTTCTTTTGACGAAAACTTCAAAACATCCAACGCCCGGTTTACTTCCATTCCGCGAACCATGTCGGCTACAAGCCTCATTTTTCGTGGCGAAGTAGGGCAGTCTTTTAATACTGCAAAGTATTGTGTTTTGCGAGCTTCTTTAAGCTCCATTGCTCGATTTCTTTTTCTAGCACCCATCGTAATTTCTTTTAAAAGTTAATGAGAATCTCATGCCTTAGCGTTTGTTTCCGGCATGTCCCCTAAAAGTTCTTGTAGGTGCAAATTCGCCAAGCTTATGGCCTACCATGTTTTCGGTTACATAAACCGGAATGAATTTATTCCCGTTATGAACTGCGATGGTGTGCCCTACAAAGTCGGGAGAGATTACTGATGCTCTGGCCCAAGTCTTAATGACTGACTTTTTTCCTGCTTCATTCATTGCGTCAACTTTTTTCTCAAGCTTATAGGCAATGAATGGGCCTTTTTTTAGTGAACGACTCATATCCTACTCCTTTAATTATTTCTTGCGTTTTTCTACAATGTACTTATTGGAAGCTTTCTTCTTAGACCGGGTTTTGTAACCTTTTGCTAACAAGCCTTTGCGTGAACGGGGATGTCCTCCTGAAGAACGGCCTTCACCACCACCCATTGGGTGATCAACCGGGTTCATCACGACACCACGTACGCGTGGTCTTCTTCCTAACCAACGTGAACGACCTGCTTTTCCAGATCTTTCCAGGTTGTGTTCTGTGTTTCCAACAGTTCCAACTGTAGCTTTGCAAGTAACGAGTACCATTCGGGATTCCCCTGAAGGTAATTTTACAATTGCATACTTTCCTTCTCTTGAGGTCAACTGCGCATATGTTCCTGCGCTACGCACCATAACGCCACCTTGTCCAGGTTGAAGCTCAATGTTGTGTACAATCGTACCCAGAGGAATTTCTTTAAGTGGAATTGAGTTTCCTATTTCAGGTGCGACACCGGTACCGCTTAATACGGTCTGTCCAACTTGCAATCCGTTGGGAGACAATATATACCGTTTTTCACCATCGGCGTATACCAACAGTGCAATACGGGCTGTGCGGTTTGGGTCGTACTGAATAGACTCTACACGTGCAGGGATACCGTCTTTCTCGCGTTTAAAATCGATCGCACGGTATCTCTTCTTGTGCCCTCCACCTATATACCTCATTGTCATGCGTCCCTGGCTGTTACGGCCACCGGACTTCTGCATGGGCTTCAACAATGATTTCTCAGGCGTTGATGCAGTAATGGTATCAAACGCGCCAATAATTTTGTGCCTTTGACCCGGAGTAACTGGTTTTAATTTTCTTACTGCCATTTCCTATAATTAAATATTACTGTAAAAATCAATTGTATCTCCTTCTACCAATGTAATTACCGCTTTTTTATAAGCTGAAGTTTTTCCTTTAATCACCCCTGCTTTGGTATAGCGGCTTTTGTTTTTGCCACCATAAATCATGGTATTCACGGAAGCAACATTTACATTGTACAGTTCTTCAACTGCTTTTTTAATTTCCTGTCTGCCCGCATCTTTGCGAACTACGAATCCATAACGGTTGAACTTTTCGCCCTGTTCCGTCATCTTTTCTGTCACTATGGGTTTTATCAAAATATCCATTATTAATCCCCCTTAAATCTTAAACTGTTCTTCGATTTTACCTAGCGAACTTTCGAAAAAGATCACCTTAGTCGCGTTCATTATCTGATAAGTACTTAACTCAGAAGCAGTTACGACAGAAACACCGCCTAAATTTCTGGAGGACAAATATATATTTTTATTTTCGTCCGGTAAAACGAAAAGAGACTTTTTATTGGTAATTTTCAGATTGTTACTAACTGCTACCATCTCCTTTGTTTTTGGAACTTCAAAGTTGAAGTCCTCCAAAACCAAAATATCGCTTGCTTTGGCTTTGTAACTCAATGCAGATTTACGTGCCAAGGCTTTTACTTTCTTGTTCAATTTGAAGCCATAGTTTCTTGGACGCGGTCCAAAAACACGACCACCACCACGGAATAGCGGTGATTTAATGCTACCGGCACGGGCAGTACCCGTTCCTTTTTGCTTTTTGATTTTCTTGGTGCTTCCGGCAATTTCGCCCCGCTCGGTTGCTGAGTGCGTTCCTTGACGTTTGTTGGCCAAGTACTGTTTTACATCAAGATAAATCGCATGGTCGTTTGGCTCGATACCGAAGATCTGGTCTTCTAAACCAACCACTCTTCCGGTTTCTTTTCCTGTTTTATCTAATACTTGTACTTCCATTACTGATTAATTATTACAAATGATCCTTTTGCGCCAGGAATTGATCCTTTAACAACTAATAGGTTACTTTCAGGAATGACTTTCAAAACCTTCAGGTCTTCAATTGTCTTTTGCGCCCCGCCGGTACGACCAGCCATGCGCATTCCTTTAAATACTCTGGAAGGGTAAGATGATGCGCCAAGCGAACCAGGAGCTCTCAGACGGTTGTGCTGTCCGTGTGTGGCATCGCCAACACCGCGGAAGTTGTAACGCTTAACAACACCCTGAAAACCTTTACCTTTGGTAATGCCGGTTATATCAACCCAACTACCTTCTTCGATTACATCAACAGTAATGGTATCACCAAGTTTGTAATCTTTTTCGAAGTCTTGAAACTCGACAACTTTACGCTTTGGGTCTGTTCCAGCTTTCTGGAAGTGACCGAACTCAGCTTTGGTGGTGTTTTTCTCCTTCTTGTCACCAAACGCAAGCTGAAATGCGTTGTAGCCATCGGTTTCAGCCGTTTTCACTTGTGTTACGACACAAGGTCCGGCTTCAATCACAGTGCATGGAATATTTTTTCCCTCAACACTGAATACGGATGTCATTCCGATTTTTTTACCGATTAATCCTGCCATTTTTTTCTTTTTTTACAGGTTATCAAACTTTAATTTCTACTTCAACGCCACTTGGCAATTCAAGCTTCATAAGGGCGTCGATAGTTTTTGCTGTTGAGCTGTAGATGTCGATCAAACGTTTGTAAGAAGACAACTGAAATTGCTCGCGTGATTTTTTGTTCACGAAAGTTGAACGCAACACTGTGAAAACCCGTTTGTGTGTTGGAAGTGGAATGGGTCCGCTTACAACTGCTCCGGTTGTTTTTACAGTCTTTACGATCTTTTCAGCCGACTTGTCAACCAAGTTGTGATCGTACGACTTCAGCTTAATTCTGATCTTTTGACTCATGATGAGATTAACTAATTATTTTATAATAATTCAACTTTTCCTTGCATTTCCTCAAGTACTTTCACAGCCAATTGTTTTGGCACTTCTTCGTAGTGCGAAAACTCCATGGATGAAGTTGCACGGCCGGAAGAAAGTGTTCTCAATACGGTCACGTAACCAAAGATTTCAGAAAGTGGAACGGTGGCCTTAATTACCCGTGCTCCAGCTTTTTCGTGCATCCCGGCTACTTGTCCGCGTCGACGGTTCAAGTCACCAATAATATCACCCATATACTCTTCAGGAGTCACAATCTCAGCTTTCATGATAGGCTCCAGTAATTTTGGGCCTGCTTTTGAAGCTGCGCTTTTGAACGCCTGACGGGCACAGATTTCAAACGACAATTGGTCAGAGTCAACGGCATGGAATGAACCATCCAACAACTCCACCTGCAAACTGTCCAGCTGGAATCCGGCCAACGGACCATTCAGCATGGCTGTTTGAAAACCTTTTTGTACAGAAGGAATGAATTCTTTTGGAATGCGTCCTCCTTTTACACTGTCGATAAAAGTCAAACCTTCTTTGCCTTCTTCGGCTGGGCCAACTTTAACAATGATGTCGGCAAACTTACCACGACCACCAGACTGCTTTTTGAATACTTCGCGCAACTCAACCTCCTGGCTAATGGCCTCTTTGTAAGCAACTTGTGGTTTTCCCTGGTTACATTCAACCTTAAATTCACGCTTCAAACGGTCGATGATAATTTCAAGGTGAAGCTCACCCATTCCACGGATAACCGTTTGTCCTGATTCTTCGTCAGTATTTACTTTGAATGTAGGATCTTCTTCGGCCAGTTTAGCCAATCCCATTCCAAGTTTATCTAAGTCTTTCTGCGTTTTTGGTTCAACAGCAATACCAATTACCGGTTCCGGGAAATCCATACTCTCGAGTGTAATTGGGTCTTTCTCTGAACACAAGGTATCTCCTGTACGAATATCTTTGAAACCAACCGCAGCACAAATATCGCCCGCCTCAATTACATCTTTCGGGTTTTGCTTGTTCGAGTGCATTTGGTACAGACGTGAAATCCGTTCCTTTTTACCGGTTCTTGTATTGAAAACGGTAGAACCAGCATCAATTTTCCCCGAGTAAACACGGATAAAACACAAGCGTCCAACATACGGGTCGGTTGCAATTTTAAAGGCCAAAGCAGCCAAAGGCTCTTCATCATCAGCGTGACGGATCACTTCCTTGCCGTTTTCGGGATTGATACCAACCAAATCGCCTTTATCAAGCGGACTAGGCAAGAACTCAACAACAGCATCAAGCAAACGCTGAACACCTTTGTTTTTGAAAGCTGATCCGCACATCATCGGAACAATGATTTGTTTCAAAGTTCCCTGGCGAATTACTGAAAGTAACTCCTCGCCAGTGATTGATTCCGGATCGTCGAAATAACGTTCCATCAGTGCGTCATCCAGTTCAGCGACTGACTCAACCATTTTTTCGCGGTATTCCAATGCTTGCTCCATCATATCGGCTGGAATGTCTTCCAATCGATAATCTGTTCCCAGCGTGGCATCATCAAACCAACGAATGGCCTTCATTTCGATCAAGTCAATTACGCCTTCGAATTTCTCTTCGGCACCAATTGGAATTTGAATTGGAACGGGATTAGCTCCCAATTTTTCGCGAACTTCGCTAACTACGTTAAAGAAATCGGCACCTGAACGGTCCATTTTGTTTACGAAACCAATTCGGGGAACACCGTATTTTTCAGCCTGGCGCCACACCGTTTCCGACTGCGCTTCAACACCACTTACCGCGCAAAACAAAGCAACGGCACCATCCAAAATACGCAATGAACGCTCTACCTCAACAGTAAAGTCAACGTGTCCCGGAGTATCAATGATGTTAATTTTATAATCTTTTTCAGCATGTTTCCAGAAAGTAGTGGTTGCAGCCGAAGTAATGGTAATACCCCGTTCCTGCTCCTGCTCCATCCAGTCCATTGTGGCAGCACCGTCGTGTACCTCCCCGATTCGGTGCGTAATTCCGGTGTAATACAGAATCCGCTCCGAGGTAGTGGTTTTACCGGCATCGATGTGAGCCATGATGCCGATGTTTCTTGTATATCTTAAATCTTTTGTTGCCATGTTAATAAACCAATATTCTAATCCTGATTAAATGAAATAAGCCAATCCTAAAATCTGAAGTGTGCGAATGCACGGTTTGCTTCAGCCATCCGGTGCGTATCTTCTTTCCGTTTGAAGGCGCCACCTTCATTGTTGTACGCAGCCTGAATTTCAGCAGCCAACTTGTCTGCCATAGACTTACCGGAACGTTTGCGAGCAAATAGGATTAAGTTTTTGATAGAAACTGCCACTTTTCTTTCGGGACGAATTTCCATGGGAACCTGGAAGGTAGCACCACCTACGCGGCGGCTTTTTACTTCTACTGCCGGAGTAATATTCTCCAAGGCTTTTTTCCAGATGTCGAGGGAAGAGAGCTCATCGTTTTTCATACGCGAATCAACGATATCGAGCGCATCATAGAAAATTTGATATGCAACCGTCTTTTTTCCGTGTTGCATCATGTCGTTTACAAATCTTGTAACAAGAACGTCATTAAATTTAGGATCGGGTAAAACGATCCTCTTCTTTGGTTTCGATTTCCTCATCGTATTTCTTCTTTAGTGTTATTTGAATTGGTTGTCAAATCGATTTGGAGCTTCAGTTCTCCCGATCATGTTCGGGATCATTTACTCAACCAAACCACTATAAGCGGTCAATTCACAAATTTATTTTTTCGGTCTTTTCGTACCGTATTTAGAACGTCTCTGTGTGCGTCCTTCTACACCTGCGGTATCCAATGCACCGCGCACCAAGTGGTAACGAACACCAGGTAAGTCTTTTACCCTACCGCCGCGCACCAATACGATGGAGTGCTCTTGCAGGTTATGGCCTTCACCCGGAATGTAGGCATTCACTTCTTTTTGGTTGGTCAACCTCACCCTGGCTACCTTACGCATGGCCGAGTTTGGTTTTTTTGGTGTTGTCGTGTAAACACGAACACAAACACCTCGTTTTTGAGGACAAGCATCCAAAGCACGAGACTTACTTTTCTCTACTTGTGCGGTGCGTCCTTTTCTTACTAATTGTTGAATCGTTGGCATACAACTATTTAATTAATCATTAATATTTTTGCAAAATGGACTGCAAAGGTATTGAAAATTCAATAAAATCAATGCGTTCCCTGTGCGTTTTTGACAGAATCCTCCAAAAACGGCAGGCAAAAGTACTAATTTTCAGAAAATAACAATGGTTTTCCCTACTGTTTTTTCTTTTTTTTCAGATAATTAAACAAAGGCTCTAATTTGCTCCGGTTACCTTTTCCTTCAAAATTGATTTGATAGGGTTGAAGAAACGCTGAATCAGGCGAAGGTCTTCGGTGACAATCTCAGCATCGCCTTTCATTTCCTGGCTAAAATTGAGTGGAATATCGTAGTTTGTTTTCAAATTTTGGGGAAGATCAACTTCTGCAATATAGTTATCGTTTGATGGCACCAGCGAAATAGACTTGACCGATCCGCGCACCATGCCATACTCCATGTAAGGGAAATTGTCGAAGCGAATATTGACGACCTGCCCCGGCTTGACCTTTCCGGCACCACGCAGCGGCAGCGTGACCCGACCAATAATTTTACTTTCCGTTTCGGGAACGACCGTAAAAACAATATCACCGCTCTTTACCTGCTGATTCTTACTCCAGAAATTGGTAAATGTCACCTTTCCGTCAATCGGAGTTTCCAGCACAAAGGCCTGGTTCCAATATTCCAGCCGGCTTTTCAACACATTCAGTGCTTCAATCAACTGCGACTGCAACTGTCGCTTTTGGTCCTCAAATTCCTTCTCCGTCCCTATAATTTCCTGCTGCAGCTGAATGATCTCCTTTTGTGTTACTGCCAGGTTGGTTCGCGCCCCGTTAAATGCGTACTTCTTCTGAAGCAAGGCTGATTCCGACGCCTTGTAATCGACAAGTGAAAGCACCTCGCGCACATACAAACCCGAGTCGCGCTTGAACTGCTCGTAAGCAATCCGGTACTCATTTTCCAAAATCTGGCGTTGGGTCCACAGGCGGTCGTAGTAAATTTTTTGCATGTGCTCCTGTTCGCGCAACGAAGCAATCTTTTGTGGATAGAAGTTTAACCGGATAAAACTGATGTAATTATTATATAAGCGCAAAAAGGAAGAAAAGTCGGCTTGGATATCACCCAATCTGTAGTCGGGCTTTAACTGCTTAAAATAAATGGTATCAAAGGTGATGAAAAAACCCTCCAGCGATTCCAGCTCCCCTTCAAGTTTGATAACATCTTCGTAGTTGGCTGCATTCTCCAAAATGGCGATCAGCTGATCTTTAACCACCGTATCGTTGTCCTGCACAAATAAATGATCGATTTTGCCAGTATTGCGGGCGACCATGTGTGCCGGCGGATTCTCCGAAAGCACCACAATGCGCGCCCTGATAATATCGGGATAATGAAAAATCCAGGAACCCAACAACAGGAGCACTACAAAAATCAGGATCATGGTCAGTCCGCTACGCAATAACCACGAAGGCGACTTTCCGATGATCTCTTGCACCTCGTCACTACGAATTTCTATGTTGTCCTTTTGTGGCATATTCATTCTTCTGCGTTCATCATACTAAATCATAAAAATCTGCGTCCAATTCTTATCTGAGTCCGACCAGGCTTCATCAACTACCCAGTTCCAGCTGATTTTTCACCAGGTTATAATACGCTCCTTTTTTTGCGGTCAGTTCGGCATGTGTGCCCAGCTCCACAATCCGCCCCTGATCCAGCACCACAATCTGATCCGCATTTTTCACCGTGCTCAGGCGATGTGCGACCACCACCACCGTTTTTCCTTCATATACCCGGTTCAGGTTTTCCATGATGACCTTTTCGTTGTTGGCGTCCAGGGCATTGGTGGCCTCGTCAAAAAACAGGTAGTCCGGATTCTTATAAATTATCCGAGCAATTAATATCCGCTGCTTCTGCCCTTGGCTTAGTCCGTGTCCGTCCTGCCCGATTTTGGTGTTGTAGCCCAGGGGCAAGCTTTCCACAAAATCCTGGATATTCGCGGTCTTCACCGCAAACAGCAGCTTCTCCTTATTCACATGTTCATCTCCCACCACAATATTATTTACGATCGTGTCCGAAAAAATGAAGCCATCCTGCATGACTGCGCCAACTTTTGTGCGCCACCACTGTTGCGAAAAATTCTTCAAATCCGTGTCGCCCACGCGGATCTTTCCCGAAACCGGCGGATAAAATCCAAGCAACAACTTCACCAAGGTCGTTTTCCCGCTTCCGCTGGTTCCAACAATCGCGGTTAGCTTTTTCTCAGGAATTGTCAGGTTGATCTGATCCAGCACTTTGGCCGAATGCGGTCCTTCATACTGGAAGACCAGATCCGTAATGGCAATGGTGCGCTCAGCCGGCATGGTATTGATGCGCGGATCGTCTTTTTTCTCCTCATCATCCTTTTGGTGAATTTCGCCCAAGCGCTCCAGACTGATCTTGGCATCTTGCGCCAAATGCATAAAGTTGATTAGATCGGACAAGGGAGCATTCAACTGCCCGATGATGTATTGCACGGCCAGCATCATCCCCAGGGTCATGTTGCCATTCAGCACCGCCATGGCTGCCAGCACGGTGATCACAATATTTTTGGTTTCGTTGATAAAAACCGAACCCGCTTGCTGGTACTGGTCAACCGACAGGTTTTGCACGTTTACCCGGAACAGCCGTGCCTGGATACGCTCCCACTCCCAGCGTTTTTGTTTTTCGTAATTATTCAGTTTGATTTCGGGCATGCCGTTGATCAGCTGGATCAGCATCCCCTGATTTTCGCTCAACTGCGTAAACTTCTTATAATCGAGCTGCCGGCGTTTCTGCATGAAGAGGTAAACCCAAACCACGTACAGCACCGAGCCCACCACGAACACAAGCAAAATTTTCCAGCTATAAATAGCCAGAACCACGCCAAAAATGACCAGGTTGAAGAGCGAAAACAGCACGCTCAGGGTTTGTGTGGTCAGGAATCGTTCGATCCGGCGATGATCCTGAATGCGCTGCATCAAATCGCCAATCATTTTGGTATCGAAAAAGCCGATGGGCAGCTTCATCAACTTAATCAGGAAATCAGAAATAATGGAAATATTGATCCGGGTACTGATGTGCAACAAAATCCACGATCGCACAAAGTCGACCGACATCTTACCAATGAACAACATCATTTGCGCAGCCAGCACCAGGTAGATAAAACCAATGTCCTGGTTGTTGATTCCCACGTCAACAATGCTTTGGGTGAGGAACGGAAAGATGAGCTGGATGATGCTCGCTGCCAGGAAGCCAATCATCAGCTGGCCCACCAGTCGCCGGTGCGGCCTGACATAGCGCCACAAAAATCCAAATCCCGTACGGTCGGTCACCTCATCGTCCTGGTCGTAAAAGGCCGGTGTCGGCTGCAACATCAGGCAAATGCCTTTTTCCTGCCCATCAGTAACCGTGGCCAGCCAGTGCTTTTTAAACTCCTGTTCGTTGTACTTCACCAGGCCAAAAGCCGGGTCGGCCACAAAAACTTTCCCTTTTTTCACCTCATACACCACCACAAAATGATTCTGGTCCCAGTGTACGATGCACGGCTTGGGCACATCCTTCACCAATTGGGCATAGGTGACCTTGGTTCCGAGGCTGCGCATGCCAATGGCTTCGGCCGCATCGCTAATGCCCAACAAGGAAACCCCTTCGCGCGATAGGTGCGATTGCTCGCGTAAATAATTCAAATTGAAGTTGCGCCCGTAAAATTTGGCGATCATCCGCAGGCAAGTCGGCCCGCAATCCATGGCGTCAGGTTGTTTATAATGAGGAAAACGAGGCATAGCGCTTATTTACACCCTAAAAATAAGGGAAATCGGCATTCGTGCGCCCGACCAGCTGTTTAATTATCCACAATTGGCCGTTAATAGTGCTCAATATACCGGAATAACCGCTCGATGGATCGGAATGCCTGCTCGATGCACCGGAATATCCGCTCGATGCACCGGAAGATCTGCTTGATGTACCGGAATATCCGCTCGATGCACCGGAATACCTGCTGGATGTACCGGAATACCTGCTGGATGCACCGGAATACCCGCTCGATGTACCGGAATGGCTGCGCGATGCACCGGAATGGCTGCTCGGTCTGTCGGAACAGATCCTTACTCAGTCGGGCCAAAATCCTCCTCATATAAAAAAATAGGACATCAAGAGCACATATCTTTTCAGAAAACATTTTTATAACATATTCACCCAAATACGGTGTCGTTGTTTGTTAAAAAATTATTACTAATTTTGGTGACTTCCATTGGAAAATCAACCTTTAAAACATGTTTTAAACCAATAAAAAACTGATAAAATGAAAGTCTATAAAACCGATCAAATCCGAAACATCGCTCTAATTGGAAATGCTGGCAGTGGGAAAACCACCCTCGCAGAAGCCATGCTGTTCGAGGGTGGAGTAATCAACCGTAGGGGTGAGGTAACCGCCAAAAACACCGTATCGGACTACCAACCCATTGAGCAGGATTATGGCAACTCCGTTTTCTCAACCGTCCTTCACACCTTCAGCAACGACAAAAAAATTAACATCATTGACACCCCGGGAATGGATGATTTCCGTGGAAGTGTGGTTTCCGCCCTTCATGTGGTTGGCAGTGCCCTCGTTACGGTAAACACCCCGCACGGCATTGAAGCCGGAACCGAGTCGGTTTGCCGCTACACCGAACAAGCGAAAAAACCGATGATCCTCGTGTTTAACCAGCTGGACCATGAAAATGTCAACTTCGAACAAACGGTTGACCAGGCGAAAAGCATTTTCGGCAAAAAGGTGACCATCGTCCAATATCCGGTGAATGCCGGACCAGGCTTCGATTCCATTATCGATGTTCTGAAAATGAAGTTGTATAAATATCCGGCCGGCGGAGGCAAACCCGAAGTGCTGGACATTCCGGCTGACGAACAGGAACGCGCCGACGAATTGCACAATGAGCTCGTTGAGATGGCCGCCGAGAATGACGAGGCACTGATGGAACTGTACTTCGAAAAAGGCAGTTTGAGCGAAGACGAAATGCGCCAGGGCATCAAACTGGGCATGATCGACCGCAGCCTGTTCCCCATTTTCTGTACCGGAGCGAAACACAACATGGGTGTTGGCCGCCTGCTCGAATTCGTGGCCAACATCACCCCGTCGCCGGCCGAAGCCGTGGAGGTTCCGGAAATCACAGGCAAAGTTGTGAAAAAAGGAGAAGACGCCCCCGCATCGCTCATCGTCTTCAAAACAACCATTGAGCAACACGTAGGCGAAATCACTTACTTCAAGGTAATGAGCGGAACCGTTAAAGAGGGAATGGACTTGATTATCGCTAAAAATGGCAACAAGGAACGGATTTCTCAGCTGTTCGTATCGGCCGGAAAAAGCCGGACCAAGGTAGATGCCATGGTTGCCGGCGACATTGGCGCTACAGTAAAAATGAAAGATGTAGATGTCAACAACACCCTTAGCGAAAAGTCGGCCGGCTACAAGTTTGCCGAAATCGTGTTCCCAACTTCACGACACACCGTAGCCCTGAAAGCCGTTAATGAGGCCGATGATGAAAAGGTAAGCGAAAGCTTCCAAAAGCTGCATGACCAGGATCCAACCTACCTCGTGGAATATTCGAAAGAATTGAAGCAAATGCTGGTACACTGCCAGGGCGAATACCACCTGAACACCTTAAAATGGTTTTATACCAACGAATTCAAAATCGACATTGAATTTCTGAAACCAAAAATTCCATATCGCGAAACCATCACCAAAATGGCACAGGCGGACTACCGCCACAAAAAGCAATCGGGCGGTGCCGGGCAGTTTGGTGAAGTACATATGATTATTGAACCCTACATTGAAGGTGTTGACCCCAAAACGGTCGTAACCCTGAACGGAAAGGAACAAAAGCTGTCGATTCGCGACACCCAGGAATATCCGCTGTCGTGGGGTGGAAAACTGCTTTTCCACAACTGCATTGTGGGAGGTTCCATTGATGGACGCTTTCTCCCTGCCATTCTGAAAGGAATCATGGAAAAAATGGAAGAAGGGCCGCTCACCGGTTCGTATGCCCGCGACATCCGCGTGTATGTGTACGACGGCAAGATGCACCCGGTGGACTCCAACGAAATTTCGTTTAAACTGGCCGGACGCAATGCTTTCTCCAAAGCTTTTAAAGATGCCGCCCCGAAAATTCTGGAGCCCATTTACAACCTGGAAGTACTTGTACAAAGCGACCGAATGGGCGACGTCATGAGCGACCTGCAGGGACGCCGCGCCTTAATTATGGGTATGGGCAGCGAAAAGGGATTCGAAAAAATCAACGCTAAAGTTCCGCTCAAAGAAATGTATAAGTACATCACTGCGCTGAGCTCGATTACCCAGGGACGTGGAATTTTCTCGATCGCTTTTGACGGATATGAAAAAGTACCACAGGAAGTTCAGGATGAACTACTGGCCACTTATGCTGCCGAACAAGACGAAGATTAATAAAAAACCAATTCTAATCCTTTCATAACTAGTAAGCCAAACTATTGATGAAAGCACCCCGGATCAGCCAATCCGGGGTTTTTTGTTTTAAACACGAACCATTGGCTTCAAGAAAATCCAAATCGCACGAACTCCAATCGGAGCAGCCCGCATCCGAAAAACAATAGACTTCTTCCAAACTGGTGTTGGCAGGTAGGTAAAATTACCCATTGTGCTGAATCGCTTTGTGACTTAAGTTTATAAACTGAGATCGAACCATGGCGGACCAAGTTTCAATTCGAGACTTTTTCTTAAGTATTCGCTCCAAATATCTGTTTATAAACTAAAAAAAGAAGAATTTATGAAAAGGCACGTTTACTCTCTCAACAAAGGCATCGTCTTTATCTTATCATTTCTGATGCTTGGTCTTGTATTCAACAGCTGCGAAAAAACATATGATGAAGCTGTGACAAGCGAATTATCGCTCAAAAACCACCACATGATGGTTGATCCTTGCAAAGAGGTTTGTTTGGTAGCCGGACAGCACATGTATGTTGGTAACGTTACGGTAGGTGAAGATGGTGGTGATATCTATGTAACTTTCAATATCACCGAACCCGATGTCTACCTGCTGGAAACTCATGTTGATATTTTCCTCACTGAAGCGCAATTTAAAGCGGATAAAAAAATCAGCAACGGTGGTGCGATACCCGGAAAATTTGAATTCAAAAAATCGTGGAGCATGGGAGAAATGATGACCAGTTATACCGTCATGATTCCTGCCAGCTATGTTGACGAAGTTACTGATGGAGCCAATTGCTTCTTTATCGCCACACACGCCGCACTTTCGAATGGCGAAACCGCCTGGGGTGGCGTTTGCGACGAAACTGACAAAGGTGTTTCGTTAGGTAACGCAATGCAATTCCCCGGAAGAAACTGGTCTGTTTACTTTGAATTCTGCCTGGATGAATGTGAAACAACAATTGACTTCACCTACGCATGGGAAGACCTGAATGTAGATGGTCAAGAAGGCGTTGATGGCAATGATGGCGATTACAACGATTTAGTCATTAAGTCTGATGTCATCAAAACCATGAGCGAATTGAAGATCTCGTTCTATGCGTCTGCCAGAGGGGCATCCTATGACCACGCCTTCAAAATCAGAATTCCTAAAATGGGTATTGTTGACGGAATGAATGGTGTATTTGGAGAAGAAGCGATTTCAGAAGATGGCGATGACTACATCATCACCGTATTTGCCAGCACGAAGGCTCATCTTCCGCAGGAAAACATCAACCCTTACCCATTTGCAGCCAACACCGTAAGAACTGATACAGACTGTGAACCACACGCTACTGCTGAAATCACTATTTCTATTGATGGCGACTTTGATTTTGACCCGAACGAACCCTACTACCCATTCATTACTGTTCACCCGGGAACCGCCAATGCGTATGATCTGAACATTTGGGAGCTGGACATGCCCAACGGAGACACCTGGAAGGATGTTGGCGGAATAGAATATCCCAACGGAATCATCATTTCAGACGATTGGAAATGGCCATACGAAAAAACGCACATTACAGCCGCCTACTCCGGATTCAAAAGTATAACCGAAGGATGGGAACCCAATTGGGCGACTTTAACCGGCCCAAGCGAAGTTTTTGATGTTGTATGTGAATAATTATAAACCATAAATATTTTTGAACAATTCCCGATTTAGTTATTCGACAAAACCAAACAGGCAACCAAAAGCGGTTGCCTGTTTGCATTTATAGACTTTCCGTTATCTTTCAAACAGCTACCGCTTCCCAATCATTTTTCGAACCATTGACCTAAGCCTGTTGTCGAACCGTTTCGCTGCCAGGTACCGGCCAGTTCTAATTTTCAGCCGCTCATCAACCTTTTTTATTTGCGAAATGTACACCTTGTCAGCTGGCAGATGGATCAGGAAATTGGATAAAAACGCCTTCCATCTATTTTGCACGTGCCGGGTAGGCTGGCTCCAGTAGCGGCTAATTCCACCAAATGAGCCCACATCGCAAATATAAACTCCCTTCCGCAACAGGCTTTCAATCGCTACCGATACAAGCACTTCGTCGCCCTGATGATGAAACAATTTGTACTTTTCGAAGTAAACTTGTTGCCGCTGCTTGATTTCGTCAGCCAACTGTCCGTAAAACTCACGATCACCGCCGATAAACTCACCTCCGGCCCAAATGCCCAGAGAAGATTCGCCAGGCATCAGAATCTCCTTGTCTTGAATTAACCGATCCCTTCCATAAGCCGGATACCGCTGACTGGTTACATTATAATACACAGGAATACTGTTCTCAATACAATTCAATAAATTTTGAGGAATCGTATTCAGACATAACACATCGCTATCAATTAAAATCGCGTATTCTCCCTGATCTTCCCTCGACTTGAAATAATCAATCACATCAATTTTATAATGTGCCGAATAAAACTCAATATCTCTCGGAATTTTTAAACTAAACGGTATTTCAACCGCAGACAAACTGCGGGAATAACGCTCAATGTAATCTTTTTGATTGGTCAGGACAATCAGTTCCCTGGACGTAAAAAAAGCCAAGGAATTAGCCAAAACCTCACAACAGCGGATGTAGGTTTCGATTTGCTTCTCGAAATTACCTTTGATTCCATTGACTGAGACCGATTTCCGCTCTGTGTCAATGTATAGTAGTGTGTAAAACCGGAAATCTTTCATCTCTTCCTTTATATTTATTCAGATGTGTGCAAACCAAAAGCTCAGTTTTCATTGATTGAACGCTGCTCGTCAAGTACGCGCTGCATGATCTCTATCAATCTATTTTCAAACCGCTCCTGTGTAAATTCATTTTCATACCGCTGATAGCCTGCTTGTCCCATTCGATTGCGAAGGTCTTCGTCTTTAAGCAACAACTCCAACTTATCGGCCAGTGCACCCACATCACGCTGGGGTACCAGAAAGCCGGTCACACCATCCTCAACAATATCGGGAATACCACCTTCGAAGGTTGACACTACCGGCAAACGATATTGCATCGCTTCAGCATTTACCAATCCAAATGTTTCGGCATTGTAATAGGTTGGAAAAACAAAAAGATCGGCACTTTTAAAAACCCTATCCTTTTCCTGCCCAAACTTACTGCCTACGTAACTGACGTGCTCCTCTAAACCAAGAGAATGAATCATTTCATTGAGCTGGGTTCCGGAAATATCGCCATCGCCACCTGCAATGACACACTGAAAAGTGCAATTCCTATTTTTCAAAACAACACAGGCCTCCAACAAGACAATGATTCCTTTGGACTTAATTAAATTGGAGAGAAACAAAATTCGGGGAACCGCATTCGCTCTGGGCGCCACATCGCCAGCAACCCGCGCCACCCCATTCGGGCATATTTCAACCTGCTCCGGCGAGACATAAGCAGCAACGTCCGAAAAAAGCTGCCTGGACAGAATGATCACTTTGGAATCCTTAAAGGTAAAGCGAAACAACTTCCGAAAGAACGACGAGTTCTCCTTTTGCGCAAAACCTTTGTTGTGAAGATGATAAACCAGCGGAATTCGAAAAAGTTTCAGAAGAACGATTAACAAAAAATCTTTAAAAAATGCCGTTCCTGTGGTTGTCAACGCCAAATAGCAAACCTCAGGCTTCTTTTGAAGCAACACCTTGATCAATTGAAAAGAGATTTTCAAAGCCTTAAACAATTTTAGGAGCGACAGATTTCCTGAATCGTTTACCTCTTTTGACAACAACAGGTTAATGAAGCGCCCGTTGAACGCGTGGTTTATTTTTTCACTTTCTTTAATTGACAAGCCAACAATGGCTGATCCATGAATAGCAGGAGGAAGATGTAGCAGGAATAGAACGTCAGGCTTCATATTACACAAAATTGAATTTCTCGGCCAAACGCGACTTCAGTGAAAACTTTTCCCGGAACTCCCTGGCCAATGTGGGTTCCAGATTAGGCTTCGGATCGAAAACAAATTCAGTCTTCAATTCCTCATCCAATTTGGTTGAAAAGCGCCGGCTACTTTTTGTGTGCGTTGCTTCATCTCCAAATCCGATACTTTTCAATTTTGATTGACTGGGAAAAACAGTGATCAGATTGTTCTCAAATTGACAGTAGCCCAGCCGAATCGCCCAAGAGTCGAGGCGTCCATTCATCTGTTTCCAAAGCATGTAGGGCATATCCATGCCGCCGCGCATAAATTGTATTTGCCTTCGAATGTTCCACTTAAACGAATGATAGCTTTTCATTTCCCAGTCAACCAATTCCCAGCGATCTTTCCAAATCCCCCAGCCCCACGAAGCCGCCCGGTAGCCCAGGTAAAAGTCAGACTCATAATTTTTCAGAGATGGCAAATCCATCGTATAGCCCGAAATACTCATCATCTGCGGATGATCTTGATAGTAATCCAGTGCCTGATTGAGAAAATTCAGAAAGTTTGGTGTCGTAATCAAATCATCCTCTAAAACAATTACTTTACCATATTGCTTCACAACTCGGGAAACACCGGCGATAATTGAATTGGCCAAGCCCCGGTTGATGGGGGATTCTTCAATGGAAACAGACTGAAAACCAGAGATGGTCTTCAGGTAACGTCTGACTTCAGCGACCTTCGGGGCAACATCCGGATTTTTTGCACCGTCAGAAAAAACAAAAAGCTCACTCTTGCCGGACAGGTAATTCCGCTTCAAGGCTTCAACCGTTTGTTGAAGTTCTTCCGGTCGGTTATAAGTAAACAAACAAATTGGAGCAAGCATGTTTCTGGTTTTTTTTAACGCCGGATTGCGTTGGTACCTTTATTTTGAATGCCTAAAATACACAAATAAAACAGGAAAACACTATGGGGCCGATCCCTTTTAACATGAAGTCTATTTTTCGCGGAACAAATGGAAAAAACCATGCGCATTCCGGGTTTGGTCATCGCGTCCTTTAGCCTGAACCACGTAGTAATATACACCCGGGCTGGCATAGCGCCCGCCGATCTTCCCATCCCAGGCCGATTCGCTCACGGTAGATTCAAATCCCTGCACATTGTTGTTTTCCCACGAATGAATTTTCTTGCCCCAACGGTTAAAAATCTGGACATGAATCGACTGGAGCGACTGGTATTTGACAACAAACTCATCATTCAGACCATCGCCGTTGGGTGTAAACACATTGGGCACCTCAACCAAAGAACTGAGCGCAACAATATAGCTGTCAAGGTAAAACGTATCGCGACACGCAAAGTCATCCGAAAATTTGGTGGTGACCAACTTAACCTGGTAAGTCCCTGAATTTTCATAAACAAACACGGGGTTTTGATCAATTGCTGTTTGCAAAATGCTATCCTGAACAACCGTTCCGCCTTGTCCTTCGAGAATCATTTCATCCCGATCGCGAAAGAAAAACCATTCGTACTGATCGGCATTCAACGAAGTGCTGGTGAACGCCACCTCCAGTGGTGCTTCGCCTTCCATCGGACTGGCGGCAAAAGAAGCTGCCGTGACGACACTTTCATACAAAACACTCACTTCAACCTGGCAGTCAAAACGGTCATAAACAGTCAGCGTATATTCTGTATTTCGGGCAGGAGGCGAAAAGATTTGCGGGTTCAGCACGGCAGCTACCTGGTCGCCATCCGCAGTCCATCGTGTTTTTACATCCTTAAAAATCTGTCGTTCAGCACCGGTCGCCAAATCGTAATACACCAATTGCGCTTCTTCAAAAGCAGCCTGAACCTGGAAATAATCACAGGTTGATTCCGTAATTTCGGCAGTCGCTGTGTACCAACTGTTCATCACCCACGCGGTGTAAGTTTCGGTTGTTGCGCCTGCAGTCACTTCAACCCGATAGCCGCCACTTTCCAAATTGCTGATCGTTGATGTTGCTCCTCCTGAATTATCGGAAAGAAAAGGATCAAACAAACCCGTTCCTGAATTGTACTTCGTCCATTCAAAATTGGCACCAGCTCCACTTGCCGAGGTCGCCGTCAGCTGGCCGGCGTTTTGATCGGGAGCCGAACAAAAAATATGAATCAGATCTTGCGTGCCTGCACTATATTCTGTTGGAATTGACGCATCCGAATCAGCTGAAATCTGCGCACCAACTGTTATCGAAATAAAAAACGCAATCAATAAAAATAGAAGTTTAAGTGTCTGTTGTCGTTTCATCATCAAAATCAGCTTGAATTATATGACCTCACAATATTAACGTTTATAATTGATTTATCTTTTACCGACTTTCATTTTTTGCCCAATTCCTTTTTGTTGAAAACTAGGCCTACACAATACAGTAAAATAGGAAAATAGGTTATACTTTTGAAGCTGATTTTGAAACACTGTGATTGTGAATTATCTCGAAGAATTAAATCAAGCCCAAAGACAAGCAGTTGAAAATACCGACGGCCCTTCGCTGGTCATTGCCGGTGCAGGCTCCGGAAAGACTAGGGTGCTGACCTACCGCATTGCTCACCTGTTGAAACAAGGCGCGCGCCCGGGCAGCATTTTGTCGCTTACGTTTACCAACAAGGCAGCCAAAGAAATGAAAGAAAGGATTGCCAAAATTGTGGGCAATCAAACGGCCAGACACCTGTGGATGGGCACTTTTCACTCCATTTTTGCGCGTATTTTGCGGGTAGAGTCGGAAGTCCTTGGCTACCCGTCGAATTTTACGATTTACGATTCAGCTGATTCCAAAAGCCTGATAAAAACAATCATTAAAGAGTTCAAGCTCGATGATAAAACCTATAAACCCAACGTGGTTTCGAGCCGGATATCCGCTGCAAAAAACAGCCTGATTACCCCGGCAGCCTATGCCACCAATGCCCAGGTCAGAGAATATGACATGAGCATCCGGATGCCGCGCATTGCCGAAATTTACAAGGAATATGCCCGCCGCTGTTTTTTAGCCGGCGCCATGGATTTTGACGATTTATTGCTGAAAACCAACATCTTGTTCCGCGACAACAAAGCAATTCTTCAGAAATACCAGCAACAGTTTGATTATATTTTGGTAGATGAGTACCAGGACACCAATTTTGCCCAGTACCTGATTGTGAAAAACCTGGCAGCTACCCACCAAAACCTTTGCGTGGTGGGCGACGATGCGCAAAGCATCTACTCCTTCCGTGGTGCCCGGATTGAAAATATTCTGAATTTTCAGAAAGATTACCCCAAGCACCAGGTTTACAAGTTGGAACAAAATTATCGATCCACACAAACCATTGTGAATGCAGCCAACAGTGTGATTCAAAAAAATAAGCGACAGTTGCAGAAACGTGTTTTTTCTGAAAATGCCGAGGGCAACCCGATCAAAGTATTTTCGGCCTTGACCGACAATGAAGAAGGTTATTTGGTTGCCAATGAAATTACAGAAACCCGCATGCGACATCATTATCGCTACGAAGACTATGCGATTCTGTACCGTACCAACGCCCAGTCGCGGATTTTTGAAGAATCGCTTCGGAAACGAAATATTCCTTACAAAATTTATGGCGGCCTATCCTTTTACCAGCGCAAGGAAATCAAAGACTTGCTGTCCTATTTCCGGGTGGTAATCAACCCCAAAGACAACGAAGCCGTGAAGCGGATTATCAATTATCCGGCGCGCGGTATTGGGGCCACCACGCTTACTAAGCTTGAACAGGCGGCCACAGCCACAGGCGTGAGCATCTTCGAAATTGTTGAGCAAAGCGCCACCATCAATCATGCTGGACTTAACAAAGGGACAATCGGAAAAGTGATGCAATTTGTGGGCCTCATCAAACAATTTCAGGAAAAAATCGATTTGAATGATGCTTACGAAATGGCCAGCGAAATTGCCACCCAAACCAGCATCATTAAGGACCTGTACAAAGATCAAACACCGGAAGGGCTGAGCCGTTTTGAGAATATCCAGGAATTGCTGAACGGGATTCAGGAATTCTCCATCAATGCGAAAGAAGAAGGCCAACCCAACCTGCTGGCCAACTTTATGGAAGACGTGGCCCTGCTCACCGATCAGGATTCGGAGAAAGACGAAGACCGGGATAAGGTCACCCTCATGACCATCCATTCAGCCAAGGGATTGGAGTTTAAAAATGTATTTATTGTGGGGGTTGAAGAAAACCTGTTTCCTTCGAGCCAGTTTGGCAACATTACACCCGAAGCCTTTGAAGAAGAACGACGCCTGTTTTATGTGGCCATTACCCGCGCCGAGGAAAATGCCTACTTGAGTTTTGCGCGTCAGCGATATCGTTGGGGGAAACTGGATTTCTGTAACCCCAGCCGTTTCATTGCCGATGTCGATCCCCAGTTTCTCGATTTGCCCGATGCTGACGGTTTCGATTTTGACGAAATCCCGACCGAAGGTAAAGCCATTCAGAAACAAACATTTGGCAAGCCAACCGCAGCCGGACGACGCCCTCAAGCCGCCGACCAGCCAGGCATGAACCAGAAACTCATCCAGTTGCGTCAAGCAAAAAAACAGGCGCAAAACTTCGACGGCGATGACCCACGCGACATTCAAACGGGCATGACCGTTGAACACCAGCGCTTTGGCAAAGGTAAAGTTCAGCAAATTGAAGGCAGTTTCCCAAATTTGAAGGCCACCGTATTTTTTCCAAATGCCGGCCAAAAACAATTGCTCTTAAAATTCGCCAAATTAAGAATTGTGCAATAGTTCACCTTCTCCGTAGTGAATAACAAGCATACAATCAAGAATATCGAAAATAAATTTGCCAACAAAATATTTTCACTTAGCTTTGCAAACAGAGAAAATCTACTCCACTTCGGATGATCGGCTGAATTACCGAATGATATACAACCTTGATTGACACAAAAGTTTATTAGATATTTTTTAAATGGATTACAATTCGAATCGTAAAAAATTACCCCTGCCAGAGTATGGGCGTAATATCCAAAATATGGTCGATCACATCATGACCATTGAAGACCGTGAAGAACGCAATTTGGCTGCTCAAACCATTATTGATATAATGGGAAATTTGTATCCCTACCTTCGCGACATTAATGATTTCAAGCACAAATTGTGGGATCACCTGGCCATTATGGCTGGTTTTAATTTGGATATCGATTATCCTTACGACCCGCCCAAACCGGAAACATTTCAGGAACCACCTAAAAAAGTTCCCTACTCCAGCAACCACATCAAATTACGTTACTACGGAAAAACGATTGAAGAAATGGTGGAGAAAGCAGCAGAATACGAAAGTGGCGAAGAAAAAGAAGTCCTGATTAAGCTGCTGGCCAACCACATGAAAAAATCGTACCTCACCTGGAACAAAGATGCGGTGGATGACGAAAAAATTTACAAAGACCTGGAGCTGCTTTCAAAAGGAAGAATAAAAAGAGAAGGATTGGAATTAGCGGAAACACGCGACATCCTTTTTCGTTCGGCTCCACGCAAAAAACAAAATACAGGCCCCGGCCGTGGCCCTAAAAAACACCGCAAGAACGACTAATACTTTTCATCGGGATGGCAACATTTCAAATTAATGGCGGCAAAAAACTGAGTGGTACGCTTCAGCCTCAGGGCGCTAAAAATGAAGCCCTTCAAATCATCTGTGCAACACTTTTAACCTCCGATCCGGTATCAATCAGCAACATTCCTGAAATAAGGGATGTGATGAAGCTGATTGAAATTCTTGGCGAGCTGGGAGTAAAAACCACGCGCCTGAAAAAGGGAGAATACCAATTTCAGGCAGACCAGGTTGATTTGGAACACCTCAAGTCAGAACAATTTGCTCAACAAGCAGCCAGCTTGCGTGGATCCATCATGATCGTCGGTCCTCTGCTGGCCCGCTTCGGACAGGCGCTGATTCCTCAGCCGGGAGGCGATAAAATTGGACGACGAAGACTGGACACCCACTTTGTCGGACTTCAAAAGCTGGGCGCCGAATTTACTTACGAAGCAGATCAGCATTTTTATCAAGTCATAGCCAAAAAACTGAAGGGTGCCTACATGTTGCTTGATGAAGCTTCAGTTACCGGAACAGCCAACATCTTGATGGCTTCCGTTAGGGCCGAAGGAATCACCACCATATACAACGCCGCCTGTGAACCCTATTTGCAGCAACTATGCAAAATGCTGGTTTCGATGGGTGCCAAAATTGACGGTATTGGCTCCAACTTGTTACGTATTGAAGGGGTAAACGAACTGACCGGCTGCAAACATACCATCTTGCCTGACATGATTGAAGTGGGCAGTTTTATTGGCCTTGCTGCCATGACCGGATCGGAAATCACCATTCCGAGCGCAGGAGTTGAACACCTGGGAATCATTCCCGAAGCCTTTAAACGGCTTGGCATCCAATTGCAAATTCAGGGCGATGATATTTTTATTCCAGCGCAAAATGAATATGAAATTGAAACGTTTATCGACGGATCGATTATGAATATTTCTGATGCCCCCTGGCCTGGTTTGACCCCCGACTTGCTGAGCATTTTTTTGGTTGTCGCCACACAAGCCAATGGCAGCGTTCTCATTCACCAAAAAATGTTTGAAAGCCGCCTGTTTTTTGTTGATAAATTGATCGACATGGGCGCACAAATTATCCTTTGCGATCCGCACCGCGCAACCGTGATCGGACTGAATAAAAAACACATGCTTCGGGGAACAACCATGTCATCGCCCGATATTCGTGCGGGAGTGGCTTTGCTCATCGCTGCCCTTTCGGCTAAGGGTAAAAGTGAAATTTTCAACATCGAACAAATTGACCGCGGCTACGAAGCCATTGACCAGCGCCTGCAGGGCATTGGAGCCGACATTAAGCGGGTGAATTAAAACACAAGCCCCGTTCAGTTTGTTAATATTTTCAAAAATCAAGACTCAACTTCCTTGCATGTACTCATTTTTACTATTATTGAGCTCGATTTATTTTAACAAAGTTTGAAACAGATGAAACAGAAATTTTTTATAGCACTGGCCTTGGTCTTTGGTTTGACCATCCAGTCGAAAGCAGGAGATGATGTCAAAATTGGACTGCAAATTGGCAACAAAGCCCCTGAAATAGCAGAACAATCTGTCGATGGCAAAGAATTAAAACTGTCGTCACTCGAAGGCAAAATGGTATTGATTGATTTTTGGGCTTCCTGGTGTGGCCCTTGCCGTCGCGAAAATCCGGCAGTAGTTGCAGCCTACAAAGAATTCAAAGATAAAAAATTCAAAAACGGCAATGGCTTCACCGTATTTGGGGTTTCGCTCGATAAAAACAAAGCAGCCTGGGAACAAGCCATCCAGGATGATCAGCTGAGCTGGGACTACCATGTCTCCGATTTAAAAGGGTGGCATGCCAAGTATGCGGCGGTTTACGGAGTTCGTGGTATTCCGGCAAACTTTTTAATCGATGGCAACGGCGTTATTGTCGCCAAGAATTTGCGCGGAGCAGCACTGGAAAATGCACTGGAGCAATTATTAAAATAAGATTATAAATTTCAGTTCACCGGAAGGTAGCACACACGTGCTGCCTTTCTTTTTTTAATTTTGTCAGCAATTTGCAATCCGGGTGTGCCAAATTGTCCCGTTGCAGGCAATGGCAACATATTTGTAAACCTCAATCCGATAATATAAAACGTGAAAAAAATGGCAGAAGAAAAGATTAAAAACGAACAAGAGCAAGCAAGTGAAACGGAACTAAAAGAGAACGCGGCTCAAAAACAACAAGACAAAACTGCTGAAAAAGATACCGACACCAAGAAGGCAAAAGCCAAGAAAGAGAATAAAAAGTCGAAACAGGAAGAAAACACGGAAAAGATAGAAGCATTGGGAAACGAACTACTGGAACTGAAAGACAAGCACATTCGACTGCAGGCCGAATTTGATAACTACCGCAAGCGGACCATGAAAGAAAAAATGGAGCTGATCAAGTCGGGTGGCGAAGGTGTAATTGTCAACATTTTGCCGGTAATCGACGACTTTGAGCGCGCACTCATGGCTTTCAGCAACATGAAAGACGATGATCCGTTAAAGCAGGGCATCAATTTGATCTATAGTAAATTCAAAGAATTCCTGAAGCAAAACGGAATTTCTGAAATCGAGGCCATAGAGAAAGATTTTGACACCGATCTGCACGAAGCGGTCACTAAAATTCCCGCTCCAAAAGAAGAGTTGAAGGGGAAAGTGGTCGATGTAATTCAGAAAGGTTACCTCATGAACGATAAGGTCATTCGCTTTTCAAAAGTGGTGATTGGCGAATAGACAAAAAAAGTAAGTATGACAAAAAGAGATTTTTACGAAATTTTAGAAGTAAGTAAAAACGCTTCGCCCGAGGAAATTAAGAAGGCTTACCGAAAAAAAGCCATCCAATATCACCCGGATAAAAACCCAGGCAATAAGGAAGCTGAAGAAAAATTCAAAGAAGCTGCCGAAGCCTACGAGGTTTTGAGCAATCCGCAGAAAAAACAACGGTACGACCAGTTTGGCCATGCCGGCGTTGGTGGAGCTGGAGGTGGCGGTGGATTCAGCCAGCACGACATGTCCATGGATGACATCTTCTCCATGTTTGGCGACATTTTCGGCGGAGGTGGTTTTGGCGGTGGATTTGGTGGATTCGGCGGTGGCTCCAGGGGAGGCGGCAGACGAGTACATCGCGGATCGGATTTACGCGTAAAAGTCACGCTTTCGCTTCAAGAAGTTGCCAATGGTGTTGAGAAGAAACTCAAACTCAAAAAATACAAGGCCTGCGACACCTGTCATGGAACCGGAGCCCAGGGAGGCAACGATTACACCACCTGTTCAACCTGTCGCGGAAGCGGTCATGTGACACGGGTAACAAACACCTTGCTCGGGCAAATGCAAACCACGGCTACCTGCCCCAGCTGTAACGGCGAAGGCCAAATCATTAAAAACAAATGTAGCGCCTGTGCCGGCGAAGGTGTTGTGCGCGACGAAGAAGTGGTGAGCATCAAAATTCCGGCTGGCGTGGCCGAAGGCATGCAGCTCAACGTTTCGGGTAAAGGTAATGCCGGCCGTCGTGGTGGCTTGAATGGCGACCTACTGGTGATTATTACAGAGGAAAACCATCCGGATTTGATTCGCGATGGCAACAATTTAATTTACAATCTTTTTCTAAGCCTGCCCGATTTTGCCTTGGGAACAACAGCTGAAATACCAACGGTTGAAAGCAAGGTGAAAGTAAAAATTGAAGCCGGCACACAACCCGAAAAAATTCTGCGCTTGCGAGGAAAAGGCCTGCCCGATGTAAATGGCTATGGAAAAGGCGATTTACTCGTTCGCATTCATGCGTGGGCGCCAAAGAATATTTCGGCCGAAGAACGCAAAATGCTGGAGAAATTACAGGAATCACCCAACTTCAAGCACACGCCCGGAGCGGGTGACAAAAACTTTTTTGAGAAGATGAAAAACATCTTTGAATAAATACGCCTGATTATCAACAAAGAAAGCGGCTTTCCCTGAAAGGCCGCTTTCTTTTTTTTCCGGTAGAAGTTAACAGAGCTTACCAATCCATTTTAATCACTTCGCTACCAGCCAGCAGAAACGCTCCGGTACCGTACACTTCCCAGCTGTCGTTGGTAAAGTTGGCACGCGGATCGGCTCCAATAGGCTGCGTCCAGCCAACATGCCCATCTGGTTGAATCAAGCCATTCAGTCCAATCCAGGCCTTCTCTACGACTGGTTGATATTCCGATTTTTCAAGTAAGCCATTGTTCACGCCCCAAGCCAAAGCATAAGTGAAGAATCCGGACCCACTCGCCTCGCCTCCTGGATAGGATTTTGGATCCAACAAACTGGCGCGCCAAAGTCCATCGTCTTGTTGAAGCGATTTAATCCTTTCCGCCATTTTCAAAAACTGATCCTCATAAAAGGCCCGGTTTTCGTAGTCCGCAGGCAATTCATCCAACACACGAACCAAGCCGCCCATCACCCAGCCATTGCCACGCGACCAAAATATCTTTTCACCATTGGCTTCAGTTTTTGGCTCTTTCCAATTGGTCTGATACATCATATCGCGGGCATACAGATTCTCTTCTTTGTCGAAAAGCAAATCGTAGGTTTCCCGAAATAGCTTGTCGCTAAATTCAAGGTATTTCGGTTCGTCCAAGGTCACCCCTAATTTAACCAAAGCTGGCGGAGCCATAAACAAGGCATCGCACCACCACCAGGTAATTGGACGAATCTCACCGGTCTTATAAGGGGTTGCTATCATTTCGTCCACCGTTTTGCGGAAAGGCTCAATCATTTTCTGATCCTTTTCAACCCGGTACAAATCGATATAGGTTTGACAAATCGCATGATCGTCGGCATGTTGCAAACGCGGCCCGGGCTTCCACTCGTTCGCTTCGCCCATGTCAATCATCGCATTCCACAGCCTTTTTTTACCCGTCGTTTCCCAGGCAGCAAAAACTCCGGCGTAGAAAGCCCCATTAGTCCAGTCATACAGCTCATGCTTCGGATTTTTCAGCTGCCAATAAGCAGCCTTATTCATGGTTCTTTTAATGTGATTCGACTTAAAGAATTTGTTTGTATTTTGTGCGGTTAGGCTTGCTGCAAACAATGTCAGCAATAAAAAGGAAAGGAGTTTTTTCATAACAAATTGGAATTAGGGTTCATCAAGTTTTTCAAAAATAACAAATTAAGGCAATCGATTGCTGTGTGAACTTAAAATTAAAAAATGAATAATTATTCACCCTGAAATAATAATTTGTCAGTATTGCGTTTGGTACACTTTCATTTTATCGCTATACTTGCAGCTCAAAACGAAAACGAAATGAATAACAAACTTGGACATTACGGCCATCATCATCACTTCCTATTTACTGGTAGGCCGTAATTCTTTTGTTTTGTTTTAAAAATATTAACCCAAAGAAGGCTTACCGAAAGGTAGGCCTTTTTTATTGAACTTAAAATAATATGACACAGTTGAGAATTGCAATCCAGACAAAAGGCAGGCTAAACGAAGATTCCATGCAACTCATGGAAGAAGCCGGAATAAAAATCAACCTCGGAAGACGGAAGCTTTTGGCGGCCGCCAAGAATTTCCCTCTCGAAGTACTCTTTCTTCGTGATGATGATATCCCGCAAGCCGTAGCCGACCAGGTGGCCGACATTGGCATTGTTGGCGAAAATGAAATGCTGGAGAAGAAGGAAAACGTTAAAATCATCAAACGACTGGGTTTCAGCAAGTGCCGTTTGAGTCTGGCCATTCCAAAATCGGAAGACTATCAGGGAATTGAGTGGTTCAACGGGAAAAAGATTGCCACATCGTATCCGGTTATTTTGAAGGATTTTCTGGATAAAAATAAGGTTACAGCCGATATTCACGTCATCTCCGGATCCGTGGAAATTGCACCCGGCATTGGTTTGGCCGATGCTATTTTCGACATCGTGAGCTCCGGTTCGACGCTGGTTTCGAACCGGTTAAAGGAAGTGGAAGTTGCGCTGTATTCCGAAGCGGTTTTGGTTGCTCCCGAAAACCTATCTCCCGAAAAGCAAGCCATTGTTGATGAAATGATCTTCCGCATGGAATCGGTTGAGCGAGCCAAAGGTAAGAAGTACATTTTGCTGAACTCGCCCAACGACAAGATTCAGGAAATCTCGGCAATTCTGCCGGGAATGAAAAGCCCGACCGTAACGCCATTGGCCGAAGAGGGTTGGAGTTCGCTGCACTCGGTCATTGCCGAAAACGATTTTTGGGAAATCATTGGCAAACTGAAAGCTGCCGGCGCACAGGGCATTTTGGTTGTCCCCATTGAAAAGATGATTTTTTAGTCCACCTCTCCAAGGACCATTCGAACGACAGAAATTTTCAATTCAAATACTAAGGCATGAAACGTTACTTAAATCCCGATAAAGCAAGCTGGCCGCAGATTCTTGAACGGCCGCTGTTCAATGCAGCAGACCTGACCGGAAAAGTCAAGGCCATTCTCGATGAAATCAAATCGGATGGCCTGCCGGCTATTCAAAAATTTACCGAGCAGTTTGATGGAGTTGCCATCCGCGAGTTTGCCGTAACCGAGGCAGAAATTGCAGAGGCCAGCCAATTGGTCGATGCAGAGCTGAAAGCAGCCATTGAAATTGCCGCTTCGAACATCCAGCGGTTTCATGCCAGCCAGGTCACGGAGTTGAGAAAGATTGAAACCAGCCCCGGCATTGTTTGCTGGCAAAAAGCAGTGGGCATCGAAAAGGTCGGATTATACATTCCAGGCGGATCGGCGCCGCTTTTTTCCACTGTGCTCATGTTGGGAATTCCGGCCAAAATTGCCGGCTGCAGCGAGATCGTTTTATGCACCCCGCCAAACAAGGAGGGGAAAATTCATCCGGCTATTCTATTTGCCGCGCAACTGGTGGGGGTCACCAAAATCTTCAAACTCGGAGGCGTTCAGGCCATCGGTGCATTGGCTTACGGTGCCGGATCAGTTCCAAAAGTGTCGAAGATATTTGGTCCGGGCAACCAATATGTGATGGCCGCCAAACAATTGGTTAGCATCGCTGACGCGGCCATTGATATGCCGGCCGGCCCATCCGAAGTAGCCGTTATGGCCGATGAATCAGCCAACCCTGCTTTTATTGCTTCCGACCTGCTTTCGCAAGCCGAACACGGACCAGACTCGCAGGTGGTTTTGGTTTGCAATTCTGAAAAGCTGGTGGATGAAGTTGAAGCGGCACTGGCCAAACAATTGGCCGAACTGAGTCGAACGGAAATTGCCACAAAAGCGCTGGATCATAGTGTAGCGATTGTTGTCAACAGCGAAGACGAAATGGTTGAAATGATCAACGAATATGCGCCCGAACACTTGATCATCTCCATGAATAAATACCTGGAAGTGGCTGAAAAAATTGTGAATGCCGGCTCGATCTTTCTGGGAAATTACACCCCCGAAAGCGCTGGTGATTACGCTTCGGGAACCAACCACACTTTGCCAACCAATGGCTGGGCGCGTTCCTTTAGCGGTGTTAACCTGGACAGTTTCATCCGAAAAATCACCTTTCAGGAAATCACCAAAGACGGTATTCAAAACCTGGGCCCGGTCATTGAAAAGATGGCCGCAGCCGAACAATTGGACGCGCACAAAAATGCGGTCAGTTTGAGATTAAAAAGCTTGGAATAGTCACCGGCCTTTTTCCTCCCCTGCAAAGGGGAGGTGTCCCGATTTATCGGAACGGAGGGGTCAACTTGCAAACATTATGAACTTAGACAAACTCATACGTACCAACATCAAAAACCTGAAACCCTATTCATCAGCCCGTGATGAATACACTGGCGAAGCCATGGTTTTTCTCGATGCCAACGAAAATCCGTTCAACGAACCCTACAACCGCTACCCGGATCCGTTACAAAGAAAAGTGAAAGAAAAAGTTGCTGCGATCAAAGGCTGTGAGCCCTCACAAATTTTCCTCGGAAATGGAAGTGATGAACCGATCGACCTGCTTTTCCGCGCATTTTGTGAGCCCGGACGAGACAACATGGTGACGATGGATCCAACTTATGGCATGTACCAGGTTTCGGCCGATATCAACAACGTGGAAGTTCGAAAAGTTAAACTAAATCCTGATTACAGTTTTTCGGCTGATGCACTGCTGGAAAAAACGGATAACCAAACCAAACTGATTTTCATCTGCTCACCCAACAACCCCACCGGCAATTTGCTCGATAAAAGCGAAATGACCAAACTCATCCAAAGCTTTTCAGGATTGGTGATTGTTGATGAAGCGTACATTGACTTTGCCCCCGGGGCTAGTTTGTTATCCGAATTGAATCAATACGACAACCTCGTTATTCTTCAAACCTTTTCCAAGGCATGGGGCATGGCCGGAATACGCCTGGGAATGGCTTTTGCCAGTCCGGAAATCATCCGAATCTTCAACAAAATCAAGTATCCGTACAACATCAACATGCTCACGCAGCAAAAAGCGCTGGAACTAATTGAGCAGGAAGCCGACAAAAACCAATGGGTGGACTTACTGATTGACGAGCGAAAAAAACTGGCCGAACAACTCAACAGCTTCCCGTTTGTTGTAAAGGTGTTCCCTTCTGACGCGAACTTTTTGCTGGTAAAAATGCATGATGCCCGCGGAATTTATGATTTCCTGGTTGAAAAAGGCATCATTGTCCGGGACCGCTCGAAAGTAGTGCTCTGCGACGACAGCCTTCGCATAACGGTGGGAAGCAAAGAAGAAAATGAGATATTGTTGGAGAAGCTGAACGAACTGATTTGAAAAAAGAAATATCCAATGAAGAATATTCAATAATAGAAATCTATTTTTCAAAAGTATAGAAACAGCTAAAAAACTAAAATAAGAAACACTGAACAAGAAATAAGGAACAAGAAAGTTGCCTGTTGGAATTTCCTGATTCCTTATTCCTTATTTCATGTTCGATATTTACTCATTTATGAAAAAGGCACTATTTATCGACCGCGACGGCACACTGATTCGTGAGCCCGAAGACGAACAAATTGACTCGCTGGAAAAGCTGGAGTTTCTTCCCGGTGTTTTCCGCAACATGCATTTCATTGCCAAAAACCTGGACTACGAATTGGTAATGGTCACCAACCAGGACGGATTGGGAACCGATTCCTTCCCGGAGGAAACTTTTTGGCCGGCTCACAACAAAATGCTTCAGGCTTTTGAAAACGAGGGTGTTGTTTTTAAAGATATCCTCATCGACCGAAGCTTCCCTGAAGATAACGCACCAACACGTAAACCACGAACCGGCTTGATGGGAAAATACCTGAGCGGTGGTTACGACCTCACCAACAGTTATGTCATCGGTGATCGCCTGACAGATATCGAACTGGCAAAAAACCTCGGCGCAAAAGGCATTCTGATCAATGACGGTTCGCTGACCGATGAGCTGAAAAAGCAGGGGCTGGAATCCTATTGCACACTGATCACCACCAGTTGGGATGAAATTTACGCGCGCATTGCGGCTCCCGAGCGGACAGCCAAAGTGGAACGCAACACCAAGGAAACCCAAATCAAAATTGAGCTCAACCTGGACGGCACCGGAAAAGGCAACATCAGCACAGGACTGCACTTTTTTGACCACATGCTTGACCAGATTGCCCGCCACGCCGGCGTTGACCTGACCATCCAGGTGAACGGCGATTTGCAGGTTGATGAGCACCATACCATTGAAGATACCGGGCTGGCATTGGGAGAAGCTTTCAAGCTGGCGTTGGGCGACAAGCGCGGCATTGAGCGCTATGGCTACAGCCTGCCCATGGATGACTGCCTGGCACAGGTTGCCCTCGATTTTGGCGGCCGCCCCTGGATTGTTTGGGATGCGGCATTTAAGCGCGAAAAAGTAGGCGACATGCCCACCGAAATGTTCTTTCACTTTTTCAAATCATTTTCCGACACTTCGCTTTCAAACATCAACATCAAAGCCGAAGGTGACAATGAACACCATAAAATTGAGGGGATCTTTAAAGCCCTGGCCCGCGCCATTAAAATGGCCATTAAAAAAGATGTGTTTAACTTTGAACTGCCTTCAACCAAAGGCGCATTATAGTTTTTTAACCACAGAGAGCACGAAGTTTTTTCACTAAGGTCACTAAGAAATGCTAAGCAGAGAAGATATTTTCAAATTAATACTGGATTGTGCTTTTAAAGTACATTCCGCGCTAGGCCCCGGCCTGCTTGAAAATGCCTATGAAGAATGCCTGATGTATGAACTCATCGAGTCGGGTTTAAAGGTAGAACGGCAAAAACCGCTGCCACTAATCTACAAAGAAGTAAAACTTGACGCTGGCTACCGTGTTGATTTGTTGGTTGAAGATTGTATCATCATTGAAGTGAAAGCGGTTGACGACTTATCTCACATTCATTTGGCACAAATTCTAACTTATTTAAAACTATCAAAATACAAGCTCGGGCTCTTGGTGAACTTCAACGTAAAACTTCTCAAGCATGGGATAAAACGTGTGATCCTATGAATTTACAACCAGGAGTTGGAATTGTGAATCAAATAACTTCGTGTACTTTGTGAAAAAACTTAGTGCCCTTTGTGGTAAAAAATTAACAAAAATGAAAAGCATTAAACCCTTACGCGAGAAGAAAAATACAGCCATTCTGTTGATTCACTGCCCCGACCGGCAGGGAATACTGGCTACTGTTACCGAGTTTCTGAACAAGAACAACGGAAACATCATCAACCTGGATCAGCATGTTGATCGGGTGGAGAAGATTTTTTACATGCGTGTGGAATGGGAGCTGAAGGATTTTGCCATTCCATCCGAAAAAATTGGCGAGTATTTCGATACGCTGATTGGCTCAAAACTGGAAATGAACTGGAAACTTTATTTTTCCGAAGACATTCCGCGCATGGCCATTTTTGTGTCCAAGATGTCGCATTGCCTCTTCGATATTTTGTCGCGCTACACAGCCGGCGAGTGGGATGTAAAGATCCCGGTCATCGTCAGCAACCACGAAACCATGCGCCCCGTGGCCGAACGATTTGGCATTGCCTTCGAATACATTCCCGTAACAGCCGATAATAAAGCCGAGCAGGAAGCTGCAGAACTGGCCTTACTCAAAAAACACAAAATCGATTTTGTGGTGCTGGCCCGTTACATGCAAATTTTGTCGAAAGACTTTGTTTCGCATTACCCGAACAAGATCATCAACATCCACCACTCTTTTCTTCCAGCCTTTGCCGGAGCCAAGCCCTACCACGCCGCACATGCCCGTGGTGTCAAACTAATTGGTGCCACCAGCCACTATGTCACCAGCGATTTGGACGCCGGCCCCATCATTGAACAGGGCGTAACGCAGTGCAGCCATGTGGACACCATTAAAAGCCTGATCCGGAAAGGCCGCGACCTGGAAAAAATTGTGCTGTCAAACGCCGTGTTTAAACATTTGCAGCGCAAAGTGCTCGTGTACAATAACCGAACGGTCGTTTTCAATTAAAAATAGAACGTATGAAATATTTGATCATTCTGTTTATTTTCCTGACACACGCACTCCACGCGCAAGTTTTGGATAAGGAGGTCCCGGCGGACTACGGCTACATCGTCAAAATTGGTCAGCAGGCACCTGATTTTACAACCGTAACAGCCGATGGCGAAACCGTCCGGCTTGCTGATTTCAAAGGAAAAGTCATCATGCTCCAGTTCACTGCAAGCTGGTGTGGCGTTTGCCGAAAAGAAATGCCGCACATAGAAAAGGAAATTTGGCAGAAGCACAAAGACAATCCGAACTTTGCCTTGTTTGGTATTGATTTGGATGAACCGAAAGAAAAAGTGCAAAAATTTGCCCAAGACATACCGGTTACCTATCCTCTTCTGTTAGATCCAAAGGGCGGCATCTTTTACAGCTATGCCGAAAAGGGAGCCGGCGTAACCCGCAATGTCATCATCGACAAAAGCGGGAAAATTGTTTTTATGACAAGGTTGTACAAAGAGGAAGAATTCAACGAAATGAAGGGCGTCATTGAGAAGCTACTGGATGAGTAAATACCATAATACTAAAGAATGAACATCGTCATCATCAAATACAACGCAGGCAACATCGAATCGGTCAGCAATGCCTTGCTCCGCCTGGGAATTCAAGCTAAAATCACCGGCGATCACCAGAAGATTAAGGCTGCCGACAAAGTGATTTTCCCTGGAGTGGGCGAAGCCAGCACGACCATGGCCTACCTAAAAAAAGAAGGATTGGATCAACTCATTCCATCCTTGAAACAACCGGTATTGGGCATATGCCTGGGATTGCAATTGATGTGCAGCCACTCCGAAGAAGGCAACACGCCTTGCCTGGGTATTTTTGAGGAAAAAGTAAAACGATTTATTCCTGAACCGGGCATGGAATTCGTAACCAAAGTGCCACACATGGGATGGAACACCATCTCAAAATTGAACAGCAAGCTATTTGATGGATCGTTGGACAACCAATTTGTCTACTTTGTGCATTCGTTTTACGCCACAGTTGGCGAGCACACGGCGGCGGTTGGCGATTACATCAACCCATTCAGCGCGGCCCTGCATAAAGGTAATTTTTACGCCACCCAGTTTCACCCCGAAAAAAGCGGACCGGTTGGCGCGAGAATATTAGAGAATTTTTTGAAATTGTAAGAATTAAGTGCATAAGTGCTCGTGTACATCAGTACATGAGGAAAATCAATCGACTTATGTACTCATGAACTTTGTACTTATGAGCAATAAAATAACCATCATCCCAGCCATCGACCTCATTGACGCCAAATGCGTCCGACTGTCGCAAGGCGATTACAACCAAAAGACCGTGTACAACGAAAACCCGTTGGAAGTCGCGAAGATGTTTGAAGATGCCGGAATCACGCGTTTGCATTTAGTCGATTTAGACGGAGCAAAAGCCAAGCACATTGTGAACTACAAGGTTTTAGAAACTATTGCCGGAAAAACCAATTTGATTGTTGACTTTGGCGGTGGATTAAAAACCGACGACGACCTGAAAATCGCTTTCGAGAGCGGTGCGCAAATGGTTACCGGTGGCAGCATCGCCGTAAAAGACCGCGAAACTTTTTTAAGTTGGATCGAAACTTATGGAGCCGAAAAAATTATTCTGGGTGCCGATGCCAAAGACAAAATGATCGCCGTGAGTGGTTGGCAGGAGGTTTCGGAATTGTCCATTCTCGAGTTTATTGAAAGTTACACCAGCCAGGGAATTCAGAAAGTAATTTCGACCGACATTGCCCGCGATGGCATGCTCACCGGCCCCAGCATCGATTTGTACAAAGAAATCATGGACCGATTTGAAGGACTGGAACTGATTGCCAGTGGCGGCATCGCCTCCATGAAAGACATCCACGAACTCAACGAAATGGGCGTTCCCGGCGTCATCACCGGAAAAGCGATTTATGAGAATAAGATAAGTTTGAAGGAGATTGAAAAGTACATCAGTGCATAAGTACATAAGGAAAAACTTACCCCCACTGATGTATTCCTGAACTGAGAACAGACATACTTTAATTTGGAATTTGAAACCTGGAATTTGGAATTTAAAACATGCTAGCAAAACGAATCATACCATGCCTGGATATTAAAGACGGCCAGACCGTGAAGGGCGTAAACTTTGTCAACATACAAACCGTGGGAGACCCGGTAGAACTGGGCGCACTGTATGCCGAACAAGGAGCCGACGAGCTGGTTTTCCTCGACATCACGGCTACCCACGAAGGGCGAAAAACCTTTGTGGAATTGGTGAAACGCATTGCCCGCGAATTGAACATCCCGTTCACTGTGGGTGGTGGAATTAGCGAAATCAAAGATGCCGAAGCGTTGCTCAGTGCCGGAGCCGACAAAGTGAGCATCAATTCATCAGCAGTGCGTAACCCGCAACTGATTAATGATCTGGCTCTGAATTTCGGAACCCAGTTCGTGGTTGTGGCGATTGATGCCAAAAACTACGATGGGCACTGGACCGTAACCGTTAATGGCGGCCGCATTCCAACCGACAAGGAACTGTTTAGCTGGGCCAAAGAAGCCGAAGACCGCGGTGCCGGCGAAATTCTGTTCACCTCAATGGACCACGACGGGACAAAGGGAGGCTTTGCAAATGAAGAATTGGCTAAAATGGCCGATATGCTGAAAATCCCGATCATCGCATCGGGCGGTGCCGGAAACATGGATCATTTTGTGGACGTGTTCACCAAGGGAAAAGCCGACGCCGGACTGGCTGCCAGCATCTTTCACTACAAGGAAATTGCTATTCCTGATTTAAAAAGTTATTTGAAGAGTAGAAACATTCCAATACGCTAGCTCCGGCTTTTGTAAAAAGTTATAACTTTGTAATTACAAAAGATAAAGTAATGGAAGTTTCAGTGATAAAAATAGGGAACTCAAAGGGTATCCGGCTAAGTAAAACCATGATCGACAAATACAACATCAAAGATTCGGTCAATTTGATTCTGGAAGAGGATCAAATCATTATCAAGCCGTTGTCAAAATCCAGAAAAGGATGGGAAAAAGCATTCAGGGAAATGGCCGAGGCCGGTGATGACCGGTTATTGATCGATGATGTCTTCGAAGATGAAAATTTGGAGGAATGGAAATAAATCAATATCAAATTCTACTGGTCAATCTTGATCCCACCATTGGCAGTGAAATAAAAAAGACCAGACCTTGTGTGGTTATTTCACCCAATGAGATGAACAAATATTTAAGAACAGTTGTGATTGCCCCGATGACAACCAGTTCAAAAAAATATCCAACACGGATAGCCGTCAGGCACAACGATAAAAAAGGCTGGGTCGTGCTCGACCAAATCCGAACAATTGATAAGCAAAGAATTATAAAAGTAATGGGATCCTTGACAACCTCTGAGATCAGGGAACTGAAATCAATCTTACGAGAGACTTATATCGATTAAAACACAAAAAAAATACATGAAGAAAACACTAGATTTTTCAAAACAGAACGGCCTCATCCCGGCCGTTATTCAGGATAACCAAACCAACAAAGTGCTGATGCTGGGCTTTATGAACGAAGAAGCACTGGCTAAAACCGAAGCAACCGGCAAGGTCACTTTCTTTAGCCGGACGAAAAACCGCCTTTGGACCAAAGGCGAAGAAAGCGGGAACTTCCTGCATGTGGTTTCCATCGCGTCGGATTGCGATAACGATACCCTGCTGATTAAGGTGAACCCGGTTGGGCCGGTCTGCCACACGGGTAGCGACACCTGCTGGAACGAAACCAATGAACTGGACGACCTGGCTTTCATCAAGCACCTGCAAGATTTTATTGACAAGCGGAAGCAGGAAATGCCCGAAGGTTCGTACACCACTTCGCTATTTACAAAAGGGACCCGCACCATTACCCAAAAAGTGGGCGAAGAAGCTGTTGAAACCATTATTGGCGCGATGGCCAACGACGACGAGAACTTCTTGTACGAAGGAGCCGATTTGCTGTATCATCTGATCGTGTTGCTCACCCATAAGGGCTACCGAATTGAAGATTTGGCCCGCGAACTGAAGAAACGACACAAGTAGATTGGTAGAGTTGTCATTGGTTATTAGTTATTGGGTATTGGATCAATTTCCTATCTTCGCCTAATTTATTTCTGAAAAAATATGCATCGGATAGTTGTTGTATTTTTAATGTTTGGCTTGTTTTTCTTTTCGAATCAAACAACTGAAGCGCAAAATACTGACAAGAAAGTCAGGTACAATTACCTGACGTTTCTTCCTGAAAACTACGACAGCCTGAAGCATGAGCTCCTGCCGGTTATCTTCTACCTGCACGGCCGCTCCGTTTCGGGAACCGATATCAACCGGATTAAGCGTTACGGCCTGCCCTACTTCTTAGACAAAGGTAAAAAGCTCGATTTCATTGTTGTGGCACCGCAATGCCCCTGGGGTAAAAACTGGGCCAGCGAAAATTGGCTCGACACCATTTTTTCTGAAATCAATGCGAATTACCGGATCGACCAATCGCGCGTGTACCTCACCGGGATGAGCCTGGGTGGTTTTGGCACCTGGGAGCTGGCCAATCGCTACCCACACAGGTTTGCTGCCATTGCCCCGCTGTGCGGCGGTGCCAAAGACGAATGGGCTGAAAACCTGACGCACCTGCCCATTTGGGTATTCCATGGAGCGAAAGACAAGCTGGTTTCCGTGACCCGCTCCGACCAAATGGTGGAAGCGCTGAAAGCCCAAGAGGCACCTGTTGTTTATAGCCGCCTGGCGGGACTTGGACACGACATACACCGCGTGTACGACGACGATAACCTTTATGAATGGTTCAGGAATTTTTCGCGCCGCCCGGTTGACGAGGCCGAAAAAAACAGTCTGAAACCATTGCCCGTCATTCAGGTTACGGAAGTTCTTTGTCCGGACACGAACAGTCAGCATCAACTACACATACGCAACAATCACCAACCAGCCGTGCTGTAGCCTTAAAAACGGACGCTGCCAGTCTCATTTCTTCTTCAAAAACAATCAGAACGTCAAGCAAACGTTAAACTATCCTTTTGTTTTGTCAAATATCCTTCCTTTGTGAAACCAATTTTGTCATCATGCTGTTTAAAACAAAAAGCTAGGGCCATGGCAGAAACATATTCAACTAAAAATATTCAACCAAATACAAAGTACCGAATTACACAGGCAGAAGTCCTCTTTTTGATTAACCCCAATGCAGGAAAGCGAAATGCGCGCCGGGTGCTTCGAAAGTTAGAGCCTTACCGCTCCATGATTGATGTTCGGGTAATTGCCACAGGTGTCCATAGCACTGAAATTATTCAAGCTGAATTTGATAACTACCGGGTGTTTGTTGTTGCCGGAGGCGATGGTACAGTGAATAAAGTAGCCTCAAGCCTGGCAGGGAGCAACAAAATACTGGCTGTTTACCCGAGTGGCTCGGGCAACGGTTTTGCCCGCGAGTTCGGTTTCGACAGAAATATCCGCCGACTGATCAAGGCCATAAAACAGGATCATGTGCTAAAAGCTGATCTTATTCAACTCAACGACACGCACATGTTTCATCTTTCCGGTATTGGTTTCGACAGCGAGGTTGCCCACCAATTCGCCACCCGAAGAAGGCGTGGGTTTTGGAATTATTTCATCAGCACCATCAAAACAATCTGGTCATTTAAACCGATCGAAGCCAGCATTCGGCTCGAAGGCGAAACAATCACCGGGAGGTTTTTCATGATTAATATTGCCAATAACCGGCAGTTTGGATACAACGCTGTTCTTGTAAGCACCGCCAACCCAACGGATGGTAAGTTCGACCTGGTCTTGGTGCAACCGTTCCCCTTGTGGCAGTTTCCGCTGTTTTCGTTGAAGCTATTTGCCGGGATGCTTAGCCCTGAAAAAGATTTCCGGTTAATCTCGTGCAGCAATGAAGTGGAGATTGACACCTCCGAAACCAAGATTCATGTCGATGGCGAACCCTATGTTTTTAAGTCGCCCTTGAAAATTACGCTGACTCCCGGAGTGCTGAATGTTCTCGACACGGGCCGAATCAAATTTAAAAGTAAGGACAGCAAGCTGCTGGGTAAAAAATCTGTTCCGATGCAACTCAGTCACCATTTCAGCCTGTAAGCGGGCATAAAAAAAACAGGCCTGCATTACACCAAGTCATTCTTTTTTGCAGGCCTGTCGTTCAACAGGAAATTGAGCTATCGAACCCGCTAATCCGTTGAGCTGATCCGGTTTCGGATTCCCTGGTTGCGAGCAATGATATTGGCATAATTCTCAATCCTTTGGTTCACTTCATTCACAAAGTCAACGTAAGGTACTTCGCCGTTAACGATGATTAAGGCATTAATGCGGTCAACCACCAGGCGATAGGCCTTATCCACTTCGAGCCGAATATCCTTCATGCGCCAGGGCCCTTTGGCTATTTCCTCATCACTGCGTTGCTTCTCCAGGTCTTGAAAGGCTTGGTTGGCGACCTTCAATTCCCCAATCCAGGGAAGCAGCCCCACCTGGGCCACATCGTCGGCATAGTCTCCTTCCAGCCGGCCCGTAAGGCTCCAAATGGCGGCTGTTTCTTCAACGTACGAGCGATTTTCAATATCACCGTATTCATTCAATACAACCTGCAGCCGCAAAGCAGCTTGCTGCACCTCGGGGTTAAAGTGGTTCAAGGACGATTTTACCAAGTCTTCTATCCCGCTGACCATGCGGTCGCGGTAACGGTCGGCCTCTGCCTTCTCCCTGGTCAAAGCGCTCGTCACCAAAATGTTCAGCACCCCTTTCTCGGTTGCCAACACCGACTGATAGCCAGCATGACATTCACTAATATTCAATGTTTCCGGGGTATACACCGAAACCAGCTCATCAAATTCGGAATGAAACTGGCAATGCTCCTCATTTCTGAGTCTGCTTAAAGCTAGATTTTTAATTTTCATAAATTTTTACTTGATTGTTTTATTTGGTTACGACTTGGCATGTTGGTCTGTCTTTTGAAGTCCTACACCTGGCTCATGTTCGTACAGGTACGAAAGGTCCCCGCCACCTGTCCCGACGGTTTCGTACCCCTACGAATGCTTCCCGTCATTTGTCCCGACGGTTTCGTATCCCTACGAAAGGTTCCCCCCACTTCTCCGGAGGGTTTCGTACCCCGACGAAAGGTTCCCGTCATTTTTCCGGAGGCTTTCGTCCCCCTACGAAAGGTTCCCGCCACTTTTTCCGACAGATTCGTACTCCTACGAAAGGTTCCCGCCACCTGACCAGCGGGTTTCGTACCGGTACGAATGCTCCCCCCGACAGCCAGGCAGAACGTTCGCAGAGCTACGAAAACTTCGCGGTATGCCCGTGCGCCGTTCGTATCAGAATCAAGAAGGAGAGAAGAATTAATCGGAGGAACCCGATCCATGCGGTTCATTTTCAGCGTGGTTTTTTTCACTATCGTATATTAAAGGTTATGAATCCTAAATTTAGAAAACCTGTTCTTAACATACAAGGATTTATAACAATAATCGTATCAGCACAAACATCCTATTTATCTGAACGCCGGAGTAAAAGCACAATCAAACCAAATGGGCTGTGCCTTGTTAAGTTACCGTCAACAAATCAGAAGAATAGGCTGGAGCAAATGAAATAAAACTATCTTTGCGCCTCAATTTTGGAACTTATATGCAGAAGATTAGGAACATCGCGATTATCGCGCACGTTGACCACGGCAAAACGACCCTGGTCGACAAAATGATATACCATTGTAATGTGATGAAAGATCACGAGAAAAAGCAAGAGCTGATTCTCGACAACAATGACCTGGAACGGGAGCGCGGGATTACCATCCTGGCAAAAAACGTTTCAGTAGTTTACAAGGATGTAAAGATTAATATCATCGACACACCGGGTCACTCCGACTTTGGTGGCGAAGTTGAACGGGTACTCAACATGGCCGACGGTGTATTGCTGCTGGCCGATGCCTTTGAAGGTACCATGCCCCAAACCCGTTTTGTGCTGTCAAAAGCACTGGCGCTGGGATTAAAACCCATTGTCGTGATCAACAAGGTTGACAAGCCGAATTGCCGGCCCGAAGAGGTGCACGAGCAGGTGTTCGACCTCATGTTCAGCCTTGATGGGACCGAAGAGCAGCTTGATTTTCCAACCATCTACGGCTCGGCCAAAGAAGGCTGGATGACTGCTGACCTGAGCAACAAAACAGACAACATCAGCCCATTGCTCGATGCCATTATCGAACACATCCCCGAACCCAAACCAAACCCGGGAACACCGCAACTGCTGATTACCTCGCTGGATTATTCAGCCTATGTCGGACGAATTGCCATTGGACGAATACACCGCGGCGAGTTGACCGAAGGGATGCAGGTTTCGATGGTTAAACGTGACGGATCGGTGAAACGCACCAAAATTAAAGAGCTGCACACTTTTACCGGGCTTGGCCGTCAAAAGGTTGACAAAATGGTGAACGGCGATATTTGTGCGCTGGTGGGCATTGAAGGTTTCGACATTGGCGACTCCATTTGCGACCTGGAAAATCCGGAACCGCTGGATCCGATTGCTGTTGACGAACCAACCATGAGCATGGTATTCACCAACAACGATTCACCATTTTTTGGTAAAGAAGGAAAGTTTGTGACCTCGCGCCACCTGCACGACCGCCTGTACAAAGAATTGGAGAAAAACCTGGCCCTGCGCGTCGAAAAAGGAGCTACGGCCGACACCTTTACCGTTTATGGCCGCGGCGTGTTGCATTTATCGGTATTGATTGAAACCATGCGCCGCGAAGGCTACGAGTTGCAAGTTGGGCAACCACAGGTTCTCTACAAGGAAATTGGCGGCATTAAATGCGAACCGATTGAAGAAATGCACGTTGATGTGACCGACGAATATTCGGGTAAAGTGGTGGAACTGGTTACCGCCCGTAAAGGCGAAATGCAAAACATGGAGCGCAAAGGCGACCGCATCCACCTGGAATTCCTGATTCCGTCACGCGGTATTATCGGACTGCGAACCAACATGCTGACCGCCACCGCCGGCGAAGCCGTGATGACACACCGGTTTGTGGAATACCAGCCCGTGAAAGGCGTAATTGAAGGCCGCAAAAACGGTTCGCTCATTGCCAAAGAACCCGGAACAACCTTTGCCTATGCCCTGAACAAACTTCAGGATCGCGGACGCTTTTTCATTCCTCCGGGCGAAGACGTGTACGAAGGCATGGTGATTGGCGAAAACACCCGTGCCGATGATTTAACCATCAACGTCACCCAATCGAAAAAGCTGACCAATATGCGTGCCTCCGGTTCGGATGAAAAAACGAAACTGGCTCCGCCCATTCGCTTCAGCCTGGAAGAAGCATTGGAATACATTAGCGCCGACGAATACCTGGAAGTGACACCGAAATCGTTCCGCATGCGGAAAATCCTGCTTCGCGAAGCCGAACGCAAACGGGGCGTGAAGATTAATTACTAAGTCGGATCGTCTTCTATTGAAATAATATGATTGTCCGCTTGCTCACCGACTCGTTTTGTCGTTGCTGTCAATTGTCGTCATTCAATGGTCATTGATCATTTAAAAACAACTGAATGACTTTTCAACGACACTTGGCAATCTTGGGATAGTCAATAATCGAAAAAACTCCCCTGTAAATTAATTTTGCCGGGGAGTTTTTATTTTACCTGGATTGATTCCTGCGCTGAAAAAGCAAACGGCATGCCGATCAATTGCCAAACCACGCAGCCAAAAAAACAATAAAAACATAAGTTCCAAACAAGTCCAATTTCACCAAATAGTTTTCAAATAAGATATTCTACAGCATAATTCTATTTTTAAATAGATTAAGCATTTTTTTTGAGCTGGTTTTATCGTAACTTTTTTTCGATGTTCAATAATAACGCAAACAAAAAACCAACTCAAAATGGAAGAAAAAACAACATGCTCAACAGCCAATGCAACGCTTCTGGCTTGCATGAAAATCGTTCAATCATTTAACGAGAACATCTACGAACTGTCGCTTATTCGAACAGGCTGGACTATGGAGTACGCCAAAGAGCTGATGTCGAAAATTAAAAAGATTAAAGACAAATTTCTGCCGGCCGACGAATACTACAAACACACCGACAAGCAGCAGTATGTGCACGAACTCATGATCTCGTCGTTACGAAAAATTGCGCTGCTGCGCGCACTAATCAAAGTTGACTTCAAGGAAGACAAGAAATTTCAGAAATATATTTTCGAAGAACTCGGATACAATGACTATTTCAGCGAAGCCAAAAACGGCGACTATCAAAGTCTGTATTTTTTATTGAAGGTCATTCACGAGAGCATGACGCCGGAACTGAAACAAACGTTGACCAGCAAATCGATTCCGGTAGAGCTGATCGATAAAATTTTGGAATTTGACAGCCAACTGCATGAGTTCAACTCTTGCTTCGACCTGATTGTGGCATCAGATCAGTTAAGCGAAGCTGGCAAAATAGCGGTCAATGAAATTTTTACTGAAGTGAAAGACATTTGCCGCGTAGCCACAGCCTACTACCTCTTTGAACCACTAAAACGCGACCAATTCTGTTTTTTCAGGGTGATGTTTGGACTGAAGGAAACCTTTCCGCAGGCCAACTGACCCCATAAAAAAAATCCCGCAGGCGAGTAGTCTGCGGGATTTTTTTATGGGGCCTGCCCATGCCGTAACCGGGTCAACCTACGCTTCGTCCGGCTCTGTCGCCGCTTCTTCGCTGTCCGAATCATCCTCCGCCGACTCCTGTGTTAGCTCAGGCGTAGGCTCAACCGCATCTTCCGGTTCAATACGCTTCAAATGCGGTGGCAATGGCTCATTCATCTCATCCTTGAAATACGGAAACACATCCACAATGGTACTTAGGTTCATGGATGAAATTTGAATTGGCACCAAAATATAGGAGAGATCTTCCTCCAAACGCAGTAAGGCTTGCTTGAAATCATCAGCCGCAATCAAAAAATAGTTATTAATTTTCTTTTCCTTGCCTGCTTTCTCGTCAATGGTCACGATGGCGATTTTCGCCTTATACCAATACTCACCATTGTCGTGCGGAAATATCTCTATGATGTTTGATTTCTTGATATTGTCAATATGGAATTCGCCGCCCCGAACCAACTGCTGCATTTGTTCAATCATCCGTGCTTCGGCATCGGTGAACGAAACCGCGTCAACCAAATACGACTCCGATACCTTACGCTCGCGGCCATCCTGATCAACTTTCACATATTTTACTTTGCATTCAAACCAAGTTTGCATAATTTTTCCTTTAAAATGAGACTGCAAAGATATTTTCTTCCTTCATTTAAGATCGGTTTTTGAGAAATAGTTTTTCACAATCTCAGAATTCAATTCATTCCTAAAACATCAGAAAGTCGATATATTCGTGAACCATGTGAGCAGAAATTCATTTTACTAGATAGAAAAAGCGTTACTAATAATCACTTAATATTCTGGTTTATGCTTATTGGACTCTTAAAAGAGGGAGATTCTGAAAATCGGGTGGCCCTCTTACCCGAAATTGTTTCCAACCTGACCAAGCGCAAAGTTGCTGTTTGTGTGGAAACAGGAGCCGGCGACTCTGCCCTGGCAACCGATGCAGCCTACCAAGAAGCCGGAGCAACCATTGCTTCGCGCGAGGATGTGTTAAAGAAAGCCGATTTCTTGATCGCCATCCATGCTCCGGACGAAAAACTGATTCAGTCGCTCGGCAAGGAACAAATTTGGCTGAGCCAGTACAATCCACTCTGGAACACGGACTTGGTCAAACAATTTGCGGCGCGAGGCATCACAACCTTCAGCATGGACGCCATTCCGCGCTCAACACGCGGGCAGGCTATGGACGTGTTGTCATCGCAGGCCACCGTTGCCGGCTACAAAGCCGTGCTGGATGCCGCCAATCACCTGTCTACATTTTTCCCCATGTTTATGACTGCCGCCGGAACCATTCGCCCCGCAACAGTGCTGGTGCTGGGTGCAGGTGTTGCCGGCCTGCAGGCCATTGCCACTGCCAAAAGGCTCGGCGCCCAGGTGCAAGCTTTTGACGTTCGTTCGGCTGTAAAAGAAGAGGTCATGAGCCTGGGGGCCAAATTTGTGGAAGTGGAAGGAGCCAAGGAAGATGCCGCTGCAGGTGGTTATGCCGTTGAGCAAACCGAAGAGTTTAAGCAAAAACAGCAGCAAGCAATCAACGATCACGCAGCCAAAGCCAATGTGGTCATCTGCACCGCACAAATCCCGGGACGTAAGGCTCCCCTGCTCCTACCCAAGGAAGCTGTTTCCCGCATGAAACCCGGCTCAGTGATTATTGATCTGGCAGCCTCGACCGGAGGAAACTGCGAACTCACCCAAGACAATGAAACGGTTGTTGAGCACGGTGTCACTATTGTCGGACAATCGAACTATCCCTCGCTGATGCCGGTAGATGCCAGCAAAATGTTCGGCAAAAATATCCTCAACTTTCTGGAGGTTTTGATTGACGAAGAAGGGAAACTCGAACTGAATTTTGATGACGATATTATCAAAGGCACCTGCATCACCCACCAAGGTGAAATCATCAATGAACGTGTCAAATCAGCTATTCAACCGAAAAATTAAATCCAATGGAAGAAATATTAATCTTTTTCTACACCTATAAAGAAGCGATTTTTATCATCGCCCTGTCCATCTTTTTAGGAATTGAAGTGATCTCCAACGTACCCGCAGTTTTACATACACCTTTAATGTCGGGAGCCAACGCCATCAGTGGTGTGATCATCATCGGCGGAATCATTCTGGTTGGACATGCCGATGCCAGTCGAATCAATACCGAACTGATTCTCGGAATTTTCGCCGTCATTTTTGGAACCCTCAACGTGGTCGGCGGCTTTGTTGTTACCGACCGCATGTTGGAAATGTTTAAAAAGAAGAAAAAATAGGAGGATCTCATGGACAAAATACTTGGAACATTTAACGGTGTTGAATTTACCGTGGGAGGAACGCTCCTGGAATTAAGTTATTTAGTTGCGGCTTTGCTTTTTGTTGTGGGCTTGAAACTGCTAAGTCACCCCGAATCAGCCCGCCGAGGCAACTTTTACGCGGGTGCCGGCATGGTGCTGGCCATGCTCACCACCATCCTGCTTCACAAAAACGCTGATGGTGGCGGAATTCAACCAGCCAACGTGTGGATTATTTTGGCTGCCATTGGCGTGGGTTCGGCCATTGGATGGATCATTGCCCGCAAGGTTAAAATGACAGCCATGCCTCAGCTTGTTTCGTTCTATAATGCGACAGGTGGTGCGGCCTCAGCCTTGGTTGCCTTACTTGAGTTCCCCAACGCCGACATGAGCAACTGGGGCTCGGTACTGGTCACCCTACTCGGACTGATTATTGGCGCCATTGCATTTAGCGGCAGTATGGTGGCTTACGGTAAACTGGACGGCAAAGTGAATGACATTCGCACCGGCTACCTGAGCTACATCAATTTGATTTTACTGGCTGGCACTTTAGCCCTGGCACTTTTCATCCTGCTTTCGGGCCAAACGCCCACAGAGCTGAACTGGGCCATTTACTTGTTGCTTGCCGTATCGCTTCTCTACGGCGTACTTTTCGTGATGCCCATTGGAGGTGCCGACATGCCTGTGGTGATTTCACTTCTGAACAGCTTCACCGGTATTGCCGCCGCCATGGCTGGTTTTATTTACAACAACCAGGCGATGATTTTGGGTGGTATTTTGGTTGGTGCCGCAGGTAGCATCTTAACCTTGCTGATGTGTAAAGCCATGAACCGTTCACTGTTGAATGTGATCATTGGCGCTTTTGGGGGAGGCGATGCTGCCACCCAAGGCGAACAGGGGACCATGAAAGAAATTACCATGAGCGACGCTTCTGTATTGCTCGCCTACTCCCGCAACGTGGTCATCATTCCGGGTTATGGATTGGCAGTAGCCCAGGCCCAGCATGTTTGTCATGAATTGGATGAATTGCTGGTATCCAAGGGCGTAAACGTGCGCTATGCCATTCACCCGGTGGCAGGCCGAATGCCGGGCCATATGAACGTGCTGCTGGCCGAAGCGGACGTTCCCTACGACCAACTGGTTGAAATGGCCGACATCAACCCCGACATGCCAAGCACTGATGTTTGTATCGTTATTGGTGCCAACGATGTGGTGAATCCGGCTGCCATTAACGATCCGTCGAGCCCAATAGCCGGAATGCCAATCATTAAGGCGCATGAGTCAAAGAATATTATTGTCATGAAACGTGGCCGCGGAAAAGGTTATGCCGGTATTGAAAACAGTCTGTTTTTTGACGATAAAACCAGGTTGCTTTTTGGAGACGCCAAGAGCACCCTGCAAAAACTGGTCAACGAAATTAAAGACTTATAGAAAATTATTTTCCCGCATAATAAAAATGGCATCCGAAACCGGGTGCCATTTTTTTGTTCTGAACAATTCTAAATAGTTCCTATAGCACTTATTTTATACTTTGAAAAAATCATACTGCGATAAGTTGTATAAGCCGATGGCAAACTGGCTTGTCGTTTAGCTGCTAAAAGACGAAAAAAACAACCTCTGAAAAAGTACCCCGATCATTTAACTATCAAACCATTCAAGCTACAAAAGTTATCAAATCAAGAATAAACCAGATTCAATCATCAGCTATTTGAACCTGGCAAACAAGCGAATTCAAAACGCTGTTCAGAAACCAGAATATGAAGAAATCCAATCAAAATCCAATTATTTGTTTCGATACGAATAAAAGCTTTTATCTTTGCACGGTGAAGTCAAACCGAATAGGCAGTGCTTTATATTGAGCAGACGAGAAAGATAAAGCGCAACTTGTCCATTCTCTAAAAACCAAGACTTAAAGGCAAAAAAAATTATGGCATTTATTACGTTAGATACCAAAAAGCTAAAAAAGAACTACGATTACCTGGAAGAACTGCTCTCTCAAAATGGAATCACCTGGGCAGTTGTTTCAAAAATGTTATGTGGCAACAAACGCTACCTGGAAGAAGTGATCAAACTGGGGGTTCGTCAATTGTGCGACTCGCGCGTATCGAACCTGAAAATGATTAAATCCATTTCGGACCAGGTTGAAACCGTTTACATCAAACCACCGCCAAAGCACGCCATTGAAAAAATTGTCAAGTACGCTGACATCAGTTTTAATACGGAAAAAGATACAATCGAACGGCTATCGAAGGAAGCTCAAAAGCAAGGCAAAACCCACAAAATAATCATCATGATCGAAATGGGCGAACTGCGCGAAGGTGTACTTCAGGAAGATTTTCTGAATTTTTACGATTCCGTGTTCAAATTCCCCAATATTGAAGTGGTTGGCATTGGCACCAATTTAACCTGCATGTACGGTATTTTGCCAAGCCACGATAAACTCGTTCAGCTGTGTTTGTACGAACAACTGCTCGAAGCAAAGTTCAACAAGGAAATCCAGTATGTTTCCGGCGGAGCTTCGGTTACGGTTCCGCTAATTTTCCAAGGCCTGCTGCCCAAGGGAATCAACCATTTCAGAATTGGCGAAACATTTTTTCTAGGAACTGATGTTTACAACAACGTCACCTTCGACCAGATGGAAAATGATGCTTTTCAACTCTATGCTGAGATTATCGAACTGACCAAAAAGCGCATGACTCCAATCGGCGAATTAGGGAAAAATCTGCTGGGCGAAACTGTTATTTTTGACGATGCAGACCAGTCGGCCACCTCCTACCGGGCGCTCATCGATTTAGGATTACTCGATATCGACGAAAGCCACATCAAGCTGAAAAATAAAAACTTAAAAGTTGTTGGGGCCTCATCAGACATGCTCGTGGTTGACTTAGGCAAAAACGAGGAAAACTACCAGGTGGGCTCACAACTCGAATTTGAAATGGACTACATGGGCGTTTTGCGGGTCATGAATTCGAAATACATTGAAAAACGAATAAAATCGGAATAAGAGCCCGAGTTTTCATCCAGTAAATCAGCAGAAAACATGCTGACAAATATCTTTTTTCGGATATATTGATCTTTTTTTTATTTATTAACTTTAGTCGAATATTTCATCCAAAATATTTCTCTCAGTTAGTAACTAAAAAGGATCTTTTTATGAAGAAAAATGTGATTCGTATCTTGCTTTATTCCATTGGCGTAATTCTGCTGCTTGTCATCGTGCTTCTTTCCTATGTCAAAGCGATACTGCCCAATGTTGGCGATGCACCCGACATGACCGTCGAACTAAGCCCGGAACGACTTGAACGGGGTCAATATCTGGCAAACCATGTCATGGTTTGCATGGATTGTCACTCGGAGCGCGACTACAGTCTTTTTACCGCCCCAATGGTGCCGAACACCGAAGGAATGGGCGGCGAAGTATTTGACCAAAATATGGGTTTTCCCGGTCGGTATGTGTCGCCCAACATCACCCCGGTGAAACTCAAAAGCTGGACTGACGGCGAGATTTTCAGAGCCATTACTTCCGGTGTATCCAAAGACGGACGGGCGCTTTTCCCCGTCATGCCACACCCCTACTACGGCCAGCTTGACGAAGAGGACATCAAGTCGGTCATTGCATACATCCGCTCACTTAAACCCATTGAACATGAAACAGAGGCTTCCATTTCTGATTTCCCAATGAACTTCATTCTCAACACCATTCCGAAAAAACCTGCACTGACCAAAATGCCGCCCAAGTCAGATCGGGTCAGCTACGGGAAATACCTGGTAACTGCTGCGGCTTGTAATGACTGCCACACCAGACAAGAGAAGGGCCAATTTGTTGGCGACGCTTTTGCCGGCGGAATGGAGTTTAAATTCCCGGATGGCGCTGTTTTACGATCAGCCAACATCACGCCGCATGAATCCGGCATCGGACTTTGGACTGAAGAACAGTTTATTCAGCGCTTTAAAGCCTATTCAAAATCAAACTACACACCACACCAGGTTGCTCCCGGCGAATTCCAAACCATCATGCCGTGGACTTTTTATGCGGAAATGGAAACCGAAGATCTCCGTGCAATTTACGCCTATCTGAAAACCCTGGAGCCGGCTGAAAACCAAGTGGTTTTATTTTCGCCGGCAAACTAACAACAGGTTTCGCGCTGGAATTCAGCCAAAAAGCAACAGCTGCTAAATATCAACCAGGTTGTGTTTCAGCGCGAAAATTATAAGCTCAATAATATTCTTGGCCCCGGTTTTTTCCATCATATTTGCCCGGTGACTCTCCACGGTCCGGTCAGCGATAAACAACTTGTCAGCGATTGTTTTCATTGGAAGGCCCTGGCATGAAAGCTGCAAAACTTCCAGCTCGCGTTTCGAAAATTCAACATCGGCAACCAAAACACCACCACCGCTGGGTTTTCGTTCGGTCTGGCTTGAATCCAACTGAAACTCATGTTGTAGCCGCCGGCTTAGGTTCTCCGTCAAATTGACATCTGCATTTTCCAGAATTTGCACCAAATTCGAGTACGAAACACTGACGCTCTCCACATTTTTACTGGCAGGAGCCAGCAAGCCAATCAGCACCGACGCGCCATTCTGCTCGGACCCGCGAGCAATCCGGACGGAAAAATTTTGACGCTCGCCACTGGCCACTTCAATCTCAATTTCATCCTGAAAACTGTTTAACAAGCCATAAGCACATTTATCGATTCTCTCTTCCAGTCTTTGGAAGTTTTCCGATCCAAATAATTTCGAAATCGACAAACTTGTCACATCAGTCTGCCGACACCCCATCAGTCGTGAGAAAGCCGGATTGATTTCAAAAATCTGATCACCACTGAATAGAAAAATCCCATTTGTCGAGTTTTCCACAAACGCCTGGTAACGGCTTCGACCCAAACTAATCAGCGCCTCGTATTTTTCAATCCTCACTTGGATGGAGCGCAAAAGCGTTTCGTTCTGAAATGGCTTGATGATATAGTCATCGACGCCAAGCTCCATTCCAAACCTGATTTCGCGTAAATCAGACTTCCCGGTGATGAAAATGAATGGAATTCTGTTGGTGAAACTACTGTCTTTTAAGACATTAAAAACCTGGTATCCATTCACAGGCGACATCTTTATGTCGCACAGAATCAGGTCAGGCTTCCCTTCATAGGCCCGTTGGATTCCTGCTGTGCCTGAATTGGCAACATCGGCCTCATACCCGTTGAGCACCAAAATATTTTTTAGTGTCGTCAAGAAGGCCAAGTCATCCTCAATGATTAAAACTTTCCTTTTTGTCATCTATCAAAATGAAAAATCGAGAATTGCTTCCCGAAAAATGGTTCAACTCACCAACTAAATTAAACCATCTCGTTAAAACTTGCCAGTGTTCTACACAGCAATTAGCGAACTGGCTGTTTCATGATTTAAACCATCCATTTCATCTAATAAATACCTATTTCCTTGGAATACTTTTCAGCGTTTCCACCAAAAAATCCCAAAATTTTTGCACGCTCGCAATGTTCACTTTTTCATCAGGCGAGTGTGGAAAACGAATGGTTGGACCGAACGAAATCATGTCCCAGTGCGGGTAGGTTCCACCCAAGATGCCGCACTCCAATCCTGCATGAATAGCTTTTATTTCGGGCACTTTGCCGTATTTCTGCTGATAAACCGACTGCATGGTTTTCAAAATAGGCGATGCCATATTGGGTTGCCAGCCAGGGTATGCGCCCGAAAATTTCACCTGCGCACCAGCCAAACTAAATACCGCGTCAATCCGCTTGGCAAGGCTTTCTTTGGCCGAGTCAACCGAGCTGCGCATCAAGCAGGCAATATCGATGGTTTTTCCCACCACATCCGATTTGACACTGGCCAGATTCGTCGAGGTTTCCACCAAACCCGCAACCGAGTCACTCATCCGGATCACACCATTGGGACAAGCCAGTACACTTTTGGTCAGTCGGATCTGGGTCATCTCATCGATTAACTCAACAGGCAAACCACACTCAACCACTGTTAGTTTCATGTCGGGCTCCGTAGCAGCCAATTCACCCTTAACCAATAAAAACTCACGTGTAACAACTTTCTTAAATTCATCCGCCTTTTCGGCTTCAACCGTGATGACGCCAAAAGCTTCGCGTGGAATCGCGTTGCGTAAGCTTCCGCCGTTTACCGATGCCAGTCGGGCACCAAGCTGCTGGTGCGCCTCATTGAGCAATCGAAAAAAGACCTGATTGGCATTCCCACGCTGCAAAACAATGTCCATGCCCGAATGCCCGCCTTTCAAACCCGTCACATTTAGCTCAAAAGCAGTCTGGGTTGCCGGAATCTCAGCTTCGGAATAGGTAAACCGGATGTTGGCATCTTCGCCGCCTGCACATCCGACATACAGCTCGCCTTCATCTTCCGAATCCGTATTCAATAAAATATCTCCTTGTAAAACGCCCGGTTGCAAGCCTTCGGCTCCATCCATTCCGGTTTCTTCGGTTGCGGTAAACAACGCTTCTACCGGGCCATGTTCCAAATCATTGGAAGCCAAAACAGCCATTGCAGCTGCCACTCCAATACCATTGTCGGCACCAAGTGTTGTTCCGTTGGCCGTTACCCACTCGCCATCGACAAGGGTTTCAATCGGATCTTTCGTGAAATCATGTTCCTTGTCGCTGTTTTTTTGCGGAACCATATCCAGATGGCCCTGAAGTATTACACCCTTTCGGTTTTCCATGCCAGCAGTGGCCGGCTTCCTGATGATGATGTTTCCGGCGCTGTCCTTGATGGTTTCCAGCCCCAAGCCTTTACCAAAATCATAAACGAACTGCTGAATCTGTTCTTCATGGTTTGATGGCCGGGGTATTTGTGTTAGTTGGTAAAAATATTCCCAAAGTTTTTTGGGCTCCAATGCAATAATTTGTTGACTCATAACTTGACGTATTTATTTTCTTTGAACTGTGACCAAGATCACAGCTCGCTCTAAAGCTTTCTTAATTAATTCACTAAAATACAATTTAACGCCTGAACGAGGCTTGACATATGTCAGTTGCAATAAAAAAGGCCCCGAACCAAACTGGCACAGGGCCTACTTTCATTTTCTTTATCGATGAAAGGTGCTCCCTACGGGGATCACCGATGTGGCTTACTCAACATCCAACACACTTTTTATTGCGCCCGTTTTTGGGTGAAAGGCGATCCGGTAGGTTCCATCCAGCAAGCTTTCGGGCAGCGGGGCGACGGTTCCGAATTGGGCAATGGTGGCCCGGGTGGCAGCAATCAGGTTCACGCCATTCATAATTCGAATTTCGGCCTGACCGGGCACGCGGTAATAAACGCCACTGGGGCCTCCGGCTACGTTCAGTTTATTTTGTGCCGAAGCCAGGTTATCCAGCTTCTTCATATCCACAACCACCGGCTTTCCACTTAAATCAGTTTTTGGGAGCACCCCTTTTGTTTCAGAAAAACGAAAAGCGACTTCACCCGAAACTGAATTTTCTCCCGGAATAAAATCGAAGCTGTAGTCGAAGGATTTCGTGTAGGTTTTGCCGATAAACAGACCAACATATTCGGCTTCGAGCTGATCAAGTTCTTCCACCATCAACTCGTATGCGCGCCCGTCGGGAAGCTGCACATCGTAAGCATTGGCCAGCGACTTAAACCGGCGTTTGCGCAACTTCGTAATGGTATGTGCCGCTTCCTGCGCTTTTTCTTCAAGCGACTTAGTCACCAAAGCGCCGCGGGCAGTGGAATCTCCAATCTCAAAAAACGGGTTCAGCGACAAATCCGCAAACGGATAGTCGGGCGTTTTGGTATCGCCTAAAAAGGTGGAAACAGCGAACGCGCCATCGCCGGGCACCGCTTCAGCATTGATTCCGGCCAAAATCCCCGACTCGGTCAGATTCAGCATGGACGCAGCAATTCCGGTTGATTTGTAAACCTGATCGGGATCCGCTTCACAAAAGGTCTCAATCTGAATATCGGTAATTGTCCAGCGCTCAAAATCGCCCGATGGCGCATTTTTCAATCCAAGCATCGCTTCGGCATATTGAAAATACGGGCCGTGGAAGAATTTCTCCTGTTTAGCCTGTACATTAATCCGGATTCCGGTTCGGGGCAAGCTGTAAATCACCCCTTCGGTTGACACCAAAACGGTTCCGTCATCCTTCTTTCTTTGAGCTGAAACAAAGGTTGTTGAAACCAGAAAAAGAAATAATATCCAATAAATTCTCATGTGCTTTATCTTTTAAATATGAAATCAATAAAAACGAACATACAATGAAACGTGGAAAGCAAAATTAGAACTTTTTCGCCCACTTTGTCAAAACAATAACCGGAAACCCCACCGTTTATTTTCTGATTTGAAAAAAAGCTTCACCTAAATTTTCGATGATGTCACTTGCAATCAGCGACAACTCATCGCACTGCACAGTCGCCAGGTCGCCGGCCAGCCCATGCACATACACGGCAACGAGGGCAGCATCAAGTGGCTCAAAGTCCTGAGCAAGGAGTCCCAAAACGATTCCGGTGAGCACGTCGCCACTTCCGGCGGTGGCCATTCCCGGATTACCGGTTGTATTGAAAAAAACGCGTCCGTCGGGCGAAGTGATCCGGGTGTGGGCGCCTTTCAACACCACAATCACCTTGTATTTTTGCGAGAAAGCCAACTGGCTTTGCAGGCCGGAGTATGAATCGCCGGATGGGCCAACCAAGCGTTCAAACTCTTTCGGATGCGGGGTTAATATTGAATTTTCGGGTAGCAATGGCAGCCATTCCGGATGCATCGCCAAAATATTCAATGCATCAGCATCCAGCACCAGTTTTGCGGGCGACGCTTCGAGCAAGCGAAGCAAGGCCTTCCTGGTATTGGGCTTCACTCCCAGGCCCGGCCCGGCACCAACTGCCGAGAACTGCTGCAAATCAGAAAATTCAGTAAACATCAAATCCGACGCGTCAATAGAACACATGGCTTCGGGAATGGCCGTTTGAATAATTTGATAGGCCGAATGCGGAATATGCGCGGTGAGCAGTCCCACTCCCGAACGTAAACATGCTTTCGATGCCAACAAAGCGGCCCCAACTTTTCCGTACGACCCGGCAATCAACAAAGCATGTCCGTAGGTTCCCTTATGCGAGAACTTCTTCCGAACAGGGATTTTATCCGAGATTTCTTCTGCTGTCAGAAAATGAAAAGGCGTTTCGGTTTCTGAAATAGCTGACGGATGCAAACCAATAGGCAGCACCTCCCACCTTCCTAACAAAGCTTCGTGTTCCGGGAAAAAGAAACTGAGTTTGGGAAACTGAAGCGTCAGGGTGTAATCGGCTTGGATTACCGCCCCCAAATCGTTGTTTGAGTTATCTTCTCCAAACAGGCCGCTTGGAATGTCAATCGCCACCACCACCGCTCCGAAAGCATTCACGGCCGCAGCAATTTGCAATGGCAAGCCATCCAGCTTTCGACTCAAGCCCGAACCAAACAGGCCATCCACAACAACAGCATCATCCGGTACAGCCGGAATGGATTCCTGACTTTCAATCCGGCCTAACTTCACTTTGCCCTGTTCTTTTAGCCTGTGCCAATTTTCTGCAGGCTCACCTTGCAGTTGCTTCCCAAAATCAACCAGAAAAACTTCGCAGATAAAATCATGGTCAGCCATGATCCGGGCAACAGCCAGGGCATCGCCGCCGTTATTTCCGGGACCCGCAAAAAAGATGACTTTTTTTTCGTTTGAAAGATGATGAATCAGCCAGCTGGCAATCTGCAGCGCAGCCCGTTCCATCAGGTCTATGGAAGCAATGGGCTCCTGCTGAATGGTCAATTGATCAATCGTTGCTATTTGTTTTGTAGTAAAGATTTTCATGGGTATGTACTTTCCCCGAAATTACAAAAACATTGGCAGAAACCATAGGCTCACATCCCGACAACACGAGTTGGAAAAACATTGGCATGTCCATCTGATCCAGACCTTGACAATTAATAATGCTGACATTTGACCAACTATAGAAGCAAAAAGATGTTTATATTTGCTTCCCTCAAAACAAAAATATAGAGCTATGGCTAAAGATCAGAATACTGCTTTCTTCGGACACCCGGTCGGGTTATCGTCTTTATTTGCCACGGAAATGTGGGAAAGATTTAGTTATTATGGCATGCGCGCCTTGTTGGTGTTGTACTTAACAGCCACCTTTGCCAACGGGGGTTTCGAGATGGCAGAGTTGGATGCCTTCACCATCTACGGTATTTTTACCGGGCTGGTGTATGTCACTCCTATTTTGGGTGGTGTACTGGCCGATAAAATTCTGGGCCAACGCAAAACCATCTACATTGGAGGTCTTACCATGGCCATTGGCCAGTTTTTACTGGCTGCCAGTGCTATGATTGACGGTGCTGATCCGGCTTTCCGCCAAACCATTTTCTATGCCGGACTCGGTATTCTCATTCTCGGAAACGGATTCTTTAAGCCAAACATTTCGACAATGGTTGGTGAGCTTTACGACAACAATGATCCACGAAAAGATGGTGGATTCACCATTTTCTACATGGGAATTAACCTCGGCGCTTTTATTTCGCCCCTGGTTGCCGGAAAACTTGGCGAACAAATTGCCTGGGAATATGGCTTTATGGCCGCGGGAGTCGGCATGGTCATTGGTACTTTTTGGTTTTTCGTCCGCAGCCACACCCTTGGGCCAATTGGTATGCCTCCCAAAGTTAAAAGCGAGCGGGTTCGCCTAATCCTGCAAGACTGGATCGGGATTGTGGTGTATGTGGGTGCCATTGTGGCTTTGGTTTTTGGAATTATTTTGGGCTGGAGCTCCATTTCGGGCGACGCTCAAAACTGGCTTGTCCGGATTTTGGCCATTGGCGGAAGTGCCTATCTGCTGCTAAGCATTTTCCGCGGAACTACCGGAAAAACAGAATGGAGCCGGGTAGCTGTCATTCTTGTGCTGGCCGTTTTTAATATCTTTTTCTGGAGCGGATTTGAACAAGCTGGCACCACGCTTAATATTTTTGCACGCGACAACACCCAACGCATGATTGGTAGTTGGGAGATTCCGGCCACCTGGTTTCAAAGTGTCAACGCAATTTTCATTGTTCTGTTTGCCCCTCTTTTCAGTATTCTGTGGGCTCAACTCGATCGTAAAAAACTAAATCCAAATACGCCAATGAAATTTGCCTGGGGAATGGCGATGCTAAGTCTCGGATTTGTTGTCATGGCCATTGCCTATACCAAATCAACTGCCGGATCGGGCGACGGAAGCGTATTGCTGGTGAGCCCGCTTTGGTTGGTCATGGTGTTCATGTTGCACACCTTTGGCGAATTGTGCTTGTCGCCAATTGGCTTATCGATGGTAACCAAACTGTCGCCACCCAAGCTGGTTTCCACCATGATGGGCGTTTGGATGGGCTCGTTTGCTGCAGGTAACTTTGTCGCCTCTCAAATGAAAGCCATCTCGCTCAAGCTCGAAGCTGCCATTGGACAAGAGGTGCAGGTATTTTGGTTGATTGCCATTCAATCGGCGGTCATTGCCCTGATTCTGGTCGCCCTGTCACCCTGGTTAAAGAAAATGATGAAAGGGATTAAATAACCAAAGCAAACCCCAAGACATTAAAAGCCCGGACTTTCCAGTTCGGGTTTTTTATTTCAGCGAATATTTTTTCCTCCGGTTCTTCCGAAGGAGTGGAATCGGTGGTTACTAACAAAGAAGGATGAATCGCGGTTCGGAAACCGCGACACCCAATGACCAAAAACACGGGCTGATTTCCTTCCCTGCAGCTATAGATACAAATGATCAAACATGGTGGATCAAGGCCATTCCGAAAGGAAATCTCAGCTTCCCGAAGCATTCTACCCTACTCCAGATTGATAATCTTCCTATCCAAATTGATTATCTTTCAATCCAGATTGAGTATCTCCCTATTCAGATTAAGTATCTTACTATACAGATTGAATATATTCCCATCCAGATTGAATATCCCCCTTTCCCGAAGAAGAATATCCCTCTCCCGAAGAACTATATCCTAAGACATTTACTTCCAATCCTTGGATATGGAAAGAAAAAAGACGAATATGCTCGTCACATTCGTCTTTTTTCTTTCGAACAGCGCCCTGTTTTATTCCCTAACACGCCATTCTTTGTCTATTCTGAATAAAAAACAGAAGGGGCCACATGGCGGCCCCCGCTATCCAAATCTTTAAAAACCTTAATCTTCAATCGGACGAAGCGTATCCGCGCCAATCGTCCCTTTCAGATCATCCAGGTATGCCGGCGATGATACTTGCTTCAACCTGGCTTTGGCAGCTTTCAGTCGTTCGGACAGGTTAAGGCGAACCGAGGTTTCAGCAAAATTCTTGCGGCTGTTCACCTCTTCAATATAGGCCACATTCTTCGTCCATTGGGCTACATCGCGCTTCTGCTTTTCAACCAGGCGTTCCTTGTACCAATCGCTACTCAAAACAGCCTCGCGGGTAAACATGGCACGAATATCGGGATGGTTCCTGCCTTTTCCTTGATATTCACCGTCAATCATGATGTGAACCAGCGCTTTCAGCGGCGGACACAGTAGGTCAACGGTTCCGTCGCGCATGTAACCTTCGGCCACGCGTTTCTGGGTCACCGATAAGTTTTCGATCGATGCCACGAACATATCCAAATCCTGCGTCTCAGGCTTCAGCATATCTTCGCTAAACACCGCATCGGGCTTACTAAAAATACGCCCCATAAAGTGGGTCACAAATTTCAGGGTGATGCGGTATCCCAGCAGGCTGGCATCCACCTCTTTCCCATTGTGTTTGAAATTCTCAACCTTTTCAAGATAGCCATTCGCAATCAGGAATTTCGGATCGCGCTCTTCAACAGTCATCCGGCACCAAATCTCGGGAATAAGCAAACTGATGTCGTGATCGACCTTGTAGTTTGGACCCACATAGCCGGCAGCCGATGAAAAGCCGTCGTAGCCCGTAAGAATATACGACAGGAAAGCATTGTTCAGGTCGGCGGCTGGCAGCAAGGAATTGAACGGGCCTTTGGTAAGCGCTCCTTCGGAACCAAAACCTGTGGTAGACGGAGACTTTCCGGTGATACTGCAAATAAAATCGATAAACAGTTCGGGCAATTCCTGATAATGTACCGGGTTGTACACCGCTAATGGCGGCACATTGTTTTCGGGTTCAGCCGGATTGTTTCTCCGACCAGGCAGCACCGCATTGACCGGAAACAACACTGGCTTATCGAGTGGCACTTTTCTGAAAATTCGGGTAGCTGTTTCCGCCACATATCGTTCAACCGGATTGACAAGGTCGGGCCGGGTTTGCAGGTAACGTGGGTTTTTCGATGGCAGTCCATCAACCAGTCGAGGCTCTGAGGGGACCACCAAATATTCGGGCGATTCGCTCTTCAGGAAATTGTTAATCAAATCTTTCACAGGCTGAGTGTACAACTCAAATCCAATGGCATCATCCTTAATTTCCTGCACTTGTGCGCGAGTCAGCGGTTCAAAGTTCGACAGGAAGGTATTCGGACTGGAAAGATCTTTCTCTCCTTGCTTATCGTACCCTTTTACGATACAATCATCGGGACGTTGAAACAGTCGTGACTCACAGTTTTTCAGAATCTTAACACTGGGGTTGGTGTATTTCGGGTTCAAATTCTCCAGTTTTGAGGCATCCAATGTTACCGAAGCCGAAATATCATCTTCCATTTGAACTTTGCTCGATGGATTGTAGTCTTGACGAAGCAAGAAGATTCGCCATGATTTATCCTGGTCGTGCCCCACACGTAGGTAATTCGACAACAACTTGTTATTTCTGAATTTCAATTCATTTCCGGGAATACCGTTCACCCGGTCAACGGAGAAATAACTCCGCCAGTTCTCGTCCCAGTCTTCGCTGTAATTTCCTTTAATCACATAAATCAGCACCTTAATTCGCTGAGGGAAAGAAGTTAGCCATTTGTTGTACTCATCGGTATATTCGTCCGATGGTGTGAGCAACTTAATGACGGAGCCCAACGAACGCCGGCGACTTAAAATATGCCGTGATTTATGGACTGAATAGTCGGCAGGAACTTTGAAACGCTTGGAGAAATCTTTTGACATGATCTCTTCCACCATATCCAAATCCGCGTTCAGATCGGTCACAATAACCGATCCCTGGATCATGGCATCCTTAATTGACTTTGAAATTTCAGATTTTCCACCCCCGGAAACAGTGCATGGTTTGTGGCAAAGTGTCCCTTCGGCCAAGGTTCCAACCAAATGCCACTTGGGACCTTCAATCCGCTTTTTCATTTCCACCCGGTAACCATTGGGGTAGATGTAGTATTTGTAGGGTAGCAACTTGATGCTTTGTTCTTTGCCAGCTTGTTCCCAGCTAATGGTCTGCTTCAACAAATCAAAAGTGGCATCTTCGGGAACATAAATTACCTGGGGATAGGTTTTATCGACCGCGTAGCCCTCCTTCTTCAATTCAAGCATGTCGGCAAATAAGTAGATAAAGGAGGCGAAGTTCATTCCATTGGTAGGCAAACGCTCATCGAGATACCACTTCTCTCCCAAGTTGTAGCTTCGGAAAGCGATTGCACCCCCGGCGTGTTCTTCTTCGGCCAAACCAAACAAGTTGGCTGAATAACCGATCATGGTTTTCACTTCCTTCTTGCAATAGCCGTAATAGTTATCAGCAATTAAGGTAATCGCCACGCCACGCTCATCACGGGCCGTAATTTTGAAAGCAGAACCATCATTGTATTTTTCATCGTCCTTTTTCCAACACATGCCATCGCGCTTTTGGCGTTCGGTCGCGTTGTCGTAATGAGGCAAGCCCAACTCTTTCTTGGTCAATTTGGTCAGGTGAGGCGCAAGGATGACGCAACCGGTATGACCGGTCCAGTTGGCTGGAGCTAATGCTGCGTCGTTTTCAGGAAGGAAAGGATCCCCCGCATTTCCGAAGATCGATTCAACAAAATCGAGGTTCGAAACCAAACTTCCCGGAGCCAGGAACTGAATCTCCATTGATTTTTCTTCAATTACTCCCGGCACTTCAGGAACAACAATGGGCCGAAGCATGAGGCTCACAAACAACTCGGCTGCGTTTTCCTGATTGGCCGTAAACGGCAGCTTCATGATTTCCTTTGGTGGATTTAAAGCAGCTTGCAACAGTTTGCAAAATGCCGATTTTGGCACTGCTTTTTTGTCATCAGGAATTGGCAAGCCACCTTCGCTGACATGAAAAACCCCTTTGGTGGTCCGGCGATCCTCTTTGGGGTTATTCAAAATGCCCTGTGAAGTTCGGTACGATTTAATGATGTCTGTTTCATGATAATCCGCATTCATGGGCAGGGAAACCATCCGGGCTAAGCCGTAACGGTCGAGAATAAACGGATGGTCAGGGAAAGTAATCGAATTGTCGCCCGGAACGTCGCTCAGATAATCTTTCAAAAACTTTTGGATGCGCTCTCCCATTGGCGACAAGTTTTTTTCGAGTAAGCGGGACTTGATGTTGTAGTTATTTAGTAAGGGCATGGCCATTTCCAACAGATCAGACTTGGGTCCGTTATTGATGGTTGGGTAACCATCAGCAGCCAGCTTCAAATTGATGTATTGGATTTTTTTCTTGTCTGATACGATCGGTTCGTTCTGGTCAACACCAGCGATCCCAAAGGTTCTGTTTACAGTCATGATATCTAGTTTTTAATTGATAATTTGTGAAGAACGTCTTTTCATTTCTCTGAAAAATTCAGATTTTCGCTTCCTTTTATTTCTATAAATAGTACGTTCTTGTTCCATATAAGTTCATTCGCTGGCAGGCTCATTCGAGCAATCCAACTGGATTCAAAAATAGTCACGAAACGCTCCTTTCAGCCGAATTCGCGCATCGGTTCATTCAAGTTTAACGGAAAGATTACATCATCAAAAACGCATCTTTTGGTCTTTTTCTCCGGCCAATATTTTGGGTTTATCTTTTCACATCGACCAATGCTCCTTCAATAATTTGTTCCACAACATCTTCGTCAAGCAAAGTGGAAATATCGCCCAAATTGGTGGCATCACCTTCAGCCACTTTCCTTAAAATACGGCGCATAATTTTACCGCTCCGGGTTTTGGGGAGGCCGGGAACAAGCTGAACCAAATCGGGACGGGCAATCGGGCCAATAATCTTGGTCACCCCTTGCATGATGCTCTTCCGAATGCCGTCTTCGCCTCCGGTTGACAACTCGCCACAAGCTACAAACGCATAAATTCCCTGTCCTTTAATGGCATGAGGATAGCCAACCACGGCCGATTCGTTCACCAGCGGGTGTTCGTTGATGGCGTTTTCTATTTCAGCCGTTCCGAGCCGGTGCCCCGACACGTTGATCACATCATCCACTCGCCCTAAAATTCGGTAATAGCCGTCTTCATCACGCTTGACACCATCGCCCGTAAAATACATCTTACTGTAACTCGAAAAGTAGGTCTGCCTAAACCGTTCGTGGTCGCCCCAAATGGTTCGTGCCATGCCTGGCCAAGGGTATTTAATACACAAATTGCCCTCCACCGAATTCCCGGTTAACTCCTTTCCTTCGTTACTGACAATCACCGGCTGTACGCCGGGCAATGGCAAAGTGGCAAATGAAGGCTTGGTTGGCGTGATTCCTGCAATGGGCGACACCATCACCCCGCCGGTTTCGGTTTGCCACCAAGTGTCAACAATTGGGCATTGGTTTCGACCTACATGATCATGATACCAGTGCCACGCTTCTTCGTTAATCGGTTCGCCTACTGTTCCAAGTACCTTCAGCGATGACAGTTTCTTTCCTTCCACAAACTCATTGCCTTTGGCCAGCAGCGCCCGGATCGCAGTTGGAGCGGTATAAAACTGGTTGACCTGGTATTTGCTGACGATATCCCAAAAACGGCCGGCATCGGGCCAGGTTGGAACACCTTCAAACATCAGGGTTTTGGCACCGGCCAGCAACGGCCCATAAACGATGTAGGTATGTCCGGTAATCCAGCCAATATCGGCGGTACAAAAATACACGTCGCCAGCGTGGTACTGAAAAACATTGCTAAACGTGTAGCCTGAATAAACCATATATCCACCGGTTGTATGCACAATCCCCTTGGGTTTGCCGGTCGAACCCGAAGTATAAAGAATGAACAGGGGATCTTCGGAATCCATCTCTTCAGCCGGGCACACCTCCGACTGTCCGTCAACCGCTTTATGCCACCAAATGTCGCGGCCAACAACCATTTCAATATCTGATTTCGTCCTTTTCAGCACCACAACGGTTTCAATGCTGGAGCAATTTGTCAGAGCTTCATCAGCAATTTGCTTGAGTGGGGTAATCTTGTCGCCCCGAAAACCACCATCAGCTGTCAGCAATACTTTGGCTGCGGCATCGTTGATTCGTTCTTTGAGCGCGTTGGCGGAAAAGCCTGCAAATACAACCGAATGAATGGCTCCGATGCGGGCACATGCCAGCAGAGCAATCGCCAACTCAGGAACCATCGGCATGTAAATGGCCACTCGGTCGCCCTTCCCTACTCCCAAACGGCGCAAGGTGTTGGCAAACTTATTCACTTCAACAAACAGTTCTGAGTAAGTCAGCGTTCGTGATTCTTCGTCAGGGTTGTTTGGCTCCCAGATAATGGCTTCCTGAGATCCGTGGGTGTACAAGTTGCGTTCGAAAATATTTTCGGTGATATTGAGCTTTCCGTTAACATACCACTGAATTTTGGGTTCATCAAAATTCCAATCTACCACTTTATCCCAACGTTTACGCCAAAAAAAACTCTCGCCTTGCTGGGCCCAAAAAGCCTGAGGATTAGCAACACTTTTTTGGTACTCATGAATATAGCCTCCGAGGCTATGAATTTTGTTTATCATTTTATTCGTTTTTTAGGTTGTCAAATTGAAGAAAATTAGACAACACTAATTTAAACTGAATAAAAATAAGATACAAGGTCGGCTAATTAAAAGATCAATATTCAACGGTTTAGCGTATCGGGCAAGACATAAAAAGAGGCAGAATCCAGACCATACACATCAGCAAATCCAGTAATAAGTTGTCCATTTATCAGTAATAAATACTGAACAAAAATGATCCAAAAACAAATCATTTTGAACGGGTTAAGACAGCCACCCAACCATGCTCCGTTGGCGCACTAAGCTTCACGATTTCACCACCTGCTACCGTTTGCTCCGAGGCCCAGCTTCCGTGTTGAATATCCATCCACCTCAAGGAAAATTCCGCTTTAAAATCAGTCAAATTCAGGCCCACATCGCCTTTCCCGGTAAAATAAACCAAGTATGTTTCACCCGGATCTGCACTCAAAAAAGCTTCATTTTCATGACAGTCTGAAAGCAGTTCATTGCCGGGATGTAGCTCCCACCAGGAAACCACGGATTCAATTTGACGGACAGCTTGAACCTGTGCTATTGACCGTTCGGACAAACCAAGCCCCGAAGGCGGCCGGTGAAACCGTGCCGAAGCCACACCGCCCAGAATATGGCGCCACCATCGTTCAATTCCGTCCTGGGTGTTTCCGTGCGGGCCGCTGTCTGAACCGTAGGTTTTGACTGTATTCAACGGGCGGGGATGAGAGGAAAGGTACTTGCGAACCCACATCAGATTGTCCCAATGCACCTGTCCCATTTTCTGGTTATTCTGCGAAATGTCACAATAAGCATAGCGCTCCGGATGATCAAAGGTTCGTTTATGCTGGTCCGACCTTAAATCCCAGTTATCCCACATTTCAGTAACACAAATCTTCTTCCCCTTCTTCCTTGCTTTTTCCTGAATGAATTTGGCCCAAAAAACTGCCCATTCTTCTTCACCCGCTGTTTCGTTATCTATGCAATACAAAACGTGATCAAACTTTAACGAAATGGAAAGCATTTTCTCTACGTAACGTTTCTGAATGTTTAACAAAACGGTATTATTTCGCTGCTGTGGCGTTGTGAAAAAGAACGGCTGCTGGTTGCGTCCGGGGTGATCGGGATAATCCAGCGCAAGGCCGGATTCTGATTCGTTGTAGTTGAGATTATTTTGGGGATTGTAGGGGTGAGGTGACCAGTGGTTTCGGGAATAGTCAAACCGATCCCACACTTCGATTTGAACAATGATATCACGCTTGCGGGTTTGTTTCAGAAAAAATTCAAACCGATTCCAATACGTTTCATTCCACTGATCCAGGTCATACTTTCCCTCGTCAAGCCGTTTAAAAGGATAAAGTTCAAAACCGCGGTCATGCCGGTCACTCATTGTATTGCGCACATAATTGGCCCCGATGGCTTTCATCGAATCAAGGTGCGGAATCAGCATGCTGGCCGGCCATTGAAAAAGGTTGTCATCGTCGCTTGCCCCCAACAGAAGCACGGGCTTGTTTTCGAATTGCCAAAACCAGGGATTCTGTTTCCACGGCTGAATACGCTTTTTATCATTCCGGTTGCTGCCAAAAGCAATCAGTGCGACACTACAAATAAAAAGTCCGACTAACGTTAGTTTCTTCATCTCTTGGTTGATTTTCCCGGGGCTTTAAACCCCGATTTTACATTGTCGAGTACCAGTACCCAGTCGTTTCCATGTCCTTGAGTTGGCGTACTGAATTGTCGAATCTCCTGATTTTTTATCCGGCCAATTTTTGAGACCTCGCCGGTTCGGCAATTGTACCACCAGGCTTTCGACTTTTTCCAGTCACATCGCTTGAGATTCAGCCTGGCATCAATTCCCGTGGGAATGTAAACCATCACAAAGTGGCTGCCCTTTGTGGCCACGATGAATTCCTTTTCCGGCATGTTGTCATTCAGAATGATTTCCTGAAAAGGGACCCGGTCCGTCAGCGGGCGGCTTTCCATTAAACGACGCAGGTGAATCATGTCCCAGGCTCCGGGCAAGTCCAGGTCAGCACGCCAGCTGTTTCGGGCAAAACCAATGGGCTCACGTCCTTCGGCCAACATTTGCCAAATGGCATGGCAACCGTAAGTTACGCCAAAACCGCCCGAAAAAACGCCCCAATAGCATGCCTGCCGCACATCCACATCGTTGAACCAGCCGAGCGTTTCGGGTCTCCAATTGTGTGGGTGATCTTCGTAGCGTGGTTCGCCATCCAGCACTGGTTTTGTGGGTTGGCGATCATAGTCGGGCAGCATCAAACGCTTAAAAATGGCGTACGACCGCTGCCCGTGGCCGGTTTGCATCATATTGAAGTCGAGCCAGTCACTTTCGTGAAACCACTTCGACGAGCTGGATTCGCCGGATGGATGGTAGGTCATCAGGTGATTTTGATCAACCGATTTGATGCCACGGGCCAGCGCATCCCAAACCGCAAAATTCTCACCACCACCCAACCGGTCGCCCCCGTTGATCCAGATGATGTTTTTGAAATTGCGGTAGCGCTTTCCCAAAATTTCGCCGTAGGCAAAAGCATTCCCTTCATTAAAAATGACCGGCCCAACCCCCCATTTTTTATCCACCTTGTCGCCCCAGGTCGGAAGCAGACCAACAAACATTCCTTTTTCTTCGGCTTTTCGAATCACCCAATCTACATGAGCAAAATACGCCTCATCAATTTGTGTTGGATCATTGTTAACCAGTGGTTTATTCCCTTCAGCGTTGGGTGTATTAAGTCCATCGAGCTCGGCCAAAATAACCGCCTGAATAACATTGAAACCTTTCTCCCTCCGATTTTCCAGGTACTCCAGCGCTTCGTCCTTACTGAGCCGGTGAAACAGCTCCCAAGCGGTATCGCCCATCCAAAAAAATGGGGTGCCATCTTCAAAAGTAAGTAACCGATTGTTTTCCGCGACAAGCAGTTTACCATGCGAAAAGTCAACAGCTGGTCCTTCCCATAGAATTTCCTGCGACAGAACTTGAAGGGAAAAGGCAATCAAACAACCGATGAACAAAAGTGGCTTCATAATTTTGTAGTTTAGGCTCGTGGTTTAGCGACAGGAATTTACAACTTTTGATTCAAACAGACGAAAATCTCCCTCTAATTTTCCAGTTTGAACACGAAGCAAGCATATTAATCCATCCCAAATTCACTTCAAAACAAAGAAACCCCGCTTGGTTAAAAGGGAATAAAAAAATTAGCTTTTACAGCACTTTTTAATTTTCCTGAACCATATTTTTATATATTTGGCCGCGGGATAATTGATTGATTCGGTGTGAGTAAACTTCTTTTTCATACATTCTTTTTTTTGGTTTTATTGGGGCAACTAACCTTCGGTTATGGTGCTGTATCGTTTATACATTATGGCACCCAAGACGGCCTTCCCGAATCGCAAATCAAGTTTATTGCGCAAGACTCCATCGGGTTTATCTGGCTGACCAGCGACAACAGCCTCATGCGCTTTGACGGGCACCACTTTAAATCGTACCAGAACCGAATTGGATTGGACCCAATCCTGCCGGCAGACAAAATCTCCTCGCTTTATGCCGACTCAAAAGGCACGTTATGGGTGGGTTCCAACAATGGGATTTTTCGTTACAATTTTCTGACCGATCAATTTAAGGGTGATTTCGAGGAGTTGGATAAAGTTTACATCCATGATCTAGCAGAAGATAAACAAGGACGGCTATACCTGGCAACAGACGAAGGCTTGGCCTTGTTTGACCCGAAAACACAGAAAACAGCATGGCTCACCGGCCCAAACCAATTGACAAACTCAAAAAAGGAACTGGCTTCACTAAACAATATCAAACTGGTTACCATTCAGCCGGATGGGAAGCTTTGGCTTGCTTCATTCGATGGCGGTTTGTGTCGGCTCGACCTCGAAACACGGGAGTGTGAAAGCTTCCCGGAAATAAATGGAATTGCAGTTGATCAGCTTTACCTCACCCAAATCGCCTACCTGGAAGACCGATTGTTCATGAGTACGCTGTCCAACGGCTTCATTGAATTGGATCCGCAGGAACTGACGTTGAAGAATCATATTTTTGAAAATACGACCCACGACATTCATCATTTTTCAGCAGAAGCAAACGGAATACTCTGGATCGCTTCCAACAACGGGCTCATTCGCTACAACATTCATACGCAAGACCATCAACGCTACACCAATGTTCCGGGCGATCCGCTCAGCCTTGAGCGAACGGCAGTGGATTACGTGATGCTGGATCGCAACAACAACCTTTGGACTTCGTCGGGCATCAGGGGAATCAACTACGGCATAAACAATATACCATTTGAGCATCTTATGTTTTCACAAGATTTGGGGTACACCCTATTTCAAAAAGAAGTCCATGCCATTCATTTCGATTTCGAAAACAACATGTGGGTGGGGTATGAATCAGGCCTGGTCGAAAAGCACGATCCCATCACATACACCAAGACGCAACACTGGATCAAATCAAAAAGCAAAAGCGGACACACCGGTGCCATTTTCGGGATTTTTGAAGATAGTCGGCGTAATATTTGGGTTGGCGGCTGGCAAAGTGGCCTGCAAAAACTGAACCGGGTAAGCAACACATTTCAACACGTCAGCCTGAAACCTGATTCGATTTCGGACTTTCTGGAAACCGCCGATATTCGTGATATTGTTGAAGATGCGGAAGGCAACCTGTGGCTGACCGTTCACGGTAATGGCATCATCAGGTACAAGCCGGCAAGTGGGCTGGCACATCAGTTTCGACATGACCCAAACGACCCAGACAACTCGCTTTCGAACGATTTCACCTTCAACATGGCTGTGGACAGGGACAACAACCTTTGGATTGCAACGGCTCACGGAATCTCCAAATTCAATCCAAAAAGTCAACAGTTCTCCAATTACTACAACGATCCGGAAAACCTCATGAGCCTGTCGAGCAACACGGTACAAACCATCCACTGTGACCAGAGCGGACTTATTTGGGCAGGAACGAACAACGGCATCAACGTGTATTGGCCGCAACACGACCAGTTTTTGCCAATTGCCGACGAAACAACCATCAACAACCAGAATATTTCATCCATCGAATCGGTGAAACCCGGCGAAGTTTGGACAAGTACAAAATCCGGCATCTTCAGAATTCATTATTCATGGGATGATACCCAAAACTTCCAATACGATCTGGACTATTTTGCTCATACCGACGGTTTGATTTCATCCAACTATTTTGATCGTTCATCGGCAACACATTCCGATAGCATCATCTATTTTGGCGGAAACGAAGGCGTCGACTTCTTCAATGTTTACAGCTCGTTCGACGCGCTTAACTTCACTTCAAAAGCCATCATCACCGAAACCTCGGTTTACGGGAAGCCCGTGTTCCCGGCGTATTCGAAAGATGATCCTTCGTTGCGCGAACTGGAACTGAGCCACCACCGGCAAATGATTTCGTTCCGGTTCACTTCGCTAAACTTTGTCGGCCCGGAAAAACAAAAGTACCGCTACAAACTCGAAGGGTTTGACGAGCAGTGGATTATTCCGCAAACGGAGCAGGTTGCCACGTACACCCGATTAAAACCAGGCACCTACCTCTTTCGGGTTGAAACCACCGACCGGCTCGGAGAATGGAACAGCCAGGCAAGCGCGATCCGGCTAAAAATAAAACCGCCATTTTGGATGACGATCCCATTCATCATCTTTTCAATCGCCCTGGTGATTGGCGTGTTTGTGCTCATCCAGCGACTGCGCAACCGGGCCCTGCTCAGAAGGCAGTTTCAGCTAGAGATGATCATCGAAGAGCGCACCCGCGAGTTGCAAACAAAAAATCAGGAACTGGAAAAAGCCAACCTGACAAAAAATAAGTTTTTCTCCATCATTTCGCATGATTTGAAAAGCCCGTTTTCAGGACTTTTGGGCTTGCTCGACTTGTTAAGCAATGCAGATGAAAAAGAATTTGAGCAGGAAAAAGACATGCTTAAACTCGCGAATGATTCGGCTAAAAACATCTACAAATTGCTGGAAAAACTGCTGACCTGGGCCAATGCTCAATCGGACAAATTGCGCTATCATCCTGCCGAAAACGATCTGAGTAAAATTTTACACAACAACATTGAGTTGAGCCGGGAACCCGCAACGCAAAAAAACATTCAGATCAAAGCCCAATTTCCTGATCAACTGATTGCTGTCTTTGATCCCGACATGATTGATACGGTCGTCCGCAATCTACTCAGCAATGCGATTAAATTTACCAAACCAGAAGGCACCATCGTATTGACCGCCGAAAAATCAAACGACGAAGTCGTCGTTCGGGTTGCCGACAATGGGATTGGCTTGAGCCCGGAGCAACAAACAAATTTGTTTGACTTAACTCGAAATCAACGCAGCGGAACCGCCGGAGAAACGGGCACTGGCCTTGGATTGCTGATCTGCAAAGAATTTGTCACCAAAAACAAGGGCGAAATATGGACCACTCCCAACCGACCGAACGGCACCGTATTTCACTTCACCCTGCCTGCAAAATAAATTCACTGCGGGAAGTTTCTGCGCTTTCACTTGCTCGTACAAAAAATTCGACTAGCTTTGTAGACTGATTAGTCGATTTACTATGAATGAGAAAAGACAACAAATACTGGAAGCAGCCCTCAAACTATTTGTAACCAATGGCTTTCATGCTACACCAACCACTAAGATCGCTCAAACAGCCGGCGTGGCTACCGGCACCTTGTTTCATCATTTTAAAACCAAAGAAGAGCTGATTAACACACTGTACCTGGAAACGAAAGATGTTTTAATCCAGTCCCTGTCAAGCCAGGTTGATCAGCAGGAAACCATTAAAGGTAAGCTTCGTCAGGTTTTCTTCAACGCCATCCGCTGGGCCGTAAATCATCCCGAGCACCAGCAATTTTACGATCAATTCAGCAATTCGCCTTTCATCTCCAACATCACGCGGGAGCTTGGCCATCAACGGTTTCAGTTCATCTACGACCTATTAAAACAAGGACAGGAAAACGATATGCTAAAGCCGATTCCCATCGACCTTTTGTTTGAAGCCATCCAGGGAACCTTAAATGGAATTACAAAATACCTGATGGATCATCCTGACAAAATAACCGATGAACAATGCCTGGAAAGTGCTTTCGCATTGTACTGGGATACTTTGAAAGGCTGAAATCGATGGAACCGTCAATCGACTGAATAGTCACGAAGAAACTCAACACAGAAAAATACAGAAGAAACAATGGAAACAATGGATAAAAGTAAACCCATACTGGTGACCGGAGGAACCGGTTATCTGGCATCGTGGATCGTTAAACAACTGCTCGACGAAGGCTTTCGTGTGAACACAACGGTCAGAGACAAAGCCAACCAGCAAAAATACCGGCACTTGCTCGACATGGCCAGCAAAAGCGAGGGCCAACTATCTGTTTACGAAGCCGACCTGCTGCTCGACCATTCATTTCAGCAAGCGATGGACGGCTGCGAACTGGTGATCCACACCGCATCGCCATTCAAAATTTCGGGCATCAAAAATGCCGACAAGGAGCTGGTGCAACCGGCCTTGCAGGGAACGCGCAACGTGCTTTTTTCGGCCAACGATTCCAAATCCGTCAAACGGGTCGTGCTCACGTCAAGCATCGTGGCCATGGTGGGCGATGCCATTGACGTACACGAACTGCACAAGGGCGTGTTCAACGAGAAATGCTGGAACGCCACCAGCTCGGTCAATCACCAACCTTATCCATATTCAAAAACCATGGCGGAAAAAGAAGCGTGGTCGATTGCAAAAAAGCAAAACCGCTGGGATCTGGTCGTCATCAACCCGGGCTTTATTCTTGGCCCATCGCTGAGCCAGCGAACTGATTCCACCAGCATCGGCCTGATGATTCAGCTGTTTTCAGGAAAATATAAAACAGGCGCCCCAAAAGGCGATCAAGCCATTGTTGATGTTCGCGACGTAGCCCGGGCCCATATTCTGGCAGGGCTGACGGCATCGGCTAGCGGGCGGCACCTCACCGCAGCCCATCAAAAAGACTTCCTGGCCATTGCCGATGTCATCAGAAAACAATATCCCAAGTATCGGCTCCCGAAAAAATATGTTCCCAAATGGCTCTTTCAGCTTGTTGGTCCCTTCATGGGATTCTCGCGAAGCTTTGTCAAGCTTAACGTGGGTTACGATTTTGTATTTGACAACTCGTATGTGAAAGCGGATCTGAAGATGAGCTTCACCCCCTTCGAGAAGACCATTACCGACCACTTTAACCAGTTGGTCGCAGACAAACTAATCCCTGATTTAAGATGATGAAAAAATTGACCGCCAACCTCATTGGAGCCACCGGACTGGTTGGCAGCCATTTGCTACAGCAACTGCTAAACGACGATCGCTTTGAACAAGTGCGGGTTTTCAGCCGTCGGGCAACCGGTCAGTCGCACCCAAAGCTCAACGAACAGCTGGTAAATTTTGATGAAATGACTGAATGGGCCTCACTCATCAATGGAGACGTGCTTTTCTCAACGCTGGGAACGACCCTAAAAAAAGCAGGTAGCAAGGAAAAACAGTTTGTAATTGACTACACCTACCAATACCAGGCTGCTGAAACAGCTGTGAAAAATGGGGTAGCTGATTTTGTCCTGGTCTCATCGGCCGGTGCCAATGCCAACTCCAAAATTTTCTATTCGAGAATGAAAGGGGAGCTGGACGAAGCCGTTAAAGGGCTGGATTTCAAAAAGATTATCATCCTACGCCCATCCATCCTCGATGGCGACCGCCAGGAAAAACGGACTGCTGAAAAAATCGGGATCAAAGTCATGCGCTGGTTGACCCAGTATGTCTTCAAAAAATACCGTCCTATTCACGCCAAAACCGTAGCCCGGGCTATGATCAATTCGATTTTCAACGAAGAGCTCACAACCGACTATCTGATTTTCGAATTGGATGAGGTGGAAAAGCTGGGCGCCTAATCACCGATCTTTTGGCGGAAGAATATGGCTCTATTTGATTTATTAAGAGACTGTCTTATTTTTGACGGTTCCTATCTCTTTTAAGCGAATCGAAAATGAAAACTTCAGCCCTCATCTTGTTTCTGATCTTTCTCTCCAGTCAGACTTTCTCGCAACTGGTTGAAATCGATGGCATCCCAAGAGATACCTCTTTCACGCCTTATTCGGCCTGGATGAAGATCAAGAAAGATTTTCCGGATGCTGAAATTGTGAAGCCGCATTTGCCGGAAAACGTCAAAGCGACCTGCGACCTGGTTTACGCCAGCTTGCTCGAAACGAAATACGGCAAACGCGATTTGCATTTGGACCTTTTTCAACCCAAAAGCGAAGGAAAATATCCGGCCCTGATTTTAATCTTTGGCGGTGGCTGGCGTTCGGGCAGCAAAGCGGCGCAAGGGCCCATGGCACAACAAATCGCCGCCAAAGGATATGTCACCGCAACGGTTGAATACCGCCTGTCGCCCGAAGCACTTTACCCGGCTGCGGTGCACGACATTAAAGCCGCCATTCGCTACTTACGGGCTAATGCTGAAAAATACAACATCGATACAGACCGCATCGCCATTTCCGGAAGCTCGGCCGGAGGACAATTGGCCGCATTGGTTGGCATGACCGCCAATGTGGAAAAATTTGATGGCTATTCCGCAAACATGAATCAGCCGGTAAGTATTCAGGCCATTATCGACATGGATGGCATCCTGGACTTTACCGATCCCAACGAAAGTGCAAAGGATGATGACCCCAACAAACGCTCTGCCGGCGCCTACTGGTTTGGGGCAACTTACAAAGAAGCGCCCGAAAAATGGGTGGAGGCATCGCCCTTGATTTATGCCGGGAAAACCACACCCCCGATCTTGTTTATCAACAGCGCATTGCCACGCTTTCATGCCGGTAGGGATCAGGTGATTGAAAAACTGGACGAATACGGAATTTACACCGAGGTACAAACCATTCCTGATACGCCGCACCCGTTTTGGCTGTTTCACCCGTGGTTTGATCAAACGGTCAACTACATGGTGACCTTCCTTGATAAACAATTTAAATGATAAAAAAATGAAACTTTCGAAATACTTTTTCTTCCTTGGAATGTTCCTCTTTTCTGCCGGTCTGGCGTCAGCTCAGCACGAAACAAAACTGACTGTTGCGCAAGATGGCAGTGGTGATTTTTCGACCATCCAGGAAGCCATTGATGCCAGCAAAGCCTTTCCCGATGAGCGGGTGACCATCTTCATCAAAAATGGAATTTACCGAGAAAAAGTACTCGTGCCGGCCTGCAACACCAAGCTTTCGTTGATTGGCGAGAGCGCCGAAAAAACCATCCTCACCTACGACGATTATTTCGATAAAATTGACCGGGGAAGAAACAGCACCTTCTACACCTATACGTTAAAAGTGGAGGCCAATGATTTTCATGCCGAGAACCTGACCATTGCCAACACGGCCGGCCCCGTAGGGCAAGCCGTTGCCCTGCATGTGAATGGCGATCGGTGCTCGTTTACAAACTGTCGCCTCCTGGGACACCAGGACACGCTTTACACCGAAGGCGAAACCAGCCGACAGTATTTTTCCGACTGCCACATTGAAGGGACCACCGACTTTATTTTTGGAGAAGCCACTGCGTTTTTCGAACGTTGCACCATTCACAGTTTGAGCGATTCGTACATTACCGCGGCCAGCACGCCCAAAGGGAAAGCGTTTGGCTACGTTTTTAAATCTTGTAAACTGACAGCCGCCGAAGGTGTCAAAAAAGTTTTCCTCGGCCGTCCGTGGCGCGATTATGCTCAGGTTGTTTTTATGAATTGTGAACTGGGTGCCCACATTGTATCGGAAGGATGGGCAAACTGGGGCGGCACCTCACGCGACCAAACCGCTTTTTATGCAGAGTACCAAAATTCGGGTGAAGGAGCTCCAAGCGGGCAACGCGTGGGCTGGAGCCACCAACTCACAAAAAAACAGGCCCGGCAATACACCAAAGACAAAATTCTGGCTCCGGCAAGTGTTAATGAAGCCGCAGTGAATGTCTGGACAAATCGGGCAACCAACAACAGCTCAAAAAATTAAAACGCCCGTTACAAACTCAGAATGCACCCCAGCGAAAGACGAAAAAACGAGCTCTCGTCGTAGCTGATGCCATCGCCTATGGTTTGCGGAAGGTTGTATATCCAGGCCGCTTCAAAATCAAATCGCTTGTACTTGATATTTAAGGGCAGTTGCAATTGCAAATTCATCAAGCCAAAAGCATCTTCAAAATAGTAGTCATATCCGATGTTGGTCACCGGATCAATGATTACTTCGTTTAACTGGTACTCAACCAGTTCAGAACCAAAATAAAGCGACACTTCCGGTTCGAGCCTGATTTGATCGTAGGTGCCCAGGCGAACCAAGTCCAGGTAGGCAAAAGCATCCCACGACAGACTTGTGCCCACATCATCGCCGAGCAAAAAGTAAGCGTCGAAACGGGTGCCCAGGCTTTTGCTTTTTAGGGTGATTCCGGCATTGAGCCCACTGGAATAAAGCGGATCAAATTCGGGATCGTCATTGTTGAAGAGGAAATAATCATACGAAAAGCGATACCTGAAAAAATCCATTTTCTTCAGACTGTTACTGTATCCGCCCGTCAGGATTGTCGTGCGATAACCAGGATCGAGCTGGCTGTACCAGGCTCCCGAAACGCCGGCATAAAAGCCTTTGGAATGCAAATAGTACAGCTGTCCCGACAGGTTGTGCTGCTGCACACCAATTTCGCGTCCGGCAAAAAAGGTCCGCGAATCAAAACTGCTGCGGAAGTATAAAAACTGAAAGCTCCTTTTTACGCCAAACAAGAAGCTCAGTTCATCATCGTCAAAAATCACCTCATTCAACAACGAATCAAGTCTTGCTTCCCGCAATTCATCCGTCATATGCGGCTGCTGGGCTTTCAGGCTTTGACTGAAAATAAGCATGAAAATAAATCCGATGGTAAGTAGCTTTCTCATGATGATAGCTTTCAATTATTGTCATTCCTAGTCATTGGGTGGTCATTGAGTTGTTTTAAAACGATCAATGACAATAAAATGACTTTTTAATGACATGAAATAAACTGGCGGAAATTCAGTAAGATAAAGCCCGCGGCAACTGTTGTTGCCAGCGAGCTATACCTGCTCAATGGTCATTTGAGCTAGTTTCCCCCTTTACCATTTCCTTTGTGACCTCCCTGCTGAGCATTTTCCTGAGCTCTTTGCTGAGCTTGTTGTTGAACCTGTTCTTTCATTTGCTCTTCCATTTGAGCCTGGGTTGACTGATGAACCTGATTCCGGACACGTTGCTGAACGCCATCACCCAGTCCATCGGAGTTTTCCTGGTGCTGCTGTAAGCGTTTCCGGACTTGTTGCATCTGACCTTCGCCCATATTGGCCTGCATTTGTTCGCGATATTCCAGGCGAAGTTGCTGATGGGCTTCGAGCATTTCCTTTTGCTCTACAGAAAATGAAGCCTGCAAAGCTGTCCGTTTTTCTTCCCGGGTCATTTCCGTGTTTTCCAAAATAGCCAACTGTTCTTCGGAAAAAGTAGCCCGGAAAGCTTCTCTAAACTCTTGTCCATTGGCACGTGCCTGATTCAATATGGACTGCTGCTCACCGGTTAACTTCAATGTTGGATCTTGCAAGCGGAGACGATCCCGGTCTTGATCCTTGTCTTGGTCACCATCCGAATCCTGATGGATCCGATCGCGAATTTGGTCACCATTTCCCTGGGCCCACACGGTGGTCATTGTCATCCCTCCCATCAGGGCCAGTACTGCGAATGTTTTCATCATTGTTTTCATCTTGTGTTCTTTTTATGAATTATTTTGACTGTCTTTCATCTGCAAACCGCATCAGATTGTTTTTACCCTACCCAGTTCTACGATTTTTTTCTGAAAGTATGTTTTTCGATTGTGAATTTGGAGAGGTGCAAACTACTTCCGCCAAACCTGGCCGGTTCAGAAGAATTTTTAAAAGAATACATTGAGAAAAACCGTTGGTGTAAAAGGAATGGCTTCGGCATGAAGGTTTAGCGAAACATCCTGATCTTCGGGCAAAACAATGAAGTTGGCGTATTTCAGGTTGGCGTGATTCAGCACATTCAAAATTGAAAGCCCGGTCTCGAGCGTGAATGTCCGGGCATGCCATTGGTAAGCGGCAGCCACATCCAGCCGATGATAATCCCGCTCAATCTCACCATCCACCGCCAAACGCGGATCGGGAAAGCCCGAGCCAAAAACATAACTCGAAGACAGATGGATTGGATTGAAATTCAGCAAAAGGGCGCCCTTCAGTTCGTGCCGCTGATCGTGCAAAGCGCGCTGAAAAAAAGGCTGGGTAAAATAGTCAAACTTCTCGAGGGTTTCGCTTAGCGTATAGGTCATCCAGGCCGAATGACCCTTATACTCCTGCTTCACAAAAAAGTCGATTCCCCTGGATTTGCTTTCGCCACGATACAAACTCGGCGCTTCAAACCGGTCGATGTAGCGGGTTAGCCCATCGGTTTGCTTTGTGAAACCCTCTACACTTAACGTGAAACTGTTTCGATGGTAGGTCAGTCCTACCACGCCATGCGTTGCCTCCAAAACAGGTACGGACTGATCGTCGCTAACCGACCACAAATAGTGATAATTGCCCACATTGTCCACCAGCGAGCTGCGTGTGATAAACTGGTTGTGCCGTCCGGCGGCCAGGTTCAGCTTCAGCCCTTCGGCCAGTGTCAGGCTGGCCGAAGCCCGGGGTTGCCAATACCATTTGTCGAGGTTTAGTGAATAATTGGCTCGCAAGCCCAATTTGAGTTCGAGCCGCGAACCAAACGACATCGCATCCTGGGCGTAGAAATTTAGTCGCGAAGCTTCCAGCCGCTGATCAACCAGCTGAACCTGGAAAGAGTCTTCGCTGAATTCAATGGGATTGACCACCCAGCCAGTGCCCAACTCCAGCTGATGCTGTTCTGCCAAAGCCAACTGATGAGTTAGGCTGATCTGTCCTTCTGCCACTGCGTTCCTCAGGGTCTGATCTTCATTCAGCACACTCACCGAACCGCCGGCCCCCTGCCCCGGCCCTTGGCCTTGCCCGCCCTGTCCCGACTGCTGCCGGCCGATGGCGCGTAAGGTCCGGACTTCCTTGTCGAGGCTGGAATAGGCTGCCGACATTTTGCTTCGGCTTCCATCCACCCATCGCTTCTGAAAAAATCCGGAAACCGCCTGTTGTTTGTTGTGTTCATGATCCTCATAGTCAAAACGCGACTGCTCACTCGCCACATCCAGTAAATACGAAAAACGGTCTTCGCTCAACAAAGCGCTGATTCCATATGAATCGCCATTCGCGTTCCTACCGGAGTATTTAAGATTCAAATCCCGAAAATTGTAATCCGGATAGATTGTCCGTTCGCTGGTGTTGGGCGAATTTCCGGCGCGCCCACTGCGAAAGGAAAGCTGTTTGGAATCATACAATTCGTAATAGGTTTGCCGAAAAGCAACCGTGAGTGCCGATTGTTGAGCCACGGGCACACTAAGCAAGCCATTCAGGGTCATGTTGTTCAGGCTGAGTTTCAAACGAGCTTGGTTTAAATCGCCGTCCAAGCCAGTAATATTCACCAGGCCGCCAACCCGTCCGCCCTGGTCGGCTCCATAAGCGCCTTTCAACACCTGAATATCCTTCGCCATTAATGGATTAACCGCACTGATATTATCGTTGAAGTTCTTCATGCCAAACAAGGTAAAGCCATCAAACAGCACCTGGCTTTGCCCTTCGTAACTGCCCCAAATCACCAGGTCGTTCGATTGTTCGCCAGCAGCCAAAATGCCAGGTTGCAGGCGCAGCAAATTAAAAATGGAATTGTCACCATTTCCTGGCAGAAACTGTGCAATTTGATGATTCAGGCGCAACACCCCAGGCTTGTTTCCAACCTGCAAGGAGCGGACAACTTTCAAGCCCGTTATTTCAACTTCGCGAATACGAAAATTGGATGGACGGAGCAAAAACTGGTGATGGGTTCCGGCAAAAACAATGGTATCGAGCAAAAAGTATCCCAAGTAGGAGGCTTGCAAATGAAATTGCTCATTCGTTCCAACGAAAGAAAAATTCCCTTCCTGATCGCTAACCAGGCCTGTTCCGTCAACCACCACATGGGTATAGGGCAAGGATTCCGAGGTCAATTTATCGGTGAAGCGACCACTCAAGGAGTAGTTTTTTTGAATGGGAACGGGGCTAATTTGATAAAACAGATACACGGCACCCACTTTTTTATAGGCCGCCGGAAGGTCCTTCAATAAATAATCAAAAGCTTCTTCGGGTGAAGAAAATTGCCGCGAGACTGTTGCCGTGAAATTTGAGAAATAGCGATCATCCAGCGAATATTGCAGCTCATAACGTTCGCAAAAATCAATAAGAATCGTGCTCAGACTTTGTTCCTGATAATCCAGTTCAACCTGCTGCGCCAGTGTCAGCAAAGTTGAAAAGAGCAAACCGAGCAGAAGGGCCTTCTTTTTCAAGTTGATTTATTGGTTTTGACGAATCCGGTATTCGCTCGAATTAAGCTTTTCAAATTTAAGATTATAAATCGTACAAATCATCTCCAAAATCGATTCCGTGTTCAGTTCAGACCGAACCAAACGCCCGGAGATAGAGGCATCGTAAGTTCCATCATTCAACACATCCTTGCCCTGAATATGCACGCCATATTGCCGTTCCACTTCCTCCAAAACTTCCACCAATGGTTTATTTTTGAAATCGAACTCATCGTTGATCCAGGCGGCTTCGGCTTCAAAATTAATTCCCCGCTGCACCTCGAATCCGTTTCCGGCTTTCAACGCTGCCTTTTCATTGGCTGTCAAAATCACTTCCGATCCGTTCTGCTGCCCGACAACTTTCACTTTCCCGGTTTGGCAGGCCACGCGGTACGATTCGCCACGTGCGTAAACATTGAAACGGGTCCCCAATACCGAAGTTGCCCCCATGGTCGAACTCACGGTAAACCGACTGCCGGGTTCCACCTCAAAAAAAGCTTCTCCCTCCAGGTCCAGTTCGCGTGCAAACCGCCACCAATAGGGGTGGTAGCTCACCGTCGAAACGGCGCTCAGGTGAACCGATGAGCCATCCGGCAAATCGACCACCAGCTGTTGTCCGGGACTGGTCGTCATATCAACGGAATAAAAGCGCATCAGCCCAATCAGGCCAACCATCAGTAAAACAGAAGCGGCCATTGCCAAACGAAAAACCGGCCGGTGCACCAGCTTGATGGTTTTTACAGGAGCCTTCGGTTCCAGCCGGGCTTCCATCGCCGCCCACACCTCAGCCTTCGACCGGGAGTACGGAATCTCCAGCCGGTCATTCAGCCGATCCAGCCGGGTGAGAAGCTTGTTCGCTTGGTTCCTATCGTTTGTCTCGTTCTTCATTTTACTTTAAGTTTCGATTTCAAATCGTCCAGGGCATTTTTCATTCGCTTTTCAACCGCCTTGACACTAATGTGCAGGCGCTCGGCAATCTCATGGTACTTCAGCCCATCCATTCGGCTCATTAAAAAAACCACCCGCTGCTTTTCCGGTAATCCGGCCAGGGCCTTTTCGTAGCGCTGCTGCAATTCCTTGTACTCCAGCTCTTCTTCGGGCGACACGTCCTCCATCGAAAATGCCAGCGAGTTTTTGTAGTTCAGCGCCAGCTTTTGCCGGCGATATTGGGAGACGAATTCATCGCCAGCCATCTTGTAGAGCAAGCCGACCGTGGCTTTGGCATGGTAATCCGGCTGCTTTTCCCACAGGCGCAAAAACACATTCTGAGCCAAATCTGTCGCCAAATCCGGATCGCCCGACCGGTAATAGATGTAATTTCGAATCGCATCAAAATTCTGGTCAAACAACGTTTTAAACTCGTACTTTGTCAAGGTCAAATCATCTTGGTTTCGAAACGCGCCACTTCAGCCTTGCGGCTTTTATTGCCCCGAAAAGTTAAGCAATAATTGCTGCTTTTCATTCTCTAACCGTTTAAAAAGAAGATTACCCTACCTTGCGATCGAATTTTATTTTAGTAATTTCAACTCCAAATCCATCAGCCATGATTCGAATCCTCTTGATCAGCCTCAGTATTTTCTTGTTTCTGGCGTGCCAAACGGCCCAAACACAGCAAACCGCTCCATCCGAGATCGTGTGTCAATTGGCCGACAGCACGAAGTTTCAGTCAGTCGTAAACAAGCTGGCTGACGAGGCCGGCCAGCCCATGGGGCAATTGGTGGCCGCGGTTGGCAGGGAGTTTTTGGGCGTAGCTTACGAAGAGCAAACCCTGGAACATGGGATAGACGAACCGCTGACCATTGAGCTGGAAGGACTGGACTGTACCACCTTTGCCGAAACTGCGCTGGCCATTGCCCGGACGCTAAAAAGTAAGAACCCTGACTTTTCAACCTATATCGGCGAACTTGAAAACCTGCGCTACCGACAAGGACAACGCGACGGATACCTCTCGCGGCTGCACTATTTCAGCGACTGGATTTACGACAATGAGCAGAAAGGCCTGATCAGCCAAGCCGCCAATGAATTTGGGCAGCCGCTGAATGTGATGGTTAATTTCATGTCGACCCATCCGGAGAGCTACCCGGTATTGAAAGAAAACCCCGAATTGGTGAGTTCCCTGGCCGAACAGGAAAAGGCAATTTCTGCCCGCAACTATTTTTTTGTGCCCAAAGAGGCAGTGGAAAGCAAGGAGTCAAATTTAAAGGAAGGTGATTTGGTTGGACTGGCCACCAGCATCAAAGGCCTCGATGTGACACATGTTGGTATTTTGGTTGAAGTGGGCGGCCGGATTCATTTGATGCATGCCTCAACCGCTGGCATGCAAGTGGTGATCTCGGACGAACCGCTTGCCGACTTTCTACAGGCGAAAAAAAGCTACACCGGCATTTTAGTAGCCCGCCCAATCGACTAGTTCTTTCCTTCACCTGAACCTGCTCAACAGTTTCTTAACCTCATAAGAGACTTACCAACAGGCGCTTGCGAAAAGAACACTTCTCCAAAAGAAACCATTTAACCAAAAGCCGGGTATAATTTTTTAGTAGAAAAAACCATTAACGATGCCAAAAATCCGAAAAAACAATCCCATTGTCAACCTCAACCTCAATGTGCGTGGCCTTAATCAATCGGCCACCCTCCAAATAAACGAACGGAGCAACGAGCTCATCAAACAAGGTAAAACCGTTTACAAACTAGGACTGGGACAGTCGCCCTTTCCGGTTCCCGATATTGTGCAGGAAGCGCTCCGGCAGAACGCTCACCAAAAAGACTATTTATCCGTGAGGGGATTGTTGCCGCTTCGGGAGGCCATTGCCAAATTCAATTTCCGGCGCCAGGGCATCGCCTGCTCACCCGATGACATTATGATTGGTCCCGGGTCGAAGGAGCTGATTTTTATTTTACAACTGGTGTACTACGGCGAACTGATTATTCCAACGCCCAGCTGGGTTTCGTACTCGCCACAAGCACGCATTGCCGGTCGGCATGTGACCTGGGTGCCTACCACCGAGGAAAACGACTGGCGCCTGAGCCCCGAAAAGCTGGATTTGATTTGCCGTTCGGATCCGGATCGGCCACGCGTGGTGATTTTGAACTACCCCTCGAACCCCACCGGATCGACCTACCCCAAAGCCCGACTGAAAAAACTAGCCGAAGTCGCTCGAAAATACAAGCTGATCCTGATTTCAGATGAGATTTACAGCCTGCTCGACCATTCCGGCCAGCACGTGTCTATTGCCCAGTTTTATCCCGAAGGAACGATCATCAGCAGTGGATTGAGCAAATGGGCCGGAGCCGGCGGCTGGCGGTTGGGTACCTTTACCTTTCCCGAAAACCTGCGCTGGCTGCAAGATGCCATGGCCATTGTAGCCAGTGAAACCTTCACTTCAACCAGCGCACCCATTCAGTATGCAGCCATCACCGCATTCGAAGATCGCCCGGAGATCGATGAATACCTGTTTCATTCGCGACGGATTTTAAAAACATTGGGAAATTACATGACCAACCAACTCCGCGAATCGCACCTGACCATGCCAACGCCCAGAGGTGGGTTCTACCTGTTTCCCAATTTCAACCGTTATCGCATCCAGCTGGCCAACAAAGGGATTCTGACTTCATTTGAACTATGTGAATCCTTGCTTCAGGAAACAGGTGTCGCGATCTTGCCCGGCATGGACTTTGGCCGCCAACCCGAAGAATTGACCTGCCGCATGGCCTATGTTGATTTTGACGGAAAGCTGGTACTCGAAAAAGCCATGACGGAATGGAAAGACCTTGAACTGGACGAAACATTCCTGAAAACCCATTGCCCCAAAATGATCGAAGCAACTGAACTGTTGAAAGCATGGCTCGATAGACTGTAATTTGAAATTGCTGGATTTCTGGAGTTTATTCCACAGCATACAGCTGCTCCCGTAACCAGGCAGGGCGGTTGGTCGTGATTGCCGAAACACCCAGATCGACCAGTCGTTTGGCTTCGTCCGGATCATCCACCGTCCAGGACAGCACATCCAAACCCAACCGGGCAGCATGACCCATCACCTCCTGATTCACCAATTTGTAATGCAGGTTCACTCCCTCCAGGCCCAATTGAGCCGCTTCATTCATCCGGCCGGCCAGCCCTTCTGCTTTCGAGCTCAGCCAATAACAGTCGTTTTTCGGAAACTGCTTCTTGGTTTCCAAAATCGTTTCCCAGCCGAACGCGATAAAAACAACTTGCTTTTTCTTGCCACTGGCTTTCACCGCTTTCTTCAGCGCGGGAAGCACCTCCGGGCCACACTTGATTTCAATCACCAACTTTTTCCCTTTCGGAACAATTTCCAGCACTTCCGACACAAAAGGCATTTTTTCGCCCGCGTACTTTTCATCCTTCCACCGACCCACATCCAGCTTCCGCAATTCATCCGAATGGGTTTCCGCAATCACCAAACTGTCTGTCCCGGTGCGTTTGGTGGTGTGATCATGATTCACCATAACCTGCCCGTCGTTCGACAGGTAAATATCAATTTCCACGGCATCGGCATTCAACTCCCAGCCCAGCTTGGCGGCAGCCACCGTATTCTCAGGCGCCAGATACGACGCGCCCCGGTGTGCAATGATCTGAACCTGCGAAAAAGCTGGAGATCCCAGCAGCAAAAGCAAAAAAGAGAAGGTCACATTCTTCATATCGATCAAACTATGTAAATTTTCAAATTAAACCATCGAAGCCACCAAGTTGCCTATTTCTGCTGACATATTCCTAATTTTCTTCTTAAAAAAATCCTAAATTTGCAGGCTTCTGAAGTCGGTAAGCATGCAAAAAATTATCAACAACATTATTGTTCTCTTTCTTAAAGCCTTCTCTTACTTACCGTTTTGGCTTTTATACCTGATCTCCGACGGAGCCTTCATCCTGCTGTTTTATGTTTTCAGATACCGCAAGAAAGTGGTGTACGAAAACCTGCGCAATTCATTTCCGGAGAAAACAGAAAAAGAAATTGATCAGATTGCACGCAAATACTTTCATCATTTATGCGACGTGTCGCTCGAAGCCATTAAACTACACAGCATCAGCGAGGAGGAACTCGACAAGCGGTTGAAAGTGACCGGCGTAGAAAAGATGGAGGCTTATTTTCGGAAGAAAAAAAGCATCATCGTACTGGCCATGCACTACAACAACTGGGAGTGGGGAGCCTCGGTGCAGCGGCTTTCGAGCCACCGGTTTTTGATGCTGTACAATCCGGTGCGCAACAATTTCGAGATGGAACGTTTCATTTTAAGCATGCGCGAACGTTTTGGAGGCACGACCGTTCCGGTGCACAAGTCGGCACGCATGGCCATTCAGTTTGACCAGACCGACCGCCCCGGGCTGTTGTGGCTTGGCGCCGATCAAACACCTGCTGAGAATTCCAAATTTTGGACGATGTTCCTGAACCAGGAAACGCCATTTTTTAGCGGCCCCGAAAAGATTGCCCACAAAACCAACCAGCCGGTATTCTTTCATCACACCCGAAAAGTGGCCCGTGGAAAATATGAGATTATTCTCACCGAGCTTATTGCCGAACCCAAAAAGGCAAAACCCGAAACCACATTGCTTCGCTACATCGACAAGATGGAAACGATTATTCGCGATCAACCCGAATATTGGCTATGGTCGCACCGCCGCTGGAAACACCAACGCCCGGCTGACATTCCGTTGATTGAGCGGGAAGGCTAATTCCGTCCGTTCGATGCAAACAGCAGGATGCTTGCTTATTTTTATTCCTCTGCAATTTTAATGCGAGCAAGAAACCGATTGAAGACATTGGGAGGCAATGGGGAACCATTGTATTCGAACGTTTTCAACTGTCTTCAACTTTTTCATATCAAAATTGATCCAATCTGTTTGACGTCGTAAGCAGACCATGTTTAGGTTAGATTATTTTTTGCATCTTGCACGAGCGTAAAGCTTCCGGCTGCGGAACACTGTGCTCAGCAACAATGCACGGCATCCAACGGCTATTCGAACCATTAAGCAACAACGCTAAAAACTGAACCTGTGAAAAAAATCATCAACCAAGCACTCATCGGCTTCCTGAAAGCATTGTCATATCTGCCTTTTCCGGTGCTGTTCGCCCTATCCGACCTGATGTACCTGGTGCTTTTCCATGTGGTAGGCTACCGTAAAAAAGTGGTTTATACCAACCTGCGGAATGCCTTTCCTGAGAAAACTGAGCAGGAAATTGACGCCATTGCCCGCAAATTTTACCGTCATCTGTGCGACATCGGGCTGGAAGGCATCAAGCTACACAGCATTTCTGAAAAAGAACTGGACAAGCGCATTACGCTCTACGGCCTCGAAAAAACGGAAGCCTATTTCCGTCAGCAAAAAAGTATTATTTTGCTGGGCATGCACTACAACAACTGGGAGTGGAGCGCCAGCCTGCAACGCCTGTCCAGCCACCAGCTGCTGATGGTTTACAACCCGGTCCGCAATAACCTCGAAATGGAGCGCTTCATCCTCGGTATGCGCGAACGCTTTGGTGCCATTTCGGTTCCGGTACACAAGTCGGCCCGAACAGCCATCCAGTTTGATAAAACCGAACGCCCGGGATGCATTTGGCTGGGCGCTGATCAAACCCCAGCGCCAAACACCCGTTTCTGGACGACGTTCCTGAACCAGGAAACCCCTTTCTTCAGCGGTCCCGAAAAAATTGCAGAGAAAACCAATCAGCCGGTGCTTCTTCATTACGTGCGTAAGCTTGGCCGATCCAGGTATGAAGTTCATTTTATAGAACTTTTTCCCGAGCCAGCGAAGGCAAACCCCGATGATATTTTACTAACCTACATCGACCGAATGGAAAAAATCATTCAGGAAACGCCCGAATACTGGCTGTGGTCGCACCGCCGCTGGAAGCACCAACGCCCTGAAGGAATCAAACTCATTGAGCGACTACCTAAGCAGCAAGGATGAAAAAAGTGGTCTTTCATATTGCTCTGGCCGGACTTGACCTGTTGTCGCGCCTTCCCTTCCGTTTGCTCTATGCCCTGTCCGATCTGGTTTACATCCTCACGTTCTATGTTTTTGCTTACCGACATCAGGTAGTGCTTGAGAACCTGGAAAGATCCTTTCCCGGAAAATCTGATTCTGAAATCAAGCTGCTGTCCCGCCAATTTTATCACCATTTATGCGATTTGCTGTTCGAAGCCTTCAAGCTAAAAACCATTTCGCCTGAAAAATTAAAAAAACGAATGACAATAGTGAATCCGGAGTTGGTCAATCGTTATTTTGATGAAGGTAAAAGCGTCATCGTGTTGACCATGCATTACAACAACTGGGAGTGGAACGCCATTTTGCCCCATCAACTGAAACACCATTGCCTGCTGGTTTACAATCCGGCACGAAACCTGCGCTGGGACGCAGCCATTAACCAGATGCGCGAGCGCTTTGGCGGCGAACTGGTTTCGACCAAAAAAATCGTAAAAAAAGTACTGGACTACGAAAAACGACAAAAACCAACGCTCACCTGGCTTTGTGCCGACCAACGCCCCCTGGCCAACGCCCGCTTTTGGACGACGTTTCTGAACCAGGATGCCGGCTTTTTCCCGGGCCCCGAAGCCTTGGCGCGGCGCACCAATTTCCCGGTGCTTTATCAGCATGTTGAAAAAGTGAAACGCGGCCACTACCGAATCCACTTCGAACTACTGGCGGACAGTCCGGCATCGTTGCCTCCCGATGAGATCCTCCACCGGTATGTCCGAAAGATTGAAAGCCGGATTCAGGCGCAACCCGAATTTTACCTGTGGTCGCACAAACGCTGGAAACACCAAAAGAGTGCACAAAACAATAGAACGAGCTGATTTTCGTTCTGCCAATGAAAACTTTTCAACTGATGAAGATGCCGGCTTTTCTTTTCATTCTCGTTTTGCTGAACCTGAGCACATGGGCTCAGGATACGCTGGAGCGGGCGTTCCAAGATGCTTTCCAGCTCAGTGAGCAAGCCATGGAGGCGTCGAAAAAGTCGGCTGCCCACCTGGGATTTTTGGACGGTGCCTACGACCGCACAGAAATTAACCGCCACCTGATTGATGCCCGCGAAGATCTGGATAGCCTGGTTGCTTGCATCCGCCAAGCGGCTTACCGAACTGCCGACGCGGCCTACTTTGCCCGAACCACTTCCAACGAAAAACAAGAAACACTGGCTACCGAAACGCAAAAAATATGGCAAACCGCCACCCGCACGCTGGACGATGTCATTAAAAAATTTGACGAATTCATGATCCACGGCACATTCAATGAGGAGGCCTACCTCAATCAGCGGCTCGAAGATTTTGAGCAAGCCAAACGGCAACTTCACCAGGCTCACCAAAAGCTGAAGCAAGCGATCAAGTTGGTGACGGCGGATCATGAGGATTAACTTCCCCAAGAAATTCTGTCTTGAAAACTCATCCGAAAACGAACGTCTCCATCTTGACAAAAAAAAACTTCACCCAAATCAAAAACACTTGCTACTTTTGTTAAAACATCCGAAAAAAATATGCTCATGAAAGACTTCTTCGTAAAATCGCACGGCCTGGGAAACGACTACATTGTAATGAACAGCCACGAAATCAGCTTCGAGATGAACGTCGAAAACATCAAAACCATTTGCGATGTGCACTACGGCATTGGCTCCGATGGCATTTTGCTTTTGGTGGATTCGACGAAAGCTGACTTTGGCCTGCGGATCCTCAACCCCGATGGTTCGGAAGCCGAAAAAAGCGGCAATGGCCTACGTATTTTTGCCAAATATTTATACGACTATGGCTTGGCCAAAAGCAAAACCTTCAGCATTGATACTTTGGGCGGCGTGGTTTATGCCGAAGTGATGGAAACGGACAACGAAAAAGCCCGAACCATACAGGTGGATATAGGGAAAGCGATTTTTGAAGCGGCCAAAATTCCGGTGAACAGCGACTTAACGGAATGTTTGGACGAAACCCTCTCCCTGGAAAACCAGTCCTACCTCATCAACTGTGTGTCGGTGGGCAATCCGCACTGCGTTATTTTAAAAGAGGAGTTGTCGGAAGCCGAAATCAAACAGTACGGCAGCGAGATTGAAAACCACCCCAAATTTCCGAACCGCATCAACCTGCAGTTTGCCAAAGTGCTTTCGCGCGACGAAGTGGAGATCCTGATCTGGGAACGCGGTGCCGGCTACACCTTGGCTTCCGGAAGCTCATCGAGCGCCGTGGCTGCCGTGATGGTGAAGAAAGGACTGACCAACCGAAAACTGAAGGTGAACATGCCGGGTGGAACGCTCAAACTCGAGATCGCCAAAGACTGGCAAATCCGAATGACCGGTGAAGTTCGCGAAATTGCCAGCGGATACTTGAGTGCGGAACTGCTAAGTGATTTCCAATAGACCACCATTTCGCACTGGGTCACATCAAATGTTTGTTAACAGCCCGGCGCCTTATGCAGATTTATTCTAAATAATCTTTGCAAATTCCTATCTTTGTTTTTTGCAAAAAACACAATGTATGCTGGAGAAAAAATTACCCTTCGACAAAGAACAGTTAGAACAGATTATCGAAAAACATCCCACGCCTTTTCATATTTATGATGAAAAAGGCATGCTGGATTATGCCCAGAAATTCAACGAAGCCTTTTCATGGAACGAAGGTTTCAAAGAGTACTATGCCATCAAAGCGGCGCCAAACCCATACCTGATGAGGCTTTTGCGCAAGCAGGGCTTCGGAATCGATTGCAGCTCGATGGCCGAGTTGCTGCTGGCCGAAAAAGTGGGTATGCGCGGCGAAGAAATCATGTTCACCTCGAACGATACGCCCGCTTACGAATACCAGAAAGCCATGGAACTGGGCGCGATTATCAACCTCGACGATATCAAGCACATCGACTACCTGGAAGAACACGCGGGGCTTCCCGAATTAATCAGCTTCCGTTACAACCCCGGCACCCTGAAAGGCGGCAATATCATTATTGGCAAGCCCGAAGATTCGAAATACGGATTTACCCGCGAGCAACTATTTGAGGGCTACAAAAAACTGAAGGACAAAGGCGTAAAACGCTTCGGCATTCATACCATGGTGGCTTCGAACGAGCTGGATGCCGACTACTTTGTTGAAACCGCCGAGATCATTTTTGATGTGATTGTGGATCTGGCCAAAGAGCTGGATATTCGGTTTGAATTTGCCAACCTGGGTGGTGGCATCGGCATTCCATACAAAAGCGAACACAAACCGGTGAACCTGAACCGCGTAAGCGAAGGAATAAAAGAATTGTATGAGAAATTGATTGTGGGCAACGGACTGGATCCGCTGAAGATATACTTCGAATCGGGACGCGCCATTACCGGACCTTACGGATTTTTGGTTTCCCGGGTGCTCCACATCAAAGAAACCTATAAAAAATATGCCGGCCTCGACTCGTGCATGGCCAACCTCATGCGTCCGGCCTTGTACGGCGCTTACCACCACATTACCGTGATGGGAAAGGAAACTGCACCGCACCGACATTTGTACGATGTGACCGGATCGTTGTGTGAGAACAACGACAAATTTGCCATTAACCGCCTGCTTCCGGAAATCAATCCCGAGGACTTGGTGGTGATTCACGATACCGGTGCGCACGGCCACTCCATGGGCTTCAACTACAATGGCAAGCTACGCTCGGCTGAACTGTTGCTGCGTCCGAACGGCGAAGTGGTTGAAATCCGCCGTGCCGAAACCTTCGACGACTTGTTCGCGACGCTGGATTTTGATGCCGCCAACGAATTTGAATAAAATTTAGAACTTTCATAAGCGAAGCCGGAGATGTTTTCATTTCCGGCTTTTTTATGAAAAAAAGAAGACAGCTGAAGACAATGGAAATCAATTTTATTGGCTCAGTTCAATGTTTGGGAGGCAAGGACAAATCAATTTAAAACGAAATGCCCTGTTAGAGATTCGTCAATTGTCGGCTTAATTAGATAAGAACCGGAGAGGAATTGAGAAAGGGGTGTAATAAAATGATGCTTGTTTTGGAGCGGCCTATTTTTATCAAAAGTGGAATCAAACGAAAAGCTTAGTGCAGGCGGGAAGTTCCGACGACAGGAGGAAACGAGCTTGCGAGTTCCACGAGTTACCGTTAAAAACAATTAATCTTAACGAGTGAAATCACCCGCCGAACTTAGCTTTTCGGAAGATGGAGCTTGCAGATAAAAATCAGCCTTGAGTTTTTTGTTTACTTTTTGTGTGAAGACAAAAAGCAAAATCCGGCTGATAAGCCAACGGATAATACGACTTGGAAAGTCCGCCCGTTTATCGCAGTTTCCTGCCAACCTCCATTTTAAGTCCTCCCAACACTGAAATGATCCATAGTATTCGACTGCCTTCATTCGCTTTTCACCCAAATGAATCGATTCTTTTTCACAAACATCAGACACTGCGTTCAACCTGATTTTGTATTTTTGGCGAATGGATGAAAAACTAAAAATCGGCTTCGATGCCAAACGAGCATTCCTCAACCCGGCTGGTTTAGGAAACTACAGCCGCACGACCATCCGCTCAGTTGCCCAATTTTATCCACAGAACGATTACCTGTTGTACAGCCCCAATTCAAACAACCGCCTTTTTCATCCACCGCAACACACAACGTTGGTTCGGCCCCGTAGTTTTTGGTGGAAAGCCCTTAAACCGCTCTGGCGTAGCTACCGCATCACCAGGATGGCTAAAAGAGCCGGACTCGACATTTATCACGGGCTGAGCCACGAACTCCCCATCGGCATTCAACAAACAGCCGTCAAAAGTGTGGTGACCATACACGACCTGATTTTTATGCGCCACCCGGAGTTCTACAAACCGGCCGACCGCAGGATCTATCGCCAAAAGCTGGAATATGCCTGTCGTGAAGCCGACCAGGTGATTGCCATCAGCCAGCAAACGAAAAGCGACTTGGTTGATTTTCTGGGCTTGAACCCAGGTAAGATCGAAGTTATTTACCAAGCCATCAATCCAATATTTTTTGAAAAGGATTCTCTTGTCGAACTTCAGCAAACCCGAAGCAAGTTTACACTTCCCGACCGATTCATGCTTACGGTGGGAACCATTGAAGCCCGCAAAAACCTGGGAACGATCCTGAAAACCATGGCACTCGCTGATAACGGGCTGCCCTTGGTGGTGGTGGGCAAACCCACGCCTTATCTGCGCAGCCTGCAAAAGCAAATTGAACCCCTAACAGACAAGCTCATTTTTCTGCACCAGGTCAACGACCGCCAACTAAGCCACCTCTACCAACTGGCTGAGCTCATGCTTTACCCCTCTATTTTCGAAGGTTTTGGTCTGCCCGTTGCCGAAGCACAGGCTAGCGGTTGTCCGGTAATCACTTCAAAGACTGGTGCCCTACCCGAAACCGGGGCCGATGGCGCACACTATGTGGAAGCGCAAAATCCAGATGAAATCAACCAGGGCATTCAAAAGATTCTTCAGAATAAAGATTACCGAAACGAACTGATTCAGAAAGGCCGGCAAAACGCCCGCCGGTTCGCCCCCGAAAACTACGCACGACAACTCATGCAATTCTATAAACAATTAGCCCATGCATAACGACCTGAAAAAAGCGCTCGACGTGCTGCACGCCGGCGGAATTATCCTCTACCCCACCGACACCATTTGGGGAATTGGCTGCGATGCCACCAACGAAAAGGCGGTACAACGCATCTACCAGATCAAAAAGCGTGAAGACTCGAAAAGCATGTTGGTGCTGATGGAAAACATCAACTTTTTGAGCCGTTACGTGGAAGAAGTCCCGGAAATTGCCTACGACCTGATTGAACTGAGCGACAAACCGCTGACCATCATTTATCCCGGTGCCAAAAACCTGGCTAAAAACCTGATCGCCCGCGATGGAACCCTTGGCATTCGCCTGACCAGCGAAGATTTTACCCGCCAGCTCATTCAGCGTTTTAAAAAACCCATTGTATCCACCTCAGCCAACATCAGTGGAACACCTGCTCCGGCGATCTACGATGAAATCGACCCGGAAATTATTTCGTCGGTGGATTATGTGGTGAAATACCGGCAAGATGATCTGACAAAAGCCACACCTTCAAGCATTATTAAACTGGGCGTGGGCGGCGAAATCGAAATCCTGAGGCCATAAAGCAAGCTGGGATCCCTTTCAAACACGCCGCTACCTATGCTTTCTGTCCAGAGAAAGGCCAAATCCGGCACATTTTCGATGAAAACGACGGCAACTTCAATGAAAAACACCGCATTTTCATATTATAATACGGTGACTCTATACAACAATGCCACAACTTCCTATAACAGTTCCGCAACTTTAATGAATAACGCCACATGCTTGTGCAACAATGGACCATTCCTCATGAATAATGGCCCATTGTTATTGAATTAGGTGACTATTTCTTTAGAACAATGAAAACTAAAAAACTGGCTGTAATAAATAGGAATATGAGCGGCGCGCAGCGCCCCACGATTATTCCCGGTTGAACTACACCCCGGAGACGTGGCTAAGCACTTATCGAAGGTTTTATTGATTTTTACAGAACAGATCAGGTTGGAAGAAAGTCTGTTTTTCGGAATAGGTCATAAGCGTTTAGCGGCCAGATCCAAATTCTGAACTTTTAATCGGCTAATCTGTTGGTTTTTTGGTGGGTTATTGAGACGGAACAGTTTCTGTTGAACCCATTCGGCTCAATCAAACAGATGACAGGAGCATGAAGGAGACCCTGTTCAATTTTTCTAAAAACGGATCAATTTAAAAGTCATGGAACAGCCATTCAATCAACCAGAAACAAGCTTGCTGGCTATTTTATACAACGAGGGCAAACCAATTGAGTTGACGCTGCAACGTGTATTGGACCGTGAAGACGAGCACGGAAATAATCGGTTAAAATCGTTTAAAGGTTCCCAAATTCAATACGCCAAAAAAAATTTGATTAAGCTCGGATTTATCATCGCAACCGAGGCTCCCAAGCGCCACGACCTGGAAGAGGGCGAAGGCCTGACACGGGTGAACGACGATGTGACCTTTTATTATTTCGATTTGGATAAAAAGTTAAAGTTGAGTCCCCGGGGAGAAGCGTGGTGCAACAGCCATTTCGACAAGCTTTAAGTCAAACCCTACAATTTGAGTCGGCCTGTTCGTTTTGCACGGACACGTGCGGACTCAGAAATCTGCATAAAACAACAAAACCTATGAACAACAAAACAAAAATACCCCAGGAACGTGTCGATGAGCTGTTTGACATTCTGAAAAAAAGGTTTGAGCAAAACAGTGATCGTCATCGCGACCTCGAATGGACTGCCATTCAAAGCAAACTTGAAAGTCATCCCGGCAAACTCTGGTCGCTCAACGAGATGGAAGAAACAGGGGGCGAGCCGGACGTGATTTCGCGCGACGAAAAGACGGGCGAATACATCTTTTGCGACTGCTCGCCGGAAAGTCCGAAAGGCCGTCGAAGTGTTTGTTACGATCAGGAAGCCTTGGAGTCGCGGAAGAAGCACCCGCCAAAGAACAGTGCGCTTTCGCTGGCCGACGAGATGGGCGTTGACTTGCTCACCGAGGAACAATACCAACAGCTTCAGCAGCTGGGTGAGTTCGACACCAAAACATCGAGCTGGCTGAAAACACCTGATGATGTCCGCGCGCTTGGGGGTGCCATTTTTGGCGACCGGCGTTTTGGACGTGTGTTTATTTATCACAACGGCGCCGACTCCTATTACGGCGCGAGGGGCTTCCGTGGTTTACTGCGGGTTTGACCCGACTATGGGTCATCGGATGTTTTGAGCCACGGCTTCGGCGCAACGCTCCCCATCGATGGCCGACGAGGCAATACCTCCGGCGTAACCGGCTCCTTCGCCACACGGATACAGGCCTTTGATTCGAATATGTTGCAGGTCGTGGTCATTGCGCGGAATACGAAGCGGCGAAGAAGTGCGCGACTCCACCCCCACGGCTATGGCTTCGTTGGACAGAAAGCCTTTTGTCTTTTTATCGATTTGCTGAATGCCTTCGCGCAAGCGGCTGGCAATCCGCTTCGGTAATTTGTCGTGCAGGGCCGCAGTCACCAAACCCGGGCGATAGGACGATTCCGGCAAGTCAGCCGACTTCTTTCCTGCCACAAAATCGGTCAGGCGTTGGGCTGGTGCCAATTGGGTATTCCCATTAATCATGAAGCAAAGCTTTTCAATCTGCCGCTGAAACTCCAGCCCGGCAAACACCCCATGTTGCTGAAATTCGCGCAAATCTTCGGGCCGTACCTCCACCACCAAACCCGAATTGGCAAAAGGTGAATTGCGCCGCGAAGCCGACATGCCATTGACAACCATTTCGCCGGGCGCTGTTGCTGCCGGAACAATAAAACCGCCCGGACACATACAAAAGGAGTACACGCCGCGATCGTTCACCTGCTCGACAAAAGAGTAAGTGGCGGCCGGCAAAAAAGGTCCCCGCTGTGCCTGGTGATACTGAATGGAATCAATCAGGGCCTGCGGATGTTCCACACGAACACCCATAGCAAATGTTTTGGCTTCGAGGTTAACACCCTGGCGATAGAGCATCTCGTAAATATCGCGTGCCGAATGACCAGTGGCTAAAATCAGGGCCTCGAACTCAAATTTGCTCCCATCAGCCAGCGTCAATCCTTTGCACTCGCCTGCTTTAATCATCAGCTCAGTGACCCGGCTATTGAAATGAATTTCGCCCCCGGATGCCAAAATCTGTTCTCGGATCCCACGAATCACTTGCGGCAATTTGTCGGTTCCCACATGCGGATGCGCATCAATCAATATTTCGGGATCGGCGCCAAACTGAACCAGCACCTCTAAAATCTTTTTCACATTGCCCCGCTTTTTCGAGCGGGTATACAGCTTGCCATCGGAGAATGTTCCTGCTCCACCTTCGCCAAAACCATAATTGGAATCGGGATTGATGAGGTGCTCCCGATGGATCAGGGCGATGTCGCGTTTGCGGTCGCTCACGTTTTTTCCGCGCTCAAACAAAATGGGTTTTACGCCCAACTCAATTAAACGCAGGGCAGCAAACAAACCAGCCGGACCGGCACCAACAATGCCCACCGGACGCTTATGCTCCACATTCTGATAGTGATAGCTGGTGGATTCCACTTCGGGCTGTTGGCCAATATAAACAGCCACACCCATGTTGATGCGGATTTGCCTTTGCCGGGCATCAATCGATTTGCGGCGCACCACAATGGCGGTCAGTTCGGCTTCGTCAACGCCCAACTTCTGAGCGATAACCGGACGATAAAACTGCTCATCCGACGCCTGTTTAGGAGTCAGCGATATATTGAGTTCTTTTTTCAACTTATTCGAAATGGAAACTTAAGGTAAAAACATTTGAAGTCAGCTTCTGCAAAGCGGTGGTGTAATATTGTCGCTGGGTTTCGCCATCGGGGCCATCATTCAGCATGTTGCCCAGGCCAAGGCTAACCTTCAGTTCGGTTGACAAGCGAAAGAACGGCAGATAGCTGTCCCAACCTACGCCTGCTTCGAAGTACAAACCGCCACGTTTTACCCGGACCAAATCTTCAACCCCGGTTTTGGAAATATCGACCCGCAAAGCAGGCCCGGCAACCAGGTAAGGCCGTTGGTTGTTTAAACGGCTCGATTTGTATTTAATCAGAAGCGGAAGATCAATGTAAGTTGTTTTAATCGAAAAGTACTCCAATGGCTCGGCACTCGTGCTGTTCACGTCGTAAACGGGCACGTTGTAGACCAGGCGCCTTTCGCCAAACGACAAGCCGGGTAGAAAACGAAGGTTGAAATACTCGCCCAAGCGTAAGCTGGTGACAATGCCCACGGTCAGTCCGGGAACCTGCTGCGCAATATCGGCTTGCACCGTGTCGAATTTTGTGATTTCGTGTCCGTCGAAGTTACCCCACTCTTTGTAAACAAAGTCAGGATTTTCGCCAATTGGCCGGTAGTGTTCCAGTCGGAAGTCAAGCGTATTCACAGCAATCGTAAATCCAAAGTGCAAGGGTTTATCATCGAAAGTCGTCAAGTGTTTCACATGCTGGCGCTGAGCAAAAACACTTGCCGAAATACAAAAAAGAATGATGATGATGATGAGCTTTTTCACTGATTCCGATCAATTTTAAGTACTAATTCAAAAACCGTCGTTTTCAAAAATTATTGTTTGTCAATATACGTAAATCACGCCATATTATTTTCGGGCAATATAAATTGTTGCAATACCAAAAGTGAGTCTTTTTTGGCTCACCTCCGAAAATCCGGTTTCCCTCAGAATATTCAGCATGTCCTGATCATCAGGAAAAGCCATGACCGACTCGGGCAAATAGGCGTATGCCGACGAATCTTTTGAAACCAGTCCGCCAATAAATGGCAGAATATGAAAAAAGTAAAACCGGTACAATTGCTTAAATGGAAAATGTTTGGGCTTCGAAAACTCAAGAATGATGGCCACTCCCCCGTCTCGCAGTACACGGTGAAATTCATCCAGCCCTTTTTGCAGCGTTTCAAAATTTCGTACGCCAAAGGCTACTGTGATGGCATCGAACGAAGCGTCCTCGAATGGCATGCTTTCAGAATCCCCCTTTTGAAATCGGATCAGCGAATCGAGTCTCAACTTTTTCACTTTCTCCTCTCCCACCCGGATCATTTGCTCCGATAGGTCGAAACCCACAATTTCGTCGGCATTCATTTTTGATGCAGCAATCGCAAAATCACCAGTTCCAGTGGCCACATCCAGAATTCGTTTCGGCTTTTCGGCCGCCAAAATGCGCACGGCTTTTTTCCGCCACAGCTTATCAATTCCCAAACTTAAAAAGTGATTCAGGAAATCATATTTTGGTGCAATATTGTCGAACATCTGCTCGACCTGCTGCTTTTTGTTTTGATCAGAATTTTGATATGGAGCTACTGTCATTCAGCGTTTGGTATCATTTTATCAATATAACCCAGCGATTCATCATCGATCCGGATTTCGCCCTTTGTTACGTGTCCGAGGGTAAAAAACGGCAGTTTGGTGCTTTGCATGAAATCGACAAAGTCATCTTCATTTTCCTGCGGAACACCCACAATCAAACGTCCCATAGACTCGCCAAACAAAAAGGCATCGCGGCGGATTTCGGCGTCGGTAGTAATATCAAAACCCAGTCCTGCGGGCATTCCGGCACGTAGCAACGAAAAGAAAAGCCCACCTTTGCCAACCGGACTGGCCGATGAAATCAGCTGCTTTTCAATCAACTGCTTCATGGTTTGCTGGAGGCGAACTTCAATATCAATGTCGAATTTTGGCAGTGGCGAATCATAAATCTCGTGGTAGAATTCGAGGTATTCCGACGAATTGATATCATCGAATGATTTTCCGATCACAAAAATATTATTGCCTTTTTTCTTCAGTTTGTGCGTAATGACTTTATTCTTGTCTTCCACGCTTCCCATCAAACTCACAATAATGGTTGGCGTAACAGCGCCATGCCCGCTAAAGTAGTCGAAACGGATTTTGCGATCCGAAATCTTGACGCCAAAATTTTTGCAGGCATTTTCCAAGCCTTTTTTGGCTCCCGACGCGATAAACTGTCCGTTGGGATGCGCAATGTTGATGTGATACAGAAATGCACTCACCGCTTCGGGTTTGGCACCATAGCAGGCCATACGCCGTGCTGCCCGGCTGATGAGAATCTCAATCGCCGTCTTCGGATCAGTTTCCAAATGATGATGAAAAGCATGCGTGGTCATAGCCATCATCTGCCCGTTGTCCGCTGTAAAGATTCCTGAATCATCGGTTTCTCCGTTGGCAACACTTTCCAGATCAAATCCTTCTTCACTAAAGTGATTAAAATAATTAACCGGAGCCAGGTTTGGATTGACCATCAGGTTAAAAACGATATCATTGATATCTTTGGGCTCTTCAATTTGATCAATGGAGAACACCTCTTGGTTTTCAGCAATTTCAGCCATAACTTTTCTTTCTTTACTTCGATAATGGAAACAAAAATAGTCAAGTAGTTGATTTTTCCATAAAAAAAAGGGAATTTTAATTCCCCTGAAACAAACATCAAAATGCCATGAAACAAAGAATTGCTTTAATAACCGGAGCTACAGCCGGAATTGGTTTCGAAACCGCTAAGATACTTTCAGAGAATCATTTCAACCTCATAATCACCGGAAGGCGACAAGACCGGCTGGAAAAAATACAGCAGGAATTGGAAAATGAAAACTGCCAGGTGCAGTCCTTGTGTTTCGATGTTCGACGAAAAACCGAGGTTGACCAAGCACTGGCTTCGCTTACCGAAGACTGGAAAAAGGTGGATATTTTAGTGAATAATGCCGGACTGGCTGCCGGCCTCGATCCGGTGAACCAAGCCAATGTGGACGACTGGGAGGCGATGATTGACACCAACATCAAAGGCCTGCTGTACATGACCCGCGAAGTTTCCAACTGGATGATCGCCCGGCAGCAGGGACATATTCTGAATATCTCGTCCATTGCCGGCGTTCAAACCTACCCCAATGGCTCGGTCTATTGCGCCACCAAACATGCGGTGAATGCCATTAGCAAAGCCATGCGTATTGAGTTGGCACCGCACAACATCAAGGTAGGAACGATCAGCCCCGGGGCGATTGAAACGGAGTTTTCGCTGGTTCGTTTCAAGGGCGACCAGGAGCAAGCGGCTAAAGTTTATGAAGGTTTTACACCCTTAAGTGCCCGCGACATTGCAGAAAGTATTTACTTTGTGCTGTCAAGGCCGGCGCATGTCAACATCGATGATCTGCTGATCATGCCAACGGCACAAGCCTCAGCCCGAGATATTTTCAGAAAAGATTAAAGGGGTTGGTTATTGGTAATTCGAGATTGGTTATTAGCCATTGGCTATTAGTTATTGGTCATTGGAAAATCGTCAATCGTAAATGATTAAATCATAAATGATAATAGATTCTACCTATTTAAAGGCATTCACCCAACAAGTATTTGAAAAAATGGGATGCCCTGCCGAAGAAGCCTTGCTGGCGGCTGACTGTCTCAACCAGGCTGACCTGCGTGGTGTGGATTCGCATGGCGTGGCCCGCCTGAGTGGCTATGTGCGCTTGTGGGAAAAAAAACGACTGAATGCACGACCCAACATGCGGGTGGTTCATGAAACGCCATCAACTGCCGTACTCGATGCCGACATGGCACTGGGCTTGGTTGCCGGCCCCAAAGCCATGCGTTTGGCTATGGACAAAGCCCGGCGGGTGGGCAGTGGCTGGGTCGCGGTAAAAAACTCGAACCACTACGGAATAGCAGGTTTCCATGCCATGATGGCTTTGGAAGAAGACATGATTGGCCTGTCGATGACCAATGCGAGTCCGCTGGTTTCGCCAACCTTTTCAAAAAGCCGGTTTTTAGGAACCAACCCCATTGCTGTGGCGATTCCCGCTAAGGATGAACCCCCTTTTGTGATGGATATGGCTACCACCACCGTTGCCAATGGCAAGCTGGAGGTGCTGCAACGAAAGGGAGAAGATGCGCCGCTGGGCTGGGCACAGGACAAAGACGGCCAGCCCACGACCGATGCCTTCGCCCTGAAAAAAGGAGGCGCGATGCTTCCGTTGGGTGGCGACCGCGAACACGGCAGCCACAAAGGCTATTGTTTGGGTGCCATGGTCGATATTTTTTCGTCGGTTTTATCGGGTGCCAACTACGGCCCCTGGGTTCCGCCGTTTGTCGCTTTTCTGGAACCACCAACCGACCCGGTGGGCGATGGGATTGGCCATTTTTTCGGCGCTTTTCGAATTGACGCTTTCCGCCCAGCCAATGAATTTAAAGAACACATGGACAACTGGATTCGAACATTTCGTCAGGCGGAACCAGTCAACGCCGGCGATCAGGTACTGATTCCGGGCGACCCCGAGCGGGTTTTGACCCGTGAGCGACTGGCCAAAGGGATTCCGGTACAGCAAGCAGTTGTTGAAGACCTGGAAAACCTGGCTTCAAAATTTGAATTAACTTTTAACGCCAAACAAAATGCCTAAAACACTGGTTATTACCCCGGTTAAAGATTCCATTGAAACCACCCTGCAAACCATTCAGGCGATCCATCAGGCTGATGGCGATCACCTGCATGTGATTTACAATGATTTTAGTTCGCCGGAAACCAAAACCATTCTGGAAGAAAAAAAGGCAAGGTTTGGCTACGAGCTGGTCAATCTCGAAGATGTTACCCAAACACCGTCGCCCAATTACAACCTGGTGCTTCAGATGGCTCAAAAGCGGGCGCTGGAATTAAATGTTCCGGTCGTGATCGTGGAGTCGGATGTCATCATAAAAAAAGATACCCTGAATAAAATGTACGAGCTGAGCCAAAGCCTGGCCGCTTGTGGCATGCTGGGTGCTGTAACCACCGACGAATCGGGGCAAATCAACTTTCCGTACCTGAATTTCAAAAATGAAAAGCAGCCAATTGCAGACACCTCACACAGCCTGAGTTTTTGCTGCACCCTGCTTTCAACCGACTTGCTGAAAGGCTTTTCATTCACCGAACTGTCGAGCGAAAAGCATTGGTACGACGTTTTTATTTCACGGAAATCGAAATTGCTTGGCTTTAAAAACTACCTGGTTACCACCCTGCCGGTGATCCACAAACCACACAGCAGTCGCCCGTGGAAACAATTAAAGTACACCAACCCCATCAAATACTACTTCAACAAGCTGATTAAACGTAAAGACCGCATTTGATGGTATTCGTCAAAAACAACCAACGTTTTAAAATCCTGCTGCAAGTCCTATTCTGGCTGAGCAGCCTGGCTTTTGCGCTGAGTTCGTTCTATGTTGTTTCTGATTATCACTTCAATCCGGGCAAAGATTTCTTGCGTGCGGCGATTCTGAATACCGGATTCGCCTTTGGAGTTTATGTCAACCTTTTGGTTTTGGTGCCCAAATTACTGAAACGAAAAAACTATATTTTTTATACGTTCTGGTTGCTGATTACCCTCGCCATATCCTCTTTAATTATTTTGTCCTTGCTTTATTCCTTGTTGCATTTTAGCCGGCCCCAGCTTTTTTCATCCTACTTTTTCACCACCGGCTTTTATGTTGGCATTACGTCGCTGGTGAAATTTGTAAACGACTGGCTCAGAATGCAGGACATTGAACTTCGATATAACAAAGTTGAGCGTGAAAAACTGGAAGCCGAACTGAACACGCTAAAGGCGCAAATCAACCCACATTTTTTGTTCAATTCGCTCAATAACATTTATTCGCTATCGTTGTCGAACTCGAAGAAAACTCCGGAAATGATTCTGAAGCTGGCTGATTTAATGCGCCATGTGCTCTACGAATCACGCGAAAACTTCATCAGCCTGCAAAAAGAAGTTGAATTTATCCAAAATTTCATCGAACTGCAGCGCATTCGTTTGTCGCCTAAAACCGATGTTCGATTCGAAATAACCGGCGACTACCAAGACCAGCAAATCATTCCGCTAATCTTCGAGCCTTTTGTTGACAATGCGTTCAAGCACAGCTGCCAGTCGGTTGGCAACACTTGTTTCATTCATATTCAGATTGATATCAAAGGCGACTGGCTTCATTTTAAAGCGATGAATAATTACGACGAAGATCATCGACCGTCGAACAGCAAAGCCCACGGCATTGGGTTGGAAAATGCAAAAAAGCGTTTGGAATACCTGTATGGAAAAAATGAATACCATTTAGATATCAGCAAAAAAGAAAATATCTTTAGGGTTGAATTGGAACTTCCACTAAAAAGAACGAGATGATTAAAGCAATAATCGTTGACGATGAACCACTGGCGCAAAATGTCATTCTGCAATTTGCGAACGAAATTCCCGGGCTTGAAATCACCTGCGTGTGCAATAACGCACTGGAAGCCAGCAGCAAGCTGAAGGAAAATCCGGTTGATTTAATGTTTCTGGATGTGAACATGCCCCGGCTAAGTGGGCTGGAACTCCTGAAAAACCTGACCAACCCACCGCTGGTTGTTCTAACCACAGCCTATTCGGACTATGCCATGGAAGGTTATGAACTGAACATTCTGGATTATTTGAAAAAGCCGTTTTCGTTTGAGCGATTTTTCAAGGCTGTTCAAAAAGCGGAAGACCAGCTATTGCTTCGGCAGGCCCACAAAAACGAGAACGATTCGAACTACATCTTCATCAAAGCCAACAAAAAAACCATCCGGGTGGAGTTTAAATCAATTTGTTACATCGAAGGACTGGGTGATTACATTAAAATCCACCTGAAAGATAAACACCTGGTCACCAACCTGTCGATGAAAAAGATGGAAGAACTATTGCCAGCCGACCAATTTTTCAGAACGCATAAATCGTACCTGATCCGGTTAGACCAGATTCAAAGTATTGAAGGCAACCTGGTGAATGTGAACGGCAATAAACTTCCGGTTGGCAATAATTTCCGCCAGGAATTTCAGGATCTGATCAACAAACATGTGATCAAGTAGATTGATCTGAATCCCTTATTTGCAGCTACAAATTAAACCCCTGTTCGCGCAAAGTCTCCAGCAGTTTGGCTGAAAAAAATTCGTTATCCGGCTTCTTGTAGCGCACGTCGGTAAACACCTGTGCCAGGTTTTCCTTTTGATTCTCGGCTACAAATTGCTTCGAACTGGCTAAACCTTCCTTCGGCGCAAAAAGCTTGTCCACCTGATCTTTACTCCTGTCAGCATATTTTTCGTCGTGCACAACGGCCTCCAAAGGCAAGCGATCAGTCAACGGCGGCTCTTGATTTGGATAACCAAGCACGATGGCCGTCACAGGTACGACACCTTTGGGCAATTCCAGCTCCTCAATAAACTCTTTGGCATTGTACAAGGCTGTTCCCAGGTAACAAATCCCCAAGCCATGCGATTCGGCCTCAACACAAATGTTCTGTGCAAACAGCGACGCGTCAATTGTGGCATTCATCAACCAAAGCAGGTTGTTGTAGCCCGCGTTGGCCTCCCGTTGATCGCACCACTGGTTAAACAGATTGATGTCGGCGCAGATGGTCAGCAAAACTGGCGCCTGGTTGACCATGGGCTGGTTGAAATGCAAAGGCGCCAACTTCGCTTTCCGTTCGGCATTACGGGTAACAACCACGCTGTATAACTGCATATTGCCAGTATTCGAAGCCCGTGTTCCGGCTTCGATAATCTGACTCAGAAGCTCTTCGGCTATTGGATCAGCTTTGTATTGACGGATAGATCGGTGTTGAAATAGAAGTTCCATAATCTGGTTGTTGATTTTTTTTTGATTCGACACCGGCAAAGTTAAGGATTTCTTTCGATCGGCATCGCGTCCAAAACGCAAGTATGCCCAATCCCGAAACCGGTAAAGTTGGCCAAATGGCGCGCTTTTTCTTGACCAAAAAATAAGGGGAAACCAACGGTCTCCCCTCACAATTCAATCAATTTTAACCAATCTATTATTGCTTGACAATTCGTTCTGTTCTTGCAATTTTGTCATCCTGATCAACCAGCGTAATGAAATAAATTCCACTCCGCAAATCACCCGTTTGGATGTTTTCCGTTGGATTCACCAAATCCTTTACCCGCTGACCAGCCACGTTGGAAATGATGATCCGTGAAAGTTTACTGGCATTTTTAACGGTGATATAACCATCAAAAGGATTCGGATACACACTGAATTCCATCGAACCACCCAGCTGGTCATCAACTGCAGTCGCCCAGTCACCTGTCCTGAAAGTCCAGGTCGTTTGGTCGTTCAGTCCTGCAAATTCATTTCCGGCGGCATCTTCAAATGTCCCGGCATCGATATTCACAAAATACTCCACCTGACGATCCAGTCCACCAACTTCAGGGTCATACTCATAAGTTACGGTAACCACAGTCCCATCGATATCATCGGCTGTAAAAGGAATCACCAAACGGGCTTCGCTGGCCCCCACCTGCGTGATCACCAGGTTTCCACCGGCACTTGTCAGGATTACATCTTCGCTGAAGGTAATCACAAACTCAGGATGATTGTCATCCAATTGTCCGGTAGGCGTATAGTCAACCAAGGTTGGCGCCGTGTTATCGCCAATGGTGTAGGTAAATTCAGCTCCGGCGAAGGTATTGCCTGCGGCATCAGCGATTGCTGTACCAACCGTGAGGGTAAGCACGGCCTCATCGGCTCCGCTCATCGCCACGGTAAATTCACTCGCTGTTCCGGGGGTATAAGTTCCACCAGTAATGTCGCCTTCAGCAATCGTTACCTCCCGGTTGAAAGTCAACACCACATCAAAGGTTTGTGTCATGTTATCGCCCGAAGCAGGAACAGCGGTTAAGCTGATTGGATCGGCCGTGAGCATCACATCGTAAGTACATCCGCGCGAATCCATCACGGTGATGGTATTTTCGCCTTCAATCAAAACAAAGTCAGGACCTGCCGCTGCTGCACCGTTTAACTCGTAAGTGTAGGGTGCTTCGCCTCCGGCTGGTGTCAGGGTGACCTCAATATCGTCCTGAGCAACGGTCGCTGTCAGTTCACTTTCAACGGGCGTAAGCGTTATGTTTTCAGATGCATCACCACATTCGTATAAGGCATATCTCACGTAGAATTCATAGTTTCCTTCGTTCGCATCGACGTAGGACAAACCTTCCAATTCGACGGTTGCGTCAAAAGGAGTCCATGCGGAAAGTGCACCTTCTACGCCACCAACCACCGGAGCGTAAGCCACTTCAAACGTATGGCCTGGCTCGCCGGATGCAGAAACCATAACTGTTACTGACTCTTCACCAAAACAAGTTAAATCTTTAACAGAAAATGTAATATCCATGACCTGATCAACCTCGATTGATTCAGACATCACTTCACAGTTTCCATCCATGGCTTTAACGCTGTAGGTTGCACCAATTGGAACCACAAATGATGGGATACTAACCACTGACCCGAAAGGCATTTCGTTCTGATAAAGCTGGTATGTATACGATCCGCTTCCGCCTTCGACGGTAGTTTCCAACCAAGCCTCTGTGGCATCAGGACAGGAGAAAACGCCTTCAACCTTGATAAATTCAGTGATCACCAGCTCGTCGGGTTGCGTAATTTCAACGCTTGTTGAAGTGGTACACCCACCCACAACTTCGGTGACCGTAATTTCATACGTTCCCGCAGCCAAATCGCTGATCACCATGCCTTCAATGTCAACACCGTCCACCGACACCATATAGTCTGTACTTTCACCACCATCGATATTGGAAACGGTAATTTCACCATTGGCATCGCCATTGCACAACACCGGGCTTGTAATATCTGTATCGAAGGTTACCGGGGGAACAGCGTCCTCAATTTCAACGCTCCATTCGGGAGCTGATTCGCCACCAACCATACAACCCATACCATCTGCATCGGTGACCCAAATGACAAAAGTCGCAGCGGTCTCTACGGTTACGCTTACAGTTCCATCTTCACTGGCAGGCGTCCAGCTTGTGGTTTCGCCGGGCAACATTTCGGTTGGCACCATACCTGTGCCTTCATCAACCATCGCCCAATAATACACGTATCCTTCAACACCACCGGAGGCCGAAATTGTAAATTCGCCAGCTTCGGTACAGCCAATGTGCCGATCAACGGTAGCTTCAAGCATTAAGGCTTCAGCCGGCTCCCATATACTAAGATCAATCGCTTCGGATAAACATCCGTTTCCATCTCGCACAAAGACGCCATAATCGCCGGCAGCCAAACCGGAAACATCAGCAGCGCCATCGACAACAGCAGCCGTTGTCACGAGCGCATCGGCAGCGTCATACACTTCAACCACATATCCGGCACCTTCGGTTCCACCACCAACACCAGTCACTGAAATGATCCCGGTAGTTGCACCTTTGCACAACAAATCCTGCGCAACCTCTGCTGAAAACACAATGGGATCAATTCCCTCAATTGTTGTTGTGGCCATCCCTTCACATGCTTTGCTATCTGTAGCAACTACCGTATAGTCGCCTGCGGCATAACCCGTCATAAAATGATAACTTCCGCCAGTAGTCACAGCCGTTTCAACTTCATTCCCATCGGCATCGTTTAAAGCTACAGTATACTCCGCATCATTACCACCCTCTACCGCCACCAAAATATGGCCTGCCTCATCTGAAGGACAAGCAGCGGCGGAAAAACCAGGAGTTAAGGTGAGCGTAATGGCATCAGGTTCGCCAATTGTAATTTCCTGAGCGTCCGTTTCGCACCCGTAAGCGTCTCTTGCCCGAATTTGGTACGTCCCGGCACTCGTCATCACAATATCCTTTGTTGAACCGGAGATACTCCGCCATCCTTGGTTTGAAACCAGAATCTCATACGGATTTCCAGCATCGAAAAAGCCGCCGGTAACCACAATGTGGGCCACACCGTCGCGGGCTCCATTACACGAAATATCTTCCGTTGTTACCGTAAAGCTAAGCGGATCAACATCAGGAGCCGTAATGATGAGTTCATTAGAAACACATGCTGTTGCAATTTCCCGAATGCTGACCGTAAAGATTGTACCTTCGGCCACCTCAAATTGAGGAGAAGCAAGAAAACCATTTCCCGCAAAGTTGAATTCGTAAAGTTCAGCAGCGTACCCCTGAACTTCATAGGTTAGCGTGCCCCCATCACAAACAGGCCCGGCCAACACCACATCACTTTCAACGATTTCCAGCGTGCACTCCTGGGCATAGCTCCAAGAGGCCAGGCAGCAAAAGCCGACAAGTAATGTTAGACTAAGAAACCGAGTAAAATTTTTGCTCATAGAATTTGATTTAAAGATTGTATTTAATTGATCATGCGATATAATATTCTAATTTAATCATTGACAACCAAAACAATACGATACCCTTTCCTCCTGAGGAAGAGCGTCCAGCTTAAGTAAATTGATTGTTTCATATTGTTTGTTTCAGGATTTGATGTTTTTAACCTTCACTCACCATTCCATTTTCATTGACCTGAGCTGATTCGCCCTCGCCGGCGATCAGTGGTACGAAACCCCACCTTCGTCGCCGATACGGGACAAAATCATTGGGCCAAAACATAAATATAAGCTTGAGATACAAAGGTGCGGAGTAAACATTTTCCCCATAGTCTTCGGTTTTAGTCGTTTCTGTCTCATCATTGAACCTAAGCCTTCGAGGCATTTTTTCAACCATTTGAGACATTCCTTACAAACCTATGAAATTTATCACCAAACTACAAGCACTTTTTTGGAACAAAAAAAGCATTTTTTGCACAAATGGTCCAATTTATAAACATCCGACCTATTGAGCCTGTGACCGTTCGGAAAAAACGAAAACAACAGCTAAACTTAATTAGTTAATCCTTATGAACTAATATTTACTGGAGATAATTGTTTTTGTCTAATGATTATTTCCAGTAAAATTTTAAGCCAAAGAACTTCTTCTTTGATTTTCCGAAGTAATCCTTTGAAGTTGAAGCC